>ERZ869909.81-NODE-81-length-139778-cov-11.575071_pt1 | contig 139778 bp, 115 predicted proteins | sample MGYA00520892_ERZ869909 | MGnify/ENA primary metagenome ERZ869909 (study PRJEB32215, sample SAMEA104723947) | bioreactor metagenome | biome: bioreactor; feature: anaerobic bioreactor; material: water | place: China | collected 2015-03-12 ... | reverse complement strand
TTGGTCGATGCAGTTCTGATGCAAGTGCCCACACAGATTGCTTGGCTTGATATATTGTTAAAGAACGTTTTGCTTCGGAGCTTGCCGAAGCAGGGAAGCGAATTTTACGCTACCTACCGAGGAAGTCAAGAGCTTGTAAATGATTTTTCAAGTCTTTCCTCTGTGTTGCCAGTTCTCCCTGACAACGGATGCGCATTATAGAGATCCCAGCGCCTCGATCAAGCACTTTTTTCAAGTTTTTTAGCGTTTGCTGAGATAATAACCAAAATGCCCTGAAAGTGATTAAAAACCACACTTCAGGGCACTGTTTTTAACATTTCATCTACATTAAAACTACTACGTAGCTAGACTCAATTAGACGATTTATTACTGAAAAATAAACTACTCTTTTGATTTAGCCTGTTCTTCCTCAGCTTTTACCTCTTTTTCATTACTTTTCTCTTTGCTTCCGCTGGTCGAAGCTTCTGCTTTATTCGTACCGTCTTCTTGAGGGTCACCCAAGATATGCTCCAACTTTAACTTGCTGACACTTTTTATGGTCATCACCGGACCAGAGATCGCATAGATAGTAAAAAGAATAAACAAGACAATTGCCGGTGCCGTAGCGACAACTACAAAGATAAGGACAACAAGTAACAGGACGAGGAAGTTTACGTTTTCACGCCAGTCCAGATCCTTAAATGAATGGTACTTAAAGTTACTGACCATCAGCAGGCCACAGGCAATCGTGAAGAAAACAACAATATAACTGACTGAATCCGGTTCGATCTCATAGCGCGCACCGACCCAAACTAAACCCGCAACGATTGCTGCAGCACTAGGAATCGCTAAACCTTGAAAGTACTTTTTATCCGCAGTGCCATGCGCTGTATTGAAACGTGCTAATCGCAACGCACCGCCGGCAACAAAGATAAACGCGGCTAGCCAACCGAGCTTCCCAACATCATGCAGTGCCCAATTGTACGCGACTAATGCAGGTGCAATGCCAAAGGATACAATATCGGCCATCGAATCATACTCAGCACCAAATTCACTTTGTGTATTGGTTAGTCGTGCAACTCGTCCATCGAGACCATCAAATACCATGGCAACAAAAATCGCGATGGCCGCAAGTTGGAAGTCACCATTCATTGACGCAACGATTGCGTAAAAGCCAGAAAATAATCCAGCAGTAGTCAGTAAGTTTGGTAACAAATAGATACCACGACGTTTATTTTGTTCTGGCATATAGAGTCCTGAATGACCTTAAAGATTAAATTGCTAATTTCTTAGCATACCATGAACATCTGATAGGATGCCAAGTCTCCGTTTGCCTGCAAATGCGCGGGGTCCGTTTGTTAATTAATGACGCATCTCGCACCGGTGTCTTGGCGGTAAAGCACATGCATAAAAAAGCGCGGGCATACTCAAAGGTATACCCGCGCATACATGCAAAGAGAATTAGCCTTGCTTCATGACTAAGCCATCATCACCCGCATCGACGTAGATCTCCACTCCGGGCACAAACTCACCAGCAAGTATTTTCTGCGCTAATGGGTTTTCCAACTCCGCCTGAATTGCTCTTTTTAGCGGACGCGCACCATATACAGGATCAAAGCCTGCTTTACCGAGCTGGGCCAGAGCATCGTCCGAAACCACTAAACGGTAGTCGCGATCAGCTAAACGTTTGAATAGACGCTGCAATTGAATCTTCGCAATCCGTTGAATGTGTTCATTGTCTAACGGATGGAACACTACTGTTTCATCAATTCGGTTTAAAAACTCAGGCCGGAATGAACTGGTTAATACATCCTGCAGCATTGCTTTCATGCCCTCATAATCAACCTGCCCCGCATGCTCTTGAATTAAGTGCGAGCCTAAGTTTGAAGTCATGATGATTACCGTGTTGCGGAAATCAACTGTACGTCCCTGGCCATCGGTCAAGCGACCATCGTCCAATACTTGTAACAGAATATTGAAGACGTCAGGGTGCGCCTTCTCAACTTCATCAAGCAAAATCACTGAATACGGACGACGACGAACCGCTTCAGTTAAGTAGCCGCCTTCTTCATAGCCCACATAACCGGGAGGCGCGCCAACGAGGCGTGACACCGAGTGTTTCTCCATGAACTCGGACATATCAATTCGAACCATCGCGTCGTCAGTATCGAACATGAAGTGCGCCAGCGCTTTACATAACTCAGTTTTACCAACTCCTGTTGGTCCTAAAAAGAGGAACGAACCAATCGGCCGATCAGGGTCACTCAAACCTGCGCGAGAGCGACGAATTGCATTGGCGACCGCCACGACGGCCTCGTGCTGACCGACAACCCGTTGATGTAAGTTGCTCTCCATTTGCAACAGCTTATCACGCTCGCCTTCAAGCATTTTCGCCACCGGAATACCGGTCCAACGAGAAAGGACGTCGGCAATTTCTTCATCCGTCACACGATTACGTAATAACGACATCTCTTGCATTTCAGCATTCATTGCCACTTCGAGCTGACGTTCGAGGTCTGGAATCTTGCCATATTGCAATTCGGCCATACGATTCAGGTCACGAGCACGATTCGCTGCTTCTAACTCAATTCGTGCTTGATCGAGTTGCTCCTTAATATGCTGGTGCCCCTGCACTGCAAGTTTTTCGCTATTCCAAACTTCTTCAAGGTCGGCATAGCTTTTTTCCAGCGATGTCATTTCTTCTTCCAACGCCTCGCGCCGCTTTTTACTCGCATCGTCCTTTTCTTTCGCCAAAGCTTGGCGCTCTAACTTAAGTTGGATGATCCGACGTTCAAGGCGATCAAGCTCTTCAGGCTTGGAATCCATTTGCATACGAATACTTGATGCGGCTTCATCGATGAGATCGATCGCTTTGTCCGGTAATTGACGATCGCTGATGTAACGATGTGACAAGGTGGCAGCCGCGACAATTGCAGGGTCAGTAATTTCAACCGAATGATGGATCTCATACTTTTCTTTCAAGCCACGCAGGATCGCGATGGTGTCTTCAACGGAAGGCTCGTCGACTAAAACTTTTTGGAAGCGGCGCTCAAGTGCCGCATCTTTTTCAATATATTGACGGTACTCATCTAATGTGGTCGCACCAACGCAATGCAACTCACCGCGAGCTAAGGCAGGTTTAAGCATATTACCGGCATCCATTGCACCTTCCGCTTTACCTGCGCCGACCATGGTGTGCAATTCATCAATGAAGAGAATGACGTTACCTTCTTCTTGCTGTAACTCATTCAAAACCGCTTTCAAACGTTCTTCGAATTCACCGCGATATTTAGCGCCGGCGAGCAAAGCACCGAGATCGAGCGATAAAACGCGCTTACGTTTTAGACCTTCAGGTACCTCGCCATTAATAATTCGTTGCGCCAACCCTTCAACAATAGCGGTTTTCCCCACACCAGGTTCACCAATCAGCACAGGGTTATTCTTGGTTCGACGCTGCAAGACTTGAATAGCTCGACGGATTTCTTCATCACGACCGATCACAGGGTCGAGTTTTCCTTGCTCCGCACGCTCGGTCAGATCAATCGTATACTTTTGCAATGCTTGTCGCTGCTCTTCTGCATTTGGATCGTCAACGTTTTGACCTTTGCGCATGTCTGCAATCACCTTCTCTACTTGATTAACCGTAACTCCTTGGCTTTTCAGGAGTCCACCGAGCTTTCCTTTGTCTTCAGTCGCGGCAAGGATAAATAGCTCACTCGAAATATAACTATCTTGGCGTTTCTGGGCGTTTTTATCGCATAAGTTAAGTAGATTAATGGTGTCACGCGACACTTGCACATCACCGCCGGTGCCCTGCACTTCAGGCAGCGATTCCAGTAATTTGGTCAACTCACTGCGGAAAGTCGCAATATTAATTCCAAGCTGCTGAAGTAACGGTCGTACAGTGCCGCCGTCCTGATTTAACAGGGCAAGCATAATATGGACAGGTTCGATAAATTGGTGGTCGCGCCCAAGCGCCATGGATTGGGCTTCTGCAATGGCAGATTGAAATTTACTGGTTAGACGATCCATTCGCATGCTGTACCTCACAAAAAGCTGACAAATACCTATGTCACTAATGTGGGTATGATTTGAGCTATTTCAAGGGCTCGATGAATTTTTGTAAACAATTATTTACGGAGGGTGTGGAGAGGCCAAACTGCTACGGGTTATTCCATCCAGATCAGTGAAGCCATGCGCCCGGTCTGTCCATCGCGACGAAAAGAGAAATAATCTTCGGCATTGGCATAGGTGCAAGTCTGACATGTTTCGATGCTATCGACGCCGAGCGAGCGCAACGTTTGGCGAGCAATTGCTGCAAGGTCAGCAAGATATTTTTCACCGTATGGTTTAAATGCGAACTCATGCTGTGAATTCAAGTCCAGCATAGCGCTGCGAACATCCTCACCCACTTCAAAGTGTTCCGGACCTATGGCAGGACCCAGCCAAGCGCGAATATGCTGCGGTGACGAAGTGAATTGCTCGAGTGTGGCTGAAATAATTCCGGCGGCTAGACTGCGCCAGCCGCTGTGAACTGCGGCAATCTCGCTACCATCTTCAGCGGCAAGAAGAATCGGCAAACAATCGGCAGTTTGAATGGCTAACACAGTACCTTTCACGTTGGTGTATGCAGCATCAGCTTCTGGCGTATCCGAACATGCTCCCGATAAAAGGCGCACAACGGTATGACCATGAACTTGATTCAACCAGCACGGTTCATTCGGCAGTTGTAAGGCGTTGAGCAAACGCTGTCGATTCTTTTGCACTGCAGCTGGGAGATCACCAACATGACTACCCAGATTGAACGAAGCAAACGGTGCCGCACTCACGCCCCCATGCCGGGTTGTGCTAAATGCACGTACGCCGGCGATTGTGTTTAAGTGCGGCGTTAATCCCTTCATGCTTCGCCGTGTTCCTTAAAGTCGGCACGGAGAACGCGCAGCAACGCTTGCATATCTTCCGGCAACGGCGCAGTCCATTCCATCATTTCGCCAGTTCCCGGGTGAACAAGTGCCAAGCGTGTTGCATGTAAAGCTTGTCGGTGAAAACCACGCATCACGTCCATAAACTCTGCCGAGGCTTGTTTTGGAGGACGCGGTCGACCACCATATTGAGGATCGCCAACTAATGGATAAGACAAATGGGCCATATGGACACGGATTTGATGTGTACGACCACTTTCCAAGCGCAAACGCAAGCGCGTATGTGCACGAAAACGCTCAGCCACTCGATAATGCGTCGTTGCCGGCTTACCATTCGGGTGTACGGCCATGTGGGTACGTTTTGTCGGGTGACGTCCAATCGGCGCATTAATTGTACCGCCGGCGGTCATCACACCAATAGCAATGGCTTCATACTCACGGGTAATCTCACGGGCTTGCAACGCTGCAACGAGTGCGGTGTAAGTAGCAATATTCTTTGCCACTACCATTAACCCTGTCGTTTCTTTGTCGAGTCGATGAACAATTCCAGCGCGCGGCAATTGCTCGACTTGCGGGCAATGATGCAGCAATGCATTTAGTAACGTCCCATCAGGTGTACCCGCCCCCGGGTGCACAACGAGGCCTGCTGGTTTGTTCAACACCAGTAAATCGTCGTCTTCGTAGACAATATTCAGCTCAATGTCTTGCGGCTCAGAAAAAACTTCCGCTTCCAACTCGGCTTGCAAGTCGATCTGTTGACCTGACAATACTTTCTCGCGCGGTTTAACGACAACAATGCCGTTCACCGAGACCTTACCGTCAAGGATCCAGTTTTTTAATCGCGAGCGAGAAAAATCAGGGAACAATTCAGCGAGTGCCGAGTCCAATCGGCTACCCAGTAAATGTTCAGGGACAATTGCTTGTTGTTGGATAATATCAGTCATAGAACCTGTACTTTGTGCCTGCTACTGGCGTGTATTAGTTGCAGCACGCGGATTCAACGCGCGGCTGTGCATTAATTCGAATGTGCGTTACAATCGCAAATCTGAGACTATTGTACTTCAGATAGCAACAAACATCCCAGCAATTCAACGGAAATAATAAGAGAACACAACAACCATGAGAGTCGTTTTAACCATTGCAGTTCTTAGTATGCTCGTTTTGAGCGGATGCTCCTCGAAGCCCGATGACGTTGCTCAACGTTCTCAAGTCGATGAAATGTATCAATTAGCCCAAGGTATGATTCGTAGCGCTCGCTTCTCTGATGCCGCCAACGTTTTACGCTCAATCAATACGCGTTACCCGTTTGGGCCATATGCACAACAAGTCCAACTAGACCTTATTTACGTTGAATATAAAACCGGCAACCAAGATCGTGCGTTAACAGTGATCGATCGTTTCTTGTCGCTCAATCCGAATCACGCAGATAACGACTATGTCCGCTACATGCGCGGTTTAGTTCACTTGCAGGCTGAAGGTAGCTTTTTCCAAGACGCTTTTGGAATTGACCGCAGTGACCGTAATCCAGTTTATGCAGAACGTGCGTTTGACGATTTCGCTGAACTGATTCAACGCCACCCGGACAGCCCTTATGCCGCCGACGCCCGTGCGCGTATGGTAGGCATTCAAGCGCGACTAGCGCAACACGAACTCGCTGCTGCTGAGTACTATTTGCGTCGCGAAGCGTATATGGCTGCTGCCAATCGGGGCATTTACATTATCGATAATTTCCCGAACGTTGTTGAAGTGAGACGCGCGTTGGAAATTATGATTGAAAGTTATGATGCACTGGGACTGACGAATCAAGCGAGTGATGCGCGTCGTGTTTTGGCGGCTAACTTCTGAGCCACACAGCCTCCCCCCGAAAAATCAATGAGGACGCTAAATAGCGTCCTCATTTTCTTCACCCGTCCGAATTCGAATAACGCGTTCAACACTCGAGACAAAAATCTTACCGTCACCAATTTTACCGGTTTGTGCGGTCTCAATAATCACTTCCACACAGCGTTCGACATCGTCATCAGCAACGACAATCTCAAGTTTCACTTTCGGTAAAAAATCGACCATGTACTCAGCACCGCGATAAAGCTCGGTGTGACCACGTTGACGACCAAAGCCTTTCACTTCGGACACAGTCATCCCAGCAATACCAATTTCAGAGAGTGCTGCGCGCACGTCATCAAGCTTAAACGGTTTGATTATCGCTTCGATCTTTTTCATTTTCTTCTACTCTCCGTGGTATTGAATCAGTCTTGCATCAAAGCGCCGACATATTGATTGGTAATTGGATAACGGCGATCTTTATTAAAGTTCCGACGGGTCACTTTTGGTCCCGGAGCTCCCTGTTTACGCTTGTATTCATTGCGTTCAATCAGGCGAATCACGTCTTTGACCGTTTGACGGTCATAGCCAAGTGCGACCAAATCAGCAACCGAGAGATCGCGCTCTGCATAACCATCGATTATCTCGTCTAATGTCTCATAGGGTGGCAATGAATCTTGGTCTTTCTGATCCGGCGCCAATTCTGCCGAAGGCGCTCGCGTGATCACGCGCTCAGGGATTGCCGGTGATAGCGTGTTACGATACGCCGACAAACGATAGACGAGTGACTTCGGCAAGTCTTTAATCGGTGCGAAACCACCACACATATCCCCATAGAGGGTGCAATAACCAACAGCGAGCTCACTTTTATTTCCTGTTGTTAGTAATAAACTACCATATTTATTCGACAGCGCCATCAACAAGACGCCGCGACAGCGGGCCTGCAAATTTTCTTCCGTGGTGTCTTTTTGGGTGTCGGCAAACAACGGGCTTAACGTCGTTAAGAAACTCTCGACCATAGGTGCGATCGGCACAATGTCAAATTGACAACCAAGCCATTTGGCCTGCTCTTCAGCGTCACTGACACTCATTTCTGCGGTGTAGTGATAAGGCATCATCACAGCACGAACACGATCCGCACCGATGGCGTCAACGGCGAGAGCGAGCGTTAAGGCTGAATCAATCCCGCCCGAAAGGCCAAGCAGTACTGAGCGAAAACCATTTTTCTCCACATAATCACGCAGAGCAAGAACCAGTGCTTGATAGATACTCGCTTCATTCTCGACAGCTGCCGGCAAGTCATAGGTGCGTGGCGTTTGACCAGTAAACTCAACGGAATGATACGCAGTTTGGCAATGCGGCAAATGCGCTGAAACCGAGCCGGTCGTATCCATCACCAGCGAGTTACCGTCAAACACAAGCTCGTCTTGGCCGCCAACTAAATTCACATACACCAAGGGGATTTGGTTCTCGACACAACGCGCTCTTAATACCTGCAAGCGTTGTTCATATTTGTATTCTTCAAACGGCGACGCATTGACCGCAACAAGGATTTCAGCGCCTGCTGCGCGAGCCTCTTGTGCCGGCTGTGGATGCCATAAATCTTCGCAGACCAACAAGCCCAGCTTGGTGCCTTTCAGTTCAAAAACCGTTGGAGAATCTCCCGGCGTAAAGTAGCGCAACTCATCAAAAACTGCGTAATTCGGCAGCTTTTGCTTGCGATAATGCGCTATCTCTTTGCCGTCATGAAAAACACTCAACACACTGAAATAATTGCCGTCTTGGTAGAATGGATAACTCACCGCAGCCGCTGTTGTTCGCGTTGCCGCTTTGATACGGTCAAGCTGCTGATTGATTCGTCGATGAAAGTCAGCGCGCATCAATAAATCTTCGGGTGGGTAGCCGCACAGAGCAAATTCTGGGAAAACAATCAGATCATCGTGGCTGTTGGCTTCCAGAGCGGCAATCAGCTGATCCGTATTGGCAGACAGCGCTCCCACAGTTGCATTGATTTGAGCGAGACAAATTCGCAAGGACGTCGACATGAGTTTCTCTTCACTAGAAATAGACGGCGCAATCATAGCTGAAGCGCCGAAACGGGGCAAATTCAACGTGCTGTAGAGGCCAATTGAAACACTTCATCGCCGCTACGCAACACATAGCTGGTTTGCTTATTGGTCACCTGCTCTTCAGCGATTTCAGCCCATTGATAATAAACATTACGATGCACCCGAGCGTAAAGTTTATCGCGAACCATCACTGCCGGCTGATCGTTGATTATCAGCAATGGATGTTCTTGCGAAAGAAGATAGGATTCACCGATATTGGTTTCAATACGGATGACATCGTGGGCCATCTCCGTTGGAATATGGCTCCATGACACGATAAGGAAAGGGAGGTCTTCAACTTGAATGCGAACTTTTTCAACCGGGGTAACTAAAAAAAACTCATCGCCTTCTTGTTTCAACACCGAAGCAAATAAACGAACAAGTGGCTGACGGGTGATTTCTGATCCCATGTAAAACCAGCGACCGTCCGCTTTAATGACAATATCGATGTCGCCACAAAAGGTCGGATTCCAACGTTCGACCGGCGCCTTATGTTGCACCTCTAATTGCTGTTGTAACTGTTGTAAATTCATCTGCGATCCTCTGGTTAAGTCAGGAGACCAGCATTAACCTTGGCGCAAGAGATACCAGAGCGTCGCTTCCGTTCGATTGGACACTTTAATCGCTTTAAAAATTGCCGACAAATGCACCCGAATAGTGCCCTCAGTGATCCCTAAAATGCTCGCGATCTCTTTATTCGATAACTCCTGCGCTAACAACTGCATGATTTCGCGCTGGCGAGGCGACAACTTTCGCTCAGCCTCTGAAGGTGCATTCGACCCCATCGAGCGCACATCAGGAAGGTAGGGCTTGTTCTGGAGTAAACCATGAATCGCTAGTTTGACTTCTTCGGCGCTCGAGTTCTTACACAAATAGCTCTGCGCACCTTGAAATAAAGCAGGCTGTACATCCCCACTTGCATCACGCCAAGTAAACAAAGCAATGTGCGATTCTGGGGCAGACTGCTTCAAGGTATTTGCGATATAACGATGATCACAGTCAGGCAGGTCTAACTCGGTAAAAATTAAGTCAAACGTTTCACCCGATTCGAGATAATCCCGAGCAATCGCCATGGTGGTTGCTTCATAGATAGCGATCGAGCCTGGCTGGGCTGTGATTAAATGAATCAGCCCTGTGCGCGTAATAAATTGTGGATCAATAATTAAAATCTTCATAAATTTATGGGGCTCGTTTTTAAGCGCTAGTATCAGCCGAGTTGAACATAGTGCATACACTACGTTGAATGAATCGATTTACTTTTTAACTAAAACACTCATTAGTTTAACAAATATAGTATACAAGTCCGACGCCAATTTTGTAGTTTAGTTGCTGAATTGAGTGAAATTTGGGATGAATTCACCTTTAAACTTGTCTGGTCTTACGATTTTCTTACACTCCAGTTATGCTAAAGTGACGACTTGTGAGTATAGTATCGCTAAGTTTTGGACGTTGAATTTCGATAGAGGAATCGATGTATGCCGGCATTAAAGAACTTTTTCGCCCACACCATGTTGTGCGCAGCCACAGTCAGCTTTGCCCTACTGGGCGGCGGCAGCGCTCATGCCGAAACCGAAAAAGATAAAGAGAAAAACGCTCAGGCTGTTACCGTATTCCACAACTTGAACGGTTACACCTTTAGCGGTGAACCTGGCGAAAACGCGGTGCTTAAAACCTTTCAAGTTTTGGCCGTGAAAGACGGTCGCGTGGTTGCTATCGGTGACGAAGAACTATTAGAAGAATTAGTCATTGATCGCCGTTATGATTTGCGCGGACGCACCGTTCTCCCAGGTCTTATTGATAGTCACGGTCACATTCTGAGTCTGGGCAGCAACCTCATTCAGGTGGATTTACGCGATCTCACAAGCCGGACACACGCTGTTGCGGCAGTCGCGAACTATGCCCATGCGCATCAGGATTTAAATTGGATTCTCGGCCGTGGTTGGAACCAAGAGTTGTGGCCAGATCGTCGCTTTCCGTCACGTAACGACCTTGATGAAGTGATTAGCGATCGCCCAGTTTGGTTGGTTCGCGTTGACGCTCATGCGGGCTGGGCCAACTCAAAAGCGCTCGAGCTAGCGGGTATCAATAAAGATACGATCGATCCGCCAGGCGGCCAGATTATTCGAGATAGCGAAGGTAACCCAACCGGCGTGTTAATTGATACGGCGATGCAGTTGGTGCAACAGGTTATGCCCCCGGTTGACGAAGAACAATTAGTTGAGAGTGCTAAACTCGCCTTTGCACATATTCTTGAGCTTGGCATTACCCAAGTTCATGACGCCGGTGTCAATGCTCGCGAATTGGCGCTATTCAAACGCCTTGCTGAAAATGATGAACTGCCAGTTCGATTACATTCGCTTATCGCAGCCAGCGAACCTGCCTTACCAGAGCTGGTCGCCGCAGGCCCATATCGTAGCGACAATGATCGCTTGCAAGTGCGCGGTGTCAAAGTCTACGGAGATGGCGCACTCGGTAGTCGTGGTGCTGCCCTGATTGAGCCGTATTCCGATGACGAAGAAAATACCGGCCTATTGGTCACACCAGAAGAGCAAGTCAAAGCGATTTTCGAGCTCGTTCACAACCATGGCTTCCAAATTAATTATCACGCTATCGGTGACTACACCAATCGTCTCGCGCTCGATGAGTTTAGTGCGTTGCTGGCTGAAGAAATTGGTGCGGACGACACGTTATCGACTTGGAAAAACGACCCTCGACATCGTGTTGAGCACGCGCAAATTGTGCGAGTTGAGGATATTCCGCGCTTCTTGGAACTCGGTATTATCCCGTCAATGCAGCCGACCCATGCGACCTCAGACATGAATATGGCTGAAGATCGCGTCGGTAGCGAGCGTATTGCCGGTGCATATGCGTGGCGAACTTTCCTCGATCAGGGGTCGCTGATTGCCGCAGGTTCAGATTTCCCCGTAGAACTCGCCAATCCATTCTACGGTATTCATGCTGCGGTGACGCGCCAAGACCGTGAGAACCAGCCGGTTGAAGGCTGGTATCCAGAGCAACGCATGACGGTTCACGAAGCGATTCGAAGCTTTACCATCGACGCTGCTTATGCAGGTCATTTTGACGATGTGACTGGCACCTTAGAAGCCGGTAAATGGGCCGACTTTATCATTGTCGATCAAGACCCGTTTGCCATCGATGCCAGTGACCTATGGCGCATTCGCGTGCTGCATACGTTCGTCGGTGGTGATCACAGCTATCGTCGTCAGCCGTAATCAGCCCGAGTATTAGGGAAAAGTATCGAAGGATTGTAAATCATGACTGAGTTTTTATTCGCCAACGAAAAGAAAACAACAACGGAACAAAGCTCAACGGAGCCATTTCATATCCTTGTTGTTGACGACGATGATGAGATTCATGTCATCACTAAAATGGCGCTGGGTGACTTTAAGCTCGATCAACGACCACTACAGTTTCACTCTGCCTATTCAGCGGCAGAGGCAAAACAGATGCTCCAAGAGCGTGATGATTTTGCTTTGATGCTCCTCGATGTAGTGATGGAAGACGATCATGCCGGTTTAGAGGTCGCCCGCTGGACCCGCGAAGATCTGAAGAACCGCCTGATTCGTATTGTGCTGAGAACTGGACAGCCTGGTCAGGCCCCTGAAGAGGAAGTCATCGCGAAATTCGACATTGATGACTACAAAGAAAAAACTGAGCTGACCTATCGAAAACTATTGACGCTCATGTATTCGAGCTTACGTGCATTTCGTGATTTACAAGCAATTGAACAGTATAAACAGGGGCTCGAGCGCATTATCCAAGCCTCTGCCGAACTGTTTTCTGCTCGTTCGGTAAGTCAGTTAAGCCAAGGAATCCTTGAACAACTCGTCGCCCTGTTAACGCGCTCGAAAGTAGCTGCCTATTATAAATTGCCATTAGCGGGCTATACCGCAAGTGGACAGGACGACCAGCAATTACAGATTATCGGCGCCACGGGACAATACAGCAGTCGCGTTGGCGAGCAATTAAAGCAACCTGAAGTTCAACAAATTTTAGATTCTTTGCGCCAGCACAAAGACCAAGTTGCTTATGAGATTCACAATGCAACCTACTATGGCCTTTATCAAACCTCGCATGGCGCCTTTTACATGCTGTTTATCGAAGGGGTCGGCGAGTTAACCGAAACAGATCAGCACTTGTTGACGCTGTTTATGAATAACACGGCTATTGCATTTGAACATTCCGCATTGCTGCATTCCAACTAGTTTGCAGCGTGTGACTACTCACTCGTTAAGGTGTATGCAGCATGAGTTTGGAACAGATTCGTCGCGACTACGAAAGTCGCACACTCGAACGTCACGATTTAGTCGACTCCCCTTTTAAACAGTTCGAGAGCTGGTTTAACGAGACACTCAACGACGGTCTTGGTACCGATCCAACAGCGATGGTGGTTGCAACCTGTGCAGACAACCAGCCGTTACAGCGCATTGTGTTACTCAAGCATTTCGACCAGCAGGGTTTTATTTTCTACACCAATTACAACAGTCAAAAAGGCCGTCAACTTGAGTTGAACCCGCACTGTAGTTTGCATTTTGCGTGGCTACCGCAAGAGCGCCAAATTCATATTCAAGGCCAAGCGCAACGCTTAACAGAAGAGCAGAATCGCCGTTATTTTCAGTCACGGCCGCGAGCGAGCCAAATTGCCGCATGGGCCTCAAGTCAGAGTGACCCCATAGAAAGCCGCGAAGCGTTGGACGAACAGTATCGCAAGATTGAAGCACAATTTTGTGACCAAGATCCGCTGCCATTACCGCCGCATTGGGGTGGCTTCTTAGTTAAGCCAACGCTGTTCGAGTTTTGGCAAGGGCGTCGCGCTCGTTTACATGACCGCTTTCGTTATCAGCGAAATGCCGACCAGAGCTGGATCTTGACCCGCTTGCAGCCTTAAACGGCTGCGAATTGCGGTAGCTCAACCCCTAATTTATTGGCCACATGCACCAGCCGTGGCCAAGTTAACTCATCTATAAGTACGCCGTGCTGCATTTGTTCATGATAATCACGCCAAGCGCGCTCGCCGGGCAGTCGTGGTGGCTGATTCGGGTCAATCGGTGTCGCTTGTTGGCAACGTTGGGCCAAATCAGTGACCACGTTTTGAAACACTTGCTCTGAAGTAAATGCCAAGGGATCTGTGACTTGGATATAGACAGAGTTAAATTCACCGTCCTCACCACCCTGCTCACGCCCATAGCCCGCCAATCCCATAGTTAAGAGCTCACTCATTAAGCACAATCCATAACCTTTAAAGCCAAGATCCGCACCGCCAAGTGGTAATAATGCACCACCCTCATCGATGTACTCACGTGGATCGTTGGTGACTTCGCCACTCTGACTGATAATAGCCGGCCAAGGCAGCTTCTCTTGACGATCGTAGGCTTGCCGAACTTTGCCGGCAGCGGTCACCGAAAAACTCAAATCAAACATGATACTTTGCTGCTGATAGGGAACTGCAAAGCCAAACGGATTCGGTGAAAACACGCGACTCTTCGCGCCAAAAGGCGCCACACTCGCTTGCGCAGGCGTGCTTGCCATCATAGAAATCACCATCCCTTGCGACGTCGCAAGATGTAAGTAGGCCGCCAGGCTCGCCACGTGGTCACAGCGTTTTATCACTATGGTTGCGGTGCCACACTGCTTGGCCTTTTGCACAGCATGCTCGACTGCCAACGGAACGACATATAGACCGGACAGGCCGTTCGCGTCCCAATGTGCGGTGGCAAGGCGATCTTGCACGATATTCACCGAGCCTTCGCCGCGAGCTTTTCCTTGTTGTATCTGCTTGATGTTATAGGGAAGACGCCGGAGACCATGGGTACGAAAGCCAAATAAGTCACCATACGCTAGGCTTTGCGCCATGCCTTCGGCGATATCGACTGCTGCACCAGCCTGCTGCAAACAGCTACTGGCAAAATTCAGCAGGTCGGCATGACGAACCCGCACAGCTTGCGCTTCATTTTGGTTTAATTGCACCACAACCACCTCTGTTGAAAAATCTTGCCCCAATCGCTTTGAATTCAAGGTTTTTACTAGTCAATAGCCATGAAAATCTGTAAAAATGGTTGGTTCTAACAATTTCATCGGCCAAATGCGATTCATACTGTAACGACCGATGGAGAAGTATTGCAAGCTATAAGGAAGGCTCCATGAAGAAAATCGCAGTAATCACCAGCGGCGGCGACGCCCCCGGCATGAACGCATGTATGCGCGCCATTGTGAATACAGCTTGGCAACATGACCTTGAGGTGATCGGCTTTCGACATGGTTTTCGTGGCATCGTAGAAGACTTAAATGTGCCCTTGCATCCAGACGACATGCGTTTAGTCAGTCAACGTGGCGGTACGTTTTTGAAAAGCTCGCGCTACCCCGAGTTTCGTGAAGTCGAAGTGGCCCAAAAAGCAGCAGCCGTTTTAGACAGCCATGGCATTGTCGGCCTCATTGTCATCGGCGGTGACGGTTCATTTCGCGGTGCTCATCATTTGAACCAATATTGGGACGGCCAAGTCATTGGTGTTCCAGGCACCATCGATAACGATTTAGCTGGCACCGATGTGACCATTGGCTTTGCCACCGCGGTCGACACCGCGATGGACGCCATCGACAAAGTTCGCGAAACCGCAGAAGCGATGGCACGCGTTTTTATTATCGAAGTCATGGGACGACATGCTGGTTTCATCGGTTTACATGCGGCTATTGCGGCAGCGGCTGAAGCCATGATTTTGCCGGAACTTGAACCACAGCCGAAGCTCGCCGAGTTAGCCGATGGCATTTTGCAAGCCCGCTCGGCATTTCCCGATAGTAGCTACGTGGTAATACTCTCCGAGAACCTTTGGCCGGGTGGTGTGCACGAACTTAGTAAAAATTTAACGAAAGCCACCGGGGTGACCTGTCATCCCTGCCCACTCGGACATATTCAACGTGGCGGTCGTCCGAACGCGCAAGACCGTATCTTAGCGATGCAACTTGGTGCTGCCGCGGTCGATGCGATTTTAAGCGGTGAAACTGCTATTATGATAGGTCTAGAACAGGAACATGTGGTGACCGTCCCGCTGCACCTGACGTTTGAACGGGACAAGCCACTCGACCCAAGGTTAGTGCAACTACAACTTGGCTTACAGGGTGTAAATATCGCTTCAAAAGGCGACGAATAAACCGCATAATGTCGGCCTTTTTTTGATCATCAAGGTCGTTGGCAAACTTTAACGTTAGAGGGTATTTGGAATTGGCTAATACGTTTCCTATTCCGGTCCATTTAGACGAGCCGGTTCGTGCTTACTTCGGTGCTGAATTAGCAACCGCGATTACGAGCAATCACAGTTATGTGATTGGTTTTGGTTTCGACGGCACCGCCTGCTTTCGCAAAGGAACTCGCTATGGGCCTGACGGCTTGCGCGCAGTTTCGGAAGATATCGAATCTTACTCGCCCTACCTCGATTTAGACTTAGAGGACTTTGAGTTCTTTGACCTTGGGAACCTGCAACTCGGTGAAAGCACGGACGTTGAGTCACAATGGCGTCATGCCAGTGACGACTTTGCCAAGATCTTTAGTGCGATCGATCTGGCAGCTGAAGGTGTCAAAGTGATGACGCTCGGCGGCGAGCATTCAATTTCATATGCACCGATTGTCAAATATCTTGAGCAATACCCAGACCTTGTTCTCGTTCATCTTGATGCGCATGCCGACTTACGTGACGGCTTCACTGGCTATCACTACTCACATGCATCAATTATTCGCCGAGCACTGGATCATTTCGGTCCAGGCCATGAATTAATTCAGTATGGCATCCGCTCTGGCACTCGTGAAGAGTATCAGTACATGCGGGAACATAAGACGGTACGGACCTCGCGCAAAGACTTTCTCGACTCGATTGCGGCAATACCAGCGGATCGGCCGATTTATCTGACCCTCGATTTGGATTATTTTGACCCGTCATTTTTACCCGGTACTGGGACGCCGGAACCAGGCGGTGAAGACTTCCATTCATTTGTAAGTCTCACCAAGTTATTGCGTGATCGTAACCTCGTTGGATGTGACGTGGTTGAATTGTCACCACAAATTGATCCCACTGGGAATTCCGATGTATTTGCGGCCAAAATCGTCCGTGAATTGATGTTAGTGTTGGAGGACAGCCGTAAATGAGTGATAGCAAGCAAGCTTGGACGATCGACGATGCCGAAGATTTATATGGCGTAAAGCGCTGGGGTGCTGGCTACTTTAGCATTGGCGAGCACGGCAATATCCAGATTTCACCGAACCATCGCAAGCCTGATGTCTATATTGATATGGCCGAAGTGTTGGCAGAAATGGAAGCCGAAGGTATTCAGTTTCCTGCGGTTATTCGCTTCCACGATATTCTCCGCTCACAGGTTGAGATTCTCAACGAGACCTTCCGTGACACCATTGAAACCGCAGGCTACGAAGGCGAGTATGTCGGTGTTTATCCGATTAAAGTGAACCAGATGCGGGAAGTGGTCGAAGAGATCATGGACGCTGGTGAACCCTATAATTATGGCCTTGAAGCTGGCTCGAAGCCAGAACTCATGGCGGTGATGGCGTACAACGAAAACCCAGAAGCATTGACCATCCTGAATGGCTACAAAGACGAAGACTATTTGACCATGGCGCTGCTCGGACGTCATCTCGGTCGTAAGATGATCGTCGTTGTTGAGAAGTTTTCTGAGCTAGAAATGCTGGTACGCCTGGCGAAAAAGTACAAAGTTGATCCGATGATCGGCTTGCGCTCGAAAATGATGGTGCGCAGCACCGGCAAATGGTCGAGCTCCAGTGGTGATCGCGCCAAATTTGGCCTGAGCATCGCCGAAATCGTTAACGCGATGGAGTACTTGCAACAACACGACATGCTCCATTGTGCAAAACTGCTGCACTTCCATATTGGTAGCCAGATTTCTGATATTCGCAAAGTCAAAGAAGCGATTACCGAAGGCGCGCGTTTGTACGCCAAAATGGTGCAAATGGGTATGCCACTCGAGTATCTCGATATTGGCGGCGGTCTTGGTATCGATTACGACGGCAGCAGTACCACAACCGATTCATCGCGTAATTATTCGACCGAAGAATATGTTGCCGACGTTGTTTACGGCGTGAAACAAATCTGTGACTTGGAAAAAGTCGCTCACCCAAACCTTGTCAGTGAAAGCGGTCGAGCGATTACCGCGCACCACAGCTTAGTGGTGACCAACGTGGTCGGCGAAATTAACCCGGGCGCGACTGACTTCGACATTACCGCCGAAGAAGGTGAGCACGTGTTAGTGAGCAACATGCGCGAATTGGTCGGCGCTAACGACTTGCACCCGCAAGAACGCTATAACGACGCGGCCGCCTACAAACAAAGCGCCTATGAAGCATTCAAACTCGGTATTCTAAGTATTCGTGAAATGGCTAAAATCGACACCATGTATTGGTTGGTGTTGACCGAAGTGCATCAAAAACTCGATGAAGAAACACGCCAGATTCAGGAACTTGAAGAGCTCGAAGACACCCTAGCCAGCCAGTATCTTGCCAATATGTCGATTTTCCAGTCGGCGGCCGACACCTGGGCAATTGGTCAGCTACTCCCGATCGTGCCGCTTACACGCCTGCATGAGCAGCCGGAAGTACGCGTTTCGATTGCCGATATTACCTGTGATAGTGACGGTAAAATTGGCAAATACATCGAAAATAACTCGATTAGCGACAATATTCCGATGCATCGCCTAAAACGTGGAGAAAGCTACCCCATTGGCATGTTCCTAACCGGTGCTTATCAAGACGTGATGGGTGACATGCACAACTTGTTTGGCCGCCTCACTGAAGTCCACATTTTTAGCCATGACGATGAGCCAGGCGCCTTCTATATCGAAGAGATCGTGCCCGGCCATTCAGCCGAGAAAGTGCTGGAAACCATGCAGTACAACACCGACTACATGGCGAAAATGGTGAAAAAAGCCATCGATAAACAGATTCGCAAAGGAAATTTAGCGCCACGTGAAGGTGTGCGTTGGACTGATTTTTATGAGCGCTGCTTGGCTGGAAGCACCTATTTACGCTACGACAAGAAGTCTTAAAGCCACCGCACAGTGAACACACTGCTCAGGAAACTCGGAAAAATGGGCATTTCCTGAGCAGTTAAACCTGAAAGCGCAAAAAGCGGTTGACTTCAAACCGAAGAAAACGTTTAATTGCACCCACAACGCAACGCGTTAACCGTATTTGCCCAGATAGCTCAGTCGGTAGAGCAGGGGATTGAAAATCCCCGTGTCGGTGGTTCGATTCCGCCTCTGGGCACCATTATAGAGAAGCTCGTCCATTTGGACGGGCTTTTTTATTTCGTTTGCTCCGCCTTCTATACTTTAGTCGCAGTTACCCCGAAATTACCGCTATTTTTCGAAGTAAGTACTCGCAATATTATTTATTTATGCTAATCTTGCGCCGCCTTCCCGCCCCCCTCTTCTGCATGACTGGAAGACTCCGGAGAAGGCAGGCCACTTCTGTTCGCACTACCAGTGCGTTTGCCCCGCGCTGGAAACTCGCTAGGTTTAAGAAAATGAAACTCGCAATAGGATTGCTTACCCTCACCCTCGGACTTCTCTTTAGCCCGATGGCGTTTGCTGCTGCGCCCGAACTTGATCTCACCCGCTCTGGTATTGGCTATCTTGCCGTTGGAATTTTTATCATCGCTTACATCTTAGTCATGGGCGAAGAGAAATTGCACATGCGCAAATCCAAACCAGTTCTCGTTGCCGCTGGTGTCATTTGGATACTGATTGGTGCCGTTTACACCCAACAAGGCATGCAAGAGGCGGCGGAAACTGCGTTTCGCCACACCCTGCTCGAGTTCGCTGAACTCATGCTGTTTTTGCTGGTGGCCATGACGTATATCAATGCGTTAGAAGAGCGAAGGCTTTTTGATGCGCTGCGCGCGTGGATGATCCGCCGTGGATTTAGTTACCGCAGTTTATTCTGGATTACCGGTATCCTGTCTTTTCTTATTTCACCGATTGCGGACAACTTAACAACCGCGCTCTTAATGTGCGCGGTTGTGATGAAAGTTGCCGAAGGTGATAAGCGCTTTATCGGCATCTGCTGTGTCAACATCGTTGTCGCTGCGAACGCCGGCGGAGCATTCAGTCCATTTGGCGATATTACTACGCTCATGGTATGGCAAGCTGGCATGGTCAGCGCCCAAGAGTTCTTGGCGTTGTTTATTCCATCGGCAATCAACTTCTTAGTGCCTACGGTCATCATGAGCTTCTTTGTTGAGAACCGTAAGCCAAGCGCAGTCAGCGAAGACGTTGAGCTTAAGCGCGGTGCATTTCGCATCATGACGTTATTCCTACTCACCATTGCGACGGCAGTTGCGTGTCATACTTTGCTGCATCTACCGCCAGTGTTGGGCATGATGATGGGACTTGGTTACCTGCAGTTCTTCGGCTACTTCCTACGCATGACCTTGCCCGGATCGCTCGCACGGAAACGTGCAATGGCTGAGCGTGCAGGCGATCAAGAACGCTTGAAACGACTCGGTAGCGTGGTACCGTTTGACGTCTTCAGCCGTGTCTCGCGGGCCGAATGGGACACCCTACTGTTTTTCTACGGCGTGGTTATGTGCGTGGGTGGTCTTGGCTTCCTCGGCTATCTTGCACTGATGTCAGACTTCCTCTTTACGCAGTGGAACCCAACCTACGCAAACATTGTTCTCGGTATGGCTTCAGCGGTGATCGATAACATCCCCGTGATGTTTGCCGTGTTGACCATGCAGCCGGAAATGTCGCATGGCCACTGGCTCTTGATCACCTTAACTGCAGGTACCGGTGGTAGCTTGTTATCTGTTGGTTCAGCCGCAGGTGTTGCACTCATGGGCCAAGCTCGCGGATACTACACTTTCATGTCGCATTTAAAGTGGGCACCAGTGATTTTCCTTGGTTATGTGGCGAGTATTCTCGCGCATCTTTGGCTAAACGCCGCCTCATTTCAGGTATTTGGTCACGTTTAAGGTTAATTATTAAGCACGACACAAGCCCTCGAGAGCTCTGCTCCGAGGGCTTTTTTGATCCCTTAACCAATGTCAATTCGGCCATTATTCACCAAATTTATGCCCTACATGCATAAGTTCCGTGAATGGCTATCATCAAAACCATAAATTGGATGAATAGTAGTTCCGGGCACATACTGACCTCAACGCTTAACAACGAACTAACAAATCGGGTCATCTTATGAGCACTTCAGCACCAGAATTAACGTTTACCGAAACGCTTAGCGATGAGTTTGCCGCACTCTACAGTGACGAAGCCAAAGCACTCTTGGTCAATTTAACGCGGAAGTATCGCCCGCGCCTCGAGCAGCTGCTGGCTGCGCGTGAAGAAGCGCAAGCCCAATACGATCAAGGTCAACTACCGGACTTCGATCCAAGCTCACAGGCCATCCGCGAAGGCGATTGGAAAGTCGCCGATATCCCGGCTGATTTACAAAAGCGTCATTTAGAAATTACTGGGCCAGTTGACCGCAAAATGATCATCAACGCGCTCAATGCCGACGTTGACGTGTTTATGGCCGACTTTGAAGATGCCCAGTCACCGACATGGGACGGCCTCATGCAAGGGCAAATCAACTTGCGGGACGCAAACCTTGGCAATATCGACTACACCGACCCAAAGAATGGCAAGCACTACGCCTTAAAAGAAAACCCAGCACTCCTCATCGCCCGTGTTCGTGGTTTGCATTTACCGGAGAAGCACCTCCTAGTAGACGGTAAGCCGGTACCCGGTGGTCTGGTCGATGCGGTTCTTTATTTCCTCCACAATTACCAAGTGCGCACCGCCAATGGCAGCGGCGTCTATTTCTATGTGCCAAAGCTACAGCACCACAGCGAAGCTCTGTGGTGGAGTGATTTGTTCTGTGAATTAGAAGACTACGCCCAACAACCACGCGGCACGATTCGCTGTACCGTCTTGATTGAAACACTACCCGCCGTATTCCAAATGCACGAACTACTGCATAGCCTACGCCATCACATTGTTGGTCTGAATTGTGGTCGCTGGGATTACATCTTTAGCTACATCAAGACGCTCCGAGCGCACGCAGACCGGGTTTTACCCGACCGCCAAGTGGTGACGATGAACCAACCATTTTTAAGTGCTTACTCTCGCTTACTGATTAAAACCTGTCACCAGCGTGGTGCGTTGGCAATGGGCGGTATGGCGGCTTTAATCCCGAGTAAAGATCCACAAGAAAATGAGCAGATTCTGGCGAAAGTGCGCGCCGACAAAGAGCTCGAATTTAGTAATGGCCATGATGGCACGTGGATCGCTCACCCAGGTCTCGCGAGCACAGTGCGCGACGTCATCGCCAAACATATTGGTGACTACCCCAACCAATTACATGTCTTGCGCGAACGGGACGCGGACATCACAGCTGCAGAGTTACTCGAGCCAAGCACCGGAGAGCGCACCGAAGCAGGTATGCGCACCAATATCCGCGTTGCTCTGCAGTATGTTGCAGCATGGTTATCCGGCAAGGGCTGTGTGCCAATTTATGGTCTGATGGAAGACGCTGCGACCGCAGAAATTAGCCGGACTTCGATTTGGCAGTGGATTCAACATGGTAAAACCCTCAGCGACGGCCGCACGGTCAGTAAAGAGCTGTTTCGCAGCATGCTCGCTGAAGAAGCAAGCGTGGTGAAAGACGAAGTCGGTGAACAACGCTGGCAGCAAGAAAACTTCGCGACCGCGCAGGACTTACTCGAAAAAATTACCACAGCGGACGAGCTCACCGAGTTCCTCACGCTACCTGGTTATGACTATCTCTAAATAAAATCGACAACACGACAAGGAATCGACTCATGGCTACTCCAACTCATTTTCAAAAAGCAGTTCAAGAACTTCAAGAGCAATGGGACAACAGTCCACGCTGGCAAGGTGTCGAACGCACCTACAGCGCCGAAGATGTCGTTCGTCTGCGCGGCTCACGCAAAATCAGCTACACCCATGCGGAGAAAGGCGCAGAAAAGTTATGGCGTTTAGTCAACGGAGCGGCGCAAGAAAAATTCGGCAAGAACTATGTCAACGCATTAGGCGCACTGACCGGTGGCCAAGCAGTGCAGCAAGTAAAAGCAGGTCTACAGGCGATTTACTTGTCCGGTTGGCAGGTGGCCGCAGACAATAACTCGGCGGCAAGCATGTACCCTGACCAATCGTTGTATCCGGTCGACTCCGTGCCCAAAGTCATTGAGCGAATCAACAATTCATTTGCTCGCGCGGACCAAATTCAGTGGTCAAAAGGCATTGGTCCCGATGATGAAGGCTATATTGACTACTTTGCGCCAATTGTCGCCGACGCTGAGGCCGGTTTCGGTGGCGTCCTGAATGCCTATGAGCTCATGCTCGGTATGATCAAAGCCGGTGCCGCCGGTGTACACTTCGAAGATCAGCTCGCCTCGGTGAAGAAGTGTGGTCACATGGGCGGAAAAGTTTTGGTACCAACCCAAGAAGCCGTACAGAAGTTAATTGCAGCGCGCCTCGCCGCTGACGTCGCTGGCACCGAAACCCTGATTGTTGCGCGGACCGATGCCAACGCAGCGGACTTACTGACCAATGACGTTGACCCGAACGACACTGCATTCTTAACCGGTGAGCGCACCGCTGAAGGGTTCTATCGAGTGAATGCAGGTATCGACCAAGCGATTTCTCGCGGCCTCGCTTATGCACCTTATGCAGATCTCGTTTGGTGTGAAACCGCTAAGCCTGACTTGGACGAAGCGCGCAAATTTGCTGAAGCCATTCACGCGAAATATCCGGGTAAACTGCTCGCTTACAACTGCTCACCATCGTTTAACTGGAAACGTAACCTCGACGACGCCACGATTGCAAAGTTCCAACGCGAGCTCGCAGCCATGGGTTATAAGTTCCAGTTTATTACCTTAGCGGGCGTGCACAACATGTGGTACCACATGTTCAACTTGGCTTACGACTATGCACGCAACGACATGTCTGCCTACGTCAAACTGCAAGAAGAAGAGTTTGCCTCGGCTGACCGCGGCTACACCTTTGTCGCCCACCAGCAAGAAGTGGGAACCGGCTACTTTGATGACGTCACCAATGTCATTCAAGGCGGTCAGTCATCGGTCACTGCACTGCGCGGTTCAACAGAAGAAGAGCAATTTAATAAATCACCGGCAGCCTAAGCCGCCATCACGCTTCCTCATTTTCCCGCTGTCGGTTAATCCGGCAGCGGGCTTTTTTCATCATATTTAACGTGCAGAAAACGAATGTCCTGCGGGTAAGGGAAGATGTCCGGTAGAATGCCGGCGGCAATTCGCTCCTGTTGGGCTTGCCAAAACTCGGCTTGTGCAAGCTCTGGGTGCAGTTCGAGAAACAAATCGCGCAATCGCTTTTGCGGGAAGACATAGGTCGGCAATTGTTCTGGAAAGACGTCGTTCGGTGCCACCGATAACGAATTGCCGTCCATCAAGCTGTCCTCATAGGACTGTGCTTTCGGCAAGCTGCGAAAGTTCATTTCGTGTAAATATTGCACCTCATCGTAGTCATAAAAAACCACGCGGCGCGTTCGGGTCACACCAAAGTTTTTTAACAGCATGTCGCCGGGGAAAATATTCGCCGCCATCATTTCTTTAATGGCTTTGCCATAATCAGCAATAATCGCCCGGGTCTCTTCTTCGTTGGCATACTCCAAGTAAATATTCAGCGGCGTCATGCGCTTCTCAATGTACAGATGACGAATAATCACCAAGTCATCTTCAAACTCCAAAGAGCCGGCAATCGATGTTTTCAACTCTGCCAGCAAATCGGCTGAAATACGATTCAACGGCAACGCGACGTTGGAGTATTCAATGGTGTCGGCCATTCGTCCGACCCGGTCATGGCGTTTAACCAATTGATAACGCGCCAGCACCGTGTCGCGGCCGAAAGGTTTACTTTCACCAAATTCGTCGCGAATGACTTTGAATACATAGGGAAACGACGGCATGGTGAATACCATCATGACTAAACCTCGAATTCCCGGCGCAGCCACGAGCTGTTCATCCGCATCACTGAAGTAGTGGAGCAACTCGCGATAGAATTCAGTTTTCCCCTGTTTGTGCAAACCAATCGACGAATACAGCTCAGCGAGAGTTTTCCGTGGCATGACGCCTTTGAGAAAGCGCACGAGCGCACTCGGTGCTCGACACTCGACCATAAAGTAAGCACGCGAAAAACTAAAGATAATCGTCATTTGATTGACGTCGGTGATCAACGCATCGACGAACAATTCGCCATCGCTATTGACCAGCACCGGTACAATGAAAGGATAACTCTGTGCTTCGGTAACAATACGACCGACCACGTATGCCGCTTTATTCCGATAAAACGGGTTTTCGAGCACATCCACGCGTAATTGGTGTGCACTGAGTGCACGAACTTTCGCTTGCCGTTGAAATGAGCGCATCAGTTGCGCGACGCTGCTTTCGAGGTCAGCAAACGGCGCTTTAAAATCAAATTCGGTAATTAAACGCCGCAGAGTATCTTGCACGCCTTCCGCCACAGGGAAATATGAACGATATTCACTTTCAACGGGTAGTGGAATGCGTCTGGCTAATGTTGATTCGACAAAAATGAACTGATTGTGGAAGTAGCGACGGTGAAATAGCTTACAAAATACTGAGTTAAAGAAGGTTTCGGCGAGCTCGGCCTGAGGGTGGAACTGCAGTAGTTCCTCATAAAAAGCCCGAACATCCTGCCACAAGGCCTCGTCCGGTTGCTCAGCAATGCCGTCTTTGCGCAACAAGGCAATGGTTTCTTTGACCCGCAAGTCGTAGAAAGAAATACGCTCACGCGCTGCACGTTGCAGAGCCCGCCACTCGCGCTGGGCAAAGTGAAATTTCGCTTCTGCCGTAATCGCACTGAAGCGTTGATAGTGGCGATGGAATCCGTGCAAAATCACGCGGGCTATACGCCGACATTCGGCCATCCTTTTTGCTCCAAATCCTGTTGTTGATTGCAGTTCTATCACTGTGCTTTATAATTCCATTCATCCTATTTATATCTAGCCAATAGAGCAAACCCTTTATGAACCATTTTCGCAATCTTGATCTCAACCTGCTGGTTTATCTTGATGCACTGTTGCGGGAGCAGAATGTGACCCGCGCAGCTGAACAGCTAAATATCACGCAGCCGGCAATGAGCAACGGTTTGAAGCGATTGCGAGCGATTCTAAACGACCCAATTCTGGTACGCACCAGTGACGGTATGGTTGCTACAGAGCGAGCCTTAGCGATGCAATCGCAAGTGCAGAAAATCTTGTATGCGGTCGAAGAAGTGATTCAACCAACACGAACCTTCACTGCTGCAAGTAGCGACCGTGTATTCCGTATTATGATCTCTGACTATGCTGCGTCGACCCTCATGTCGCCTTTATTAAAGGCGTTGCGCGAACAAGCGCCGCACGTCACCATCGACTTAATGACCCCGAGCGATGTCAGTTTTCATGATGTTGAGAACGGTAAAGTGGATATTGCCATTAATCGTTTTGATGATTTACCGCAGTCTTTTCATCAGAAGCTACTTTGGCGTGACGACTTTACCTGCTTAGTAGAAAAGGACCATCCGCTGCTCGCCAATTACAACCTGAAAAATTACCTCGAAGCGCAGCACTGCTGGGTGAGTAAAACGGGTTTTGGGGTCGGTATCGGCATGACCCCGGACGCAGTGCAGAAACTCGGTTGGGTCGACGAAGCGTTAGCCAAAATTGGTAAGCAACGACGCATTCGGGTGTTTACGCGTAACTATCACGTCGCAATGCATTTAACCTTGGAAGGACTCATCGCCACACTGCCTACCCGGGCCGCGAAGCTTTATGAGAATCATCCGGATATGGTCTTGCGCGAACCGCCGTTTGCAATTCCGCCGATTGATCTACAAATGATTTGGAGCCCGCTATTACAGCATGACGAAGGTCACAAGTGGTTCCGCCAGCTGGTCGCCGAGGTCGCTGAAGAACTTTAACAAAAAAGCACTCCGAAGAGTGCTTTTGATTTAGTCAGTCTGGAAAGACTTACTCGAAATAGAACGGCTTGCGTTCGCGCGCATTGCGACCCAGTTCATTCATTGACTCAGCGTCAAACAAGCGACCGTTGACCATGGTATGGGTCACCCGATCACTGCTGCGTAAATCGCGTAAGACGTCGCCGTCAATAATGGCTAAGTCCGCAAGTTTACCCGCTTGAATCGAACCAATCGCGTGCTCCATGCCCAGTGCTTTCGCCGCGTCATATGTTGCTGTACGCAGTGCCTGATGCGCAGTCATACCGCCCTGCTCCATCATCCAAATCTCCCAGTGCTGCGCAAGTCCTTCACGCTGACCGTGAGCACCAGCCGTCACCAACACACCGCGGTCTTGCAGCTGTTTCGCACCCGCAGCAACATTAATGTGGTTATAGTGATGCGACGGTGCAATTTCACGACGCATTGAACGTGGACGTAACACGCGCTCTGGCACATATTGGCTCAAACGCGGATGATTAAACACATCGGTATGTGCATACCAATAGTTCTCACCCCAGATACCGCCATAGGCAACACCGAGGGTCGGTGTATAGCCGGTTTCTGTTTGCTGCCAGAACTGCAACACATCGTCATGCATCACTTCTAGCGGAATCGCATGTTCAATCACCGTATGACCGTCAGCGATCATGCTGAGGTTATGCTGGTGCAACGAACCACCTTCTGGCATCACCATCATTTCCAGCTCACGTGCAGCTTGAATGATTTGTTGACGCTGGTCACGACGCGGCTGGTTATAGCTCTTCACTGAGAACGCACCGACTTTCTTCATTCGCTCCAAGTGGAACAAGGCATCGTCGAGGCTGTCGACATGCGCGGTTGCACCTGGGCTATTGGCACCGTACAAAATGGTACCCGTTGAGAAGATTCGCGGACCGACAATCACGCCAGCTTTTTGCTTCTCACTTGCAGCAAAAATCTGCGCGGTATTGTTCGATGGGTCATGAATCGTTGTCACACCGAAGGTCAAACCGGCGTAAAGCATCCAGTTTTGCTGCGGAATGATTTGGTTTTCACCTTGCGCACCGTGAGCGTGAGTATCAATTAGACCCGGAATAATCGTCTTGCCCGAGACATCAATCACTTCTGCGCCACGAGGAATGTCCACGCTATCACGTGCACCGACAGCGGTAATTTTATTACCGGTGACGACAACCGCGCCGTTCTTAATGACTTCATCGCCGTTCATGGTTACAACTTTCGCACCCACAAAAGCAATGGTTTGATCCGGCACATGAACAGCTTGCGAGAACCCGATGTTCATACCGTCGGCCACCAGCTGCTTGTCTTCATTCCCTTGAATCGAGAACATACCGTTCAAATTCGCGGTATACAACTCTGGGCCTAAGGTCCAGAACAAGCTCGCGCTGTCTGCTGTCCAATTGATATTGTCACCAGCCCGCTTAGAAATTTGTTGTACAGGGAATTGACGGTCGCTTGGCCCAATCGAAATTGGCTGACCACGTTCCACAAACGGCGTGACATACACCCGGAAACGCTCGGCGAAGGCTAAGTATTTACCGTCTGGTGATACTTTGTATTCAGTGGCATGGCCCGACCGATACAGCGTCCGACTCTCACCTGTGGCGATATCAATACTGCGTAATTCCGGACCACCGGCGCCAAAACCATTGACATAGACGCGGTCATTCTGCGCACCAAACTGCGGGCTCGAACCTGCACGCGAGAAACGACGAGGCTCTTCAGCGTCCAGCGCTAAATGATACAAACCACTGCCTAAACCGTGTTTTGGATCGGTTAAATAACCACCGCTCACTTTACGGTAAACAATCGATTGACCGTCCGGTGCGAAGACAGGCTCAACAAACTTACCTGGGCCAGTCGGCAAAACGCGCTCACGATTGTTACGAAGATCACGCAAGATCACTTGGCCTTGCTCTTGATCATGCCACGTGGTGTAAACCAAATAGCGGCCGTCGCGCGAAAACGCTGGGAACTGTTCGAAGCGCTCGTTCTGACTGGTTAACCGCTGAGTGCTACCACCATTTAAATCGCGTACATAGAGGTAACCCAAAGCTTCGTAGATCGCTCGGTTCGCGTCTGGTGAAATTGCCGTATGACGAAGCATACGCACATCAAACTCGTCCGCTTCAATATGCTGACGGAAGCGCACGGCTTGTTGCACTTGCTTCTCGGTTTGCACTTCAAAACCAATGTTGGCAACTTGACCTGAATTCACGTTCAGCTTGTGTACACCGCCGTCGGCATAAAACACGATACTGCTTGAGTCGTCGGTCCAATTCATGTGCGGGTACACGCCATGAATTGCCCATGTTTCCTGCATATCACGGCTCAAATTACCGTAAACTTCGCGGCGTTCGCCAGTTTCTAAGTCATACAAATACAACTTACTTTGGAAATCGTCACGGCTAACAAACGCTAAATATTTACCATCAGGTGACGGCGTTGGGCGAATCGCGCCGCCCGCACCCGAGATAATCGTTTCAATCTCGCCGGTCGCCAGCTCGTAGCGCTTAATTGAGTAAATGCCCGCCACGGAGTCTTTGTTGTAATGGAAAGTCTGGCCGGGCGTATCGTCTTGCGAGTAATACACATACTTGCCGTCTGGCGAGAACGCTGGCTCACCGAGATCTTTTTGATCATTGGGTCGTGCGGTTAGCATCACGCCTTGGCCACCCGACTTGTGATACATCCAGATTTCACCTGCACCGAGCGAACGGCGCGCAGTGAAGTGCTTACGTGCAACTAAAAATTCACCATCAGGGCTCCAAGCTGGGCTATTGAGCAACCGGAAATTCTCATTAGTCACTTGCCATGCTTCACTGCCGTCCGCTTTCATGACCCAAATGTTATCGCCGCCACCTTCGTCCGAGGTGTACGCGATATATTGGCCGTCGGGGCTATAAGTCGGTTGCATGTGCCATGCAATGCCGCCACGCAATAATTCAGCCTGACCACCAGCTGCCGGCATGCGATAAATGTCGCCCAGCATATCGAAAATGATGTATTGGCCATCGGGGCTAATGTTGACACTCATCCAAGTGCCTTCAGTTGCTTGGATTTGTACGGTTTTAAACTCACCCTGAGGTTCGCTAACGGACCATTTCTCAGATGCTACGGCCGTGCCGGTCACGATAAGCGACGCGGCTAAACCGAGAGCAGGGATGATCTTCTTTAAGGTAAACATGAATCTTCCTCTGTTGTTGTGCTCTATCGTTTGTAGCGAGCTTCGCGGTTAAAGTCCACCGCTTCGCGATTAAGCTCGCTTCTCTTGCGATGTATCGGTCATTTTGCCTTTGCCAGCCAATTAATGCAGAGCCATGGCCAGCCCGACCACAATCAATGCCGCCAGCATGGGCACTAATACGGTGACGACAAAAATGTCACGATAGGCTTCTTTGTGGCTTAAACCCATCAAGGTAAACAAAGCGATAACCGCGCCCGAGTGCGGTAAGGAATCAAGGCCGCCCGCAGCGACATTGGCAATCCGGTGCAGCAGCTCTGGCGACACGCCACTTTCTAAATACGCCGGCGCTAAACTCGACATGAAGATCTGCAGCCCACCGGACGCCGATGCGGTAATCCCTGAAATCAGGTTGGCGGAAATGAACACCGACAACAAGTCAGGCAAGTTCAAACCAAGTAACCACGCCGCAAATGCATGGAAGCCCGGGGTTTGAATAACAACACCACCGAAGCCAATCACCGCAGCGGTATTAATCAACGGCAACAAGGCATCGTCGGCACCTTGTCCGGCGGTTTTAACAAAGTTTGGCCGCACCGGCGGAAACAATACATAACACAAGGCCGAGCCACTGAGTAAGGCAAAGCTGGCCCAAAGAATCGGCTGAGTCAGAGCAAAGCTAATCCAGTCGGCACTGATTCCAGAGAGCATTAAAAGACGTGGTAAAACAATCAAAAAGAGTACCGCGAGTATCGGTGCAATAGAGCGCGCTAAGCCGGGCAAACGAGCGTCACCTTGCGGTGCTAATGCCGCCATTTGCTCGTCTTTCGGCGTCGCTTGATAACCTTCGCCGTTGCTAATGGCCGTACGCCATTGCTTCTCGAGGTACCACATACCGAACCCGGCCATTAAAATCCCTGCCAGTACCCCATACCAGCCGCCAGCGAAAAGATCCGTGCCCAAGGAATTGGCCGCAATGACGTTGTGAATCGACGGCGTGCCCGGCAATGCGGTCATGGTAAAAGTGCCTGCACCGAGGGCGATTGCTGCAGCATAGAGGCGGCGAGGAATATTGGCTTCCTTCATTAATGTGACGCCAATTGGGTACATGGTAAAAATGACGACAAACACCACCACGCCGCCATAGGTCAACAAGGCGCAAACCAGCATGGCAATTAACAGCGCCCGCGGAGCGCCGAGCCACCGAGTGATGGCCATCGCCACCCCCTCTGCCGCATGACTCGCGGCCATAATACGGCCGAACAATGCGCCACAAAGGAAGAGCAACAGGAAATTGCCAGCAAAGCTAAACGCGCCGGACGCACCGAAGGGAAAATGTTGCAAGAAGACTTCTTGCAGTGCCATCCCGTTGGTTAAGCCAATCACCAAAATCGAGAAAAGGACGGCAAGTAGAATATTGACGCCGCGCAGCGCCAAAACAATCAGTAAAATTAGTCCTGCCAGTAGTCCGAGATGACCAAGCATGGGTGTGCTCCCGTTGTTATTTTCATTTTGTGTTCATGAAAGTAGCAAAGAAGCACTGAAAAAAGCTAGTTTTTAAGGCACCTCTGCGTCACGCGCTTGACGGCTGGCTTGGGAAAGCCCGTGCACACGGGCGAGTAAAATGGCGCCAATAATGAAAAAGCTGATGACTAATAAAAGTGCGTTTTGGCGCGAAAACAAATCCGCGACAATACCAAACGTGGCTGCTAACAGCATAGCTAAACGGTTAAACATGCCCCACAGTCCAAACGCACTGCCATCACGCCCCGGCCCTGCTAACAGTGCCACTAACGAGCGTGAGGACGCTTGAATCGAACCAATCCCGGTGCCCGCGAGTAAGGCAATAATTAAAAACACGTCGCGCACTGACCAGTTGATCGCAGCCGCCAAGGCATGGATCCCGTACATTCCGCTTATCGCAATAATCCACAAGGCGATGACCACAAACAACACTTTGCGCGCACCGATATAACGTTCAATCACACCGAACGCAATCGCACCAAACAATGCACTAAATTGCGTCGCTAAAAACACTGCCACCAAATCTTGCTGGCTTAAACCGAGCTCGCCGGTACTATAGATACCGATGAATTTGACCACCACTTGGACACCAGCCATATAAAACAAAAAGGCCCAAAAGAACTTAAACAGAAGCGGCTGTAGCTTCTGTTGCTCGGCAAGATTGAGCGTACGTAGCCATTGTCGCCAACTACCCGACTCCTTGACTAACTTAGGTTTTGGCGTTGGTAAACGCTCACGAACCAACACAAATGTCGGAATCGCGACAATGACAAAATAAATTGAAATGGCAATCATCGCCCACTGATGCTGGCTGATGTACTGCTCTGTTGCGGTATCAGGATCGGCGCGAATAATCATCAAGCTGACCATCACCATGCTGACGAAGCCACCGATATAACCCAGTCCCCAACCGAGCCCAGACACTAGCCCCATGTTCTTACGGGTTGCCAACTGTGGCAAGAACGCGGACATAATAGCTTCACCGAGCATCCAGGCGGTATTGGTAATGAGAATAATGGCGATGCCCCACCAAATATCACCCGGTCCGACCCAATAAAGCGTGCAGGTGAAACTCGCACAAACTGCCGTACTACAGGCGAGGAGTCGCTTTTTCGAGACGCCTTGGTCGATCCAATACCCCACGATCGGCGACAGCACCATAGCGAGCAAAGTCGAGCCAATAATTGCAATCGACCAATAGGCGTCACGCCAAACACTGTCAGCTGGCACGATGTAGGCAACAAAAAATGCCGAGTAAACAAACGAAATAACAATCGTGGTGTAAGCTTGATTGGCAATGTCGTACATCGCCCAGCCGAAGATCTCCCGTTTGCGGGCATTTCTCTGTAATTCAGCCACTAGTCTATTGCCTCTGTTTCGACGATACCATTCCGGTTAAGAACAACTTTCCAGCGCTGAATATCTTCCCGATCACTCCAGCGTTCACGAATGACCAAATTCAACACCGAGCGCTTTTCGACAATATCTTTCACCACTTCATTACCGTCTTGGCGATAAATCGGATAGGTACTCTGTTCCAACAAGGGCGAGAGCACTTCCAAATCAAGAATGACGGTCTCGCGCGTGGTTGCATAGCCACTCAAAAACCGCGAAGTGAGCATTTTCGACCAACTGCGATAATGCAAAATGGTCTCACCACGCTGTGGCGTATTCGCCTTGCGGGCTTTTTGAATTACCTCTGGTAAGTCGGCAAACTGCTTAAAGTCGATCCACTCGAGCGATTTACCCACAATACTTTCGTTATTCGGATCGACATATTGGTGCCGCCACTTCGGTCGTCCTTTGCGCAGCCACAACCAAAGTTTTTGCCGAATGTCGTCTTTGAAAACTTCCCGCACCGCATACAATAGTGCCACCGCACCAATGAACACGGCGGTAATATCGCCAAGCGTGTCTCGGGCACGCAACACGGCAAATGAAACCGCGGTCATCACCACCGCCGCGACGCCGGCCTTTACGAAACGTTCCTCAACATTACCGAGCTCTTGACCTACTCGGCGTAACGTCACCGGAAATTCAATTAAACGCCGTAACAAGCGCATTTTGTTCGACATCCGTGTACTGTCGGCATTGACGCGCTCGGAATTATATTCATGTTCAACCCGATACTTCGCCTCGCGACGGGCCACACGCAACAAGACTTCACGAATGTCTTGCTCGTCAGCAGCAAATTCGAGCTCTGCGGCCAAACGTAGGAATTGCTGTTCAGAAAACCACGACAAGTAGTTATCAATATTGGTGTAGTAACGACGCATGGCGTCATCTTTTGGCGAACCACGACGCAGACGACGAATAATGGTGGCACTCAAGTCAAGTAGCTCAGCGAGCGCTTCACGCAAGTTCTCTGGACGGTCGCGTAAAATACGGCCGACTTCCTGCTCCATCGCCGTCACATACTGAAACGCGTACAAGCTCAAGCTTAAGCGATACTCCGAAGTGGGGCGGTCTTGGTGTTTTGCAATCCGCTGCACCAAGCGACTGCGCACTAAAGGCTCCAGCTGCACTTGGCTATGGTAAGTTCGATTAACATGAAATGCTTGGTGGTAAAACGCGCGCTCGGAAATAAGCTCCGGGGTCAAACTCAGTTCACCGGGAACAAACAAACACATATCCAACTCGTGCTCGGGGTAGTCACCTAGATCCCGAACAATCCGCAGGCTAAACGCTTCATTACTATCGACAGTTACCAATTGAGCGAAAACTCCTTACTTATTTTGATCATTGAGGAAGGCTTCAACCGAATCACCCGTTAATGCACCTATTCTAGCGAATAAATAGAAAATCGCACCGAACAGCACCAACATGGTCGGCAACACGATGACCGGAAAGCTTAATGCCGTCATTTGCGCAATTTCACTGTTAAACGCTTCACTCCCTGCCGGACTGACGACAATTTTGCGGGCGAGGACGAAATTCAACACGGCGGAAAGAAAAAATGCGCCGGCAACACCATTGCCAGCATTATTTACCACACGCCGAAACGCAGCCACATTGTTGCGCGCTTGTAATGCGGCATTGAGCTTAGCTGCATCAATCATCTTCGGGTTCAGCAGCATTTTCTCGACAATCGGAAAGCGCGTGTAGCGGCTAAACCAAACGGCTAGGCCAATAATGCCAGGCACAGCCGCTTCTTTAATAGCGATGTACTTCGGATCCAACTCAAGCAAACCAATGCCACCGGTGAGTAACACACTGATTAAGCCGAGAATCGAAAAACCGTTGATTTTGCGACGCTTCCACAACTCCCACGTACCAAAACCAAGCGGAAAAGCGAGCGCAACCACCAGTGCAGTGGCGGGGCCAAGTCGCTCTGGGCTACTAAGCTGCATGAGAATGATCACTGGCAGCAAAATATTAAATAGAATATTCACCATCAAGCTTGGTTCTTTATCATTCTGCTCTGCGGGTGACGGAGTGATTGGCTTTTGCGGTTGATTCATAATGACCTATTCATCGAGAGTATGGAGACGCACTTATAGTATGTGAAAATCCGTCATTTTGCAGCTGCAATTGGCGGCGTCAGCAACGCTGCTCGGCGGAAACTCGACAGAACAAGAAAGATTCCGCTAGAATGCGGAAGCAAAAATCTTAATCGCCTGCAGCGACCTTACTTTAATGGAGCCATCATGGGCCTGATGACAAAACAGCAAGTAAAACGCTTTTGGCCGCTTGGCCTGCTCATTCTTATACTGATTCTTGCATGGTGGCCCGGCAAACCGATTTACCTCCATGTTGCAACGCAAATGGAAGCTGAGCGGATTGCGTCCATTACGCCCGCCCAGGGTGCCGAACAAACGCCTGAGCGCTTGAGCATTGACCGCATGATGACCGACCTGCATTGGTTAGCCCATGCCGATCGTGCCGGCCGCTTTCCCGGCACTGAAGGTGGCTTAGCCGCGCGCCAATACATTGTTGATCGCTATACTGAGCTGGGACTAATCCCAGCCGGCAGCGACGGTTACCTGCACGCTTTTGACCACCCCGGTGTGGAAGATGCTGCCAACGTGCTTGGCACGCTTATTGGTAGTAATCCAGAGTTGCCGAAGATTGTTATTACCGCCCACTACGACCACCTCGGTGTGCGTGGTGACCGGATTTTCTACGGCTCTGATGACAACGCTTCTGGCACTGCCGCGTTACTCGAAATCGCACGCTATTTTAGCGAGAACCAACCGACGCATACTTTATTGTTTGCCGCGGTCGACAGTGAAGAACATGGCTTACTTGGTGCCCGCGCCCTCTTCCGTACCGGCCATCTAAACCCAGACGACATCGCCTTTAACGTCAACATGGACATGCTCAGCCGCGACACCGATGGTTTATTATTTGCGGTTGGTACCTATCATCACCCTTGGTTACGCGGACTTGTGCAACGAGTGCAGCGCGAAAGTGGCGCACGCATTGTGATGGCCCACGACCGTCCTTGGTGGCGCGCAGGTCGCACCGACGACTGGACATTAAGCTCAGACCACGGTGCGTTCCATGAAGTTGGCATTCCGTTTATCTATTTCGGTGTGGCGGACCATCCTGACTATCATTCACCACGCGATACGTCAGACCGTGCCGACGTTGATTTTTTCCGGATTACCGCGGAAACATCACTAAGCTTTATTAAGTTGATTGACCAGGTTCTGGCGGAAAAATAACCTGTCATGTTACAGTAAAGAAAGCGACAAATTGATTCATAGCAGGCTATACTGCGCGGATAACAATAAACAAAGACACGATTCATGAGCAAAATGACGTTAAACCAAATTCTGATAAGCGCAACAGCTGCCTTATGCAGCTTTGCGATTGCTGCGTCAGCGCAAGCCGCGAGCGCCACGCAAAAATCAGACACTCATACCGTCATCCGCTCCTTGCTCGAACGTCAGCAGCAAGACGTGGCGTTATTCCCGCAGTTTCAAGAACGCTTTCAACACCTATTAGCCGCCGATAATGTCCCCGGTGGAATATACGCAATCGTGCATCGTGACCGGATTGTCGAAGTACAACCCTTTGGCGTTCGTGCCGCAGGAAGCTCTGAACCTGTTGACGGCAATACGGTGTTCCGTATCGCTTCAGTTTCAAAAACCTTCGCCGGCACATTAACCTCGTTGCTCGCGCAGCAAGGCGTCGTTGATTTACAGGCCCCCGTACTCAACTATGTGCCGGACTTAAGTTTCAAAAACCCAGAGTTCAACCACTCACTGCGTGTTGAACACCTAGTCGCGCAGAGCACCGGCGTTATCCCGAATGCCTACGACAACCTCATTGAAGCGAACATGGAGCGGCAGCAAATTCTGCCTCACTTCAAGCGCATTAATCCGATGTGTACGCCAGGTGCGTGTTATGGCTATCAAAATGTTTTATTTAGTCTCATCGAAGACGTGGTTGAAGAGCGCACCGGCAAAACATACACCCAGCTGGTAGAAGAAAACTTATTTGCACCGCTCAACATGCAACACGCCTCATTTGGACTCGACGCTTATCTCGCCAGCACCAATAAAGCAGCCCCGCACATTCGCGGCCGTAACGGCTGGTTCTCGCGCGAAGTGGGTCCTCACTATTATCGATACGCTGCAGCTGCCGGCGTCAATGCCAGTGCGACCGATTTAGCCCAGTGGCTAATCGCGCAAATGGGTTATGCCCCAGACGTGTTGCCAACAGAAGCAATTTTAGCCTCACGAGAAAAACGTATTCGCACCACCCGCGACCTGCGTCGACGCAGCTGGCGACCGTTCCTGAATGACGCTCACTATGGTTTAGGTTGGCGCGTCTATGAATTCCTCGAACACGAGTTGGTCTATCACGGTGGTTGGGTGCAAGGCTTCCGCGCTGAAATCGCCTATTCACCCGACTATGAAATCGGCCTCGTCGTGCTCATGAACGCAGAGTCATCGGTGATGAATGAGATTGCCCCGATGTTTTGGAGCCACGTCATCCCGCTGATGCAAGAAGAGCAGTGGGTACCCTACCGCTATGCAAATAACATCCGCCTGAGTGAGCCCAAGCACTTCGACACACTTGATCGCGCAACGGCCGAGACCCCGCAACGAAAACCACTACCATTTGGTGAGCCACAGTTAATTCCTAGTGGCGTGCTGACGCCTTAGTTCGCGCGGAAAAGTTTCTGATTAGGGCAACTGCAATGAAGTTGTTCAATAATGCGTTTTTTTGCCTAGAAATATCGATTGATTTAAGACTTTAATAGTCCAGCCTCGACCGCTCCCTCAAGCTTCTTCCGAATAACCGACCACAAATCTTTGCTGCCGGCCTCAATTCGTTGATTCACCGAAAAAACTTGTTCCTTGGTTACGCCATGAGCTTTCCAACTATGGCCTTCGCCATGAAGGTTATGCAGCAACGGTGGTACTCTATCGATGGCTTTAGCAAAACGCGCATCCGCAGTTTCGCCGGACTCAAATTCTTGCCAGAGGTCTAAAAACTCATCTGACATACCGTCGGGTAATAGATTAAACAAGCGACTTATGCCCGCTTTTTCTGTCGCTTGATACTCGCTTGTGTGTGCGGCATACACGATGGTATCTCCCGCATCAATTTCACCGAGATCATGAATCAGCAGCATTTTTATTACGCGATTTATATCGATTTCCTCATTCGCATAATCTTTCAGCATCAGCGCCGTCAAACACACATGCCAGCTGTGTTCTGCGGAGTTTTCAAAGCGCTCGAGGCCTACGGGTCTTGTTTTGCGGTGGACGTCTTTTAATTTTTCTATTTCAACAATGAATTCGAGTATTTTTTCTATATTTTGCACGACCTCTCCTTAATGTTTATTCCCTTTTCGGCTGTCTATATTACTCGCCGTTACGTTGCCGAACGACGTACTCAGCAAGGTCCAAATAAGCGATAATATAGCCGTATTCTTTGTCGGACAGCAGGCCTTGCTGATGCTGCCGTTTCGCGAGTCGGTGACTCCACTCCTCACCTGTTGGTGGTATTGGAATGGTGACATCAAGTTCGAGTAAGTCGGTATCGACAACCGCATAGCCCTGCGACACAACTTGTCGCGCACAATAGGCAAGCACATACTCGACCGCATATTTATCAACGCTTGGTTGCCACGTGTATTCCGTTTCGCAAGTTACTTTACGCTCGCCGTCTGCGGTGATGTATTCCAAATGACCAGTGGTACAGGCTGTGAGGAAGGCGGTGACAATAACTGCGGCTGGCAGCAATATTGGAAATCGATTTGGTTTAGTCATGGTTTGTTTGCCTTGCTTCACGTTCGGCTCGGTGATCTTAAAATTTTGTCCATCTTCCGCCCTTTAGCGAGCTCGTCAACTAATTTGTCCAAGTATCTGACTTGCTTGGTTAAAGGCGTTTCGATTTCTTCAATCCGATAACCACAAATCGAGCCGGTAATTAATTGCGCATTTGGATTTAGCGTTGCTTCTGCAAAAAATTGCTCAAAGGTAACGGGCGTCTCAATGTAATGCTGTAATTCCTTCCCTTCGAAACCCGTCAGCCATGTAATGACTTGATGCAGCTCTTCTACAGTGCGCCCCTTGCGCTCGACTTTCGTTACATAATGCGGATAAACCGAGGAGAACGTCATGCTGGCCATTCTCGCATCGTGCTCTTTGGTTGTTGTCATGGGAGATTCCTGATTGATTTAGTACATTTTGAGCGTAGACAACTTGCAGAAATTTGGGAGGCTAGCCATCGCCCTGTGCCTACCTACTTACTGCGACCCTTCGGTATTCCTCAATGCTTTGCCGCTACGCGCCTCTAAGTCTTGGATAAACGCTTCTTTATCTTTTGGCGAAATCATGATCGATCCCCAGCGCCCGTACTCAATGCGAAGTCGGTCGAGCGACAAAGCTGGACTAGACAGCGGATTCGATGTGGGTGTAACACTGTTAATTTGATTCACTGGCACTTGCCACTTAAACGGCCCAGATTTCACAAACAGAGTCTCGTCAGTCAGGGTGTAAACGGTGCTTTTCATCAGCCACAAAGGAAGGCCAGCGCCGAAAATCAGCGCAGGCGCTGACACAAGAATTGCAACAATGCTTCCTGAGCTTGCGACCGAAATAAAGACAATGAAACAAGCAATTACGATGCTGACTATGACCAGTGCAAGCCATGTGTCGATTTTCGAGGCGTAGACTTTTTTCATATGTGTTTCCTTGGTGATACGACTCAAGCAGATGGTATGTATTAGTCCGAACCCTCACTTAAATCAACTTCAATCAAATTCGAATACAAAGTATGAACGTTTCGCCATGCTACACGGAATTGGTTGCGCTTTTTAGGTCGCCAGTTGCCGTTAATTAATTTCATGTTCACACCGGGGTCATAATAGATGGTGCTGCTGTGCAAAGCTCGAAGTAGTTTATCTAAGCTGGTGCCCTTGCCTAGGGTAACTTTTGGGCCAAACTGATAAGTAGTTTGTTCTTCACGAATGGCAGCATAGGACACGTAACAGGTATTGGTGTGTTTATTCTTCCAATGCTGAATAACCTTCTCAAACTTCCAACCAGCGGCTAGGTTGCCATCTTGGTCGCGCAGCATGAGGCCACCTTGTGGGTCGGTGACTTTGCCTGTCGCTGGGTCGTAGCCCTCTAAGCTCATGGTTAATGTCGATTTCGGATTCGTGACGCCAACGTCATGGCGACTAGCAAAATCTAGCCGAGTCTCCTGAATATTGGTGCCGTATTGACGCAAGAACACCTCGAGATTATCAAGGTACGTGCCCAAATTTGGTTCAGGCGTCATTAATGTAACGGCACCACCAGAGTGCGACTTAATTTCCCAATCCATGAAGTCTGGATCGGGTGAACCGTTTGGTGTAATGCCAAATTGCGCTTCAAGTGTATAACCTGCACCGTTTTGAGCGCGATATTCCAACAGTTCGCCAGCAGCATTCAGTCGACACGATGCAATTGGACCACGTTGATAGATCTCATGAAGTCGCTCGAGTAACTTCTCTTCACTGGTGCGCTGGCTCGTTTTGTACTCGTAAAAAACCGACGCCACAACCGTGGTTTTTCCGCTGTTGATGAGCGCCTTCACTTCCCGCTGCAGATCATCGTCCCAACTCGTGCAAAACGCCCAAATGGTCGTTTCGTTGATGCCGAGGATTAAATAGCGATTCATTGTCATGCGCTGTTGCCGCTCTTCACGTGTTGGCGGTTGCATTAAATGAGACGGCGCGATGCCTTTGGTTCGGTCAGTGCCACGCATAAAGCCAGACATGCGAGTTTCTGGGTAATCGGGGTACAAAATAATCTGAGCAGACGTAGCATGATCCGTATCGCCATCTGCGTTTATCCAAAAGAAGTTCAGTGGCGCTTTGAATATCGAACCTTTCGCGCTGATACCATCCGCATAAACATCGCCCGAAGGAATGGCACGAATCACTTCAAAATCAGCACCCAAGTAGATTTGATTCTTGGAATTATCATTGTTGGCGAGCGCCTTAATGAGGAATCGCTTTGCTCCGCGCGCTTTCATCTGCTTGATAAGGTTTGAAAAAGTAGTCAATGTTCCGTCCGCTGGCTATCTGAGTACTAATAATCAGCTTAGCAATCAACCTGCTTAAAGTGAAGTAACCAAATAAATTCGAAGTTCACCCTAGCGAAATAAATTACCGAATATATACTGTATAAAAGATCAGTTTTTTATTGACAGTTTGGAACGATTATGTGATCTTGTGTCACATAAATCACCTAGGGATGTAGGATGCACCAGATGAGCTTAATGAACGATGCGCAACAACATGGCGAACTCTCCGATTTCGAAGTTATTTCAAAGCTACTAGAGATTTACGACCAAGCATTCCTTGCTGATTATTTGAACAACATTCCAAACAACCGTTGGACGCGTGAAACCATTAACCGCTGGGTCAAAGGTAAGGCGTCACCGCGCTTAACCCACGCTGAATATCTGCATTTAATGAAGCTGTTCCCCAAAGCCACCGTCACCCCTGAAAACTGTGACTTTAAGTTTATCGATTTGTTCGCGGGTATCGGCGGGATTCGCAAAGGCTTTGAAGAGCAAGGCGGTTTGTGCGTGTTCACGAGTGAATGGAACAAATTTGCAGTGCGCACTTACAAAGCGAACTATGCCTGCGACAACAGTTACCACACCTTTAATGAAGACATTCGCGATGTGACGCTAAGCCAGAATAGCGATGTGACCGACGAGGAAGCCTACGCGCACATTGACAGCGTCGTACCGGACCACGACGTGCTGCTTGCTGGCTTCCCTTGTCAGCCATTTTCTATCGCCGGCGTTTCAAAAAAGAATGCGCTCGGTGTTAAGCATGGTTTTGAGTGTGACACCCAAGGCACGCTATTCTTCGACGTTGCCCGAATTATTGCGGCAAAGCGCCCTGCGGCGTTTGTCCTCGAGAACGTGAAAAACTTGAAGAGCCATGATCGTGGTAAAACATTTAAAGTGATTATGCAGGCACTCGACGAGCTTGGTTATGTTGTGGCGGACGCTGCCCATGAAGGCTCGAACGACCCGCGCATTATTGACGGCCAACATTGGGTGCCTCAGCACCGTGAACGGATTGTACTCGTTGGTTTTCGTCGTGATTTAAATGTTCACCAAGGTTTAAGCTTACGCGACCTGCCGCGCCCCGCCCCGCAAACAGCGCCAACTCTCGGCGATATTCTTGAAGTAGAAGTTGAGGACAAATATATCCTTACACCGAACCTGTGGGAGTATTTGTTTAATTATGCGAAAAAGCACCAAGCTAAAGGCAACGGCTTTGGTTTCGGCTTAGTTGGCCCGAATGACCGTGCCCGAACTCTGTCGGCTCGATATTACAAAGACGGTTCTGAAATTTTAATCGACCGCGGTTTCGACCCAAGTAAAGATTTAACTGACGAAACCAACATGGCCAACCGCCCTCGCCGCCTAACCCCGTTAGAATGCTCGCGTTTGATGGGCTTCTCGACCCCGCAGGGCCAAGAATTCGTTATCCCGGTGTCCGACACCCAAGCCTACAAACAATTCGGTAACTCTGTTGTAGTTCCAGTGTTTAGAGCCGTCGCCGAGTTGATGAAACCACGGATTATGGCGGCGATACAGAAGCGGAAAAGAATGGCTGCTTGATTGGGGCTAGCGCTACCAACACGCGCAGCTTTGAAATGGAGGCAAAGTCGTAATGGAGAAGCTGTCGCCATGATTGGCATGGTTAGCGCAATCAACCAGTTTCACTTACCGATCCAAAAGCAACTTCATTAACGGATGGTAGGCCCGATAGAGCCCCTGTGCCATTTCTAAGTCCCGCATGAGCCACCGCCTTCGCCTCAATTCAGGAACATCTTGCTTTCCCTTTAGCCAAGTAAAAACACCCGAAAGGACGAAGCTATATTGGTCGATCATTTTATCGACCATGCTAAGTTGTGGCGAAGGCCGACCAAGGTTTTGGATAACTCCATCGTCAATCTCGTAAAGTGACGCCTCCAACCTTACTAACTCTTTATCAGGCAACCGAAGATCATCCGTCAAAGACCTCGTAATCTGTGAATAGATTAAATCAAGTTCTGCCCAGATTTTTTCCGCTTTCGAAATGAATGATTCATCATCTTCTTCCACTACAAATGACTCAGGCAACTCTTCGATTGCTGTTTGCCCATGAAACTGGAAGCGCGTCCAATTTTCCGCTTTTGGCCAATTGAGGCGCTCTTTGAGGGGCTCAGTCGCAGCGTGATTATCTTCAAGCCAAGATACATGGGCAATAGCATTGTTGTCTCGATCGTCTTTTAAACTACGATAAACATGAACTGTTGCGTTCAAGGGAGTGCGACGCCCTCCTTCATTCTCCTGAAGCTGATCTGCAATATGATTTAGCGTGGCCCAAAAGTGAGCTGGACGCCAAGGGCCTTTCCACAAAATTCGTATATTCTTGAACCACACCTTGGCCTGCGGAGGCACAAAGGGCTTAGTTACAGAAATGACTTCGTAGTGATTCCTAGCAATCACATTCTCGGATAGACCATTTAGCTGAAACGCATGAAGCGAATAGAATTCTGCTATTTCCCCCTTCAACAACGAAGGCAAGTCATCCACCCGAGGAAGCGATATCGTTATCTGCTGTTGCTCAAGCTCTGCAAGCCCTGCAGGGGCTACATCGCCTACAAGCTTGTCAACTGCACGGGCAAAAAAATGCGGTTCATTTCCGACAAGCTCCACAGCGACGACAAATACAGGGAGTGGGATCGCTGCCCACCTGCGCAAATGGTTAAGATCAAGTCGCCTCTTAACAATGCCGTTGTTAGGAGCAGGCGTCATTTCGGCTTCATGACCTTTTATTTGAAGCAAGCCGATTCTCGGGCCACTCCCGATATCATCCTGTCCAATGTAGCCCTCAAGCTCAACGAGCAAATCTTCACCTCGATCATGCTCATACTTGGAGCAGAAAAGCTCAGCATCGAGCAGGACGTTCCGAACTTTTGCTTCAGCTCGCTCGCCTGTAAGTTGTGAACGGCTCCCTCTTTTCCTATCGTTCAATAAACCCCCTCAAGAATAAAGAAATCAGGACGTATGGGGCGCTAACGCCTGAGTTGAGGGGCTTTTGTGGAGCAGGCGGAGCCTGCGTAGCAAAAGTCCCTCTCCAACGATTTGTTATGCTGCATCTGCGACCTGCGCACATTGTTCGATTGTTTCGCCCGAGGTGCCATCTTCCAAGTGACGAAACAGCGTACCTGATGCACCTTTTCCGCTGCCTTTTGTCCACCATTCCAGACCCTCGCCAACATAGCGCGCTCCACTCCCGGAGACCGCGATTTTCATTTGGAGGCGGCGGTCGTCGTATTCCACGACGACTGTACTGTTCGTGGGATATGAAGCCATGATTGTTTTCCCGCTTTCACATTGGTACTTGACGGACAAGTTTGTATCGCTGGACTGCTCCGTGGACGCGGTGCCATCGGTCGATGGTTGCCCGCAAGCGGACAGGAAGACAACAAGAACAATAGATAAAAAACGCATGGTATTTCTAACCTCCTAAAATTGCGGCATAACATTTGAATATTAAGCATGCACAGTGTATTGAAAGGAAAAAATTAGAGGGAGGGCTTATTGATACTGCATATTTCATCATGCGCTCCCTGCATTCGCGAAGTTAAAACCGTGCATGCCTGTTTATTATTATCGCGGCACAAATATTGCTGCCCGCTTTTTGTTCAATTCGTTAACTGTAGCCCGCTTCCGTCTGATCGGCAAGGGGATAATGTGCGCCATTGCTCAGTAAAATGAGCATCTGACTGCTTGAGAAATGTGTTTACGCGGGTATTATCTTCGTACTGAGCAATCTTTCCTATATCGGATTCGCTACTACAGCACGTGCGGTGTTCGCGCACGTTGCAAGAATGGGAACACGGCCGTCGGAAACCCTCCGGATCCGCAAAAGCCCTAGTCGGAACTGAAACCTATTTATGCGAAAGTGAGCGATATATAAGCCGGTAGGTTTAGTAGTGTACCAACTATAAGCCATTAATCTATGCGGCAGTATTTAGAACCTAATTAAACGCTAAGGAATTGCAGAATGCGAAAATTATTACTCATTGTGTTATTCACCGCTTCGTTCATGGCGAATTCTTCGGATTCGATAACTGAATTCAAAGCCGATGATGATGGGAAACTGAAAGGCTGGTTCGTCTCTGATGACCGAGCAGTTAAAATCGATACCGAAGTTCATTACCAAGGCCAAACCGCTGTTAAACTAGACAACGACCTGCTCCAAACCGAGACAAATTACGTGCTACGTTCCTTCCCTCTCAATTTCCAGGCGGAAACCATCGAGCTCCGCGCAAAAATCCGTACGAAAGATACTGGTGCTTATGCTGGCGCCAACATTTTTCTCCGACAAGATATTTCCAATAACGCGATCGAGTTTTCAAACAGCCAACCCTTCGTGTCCGCAAGAGATAACAATTGGCATGCTGTGCGGGTCACGCAAGTCGTCAATCCAAATGCCGAATCAATTGTGATTGGGGTTTTTCTAGCTGGTCCGGGTGCAGCTTGGGCTAGTGATATCGAGCTGTGGGTAGACGGAAAGCAATTTACTGAGTTACCAAACGATGCCCCCACATCAAACGAATCAACCGCTCGATCTTTAAGTGATTTAGAGGAGCTCCCAGTTAATTGGCAAGAATTAGATAGCGATAAAATCAACAGTCTTAATCAATGGATAAAAGTGTGGGGCTTTTTGAAGTATTATCATCCAGAAGTAGCCGGTGGAAAATTCGATTGGGATCTCGTCTTTGTTGAGTCGGCCCGTTCAATTGCCATGGGTGATGAGTTAAACAAGGTCGTCATCGCGTTGTTAGACGAAATCGGTATACCTGAGCGCTCAGACGTCCCGTCTCCCCATGACACTAGCGATGTCATTTTTCAGTTCACGCCGGATTGGTATCTCAACAATGCGACCTACGACAACCAAGTTGCAACTGCATTAGACATTATCCGATCAAATCGACACACCTTTGGCGAAAGTATTTATGCCTTCAGCGACCAACTGGCGCTGCCTGAGTTTGCGCGAGAAAAACAACATTCCTCAAAGCACTTTCCTCACGAAATACGACTCTTGATGCTTGCTCGATTATGGAATGTTCTCGAGTACTGGTTTCCTTATCGTGACGAAATTCACTTGAATTGGTATGGCGTGTTGAATCAGCTGACGGCCAAAACTGTTTATAGCCAGAGTGATTTTGAGTTCAAGCAGACTTTACAAGAGCTGCTAGCACAAATAAATGATGGCCACGCGGGGTTGTCAGAAGCGATATTTAGAGAAGGTTCATGCTATCTTCCGTTTACAGTACGTCAAATAGATTCGGATATCGTTATTAGCCGAATTCACAAGGAGTTAGCGGGTATCAATGTGCAGCCCGGAGATCGGATCATCGCGATCGACGAGGAAGACATACACGATTTGATTACGGCGCAACGTCCTTACCACTCAGCCAGCAACGAGTCGCATGCTGTGTATTCAATCGCAAATGGACTAATGGCGCGCTCGTGTGAGGAGCCCACGTTACTCACTTTGAATAGAGCCTGCGAACCCCACAAAGTCGCCATTTCTGATTATGAAGTGCCAGAACGTGCGCATAGCCTGCAGGGAGATGTCGTACAGACATTGGATGGAGATCTGACTTATTTAAAAGTTGCCGGTGTTGATTTCGATACGGTCGATCGCGCTCTTGAGTTAAGTCGCCAATCAAGAAAACTAGTGATTGATGTTAGAGGTTATCCGAGTGAATTTATTCTTTATTACTTAGGTAATCGGCTGACCAATGAGCCTAAATTGTTTGCCCATTTGGCTCGGGTCGATCCTGCATATCCGGGGCGAATTACCATGCTCGAGCACAAACCCTCGATAATGCCTGAAGATCCGATTGAATTGGATGGGATTGCCATATTAGTCGACGAAGCAGCGATCAGTCAGTCGGAATTCAGTGTCATGGCTTGGAGAGAGTTACCGAATACCACCGTAATTGGTAGTACAACCGCTGGCGCCATCGGCAACATTCGGTTTGTGCCGCTTATGGATGGTTTATCAGCGTATTTTACAGGGCTCAGAGTTTACGATAAGAACGGCGATGACGTTCAGTACGTTGGCAATGTTCCCGACATCTATATTAAACCTACGATAGAAGATCTTCGTCACGGCCGTGATGTCGTCGTCGAGAAAGCAATTGAGATCCTCAATGCGCTTTGATGTTTAGATATAAAAATGCCCCCAGTCATTGAACGACCAACGACTGGGGGCACTTGTTAAATTGAGCTCAATTACTCTTGATACGCCGACAACGGTGGGCAGCTGCACACTAGGTTGCGGTCGCCGAATACGTCGTCGATACGGTTTACGGTTGGCCAGAACTTGTGGTCACGTAACCAAGTTTTCGGGAATACCGCTTCAGCAATTGAATACGGGCGCTCCCATGCACTGGTAATGTCCGCTAAGGTGTGCGGTGCGTTCACCAACGGGTTGTTGTCCGCTGGCCATTCACCGGCTGCAACCTTGTCAATTTCGGCTTTAATTGCGGCCATGGCGTCACAGAAACGGTCCATTTCCGCTTTCGACTCCGACTCGGTTGGTTCAATCATTAAGGTTCCCGCAACTGGGAAGCTCATGGTTGGCGAGTGGAAGCCAAAGTCTTGTAAACGCTTCGCCACGTCAATTTCCGCGATTCCAGTCGCTTCTTTAATTGGACGTAAGTCGATAATGCACTCGTGGGCAACACGGTCATTACGGCCAGTAAAGAGGATTGGGAAGTGCTCACCTAAGCGCTTGGCCATGTAGTTGGCGTTCAAAATCGCAACTTCTGTGGCTTTACGCAGGCCATCGCTACCCATCATGGCAATGTACATCCATGAAATGGGTAAAATGCTCGCGCTACCGTATGGTGCTGCAGAGACTGCGCCGTTACCGTGCGCGAGGCCTTCGCCGTCAACCATCACGTGGCCTGGCAAGAATGGTGCTAAGTGGCTCTTCACACCAATGGGTCCCATACCTGGGCCGCCACCACCGTGTGGAATGCAGAAGGTTTTGTGCAGGTTCAAGTGTGACACGTCCGAACCGATGTAGCCTGGCGAGGTCACGCCCACTTGTGCGTTCATGTTCGCGCCGTCCATGTAGACTTGGCCGCCGTGGTCATGAATGATGTCACAGATTTCACGAATCTGTTCTTCGTACACGCCGTGCGTAGACGGATACGTGACCATGATACAGCTGAGCTGGTCAGCAACGGCTGCGGCTTTCTCGCGCAGGTCATTAATGTCCACGTTACCCTTCTTGTCACAAGCAACAACAACGACTTTCATGCTCGCCATTTGCGCTGACGCTGGGTTTGTACCGTGCGCCGACTCAGGAATCAAACAGACGTTGCGGTGGCCTTCACCACGGCTCTGGTGATAACGCTGAATGGCTAACAAGCCGGCGTATTCGCCCTGTGCACCTGAGTTTGGCTGCATTGACATAGCGTCATAGCCGGTAATGTCAACTAACCAAGTCGACAAGCTGCTCAGCATTTCTGCGTAGCCTTCGGCTTGGTTCAATGGGCAGAACGGGTGCAGGTTTGCAAACTCTGGCCACGTAATTGGAATCATTTCCGCGGTCGCGTTCAACTTCATGGTGCACGAGCCCAACGAGATCATGCTGTGGTTCAATGCCAAGTCTTTACCTTCCAGCTGGCGAATGTAGCGCAGCATTTCGGTTTCTGAGTGGTATTGGTTGAATACTTCGTGAGTTAAGAACTCGCTGGTACGCTTTAAGTCAGCCGGAATCGACTGGCTGTTTTGCGCTTCACTGTCGAGTGCGTCAACGTCAAGGCCGTGACCTTCACCTAAAATCACATCGAACAAACGTGTGACGTCAGCACGTGATTTCGCTTCGTCGAAGCTCACACCCAACAGGCCATCACGGTCGATGCGGAAGTTCAATTCAGCTGCTTCGGCACGAGCCAAAATAGCTGCACGCACTTCGCCTTCGGCTTTAATCGTGATGGTGTCGAACCAGGTTTGGTTCACTGGCGCGAAGCCTTTCTTGCTTAAGCCTGCCGCTAAAATATCGGTTAACCGATGAATACGACCAGCGATATCTTTCAGGCCTTGTGGGCCATGGTAAACAGCGTAGAACGACGCGATATTGGCAAGCAATACCTGTGCCGTACAAATGTTTGACGTCGCTTTCTCGCGGCGAATGTGCTGCTCACGCGTTTGCATCGCCATACGCAAAGCCGTTTTCTCACGGCTGTCGATCGACACACCGATAATCCGGCCAGGAATCGAACGCTTAAACTTGTCACGGGTCGCGAAAAACGCTGCGTGTGGTCCGCCGTAGCCCATCGGAACACCGAAGCGCTGAGCCGAACCGAAGACCATGTCCGCACCCATTTCACCTGGCGACTTACAGGCGACGAGGCTCATGAGGTCGGTTGCAACTGCGACTAAACCTTTGTTCGCTTGTACTTCAGCAATGACTTGCGTCAGGTCGAGCACTTCACCGTTTTCCGCAGGGCTTTGTAATAAGGCACCAAACACATCGTGCTGGCCAGCTTCTTGCCAAGGACCTTGGACGATATCAAAACCAAACATTTCAGCGCGGGCTTTCACCACGTCGACGGTCTGTGGGAAGACGTTATCGGCAATAAAGAAGGTGTTCGACTTTGACTTACTCACGCGCTGTGCCATCGCCATGGCTTCGGCCGCAGCGGTCGCTTCGTCAAGTAACGACGCACTGGCAATTTCAAGGCCAGTCAGGTCGATAGTCATTTGTTGGAAGTTCAAAATCGCTTGCAAGCGACCTTGAGCAATTTCTGGCTGATACGGCGTGTACGCAGTATACCAACCTGGATTTTCCAACACGTTACGCAGAATCACGTTCGGCGTTAGGGTGTCGTAGTAACCCATACCAATGTAGCTGGTGAAAACTTTATTCTTTTTAGCAATGGTGCGCAGGCGAGCTAATGCATCACGCTCAGCCATTGAGTCGCCGATTTGTAAGAAAGGTTCGCGTAAAATTGAGCCCGGAACCGTCTGTTTGGTCATCTCTTCTAATGACTCAGCACCAACGGCTGCAAGCATCGCTGCTTGTTCTGCTGCATCGGGACCGATATGACGGGCGACAAACTCGTCGTGACGCTCTAACTGTTTTAGCGTTTTACTGCTCATGTGCCTGTATCCTGCGTAAACTCATGAATAAAAAGAATAAAGTCTTAAATTACTTTGATGTAATCAACAAGAAAGGCCCCAGCGAAACTGGGGCCTTCTTGCATTGTTGCTTAGTCTTCTTCGATTGACGCGGCGTAGCCTTCAGCGTCAAGTAAGCCTTCGACTTCTGTTTCGTCGTCTGCTTTAATTTTGAACAACCAGCCGTCACCGTAAGGGTCGCTGTTGACCAACTCAGGTGAATCTTCCAGCTCTTCGTTCACTGCGACGATTTCCCCAGCGATTGGTGCGTAGATGTCTGATGCAGCTTTGACTGACTCAGCAACGGCAACGTCGTCACCGGCAGAAACGTTGTCGCCAACTTCTGGAAGATCAACAAATACCATGTCACCCAAAAGTTCTTGGGCGTGCTCGGAAATGCCGACTGTGTAAATTCCATTGCCTTCATCGCGGATCCACTCGTGCGACGCTGCATATTTTAATTCTGTTGGTACATTGCTCATAAGTTAATCCTTAATTCAGTCCTAATGGACACTGCCTTGTTATAAATAAAATGAGTTTTTGCTTACAGGGTGACGACTGCTTTGCCATTGCGAACAAAAGAAGGCTTCACAACCTTTACTGTAACCATTTTTTTGCGCATTTCCACTTCTGCGGTTTCACCCACTGGCTGAGGTACCCGAGCAAGGGCAATACTGTAGCCCAACGTTGGTGAGAATGTACCCGAAGTAATCACGCCTTCGCCGCCTTCAACACTGACTTTCAAGCCAGCACGCAAGACGCCTTTCTCTTGCATCACAAGGCCAACGAGCTTGTCAGTGCCTGCTGCTTTTTCTGCTTCTAACGCGCTGCGACCAATAAAATCACGATCCGCTGGCTCAAATGCAACCGACCATGCCATGTTCGATGACAATGGCGATACGCTTTCGTCCATGTCTTGGCCGTACAGGTTCATACCGGCTTCTAAACGTAAGGTATCACGTGCACCTAGACCACATGGTTTCACACCAAGTTCCACTAAGCGATTCCAGACGGTGCCAACGACGTCAGCTGGAATGATAATTTCGTAACCGGCTTCACCGGTGTAGCCGGTGGTGGCAATGAATAAGTCGTCCATTTGCAAACCAACAAACGGCTTCATGGCGGCAACAGCTTCTTGCTGCTCGGCAGTTAACAGCTGAGCGACAGTCGCTGGTGCTTGTGGGCCTTGCACGGCGATCATGGCAAATTCGGTACGTTCAGTAATCGCCACGTCAAACTCACCGCTTTGCGCTTCCATCCACGCTAAGTCTTTGTCGCGGGTCGCTGAGTTCACCACTAAACGATAGGATTCTTCGTTAAAGAAATAGACGATCAAGTCATCGATGACGCCGCCGGTTTCGTTCAACATTGCGGTGTACAGCGCTTTACCTGGCATTTGCAATTTCGCCACATCATTGGCCAATAAACGGCGCAAATAGGCTTTTGCTTCTGGGCCAGTGACATCAACAATGGTCATGTGCGACACGTCGAACATACCAACATGCTGACGCACTGCATGGTGCTCTTCGATTTGCGAGCCGTAGTTTAACGGCATGTCCCAACCGTGGAAGTCGACCATTTTCGCGCCAGCGTCGAGGTGGTGTTGATAAAGCGGTGTACGTTGTGCCATGTTAATCTCACTTTTGTCGATTTTTTGGACAGCTGAATGGCAGCCATTATAGGACGCCCAACCCGAAGCAACAAATTAAAAAGGGCAATAAGGTTATTTATAAAATTAATAGTAGCTATGCTATTATTGAAATTATTAATAAAATTAATTCCCCTGCTGAGTCGTTATGAAACATATTCCGCTTGAGAACTTACGCGCCCTGGTGACCGTCACTGACTTGCAAAGTTACACCCTTGCCGGCGAGCATTTGGGTCGCTCGCAGCCGGCAATCAGTTTGCAAATCAAACGACTTGAAGAACAGCTCGACAGTGTCCTTGTTGAGCGTCACGGCAATAAGTTTAAGTTAACCGCTGCCGGACAGGATTTGTATCAAGCCGCACGACAAATACTTGGTTTGCACGATCAATTGCTCTCCCGCTTCACCGCTGATTCAGTTTCAGGGCAGGTCCGTTTAGGTATTCCCAGTGAGTTTGCGACTGCGCTGTTGCCGCGGATCCTCGGTCAATTCTCCAGCAGCTATCCACAAATTAGTTTAGAAGTTACGTCCGGGCTAAGTCGTGACCTGCGTTTAGGCGCCAGCCGCGGTCAATTCGACATTATTTTGACAGTTGCTGAACAAGCACCGGCGGACGCGGTGAAAGTTAAAGAAGACGCCCTAATTTGGGTCGCTGGCCGCAATGATTATCAATGGCCGCAGCAATTACCCTTGGTCGTTGCTGCCGAAGGCTGTATCTACCGCCGGCGGGCGTTGCAAGCCTTAAAGCAAAGCGATACGGCGCACCGCATTGCCTATACCAATAGTGACTTAACTGGCATTAGTGCCGCACTGAAGAGCGACTTAGGCATTACCGTTTTAGCCAAAAGCTCACTGCCAGCTGACTTAGTCGAATTAAAAAATGCCGAGCTCCCCACGTTAGGGACGGTCGGCATTTACATTGAACGGCACACGCAGCGACCGAACCCTGCCGCTGAGCATTTGTTGGCGTACCTGCAGGATTATCTCAACCCGACCAGTTAGATCTGATTGGCTTGCTGCAGAAAAAAGTCTTTCAGTGGATTAGCCTTGTCCACGACTTTCAGACCGACTGCTCGCGCTAAGCGCAACACCGGATTACGCGGCCGAAACAGCTGATGGAAACTTTCCATTGTGGCAATATGGCGCAGTGCAGCAGTTTTTCTCGCCCGCTCGTAATGGCGCAGCTGCCGCTGCAACTGCGCGTCATTCCATTGCCCATTCAAGCTTCCCAACTGATTCAGCTGCTGAGCTAACAAGTAGGCGTCGCCAAAGCCTAGATTCACGCCTTGGCCGGCGAGTGGATGGATGGTGTGCGCAGCATCGCCAACCAACACTTGCCGCTGATACACCCAACGCTGGGCATAGCGCATAGTCAGGGGAAAACTTACCCGTTGGCTTGAACAGCTCAGTATTCCGAGACGATTGTCACTGGCGACCGTGAGCGCTTGATTGAATTGAGTCTCGTCGAGCTGGCACAGGCGCTGCGCTTCGGTGACCGGTAAACTCCAGACAATAGATACTTCATGCGGATCGGCCATCGGCAACAGCGCCAGCGGACCACCAGCATGGAACGCTTGGCGAGCAATGCCTTGATGCGGCAAACTGGTTTTAATCGTCGCCACTAAGCCATGTTGTTCATAGTCACGATGCACAACCGGCGTGGCCACATGCTGACGTAATTTCGAGTTGCCGCCGTCAGCCGCCACCAGTAATTGCGCAAGAATAATGTCACCATTATCGAGCTGGACGGTAACGTCCTGCTCTTGGAACTCCGGCATGTCGATGCTGACACCATGAATTAAGTTCACACCGAGTGTATCCGCGGTTTGCCACAATGCGGTTTCAACCACAGCGTTTTCGACAATACTACCAAGGTGCGGCAAATCAGAATCTGCGGCGTGAAACTGAATGCGGCCAAAACTATCCTGATCCCAGACGTCCATGCCCTGATAATCGCAGCGACGTTCGTTTGGCACCCGTTGCCAAGCACCAAGTTCTCCCAACCACTGCTGCGCTTTTAAATTAATGGCACTGACACGCAGTGTTGGCTCGGCAGGAAAATCATGCGTCCGCGCTTGTTGTTCAACGACCGTGACTTGCCGCCCGGCTTTTGCCAAAGCGCAAGCCAATGCGAGGCCAACCATACCGCCACCAACAATCAACACTTGAGTACGTTTTAACGCCATCCTGTCCTTCTTTTATCTGGTTCGCTTAAATCAAGCTACGAAAGCCCATGGCTTTTCGCATCAATGGCCGACTTAAATAATCGAATGCACGCATCGCATACAAACCCTTGCTGCGAATATGTCGCCAGATGGTTTCGGTCGAAGAAAATACTGTGACCAACCCATGGGTTAATGTGATGATTTCTTGATAGTCGCGCTCGCGTACTTGCTGGTACTGATTCAATTGCTCAGCATTGGCAAACCGCTCTTCATCTAAGCTCGCGGCTAAGTCGAGAATATCCCGTACAGCAAGATTATACCCTTGCCCAGCGACGGGGTGTAAAGTGTGCGCGGCATTGCCAAGAATCGCAAAACGATGACCAACAAAACGCTCTGCTAACGCTAATTGCAACGGAAACACCGCTTGCAGTTGCACCGATTGCAGCTGCCCCGGCGCGGGACCAAACACCGCTTGCGCACAGCGCAATTGCTCTGCCTCGGACTCTGCCCGCAGTGTCTCGGCTTGCTCTGGACTCATGCACCATACAAGCGCCGCTTCGTCATCTTTTTGTGGTAACAGCGCCGCTGGCCCATGAGCAGTAAAGCGCTCATAAGCCCAACCGCGATGCGGGCGCTTAAATTTGACCTGCGCCGCTACCGCAACTTGAGCATAAGGATATTCGCGCATACCCACGCCCAGCAGTTGTCGGGTCAGCGAGTTGCCCCCTTCGCTGACAACGAGCAAATCGGCGTCCAATTTACTGTCGTCGGTCAAGGTTAATCGGTAACCGGAATCGAGCGCGGTTAACGCAACAATCGACGTACCGAAGCGATGGTCAATCGAACTTGCGGCACATGCCGCGCTGAGTTGTTCTTGCAGTAATCCTGCCATGGCCACATAACCGAGCGCTGCTACTTGTGCCTTTTCCGCGTGCATGGTCATGCTCCCCGGCGTATTCGCATCCGATACATGAATATGTTGAATAGCTGGGCTTTTCGCCAAATCGTCACGCCAAACGCCATACTCCGCCAACACCTGTTGCGTTCTTAGCGCCAAGGCGAGACCTCGCGGATCTTGACGCGGCGTGCTGGATTGCTGATCCAGTACAATTACATGAAAGTTTGGGAACTTTCGCTGTAATACCAACGCGGTCAAGCAGCCGGTTAAACCACCACCGGCGATCACGATTGTTTTCTTAGCGTTCATCGCTTGCCCGATGTTTTTCATCAAACCGCACGCCTTTCATAACTCGCCACCGTGCCGCGCATCAGTGCTTCAATCTCACTTATCTGTTTGGGCACAGCCGCAGTTAAGTTTTCAAAGCCATCAGCGGTCATCAGAATATCGTCTTCAATCCGTACGCCAATACCGCGATAGGCTTCTGGCACCTGTTCATCATCCGGTGCGAAGTAAAGCCCCGGCTCGACGGTAAATACCATGCCCGCTCGCAGTGGCGTCACCTCACCGTCGTTGTCGTAGCGGCCAACATCATGGACATCAAGTCCCAGCCAGTGCCCAAGCCCGTGAATAAAGTAACGTCGACAGGCTTTCTCAGCCAATAGCTGCTTTAAATCGCCATGTAAAATGCCAAGGTCAAGTAGGCCTTGGGTTAACTCGCGGAGACAAATATCCGTTAATTGCGGCAGCGTCATCCCCGGCTTAATCGCCGCAATGACGGCTTCTTGTGCCTGTAAAACGATTGCATAGACGTCTTTTTGGGCAGTGGTGAACCGTCCATTGACCGGAAATGTGCGGGTAATATCGCCCGCGTAACCGGCATATTCAGCACCCGCATCAATCAGTAACAGATCACCGTCATTGAGCACGTCGCTATTGGCGGTGTAATGCAAAATACAAGCATTCTCGCCACCACCGCAGATAATTCCATACGCGGGGCCGGTGGCACCCTGAAGTTTAAATTCATGCTCAATATCGGCAGCGACTTGATACTCGAAGCGTCCTACTTTAGTGCTTTGCATCGCCCGAATCATGGCCTGCGCACTAATCTCTGCAGCCTTACGCATCTGGTCTTGCTCATATGCAGATTTGACAAGTCGCATTTGGTGCAGTATGGGCTGCACATCGCACCACGCCTCTGGTGCTGTTTTTGCCCGTTTCGGAGTCGCTGCAAGCTGTCGGCAATAGCTACGCACTTGCTGTTCAAATTCAGGATGCTGGTCGAACGCGATATACAGGGATTTGCGCCCATTTAAACGCGCCAAAAGCTGCGTTTCTAACTCATCACGGCTATAGACTGCATCGACGGCGCTTAGCTGCTGCGCCATGGCGGGACCTAAGCGGCGACCGTGCCAAACTTCCTGCAGTGGATCTTTCGGTAAAACAAAGAGAATTTCTTGTTCTTCCGCGTCGGGAATCAGCACCAGCACCGCGTCCGGCTCAATTATGCCGGTCAAATAAAAGAAATCACTGTCCTGACGGAACGGGTAATGCGTATCGCGACTGCGAACCACTTCGGCATAGGCCGGAAATATCGCGATGGAGTCTGCCGGCAATTGCTCGAGAAGCTGCCGTCGACGCTTCTTTACTTCATTTTGCAAAGCTACTGTCATCTACCACTCACTTCTTTAACTCATTGCGTACTTCAGCATTAATGCAAGGTGGAGTTTTCCGGCACTTTCGTCAACGGGAATTCGCTTAATTCGTTGAAGCACATAATCGCCGTGATACGCACATACTCACTGACTTCATAATAGGCACGCTCGTCTTCTTCGTTGCTGACGACGTCGGTCGATAGGCGCGAAATCTCAGCCATATCTTGAATCGCTTCTTGCAGATCAGCGGACGCTTTCGCTAGGTTTTGTTGATGAATGCCAAACCCGACTAAAAAGCACTGAGCCCACTCTGTTAACGCGGTTAAGCGCTCCGTTAATGGCTCATCGTCATTGGGTAACACCATTTGGAAGCTCAAATCCGGACAGCGCAGTCCTTCCAGCGTATAGTCGTGGAGCGCTTCCAAGTCGTTAATCAGCGCGTCACTGAATTTTTGTCCTTCATGAATTAAGTCTGCCAATACGACCAACCACTCACGCTGTTCAGCAGGTTTGCAGCTGGCTACCAGTCCGGTCAACATGCCATGAACTTCCGCGGCACTCACGATCAACTCATTCTCATGCAGCTGCCGATTTAAAGTTTCAAATAACTTACTTGGTGTTTTTGTCATAGCTCGCTCATCACTCGTATGTTCAGCCTTTATGCTACCATTGCCTGTACTTAGCAGCCACATTTGCCGGTGTTTTATCAGAATTTCAATACCAATGTACGTATTGTAGGCAAAAGCGTGCAAATCCGACACGTAAACACGTTAAGGTGATTGCAAGTTTTCGGGTGCCTCGGTATCCTGCAAGCAATCGAACTGTAATCGGTTTTTGTTCATTGGGGCAATCGAGGGAAGGTCCATGAGTGGTAATGTAGTTGATATCAAAGTGCTCGAGCGGAGCTATCGGGTCATGTGTCCAGCCGGACAAGAGGGTGCGCTGCGCGATGCGGCGGAGCAACTCGATCAACGCATGAAAGATACTCGCGAAACCACCAAGCTGACAAATATGGAACAGATCGCGATTATGGCCGCACTCAATTTATGCCATGAGTGGATTCAAGAGCGAGCCACTGAAGCACGCAAGATTAATGCGTTGGAAGATAAGGTCAGTTTATTGCAAGCCACCATCGAAAAAGCGATTGGTACACCAAATAGTTCGCCTAAATCAGCATTGACTGACGCGAATTCGACCAATCCACCCTCCAGTTCTTCGCAAGAATAAGTTATACTAACAGCGTTCTCTGGGGTGTTTGCCAGCACGTGAATGTCCCTGAGCCGATATCGTCAGTATAGGGTCCTGCTCATGTACCAGTGTGCAAGCCCGCCTCGCAGCGGGAAGCCTGCGGTACATGTTTCAGCACCCGCCTTGAACCCGTGGGTTCAAGGGCTAACACGACGCAGCGGCACCTTGGAGAACACCCATTTACCTTGAAGTAGAGTCACCTGCGCTAAAGCTTCGCTGAAGCACATCCTCGGAAACAAGAACATGCGTAAACTTGAAGTGGTTGCTGGAATTCTGATTGTACTGATTGCTATTTTAGTGATGAACACCTGTAGCAGCGAGCCTGCGCCGACTGCTGCGCCAAGTGTTAATGAGCTGAGTGACGACTAAGCTCGCTACCGCTGCTGACGAAACTCAAACACGACTCCCTTCCACGCCATCAATAATCGTTCATCATCGACGCGAATCAGCTCGCCACCCGGCGTAAACCAAGGCTCGCCTGCACATTCAATATATAAGAGTTGGACGGGTGTTTCTGCGCGTAATGCAAAGACATCGACCTGAATACCCAGACGATCTGCGACCATACCTAACTGCTGCCAATCGGATGTAATCCGCGGATCGTTGCAATCCCAGCGAGCAAATTGAATACGGCGATCTTCAAAGTAAGCACGGTAGCCCATCCAACTAAGCGCTTCTTCGTCAGTCAGTTCCGCAGCCACGCTGGTGTGAAAACCGGTGATCCGCCATTCGCCTTTTAGCTCGGGCGAATACATCGGCTTACAGGCCGCTAAGCCGACAATCGCCAGCAGACCCAACACGGCTTTTGCATAATTTAAGTTTATTCGTTTGCCTATCATTGTGGCCGCCTCTGTTTATTCGGCTTCTTCTTGTTTGGCTAATTCGACAATGGCTCTGACATTCGCCAACAGTTGTTGGGCGTCATAGACAATACCGTCGCGAACCGTATAAAGAACACCCTGTGTGCGCATCGGTTCATTTTGGTCATTTAATTGGTAATGACCGGTACCATACAACACCTTCCAATTTCTTAGCGGGTTCTCTTTGACAATAAAGAGATCGGCTTTTTTACCCGCAATGACGCTACCGAGCTCTTCGTCAAGTCCGAGCGCTTCTGCGCCAGAAAGTGTCGCAGCACGAATCACTTCTAATGGATTGAACCCAGCTTCCCGTAAAAGTTCCAATTCCTGCACATAGCCAAATCCATAGATTTTATAAATATAGCCAGAATCAGAGCCGGTGGTCACCCGACCGCCATGATTTTTATAGTCATTAAGAAACGCCATCCACAGTCGATAGTTTTCGCGCCAAGCGACTTCATGCTCGGTGGTCCAGTCAAACCAATACGAGCCATGTGCATAGCGACTTGGGGTAAAAAAGCGTGTCAGTGTCGGCAAGGTATACTCGGCATGCCATTCTGCATTGCGTTGAGCAGCTGCATCTCGACTTGCTTCATAAATCGTCAGTGTCGGATTGATGGTGAAGTCGAGTTCAATGAGGCGATCCCGCACCATATTCCAACGCTCACTGCCGGGTTTTGCAGCTTGCGCCCATAAGTTGCCCGCTTCACCGAAACGATCCATCTCATTTTGATAATTATAATCCGGCGAATAATTTTGGATTACTTGGTCGGTGAATAGCGCTTCTGGCAGACCATACCAATGCTCCATGGTGGTCAAGCCCATTGCTGCTGAATCCAGCACATTGGTGCGCACAACGTTTAATTGCGCGTGGTGCATCATGGTTCCCATCTCGAGCTCGTTCGCCTGCTCAATCGCAGCCCGAATCACGCGTGGTGGTGCACCGAAAAACTTCACGCCTTGGGCACCGCGGCTTTGCGCTTGACGCACCCATGCACTCGCTTGCTCGGCGGTAATAATCGGCTCCGAACTGCCCATGCCGAAGCCTGCGTAAGGAATGATTCGTGGTGCGGCAATTTCATTGGCTGCAGCACGCTCGGCTTGCTCAACGGTCCAATCTAAACCGCGGAAACTACCTGGTTCACGGACCGTGGTAATTCCGTGCGCCAACCAGAGTTGATAGACATACTCAGGTGGAATATTCGGTGCTGAGCCGCCGATGTGACCGTGCATATCGACGAATCCGGGCAAAACATAATGACCACTAATGTCAATTTCCCGATCACCGGGGCGCGCTTCCGGCCGACGCTGCTCGAGGATCGGCACATCCGGATAACCAACAACGGCAACCCGCTCAATGCGGTCACCGACAATGACGATATCAACCGGACCCACGGGTGGTGCACCCTCACCATTGACAAGAATACCGCCGCGCAGAATTAACCGTTCAAACGGCCCTTCACGAGCGTCTAGCCCACTTAAGTGAGCCGGAACGTCGGTGGCTAACACCGTCGCTGGCGTCAGGAATTGTACGCTGAAACAAGCCAAGGCAAGAAGGGATAAACGGCGCGCTGATTTCGTCGCCAATTGGGTCTTGGCAGCGGCGTTGGTTAAGGTGCGGAGTACAGATCTCATGGTTGATTTGGCCTATGTTTTAGTGTGATTATCAGGCATAGTTTTTGATTCTGACCGATTCGTTGCCCTATAGCAACTCTGCACCCAGCAACTAAGGAATTTTCGTGACTGAGAACGAACGTCAACAGTGGCGGCGACAACTGCGCACGCGGCGCCAGCAGCTCAGTGCTATCGAACAACGCGAAGCTAGCGAAGCCCTAAGCCAGCGCCTATTGACGTTCACCGAGCAGCTGCCGCAGGTGCACGAAGTCGCGGTTTTCTTAGCGAATGACAGCGAGATTGACCTACACCCTTATGTTGAAGCGCTTTGGCAACGCAACATCAAAACCGTCGTGCCGGTTTTACATCCGTTTTCTTCTGGTCATTTGCTCTTTATGCGCTATGCCAAAGACACGGTTATGCGCCCGAATCGCTTCGCAATTCCTGAGCCTGAGCTAGCCTGTCCGAACGTTGTCCCTTTGGCGAAAATCGACCTGCTCTTTGCACCTCTCGTGGGCTTTGACGGCCACGGCAACCGGCTTGGCATGGGGGGCGGTTTTTATGACCGCACGTTAAGCAGCTGGTTTGCTGGTCGTTATCCCAACCTGCACGTTGCCGGCGTGGCGCATGACTGCCAATACGTTGAGCAACTGCCAGCAGCTGCTTGGGATATTCCCCTCCCCCGTGTGTTTACGCCGACGCGCGTGTGGCAGTTTGAACCCACGATTCAACGCTGACAGCTGGGTGGAAAATCGGTATACTATTTGCCCATCCTGATCCACCTCCCAACACGTTCCTAAACAGTGGCCACAAACATGACTAAAATCGATCAAAATCGCGCCAAACAACTCGCTGCCGAAGCGGCTTTAGAATACGTCGAAGCTAACACCATCGTTGGCGTCGGCACAGGTTCAACGGTCAATTACTTCATTGATGCACTGGCCAGCAGAAAACACGAAATCCTTGGTGCGGTGAGTAGTTCTGAAGCCTCGACCGAACGACTCAAACAACATGGTATTCCCGTGTATGACCTCAACGGCGCTGGCGATGTGAAAGTGTATGTGGACGGCGCAGACGAAATTAATCAGCAATTAGAAATGATCAAAGGTGGTGGCGGTGCATTAACCCGCGAAAAGATTGTTGCCGCTGTTGCGGAGAAAGTCATTTGTATCGCCGACACGTCGAAGCTAGTGGATGTTCTCGGTCAATTTCCGCTGCCAGTTGAAGTTATTCCGATGGCGCGTTCATATGTCGCACGTGAAATCGTCAAGCTGGGCGGCGATCCTCTTTATCGTGAGGGCGTCGTGACCGACAATGGCAACGTTATTCTTGACGTTTATAGTCTACATATCGAAAAACCGGTAGAACTTGAAGCCAAACTCAATCAAATTACAGGGGTTGTCACCAATGGATTGTTTGCAGCGCGCCCTGCAGACATTGCCTTGCTGAGTGATGCCGCTTCTGTTTTTACCCATACACGCTAAGTTTTGTTAAGGAATCATTCATGCAGCCGTCGTTTTCATTGGCCAAAGACAAAATAAAAATCCTCTTACTTGAAGGCGTGCATCCGAGTGCGGTGCAGTGTTTTCAAGAACATGGCTACCATGAAATTGAACAACACGCGACGGCCATGAATGAGGATGAACTGGCAGCAAAAATTGGCGACTATCATTTTCTTGGTATTCGTTCGCGTAGCCAGCTCACGCGCAAGGTACTCGAAAAAGCAGAACGCCTTAATGCCATTGGTTGTTTCTGTATTGGGACCAATCAAGTTGACACGCAAGCAGCGCGTGAATTCGGTATTCCGGTCTTTAACGCACCGTTTTCTAATACTCGCAGCGTCGCTGAACTGGTATTGGCGGAAATGATTATGCTGCTGCGCAAGATTCCAGAGAAAAACGCTGCTTGTCACCGCGGCGGTTGGTTAAAGTCGGCTTCAGGCTCGCATGAAGCGCGTGGTAAAACGTTAGGCATTATCGGTTACGGCCATATCGGTTCGCAGCTTGGCGTACTTGCTGAGCAACTTGGGATGCGTGTAGTTTTCTACGATATTGAGAACAAGCTGTCGATGGGTAATGCCTTACCCATGCCTTCATTGCCAGCCTTGCTACAAACGGCCAATGTGGTGTCACTGCATGTACCAGAAACCGAGCAGACCCGGAATTTAATTACCGCCAGTGAACTGGCGTTAATGCAACCGGGTGCGCTGCTGATCAACGCTTCACGTGGCACCGTGGTGGACATCGACGCACTGGCCCAAGCATTGCGTGACGGTCACTTAAATGGCGCGGCAATTGATGTTTTCCCGGTGGAGCCAAAGGGCAATAACGACGAATTCGTGTCACCGTTGCGTGGCTTGGATAACGTTATCTTGACTCCGCATGTGGGTGGTAGCACCCAAGAAGCGCAGGAAAACATTGGCGTGGAAGTGACTCATAAACTGATCAAGTACTCGGACAACGGTTCGACCTTGTCTGCAGTCAATTTCCCAGAAGTGAGCTTGCCGGTGCATCAAGGCTGTAGCCGACTCTTGCACATTCACCGCAATCAGCCGGGAATGATGAATCGAATTAACCAAGTGTTTGCCGATTTAGGCGTGAATATCTCGGGTCAGTTCCTGCAAACCGACAGCGAGCTTGGCTATGTGGTGATGGACGTGAATAGCGACCAGGCCCCGGAAGTGCTTGAGCAACTCAAAGCCATTCCGGGTACCATTCGTTGTCGCGTATTACACTGATTGCGGCTTGCCACCACGGACGGTATCTTCCATTGACTCATGTGACGAGTGACGCACATCTTTGCCTTGTACATTGTAAATAATGTACTCGGCAATGTTCTGGCAACGGTCACCAATCCGCTCCAGTGAGCGAGCTGACCACACGACATCCATAATCTTCGGAATACTGCGCGGATCTTCCATCATGTAGGTCATTAGCTGACGCATCATCCCTTCGTATTGACGGTCGATGTTGTTATCGAGCTTATGCACTTCCAACGCCGCCTCGACGTCCATGCGCGCAAACGAATCCAATGCTTGACGCAGCATGTTGACGACGAGTTGCCCCAGATTTTCCAAGCCAATTAACAGATGTTTCTGGTCGCTGGTAAAGTTTTCTTTCGCCACGCGCGCCAGTCGTTTAACTTCATCACCAATGCGCTCGAGATCTGCAATCGTCTTTAACGTCGCCACAATGAGACGCAGGTCGCTGGCCGTCGGCTGACGTTTGGCGATAATCCGCGTACACGCACCGTCAATGTCCATCTCCAACGAGTTGATTTTTTTGTCGTTCGATAACACCGTATCCGCCAAATTAGCATCATTGGTTTCAATGGCTTTCAGCGCGTCAGTTAATTGCTTTTCAACCAAGCCACCCATCGACAGCACAGCGTTGCGAACACTCTCCAGTTCACTATTGAACTGCTCAGAAATGTGTTTACCTTTTTGCATTCTTAATCACCTCAACCAATTGGCTTAGCCGTAACGACCCGTAATATAGTCTTCTGTTTGCTTCTTCGCCGGCGTGGTAAATAACGTGTTGGTGTCGGCGTATTCAATCAATTCACCCATGTACAAAAACGCAGTTTGGTCGGAGACACGCGCCGCTTGCTGCATGTTGTGAGTGACGATAACAATGGTGTATTGCTCTTTTAACTCGTTAATTAGCTCTTCAATTTTCAGCGTCGAAATTGGGTCAAGCGCTGACGCCGGTTCGTCGAGTAATAAAACCTCCGGCTCAATCGCAATTGCACGCGCAATCACCAAACGTTGCTGCTGACCACCTGACAAGCCGAAGGCGTTGTCATGCAGACGATCTTTCACTTCATCCCAAAGTGCGGCGCCACGGAGTGACTGCTCGACGACCTCGTCGAGCGTACGGCGGTCGTTCACACCTTGTAGGCGCAGGCCATAAGCGACATTCTCATAGATCGATTTAGGAAACGGGTTCGGTTTTTGGAATACCATCCCCACCTGGCGACGCAATTCGGCAACGTCGACATTCGGCTGATAAATATTCTCGCCGTCGAGTAAGATTTCGCCGGTAATCGTACAGCTATCCACCAAGTCATTCATGCGATTAAAACAGCGCAGCAGGGTTGATTTACCACAACCAGACGGGCCGATAAACGCAGTCACCTTCTTTTCCGGAATGACCAAATTAATGCCTCGGAGTGCTTCGTCCTTTCCGTAGGATAAGCGCAGATCTTTCACTTCTAATTTACGCGGCAACGCATCGATATTCACTTCTGACGGTGCAGCTAAATGGGTTTTAATTGTCGGCTTTTCAGTTTGCTGTTCCATAAGACTCACTTCGCTCTTAAATTAAATTCGTGGTTATCATCAAATCATTCGTTAGTCTGAGTCGCTGCGATATTTTTCCCGCAGGCGATTCCGAATGCTGATTGCAGTTAAGTTCAGAATGACGATCAATAACACTAGAACCAAGGCCGTGGCGTAAACCAGTGGACGCGAGGCTTCAACGTTCGGGCTTTGGAAACCCACATCAAAAATGTGGAAGCCAAGGTGCATAATCTTGCGTTCTAGATGGACGAATGGGAATTCACCATCAATTGGCAGATTCGGCGCCAATTTAACCACCCCGACGAGCATCAGCGGCGCAACTTCGCCCGCTGCCCGCGCAATCGCAAGAATTAATCCTGTCATCATCCCCGGCGTTGCCAAAGGCACGACCACGCGCCATAAGGTTTCTGACTTGGTAGCACCCAGTGCCAGCGAGCCTTGACGAACCGTACTTGGGATTCGAGCTAAACCTTCTTCGGTTGAAACGATAACTACCGGCAAGGTCAACAGTGCCAAAGTTAATGACGCCCAGAATAGACCCGGTGTACCAAAGGTGGGCGACGGTAATGCCGCTTCGTAGAAAATGCGGTCAATGTTGCCACCAAGATAGTAAACAAAGAAGCCTAAACCAAACACCCCGAATACAATCGAAGGAACACCGGCAAGGTTATACACACTAATCCGAATCATTCGAGTCAGTGGCCCTTGCTTCGCATATTCGCGCAAGTAAATTGCTGCCAAAATACCAAACGGTGTCACCATAATCGACATAATAAAGACCATGGTGATGGTGCCGAATATCGCCGGGAAAATCCCACCTTCGGTATTAGCTTCCCGCGGCTCGGTGGTTAAAAACTCCCAAATTTTGGCGAAGTAGTAGCCAAACTTGCTCAATAATGACATGTCATTCGGCTGTGTAATCGCAATCACAGTTGACAAATTTAGCTGCACTTCACGTCCGTCCGTCATGGCCATCACTAAGCTGTCACGACGACGTTCGCGCTGAAGTTCATCCATTTGCATACGCAAAACATCGTATTCTGCGTCGAGCGCTGCGCGTTGCGCCTGTAACTCTGCACGCTGACTGGCGAGCTCTTCGTCTGGCAATTGCTGCAGCTCAAGGCCCCGTTCAGTCAAACGAATCCGTTCAATTGCAGTGTTAATTCGACCCACATCACGACGTTCAATCACGCGTTGCGCGTTGGCGCGCTCAATCGCACGTGCCAGAGCCACTTCAAGTTGCGCAGCAAAAGCTGGGTCGTCCGCCGTGACGGTCACCAGACCATCAGTCATTAAAGCGACAGGGAAGCCATAAAAATTACCCCATTCGCGCCGCTCAATCGCCATCACTCCTTGCGGATAATTAACCTCTTGCATGGTGCTGTCGAAGTGCCAGACGAAGTCCGTGCCGTATTGATCACGGTTGCCTTGTTTGAACAAATACCGCGTGACCAAGTCTTGGCCTTCACCCACTGGGTTACCACCTTCTCTCGCCATCTGTGCGGTAATTGTTTCACTGCGGACAATTTCACCCATGACCGAGCTGGTTTCACCCGTTCTCGGGTCAACAATTGTCACTTCCGCCACACTGCCCGGCCAAAAGTGACTTAAACCACGCACGGCAATCAAGCTTAACAAGCCCACTACCATGACGATACTAATCGTGACTGCGCCCCCAGTTAACCAGATCCAAGGAGTACCGCTTCTAAACCATTGTTTCATTGCTTCTTACCCCTTTGATTACAGGCTACTGTAGCGTTGACGTAAACGCTGACGTACAACTTCAGCAATTGTGTTGAGAATAAACGTAAAGGTCAGTAACACCAGCGCCGCTAAGAACAAGATTCTAAAGTGGCTACTGCCGACGGCTGTTTCTGGTAATTCCACGGCGATATTTGCTGACAAGGTCCGCATTCCTTCAAAGATATTAAAGTTAACGATTGGGCTGTTCCCGGTGGCCATCAATACAATCATGGTTTCGCCTACAGCGCGGCCGAAGCCAATCATAATTGCGGAGAAAATCCCCGGGCTTGCAGTCGGGAGCACTACACCCAGCACGGTTTGCCACGGTGTTGCGCCAAGCGCTAATGAGCCTTGAGTCAGGTGCTTCGGTACGTTGAACACCGCGTCTTCAGCAATTGAATAAATGGTTGGAATGACGGCAAAGCCCATCGCGACTCCAACAACCATGGCGTTCCGCTGGTCGTAGGTAATACCGTTATCAGTGAACCACTGACGCATGCTGCCGTCAAAGAACCACACTTCAATGTAAGGACTAAGCGACACCATCGCCCAACCGAAACCGAGTACGACCGGAACCAACAATGCCGCTTCCCAACCTGCGGCGACGCGACCGCGAATCACCGCTGGGACATAACGCCAGAGGAAAGCCATCAAGAGCATCACGATTGGCATACCAATCAACAGTGAGAACACCGCGGGCAGGTTGTTTTCCATGAATGGCGCCAGCCATAAACCGGCAAGGAAACCAAGAATAACCGTCGGTAACGCTTCCATAATTTCAATGGTCGGCTTCACCGCACCACGTAATTTTGGCGTCATAAAGTAAGCGGTATAAATTGCGCCCATAATCGCCAATGGCATGGCAAACAACATGGCGAAGAACGCCGCTTTTAAGGTACCAATGGATAACGGCACAAGGCTGAACTTCGACTCAAATTCGTCACTTGCCGACGAAGACTGCCAAATATACTCAGGGTCACTGCGTCCCTCGTACCACACTTTGTTCCACAGTGCCGAAAAGGAAATCTGTGGGTGGCGGTTCCAAAGCTCAGAAACGTGCAGGTTTTGGTCTTGATCCAAGACAACCACCCGACGGTTGACCGGCGACAACGCAATTCCAGCGATAGCGCCGTCGACCATTTGCTGTTGCAACAATGTCCGGGCCGACGTGCCGTAATGAACGCCGACGGTACCGCTGGCGTCACCAACAATGAAACCTTTACGTATGTACTCAGGAGCAATGTGGGTAATTGCTGCTTGATGCGGTTTGAAATCGCGAATACGTTGTAGCACATTGTTATTTTCTTCATCACGAACTAAGAACCATTGGCTCAACCGGCCCTTATCGGTACCAACAATCAGTGATACCGAGCCGACTAAGAAGTCCATCGCCGTAATGTATTCACCAGTCGCTGCTCTTATACTATGTTGCAGCACAGGTTCACGCGGGTTACGAATATCGACGTAGTGCAAATAACCAGCAACGTCAGCGACAAACACACTGCGCATTTCCTTGTCGATCAGAATCGTCTGCGGTTGCGCCGGAAGCGCTGGTAATGTTCCGCGCGTGACTTGTGTTTCCACTGCGCCGGTAAAGAGATTCTCGCGTGTGGTTAAGCGTGCGGTGACGTAACGGCCATCACTCGTGTACCCCACTAACATGGCAGAACGAGCACCGCGCGTGCTCTCTTGCAAACCAAGTTGAACTAAGGCTGCGCCTTCTGGATCCAGTTGGATTGGCGTTTCACCATACGGACGCACTAACGACGGCGTAATATAGCGTTGGTCATCCGGGAACGTGACTTGATAATCCGCTCGCGCCAGCTTTACGCTACCATCGGAATAACCGTAGGCGACCAAACCACCAATGTCCTCGCCACGTGCAAATACCGTGATATCGGCGCCATCATTACCAACTAATTGGTCTTGCAGGCGGACTTCACCAGAGTCGAGGTTAAAGAACGTGACCTGACCATCCGCGCCATAATTTAGCCCCATCTCTTGATAGCGCTCGATACTCAAATGCAACGGTTGCGCATCACCTGGAACCTGAAAGGTCACTTCGTGATCAATCGTTGCACTTTTGAAAATCGGCATGACTTCGTAGAAGAGGTAAATAAAAATGAGGGCAAGAGAAAACACTACACCGTAACCGGCGGCAGTAATTCCCCAACGCGATAAACCGTTCTTAAACATCCGCACACGGCGGCGTTTTGCCCGCAATTCGGCAGTGGGCAAACGCGACTGGCGGCGACTGCTCAGGGCGTTAGACGTTGAATCTGTCATCATACGAGTGTCTCATTTTGGCAGATAGAAATTATCATGAGCGAAAGTATAAATTTGGATTGTGACAGCAATGTGACAGTGACACGAAAATGTCATATTTGTTGCCGGTACCAAACGCAAAAAGAGGCACATAGGTGCCTCTTGTATCAACCATTCTCATGGTCGCGTTACTTTACATTCAGCTCGCTGCGAATGCGTGACGCTAAAGACTCAGGTAATGGTACGTAACCGTCACGGTCGACAACTTCTTGACCAATTTTCGAGTACAACATTTTCACGAATTCACGCGTCATTGGGTCGAAGTCACGGTTCGGGTGCTTGTTCACGTACACGTACAAGTAACGTGCAAGTGGGTAGGTACCGTTTGCTGCGTTCTCTGCAGTCGGCTCAACACACTCACCGCCATGTTCAGCAGCGATTGCGATAGCACGAACACCAGAAGTGCGGTAACCGATACCTGAGTAACCGATACCATTTAATGACTCAGTTACACCTTGAACCACTGAAGAAGAACCAGGCTGCTCGTTAACGCTTGACTTGAAGTCACCGCCAAACAAAGCGTTGTCTTTAAAGTAACCGTAAGTACCAGATACAGCGTTACGACCATACAAAGCGATGTCACGGTTAGCCCAAGAACCGGTCAGACCAACTTGGCCCCAACGGTTGATGTCTTGTGAATAACCACCACGGCGAGTTGCCGAGAAAATCGCGTCAACTTGTTGCAGAGACAAACACTCAATCGGGTTGTCGTTATTGACGTAAACGGCCAACATGTCGACAGCAACTGGCATGGCGTAAGGTGCATAACCATGACGTGCTTCGAAGGTTTCGATTTCAGACTGACGCATTGCACGGCTCATCGGCGCGAAGTTTGCTGTACCTTCGGTAATTGCCGGTGGCGCAGTAGAAGAACCAGCACCTTGAATTTGCACGTTGACGTTCGGGTAGAACTTGTTGAACTCTTCAGCCCACAAGGTCATCAGGTTGTTCAAGGTGTCAGAACCAATCGAGTTAAGGTTCCCTGACACGCCTGACGCGCGTTGATATTCTGGAAGACGTGGGTCAACATCGGCTGCTGCAGTTGCACTGAGTGTAAACGCCGCGGCAACGATGGTAGCGATCATAGTCTTTTTCATCTTTCTCTCCTGGTCCTGTCCATTCAACAGGGTTATCAAGTTAAGTCGAGGTCATCCTAGCGTTTAAATATGACACAAAGATGACACTCAATTATTTTTTAGAAACTATAAACAAGTCCGACTGATAAACCGGTTTGGGTTTCACCAGCAAGGGCTGGAAGACGCGTGTCGCGGCCACCGGCACTGACTTGGAACGTTGCAGCAGCGTCGTTATCAGCCATCGCGTAAACGATGTAAGCCGTTGTTGAACGCGCTAAGCGACGATCTGCACCAAGCACTAACATGTTGGCGCCAGTGTCTGCTGTGTCATTGTCACTTGCTGCGTAAAACTGGGCGCGGTAAGTCCATTCACCAGAGCGGTAGCTAGTACCTAAACCATAAACCGTGCGATCACCACCAGCAATGTCGGTCGCGCTTTGGAAGAATGCTGAGACGCGCCATTCAGGTTTGAAGTTGTAGTAAGCGCCAACACGCACAACTGACGGGTCAAGAACGGTTCCGTCGGCGGTAGTCACTGCGCTTTCCAATGATTCATAAGCAACCACAGCGTACCAGTCACCTTGACGATAAGTTAGCGCGGTACTAATGGCGGTACGGTTGTTGTCTGCAGTGGCACCTTCAGCGTTGTGCGGTGAGTACTGGACATCAAACGTCACCGGACCTTTACTTGGGCTGCGATAATGAACGCCGTTACGGAAGCGGTTATCGAAGCTCATGTTATCGCCACTGGTGAAGTTACGAGCATCACCTAAACGGTCACCGAACATGTCGGTGTTGCTGCGTACAAGCTTGGTTGGGGTATCAAAGAAACCAACACGCAACTGGCCGAAACCACCACGAATTCCCGCAAATGAATCGCGCGATGCCAGTGACCCACCGTTACCTTGGTCGTAGCGAATATTGGTTTCGATTTGCATAAAGGCTTCTAAACCGTTCTCAAGTTCATGCTTGGCACGAAAACCTAAACGGCTTGAGTTACTTGAAACGTTCATTCCGGTGTCACTGCCGTTATCTAACGCATCAACGGACACATGCGCGCGGCCATAGATTTCAATATCCTGAGCCATGACAGGGGTTGCCAGTGAAGCGGATATTGCAGCAGCGAGTAATAATTTTTGTGGTGCTTTCATGGAATATCTCCAGCAATTAAAGATAAAAAGTTGTTGGCTTGCTGGACAGGTATGTTGCGTCACTTACATGACAGAAGATTTTCATTTATGTGACAAGTTGATGACATTTTTGCAATTAATCTGAGCTGACGAGTAACTCAGGGGCAATACGGAAGAAAAAGCGGCTACCTTGACCCGGTGCGCTTTCGATTTGCAGGTAAGAGCGGTGATGTTCTAACGCGTGTTTAACAATGGACAAGCCTAAGCCGGTGCCGCCACTTGCGCTGTTGCGATCCTTTTCGACGCGATAAAAGCGTTCGGTTAGCCGTGGTAAATGCTCGGAGTCTATGCCTGGGCCATCGTCTTCGACCGAAAACTCGGCAAACTGTCCTACTCGGTACCAGGCAACTCGCAAATGACCATTTTCTTTGCCGTACTTAATCGCGTTGGTAATTAAATTACTACATGCAGCGCGGAGTTTTTCTTCATTGCCAAGCACGGCATCCGTGGCTGAAAGGTCGACATGTAAGGCGATATTTTTCGCCTGAATGATAGGCTGTAGTTCAGTCACTACTTCCTGAATAAGCGGCACCATAGCGACCTTTTTGGTAAAGGTGTCCTGCATTTGCCCTTCCATGCGTGACAAGGTCAGTAGCTGCTCGACCATTTTTTGCATCCGCTGATTTTGCAGGTTCATGTCATGCACTGCTTTCTTCACCATTGCCGGCGGAACATCTTCAGGATCTTGGAGCAACTCAAGGTAGCCATTCATGACCGTTAATGGCGTTTTCAATTCATGTGAAACATTGGCAACAAAGTCTTTGCGTAACCGTTCAAGCTTGCGAAGTTGTGTGATGTCACGCGCAATGACGAGCAACTGCGTGTCCGTGTAGGGCATAAAGCGCATTTCAATTTCGCGCTGTTCACCGACGGGGTCTAAAATCGTGATCGGTTCGTCAAAGTCGGCAATTTCAAAGTACTTAAGAAAACGTGGATAGCGAATCAAGTTGGTAATTCGAATTCCGCGGTCTGTCGGCCAGCGCAAACCAAAGTAGATTTGTGCTAACTTGTTGCTCCAAACCAAAGTGCCGTCACTTTCAATCACAAATGCGGCGTCTGGAATGGATTCTGCAGCTTGGCGAAAGCGTTGCAACAGTATTGATAACTGTCGGCGTTTGATTTGCGCGCGACGTAAAGTTCGATAAATACCGTCATAAATATCACTCCATGCTCCGGGCGCTTGCGGAGGCAGCATGGTTCGACTCTGCCAGAGCCAGTGATTTAAACGATGAAAATAGAAGAGGTGCCAAATCACGGCACTCGCAAACGCGACCGCTAAAGCAGGCCAAAGTAAATCAAGCAGCCAACCAACTAGTGCAAATGGCATCACCCACACTAGGAGTCTTTTTAAAAGTCGCGCTAGGGTGAAGTGTCGTTCCATTTAACGAGCCGAAAAGCGGTAACCGACACCGCGAACTGTCTGCACTAAACGATCGTGACCATGTGCCTCAATGGCTTTTCGTAAACGGCGAATGTGTACGTCAACTGTGCGGTCTTCGACATACACATTAGTACCCCAAACGTGGTCAAGCAACTGTTCGCGACTATAAACCCGATCCGGGTGCGTCATGAAAAAATGCAATAAGCGAAATTCCGTCGGTCCCATGTCTAGGCTTTCTTGATTGGCAGATACGCGATGTGAAACGGGATCCAGCACCAAGCCTTCGATATCAATCGGCTCGTCGAGATTCGTCGGCGACACCCGTCGAAACACCGCCCGCATACGCGCAACGAGCTCTTTCGGGGAAAACGGCTTGGTTAAGTAGTCATCTGCGCCGACCTCTAAACCTTTAATTTTGTCTTCTTCTTCGCCACGAGCAGTGAGCATGATGATCGGAATATGACGCGTGTGTTCTTTCGACTTCAATGCGCGTGCGAGTTGGATACCACTGCCACCGGGAATCATCCAATCCAACAATACCATGTCTGGATAAGGCTCCACGATTTTCTCTTGGGCCTGTTGATAGTCACCTGCTTGGATAGGTTGGTAGCCATGCTGTTCCATAACAAACGCGAGCATCTCGCGAATTGGCGCCTCATCTTCCACAATCAAAATTTTGCTTGGCATTTTATTCACCCAATCATCATAAAGTTAAGCCATTATGCGACGTGAGTGTGACAGTTTTATGACGTTACTCAACAACCTAGAAATTCCAGCGCAAACCGAGCGCCAAGGCAAACGGATCTTGACCTGGCTCGATGGTCATTGTTTTACCATGCCCGCCTGCTGAAACATTTGCTGTTGCTTGTTCAGCATTGTCCGTGTGCGATAACGTTAGATAGACGTTTACTTTCGAATTGAGCTTGCGATCAATACCTACAGTAATCATAGTCGAGTCTAATTCACTGACTAAGTCAGCTGTGCGATAAAACACTTGGCCCTTGAGGGTATACTCTGAGGTTAATCCGTAGCTCGAGGTAAAACCATAAACCTCTTGTTTACCCGTCGCCATACCGTCGGCGTGCTGATAAAACAAAGCGTGGTTCCAACGCTCAAACTTGCGCATCAGTGCCAAGCGAAACGCCTCAAGATTGGCTTGGTCTGGGCGACTTTGCGACTCATAACCGGCGATGGCGGTCCACTCATTGCGTTGATACGTCACTGAGGTGCTGTACGCATCATGTTCATTGTCAGTAGTCGCTCCGCTGAGTTCGTGCGTTCCGTAGTGCACCATGACAGTGACGTTGTTCCATGTCGGCGTGGTGTAATGTAAACCGCTTTTAAACCGTTTGTCGAAATGCATTTCACCACTGCGAGTGATATTACGCGCTTCACCGACTTGGTCTCGGAATTGCTCGACAGCATTAATAATACGCTTCACCGGCGTGTCATAGTAACCAGCTCGGAGCGTGCCCCAGTCACCGCGAACACCAACAAACGTATTGCGTGCTGTAATCGTGCTGCTCCCCTCAGAGACATCAATACCACGTTCAATTTGGCCGATAAGCTGCAGTTGGTCGTCAATTCTATAATCCAAGGTCAGTCCCAATCGACTGCTGTTATTGGAGACGTTTAATCCGCCTTCTTCACCGTCATAGAGATAGTCACTCGATACGTGAAGGCGCCCATAAAAGCCGATTTCTGGATCGTTGGCGACTGCAGTGTGACTCGCGAGCAACAGACATAAGGGTATTGATGCATAAAGCGTTTGATGTGTATTTCCAGACATGGGAATCGTCCAATTCAGAGAAAGTAAGTCGATATGAATGAATTATAATCCACTGTCTTCTATTTGAAATAAATATTTCATATTAAACTGTTTTCACGCAGACAACAGAGGGCTGTAAAGTGTGTGCATTGGCTGCATAATTCCAATAAACTGAAGTTTGAGAATATCTCGCTTTTGTCATTGGAGTGCCGATTCTTGTCGAACGCAACTGACCCAGCACAATTTCAGCCACAAAACAGCATCAGTCGGGTGTTATTGACCAGTGTGCTGGCCGTCTATTTTTTGCTCACCCTCATGATCACCGCGGTACAAGTTGGTCTTGAATACAACAACACGCGCAGCAGTCTTTTAAACGATATTCGCCATCAACACCATACGTTTGCAGCGAGCTTCGCGCGCGCCATGTGGGAATTTAATACCCCACAGGCTGAGTCTTTAGCCATGGGCATGACCAATATTCCTTCTATTAGCGGCATTATCTTGCGCGATGATCAAGGCAATGTGGTTTACAGCGGCGGTCGAGTGGTTTCCGAAGAACGATTGAAACAGATGTCCGACATCGGCGGCGTGATCGAGCATCAAGGCGTCTTTGGTTACTTTAGTCCGTTAGTTTGGGAGTTTGCCGGCGGCTCACAAATGGTGGGCGATGTCACCTTATTCTCCAGTCGTGAAATCACCATTGAACGGCTCAAACCTAGTCTCATGGTGTTGGTCTTTGCTGCTGTCATCAAGAGCTCACTACTCATTATTCTGTTCACCTTAGCCTTTCGCCACTTTCTTAAACGACCATTTGCGCAGCTCATTGAACAAATTCGACAATTTAACCCCGATGATCCAGAAGGCTCGCAAATCCATTTGCCGAAAGGCCAAGCGAATGAGTTTACCTTGCTGGAGATCACCTACAACCGTCTCCTCCAGCGCCTACGTTTACATCAAGAGGAACGCGAAGTCACCCAACGTGAAGTGTCTGATTTGAACCGGCGACTCGACGAACAAAACAGTCAGCTCGAGCGTGAAATCACCGAAAAAACGCTTGGCATAAGTCAGCTGATGCTCGATCTCGAACTGCGTCGAGCAGCCCTGCAAAGCAGGCAAGACGCATTAGAAGAAGAAATTCGTCAATGCCGCTTCGCTGCATCGAAATTAAAACAACGCAACCTTGAGTTAGAACAGGCGTTGCAATTCAACCAAAACAATACGAAAAGAACTCGAAACCAAGACTAAATATTCGGTATGATGTCGGATTAATTTGGAATCATCGAGAGTTGTAGTGCATGTGGTTTAAGAATTTACGCGTTTACCAATTTACCCAACCATTCACTTGGGCAGAAGATGCTGAAAAACAACTGGAGGAACGTCGTTTTTCTCCGTGCGCCCGTCATGAGCCAATGAGCTTTGGCTGGGTGTCGCCGTTGAATGACGAAGAGGCTCCGTTAGTTCTTCAAGTTGGGCAGCATTTATTACTTTGCGCACGGAAAGAAGAAAAAGTGATGCCCGCCAGCGCAGTGCAGATTGAATTGGATGCAGTTCGCGAAGCTTACCAACAAGAACATGCCCGCCCGATGCCGCGCAAAGAACTGCAAGCGACGAAAGAAGACGTCGTTCAGCGCTTATTACCGCAGGCTCTGAGTCGACATTCGGTGATTTGGTTAATGATCGATTTAGAGGCACAGCGAGTGCTCGTCGACGCCTCGAGTGCGAGTCGTGCCGAAGAAGTCACGGCTCTGCTGCGCAGCTGTTTAGGCTCGTTACCGATTCGACCTTGGGGCCCAGAGAACTCGGCAGAATTCTTTTTTACCGACTGGTTAAAATCGAAGCAGTCACCACCGCCGTTCGAGCTGGGTACCGATGCTGAACTGCGTGGTCAGGGTGAAGAAGAGAGCGTCGTCAAGCTTAAAGATCACGACTTAACCAGTGACGAAATCAGCTTGCATTTAGAACACAATAAACTGTGTTTGCAGTTAGGCTTAAATTGGGGTGAACGAATTAGTTTCATGCTCACGCACGACTATGCGATTAAACGCATTCGCTTCCTCGACGTGATCAAAGACGCCCGTGATGCAGACGAGACCGAAACGCGTGCTGAGCAGTTAGATGCCGACTTCGCCATCATGAGTCAAGAGTTTCAACAGCTGCTCAACCAGCTTAATGCTATACTAACCGACGCATCGGCTACAGGAGAGTAAGACCAAATGACGCCTGATTGGGATTCCCTTGAACTCGAACCAGAACTGGTTAATATCCTCCTGGATCTTGGCTTAAAGAAGCCGACGACCATTCAACAAGATGTTATTCCACTCGCATTGGAAGGTCGTGATGTATTAGCTTCATCACCCACAGGCACAGGCAAAACCTTAGCTTTCGTCTTGCCCATTATTCAGCATCTTGTCGATTTCCCGCGGAAAAATCCGGGGCATGCGCGCGTACTTATTCTTGCTCCCACCCGAGAGCTTGCCGAGCAGACGGGTAAAATCACCGAGCAGCTTTGTGCGGCTGTTGATCTAAGCTGCCTGACGATTACCGGCGGGGTTAATTTCGGTAGCCATACCGGTGCTTTAAAGCAAAATTTAGATATCATCATTGCCACGCCAGGGCGCTTACTTGATTACCTTGGCGAGGAAAAATTCAGTGCCGAAGAGCTAGAAATTCTTGTCCTTGATGAAGCCGATCGGATGTTGGATATGGGCTTCAAAGAACCAGTACAACAGATCATGAATGAGGCTGTGTATCTTAAGCAGCGTCTGTTGTTTTCAGCGACGACTGATAGTCATACGCTGGCGAAGTTCAGTACCCAAGTACTCAATGACCCAGCATTGATTAATGTCGACCCGCCTAAACGTGAGCGTGGCAAAATTCTGCAACGCATGTACGTTGCTGACACCCTCGAGCATAAGCAACAACTTTTGCTGCAACTGTTACGCGAATACAACGGTCGTATCCTTGTGTTCGTGCGAAAACGTGAACGTGCGCATGAACTCGCGCAGTTTATCAGCGCACAAGGCTATGGTGCCGCAGCGTTAGAAGGCGGATTGCCACAAGACGAGCGTCAAAAGCGGATTCAATCGTTTCACAGTATTCGCCAACGAATTCTGGTTGCCACCGACGTCGCTGCACGTGGGCTAGATATCCCTGATGTTGAGTTAGTGGTGAATTTCGATCTGCCTCGCAAAGGCGATACCTTCCTGCATCGTACTGGCCGTACTGGTCGCGCGGGTAAGAAAGGTACCGCAATTTCCTTGGTCGAAGCGCATGACGCCGAAAACCTTGGCCGCATTGAACGCTACTTAGGCGAACGGTTAGAACGTCGCGTGATTCAAGAATTGAAGCCACAGTTCAAGTTCCCGGATCCACATAAAAAACCGGCGAAAAAGAAAAAGAAGAAGAAAGACAAAAAATCGAAAAAAGCTGAAAAAGTAGGCTCAATCAAAAAACGTCGCGATTAGCGACGTTTTTTATTTGCCTTAGGTCCGTAATATACGCCGCCGACGCGGCCACAATACGAGTAACCGCAACAAGTAGAAGCTCGCCGCTCCGGCCATATCGGCGACCACATCCCAAACATCAGCGCCGCGACCCGGCACATAATGCTGTACGACTTCAATGACGATCCCATAAATGAGCAATAACGTAAGGCCAAGCAATACGCGCGGCCGAAACGCTAAGTGTAACGAACCAGCAAGAATAAAGAACAACGCGAAATGCGCGACTTTATCGGCGTGCGCAAAACGGGAAACCTGAGCTGGCGTCGGCGGCGACTGTATCAGAAACAAAATCGATATACTTACCAACACAAGTACAAATGTGATTCGCCAAAATCGCAACTGCTGATCCTCTTTGCTAATTCATTTAAGGTCTTTCAAAAATTGCGACGCGGTCGAATCCTTGCTCCTGCAGCTGCACCGCTTGCAAGCGACTCATCACACCCTGATCACAATACAAAAAATAGGCTTTGGATTTGTCTAGCATATCCTGTTTACTGGCCAAACGGAAAAAGGGAATGTGTAAAACTTTGTGTCCGGGCACCTCGAGTGGAGAATCTTCCTGCTCTTCGTCGCGACGCACGTCGACAATAACCGCATCGGCCGGTAAGGTTTCACTCGAACGAATAACAGGCGGTCCAAGCGTGTCCTGTTGTGCCGAGTGTGCATCGCGGATGTCGATGACACGACATTGGGCTACTGCGTTCGCAATTAATGTATCCGGTAATACTGTTTGCTCGGTTGCTGCGATCACTTCTGGCCGCACTTTTACCGAGGGTTGCTTTGAAATAACGCCGCAATACTCAGGAACCGCAGCACTCAGCGCCTCGACGCCGATTGCTCGCGCACAATCAACGATCATTTGTTTATCTTGAACAATTAACGGGCGCAGAATCAATGCATCGGTTGATTGATCAATTAATTGCAAATTGCTCAATGTCTGACTGGAAACTTGACCGACCGCTTCACCGGTAACGATCGCCTGAGCGTTCAGTCGCTGGGCGACTTGCCCGGCTGCACGCATCATCGCCCGCTTCAATAGCACGCCCAAGGTGCCTTGATCGCCTGCTTCGAGAATCTGGGCGACGACCTCACTAAAATCCACCGTAACAAACTTGACCGCATGGGTTTTTGAGTATTTTTCCCATAAGAAGTAGGCAATTTCACGCACAGCGACTTCATGAGCATCTGCACCCAAGTTAAAAAAGCAAAAATGCGTGCGAGCACCGCGGCGAATCATTTGAAAACTAGCCACTGCTGAATCAAACCCACCGGACATCAGAGACAGCACTGTTTCTTGAGTCGGTAACGGAAAGCCACCAAGTCCTGGGAAACGTTGTTGCACCAAAGAAACCTGATCCTCGATCACATGAATGACGAGCTCTTCCTGCGGATTCTTCAACTGAACCTTAGTATCTGCCACCCGGGCCCGAATTCCGCCGCCCAAATAAACAGCCATATCCATGGATGAAAACTCATGGCGACCTTTTCGCTTGACGCGAACAGCAAATGTCTTGCCTTGCAGCCGTTGCGTTTGCAGCGGTAGCATCCACTCCAATAACTCGGCGAAATCGGTCAATGGGTGCTCAACAACTTGCTCAAAATAAGCAATACCGGGGATTTGGCCTAAATGACGAATGGTCGCTGCAGTGAGTTGCGGTTCGTCATCGTGATGCACCTCAATCCGGTCCCAGTGATTGCGGACACGCATCGATGCATGCAAAGGCTTAAGCAAAGTGCGGATATTTCCGGTCAGCACTTTGAGATGACGTTGGCGCACCGATTTACTCTTAATTGTAATTTCGGCATGCAAGCGGACGATAAATTTCATGGATTCCCCAGCGACGAGCAAAATAAAGCGCAAAATTATAGCAGAAAGCTTGCTCATGCGGCCACTTTATCGACAGTACCGCCAAAAGATTACACCCTTTTAACACTGCGTTCTCGGCCATGCTGTGGTATTTTATACAGATTCAGATTTCAGTATTCGAATTTGAGGACAATGAAGCATCATGAGTCAGAAAGAAGCGGATAAACTCGACTTTGAGCAAGCGATGCAAGAGCTCGAGGGCATTATTAAAGAATTAGAAAGCGGTGATTTAAGCTTAGAGAACTCATTACAAAAGTTTGAGCGTGCCGTCCTTTTGACCCGTGTGAGTCAAGATAAGCTGAGTAAAGCTGAACAGCGCGTTCAGCAATTACTGCAGCAGAATGGCAATGAATCTTTGCAAGCACTTGCAGGTAACAACGAAGACGAAGACGGGCTGCCGTTTTAATTTAGATTAGGATGTTTTCATGTCGGCAATGTCTGCACAATTAGAGCAACAAATGGCGGCTTATCGCGAGCGCCATGTCGCTTGGCTGCAAAATGCGCTGCAACAACAAGGTCCTGCCGCTGAGTTACAGCAAGCGATGGCCTACAGTGCCGTTCTTGGTGGTAAGCGCATACGTCCCTTTTTAGTTTATGCCACTGGCGAAATGCTCGGCGCGCAACTTGATGCACTCGACGCTCCCGCCGCTGCAATTGAGTGTGTTCACGCTTATTCGCTCGCTCACGACGATCTACCGGCGATGGACAATGATGCCTTACGGCGCGGCCAGCCAACCTGCCACGTGAAGTTCGGCGAAGCAACCGCAATTCTTGCCGGCGATGCGCTACAAACCATGGCTTTTCAACTATTGACCTTACCGCATGCGGCTTTATCGCCCACCCAGCAACTGGCGATGGTTGCCGCTTTGGCTCACGCGAGTGGCCATTTAGGCATGTGTGGTGGCCAAGCACTCGACATCGCAGCGACCGGTCATGCGCAAACACAAGAAGCCTTAAAACAAATTCATCATCTAAAAACTGGCGCGTTAATTCGTGCTGCCATGCAACTTGGGGCGATCGCTGCACCGAACCGAACCCCGGCAATCATGACGGCGATCGATGATTATGCCCATGCGATAGGTTTAGCGTTTCAAGTGAAAGACGATATTCTCGATCTCACCAGCACTCCAGAAATGCTCGGTAAAGCAACTGAAGCAGATATAGCGCTGAATAAAACCACGTATGCGACACTTCTTGGCGTGTCCGGTGCCGAACAATTGCTCGCTCAATTGACCGAAAAAGCGCTACACGCTTTACAGCAAATCCCGTACAATACCCAGCTACTGCAAGATTTTACTGGCTATTTAGTAACACGAGATCACTAGCATTATGACGCAAGCAAACTCAGCATTTCCATTGCTGCACATTATCGACTCCCCTGCAGATTTACGCGGTTTACCAAAAACCAAGCTGAAGCAGGTTAGTGACGAATTGCGTCAATTTTTGCTGAGCTCGGTCAGTAAAAGTAGCGGCCATCTCGCCAGTGGTTTAGGTACCGTTGAGCTAACCGTCGCCTTGCATTATGTCTTCAAAACGCCGTTCGACCACTTAGTTTGGGACGTTGGCCATCAAGCCTATCCGCATAAAATTTTAACTGGCCGTCGTGACGAGCTGCATACGATCCGTCAAAAGGACGGACTTCATCCGTTTCCTTGGCGGGAAGAAAGTGAATACGATGTGTTATCGGTAGGCCACTCAAGCACCTCGATCAGTGCTGCATTAGGCTTGGCCGTAGCCGCTGAAAAGGAACGTCAGAATCGTAAAGTCGTCGCCATTATTGGTGACGGAGCGATGACTGCCGGAATGGCATTTGAAGCGATGAACCACGCGGGTGATGTTTCTCCAGATATGCTGGTGATTCTCAACGACAACGAAATGTCGATTTCCGAGAACGTTGGCGCGCTCAACTCCCATTTCGCCCGGCTTCTGTCCGGTAAGTTTTATACCTCACTACGAGAAGGCGGCAAGCAGTTATTAAGTGGCATGCCAAGTATGCGTGAACTGGTCAGCCGAGCAGAAGAACATGTCAAAGGCATGGTGACGCCAGGCACGATTTTTGAGGAATTGGGTTTCAACTATATTGGACCGATTGACGGTCACGACGTTGAGAGCTTAGTCGAGACCCTGAGCAACATGCGGTCGTTGAAAGGCCCACAGCTACTCCACGTGGTAACGCGCAAAGGCAAAGGGTATGCCCCAGCAGAAAAAGATCCGATTGGTTACCATGGTGTACCGAAGTTTGACCCAATGACCGACGTTCTGCCGTCGAAAGCGCCTAAGGTTCCCTCTTACTCGCAAATTTTCGGCGACTGGTTGTGTGAAACCGCAGCAAACGATCCTCGCCTGTTCGGCATTACCCCCGCCATGCGCGAGGGCTCAGGCATGGTTGAGTTTGCTAAACGGTTCCCGCAACAGTACTTTGATGTCGCCATTGCTGAGCAGCATGCGGTCACCTTTGCCGCTGGTCTTGCTATTGCGGGCGAAAAACCTGTGGTCGCTATTTATTCGTCGTTTTTACAACGCGCCTACGACCAACTGATCCATGATGTTGCTTTACAGAATTTAGATGTGTTGTTCGCCATCGATCGTGCCGGAATTGTCGGTGCAGACGGCCCAACTCACCAAGGTGCGTTCGACCTATCTTTCTTGCGGTGTGTACCGAATATGGTGGTGATGACGCCGAGTGACGAAAACGAATGTCGCTTAATGTTACATACCGGCTACCACTATAAAGGACCAGCAGCGGTGCGTTATCCTCGTGGTAATGGTCTTGGCGTCGACTACAGCCCGTTAACCGAGCTCGAGCTTGGGCGCAGTGTCAGTCGCAGAACAGGTAAGGATATCGCATTTCTCAATTTCGGTACCTTGCTACCAGAGGTCTTACGCGCAGCCGAAGAGCTCGACGCGACCGTGATTGATATGCGCTTTGTCAAACCACTCGATACCCAAGCGGTCGATGAAGCGTGTGCACAACATGCCCTACTGGTCACGGTAGAAGAAAACGCTATTTCAGGTGGTGCTGGTAGCGCGGTAAGTGAGTACTTACGTAGCCAAAATAATGTAACGTCTGTGCTACAGATTGGATTACCTGACCAATTTATCAAGCATGGCAGCCAAGAAGAGATTCGCGCTGAGTTAGGACTCGATAGTGACGGCCTGCTCAAGACCGTGCGCGACTATCTGGGCAAACGCTAGCAAGACGAATTCAGCTGACTATTAGAAAAAACGCTCGATGGATCATCGAGCGTTTTTGTTTGTTCAAATAGGCATTTAAACGCTGGGTAGCCAGCCATAAAACAAGGCGAGATGCATAAGAACCAGTGTCATCAAGCCTGCAACAATATCGTCCAACATGATTCCCAAACCACCGTCGACTTTCTTGTCGAACCAAAGAATCGGCCATGGTTTGAGAATATCGAAAATACGGAAGAGAACAAACGCCACGAGCAAGGCCTGCCAAGTCACCGGCACCGCAATCATCGCAATCATGTAGCCGACGATTTCGTCCCACACAATTGCAGGTGCGTCATGCTGCCCCATCGCTTTCGCGGTCTCGCCACACAAGTACACCCCAATAATTGCAAAGAAAACAACCACGCCGATATATTCAGCTAAACCTAAAGGCGCAAACAGCCACACCAACAACAGCCCTGGAATCGTCCCGAATGTGCCCGGCGCTTTTGGTGCCAAACCAGTGCCAAAGCCGAGCGAACATATATGGATAGGGCTTTTCAGCAGTTCTTTTTTACTTAAACGTTTATGTGCATAACCCATGACGCAATCCTTATTCGCAATCTGCGACTAGAAGTGGCTATAACTACTATCGTCCAACTTGATGACTTTGTCTTTGTGAAAAAAGCGTAAGCCGCGTTGAGCTTCAATCGTACCGATGCAGCTTACCGTGACCCCCGCTTGGCGAACAAGACTTTCTAGCAATCCACAACGATTCTCAGGTACCGTAAAACATAGCTCGTAGTCATCACCACCATTGAGTTGGTAGTGCCAGCCCTCTTGCGGTTTTAGGTTGGCTCGAAAAGCAAGTGACGCAGGTAGTGCGTCGAGATTAATTCGAGCACCTACGCCTGACGCGGCGAGGATATGCTGTACGTCACCCGCTAAGCCGTCAGAAAGGTCAATCGCACTGGTGGCTTGGTTCCGCAGTAACTGCCCCAGCGCAACGCGGGGCGTGGGATAGAACAGTCGCTTTTGCAATTCGTCGATGGTCGCATCGCGTAATTCTATTTCCCCCTGAAGACCGGCCAATGCCAGTGCTGCATCACCCAAATGACCACTAACGAAAATGCGATCGCCGGGTTGCGCGCCGCTCCGCTGTAAACAACGGTCGAGCGGTAAAATACCTTGAGCAGTTATGGTTAAAGTCAGTGGTCCGCGGGTCATATCGCCACCAATTAACTCGCAGTGATAATAATCCAAGGCACTGAAGAGACCTTCCGAAAACGCTTGCAACCAAGCCTCATCGACGTCCGGCAGCGAACAAGCGAGTGAGACCCACGCCGGCTCTGCCCCCATGGCTGCTAAATCGCTGAGATTAACAGCAACTAGCTTATAGCCAAGCGCATGTGGTGAGGTAGCTTCGTCGAAGTGCACGCCATTGACCATGGTGTCCGTCGTAATGGCAATCCGTGAATCAACTGGCGGTGTCACCACGGCGGCATCATCACCAATGCCAATTAAAACATCGTTGCGTTGACGACGAAATGGCGTCTTCTGATTCTCTGACATAGATGAGCCGGTCAATTGACCGGCTCGTTTCTGAAAAAACTTAGAAATGATCGCGAACTCGCGACGTTGAGCGTCCATACTAACCTCTTATTGACGCGCTCCGCGCAGGGAATCAACGGCCTTGTCAAGCACACCGTTGACAAAGCGATGACTGTCGTCGGCACCGAATGCTTTGGCCAGTTCAATCGCTTCGTTCATAACAACTTTATAGGGTACGTCGAGGCGCGATTTTAACTCATATGCTGACACACGCAGGATCGCACGTTCGATCTGGTCAAGATCCGCAAATGGACGATCAGTGAACGGTGTTAATGCTTGATCAAGGAGATTCGTTTGGCCAGTCACGCCACGAACAAGATCGAGAAAATATTCAACATCGACTTTACTAACATCGTTCTCTGTCAGAAATTCTGCTTCAATGTCAACGACACTGTTGCCAGACAACTGCCAAGAGTAAACCGCTTGAATAGCTAAACGGCGAGCTTTACGACGCGCTGCAGGTTTCACAAGCTACCCCTTAAAGCTGTTCAAGAACATTGATCATTTCTAAAGCGGACAGAGCTGCTTCAGAACCTTTATTACCGTGCTTGACGCCGGCGCGATCAATTGCTTGTTCGTCTGTGTCTGTGGTGATCACCCCAAATGCAACAGGAATACCAGTTTCCATTGCCACTTGAGCAAGACCTGAGTTCGCTTGGCCCGCAACGAAATCGAAATGTGGCGTACCACCTCGAATTACAGCACCAATCGCGATCACGGCAGCATAATGACCAGATTCAGCGGCTTTCTTGGCGGTAATGGGCAATTCATAAGCGCCCGGCACTTTGATCACCGTGATATCATTGGTATCGATTTGACCAATGCGAACCAAGGTATCAATCGCACCTTCCATTAATTTTTCAACAATAAAGCTGTTGAAACGTGAAACCACGATCGCTACTTTTTTTCCGGGTGCCGCAACACCTGCCTCAATGATCTTCATGAATATTCCTCAGACATACCTGATAACGGCGCGAAGAATAGCATATTTTTGCGCCGTTGGCACTGCGTTACTGAAACTCGGGGCGTTTTCCTACCGCTTGGTTGGTAAACGCTTTGATTTCGGTAAGTGCCGCTTCAACGTCTGTGCCAACCATCATTGGTTTACTAATATTGATGGTCCGGTTTTTAAAGCAAAAAGCAATCGGCACGACTGGAACTTGCGCTTGTTGTGCAATGTGGAGAAAGCCCTTCTTCCACTCTGTCACTTTACTGCGCGTTCCTTCCGGCGCAATTACTAATACCATCTTATCGGCGCGAGCAAATTCCTCGACCATTTGCCCAACAACGCCATGGGCGCTGTGGCGACGGACGGGAATACCGCCCAGCCACTTCAGCAGACCCTTAATCGGAAACACGAAAATTTGATGTTTGCCAAGAAAATTTACCCGAATTCCCAAAGCTAACTTGACCATCAGGCCGACAAAAAAGTCCCAGTTAGAAGTGTGTGGTGCAACCGGAAGAATTGCTTTCGGAATGTCGGGGATTTCACCATTTAAGGTCCAACCGCCAAGCACGCGCATACCCAAACGCCCAAACCAACGACTGAAACGATTACCGCGGGTTGGAAAATGTTGAAAGTCCGTTTTTAACTCGCTCACTGTTGTAGCCTCTGACGAATTTCACGTAATTTTGTTTTAACCAGCGCGCGATTATCCGGGCCTAGTCGTAGCAATTGCTTTTGCGCTGGCGGCAGAGCTTCAAGCTCCGGATCGGCAAAGGTATACATCACTTTGTCATCTTTCAACGCCAGCAAACCGGTCGGCTCTGGCGTATCCAACAGAATAGCAATGGCGTCGAGAATACGGTTACGTAAGCGCGAACCGGGCTGTTTAATTTCATCATGCGCTTCAACGAATAACGGCTCGAAGCGATTAAACAGTGCGACTAAAGCATCCGTGTCGAGGTTGTAAAACCACAGTGCAAGGTCATCGAAACGCGCATATGTGCGCTCGTCAATATACAACTGATGATCAATTTCTTGGACCACAAAACGCGACTCAGGACCGCGAACGACCATGGCTTCACGCACGATTTCACCGTTCGCCATGCTTTCTGCCAATACAACCAATTTGCGAACCACGTTTTCGCTATCAACCACATCGACCGCTAAACCGGCGGCAGCGGCTTCTTCAATAAGAACAGGGCTCGCTTCGTCTAAATTCGGCAGCGGCGGCTCAGGCTCAACTTCTGGAACCGGATCTAATTCTTCTTCAGGGATCGGCACAACTTCAGGCTCTGGCTCCACCACCACTTCGGGTTCTGGCTCTGGCAGCGGCTCAGGTTCCGGGTCAGCGATAACCGGTTGCTCGACCGGTGTCGGCGGGGTATCGACCGGCTCAGGCTCGCCGCCCCGGGTAAACCACAAGATGGCGAGAATGACGACCAAGATAACAACCAAACCAACCACGACCTTCCCTGAAAGTGCCGGTTTTACTTCTGTTTCGGACGTTTGCTGTGCTGACATGGTCGCTCCTTACCTTCTGCTATTGTTCAGGACGACAAAAAACCAATTCTTTGTCGGTCGACAACGACGGATTAAATTCATAACCTGCTGTATTAAAAGACTGCAACTCTTCGACAGAGTTCGGTTGATGTTCAAGAATAAAGCGCGCCATCATGCCACGGGCTTTTTTGGCGTAAAAGCTAATAATCTTCAACTGACCGTTCTTTGTGTCTTTAAATACCGGTGTAACTACAGGTACGTCTAATTTCGCTGTTTTAACCGCTTTAAAATACTCGTTTGACGCAAGGTTAATCAATACCTTACTGCCAGATTCTGCGATAGCCTGATTTAATTTCTCGCTAATTTGATTACCCCAATAAGCATACAGGTCACCGCCTTGCGGATTTTTAAGTTTGGTGCCCATTTCCAGCCGATAGGGTTGCATCAAATCAAGTGGCTTGAGCACACCATAGAGTCCTGACAAAATGCGCATATGTTGCTGCCCATACGCCCAAGTTTCTTCATTCAACGTTGGCGCATCAAGCCCAGCATAAACATCACCATTAAACGCAAATACCGCTGCTTTAGCATTTTCTGTCGTGAACGGTCGTTGCCATTCGCTGAAACGTGCGGCATTCAAACCTGCGAGTTTGTCACTAATTTTCATCAGCGAAGCCAACGCTTGTGGACTTAACTCTTTACAAATATCGACCAGCTCGGCTGCCTGATCAAGCATCTCGGGTTGGCTATAGGTGTTAATCGGCGTAGGTGTTTCGTAATCTAAATTCTTGGCTGGAGAGACAACAAATAACATGTTCGATTCACCTCTTCTCTGACAGTCAACACATGGGTTAACTTCGTATTTTTGAACAAATTGAATAAGCTACAGCTTACCACAGGCATAAAAAAAAGGGGATTGCCGTAGCAGTCCCCTATTCTTTACGCCTGTGTTGACGGTGACGATCAGAGATAGCTCTCGTGATCTTCACCTTCCTTTTCAACTTCCGGCGGCATCAAGTCTTCACGACTAATACCCATGGCCAACACTAAAGTGCTGCGGGTAAAGACCGAAGAGTAAGTACCCACAACAACACCCACCGCTAACGCAACAGAGAAGCCGAAGATCATTTGACCACCGAACAGCATCAGAACGATCAAAACGACGAGTGTGGTTAATGATGTCACTAACGTCCGACTCAAGGTCTGACTGAGCGAGATATTAATTACTGACGTCGAATCTTCCTTGCGCAGCTTACGGAAGTTTTCACGAATTCGGTCGGCTACAACGATACTATCGTTCAAGGAGTAACCGATGACCGCGAGCAAGGCCGCCAAAATGGTTAAGTCCACTTGCATTTGCGTGATGGAGAAAAGCCCCAGAATAATAATCACGTCCTGAGCAAGACCGGCAACCGCCGACAAGGCTAGGCGCCACTCAAAGCGGAACGACACGTAAATCAAAATACAAATTAACGCGACCAATAAGGCTAAACCGCCCGCTTCTGCAAGCTCTTCACCGACCTGCGGGCCAACAAACTCAACCCGACGAATTTGAATGTCGTCTTCGATGTTCGCTTGCAGCATACGCAGCAATTCATTACCGATAGCGTCAGAATCGCCTTCGCCACGCGGCGGAACACGAACCAGTACATCTCGCGGCGTGCCATAGTTCTGCACAATCGCATCACCAAAATCATTGTCTTCAAGAACTGTACGCAACTCGCTTAAATTAGCCGGTTGTGTAAAGCCTACTTCCACTAACGTACCGCCAGTGAAATCAAGACCCCAGTTCAATTTATTCACTGACAATGAAATTAATGAAACGACAATAAGAATCACACTCAGCGCTGTGGTCCACTTATTAATGGACATAAAGTCTAAGGGGCGATTCTCATCCACTTTTGTGATTTGAAAAAACATAATACTTCCCCTTAGATTGACAGCTCTTGAAGACGCTTATTGCGACCCCAAGTCAAGTTAATCACAGCACGAGTTCCAGCAATGGCGGTAAACATCGACGTGATAATACCGATTGCTAGTGTCACTGCGAAGCCCTTGATTGAGCCGGTACCCACAGCAAAGAGAATCAGTGCTGTAATGAGTGTCGTGATATTTGCATCGGCAATGGTTGAGAACGCATTTTCATAGCCACGAGCAATCGCTTGCTGCGGACTTCGTCCTTCAACCAATTCCTCTCGGATTCGCTCAAAGATGATAACGTTCGCGTCAACCGCCATACCCACAGTGAGAACAATACCGGCGATACCTGGCATGGTTAAGGTCGCACCAGGAATCATCGACATGACACCAATAATCATTACTAAGTTGGTCATCAGTGCGAGGTTCGCCACTAAACCGAATTTGCGGTAGTAGATACCCATAAACAGCAGAACCAAGATGAAAGCACCAATGATTGCTTTCATACCCGCTTCGACGTTTTCAGCACCAAGACTTGGTCCCACGGTACGTTCTTCGACGATTTGAATCGGCGCAATCAGAGCACCAGCACGGAGCAATAGCGCAAGGTTTTGCGCATCTTGAACCGAACCAACACCCGTAATCCGGAAGTTACTACCAAGTACCGCTTGAATCGTTGCGACACTGACGACTTCTTCCACGCGGTCAAAGGCAATACGGCCTTCGTCAGTGGTTTCACCCGTCGCTAAGAATTCAATGAACACGGTTGCCATTGGCTTGCCAATATTGCCCCGAGTTGCTTGGGTCATCATTCGACCACCGGCGGAGTCCAAGGAAATATTAACTTGCGGACGATTACTTTCGTCGTAGCCAACGCTCGCGTTAACAATATGGTCACCGGTGAGAATCACGCGGTTTTCAAGCAAAACTTGCCCACCACCACGTTGATCGAACAAACGGCTACCAAATGGTACACGTCCAGCAATCGCGTCTTGCAAATCGTTGTCCGTATCGACAAAACGGAATTCTAGTGTTGCCGTCGCACCCAAAATCTCTTTCGCACGCGCAGTGTCTTGCACGCCCGGCAGCTCAACCACGATACGGTCGGCACCTTGACGCTGAATTAGCGGCTCGGCAACGCCGAGTTCGTCGACCCGATTCCGCAAGATGGTAATATTTTGGTCAATGGCATTGCTGCGTGTTTCTTGCAGGAATTGATCCGTCATTGCCAGTGTGATCGTGCGACTACCGGCGTCGGTACGGAAATCGTAGCCTTCGTATTGGTTACGCAAAACGGAGCTGGCACTCTGAAAGTCTTCCTGATTGCGCATCGTAACGATAATCGAATTACCGTCAGCTTCAACACGCTGGTAACGCAAACGCTCGTCGCGTAAGCGATCTTGCACTGTCGTGACCATTTGTTCACGAATCTTGGTCAACGCTTCTTCCATATCCACTTCCATGAGAAAGTGAACACCACCGCGCAAATCGAGACCGAGTTTCAACGGTTCACCACCAATTGCGGCTAACCAGTCAGGTGTAGCCGGGGCCAAATTCAGTGCAACGATATATTGTGAACCGAGCTCTTGCACCAAAATTTCACGAGCATTGAGCTGATCTTCGTCCGATTCAACGCGCACCAATAATTGACCATTTTCGAAGGTTAAACCGCGAATTGGAATACCCGCTCGATCTAACGTTCGCTCTACCTGTGTGACTGTATCTACAGTGACTTCACCACCACGCGTTCCAGAAATTTGCACCGCGTAGTCTTCGCCGAATAAATTCGGCAACGCATAAAGCGTGCCGAACAATACAACGAACAGAATTAACAGGTTTTTCCATAACGGATATCTGTTTAACACAATTCCGTCCTTCCCCTAGTTACTGATTAAAGGGTTTTAATCGAGCCCTTTGGTAATACGGCTGCGACCGCTGCTTTCTGTACAGTGATTTCGACACCTTCAGTCAAACCAATCACCATAAAGTCGTTGTCGTCTTGAACTTTTGCAATTTTGCCAACGAGGCCGCCTTGCATCAGCACTTCATCACCTTTAGTCAGTGAACCAACCAAAGTTTTATGTTCTTTGACGCGCTTAGCTTGTGGGCGATAAATCAAGAAGTAAAAAATTAAACCGAATAATACCAGCATGATGATTAACGATGCGGTACCACCCTCTTGACCACCTTGTTGGGCGTAGGCATTGGCGATTAAAAAGTCCATAACTCTTCCTCAATTAACTTAAATTATTCATCTGTGATCATTCTAAGATCATGAGACTTAACAGGAAGTTCGTCAGACAAAGGTGTCGAACGTGCCATCGAAGCTGTTAAATCGCATATAAAGCGCTGTATTGTAACTGAACACTTGCCGGAGCGAAACGTTTGCTGCGCGTTAGCTTGATATGTGGACAAACTTAAGAATTACAAGCGTTGCTTCTGTTTTCCACTAAAACGTGGCAAATTAATTCCTATTATCATGCTTTAAAAGCAATCATCGAGCGAGATAAACGAGCTCATTTGCAGGGAAACTAGGTTTAATGGATACATGGTTTTATATTGCTGATCTGGCTGGTGTTGCCGTGTTCGCCATTGCTGGCACGTTATTGGCATTTCGCAAGCAAATGGACGGTTTTGGCGTGATCGTCTTGGCTTCAGTTACAGCTATCGGCGGTGGTACGACGCGCGATTTAATTCTTGACGTGCCGGTATTCTGGCTGCACGACCCGACCTATTTTGCAGTGATCGCTGTTGCTGCTTTTTCGACCATCATCTGGCTGCGTTACAAAGCTTACATTCCATTAAATCGTTTATTAATCGCGGATGCCTTGGGAATCGCTTTTTTCACCGTTTTGGGCACGGAAAAGGCATTAAATGCGGGCGTCAGCCCCATTGTTGCGATTATTCTAGGGACCATGACAGCCGTCTTTGGAGGCATGCTCAGGGACGTCCTTGCGCGCGATATCCCTATGGTACTGAAGAGTGAGCTATATGCCACCACATGTATCGCCGGCTCAATCATCTATGTTTTATTTAATAGCTATAGCCAAACCTTAGCCATGCTTGCAGCCATGACGGTCACACTGATTTTCCGTTTTGGTGCGATTCGCTATGGCTGGTCGTTGACGGTTTTCAAAGAACACAAATAGCTGTTCCTCGAGGCCAGATAGTTGAGCCGGTAAATGCGATTAGCCACCAATTCGACGGCGTAAACGATCGAGTAATTGATCGCCGATATTTAAGTCATCGGGGTTAACAGACAGTAACTCACCTAAAACATCGTCGAAGTTTTTACCTTGCTCTAAACTGCCCAGGAGACTTTGCAGGCGCGGATCAAGGCCCTCAGTGGCTACACTCACCCGCTGCTGCAAGTCTTGGCGCAGGCGAGCAATTTGCTCATCCGCTTCTGCGCTTAGCCTTGCGGTCATAAGCCGCTGTAACTGAGCATCGAGGTCAGACCGCAACGACAGTCCCGGTGCCTGCATCGGACCAGAGACATTCAAATTCATGTCGAAGGCGTTAATTTGGCCGACGACATCACTCAGAATTTGCGCCCAGCGCGCGTCACCAGTGAGTTCGAGTGCGACATCTTGCATGGCAATCACTCCACCACCACTCAACTGACCTGATTCAACACCAATTTGTCCCTCAGAGTTCAACATGGCTCCGAGCAAACGTGCGACCACATCATTTTGCGCGAACAACTGCTGTTCAAGTAGGTTCACACCGCGAATTCGCCACGCTTGCTGACCCATAAAGCCGCGCAAATCGCTCAGTGCAAATTCACCGTTCAAGGATAGCTCTTGCCAATACGACGACTCAGAAGCTGCGACCGCAAAAGTGGATGGGTTGCCGCCAATCCGATCATGCTGCCAAGTGATATTCGCCCAATCCATGCTCAGGTGCGTATCCGGTAAGCGGATATCGGTCACAGCCCGTTCAATTAAAAAGATGGGCCGCTGAGCGCGGTCAAAGTCAATAAAGCGCCCTTCCCAACGACTCGGCTTCACTTCCTCGTCTTCCGAACGCTGTAACATGGGGCCAATGAAGTCGAATGCCATCAATAAGTATTGGCTCCATTGTTCGACTTTTGGACCAAATAAGACACCGCTGAGCTGACTCATGCTGTCATTATCGAAGCGCAAAAGACTACGCACCCGCTCAATATCTTGGCTCGGAGCCGCACGCACAGCATCGAGATCGGCACGCAAAACAGTAACCGCCTCTTCACTGGCCGCAACAAACGCTCTGACGGCTTCGCGATCTTGACGCATATCGCGCTGTAAGCTTCGCAATTCTTCGCGAAGCCTCAGCAACTCTTCCGGATTTCGTGGCCGTGCTTCTGTGATTGCTTCCACACGTTCTCGATATGCCTCAATTTTTTCCCGCTCGGGTAAGTTTTCCCGCGCTTCCTCGACAATTTCTCGTTGTGTCTCATAATTTGCTTGGGCTTGCTCGATGACACCCGGTGTGCGAATTTCACTGCGTTCTAACACGCCTTCAACCGTCGGGACTTCAATTTCAAGATCCGCTAAGGTCTGGCGCCAATCAAACGGCTCACTTTCCCGTTGATAGTCAGCGCGGACGCGCCCAGGGCTGCGCCTTGCTTCGCCCATGGCGATACCTGAAACTTCTAAATCGGTAATGTGCACACGACCGATTAGCGCATCCCAGAAATACAGTTCCGCACGCGCTCGACTTGCTTGCACGCGGTTGAATTCAGGAGCTTCGGGGTCAGTGAACTGGATCTCTTCCATATTCACACTAAATGGCGACCAATTAACTTGCACACTGGCAATGTTCACTTCTGCGCCATTGGCACGCGTTAAACCGTATTCGAGCCCACTTTTCACCAGCGGGCCGGCAAATGTGCGAACGAGCAACGCAAGACCACCAACAATCACGACAAAGGCTATCAATCCGGGCCAACGAATCACCTTGTTCATAGTGAGCCTCCCCGTAAACCACTGACTTTTTGATACATCGCAAAGAACTTGGTGCCCTTAATGACCTGCACGAAACGCAAGCGTTCAAACCAAGCTTTCACACGACTGCGATAGGTCACAATTAGCTTGTACGCAACGGGCGCCCAGATGGGCGTAACTAACAAGCAAAAAACTAAGCTGCCAAGCGTAATGGTGTGGTTATACTGAAATAAACGGGCGAGCGGGTTCTCATACATGGCCACCCACATTGGCTCCAGTGCGGACGCCATGAGCAGGCTCTCACCGATTAGGTCAAACACCGGGTCGAGTAAATAGGCCAAGCCTGAGAAGAACAGCCAAGCGAGAATGAAGCCACTGAGATTAATCCGCAGCGACAAGGCTAAAAACAAAATAATGAGATTATGTAGGCTAAGTAAGGGCGTTAAGCCCATATACATACCCAAGACAAAAGCCCAAGCTAATGCCCATGGGCTGGTTTCAGCGTTCAGCGCTTTGAACAAGCGCGCCAACATCGACAACATGATTCACCCCTTGTGAATGCTTTCTGTTGAAATCTGATTTATAGCTTAGCACCGAGTTGCTTGGCCTGCTCTAGGGTTTGCGCACTCTTTGCTAAATCCCCGGCTTGCCAATTCACTAAATTTTGTTTGAGCAAGTCGGTCAGTGCATCGAGATGCTGTGGATCCGCATTCAAGCAAGGTATGTATTCAAAGCGCTCACCACCTGCTTCGATGAAGTATTCGTGATTTTCTTCGGCAATTTCTTCAATGGTCTCCAAGCAATCCGCTGAGAAACCGGGGCAGACCACTTGAATCGCTTTGATCCCTTGGCCGGGTAACGCTTTCATGGTTTCGTCTGTGTAGGGTTGCAGCCATTCTTCCCGCCCGAAGCGCGATTGGAAGGTGGTTTTGTACTGATGTGGCTCAAGTTCAAGCGCTTCAGCGACTAAGCGCGTAGTTTTGTAGCATTCACAATGGTAGGGGTCGCCCTTGGTTAAGTAACGCTTGGGCACGCCATGATAGGAAAAGACTAACAGCTCCGCTTGCCCATGCTCCGCCCAATGCGCTTTGATTTTATCCGCTACCGCTTGGATATATCCGGGTTCGTCATGATAATGCGAGATAAAACGAAAATCAGGTAACCAACGTCGCTGGGTAAAGTCATGGGCAATTGCGTCAAACGTCGACGCCGAGGTTGAGCCTGAATATTGCGGATACAGTGGTAACACGACTAATTTGCGCACACCTTGCTGCATTAATTTTTCAATCGCACTAGAAATAGAAGGATTGCCATAGCGCATACCAAACTCGACAACCACATCATCACCATACTCGGCTTTTAATCGCGCGCGAATACCGTCAGTTTGCGCTTGCGTATGAAACAACAAAGGTGAGCCCTGTTCGGTCCAGACGGTTTTGTAAGCAGCCGCCGAGCGAGCTGGGCGAATACGCAAAATCACTCCGTGCAAAATGACTTTCCAGATCAGTCGCGGCACTTCCACCACACGCGGGTCAGACAGGAATTCAGCGAGATATCGGCGCAGTGCTGCGGGCGTTGGTGCATCGGGGGTACCGAGATTAGTCAGCAACACGCCGACTTTACCTACTTGATCGTGGCGAAAGGTTGGCGAACCTTGATATTTCATACTATAAATTCCTTGTGAAATTGCTTGATTATTCGTCAGTTTTCAGCGATAACGTGCGCGACACGCGTGTCACATATTTTCTTTGTTACAAGGCCTATCATGCATAATGCACCTTTGATCATTCTCGATGATCTTGCCGACTGGCAACCATACCACCCGTCACAATCCATTATTTCTGCTGCCGACTATATTCTGCAAGCAAGCAAGCACCGTGGCCCAATTATTAACTTATGCGATGACCTAAGCTACCTCTCAACCGGTTATTATGTCAGCTTGTTGGCCGAAGCGCGGGGGCAGCGCGCCTTGCCTTCAGTCTCGGCCATTAACGATTTGGCTAATTTATCGCATTATCAGTTGTTTCTAAACGATAATACCCGTTTATTAAATCGCTTTGTTGCGCAACATCAACCGGATCAGACCAACAAGGTCAAATTACTTATCTGTTTTGGTCGAACCGCTTATATCGAGTTAGAAGATCTCGCTCGTCGTATGTTCGAGGCCTACCCTTGCCCCATTTTAGAAGTTGAGTTTCGCTTCGAAGGTCGATGGCATTTGCATGCTATACGTAATCGCGCCCTTTCGGATCTAAATGACAATGAACAAACCCTATTTGGTGAGTCATTAGAGTACTTTTCTAAGCGCGTCTGGCGCAAAGCTCGCAGTCGCAAGGAATATCGCTTTGATTTGGCTATTTTGCACGATCCCGACGAGAAAATACCAACGAGCGACAAAAAAGCATTACAGAAGTTTATTCGTGCCGCGCGCGAGAATGACATCGATGCGGAGTTAATTACCAAAGCAGATTTTAACCGTTTGCTTGAGTTTGATGCCTTGTTCATTCGTGAAACCACGCGAATTAACCATTACACCTATCATTTCGCGAAAAAAGCGGAAGCCAATGGCATGGTTGTGATTGACCACCCAGAGTCAATTCTGCGATGTGCAAATAAGGTGTTCCTCAATGAAATGCTAGAAAAAAACAAAGTGCCGCAGCCACGAACTGAGCTTTTGGTCATGGGTGATGCCATCGATTATCACGCCATTGGTGAGCGCTTTGGCTATCCGGTCGTCCTCAAGATTCCCGACGGTTCGTTTTCCATCGGGGTGGAAAAAGCCAAAGATGAAGATGAATTTCGGAAAGTTGCTGCTGAACTGTTCAAAATGTCGACCATTCTCTTAGTTCAAGAATATTTACCTACCGACTTTGACTGGCGCATCGGCGTACTTAACAACCGGGCTATTTACGCTTGTAAGTACTTTATGGCGCGTAATCACTGGCAGATCTACAACCATAGTAGCGAAACCAGCCGCGGTAAAAGCGGTTCGTTCGCTTGCTTTGGCGTCCACCAAGTACCGAAAGAAGTGGTAAAAATCGCCATGCAGGCCACGCGTTTAGTCGGTGACGGTCTTTATGGGGTCGACATCAAAGAAACCGCTAAAGGGCCAGTCATCATCGAAATCAACGACAACCCCTCCATCGATAGTGGCGTAGAAGACTTATATCTCGGCGATGAACTCTACCGCATGATCATGGCCGACTTCCTCCGCCGTTTGGATGATTAATTAATTCGGGGTCGGAGCCGGAATGTAAATCAATTAGTGCTCGGAGCCGCAATTCACACCGTAAATACCCACATTCGTGCAGTGAATTACGGCTCCGAGCCAGAACGCAAGGAAAGGTGCTGTGCGACTATGTATTGAACGGGCGCAACTATCTGACTTAAAAGATATTTTTGAATTAGAGCAGCGCTGTTTTAGTTATGATCAGATCGGTCGGCGTTCGTTTGCCCATTTACTGAAACAACGGAGTTCGCTCTTCTGGCGTGCCAAGCTTGACGACCAACTGGTCGGCTACGCCATTGTTCTCACCCGCAAGAATAGCCGCAAGTGGCGCTTGTATTCGTTAGCAACAGCCCCCGAAGCGCGCGGCAAAGGCGTTGCTCGTGGCCTCGTTGTCGCATGGATTGAAGAAGCTCAGCGACAAGCGATCCAAATCCTCAGTTTGGAAGTAAAATGTGACAACCAAGCAGCCATTCAACTGTATCGCCAATTCGGCTTTGAAGTTGTCGATGTGCTGTCGAACTACTACTCTGATGGTAGCGATGGCTATCGGATGCAGCGCACGTTAGCCACAACTTCATAGGCCAACATTCATTCTCATCACGGAGTACCGATGAACAATTTCAGCTTTTACAACCCGACAAAAATTATTTTTGGTGAAGGGCAAATAGCCTCCATCAGCAAAGAAGTTCCTGCCAATGCGCGCGTTTTACTCGCTTACGGCGGCGGGAGCATCAAAAAGAACGGCGTCTATGACCAAATTATCGCAGCACTCGGTGACCGCCTTGTCAGTGAGTTCTCCGGTATTGAAGCCAACCCTGAATATGAAACCTTAGTGCGTGCAGCTAAGCAAGTGCAAGCCGATAACATCGATTTTATTCTTGCAGCCGGTGGTGGCTCCGTTATTGACGGCGTGAAGTTTATCGCGGCGGCTGCTCATTACGAGGGCGACCCTTGGGAAATTATGACCAAGGGTGGCAAAGTTGTGAAATCTGCGGTGCCGTTTGGTTCAGTCCTCACTTTGCCCGCCACCGGCTCAGAAATGAACTCAGGCTCGGTGGTCACCCGCGCAGAATACAAAGCGAAACTGCCGTTTGGCAGCCCATTCGTTTACCCAGTGTTTTCAGTACTCGATCCAACCACAACCTACACGCTACCGGTTCGCCAGGTAATCAACGGCGTTATCGACCCATTTGTGCATGTCATGGAGCAATACATGACCTATCCGGTCGGTGCGCACTTGCAAGATCGGTTAGCTGAAGCGATTTTACAAACGCTGATTGATGTCGGTCCGCAAGCCTTAGCGGAGCCGGAGAATTATGAAGTGCGCGCGAATATCATGTGGTGTGCAACCATGGCATTAAACGGCCTGATTGGTGTTGGTGTGCCGCAAGACTGGTCAACGCACATGATTGGCCATGAGCTCACAGCGCTCTATGGTTTAGATCATGCACAAACCCTTGCGGTGGTGCTGCCGGCGAACTTGCGCGTGCGCAAAGCAGACAAATTAACCAAGCTGGCACAGTATGCCGAGCGTGTTTGGGGCATTACCGCAGGGAGCGATGAAGCGAAAGCCGAAGCCGCGATTGCCAAAACTGAAGAATTCTTCTTCAACCTAGGCGCCGGAACACGTTTGGAACATTACGATCTCGACAGCTCAGTCATCGACACTATTATCAAGCAGCTGGAAAGCCACCACATGGTGAAGCTAGGTGAGAAGCAAGATGTGACTCCAGATGTCAGTCGCGCCATTCTGCAACGCGCCTTGGCAGACAGTTAGTCCGCCTGCCAATCGTGACGTTGGACCCGATGAGCTCGCGAGCCATCAGCCTGATAGCGTTGCACTAACGCGCTTATCGGCTCTGGCTCCGGGTTCAATTCACGGCTACGCAGATACTCTGGATTGTACAGTTTAGAAATACTGCGCTCACCCAGGTCACAGGCAAAGGTCACAATTGTCTTCCCCGGTCCGCGTTGTAACGCTGCAAACAAAGCACCCGCTACGTTCAATGCAGAGCTACTACCGAGCACAATGCCATCCTGTTCACGCACATACGCAGCAATACTCACGAGATCTTGGTCTGGTAGATTCAGCGCGTAGTCAATTTTGGCATGTCGGAAATTCTCAACCAAACGCATAATGCCAATGCCTTCAGTCATTGAGCCGCCCGAGGCACGGTACTCGCCACTGCGCAAAAACTCATACACACCCGAGCCGTCCGGATCGATCATCCAGACTTCCAACTCCGGCTTTTGCTCTTTCAAGTACTTCGAGTTCCCTGCAATGGTGCCGCCAGTACCCGCGACGGACACGAGAATATCAATCTCGCCTTGGGTCTGCTGCCAAATTTCTGGACCCGTGTGCTGATAATGCGCACGCATGTTACTGGTATTTTCAAACTGATTGGCCCACCAGTAATTGGGATTTTCTTCAGCGAGTCGGCGTGCGGTGTGATAAAAGTGGTTGTCGTCACGAAACGGAACCGGCGGCACTGTCATTAAGCGGCCGCCGTGAAGCTCAATCATGCGCGTTTTTTCGGGAGTTTGATCATTCGGCATGACCACCAATAAGTCATAACCCAATGACTTGGCAACCACAGCTAAGCCGATGCCGGTGTTGCCGGCTGTGCCTTCCACAATCGTCATGCCCGGACGTAATTCACCGTCGGCAATAGCGTCTTGCACCAGCTGCAGCGCCGCACGGTCTTTAATCGAACCGCCAGGGTTTTGAAATTCACATTTAAGGTAAATATTGGAACCGCACAACTTCGACAACGAAGGAATCAGTAATAGATCCGTGTTACCAATTAATTCAGCTTGCGAACTTGCCCACCGTAATCCCGCCATACTCACCTCAATGTTGCTACTTTAGATGTTGCTACTATAGCAAAGGCATCACCACAAATGCAGCGACGTAACTCTCAGACTTCAGAACATTTCCGCATAATTAATAATCACCAAAAGCCATGGCGACTTTAAAATCTGCGTTGTATACTTATCTTGCTTGTAAGCAGCTCGTTTTGAACGCTGGAACGAAATCTTCTTGGAAGTCCTCGTCTATAGCCGCTCAATCTAGCTGTCGAACAGCATTTAGTTCGCTGGCTTCCAGTCAGTAGTTTCATGTTTAAGAACGTTTACGAACGTTGAGAAAGTTAGGAAAGGCTATGTCTGATATCGTTACTGGTACCGTTAAGTGGTTCAATGAAGCAAAAGGTTTTGGTTTTCTTGAGCGCGCAGGCGGTCCAGATGTATTTGTTCACTTCAGCGCCATTCAAGGTGACGGTTTCCGCACCCTGACTGAAGGCCAAAAAGTTCAGTTCACAATCACGCAAGGCCAAAAAGGCCCACAAGCTGAAAACGTCACTGTTGTTTAAACAGTAAACAGACCAATTTGAATAATGGCCGGCCCATGCGCCGGCCATTTCTTTTACTGCGTTGTTCCTTGTAGCACGATCAGTTGGGTTGCTTCGGTCACCTGAACTTTGGCCTGCAGTGGCGGATTCATCACCGTCTTGCCGCTCGGTTCTTGATAGCCCAGCAACACAGCTTGCTGAGCCAAGGCATGTTCACGTAGCTCGCCGATAGTGACCAAACGTTGCAACGCGGGCGGTGCATAGCGGATTCCCAAACGCGCGCCTTCCGAGCTCAGCAGCTGCTCGTAAACGGCATTCAACTGAGGATACACCCCGACTTGGGCGAGAACATGCGAGACCACCACCGAACTCACGAGCACTTCGTTATGACTATGATCCACATACGCTTCATTGCTCGGATCGTGCAGCTCCACCATAATGTGTGGGCGCAAATCCGGATTGCTTTGAGACAACAGGTAGTCAAGCACCATAAAGGCGACAATACTGCGAGCGTCGGCTTCTTCGCCACTACCGAGGCGATCACTACTGAATAACATCACAGCGTCGTACTGATGCGGTTTCAACTCGCGTAAAATCGCTTCTAAGGTATAGTCCGCTTCACGCCACTCAATATGCAGCGGCAATTCTGCTGGCTCAGGTAAGCCCCAACGTTGACGGACTTTACGCTCACGCTCTTGCACACTCGACGTTGACACCGAGGTGACGGAGAATTCCGTACGTTGGTCAGCGATGAACTGTTCCAGCAAGGCCGGAACTCGATTATTCCAGCCTAACACCAACACTTTGCTCTGCTTCGGCCGAGGCGGTGTAATGAGCAGCTGAGGATTTTGTACCGGCTTGTGTTGTGCACCTACATTGCGATGTTGGATATCACTCAGCCGTGCCGCCAAATAGAGAATCTCATCGCCGCGCTGAATCACAAAGTCGCCTGTCGGTGCTAGAAACGCCTGTTGCTGGCCGTCAACCTCACGCAAAATTCCACACGGTGTGGCTTGCAACGCGGTGGTGTAAATTTGCTGCCAACGCTTGCCGACAAAGTCATCGGCAGTATTTGGAATAAATTGCGGTTGCTCCGCATCGACTAACAACGCATTCACTGCACCCGACAAACCAGGATAAAGCGTACTGCGCATTAAAATTCGGGCAATGAGCAAATCCGACGCAACAATTTCCATAGCCCCACGATAGGTGTGGCGAGCAATCGCCATTTTTTGTGCGTCTTGCAATTCAATCACAACTTTTGGCCGCGTCTGCTCCTGACCTTCTGAATGCAGCGACAGCAACACTTTAATGGCATCCGCATCGGCGCTAATAGTCTGCTCGGCAAAATTTCCCCGTGATGGCACAATCACCGTGCGCGCCTGCATGATCGCAACTCGCTGCAAGTGTTCTGGGTTCAACAAAGAGCCCGAACGCAATACAACCCGGCGCCGCTGCTTCGATGTCCAAGGTTGGGCTAGAACCTGCTCCGAAGGTCCTTCGGTTATATTATCTGCAAGCACGGCGATTCGATTAACCAGATTCGCCGGTACTTGCGGATGAATCAATTCATTCACAACGGGGATCGAACGTGACGTCCAGCCTAGAACAACTGTATGTTGGCGGAACGAAACCGGTGTTTGTCCCAACTCAAACTGGCGCATTTGCCGAAAGAGCCACTGGGTCATAATCGCGACCAGCGTACCCATAAACAACACGTAACCTGCAACTGTCAATAAGGTGGAGATAATCCGCCGCGACGTTCCTTCGTCATCGCCTAAGTAACCCGGATCGGTCAAGCGCAAAAATGACCACCAGAGCTCTTCACTGAAGCCTGCATCGCCGCGTGCAAAGGAGAAGGCAAGAAAACCACCAATGACCGCGACGGCAACGACCACCCCCCAGGCCAATAACAATTGCAACAGCGCACCGCCGCCGAGCATACGCTCAATCCAATACCGTAAACGTCCGACTGTTCCTGCTCGAATGCCCATATTTAATTCCTAATTTTTCAGCATGTTGAATAGTTTAGCAGGAAGTTCAACAAGAACTACGCCAACGTTGCAGAAAATACCGCAATTCTCAGGACTTTCCTTGTGATTTGACGTCAGCCTGCTAGGGTAAATAAGCACACAACAAAAACTAGGTTGTTCAAGAAGGAGCCTTTGCATGACCGCAAAAAGCAAATCGCGCTGGAAGTCGATGCTGCTGATGCCGGTGTTTATTCCCGCCGTCGCCGTCATTACTTTATTAGTCATTGGGACACTCTCGAATCCAGAACTCGCTGGCGAGTTCTTCGCTGCAACTCTCGCTCGAATCACTGAAGACTTCGGTTGGTTCTACATGCTTGCGGTTGCCCTATTTTTGATGTTTATCGTGATTGTAGGCATCTCGAAGTGGGGTCGAATCAAGCTCGGTCCGGACCACGCCGAGCCCGAATATAGCTTTCTATCATGGTTCGCCATGCTGTTCTCAGCGGGCTACGGTATCGCCCTGCTGTTCTTTGGTGTGTCTGAGCCCGTACTGCATTACGCAAGCCCACCGGAAGGTGCAGCACTCACCGTCGATGCGGCCAAGCAAGCCATGCAAATCTCCTATTTCCACTGGGGTTTCCATATTTGGGCAATTTACGGCTTAGTCGGCCTCGTGTTGGCTTACTTCTCCTTCCGCCATGGCTTACCGCTGTCGATGCGCTCAACGCTGTATCCAATCATGGGTGAAAAAATTCATGGCCCCGCAGGTCATGCGGTCGACACCTTTGCCATTCTCGGCACCATGTTTGGTATTGCGACCACACTCGGTTTGTCGGTGATTCAAATTAATGCCGGCTTAAACTATTTATGGCCTGGGATTCCAGTTGCAACATTGGTGCAAGTCATCGTCATATTTGTCATTACACTGATGGCCATCGCTTCGGTGGTTGCGGGCCTCGACAAAGGTGTAAAACGCTTATCCATTGTCAACATGACCTTAGTGATGTTCCTGTTATTGTTCGTTTTCTTCGCTGGGCCGACCGTGCATATTCTCGAGACGTTCCTGCAAAATACGGGAAGTTACCTCAACTATATCGTTGAGCGGACGTTCAATTTGCAGGCATACAGCCGCAGCGACTGGATCGGCAATTGGACCTTATTCATCTTCGGTTGGACCATTGCTTGGGCTCCGTTTGTTGGCCTCTTTATTGCCAAGATCAGCCGCGGCCGCACCATTCGCCAGTTTGTTTTTGGCGTCATGCTGGTGCCAACTATCTTTACCTTCTTCTGGTTCTCCGTATTTGGCGACACTGCCTTACACATGATTATGAACGAAGGCCTTGATACCTTGATCGCCGATGTCCAAGCAGACCAAGCGATTGCCCTATTTAAGTTGTATGAAAACTTACCGCTGACCAGCATTCTGTCATTTGTGACCGTGGTGCTGATTATGACCTTCTTTGTCACCTCATCCGACTCTGGTTCATTGGTGATTGACTCCCTTGCCTCAGGTGGCCGCATGGACACTCCTGCTTGGCAGCGCGTGTTTTGGGCCAGCTCAGAAGGTATTGTTGCCGCAGTGCTCTTGCTGGCCGGCGGTCTCACCGCCCTGCAAACTGCCGCAATCGCAAGCGCCTTGCCATTTGCAATCATCATGCTCTTGGCGGCCATCGGTATGTGGCGAGCCCTCGTGATTGAAGGTCACCAGTTCGACAGCTTGAAGAGTGCAGCGAAAATTCATCGTCGCGGTGTTCATTCCGGTGCGAATTACTGGAAGAAACGCTTGGCAGGTCTGGTCGACTACCCCAGCAAAGCGAAAGTTGAAACCTTTATTCGTGAAACCTGCAAAGACTGTCTCGACGAAGTTCGTCAAGAACTCGAGGCGCAGAAGTGGCAAGCGGAAGTGTCGCTCGAGGAGGAGCCAACTCGCGTGGTTCTCCACGTCGACCGCGCTGACGCTGACTTCACCTACGAGATCCGTATTCGCGGCTACGCGCGCCCAGAATTTGCCATGTTACAGAAACGGACTGAGAGCGACGAGTATTTCCGTGCTGAAGTCTTCTTACGTCAAGGGGGGCAAGCTTACGATGTCTATGGTTTTGAAAAGGCTGATATCATCAATGATGTGCTCAACCAATTCGAAAACTATTTGGCATTCCAACACAACTCGCCAAGCTCATTGCCGTGGGACGTAACCCAACACGACGACGACCTCAACATTGACGAGGAACCAGAGGTTAAAAGCTAGGACCTGCTGTGCTTCGAACCTTGCGGCTGACACGCTGAAAGCGCCAGCCGCTTGGTTTGGAACCGGGCGGCTGACACACTGAAAGCGCCAGCTGCTTGGTTCGGAACCGGGCTACTCATTCTCAGAGACGCCGTGAACCCATCCATGGGGGCTTGGATGCCGCATCCATGCGGCATACACTCTGAGAATGAGCAGCCTCGCTTCCAACCGCAGCTGACACTCTCAGCGGTCTGCGCCTTGCTCTCGAAACGAAGCTTGTGCTCTCAACAGTCTTAAACCTCAACCCAACCGAAACTTACGGCAGTAAACGATAGTCACCGAAGGCTGGGTAGGTTTCAGAAAGGTACTCTTCGGTTTCGCGAAGCTCAGTTAAACGAGCACAAAAGTGTTCGCTGCGTGCTTCGATGTCGGCACCCCAAGCTTCCATTTCGGTCTCTAAATTGGCAGCCATGGTTTCCATGCGCTGTTCAAATGCATCGATGCCTTTTTGGCCGCGAATTAACATACGACCGACCATCATGAGCATCGAGCCTTTGGCGTTGGTAATTAGGTCTTCCATTTCTTCTTCGATGGTTTCACCGATGCGATCACCGAAAGCATCCAGCTGAGAGCCTTGGACGACGAACGTGCCATTGTCTTCATAGGCAATCGTTGCAAGGTCATCACGCAAACGGTCGGTGAGCTTGTCCATGCGGCGGACAATGCGATGGCGTTTGCCGAACATTTCACCGAAGGTCATGGTTAAGGCGTAGTTGGTCATTTCCAGTGCTTCGTCAAGAACTTGAACGACAAACTGGCTTTGCTCGGCCAGTCCGTCTTTGTAGGCGATGAAATGAACGCGATCGGCATCGGCAACATCGACAGCATTGCCGTTAATAAAAACTTGGCCGTCAGCATGAATACGAATCAGCTCAGCACCAGCTTCACGCAGCGTAAGAGCGTCCGCACTGATATATAAGTCTTTGTCCAATGTCATGTTGCAGCTTTGGCCGTCGATCACACGAAAAGCATTGGTATTGGTGTTCTTGGTTGGTGCTGACGGCGCCTCTGGGGCTGGCATGGCGTTTAAGCCACTTGCTAAAATCATTGCAGTAATCATGGTGGTGTCCTCTTTGACTATATCGAGTTATTATCACTCGTGAATACAGCAAGCTTTGTGCCAAAATCATTAACTTATTGTTTTAAATAAAAAAGCTACGGTTTCAACCGTAGCTTTTTCGTCATTTTTACTAACCATTAGTGACTTTCGTCACTTTCATGTGGTTTGTTTTACAGACCGATTTGCGCTTTGCCTTGGTTAAAGACGATATCGACTGGTATATTCGCTGCTGACAACCGGTCAAGATCATTCTGCAGTTGTGCACCCACACCGCCCTTATCTCGGAATAAAGCCGCTACGCCTTCATAATCACCATCGCCCTGCAGGCGCAAAATAAGTTTGGACAAGCTATTCATCGCGCTGCGCATGTTGTCCATATCAACGCTGTAGAAACCGTTCTCGTCATGCACAAACGCACCATGCTCAGCGAAATAGTTAAAGCGGATCATGTTCGCCTGGCCGTGCGCACTCGACGCACCAAAACGCACCGAGCGGAAGATACCGGCCAAGAAGGTCACGTAGTAGTCTTCCAGTTGGCCTTCCGTCAACACGCCTTCTTCTAACAGCTGCGTCACCATGTACAGGCCAAGAATATCGGCTTTGCCTTCCTCTAACGGCGCTGCGTATTCACGCAATGCCTGGCGCACTGTGCTGCGGCCGTCAATGGTGTTCTTAATACCAAGGCCATGGGCTACTTCATGGAACATAGTGTTGGCAAAGAACGCATCAAAAGTAATGTGATCGCGCTGGTCTGGGTGAATCAATTCGTCGGCTATCGGCAGGAGAATTTCGTCAAACTTAGCGCGCATGGCGTTTTTCAGTTGCGACCGACGGGTGCCTTTCGCTAATTGCACTTCTTCGTCGTTCGGCAAGTTTACGGCAATGGTCTTGCTGCCGGCGTTAGAATGACCTGCATAGTAAACGATGTCATAAGCGTTAAGCTGAGCTTCTGAACCTGGCTCTTCCGCTTTGTATTCGTCGGCCACTGGTAAACCGCGCTGCAACGCAGGTAAGTACTCTGCGTAGACCGCGAGGCGCTCGCTCCACTCGAGATCTTTGACCAGCACGTAGGCTTCAAAACCCGCTTTATAACCAAATAAGCGATCTTCGTAGGTTTCAATCGGGCCGATAATCACATCAATCACGCTATCGGTGACATCCATCCACGCATAGTCAGAGGGCTGATAATCATCGGTTAAGAACGCATCGGCGCGCATCATCAAATAGTCAGCGAAGTTCTCATCGTCAGCAACAGAAGCGGCTGCGCGCAGGATGGCAGCGGCTTCTTCAAGTTTCTCACGGTACTTCTCAGAATAAGCAACTGTATACAATTCACCAGCGTCATTACGGCGAATCAAGGTATACAAATGATCTTTACCGGCTAAATCCGCCGCATCAAATTCTTCCCGCGACATGTCGGCTGGATAGTAATTAGCGCCAGCAGGTTTTGGACCGTATCCTTGCAGGAACGGTTGCATATTGTTCAAGCGATCCCATGGGCCATAGTTTATTTCAGCAAACTGACGCACTTTCGGATCGGTAATGCGTGATAAAAATTCTTGACGGTCACCCGGATACGCTTGCATCCAAAATAACTCGTCCATGATGTCAGCAGCATCAATTAATAAACTCACTAATTCTTTTTGCGCGTCGGTTAAATGGGAAATATCAACGCCCATTTCCACTGGCACATAAATATCTAAGCGCTCTTGAGCTGATGGAATCAACACATAAGCTTCGGGTTCAGCTGACACTTCAGGGGTTTGCGGTGCTTGGCCGCAGGCGGTTAGCATCAAGGCAGCGATCACTGCCGCCGCAACGCCAACTGCGGCACGACAACGAGCAAATTTGTTTAAAGTACGCATGGGTTTTTCCTCTTGGTTGTTCCCATCTTCTATTTGTAATCACAACTCTTGCATGATACACAAAAACAACACGAAATATACGGGAGCCAAAGTGACAAAAATTACAGCGGTACTCATCATCGTGATCATCGCAGTGGGTGTGTGGTGGTGGATTTGGTTAAATCCTTATAGTTTTAACTTTTCCGAAACGACACTCGACATCGATCCTGAAGCGGAACATCGCGTGTTTGCCTTTGGCACATTGACAAATCCGTTTGTTCGCAGCCTGGTGATTCGTGCCTACGTGCCAACCGCGCCAGCGGAGCTTGAAGGTTACCGACGACATCGTTTAGATTTGTTGCCTGACGACGATGCCGTCACGCAAGGGCGCATTTTTTATGTCACGGCTACACAATTACGCCGTCTTGATCGCTACGAGCGCGTGGGTGTGCGCTATGAACGCTATTTGTACTATCTTGCCGACGGCAAGCCAGCTTGGGTTTATCGCCGCATCAGCGAAATTAATCCAGCAATCGATGCAGCGGATAAGGAGTAGACTCTGATGACAAAACCACAATTAGTAATGCCCCCCGAGCAAACCAACGCTGATGGCGATGAACGCGCAGTGGGTGTTGAAATTGAGTTCGGAGATTTGAATTTAGTGGCTGCTGCCGAGGTTCTACAAACATTCCTCGCCAACCAATGTGACAACTGTGAAGTCAGCTCGCAAGGACGTTACGAAAGGACTATTAGTGGGGATCCTGCCGGCGACTGGGTGATTGAATTTGACTACAGTTACCTAAAGAAAATGGGCCGCGAAGAAGAACAAGACGAATTGCGGGCCGCAACGGAAAGAGGTCTAGCTTGGGTTGCCGAAAGCGTGGTGCCGGTTGAAGTGGTTAGCCCACCGCTGCCACTTTCGCGTTTAGCTGAGGTCGAGACGTTAATGGATGATTTACGTGCCGCCGGCGCTCGCGGTTCGTCTGACAGTTTGGCTTATGCGTTCGGTATGCAGCTGAATCCAGAACTACCGTCGTTGGAGAGCCGCACAATCATGGCGCATATTAAAGCCTTTTTGTGCTTATATGACTGGCTGCTCGCGCGCATCGACCCTGACATTTCTCGGCGCATCAGCAACTATATCGATCCATTTCCTAAAGAGTATTTGCAGCTCGCCCTAAGCCCAGACTACTGGCCGGACTTAACGACACTTATGGACGATTACCTCGAGCATAACCCAACGCGCAACCGCGCTCTCGACATGTTGCCGTTATTTCGCCACCTTGACGAAGACAAGTTAGTCGCAGCGGTTGATACACGACTGGTTAAAGCACGGCCAACGTTTCATTATCGTTTGCCCGGTTGTGAGATCCACGACGCAAATTGGGGACTTCATCGTGTTTGGAATGATTGGGTAAAAGTGGAACAATTAGCAGCGAACCAAGAACTACTCAACGAATGTGGTCAAGCATTTCTAAAGCACCAGAAAAAACTGTTTAGTAGCTTCGGTAAACAATGGTTAGAGCAACTTGAGCAGGACTTCCTGCCGCAACTTGGCGAACAAAAATAGAAGAAATAAATGCTGAAACTCTCTGATTTATTGGCGGTCTCGCGAGCGAACTTCCTGACCCTGACGCTTGCCTGTTTACTCCTTGCACTGGCCATTGGTTACTACTATTCCGGCTGGCCGCCCGCCAAGACGCTCTGGCTTGTCAGCGTAGTCGCGATTTTTGCTCATGTGAGCGTGAATGCATTAAACGAGTATATGGACTTTCGCAGTGGGCTCGATTTTAAAACTCGGAAAACAGCGTTCAGCGGTGGCAGCGGCGCGCTCGTTCGCAATCCAGCAATGGCAAATTGGGCACTCGCGTTGGCGATTGTTAGTTTAATCATTGTGATCGTGGCTGGACTAGCCATTGTGCAGCAATACAGTGTCAGCTTGCTTTGGTTGGGGCTGCCAGGTGTTTTGTTAATTCTGTTCTACACCAAGCCACTGAATCAGGAACCTGTGCTGTGTCTCATTGCACCCGGCGTCGGTTTTGGATTGCTCATAACATTAGGTGCCGCATGGGTGTTTGCGCGCGAACTAAACTTAATGATTTTGGTACTTGCGGTCGTGGTGATGTTACTCGTCAATAATTTACTCTTATTGAATCAATTCCCCGATTGTGAAGCGGACGAGTCGGTTGGACGCTTCCACTTTCCAATTATGATTGGCCGCCATCGCAGTGCGTGGCTTTTCTCGGGTCAGTTAGTCCTTGCTTACGTGATTGTGCTTGTAGGTGTTTGGAATCATATCCTACCCACCTTGAGTATTCTTGCTCTCTTTTCCGCCTTAATAGCACCGAAACTCATCAAAGGTGTCCATCAACACGCAAACAATATCCCGCAGTTGATTCCTTTTTTGGGTCTCAACGTCGCACTTATTCATGCGTTTATTTTATTGCTCGCGTTAGGGATTGCCTTGGACTGAAATTAAACCGACTCATTGGCGGGCATGTAACGTGACCAGTAACGCTGCATCACTTCGCGCGCCTCTGCATTTGGCAAAACACCACGCTTGAGATACCCATGAGCAATGGTGAGCATCACCCAGACTGTGGCCGAGTCGTCCAGATTGTATTCGCCGAGCTTTTGCAGCGCTTCAACGAAGCGCTCTTCCGCAACCAAGGCATCAAATACAATACGGACATGATTCATGCTTGGGCTGGAACCAACAAGAGCAATGGCCTCATCGGTATAACCAGCGGAAATTAAGTCTTGAATGACTGATACCGGCGAAACCCTCATTGACTCACTCAGCTGAGCGAGTTTGTCTGGATCATCAAACAGAATTTGCAAATGCTTGCAGAAAAGGCACCGATAAACGGATGTTAAAGAGTTCGAGGCCAGAGAATGAAGCTAACTGACGGTAAGCACGGCGTAATGCGTTACGTGCGTCTTCTTCGCGCCCGAGGCGCAGAGCCTGTTTTACCAAGTCATTAAACGAAACAATATTACGATAAAAATTAAAGCTATCTTCTTCGTTAAGCGCTAAATAGCCTTGTTCAAAACCGTCGAGCACAAAATTGACTGCTTGCGCTTCACGATTCGCCAGTAAAAGGATCGATACCCAATCGTCGATAAAATTTAGCAATTCCGATTCAAGCAAGGATATTTCGTCAATTAAACGTTCAGCCTCATAATCATCACCCCGCTGCAAATACTGCTCGGCCAACTTTAAACTGATCTGTACTTGCCGATAGGGCTCGTCGATGTGCCGCAAATGCCGCTCAACATCGGCAAGTTCACCTTGCTCAAGGTAAAACACCGCCATCCGCGTACGTGAATGATCGTTGACCGTATAAAGTTCAAACAAATTCTCAATTTCGCTACGTAACTGTTCGGTCCGTTCCGTGTTCAGCGTAAGCTGACTAAATTGCAATAAGCGAATATAGAATTCCCACTGATTCTCGGCAAAATAAGGCTGTAACCGACTGATCTCATTAAAATTTACTAGTAAGTAATCAACCTCCCGATCAACAATATCGGGTGCAGTTTCGCTGTCAATCAATGCAGCAGCAAACTGCAAGAGAAACATCGGCATTTGCCGTTGAAAGTCGCTTTGTTCGAACATCGTGCGCGCCAGTGCATACGGATGCAGGCGAGGATCTTCGAGCGCATCGCGCATTGAACTTCGATCGGTCGCGGCCTCTAAACGTCTCATTTCGGCAACTTGCTGGTCTTGTTGCTGCAACACCTCAATATCTGCGTTGGAACCGAGATCTGAACAGGCCGCCAGGCTGCCAATTAGTATCGCGAGCGCACAACAGCGGCCGAATCTTTTCTTTTTATGCAAGCTTAACAATCCTCTATTCCATTGGCATATATCGAGACCAATGACGTGCCATTAAATCCCGGGCTTCTGCATTCGGTAAGTGGCCACGTTTAAGATAACCATGCGCTATTTGCAACAACATGACGATACTAAATACCGGGTCGATGTCCTGCTCTGCGGTAACTTGCAAGGCTTCAAGGTAGCGTTCATGCGTAATCAGTGCGTCAAACAACAAGCGCGTATTGCTAAAAGACGGATTCGGTCCAATCAGCGACTTTACTTCATCGATGTAACCGGCGTCGAGAAGATAAGTCAGCATGACATTGTGACCAATATCTAACGACGTCATCAACTGCTCGAGCAAGACGAAGTCATCGAGTAACTGTTGCAGGTAGGCTTGACCTTTTTCTTCCTCGCCAAGCACGCCATACGAATAACTCAGTAAGAAATAAAGAACCTCGGGGGCGACGCGTTGTTCACTGTCATTGAACCGAGCGATTTCATCGATGAACTCCAATGCCATCGACTCGAGTTCTAATTCTTGCATGATATTGCTAAAGCCAAAAACGATGTTGGCAAAGTTTTCTTGGTCGGCTATCAATGCATACACGCGCCCAAACAAATCCCGTTTCGCTTCTTCCAGCAAAGTGATATCACCCAGTGTTTCAAAGCCTTGCAGATAAGGCAGTGCGCCGCGCAGCAGGTACCAATCCCCTGGGGAATTCTCAAGACCATAACGATAACCTTGAATGAGCGCTTCGCGTGCTTCAGTTTGCCGACCAAAACGCTGCAATTGTTGAATGATTGCGGTAAAGTTGTGCGCTGACGCATAAAACATCTGCGGATTATCCGACCTCAACGTCGCTAACATAGCGTCGCGTCGCTCAAGTAAGAAGGCAATCGCTTGTTCACGACGATTCGCCAGCAAGAGAATTTCAATCCATTCGTCAATTAAGTAACTTACGCCTTCAATGTCTCGACTGAGCTCATCGACTAAGCGTTGCACAGCACGATCGTCACCTTGCTCGGCATAAGCTTTGATTAACGAGAAACCAAACGTGATCCGACCAAAACGATCATCGAGCTGGTCATAGTGGCGGCGGGCATCAGCAAGTTCACCTCGTTCTGAATAAAATTCGATCATCCCGCCTCGAGCATTGAGGTCAAATGTATGCAATTCAGCATAGTTTTCAACTTGTAAACGCAACCGCTCGGTACGCTCGTGATTGGCTGTACGCTGACTGAAGTGCAACATGCGGATATAAAACACCCAAGGACTTTGCGCATAGAAGGCTTGCTGACGGCTAATTTCATCAAATTCATTCAACAGCTGATCCAGCTCGCGCTCAACAAGATCAGGCGCAACCTCCGCGTCCATCAAAGTCGCTGCAAATTGAAATAAGAATGTCGGTGCTTGCGCTTTTAAGTCACTTTGCTCAAACATCGCCCGGGCCAAGGCGTAAGGATGCAAACGCGGATCTTCCAAGGCATCGCGTAATGAACTGCGCGACGTGTTGGCTTCCAGTCGCTGCATGTCACTACGCAGTTGCTCTTGCTGCTGCAGAACTTCAATGTCAGCGTCTGAGCCCATATCCGAACAGGCGGTTAAGACCAGACTGAGAGACATAGCCAAGGCACTGCAATACAGTGCCTTGGCGGTTGGGCGTATCTGAGAAAAATTAACGCAGGTCGAACGTACCCGCTGCGCCAGGGAAGACCACCGGGCTTTCAAAACCATCCTTGCTAACACTGGCAACTCCAAAGAAGTAATTGTCGATCACCACGTTCTGTAACGTGAACTCTGTTACATTACCGACGTCGCGACTAAATTGCCAGTTCGGCGCATCGGTATAGCGCCAATAAATGCGATAGCCTGCAATGGTGTCTGCTTCCTGTTCGTTTGCCGGTGCCCAACTGAGGGTTGTATGCGGTTGCACTGCTCCTTGAATCTCAACGTCACTCGGTGGCGCTGGAGCCCATGCCATACTGGCTAATGTGACCGCATTCAGCGCAGTCAGTTTTGCCGCATAATCGAAGTCAACATACTCGATCGTGTCGCCAAAGTGACGTCCGTCTTCGTTGCGCAAGTCTTGGTGCTGACGGTCATAGTGCTCATTGGTTTCCATGATACGAACCCCCGGAAAGCCAACGTCATTAAATGGCCGATGATGGCCACCGCGACCGAAGCGGTCTAATCGATACACCACCATCACGTCCAAGTTAGGGATATACCGGTCCGACATCCAAGAAATATAACGGGCTAAATTACGACTCGGCGAGTCCACTTCGCCCCCAGTGAAGCGGCGACGACGCGCATCCGCTTCGGTTTCATTCATGCGCGTTCCTTCTGCAAAGACTCGCGCTGTGGTGTTATCGATCACCCCATTAATCCCAGCAATGTTGCCGATCATGTCGTTGTTCAATACCGCATGCAGGCGCCAGCCTTCTTCGAGCGCTTGGCGGGCGAGAATTTCACCACCGAACAAGCCTTGTTCTTCGCCAGCAAGCGCGGCATAGACAATTGAACCGTTAAATTCATATTGAGTCAGAATTCGCGCGGCTTCTAACGTGCCTGCCAAGCCAGAAGCGTTGTCATTTGCTCCCGGTGACTCCGAGGTGTAATCCATCACATCAGTGACCCGTGAATCGATGTCGCCAGACATCAGCACATAACGATCCGGGTCGGTTTTACCACGCTGTATAGCGACTACACTGACAACGTCAACGGGATCAGAAATACGTGGCGTGCCTTGAACGATGTCACTACTGTAGTACACCTCTAAGCAGCCACCACAAGCCGCAGAAATACGCTGAAATTCTTCATAGATCCAACGTCGCGCCGCACCGATACCCTGCGTATCCGATTCGGTTTCAGACAGGGTATGTCGGGTACCGAAATCAACCAAAGTTTGCACATCACGACGCAAATTCTCTGCACTGGGTGCGGCTGCGATCTCATGCAGTTTCGGTTGATCTTTATAGCTAATCGCCTGCGCTTGCGCTGCGCCAGCGAAGGCGGTACCGATTAACAGTGCTGAGGTTGTCGCGAGAACTGTATGCTTGATACGAGATCTTTCAATGGATTTCATGGTTTGCCTCATTGTCTTACGTTTAATTAATTCACTTTCTGAATTGAAGTTGTCTATTTTTCTGGCGAAATAAGTCGCAAACTGGCAAAGTCACCATATAACAAAAAGAGTCCAAACAAGTAGAGGAAATCCCTGTGTTTACGACCAAATCACGAATTTTTGCAGCGATAACGCTAACGGCGTCACTTTGGTTAGTCGCTTGTTCACCACAACCCGAGGTTGTACAACCTGCAGACCCAGCATGGACCAACGCCGCTACTGCGAAAATGCAGCTCGAGTCAGGTGCGTTGACCAGTATCGATTTAGTTCAGCATTATCTCGACGCCATTGCCGCAAACAACCAACAAGGTTACGAGATTCGCGCAATTATCGATGTGAATCCAGATGCGTTGGCCATCGCCGCCGAGCGTGATCGCGAGCGCGCTGCTGGGCAAATTCGTGGTCAACTGCATGGCTTACCGGTAATTTTGAAAGCCAACATTGCAACGGCCGATAGTCTACCAACCACGGCGGGTGCCGAAGTCATGCAAGGTTTTCTCACCGAAGTTGATGCCGAGCTCGTCCAGCAGTTACGTGACGAAGGCGCAATTATTTTGGCGAAGGCGAACCTGTCCGAGTGGGCAAACTTTCGTGGCCAGAATTCGATTAGCGGTTGGTCTGGACTTGGTGGCCAAACCCGCAACCCACATGTATTAACGCACAATCCTTGTGGCTCCAGTTCAGGCTCAGGCGCAGCCATTGCTGCTGACTTTGCCCTGTTAGCCGTTGGCACCGAAACCGATGGGTCGATTATGTGCCCTGCTTCGATAAATGGTGTGGTGGGCATTAAACCTACGCGCGGAACGGTGTCGGGGCACGGGATTATTCCAATTGCCTCCGCCCAAGACATTGCCGGTCCAATGACACGCTATGTCTATGATGCAGCCTTACTGCTCGATGCCATGATTACGCCGGACGCAGCTGACCGCTTTGGCGTATCACTCGCGCGCGCTAGCCAAACACCATATAGCGGCGAGCCTGTCGTACTCGTGCGCGCTTGGGATGAGCGTTTCCAAGGCGTAAAAGAACTCACCGATCGGACAGTCACCGTGCTTCGTGCTCAAGGTATAGAAGTCATTGAAGTGCATGAGTGGCAGTTACCCTCAGAACTTGGACAAGCTGAATTTGAAGTACTCATCTACGAATTTCAGCGCGATCTCAACGCTTGGCTCGAGGAGTTCGCAGCCCCAGAGCAAGCGCGTGACATGAATGCAATTATTGCTTATAACCAAGCACATGCCGAGCGGACATTGGCGCTCTTCGGCCAAGAATACTTCGAGGCCGCTGCAGCGGTCGATTTAGCTGAGGCTGAAGAAAGTTATTTGCGTGCTTTAAGTACCAGTCGCGAATTGGCAGAAGCGCATCTTGACCAATACCTAAAGGATCTCGGTGTCGCGGCAATTATCATGCCGTCCTATGGTCCTGCATGGCCGATTCCGCCGGTTGAAGGCCCGGGCTATAGTTTTGGTACGTCAACGGCGGCAGCGGTTGCTGGCTACCCAGCAATTAATGTTCCCTCTGGTCGTGAAGATGTCCGCCCGATTGGCTTAAGCTTAGTTGGATTGCCTTACAGTGAGCCGCAACTCTTGAGCCTCGCTGCACTGATCGAAGATGTTGTCGGCGGCTTCCAACGCCCACAATTCTTACCTGAGCTTCCCGCAACAGAAAAAGAATAAAGATTACCCCCGCTAGAATCAGTATCGCTGGTTCTAGCGGGGTGCCTCTCGCATGTTTTTTTCAAAATTACAATTTTTTCAATAGATTAAACTTTACTCTCAGTCCATTAAATATCACTAATGGGTAATATATATGACCTCGATCAAAGTTCATTAAAGTCCCTTCATTTATAGTGGGTTTGTAAACTTCGCAACCCCTCTCGGAGGCAGTATGGACTTTGCCCGCCGCGCAATTCTTGGTCAAATTGCAAAATTAACCGCTGGTGCAGCCCTTGTACCACTCGCCAGTTTATCTTTCTCATCATCCGCGCAAGCGTCGCCGATTAATAGTCAGCCTGCCCGTCGTGAAGGCGATGCGAGCAAGCGTTACGGTATGTTGATTGATTTACGCCAGTGCATTGGCTGCCAAGCGTGTACCGTGTCATGCCATATCGAAAACGAAGCGCCGATGGGCAGCTTTCGGACCATCGTCTCGCAATATGAAGTGAGCAACGAAAGTACCGGTGATATTGCAACCATGGTGTTACCACGCTTGTGTAATCACTGTGAGAACCCGCCGTGCGTGCCGGTTTGCCCCGTACAAGCCACATTCCAACGCAAAGACGGAATTGTTGTCGTCGACAACGAAGCTTGTGTTGGCTGTGCGTACTGCGTCCAAGCCTGCCCCTATGACGCCCGTTTCATCAATAAAGAAACACAAACAGCTGACAAATGTACCTTCTGCGCCCATCGCCTCGAGGCCAATTTGCTGCCTGCCTGTGTCGAGTCATGCGTCGGCGGTGCCCGGATCATCGGCGACATGCGCGATCCCAACAGTCAAATCAGCAGAATGCTTGCCGAATATCGCAGCGAGTTAATGGTGTTGAAGCCCGAGCAAGGCACTTTACCGCAAGTCTATTACCTCGGAATGGATGAGCGCTTCTTATCGCGACCACAGGCCGAACCTGCCCTTTGGGATGTGCGTGACATTGACGGAAAGGAGATTGGTTATGAATTCCTCGATCATTGAGATTCTCACACCGCGCTATGAACTCGCTTGGTATCCCTGGGCAGTCCAGTACTTCTTCTTGATTGCCATTTCCTATTCGGCTCTTTTATTAAGCCTGCCCGGCACAATCGGTCGTGGTCAGCTCGCTCAACGCTGGCAGCCGATGGCACGCTTGGCATTATTAATTGCTTTAAGCTGTACCCTAGTGGCGCCCGTCGCACTGCTTGCTGACTTACACCAGCCGATGCGCTTTTGGCATTTTTATGCCAATGCGACGCCGACCTCATGGATGTCAATTGGTAGTATCTTACTCCCTCTCTACCTCTTTAGCGTCCTCGGTTACGTTTGGCTGGCGTGGCGCCCAGCGTTACAACAGGCCCGTCGTGGACAGGGCTTTCGCGCCGGTATTGCGCGTATACTCAGTGCCGGTGACTGGCAGGTGAGTAAGCCATTACTTACTGCATCTGCCATATTGGCTAGCTTTTTCGCCATTGGAATTATGCTCTACACCGGGGCCGAAATTGCCATTATCAAAGCGCGTCCACTGTGGCACACCCATTGGCTACCGGTGATGTTTGTCACCACGGGCATGGTCGCTGCAGCGGGTTTAGTGCTGGTGCTCAATCGCTTTATGTCCCTTCAACGAGACGGTCGCAAGGAGATTAATCGCCAAGGATTAAAAGTCATCGTCGTGGCTATGCTTACTTCATCGGTGGTTGCAGCGGCTTGGTTGTTTAGTGGACTTTCTGGCCATAGCGAATCTGTCGCTGCCGCACTTGAGTCGGTGCAAGCCAACAGTGACTGGCGCCTGAGCGCAATCTGGGCGCTTGCCGCTGGCATAATTCTCTTTGTTTTTGCCGCGCTAGCACTCAAATCACGGCACCAAACCACGCCGTTGGTCCAGTGGACTTGGCTAATTGGTTTGCTTGCACTTCACGTCGGTTGGGCATTCCGTTGGATGGTTCTGATGGAAGTTCAAACGGTCGCCAAAAACACCGCCGGTTATTACCAACTCGTGGTCGAGCTTGGCTCGTATGGTCTGATGGGCATTATTGGTACGTTTGGCCTGTGGCTGGCCGTATTGCTTCTCATCGACCTCTTTATTCCTTGGCAAGGTCAAGTTCAACCGCCACAACGTCAATCTATCGCTGCGGAGGCACAACATGGATAAGAATCGTCGCAATTTTCTCAAAGGCGCAGCGGTCGTTGGTGGCACCACTGCTTTTGCTGCGGGTTATTCCGGTCCGCTGCAAAAGATTGGCAAGGGCGCGATGACCGGCAGTGCCGGCACCAAAGCGAAAGACCGAATTCATGGCAACTCACTCGCTCCTGAGTACATCGTCGACCCAGCTTCAGGCAAAGTTCAGCTCAATCCTGATCAGCGCATTGCTTTTACGGTCTGTTATGGTTGCACCACCAAATGTGGGGTTCGAGTCCGCATTGATGACAGCGAAAACAAAGTGCTGCGCGTTTCGGGTAACCCGTATCACCCGCTCTCTGCCGACCAACATCTGCCAGAAAAAACACCGGTGATGGAAGCGTTGCGGAATTTAAGCAACTTCCAAGACCAAGGCCAAATGAATCGTTCCACCGCCTGCGCTCGTGGCAACGCCGCTATGGCGCAACTTACCAGCGAACAGCGGGTGACCGAATGCTTAAAACGAGTCGGCCCACGTGGCAGTCAACAATGGCAATCCATTCCGTTTGAACAACTGATCGAAGAGATTGTCGTCGGTGGTAATTTATTCGGTGAAGGCAAGGTCGAAGGCCTGCAAGATATTTATGGTCAAGAACCACTCGACCCAAATAACCCTGAGTTTGGACCAAAGTCGAACCAGTTACTGGTAATGGAAGCGACCGACTATGGTCGCTCAGCAATTCTGCAACGTTTTACCATGAACGCCTTTGGCACCCGCAACTATGGCCATCACGGCTCCTATTGTGGCCTTGCATTCCGCATGGGGTCCGGGGCTATTTTTAATAATTTACAGACCAATACCCACAGTAAACCGGACTACAACCATGTTCGATTTGCACTGTTTGTCGGAACCGCACCCAGCCAAGCGGGGAATCCCTTTAAGCGCCAAGGTCGTCTGCTGGCTGAAGCGCGGGCAAAAGGCAAACTCGAGTATATGGTCATTGACCCAGCATTGAACGTCGCGGCGAATCATTCCAGTGGCGATCGTGCCCGCTGGGTACCGATTAAACCCGGTACAGATACCGCGTTAGCCATGGGCTTGATTCGCTGGTTGCTTGAGAACCAAGGTTACAACCAAGCTTACTTGGAAATTCCCGGTAACTATGGTGCGCAGCTGGCCGGTGAACGTGGCCACTCAAATGCGAGCCACTTAGTCATCGAACAAGATGGACATGCCAACAAAGGTAAGTTTTTGCGTCTGTCTGATCTCGGTCAAGCCACTGCCGGTGAAGACAATGACTTCCCTGTCGTCCTCGATAGCAACGGTGAACTAGTGAGTTCGGAAAGTGTGCGAGCTGCACAACTGTTCGTGGACCAAGTGATTGAAACCGAGAATGGCCCAATTCAGGTGAAAAGTAGCTTAACCAAGCTGCGTGACCAAGCGACCGCGCACGACTACAGTGTTTATGCAAAAGAAACCGGCATTTCTGTCGAGAAAATCAAAGGCATGGCGAAGCGCTTTGCTCAACATGGCCGTCAAGCTGTCGTCGATACTCACGGCGGTATGATGTCGGCCACAGGCTTCTATGCTGCCTTTGGCCTGAACATGTTGAATGTGCTCGCCGGCAGTATTAACCAGCGTGGCGGCATGGCCGTCGGTGGTGGCGTGTTTAATGGTAACGGCACTGGCCCGCGCTATAACCTCAGCGACTTCCCGGGCAAAACTGGTCCGCGCGGCTTATTTTTGTCACGTTCGCGCATGCCTTATGAAAACTCGTCAGAATATCGCCGCCGTGTCGAGTCTGGAGAAAATCCCTACCCAGCCGAGGCACCTTGGCGCCGTTTAGCGCCGCCGCTTTTAACCGAGCACCTGTTGTCGGGACTCGAAGGCTATCCTTATCGTGCCAAAGCGTTGATCAGCTGTATGGCGAACCCGCTGTATGGGCAAGCTGGCCTCACCAAAATCATTGCGGATAAGATTTCCGATCCAAAACGTTTAGGTCTATTCGTTGCTGTCGACGGCTTTATCAACGAAACCAACCGTTATGCTGACTACATTGTACCCGACTCAGTGATGTATGAAGTGTGGGGTTTCACCGGCGCTTGGCGCGGCACCTTAACGCAAATGACCACCGCCTGTTGGCCAGTGGTCGAACCGCGGCAGGTGAAAACCCAAGCCGGTGACCCAGTCTGCCTCGAGTCCTTCTTTATCAATCTGGCCAAGCGTATGAATTTGCCAGGATTCGGAAAAGACGCATTGGCCGATGCTGACGGTAATCGCTATGACTTCGATCGCCCGGAAGATTACTACTTACGGGCAGCGGCCAATATTGCGTTCCAAGGAACGCCACTGCCAAAAGCCAGTGCCGAAGATATTATTGCCGGCGGCGTAGAGCCACTCATGGGTCGGATCAGCTCAATTTTAAAAGCCGAAGAAGTCGGTCGTGTGGCCCATTTGTACTCGCGCGGCGGCCGTTTTGAAGACGCTAACGAAAGTTATCAAGGTGATAAAGTGAAACATGCTTGGACAAGACCGCTGTGTGTCTACAACGAACAAGTGGGCACCACCATCGACAGCTTTAATGGCGAACGTCACAGCGGCGTGCCTTCATTCCAGCAAGCACGTTTCTGGGATGGCAGCTTAATGCGCGATCACTTTAGTGAGCAGGATTGGCCACTCTTAGCCTTCTCATTTAAGTCGAACTTAATGAACAGCTACTCAGTGGGGATGGAGCGTTTACGCATGCTCAAACCCTACAACCCGGTGCTGATGAACCGAATTGATGCGGCGCGCTTTGGTGTCAAACATGGTGACACCATCGAAATCGAAAGCCCAGGTGGTCAAGTGATTGGTTTGGCGCTGGTCAGTGACAGTGTTGTACCGGGCGCTTTGGGTATTGAACATGGCTTTGGTCACACCGAACTAGGTGCCGCCGAACATACGATTGATGGTCATAAACGAATTGGCCACAAATGGTTAGGGGCGGGCATCAACCTCAATGACCTTGGCTTCCGTGACCCCACCCGAAAACAAGCCGCGACTTGGTTAGAGAATGTGTCCGGTGCGTCGATTCGGCAGGGATTGCCAGTTCGAGTTCGCTCCGTTTAAGCCTCGGCTTAAATTCGAAACGAGGCCAGCAGCAATGCTGGCCTTCTTCGTTGCAGCGATTATCAATAAAAAAGGCCAGCTCGAAGCTGGCCAAATGAGGAAAGAAAAACTTAACCCTTAGAGGGTGTGACGATAACCCCAAGTCAAACGCAGGCCAATACCAACCGTGTTCTCACCGCCGGTGATATCGCGTTCTGTGCGACGGTAGCCCGCATGCACAGCAACATTGCGGTTAAAACGTTGCGCTACACCTAAAGCATAATATTCACCGTCGTTGTTCTGGATTCCGTCATCCATAAATTGACCATAACTTGCCGACCAATTGCGTTGGCCGTCATTATAGGTTCCGCTCAAAAATAGAAACTCACCGTTTTCGAGCCCTTCATCACGAAACTCATATTCAACGGCAAAGGTAAATTGGTCATAGCGTGTACGCGCGCCGAACTTAGTTCCCTGACGTTTTCCAGCGCCACGATTGCCGGCGTCAATGTGAGCAATTGCCAATTCAATATTCTCGTGAATCGGAAAATTGATCGAACCGGAGAATGTGCTGTCTCGCTCAACGCCTTGCGGAGCAGGTTGGCCGTCGTTATTGGAATAAAACGCGCGGTAGGTGACGCCATTGCGAACTAAGGTGTAATCGACTGCGTCATCAATATAAGCACCAGCGCCTAATGGACCACCTGCAGCACCCATATTCGTGCGTGCCTGCAAGAAGGTTGCAACAAAGGGGTCCCATTGCAATGTATTCAGTTTATACGGAGACTCTAACCGACCCGCTCGAACCATACCTAAACTACCGGCGACACCCACATAACTTTCACGATACTTGGCACGGCCGTCTTTCAGTCCGTCCATGTCATAGTTAAAACCATGGCGGGCAAACACCCGGACACCATTGTCAAACTTGTGCTCACCATGCAAGAACACAGCACTCCAGTTATGGTTGTTATTGACGCCATTACCCCACGAATCGGTGATATACCAGTTGTCTTTACCGCGAGCCTCGGCTGCACTGCCGCTCGCACCGACAAGCTCGGTTTGTACGCGCGCTGTCACTTCAAAAAACGTGCTCGACTGCTTTTCTTCGTCGGCAACAGCGGTATGGATCGCGCCAGCAAGCAACGATACAGCGAATAACGGGGCGACAATTTTGGCGGTTCTTAGCTGACTCATAACGAGCTCCTTTGCTTTACTCTGTCAATTTCCCCAAGTATAAGCAACCTCTAATTTAATGCCTTGATCTATATCATAGCAGCATCGGATGTATCTATTTAATTCGTATAAAAAAATAATAACTTAGATATAAAAAAGCCCCAAACCGAGAGGCTTGAGGCTTTGCTTCTAGACGTTATCCGTCAGTTATTCACTATCAAACGGCTTGGGCCGCGGTGTGCTTGGTCGCGATGGCGGCAGCAATGGAATGGTGATTTGTGGTTGGTCACCAGTTAATGATTTCATGAACGCCACCATGTTATCGATATCTTCTTGGGGCAATTCACGACCCAGCTGCAACTTAGCCATGATATCGGTCGCTTCTTCAAGCGTCCAAACGGCACCGTCGTGGAAGTAAGGATAAGTTTTGTCGACGTTCCGCAAGGTAGGTACTTTAAAGGAAAAACGATCCGCGTCTTTACCTGTTACTTCATATCGACCCATTGACGGATTCTCGGTTTGATACGCCTGCACCAAACCCATGCGATGGAAATCTCGACCGCCAACCGCTTCGCCATAGTGACACGCTGCGCAGCCGATCTCTTTGAAAGTTTTATAACCCTTAAGTTCTTGCGCGGTCAAAGCGTCATCATCGCCAAGTAACCATTGGTCAAAACGTGAGTTCGGCGTGACTAAGGTTTCTTCGAAAACCGCGATTGCATCAGTGACATGGTCAATGGTGATATCACGAGTTCCATAAATGGCTTCGAATAAATCGCCATACTCAGGGATTGAACGCAATACTTCCACCGCCAATGTATGGGTATAGGCCATCTCCAACGGGTTATCGATTGGACCTGCAGCTTGCTCCGCTAAGGTCGCAGCACGACCGTCCCAGAACTGAGCAAGGTTCAAACTAGAATTCAGTACCGTCGGTGAATTGATCGGACCTTCTTGCCAGTTATGACCGATGGATGTCGGTAAGTTATCCGTTCCGCCACGACTCAGGTTATGGCACGAGTTGCAGGAAATAAAACCCGAGCGTGATAAGCGCGGCTCAAAAAATAACATTTTGCCTAATTCGACTTTCTCTGGCTCAGTAATTTCCGCCGGTTGGATCGGTTGAATTGGCTCGTTGCGAACACTCTGATAACTGCTGTTGCCCATTGCATTGACGACTAACACAGCAGTGCCAAGACACATTGTCGAGACTATTGCGGCTAAAGTTGCTTTCTTCATGTGAAGTTCCTCTAGGGACTTTTGATACCTTTCAGTATAGCCACAGAAAACATGAGGAAATTGATACAGGTCAATGCGCGCACTTTCTGTACCCATAGTCGCCATACAACAGGCGATAAAAAGCTGCTATTTAGCGCAAATGTTAAATCTCTGTAAACCAAAGCGTCGCTTTTTACATATAATGTGCAGCACGAAAGGAAACATTTCGTTGCAATTTAGAGGCAGGTGAGCAATTGACATTCAATCACCATCCTGTGACATTGCACGGCATATTGAAGGCTTCTGTCGCCAGCGAATATGCGCATTGATGAAAGCTCGATCCACCCCAGGAGAGATTATGAAATTGTCGTTACTTTGTAGTGGCATTGTACTGGCACTTGCAAGCGTGAGCTTCAACCCAGTCGCAGCAGAAACAGCAATGACTAACCCTATTGCCGGTAGTTGTGAAGAGATCAGTTGTGAAAAAGAAATGCGCCAGCTTGTGCGTTTGGCTCGTGGCGGCAGCGGTGATGCAGCAGCCATCGTCGGTATGGCCTATGCCAGTGGCGATGGACTTGAGCAAAATGACAAAGAAGCTGAACGTTACCTACGCATTGGTGTGCGCTACAACAGCCCAGTGGCCATGTATATTCTTTCCGACTGGTACTTAAACGGCCACATTGTTGAACAGGACATTAATGAGTCGGTTCGTCTACTCGATTTAGCCATTCGTGCCGAGTATGCGCCAGCGATTTATAAGCGTGCAATTCAGTTACTCAGCATTAATCAGCCTGACACCATTGCTGAAGGTATTGAACTGCTCGAGCAAGCTGCTGATCAGAACTTGATGAGCGCGATGTTTGCCCTCGCTCGACTCAAGCATACCGGTGTGGGAACTGAACAAGATCTTTACGGTGCTGCTGAGCTTTATCGGCAACTGATGATGGCTGGTCACACCGACGCCCGTCATCACGCACGACAAATTAGCCGCGAGCTCGCCGAGCTTGAAGGCACGAACAATAGTGATGAAATGATCGCGCGCTTGCAGGAAGCCGAGGGTATGGAACGGATTAGCGTTGTTGGTACGCGCATGAATGTTCATGGTCGCCTCGACAACATTGCTCGTCGTCTTGCCGCTACTGGCCGTTACGACACTCGCTCAATTGGCAGCCGTATTCGTGGCGTTAGTTGTGAAGACACAGGTACAAACTGTGGCGTAACCCGTCCGGAAGCTGGACAAGGTTCATTGAACGAAGTTCTTACTGGCGTGGTTGAATAATCCCCCTCCAGTTTTCGTTGAAAAAACGCACTGACTTGTCAGTGCGTTTTTTATTTCAGTAAAACAAACACCTAGTGCGTGTTGTTTAATTCTATACGGTGACTATACTTACTTAACACTCCGCATAAAAACAATAAGGATTGCCAATGAGTTCGCCGTCGGACCAAGAAAATGATCTGCTCAAACCCAATGGACTGGTCAACCCGATCGACACAGATTATCAAGTTGGGCAAGACAATGTTGTGGTTAAAGTTGGGCCGTTTGGTCTCGATATTCACAACCGTGTGTTCGCGATTTCCGGCCTATTAATTGTTCTGTTCGTAGCGATCACACTGATCTTTCGCGAGCAAGCAGAACCGTTATTTTCCAGTGTCCGTGACTGGTTAACTAGCAATCTCGACTGGTTCTTTATTGGCGCGGCAAACATTTTTGTCATCCTTTGCCTCGTGCTTATTTTTACGCCGCTCGGCAAAGTCCGCTTAGGCGGGACCGAGGCCGATCCGGACTTCTCCTACATTGGTTGGTTTTCCATGTTGTTTGCCGCCGGCATGGGCATTGGTCTCATGTTTTACGGCGTCTCCGAGCCCATCGCGCATTTTAGTAGCGCCTTTGCCGGCGTGGAAGCTGGCGCCGATGGTGTGCGCACGGATTGGTCTCCACTGGCCGGCGCTGCTGGCGACGCGGAAGCCGCTGCTCGCCTCGGAATGGCAGCGACCATCTATCACTGGGCGCTGCATCCATGGGCAATCTACGCGGTTCTAGCACTTGGCTTAGCCTTGTTTTCCTTCAATAAAGGCTTACCACTGACCATTCGCTCGATCTTTTATCCGCTGCTCGGTGAGCGGGTTTGGGGTTGGCCAGGTCATGTCATTGATATTCTTGCCGTACTCGCGACCTTGTTTGGCCTTGCGACATCTCTCGGTCTTGGGGCTTCACAAGCGGCGGCCGGTCTAAACTACCTCTTCGACTTCCCGACCGGCGTCACCATGGAAGTTTTATTGGTCGTGGGCATCACCATCATCGCTCTTGTTTCGGTTTTTGCTGGTTTGGAAGCTGGGGTCAAGCGATTGTCAGAAATTAATATGACGCTTGCTGCTTTACTCATGCTCTTCGTCATCATCGTCGGTCCCACGTTAGCAATCGTCACCGGTTTCTTCCAAAATTTAGCCAGTTACTTGCAACATCTCCCCGCATTAGCAAACCCTGTTGGGCGCGCGGACACCAACTATAGCCAAGGTTGGACTGCGTTTTACTGGGCGTGGTGGATTTCGTGGTCGCCGTTCGTCGGCATGTTTATTGCTCGTGTTTCTCGTGGCCGCACAGTGCGCGAGTTCTTGTTGGCCGTCCTGCTTATTCCGTCGTTAGCTTGTGTACTATGGATGACCGTCTTCGGTACCACCGCCATTCAACAATTTATTGGCGGCTATGAAGATATTGCCAATGCGGCATTACCGCTACAGCTGTTCACTATGCTTGATGTCCTGCCATGGGCACAAGTTACGTCGTTTATTGGTATTGTCCTCGTGGTGGTCTTCTTCGTCACCTCGTCGGATTCCGGCTCGCTGGTCATCGATACGATCGCAGCGGGCGGTAAAGTGAACGCCCCGACACCGCAGCGTATTTTCTGGTGTACCTTTGAAGGCCTCGTTGCCATTGCACTCATCCTCGGTGGCGGCTTGATTGCACTGCAAGCCATGGCCGTATCGGCAGGACTCCCCTTCACGATTGTCCTGCTTATGAGCTGTGTCGCACTGGTTAAAGGACTAAGTTCCGAGCCTCGAATTGGTTAGTTGGACTCAAGACAGACGCGACAAGCCGCGTCTGTCTTGTTCGCTGTCGGCACATGTAATCATGGAGACTCTTTTCAATGCAGGCTGAACAAACTGAGATTCTTCATTTTCTCGAGCGCTTTGCGCCATTTAATCTGCTGCCCATCACAGAACTGGAAACGGTCGCGCAAGCGATCAGCGTTGGCTATGTCCGTGCTGACCAAGTTATCCTTGAATATAACCAACCGATTCACGATCTCCATATTATCCGCAGCGGATCAGTCGAAGTCCTACAAAAAACGGGCGAGCTTTACAACCGTCTCACCGAAGGCGGCTACTTTGGCGAGTTTGGCTTATTGCGTAAAGGCCGTGTGCGCTACCCAATTCGCTCGCTCGAAGATACTTTGCTGTATTATCTGCCCGGCGAGATCTTTACCCGTCTATTTGACCAATACGACGAATTCGCTGAAGCGGTAGAAGTCGAAGAAGATCGACGGGTGAAATATGCCGTGCAGCACGACCGTCCCAAGCATGATCTGTTGATGGAGATGGTCTCGACCTTGATCAGTCGCGAAGTCGTCAGCATTGATGCTAATGCCAGCATTCGTCAGGCCGCGGAATTAATGACGTCAGCCGAAGTATCTTCTTTGTTAATCATGGACGGCGAGCGCTCGCTTCCTGTTGGTATTATTACCGACAAAGATCTCCGCAAGCGCGTGTTGGCCGTCGGTCGCTCAGAACAGGAGCCAGTGCATGCGGTCATGAGTGAAGATCTCGTGTTTATCCAACACAACCAACACATTTTTGAAGCTATGCTGGTCATGCTGCGCACCAATTTGCATCATTTGCCAGTATTAAAGAAAGGTGAATTGGTCGGGGTTATTTCTTTATCTGATGTAGCGCGGCATGAATCGAAAAGTAGCCTGTTTGTGGTGAGCAGTATCTTTAAACAGAACAGTATTGACGAGCTGCAGCTACTTGAAGCCGATGTGCGCGCTAGCTTTGTCCGCATGGTCAACGAAGACGCTAATTCACGAATGATTGGTTCGTCGATGGCCACCATTGGCCGCAGTTTCAAACAGCGATTACTGGAAATTGCTGAAGCCAAACTCGGGCCACCACCGATTCCCTATTGTTTTATTGCTTTGGGCTCGATGGCACGCGACGAGCAAGCGATTGTCACTGACCAAGACAATGCGCTTATATTGGACGACCGGTATGACCCGAAAAAGCATGACGAGTACTTCCTCGCCCTCGCCCAATATGTTACCGATGGGCTCGATGCCAGCGGTTATCCATATTGCAGTGGTGGCATTATGGCGACAAATCCGGAGTGGCGACAACCATTGCGTCAATGGCAAAAATATTTCGCCAACTGGATCACTGACCCCACTCCCGCTCGACTTTTGCATAGCAATATCTTCTTTGATCTCGACGCGGTATGGGGTGAAAAGCAGTTCGCTCACGAGCTCAACCAAATTATCCAGAAGCAAGCACCTCGGCATAAACGCTTTTTAGCCAGCATGGCGAAAAATGCCGTACAGCGGACACCCCCACTCGGCTTTTTTAAAGACTTCGTCATGGAAAAAGATGGCAAGCAAAATAACAGTATTAATATGAAGCGCCGAGGCACAGCGCCTTTGGTTGATCTCGTTCGCGTGCATGCACTCTCGATAGGATCGACCCAGCGAAATACCTTTGGGCGCCTCGAGGATATCATCGAAGCGAATATTCTTCCCCATGGTCGCGGTCCTGATTTACGTGACGCATACGAACTGATTGCCATGGTGCGAATTCGTCAGCAAGCGCGCGCACTCGCCGCAGGCGAAACTCCCGATAATAACGTGAGCCCGGATCAACTGTCCGATTTCGAGCGCAGACACTTAAAGGACGCGTTTCAAATTCTTAGCCATGCACAGAAATATCTGCGCTACCGCTACTCGATTCATTAGCCGACGTCGATGCTATATCTTCCTGCCTCCGCCAAGCATAAAACAGAGCCTGCGATTAGTTGGCCAGACCGCTTTCAGCAGCTCGCGAGCGCGGCGCATGACCCGCGCTTACGCGACTACTACTCAAGAGGCATGGTCGCCGGTGACACGCCTATTGCCGAAGCACCTCTGCTTGCTGTCGACTTCGAGACCACCGGGCTTGATCCTGCGCGGCACGGCATTGTCAGTATTGCGATGATTCCGATGACGACCCAGCGCATTGCTCTTTCACAGGCGAAAACTTGGATTGTTAAGCCACAGCGACCATTAACCAGTGAGTCAGTGGTGATTCATGGAATTACCCACAGTGATATCGCCGCAGCCGACGACATTGTTGATCATTTAGAAGAAATATTGGCGTTCGCCGCAGGGAAGATATGGGTAGTTCACTATCGGGGAATTGAGCGACCGTTCTTTCAACGGACCTTGCTTAATCGCATCCAAGAGTCGATCGACTTTCCCGTGATCGACACCATGCAATTGGAAGCGAACTGCCGCAGACAGCCTTTAACCCGCTGGCAAAAGCTGTTGCAAACGGCGAACCTCAGGCAGTATCCACAACCTTCAATTCGCTTAGCTGATAGTCGCGAGCGATACGGACTTCCTTTCTATCCGCCGCACAACGCATTGACTGACACCCTGGCGTGCGCCGAGCTGCTGCAAGCGCAAATTGCACATCACTACAGCCCGACTACACCCATTCGTCAACTTTGGCTTTAGTTGCTGGTGACTGTTTCCAGATAATCAACTAAGTCGATTGCCATGGCGTCATCCAGCAACATGCGAGCCACTTGGCGAAGACCGATGTTTTGGCGTAATACACCACCGTTATTCAAGCGATGAACGCGGCCGTTATAAATGGTATAAAAACTTGGATACGAATCCGCATTCGCCGCATGTGCAGCATGCAACATTAAGACTTCCGCGCCGCCAAGCTGCATGACCCGATAGTCATAATGAAAGTCGCTTTGGCTGAGCGTAATTCGCTGATAGTCACCGTCGACACTGTACTGCTCGGACTGATACAAACTCGGGTTAATCGCACGAACAATCTCGCCGCCGTCCATCTCGCTAAATGGCTTACTCGCATTCGACATGCCATTGCTCGTGGGGCTAATGCAGACACCCTCCTCGGTATCGGAGCGAACATAAATAAGCTCATCAGGGAACTGATATTGGTCAAGCTCTAATGGATCCATCCACGTTGCCAATGCCGCTTGAAACACTTCGCTGTTGGTATCGATAACTTCGAAATGGACGAAGAATTCCAGACCATCTGCCGCATTCACGAGACGATAACTATCCGGCTGACCCGATAATTGCTCTACCGAGCTGTAGCTGCCGTCATTGGCGTCACTAATCGTCCAACGTTGCTCTTCTAAATGCCAACAGCGCTGATCGGTTGGCGGGAAAAAGCTCGACAAGGTGCCTTTATTGAACTGTAAACCTGACGTACTGCGCGTGATCCACGCCACTTCATCTGCCCGCTCGTTATAAACGTCAAAGCTATTATTGGTGCTCGCAAGGTGCACCGTGTTACCTGGCTCGAGGAAGTTATCTTCCGCAAAATAGCGCTGCGAGTCGCTTAGCGACTGACGTTCACCGATATAGCCTAGTTGCGTTAAGCGCGCCGCCATATCGTCTTCCGTTGCACCAGCAAAAATAGCCTGTAATGCCGCCAACGGCTGATTGGTATACGACATCGCTACCTGATAACGTGGAAATACACGATTATTGCCAGATTCAAGCGCTTCAGGGCTCATGACGTATTGACCACTGAAAAGTTGATGATATGCATCGCCCGGTGAGTGGTAATAGTTACCACTAATCATCAAACGACCAATCGCGTAAATTTCATTCTGCTCAAATGACGAGAGCGCTGGGTCATATAACCACGACTCTAAGGTTGTCAGGGTATTCACATGACCTTGATAGTAGCCACGTGCACTGAGAACGATGTCACCATCGTCGTTCACTAATAGCTCATCAGCGGGACGTGGGTTATTGATATTTGCTGGAAAACGGGCAATCACGAAGTGCTCAGCAAACTCAAACGGAGACTCGATGGTTAAGTCATAACGGCCGGTGGCCGATGTAATCGCGATTGGGCTATCCTCATCACACTGCATGTCGCGCGTCGTATCGATACACACTTCGGCACCGGCAACACTATCGTAATAATGCACCCGACCATTGAGTGTATGGGTAAACAGTTGGTCTGTCGGTTCCCCCGGATCTTTCGCCGGTTGAATCAGTCCGACTGGGCAATCATCACAGCTACCATCGTCACCGCCGCCGTTACCGCCACCGTTGCCGGGACCGCCACCACTACCCGAATCATCACTTCCCGAGGAGCCGCCACAACCGGCTAAAGCGAGTGCGACAACTGTCGCTAACAACGAGAGTTTAAGTTTTGCCGTCATATTCTTCTCCATATTTTACTTCGTATGACTTCATGTCACACACTGCATTTGTATTGATTTAGATAAAAGAAAGGGCGAGCACGGCTCGCCCTTTTCGGAGCTTCGTTTGTTAGCCGGTAATCAGCAAGTAAGCAACAGCCAGAATCAGTACCGGTGCGACGACCGCAGCGATAAAGTGGAAGACTTTCGCAAACCAAACCGAGCTTTCGGCTTCGACTTCAACTTTAATCCGTGGCCAAATAGTCCAGCCCACAAAGACTGCAGCAAACATACCGCCTAATGGCATGAGTAGGTTCGATGCAACGTAATCCATAATATCGAACGGATTACGACCAAAAATACTGACATCCGCCAATACCCCGAACGAGAGCGCTGCCGGTATCCCAAGAATGAGGTAATTGGCTGCAGCTACAGTGGCTGTCGCTTTCTTGCGCGATAAACCGTATTCGTCAATCAAGAACGCCACCGCTGGCTCCAAAATTGAAATCGACGAAGTGACTGCTGCAAACAACAGCAATAAGAAGAACAAAATCGCAAAGAACTGACCACCGGCCATCTGTGCAAACAATGCTGGCATGGTGATGAAGGTCAAACCTGGGCCTGCACCTGGGTCAACCCCAAACGCAAATACCGCAGGGAGAATCATTAAACCAGCTAACACCGCTGCAAGAATGGCGAGTGAAGCAATCCACAAACTTGAGCCGACAATTTTTGTGCCTTTACCAAGGTATGAACCGTAAGCGATCATTAGACCAGCACCCACCGACAAGGAGAACACCGCCAGCCCCAGTGCTTCAAGGAACATATTCACGGTTAATTTCGACCAGTCCGGCGTGACCAAGTAGATCAAGCCGTCAATGGCGCCCGGTAAGGTTAGACTGCGGAAGGCGAGGAAAATCATCAGAATAAACAAGACCGGCATGAGGATTTTACAAATCCGTTCAATGCCCGACTGTACACCTGCGATAACAATCGAAACCGTGATCCCTAAAAACACTAAGGTGTACGCCATAGCGGCCAATGGGTTACCGATAAAGCCACCAAACATACTTTCCAACTCAGCACCGTCGGTCACTAAGATGTCACCACGAATGGCTTCAAAGACATAAGCGATGGCCCAGCCACCCACGACAGAGTAGAAGCCGAGAATGAGGAAGACACAAAGCACCATCATCCAGCCGACGTAATGCCATTTGCCGCCACCTAACTTACGTAATGCAGACGTTGCTGAACGCTTGGAGATACGGCCGATCATCATTTCTGACATCATCATGACGATACCGACAGTGAAAACACAAGCTAAGTAGACGAGAAGGAAAACACCGCCGCCATTTGACCCTGCGACATAAGGGAATTTCCAGATGGCTCCGAGGCCGACAGCTGAACCGGCGGCAGCGAAGATAAATCCGATCTTCGAACCCCAATTACCGCGACTATCCGTTGTTACATTTGTCATGTGTAGTGCTCATATTGTTATAGTTTTTAAGGTGAAAACTTTCGCAGCCAAAACCTTAAACAGTTTTGCGCCGAATAACTAGTCTTGTGCAGTTCATTCACCGAGGGTACTACACAAGTGGCCGAATAATCTACTGTCGATTGGCTGTAAACCGCGTCATCAGACGACTTACGGCCATATTACCGACGCATCGATGCAACGCGCGCATCGGCATTGGCACGGCGAGCTGCATTGGCAACTTCAACATCGACGACCGTTTTGCCGATGGGTGCCAGCGCAATGCCCGCTAATTTAATATGTTGAATTGCAAAAGGAATACCGATGATTGTTATAGCTAAGAAACAAGCAGAAATAATATGACCAATAGCCAGCCAAAGCCCAGCCAGAATAAACCAAATAATATTGCCTAGGGTGCCGAAAGCACTCGTGCCAATGTCACCGCGCTGCGTGAGTTCACGACGATTAATCGCTTCACGGCCAAACGGTAAGAAAGTGAACTTGCCCAACACAAAACAAGCGCGCCCCCAAGGAATGCCAACAATGGAAACGAAGGCCAGCAGTGCGTAAAACCACCAAGCCAAGCCCATGAAAAAGCCACCAAAAATAAACCATATGAGATTGCCGATTGTGCGCATGTTTACCACTCCTTTTTTATTAGACCTACAAGATAAAACAAAAGCCGGTTAAAACACACGCGAAAAATTCACGGGCGAACAAGACTATTGGCTTAAAAAACGCGATAATAGCCGACTTACGCGGTTCTCACTGAACCTCAATTCAGCGCAAACAATTGGCAGCACCATGGAAATTAAAGTTAATTATCTCGATAACCTTCGTCTGGAAGCAAAATTTGACGACTTCACCGTCATTTCAGACCAACCGATTCGCTACAAAGGCGACGGCTCGGCACCCGGACCATTCGACTATTTCCTTGCCTCATCGGCAATGTGCGCTGCTTATTTTGTGAAGGTGTATTGCTTGTCCCGCAATATTCCAACTGAGAATATTCGCTTAGCGCAAAATAATATCGTTGATCCCGAGAACCGCTACAAACAGATTTTTAAAATTCAGGTTGAGTTGCCAGAAGACATTTCTGAGCGTGATCGCGAAGGGATTATTCGCTCGATAGACCGCTGCACCGTGAAAAAAGTGGTGCAAGAAGGCCCGGACTTTCAAATTGAAGTCGTTGAGAGTCTCGATGACGACGCCCAAGCGTTATTGGCTCTCGCGCCAGCAGGTGCCGAGCGCACCTATATTGAAGGCAAAGACGCACCGCTCGAAGACACCATTGCCAATATGAGTAAAATCCTTGCCGACCTTGGCATGAAAATCGAGATCGCCTCGTGGCGCAACATTGTGCCTCACGTGTGGTCATTGCATGTCCGTGATGCAGCTTCACCCATGTGCTTTACCAACGGCAAAGGCGCAACCAAAGAAAGCGCGCTCTGCTCAGCGCTTGGCGAGTTCATTGAGCGCCTGAACTGTAACTTTTTCTACAATGACCAATTTTGGGGTGAAGAGATTGCCAATAGCGAATTCGTTCATTACCCGAACGAGCGCTGGTTTGCCCTCGAGGAAGACGATTCACTGCCGACCGGGCTTCTCGACGACTATTGCTTAAGTATTTATGACGCCGAAGGTGAGCTGTGCGGCTCTCACCTCGTCGACACTAACTCAGGCAACAGCGAACGCGGTATTGTCGCTCTGCCGTATACGCGCCAGTCAGACGGCGAGACCGTGTACATTCCGTCGAACCTGATTGAAAACCTGTTTTTAAGTAACGGTATGAGTGCCGGCAACACCCTCGCCGAAGCGCAAGTACAGTGCTTGTCAGAAATTTTTGAGCGGGCGGTGAAAAAGCAAATCATCGAAGAAGAAATTGCCCTGCCCGACGTGCCTGCTGACGTCTTAGCGCGTTACCCGCACCTCGTTGAAGGCATTCAAGCGCTCGAAGCTCAAGGCTTTCCAGTATTAGTTAAAGACGCCTCTCTCGGCGGCCAGTTTCCTGTGGCCTGCGTGACCTTAATGAACCCACGCACCGGCGGTGTGTTTGCTTCATTTGGTGCGCACCCTAGTTTTGCGGTGGCGTTAGAGCGCAGCCTCACCGAGCTTCTGCAAGGTCGCAGCTTTGAAGGCTTAAACGACTTCCAGCCGCCAACCTTTAATTCCATGGCAGTCACTGAACCGAACAACTACGTGGAGCATTTCATTGATTCATCGGGTGTGGTGTCGTGGCGCTTCTTTAGTAGCGAGTCTGACTATGACTTCGTCGACTGGGACTTTTCCGGTACGAACGACGAAGAAGCGGCAACCTTATTCGGCATTCTTGCCGATTTAGGGAAAGAAGTTTACATGGCGGTGTTTACCGAGCTTGGCGCACCTGTGTGCCGAATTCTCGTGCCCGGCTACTCGGAAGTGTATCCGGTCGAAGATCTGATTTGGGATAACACCAACGTCGCATTGCAATACCGTTCAGATATTTTGAACTTACACCGGTTAGACGACGAAGCCCTAGCCGACCTAGTTGAACGACTCGAAGAAAGTCAGCTGGACAATTACACCGACATTGTCACCTTAATCGGTATCGAGTTTGATGAAAATACCGAGTGGGGACAACTGACGGTACTCGAACTGAAACTACTGATTTACTTGGCACTCGGCGAGCACGAAGCGGCACTAGAGCTGGTGGAAGCATTCCTGCAGTACAACGACAACACGGTACAGCGTGGTTTGTTCTACCGAGCCATGCAAGCCGTACTAGAAATCGAATTAGACGAAGAATTGAGCCAAACCGCGTTTGCCTTTAACCTGCGCCGCATGTTCGGTGATGACGTTTACGAAGCCGCTCTTGGCTCGGTAGAAGGCCATGTGCGCTTCTATGGTCTGACCCCAACGAATATGCAGCTCGACGGTTTAGACAGGCACTTACGCCTGATCGACAGCTATAAAAAGCTGCATGCCGCTCGAGCGCGCGCGGCGGGTTTGTAACCTTTCTACACTGGCATTCGTGACTCCATCAATATAAGATAGCTCTAATATTAATGGAGGTCACCTATGCGAATCACAGTGATTGGTGCCGGATTTGCCGCACTGACAGCAGTCAAGACACTCAGAAAGCAGTCGAAAGACGTCGACATCACCGTCATCGCTCCAAAAGCTGAGCTGGTTTACTTGCCCAGTATCATTTGGCTGCCGGCAGGGTTACGGACTGCCGACGACCTGCGCGTCGACCTCACCGCTTACTTTAAGAAATTACGTGTCAACTTTGTGCCCGGTCGGGTTCAAGGGGTCTCGGAAGGTGGCCGCACCGTTCACACTGAAGACGACGTGATGACTAACGACGCGTTAATTATTGCCAGTGGCGGGCGCTTCATCAAAAAGCTGCCCGGCATCGAGCATGTGATTACACCCTGTGAAGGCATTCAAGCCGGTGAAGCCATTCGTGACCGCTTAGCCACCATGAAATCAGGCACCATTGCGCTCGGTTTTGGAGGCAACCCGAATGAACCAGCCGCGATGCGCGGTGGCCCCATGTTCGAATTTGTCTTTAATATTGAATGCTTGCTGCGCCAGCAAGGCCGTCGCGACCAATTCAAGCTGGTGTTTTTTAATCCGAAGGAACAGCCCGGCGCTCGCCTCGGGCCAGATGTGCCAAGTAAATTGGTGAACCTCATGAAAAAACGCGGGGTTGAAACGCACCTTGGTCATAAGCTTAAGGGGTTCACGGCCAACGGCGTGGATACCGAAGGGGGCAACATTGCCGCCGACCTGATTTTATTCATGCCCGGTATGACTGGTCCTGCATGGCTCGAAAATACCGCGTTACCTAAATCACCCGGCGGTATGATCGTCGCCAACGAACACACTCAAGTCGAAGGGTTCAAAAACGTCTATGTTGCCGGCGACGCTGGCAGCTTCCCTGGCCCAGACTGGCAACCAAAACAAGCCCACGCCGCTGATATTCAAGCGAAAGTCGCAGCAACAAATGCCTTACGCGAACTTCGCGGTGAGTCTGCGAACCTTGAGAAAATCTACCATGAACTGGTGTGTATCGTGGATACTCTCAGCCACGGCATATTCATTAAACGTAATGCAAAAGGCTCGCGGTTTTTACCACCACTACGCATCATGCACTACGCGAAACGATTCTTTGAGAAACAGTATTTGCGGCAGTATCGGGGTTAGAGCCCTGTATTGCTGCGAGCGTAAAAAACTTCGTATTGTTAACTCAGAGCTACTCTATGTCTCGCTTTAAATTAGCATTTTGCAGCAGGATTTCACTCAAGTACTTAGAGCTGTGCTTTTCTGCGTATTCAACTGCCTTTTCCGACGCATTTAAAGCAGCTGTGGGGTTGTCGTTCATGGTGTACGCCGTCGCTAGGCTATCCCATAATATCTCCGAGTACGGGAACGACTGTGTGCCGGCCTCTAAGATTTCAACGCCCCAAGCCAATTGCCCTTCATACGCGGCCTTAAGGCCGTAAACATTGTACTGATGGACTGACATCGGCAGTTTGTAGTCAGTAATTTCGGCATAGTCTGCATAATAACTATGGAGCTGCTCGAGCGATTTAACCTCGATCTGCGGAACCGCATTGAAGCTCCGGAAAACCGAGCGAAGCCCCATCACATTGCCAATTAACGGTGTTGAATCGTGGGTTTCATCGGGAAACCGACGCAATTCCCAAGTTAAATTGCTGTCAGCCAGTTTTCCGAGCGCTGCTTGCAAAGAATCAAAACCTTCGGCCATTTCGTCCGGCTCGCTGGCCATACTCGCAAACCAACGAACCTTGTCGCTTTCAGCAGTTAGGTTCGCTAAATCATTGAGAATAGCAAAATCGTCCCACCACAAACTGGGGCTGATTGAAATGGCGGCTTGTATGACATCCGCGTGATTTAACGCGAGGTACGCCGAATATAATCCCGAAAGCGAATGCCCGGTAACAGTCACATGCGATGCGATTCGATATTCTTCACGCAGCTTAGGTAGCAACTCTTCAAACAAAAATTTTGTGTAGTTTTCCGCACCACCCGAGCGACCGGCAAACTGTTCTAACTCTGTATGCGTAAAATTCAGCAAGCGACTATTTGCACTGACACCAACCACGATCATGTCCGGAATTTCCGCGAAAGTGCTCATAAACTCAATGTTACCGGCCACGTGATTAAACTGCGTTGAGCCATCCATGACCAAAAGTAACGGATACTCATAGTCTGACGAATGCCGATAAGTTTCAGGTAACGCCACCCTGATGGTTGTCGTTTCGCTCAATCGCTCAGAATAAAATTGGAATGACGTGCTTGCGGCGCATACCGACGAAAAAAGAGAGGCTGAGAGGATGAGTGTTTTCAGTAGCGCGTTGATTAATTTGCCCACCGCGGGTTCCCTTTGAGTTGCTTTTATGAGGAACTGAAGAGTAGCACAGTGCGGGGGATGAACTAAATATCACTGCAATTTAGATTGGTGGCCCCTCCCAGATTTGAACTGGGGACCAACCGATTATGAGTCGGGTGCTCTAACCACTGAGCTAAGGGGCCATTTGGAAGGTATTGCTGTGCTGCACGGGGTGCAACTTGTGCGGCGGCAAGTATAACCAAATCTGTGGCAACAAAAAAGCGCCCGTAGGCGCTTTTTCAATCACTTGCGTGATTATTCGTCTAAGAAGCTTTTCAGCTGCTCACTGCGGCTTGGGTGACGCAGCTTACGGAGGGCTTTGGCTTCAATCTGACGAATCCGCTCACGGGTTACGTCAAACTGCTTACCAACTTCTTCGAGGGTGTGGTCGGTATTCATGTCGATACCGAAACGCATCCGCAGTACTTTGGCTTCCCGCGCGGTTAAACCACCGAGAACGTCACGTACGGCGTTCTGTAAGCTTTCCGACGTGGCCGCATCGACAGGAAGATCCAAGGTGGTATCTTCAATGAAATCGCCTAAATGCGAATCTTCATCATCACCAATTGGAGTTTCCATTGAAATTGGCTCTTTCGCAATTTTGAGTACTTTGCGAATTTTGTCTTCTGGCATGGCCATGCGCTCTGCCAATTCTTCCGGCTGCGGTTCACGACCCATTTCTTGCAACATTTGCCGCGAAATCCGATTCAGTTTGTTGATCGTTTCGATCATGTGTACTGGAATCCGAATCGTCCGCGCTTGGTCAGCAATTGAACGGGTGATCGCCTGACGAATCCACCAGGTCGCATACGTCGAGAACTTATAACCACGGCGGTATTCGAACTTGTCGACCGCTTTCATCAAACCGATGTTCCCTTCTTGAATCAAGTCCAAGAACTGCAAACCACGGTTGGTGTATTTTTTCGCAATTGAGATAACCAAACGTAAGTTAGCTTCGACCATTTCTTTTTTGGCGCGGCGTGCTTTCGCTTCACCGATCGACATGCGACGGTTGATGTCTTTTACTTTCGCGATCGACAAACCAGTTTCTTCAGCGATGGTGCGTAATTTCGACGTGCAACGCTCAATTTCTTCGCGCATTTCGCTTAAAGTGGCGCTGTAGTTCGCACCGCTGTCGACCAATTTGTCGAACCAGCTCATGTTTGTTTCATTGCCAGCAAAAGCCTGCACAAAGGTACGCTTTGGTACTTTTGCATGCTCGATGCTCAACTTCATGATCAAACGCTCTTGCACACGCACGCGATCCATCATTTCGCGCATGTCTTTAACCAAGCGATCGAACTGCTTCGGTACTAAGCGGAACTCTTTAAACAGTTCGCTTAGCTTTTCAATTTCTTCTTTGGCTTTCGCATGGTCACGGCCGTGCGCTTTAATCGCTTCACGTGTCGTTTCGTACTGCGTACGCAGCTCCGAGAACTTCTCGCGCGCTAGCTCAGGGTCGACGCCGGTATCTGCAGAATCTTCTTCTTCGTCTTCATCGTCGTCGTCAGCGTCGTCATCTTCGTCTTCAAGCTGATCTTCGCTTAATTCAGAACCAACATGCGTTGCACTAACTGGCGCATCTTCAACTTCGTTCGGATCGATGAAACCAGAAATAATTTCGGTTAAACGGATCTGCTCAGCTTCGAATGCATCCCACTGTTCAAGCAAGAAATTAATGGCTTCTGGGTATTCAGCAACCGAGCATTGAACTTGGTTAATCCCTTCTTCAATGCGCTTGGCGATGGCAATTTCGCCCTCGCGGGTCAAAAGCTCTACGGTTCCCATTTCACGCATGTACATACGAACTGGGTCGGTGGTACGGCCAATTTCGCTTTCAACGGTTGCCAATGCAGCGGCAGCTTCTTCAGCTGCGTCTTCGTCCGCTGCGTCTTCGCTCATCATGAGGTCGTCGGCATC
>ERZ869909.80-NODE-80-length-140536-cov-6.592799_pt1 | contig 140536 bp, 114 predicted proteins | sample MGYA00520892_ERZ869909 | MGnify/ENA primary metagenome ERZ869909 (study PRJEB32215, sample SAMEA104723947) | bioreactor metagenome | biome: bioreactor; feature: anaerobic bioreactor; material: water | place: China | collected 2015-03-12 ... | reverse complement strand
CCTCCGACATGCGCACTCCCCTCCTTCGTCCCCTCGCTCCGGCACTCCCTGATGCACGCCCCCTCCTGGAGGGTGTGGAGGCCCCTACGACCACACCGCCTGCGGACCTTTCCGGCTACGACGCGGTACCCGACGATTCGACGATGGCCCACACACCGCGTCTCGATGCCAGGGGTCAGCCAACGTTCAACGGCCACGTCATGGATCTCCTGGCCTGGCTTGAGGCACACCCTGATGTCTGCGCGTGGAAGCTTCCCAGCAGGACCCGCGAAGGCCACATCACGCTCCACACCAGCGAAGGTCGGCTGCGCCCCTTAGTGCTCGCGAATGACCTTCCAGTCGTAGACCCGGGGTTGATCGCAGGGCTCGTCTCCTCGGGAACGCTGTCCCCGGACGACGCGGCCCGCACCGGCGGCGCCATCCTAGACGACGTGGTCGCGCTCATGGACTGGCTGGGTCGTCAGCGGAGTGCCCGTCCACTCCTGCGTGACTTTGTGGCTCGATCCCTCCTGCAGGTATGCGCGCCGCGCGAGCTCACCGTGCTCGCAGTGCCCCATGAGGCAATGGCACTGCCTCGGCCCGGTGAGGCAGGAACCTTTCTCGCGACCGACATCGCCAGCGCCCTGCTCCATCGCGCCTTTCCCACCGCCCAAGAGGTCCTTCACGACCACTTCGACCACTTTGCGATACCACCGAGCCTGGCGGCGGTGGTCTCCACCGCTCCGACCTCCGGCTCGCCTCTCGCGCAGCTCCGTGCGTTGCACGGCACCCCCTTCGACACCATGCAGGCACTCGATGGCTATCTGCGTGAAGGCCGCGCCTATCGGGCATCGGCGTCGCGCCTGGGGGTGGTAGGCTGCAGCCACGCCGTTCGCCTGGGCGAGACCGTCACGGAGGCCACCTTCTGCCTGGGCGCCGTACAAGTGGTCACGTGGTGGCCCAGGACGATGTCAGGCGTAGCGGCTTGCGCGTTTCAGCGGGGAGGGGTCGCCCCATGATCCCTGCGGCGAAGCTTACCCTCGCCCTCCAGTCCCCATCGGACGGGTGGATGACCTGCGACCTCGCCATGCAAGGCCAGGGACTCGCCGTCCTGAGGGTCGCTCACACGGGTTGGATGGAGCGCCTGCTCGAGCGGCTGCTCACGGTTGACGAGCTGGCCGCAGATGGCTGGGCGACGTGTTCCTTCTCGCTCGGCGGGATGCCGCAAGTCCCCACCCTTGTCTCCTGCGCTGACATGGACGACTCCGACCTCCGCTGTACCCCCCTGGAGTGGCTAAGCCGCTATCCAATCGACGGCGTGGAGTGGACGGAGGGTCAGGCTCAAGAACAGGTCAGGGAGCTGCTCGCCTCGCTCGGGCTTCACTACATCTGCGCGAAATGGCACGATCCCATCGGCGACCTGCCCCCCGTCCTCCGACGCGTGCTGAGCCTGGTGCGTGCCTACGACCGAAGCGCAGGCATGTTGGTCCTTGATGATCCCAGCGTCGGCCTCCGAGATCATGACGTGCGTGTGCTGTCCCTATTCCTCTTTCGGCTGGCAGAGCAGGCCGTCGTCCTCTGGTGCACTGCCCAGGAGCATCTACCCTTCGGGGAGCACTTGCCCACGTACGACCTTGCTTCTCCTCCCGTCCCAGCGGCCTCACTGCCATCACAGGAGCCCTGTAGGAGCGGAGCAACCGAGGCCAAGCAGGTGACCCACTGCGATGCCGCCGAGCTCCCCACGCCGGGTGCGGGGCCCGCCATCGCATACGGTCGACGCCGGGGCAGCGGGCCTCTCGGATTCGCGTGGTTGGTGCCCGGACACCTCGCGGGCTGCCCCCAGCCCGGGCTCATGGACCCTCCCGAGAGGGACATCGAACGCCTGTGGGACGCGGGGGTCCGCGTCCTGGTGACCTTGACGGAGTCCCCCCTTGCGCTGCGTGGTCCGCTGCGGATGGAGCAAATCCACTTCCCCGTGCTAGACATGCACCCACCGTCTGACCCGGAGGGGGCCATGGCGCTCTGCGCAGTCATCGAGCGCCATATGGCAGCAGGGCTCCCGGCCGCTTACCACTGCTACGCGGGCTTCGGTCGCACGGGGACGTTGCTGGTCATGCACCTCATCGGGCGCGGGCTGCCCATGCCGGACGCGCTACACGTGGCCCGGAGCCAGAAGCGCCAGTGGGTTCAGTCTCCGTCGCAGGTAGCCTTCCTTGAGAGCCTGCCCACCGGCTTCCTGCGCGTACATCGCGACGCTCGACAATCAGCGAGGGGCGAGTGAACATGGCGTGTAGCGCCGGTGGCAGCGCCACGTCACCTCTCTCTCGGAGTCTCCCATGCGTCTACGACCCCACTCTGCCGAAAACGCCCTGCCGCTCGTGATCGAGCCCGAGGCTGGAGGCGCGACCACCGCCGACGCGCTCGCCACGTGGTGTGAGACCGAGCGAGACCAGGTCGAGGCGCTCCTCCTGGAGCACGGCGCGCTCCTATTTCGAGGGTTCGACCTACGCGACGCCCAACGCTTCGAGGAGGTCGCGCTCAGGCTCGCGCCCAACCTCAAGAACCAGTACCTCGGCACATCACCGCGGAACGCGCGCTCCACCTACACCTTCACCGCGAGCGAGCTGCCCCCGCACTACCCCATCATGCAGCACTGCGAGATGAGCTTCCTGCCGAGCGCCCCGACGCGCCTCCTCTTCTGCTGCACAGAGGCGCCGCCGAGCGGCGGGGAGACGCCGCTGGCGGACTGTCGCTCTGTCTGGCGCTTGCTTCGCCCCGAGGTCCAGGAGCGCTTCCGGGACCGCGGCGTACGCATCCTCCGGAGCTACGGCGCACCCGGCCAAGGGTCCAAGTTGGATCCATGGCAACTCAAGAGCTGGCCTGAGGTCTTCGGCACGACCGCCAAGGAGGAGGTGGAGGCGACGGCGGCCAAAGAAGGGACGCGCTGCGTGTGGCGAAGCGACGGCGGCCTCCAGCTCCTGCGCGAGCAGCCGGCCTTCGTCAAGCACCCAGTCACCGGTGACGAGGTGTGGTTCAACCACTGCCAAGTGTTCCACGGTGACGCCGCGCGCTTCGAGTACCGCAAGATCGTTGAACGCCAGCGGACCCCACGTGGGGTCGGCGTCGCCCTGCTCCTCGAAGTGCTGACCTCAGCCAAGAAGCGCCTGAAACGACCCGAAGACTTCGCGACCCACTGCACCTACGCGGACGGCAGCGAGATCCCAAAGGCGGACATCCAGCACCTGATCGACGTGTTCTGGGAGGTCATGGTGTTCCCGAAGTGGCAGCGTGGCGACCTCGTCCTGATCGACAACTTCCGTGTCAGCCACGGTAGGATGCCTTTCGACGGGCCACGGGAGATCCTGGTCGCCTTCACGGAGGGCCAGCGCGTCGGTGAGGCAGCCGCGTGAGCCAGCTGCCCTAGAGCCTCCCCGCGGGGCTGGAGACAGAGAAGAGACGCGCTGCGCTGGGCCTCTCAGCTCCCTGGCTCAGCGACGGAACTCGGTCACGTTGAGCGTGTAGGCGTGGTTGCCACCACCGAAGGATCCCACCCAGATGCGGTAGGTGCCAGCAGGCATCGCACCCGCGACCTCGGGGTTGAGGCCTACGGTGTCGTCGTTGCACATGAAGCCGTTGGGGCCCTCGATGACCAGGGTCGTGTCTCCGCTGCTCTCCACGGCGAAGCGCAGGTAGCTGAAGGCGCCGCCGAGCGTCACGATGTGGTCGGGAGCGCTGGCGATCTGACCGACGCAGGGGCCGTGGCTGGTCGAGCCGTGGCGACCAGCGTCGTTCGCGCCGCCCGAGGTGCCGCGCAGCACGTGAGGGTCGGGCATGAAGCCAGGGTTGAGCGTCGCGCCGCCATAGGTTCCACCGCCGCTCGCCGAGGCTTGGGCAGCACCGCCTGCAGATCCGCTGCCGCGAATCTCGGTGATCGCGAGAGAGTAAGGGACGTTCGTCCCGCCGACCGTCCCAACGAAGATGTTGTAACGCCCGGCCGGCCATGAGCCCTCAACGACGGGGTTGAGGCCGACGGCGTCGTCGTTGCAACGGTAGCTGCCGTCGGGTCCCTGAATCACCAGCGACACATCGCCCGCAGAGGTTGCGCTCACGCGCAGGTAGCTGAAGTTGCCCGACAGCGTCATGACGTGGTCAGGCGAGTTGTCGATCATGCCGACACAGGGGCCGTGTGCGGTGCTGCCAAACTGGCTGGCGTTCCGAGGTCCACCGGAGGTCCCGGATCCCGTCGCTGGATCGGGGAGGAAGCCCGGCGCCAACGTAAAGCTCTCGTACGAGGCGAACGCCGTCGAGGCCATGCCCAGCGTCGCGAACAGGGCCGTCATCATGACAAACTTCTTCATATTCTCTCCTCATCACCAGAGGCCCGGGCATCTACGCATGCGCTGCGGATGTCGTCACCCGGGCTCGTCGTGCAGGTTGCCGCACCATGCGACAGCCTGCGTTGCTGCAGCGCTGACTCCACAACGGTCTCTGACAGCGCCTATTCAACTTGCCGAGCGTTGGCCAGACAATTGTGTATGCCGCCGTTCAACCACCCAAAGAGCGAGCGGCCTGGTACGGATCTCCGACGACCCGGCGCGTGGCTGCTACGTCGCCGCCACCCACGCGTCAAATCGGGCGGCGGCCTCTCCTGGAGTCGTACTGGCCGCGACCGCACGCGGGACGACCCTGCGCAACACCTCGAGCGCACGCATCGCCTCGTCCTCGCTCGTCTCGAGGCTCAGCCCCAGACGAAGTGAGCCGTAGAGGTAGCGCGTGGGCACCCCCATTGCCCGCAGGACGTGGCTTGGCTCTGTCTCGTTGGACTGACACGCGGAGGAGCTGGAGGCGCAGACACCCGCCTCGTCGAGGAGCTGGAGGAGCGCCTCACCTGCTGCTCCCGCAAAGCAGACGTGCAAGGTGTGCGGCAGGCGGGCCGCGCCAGCGCCGCTGACCCAGACGTCCGGAAGGGACGCCTGCAATCCCGTCTCCAACGCATCACGCAGGCGCTCGACGGCCGCGTACGCCCCGACAGCGAGACGCTCTCGCGCCAGGTACGCCGCCATGCCTAGCCCCACGATGCCCGGCACGTTCTCCGTACCTGATCGGATGTCCCGCTCTTGTCCGCCTCCGACCAGCAGCGGCTCCAGGGGCGCCCCCCGCCGACGGAAGAGCGCGCCGACCCCCTTGGGCCCGTGGAGCTTGTGCGCAGAGAGCGCGAGGAAGTCACATCGGAGCGCACGCACAGAGACAGGAATCTTGCCCACGGCTTGGGACGCGTCGCAGAGGAAGAGCACCCCGGCCTCCTCGCATCGCCTGCCGATCTCCTCGCAGGGTTGCACAACGCCCGTCTCGTTGTTGGCCAGCATGACCGACACCATCAACGTGTCCGGCCGCAGCGCGGCGCTGACCTCTTCCGGATCGACCAACCCTCGCGCGTCCACCCCAACGAGCGTCACGTCATAGCCCCGCGCCGCCAAGCGCTCGTGCGGCTTCAACACAGCGTGGTGCTCCACGGCGCTCACGACGAGGTGACGGCGCTCTGGCAGCGCCGCTGCAGCGCCGAAGATGGCCAAGTTGCAGGCCTCGGTCGCGCCGGACGTCCACAAAAGGTCGTCGCCACGGCACCCGATCAAGCGCCCTAGGGCGACACGGCTCTGCCGCAATGCGTCCCGCGCGCCCTCGGCGAACTGGTGAAGGCTCGATGGATTCGCGTAGTGCTCGCGAAACCATGGGAGCATCACCTCCAGCACGGCAGGGTCGACGCGCGTCGTTGCGTTGTTGTCCAAGTAGATCATGCGACGCTCCCCCCGGAGGTGATGTCGATCATCCGCTGCAGCGCGACGCGCGCGCCCTCCGCCACGGAGGGCGGGACGGCGACCTGGTGGCGGACTACCCCCTCCGCCAATCCGTCCAGCATCCACAGCAGGTACGAAGGCCTGATACGGTACATGGTGGCGCACAAACACTGAAAGGGGCTCAACGACGTGACAAAGCGATCCGGATACTGGGTCTGGAGGCGCTTGACGAGGTGAATTTCCGTACCGATGGCCCAGGCGCTCCCGGGGGCAGCCGAAGCCACTGCGTCCAGAATGGCAGCAGTGGACCCCGACCTATCCGCGCGCTGCACCACCTCCCAACTGCACTCGGGGTGCACCATGACCGTGATGTCGGGGCGTTCGCGCCGCCAGTAGTCGATGTGTTCGACCCGAAATCCCTGGTGGACGCTGCAGTGGCCCTTCCACAAGAGCACCTTCGCCTTCGCCACCTCGGCTTCACTGTGCCCACCAAGGCGCTCCGCGGGATCCCACACGAGCATGTCCTCCAGCGGGATGCCGAGCTCATAGCACACGTTCCTCCCGAGGTGCTGGTCGGGGAAGAAGAGGAGCTTGCGCCCGCGCTCGAAGGCCCAGGAGACGACTTTCCGAGCATTGGAGCTGGTGCACACAGCGCCGCCGTGCCGTCCAACGAAGTCTTTGAGGGAAGCGGCGCTGTTGATGTAGGTGATCGGGACGACCACCTCATCGCTACAGTTCGAGATCTCGTCCCAGGCGAGGAGCACGTCGTCGCGGTCCGCCATGTCGGCCATCGTGCACCCAGCCCGCAGATCCGGCAAGAGCACCGCCTGATCGGGCGAGGTCAAAATGTCTGCCGACTCTGCCATGAAGTGCACGCCCAAGAAGATGATCCAGGAGGCGCGGTCCACCTTGGCGGCGTCGCACGCCAGCTTGTACGAGTCCCCCCGGAAGTCCGCGAAGCGCAGCACCTCATCGGCCTGGTAGTGGTGCCCCAAGATCAAGAGCCGATCACCGAGCGCGACCTTTCGGGCAGCGATTCGCCGCAAAAGCTCTTCCTCCGGCAACGACGTGTAGAGCGCAGGCAGCGCCGCCGGCTTGTCCGGTCGTGCGCTCTCGAAAAGCGGCAATTCCATAGAAGCCTCTGGGAAGGCGAGGGCACGAAGCGCGCTTAGCACCAAGGGCGCCGGTCTCCTAGCAGCACGCTGTGTTCTGCGACGCCACCCTGCAACAGAAAAACAGCAGATATGCGCACCCGCACATCCCCTAAACCCGCCCTAGAGAGGATGGCCGCGCTCACCTCCTGCGAAGGACGCCCGCCGGCAAGCGTGTTCCTAGGTCTCCGCGACTTCCTCAGGGTGCCGACCTGCGCGCCGCGCCAGCTCCTCAAGCGAAGGGACGGGCATGACCCCCTTCAAGACGGTGACCCAGCCCGCGGTCTGGTCCCCGACCTTCGTGAAGTGTGCCTGAAGGAAGCGCTCCACGGAGAAGGGAGCCATCGTATCTGCCCACAGCAACAGGCGCATCATCGTCGTGCCAGGAAGCAAGTGCCAAGCGCCTGCCCCGGATCGCCCCTCCAGCCTCGCGATAGCGCTCAGCGCTTCACCCTGGGCGCTGCGCAGTAGCTGGAGCAAAGCGCGGTCACGTCGCAACGCGCGGAACGACCACCCTGAGGCTTCCAGGGCGAGCACGAGGGGCTGAAGCAGGCCAGACGGGAGCTGGCTGATCGCCCCGTTGCGCTTCCACTTCACCGCCAGACCGCCGCGCCGCAGCGCGTCCACGACCTCGCCGAGGCGGGGATCCGCGCCGCCCATGAAGGAGGTCGCCAGCGGCGGATCCCACACCAGCCATGCCTGGGGCTCCTTCTCTCCCCACGGGACACCCGCCGCCATGAACGCCACCAACAGGAAGCCCCTGCGTTCCTCAGGCAACGCGCTGAGCGCTGCCTGCGGTCCGGGTCCGGGAGCCACGACGACGCCGACGCCGTCCCCCACCAAGCGCAACACGTCGTGGGGAGAGAAGGCCTCCATCTGAGGGGCCGACAACGTGAACACGACGACATCAGGAGCCCACGCGCTGGCCTGCTCGAGATCTCCCAGGAATCGCGGCGAGAGCACCACGTTGCGCTCAATCACCCGTCGCGTACCCCTGCCGATCTGGACCCGCGCCGCCAAGGGTCGATCCGCGTGCGAAGCGCGGAGCAGGAACCCTACCTCCACACCGCTCTCGCGCAGCGCATAGGCCAACGCCATCGCGGTCGCGCCTCCACCCACCAGCAATACCCGCATGCTCGCCTCCTCCGCGGCCGGCCGGCCCGCGACTCCCACTCCAAGCGCTGTTTCCTACCTCCGTGGAGCGACGAGCACGAGGGCCCGAGCCTGCCGCTCGACGCACAGCCCTGTCAGAGCTTGAGACGCACGAAGAGGCGCTCCGGAATGGAGCGAATGATCATCATGATCCAGCGCCAGAACCAAGGAACGTACACGATCGGCGCCCCGCCGCGCAAGGCCCGCTCAATGGCCCGACCCGCCGCGTCGGAGCTCACGAAGAGTGGCCCTTTAGGAAACGCTGCTGTCATCGGAGAATCCACAAATCCTGGTCGAATCGTGATGACCCGCACCCCGGAAGCATGGAGGCGATTTCTCAGACCGCCCAGCCAGAGATCCAGACCTCCCTTCGCCGCGCCGTAGGTGTAGTTGCTCTGCCGCCCTCGTTCGCCAGCCACGCTCGTGATCACGGCGATCGTGCCAGAGCGATCGGCGACCATCGCCTGGGCGACCGGCGTCAGCAGCTCGACCACCGACAGGAAGTTTACGCGCAGCGCCTGCGCCGCGACCTGCCCGTCTTCCTCACAGGCGCGTTGGTCAGGCAGCACCCCATAAGCCACCAAGAGCACGTCGCATCCACCGAGCGTGGCCCGACACGCCGCATAGAGCGCCGTGGGATCCTGGACCGCGGCGAGATCCGCCTCGACCACCTCCACCTGGCGCGCTCCGCGCGTCCGCAGATCCGCAGCGATGGCCTCCAGGCGTTCCAGGCGACGCCCCACGAGTACCAGCCCGTCCCCTCGCGAGGCGCAGCAGCGCGCGCACGATTCTGCCATCGCCGAGGTCGCGCCATAGATGACCACTCGTCTCATCCCTTCCTCCCCTCCCCGCCCACCCGCCGCCAGAACGACGACGAGAAAGCGGGATCGACATAGGACGCAAACTCCTCCCACCTCGGGAAGCTCTGCCGGAACATCGCGCCGCCCATCCGCGCATCCTTGGCCGGATAGAGCGCACCGCCGGCCTCGCCTACGAGCCGGTCCAGATCATCCATCAGCGACAGGGTAGACACACCTCGGTTGGGTAGGTCGAGGGCCAACGTGACCCCAGGACGAGGAAACGAAAGCCACCCCGGCGAGGCCACGTCACCAAAGCACTTGAGCACCGCAAGAAAGGACGCCTCGCCGCTCCGCGCGATGCGCGTCAAAACCTCATGGACCACCCTCTCGGCGTCAGGCATCGGTACCACGAACTGGTACTGGAAGAAGCCGCGGCTGCCGTACATACGGTTCCAGTCGTCGATCGCATCCAGGGGGTAAAAGAAGGGCTCGTAGTGCTGCACGTCTGCACGGCGGGCACCTCGCAGCCGCCGCCAATAGAGCGCATTGAAGAGGGTGATGCTCCACCGATTCAAGAGCCAACCCGGTGCGTCAAGGGGGAAGGGCAGCGTGCGGCGCCGCTTCGCCAACGGGAGCGCTTCACCCAACGAGGGTGCGTGGTCTCCACGCATGAAGAGTCCACGACCCAACCCAGGGCCCGACGCCAGACAGTCGACCCAGCTGACGGTGTGCTCAAAGTCGCGGTCCGACGCTTTCGCCAACGAAAAGAACGCCGACAGGTCGCCCACGCGCAGCGTCTCCACATGCAAGTAGGGGTTGCAGACGCGACGCAACTGGACCTCGACCCACGTGATCAACCCTGTCAAGCCAAGCCCACCGATCGTGGCACCGAACCAATCCACGTTGTCGTGAGGCGTGCACACCATGCGGCTTCCGTCCGATCGCTGCAGCTCGAAGGCCCGCACCCAGCATCCCCACGTGCCAGCTACATGATGGTTCTTGCCATGCACGTCATTCGCAACCGCGCCACCAAGCGTCACAAACTTGGTGCCGGGTGTCACGGGCAGGAACCAGCCCTGCGGCACCACCATCGCCAGCACCTCCGCCAAGGTCACCCCTGCCTCGGCGCGCAACAACCCGGTCGCGGGATCCCAAGCCACCCAGCGGTCCAACCCCGCCGTGGCCAGGAGCCATCCCCCATCGTTGGTACAGCTATCGCCATACGACCGACCCAGGCCGTAGGGCAGCACCGTCGCGTCGCCTTCGAGCCCATCCCACCAGCGCTCGTCACGCCAGTGAACGCGACGCCACCGGTGGTGGGCGGCCGGTAGGCGCCCCCACGAGACGGGATGCCAGGTCCCCTCCGGACCCAGCGCTGGCGCCCGGCTACCCACGCCCCCTCCCAGGAGTCCTGACCTCCGCCCTGGAGCGACCCGAGCGCGCCACCAGCAACGCGGCACCCACCCAACCCCAGAGCGTCCAGGGCAGGTCCCTTCCACGAGGCAGGGTAGCGCAAGAGCACCCTTGGATCCGAACCTCAACAGGCTCCTCGGGAGCCTCAGGTGCAACGTCCTGGCCAGCGTCGCGAGGTCCCGCGTCTGGGCCCACCGCGTCCCGTGGTGGCAGGCGCACATCGTCGGGTCGCGTGGTCGCGTCCTCCTCGTCGGGTGGCCGACAGGGCGGGATCGGCGCCTCCACCACGGCGCCCTGGGCGACCAAGAAGCGGTCGTTGGTCACCTCGAGCCGGAAATGGACAGCGTCGCGACACCCCACGTGCAGCAGCACCTCTACAGGTTCGGCGACCCAAGCGGGGTCACCCGGCCGCGAGGGAATACGCTCGACCAACGCTTCCGGGCTCAGCCCGTACACGAAAGCGTACGAGACATCGCGGTCCATCGCGCCCACAGCGCCCCGCAGGCGAACCTGCTCCTCGGCCACCACCTGTGCCGTCCCTGTGAGCGCGACCGGGTGCGTCGGCTCCATGACCACATGGAGCGAAGGCAGCTCGCTCCGCCCCCACGCGTCGCCCAGCGTTTCATCGGTCCACCGCGCATAACCAGAGGCCTCGACCTCGGCCCGAGCGACGGGCCAAGCGCGGTCGACTGGGATCAGAAAGGGCACCTCGTCATGGTCATCCACCTCGACGTCCCACACAACGAGCGGTGCAACCGGGCCAGGCCCTCCATCGGAGCTGGGCCACAGCGAGACCTGTGCCCGCTCCCCGCGGCGGAGCCCCCCCAGGCGCCCTTCCAGGAGCGCACGAGGCGATCGCATCGTGACGATGCAGCCGTCCTGACCGGCACAGAGGGCCGCTGCCACGTCGGTATCCCCCAGGTGCGCCGCTACGAAGCGCAGCCGCTCGTTCGATTCCAGCGGAGGAGGCACGTGCAACTCGAATCGCCCGTCAGCCCCCGTAGCAGCACGCCATGGCAGCCCCCCGGCGTCACGGGACAACCAGGTCTCGACGCGGACCTCGGGCACCGCCCGCCCGAGATCGTCCACGACCTGGCCATGCAGCTGCAGCGATTCCACCACGCCGAAGCTCAAACGCGACTCTGCGGCGCCCGCCAGGGCGACACCCAAAGCGCTCGTGGGGATCACGACCCACCCCGTCAGGAGTAGCCGGACCATGCACGCCCGCGCGCACCGGAGCGCTCTGCCCCAGCCCTCTCCGAACCCTTGCGTGCTCTCGTCCCTCTGCACGCTTCCCTCCTAGGGAGCCACCCCCGCGCGCAAGCGGGCCACAATCCGCTCGCTCGCTCGTCCGTCCCCATAGGGGTTGTGCGCGCCCGCCATCGCGGCGTAGAGCGCTTCGTCCTCCAGCAAGGCGGAGACACCCTCCTGGATCCGCGACGCATCGGCCCCGACCAAGCGCACCGTCCCCGCCTCGACCGCCTCTGGCCGCTCGGTGGTCTCGCGCATGACCAGCACCGGCTTGCCCAGACCGGGCGCCTCTTCCTGGATTCCTCCGGAGTCCGTTAGGACAAGGGTAGACATCTCCATCAGATAGACGAAAGGCGCGTAGTCCAAGGGGGGCAAGAGCAGGACGTTGTTCAAGGCGGAGAGGCGCTCATGGACCGGACCTCGCACCTGTGGATTGAGGTGGACGGGGTAGACGAAGACAACGTCTGGATACCGGCGCGCGAGCGCAGAGACCGCGTCGCAGATGTTCATGAACCCGCCACCAAAGTTCTCTCGGCGGTGACCGGTGATCAGCACCAAGCGACGCTCCCCGGCGCGCACGGACGAGAGCAGATCGAGGTGCGCTGGGCTCATGCGCTGATGCGCTGCGTTGCCCTCCAACAAGGTGGCCAGCGTCAAGCTGCCTTCCAGCTCGGCGGCGCGCAGCCTCCCGCTCACGAAGTGGAGGGCGTCGATCACTGTGTTCCCCGTCACCTCGACCGTGTCCTGCGCGACCCCCTCGGCGAGCAGGTGGTCGCGGGCCCTGCTGGTCGGTGCGAAGTGCAGCGTGGCCATGCGGCCAATGAGCTGCCGGTTCATCTCCTCCGGCCAAGGCGCCCAAGGGTTGTGGGTGCGCAACCCTGCCTCAACGTGGCCGGATTCCACGCGCGCGTAGTAGGCCGCGAGCGCGCTCGCCATCGCCGTCGTCGTGTCGCCGTGCACGAGCACCCGGTCCGGGGCAAGATCCCGGAGCAAGGGCGTCATCGCCTCAATCACGCGCCCCGTCAGACCCTCCAGGCTTTGCTGCTCGCGCATCAGGTCGAGGTCGACATCCGGGACAATCTCGAAGAGATCCAACACCTGGTCCAGCATCTGACGATGCTGGGCTGTGACCACGACGGTCTGCTCGATCGAGGGATCCGCAGCCAACGCCCGGACGACCGGTGCCATCTTGATCGCTTCGGGGCGGGTCCCAAAGACAGTGACAATCCGCATCTGTCTTGCTCCTCTAGGGCGGCTCTACCACTTCCGATCGGGAAGACGCTCAGGCCCGTCGAGAGGGTTACCAAAGCTGCGCCCTCCCCTCAAGCCCTGCTCTGCCTTTCCTTGTACACGCCCGGGGGACTTCACCCCGCCCGGGCGCGCGACGGCCCTCATCACCTCGCTCACCCAGACCAGTTCCCATCATCGCTTGCTTCCCTTGCGAGGCGTCCTTGGGTCGGCTAGGGGAAGCGCCGTGTACTGCGATGTCCACGACTGTCGCGGCGGGCCATCGAAGGGTAGAGCGGGTGACCTACACCCTCGTGCCTACGGAACCCGCGTGGCGAGGTGGAGCAGCACGCTCTCTTACTCCTTGCAGCCGACCCTCCATGAAATCCATCTGCGTACTCGGTCTGGGCTACATTGGCCTCCCTACATCGGCACTCTTCGCGACACGCGGGCATAGCGTCCTCGGTGTGGACATCTCGCCCTCGGTGGTCGACACGATCAACCGCGGCGCCATCCACATTGAGGAGCCGGGACTACAAGAGGTCGTTGAGGAGGCGGTTCGCTCCGGCAAACTGACTGCGTCGCTGCAGCCAGCGTCGTCGGACGTCTTCATCATCGCCGTGCCTACGCCCAACATCGACAAGCCCGATGGGACGCGCGGAGCCGGCCTTGAGGCCGTTCGATCTGCAACCCGGGCGATCTGCCCGGTCGTGAAGGCAGGTGACCTCATCATCCTCGAGTCCACCTCTCCACCTGGGACGACGCGAGACATCGTCGGACGCATCTTGCAGGAGGAGACCTCGCTCGTTCCCGGGCGTGACATCTTCGTCGCCCACTGCCCCGAGCGCGTTCTGCCAGGGCAGATCTTGCGGGAGCTGGTGGAGAACGACCGCGTGGTAGGAGGCGTAACCCCGGCATGCGGTGAAGCTGCGGCGGCCCTGTATCGGTCCATCGTCACCGGTCAGGTCTTCACCTGCGAGGCGACGACCGCAGAGATGGTCAAGCTCATGGAGAACACCTACCGCGACGTGAACATCGCGCTCGCCAACGAGCTTGCCTTGATCGCAGAGCGGATGGGTTTCGACGCCAATGAGGTGATTGACCTGGCGAACCGCCATCCGCGCGTTCACCTGCACCGACCTGGACCTGGCGTCGGCGGCCATTGTATCTCCGTGGACCCCTGGTTCGTCGTAGAGGCGTCTCCCCAAGAGGCGCGCCTGATCCGTCTCGCTCGGGACATCAACCACGGGCGGCCAGCGCAGGTCGCCACCTACCTGGCTGGGAAGCTCGGGACCCTCTCAGGGAAGCGCGTGGCGGTGCTCGGCGTCGCCTACAAGGCGGATGTCGATGACGTCCGCGAGTCACCGATCACCGAGCTGATCGCGGACTTGCAGCACCGCGGGGCGGTCGTCGCGGTCCACGACCCTCACGTGGTGGCTTACGACTACCCCCTGGTGTCCTTGGATGAAGCGGTCCGCGCGGCGGACCTGGTGCTGGTCGCGGTAGGTCACCGGGAGTTTCGCTTTCTCGATCCGACCCAAGTGCAGCCCCTGGTGGCCCAGCCGGTGGTCTATGACGCCCAAGGCTGCCTGCAGGAGAGCGCCTGGCGTGATGCGGGGTTCACCTACTGGCGGGTCGGACGACGCTAGGCGCGCGCTGCAGCGACTCGCGCACCCTCCGGTACCCAGCGCTCCCGAGCCAGCGCAAGTCGACGCGCAACCCACGGCTTGACGACGAGGAGCCTCGTAGGGATACAGCCCCTACCCCCTGGCCTCCACACCAGCGGCGCTCTCCCTGACCAGGATTGGGCCCCCTTATTCAGGGAAAGTGATGCCCATGCGATGCCACACGTTGTCGACATCACCGAGGGTCTCAGAGCGCTCGTAGACCCCATCGAAGCGGCCGCCCATCTGCGACACCGCGTCGCGGCTGATCTCGATCAGACGGCCCGGGAAGACACCGATGAGGACCGTCGCGACGGCGCAGAACGCGATGGCGAAACGGGTGCCTCCGTGCTCGACGGGTCGCACCTCTCCGCTCCCCTTACGCATGAACATGTGTACGAGGACCTTGAGGTAGTAGTAGACCCCCGTCAACGAGAGCAGCACACCCGCGACGACCAGCCACAGCATCATGCTCGCGCCCTGGATTCCCTCAGCGTGACCGATCTGATAGGCGTCGATCCCGGCCATGAAGACCTGCAACTTGGCGATGAATCCCGCGGCAGGTGGCAAGCCAGCGCTGGAGAACATGAAGACGGCCATCGCGAGGCCGATCCAGGGATAGCGCAGACCTACGCCGTCGAGGTCGTCGTAGGTCTCGCAGCCGCGCTCCTGACGGGTCAGGTAGGCCAGGATTCCGAAAGCGCCGATGGTGGCGAAGGCATAGGCGAAGAGGTAGAACACCACCGAACCTGCCAGGTCAATGTCCCCTGCAAGCCCCATGGCTGTGATGGCGACGAGCAGGTAGCCTGTGTGTGCGATCGAAGAATAGGCCAACATGCGCTTCACGTTCGTCTGCGCGATGGCTGCGAGGTTCCCAAGAACGATCGAGAGCAGCGCGATCACAAAGAAGAAGGGCACCCAGCCGAAGGCACCGGTGCGCAGCTCCTCCCCAAAGAAGGAGAGCACCAAGAGGCGCACGAGCGCGCCGAACGCAGCGGCCTTGACGGCCGACGCCATGAACGCCACCACGGGCGTCGGCGCGCCGGTATAGGCATCGGGCAGCCACATGTGGAAGGGTACCGCTCCCACCTTGAAGACCGCGCTCACCAAGACCAGCACGATGCCCAGATAGAGCAGCGGCAGCGATGCCCCCGTGCCTGCGAAGTTCTCGAAGCGCACGGCGCCGGCACCTGGATCAAAGCCGGCTGCACCCGCTAAGACACCGTCGTAGGAGAGCTGCCCCAGCAGGAGCGCCGCGTCGATCCCCGACGCGCCCTCTCCAGCCGCCAACAGGCGCCCGATGGCCGCCAGGTTGGTGGTGCCCGTCGCGCCATAGATCAACGCAATTCCGTAGAGCATGACAGCGGACGCGAAGGCGCCCAGCAGGAAGTACTTCAGCCCCGCCTCGGAGGAGAGCGACGACCTCCGGACGTAGGCAGCCAGCGCGTACACGGCGATCGACATCAACTCCAGCGCGAGGAAGAAGGAGAGGAAGTCAGCCGCAGACACCATGGTGATCATGCCACCCGCTGAGAAGAGCAGCAGAGCGTAGAACTCCCCACGGTCCGCGAGCTGCTCTTGCAGGTACCTCGGCGCGATGAGGGCCGTCAGCGCCCCGGCGGTACACATCAGGAGGGCCGTCACCTTTGAGAAGCCATCCAGATAGTTCATGTCGTGGAAGACCAGCTCCCCCGGCACATCGCGCAGCAGGTACCCTGCGGCGCCCGCCAGGACGAAGCCCATCACGGTGACATACGAGAGATAGGCCCGTGTCTGCCCTGGGCGCTGAAAGACCTCCAGGAGCAGCACCAACATCCCGAACACGCACAGGATGATGAAGGGCAGGACGCTGGCGATATCGAGGGCGGTCAATGGGTTCGTCATCGGTTCTCTTCGTTGACCCAGGTGGGCGCGTCGCGATCAGAGCTGAGGCGGACACGGGCGGATGCTCAGCGCACACCCCCAGCCTCCCGGTAGAGGTTCCACGGCTCGTCGGCGCGGTTGTCTCGCAGGAAGCGAAGGTAGCGGAAGCGGTCGTCACGGGTGTCATCCAGCATCTCCTCGTGGACCCATGCGTGGTCCATCACCTCGCCGACGAAGCGGTCGACCGACGCTTCCATGGGCTTGAGGAAGACGCTGGGGAAGAGGCCCATGACGAAGGTCATGACCACCATGGGCATGAGCACGACGATCTCACGCAGGCTCAGGTCGGGGAGCACCTTGTTCTTGTCGTTGGTCAGAGGCCCGAAAAAGGTCTGCTGCACCATGTGCAAGAGGTAGAGCGCCCCCAGGATCACCCCGCTGGCTGCGACGACCACGAAGAAGAAGGCCGCGCGTTGCGGGCCCCCGAGGGTGTCCATCAACAACGAGCTCGTCAGGCCTCCCAAGGTCTGCGATTGCGAGGTCCCGAAGAGGATCAAGTACTCACCGACAAAGCCCACCAGGCCGGGAACGCCCGCAGAACCCATCGTCACAATGATGAAGAGCGCAGCGAACACCGGCATCTGCTTCGCCAGGCCACCGAACTCGGACATCTCCCGGGTGTGACGACGCTCGTAGAGCATCCCGATTCCCAAGAAGAGACCGCCGGTGGTGATTCCGTGCGCCAAGCTTTGGAAGACAGCCCCAGTGACCGCTGCGGGTGTCAGCGCGAAGAGTCCCAACGTAACAAAACCCAGGTGCGACACCGAAGAATAGGCGACGAGCTTCTTGATGTCCGTCTGCACGAATGCGATGACCGCGCCGTACACGATACCGATGACGCTCAGCACGGCGATGACGGGTGCCGCCCACAGGGCGCCGTCTGGGAACATGGGCATGGCGTAGCGGATCAGACCGTAGGTCCCCATCTTGAGCAGGATGGAAGCCAGAATGACAGAGCCGGCTGTGGGCGCCTGGACGTGAGCGTCAGGCAACCACGTGTGAAAAGGAAAGAGCGGCACCTTGATGAGGAAGGCCAAACCGAAGGCCGCAAAAAGCCACCGCTGCTCCACGAAGCTCAGTTCGCGGCCGACCTCGATCAAGGTCTGGAGATCGAAGGTCGACGCTCCCCCCTTCAGGTAGACGTAGAGGATCGCGGCCAACATCAGCACGGAGCCGAGCATGGTGTAGAGGAAGAGCTTGATCGCCGCGTAGACACGGTCCTTGCCTCCCCAGATGCCCACCAGGAAGTACATCGGGAGGAGCATCAGCTCCCAGAACACGTAGAAGAGCAAAAGGTCCAAGGACACAAAGGCGCCCAGCATCGCTGTCTGCAGCACCAGGAGCGCGATGTGGTACTCCTTGACCCGATCCACGACGCCCTTCCACGACGCCAAGACAACGATGGGTCCGATGAAGGTCGTCAGCAGCACCAGCCACAGGCTGATGCCGTCCACCCCAACATAGTAGCTCGCGCCCAGCGCCGCGATCCATGGGAGCTGCTCAAAAGGGCTCGTGAGCTGATAGCCCCCATAGGCGCTGTCGAAGAGGAACACCAAGGGGAGCGAGAGGGCGAAGGTCATGCCCATGAACACCATCGTCAGCTGACGGTGCGCAAGACGGTGTTCCCCCGGCACGAGAGCCAACAGGATGGCCCCCAGCAAGGGGGTGAACACCGTCAGGGAGATCCAAGGGACGAGGTTCTCGGTCATGAGCTGATCGCGGTTCGGGGCGACGAGGGGAAGCGCCAGGGCGCGTCTTCCGCTCAGAGCATGAGGTAGAGGAAAAGAGCGAGTCCGAAGAGCACAAAGGCGGCGTAGCGCTGCACGTTGCCCGACTGGAAGAGCCGCATCGCGCCACCCAGCGCCCCCATGCTCCACGCCACCATGTTGACCAAGAGCAGGTCGATCACGACGACGTCGATGAAGCGGTGGCAGACGTGACCCAAGCCCCGCACGGCCCGGACAATGGTGGCCTGGTAGAGCTCGTCAACGTAGTACTTGTTGTCCAGAACCCGATGCAGCCACGCCGCCTTCGCGGCCAGCTGCGCAGGTACCTCGCTGGGCTTGCCGTAGAGCGCGTAGGCGAGCCCGATACCCCCGAGTCCCACCGCGGTCGCCGCCGCCATCGAGAGCCACGCCATCCCGTAGCCTTCGAAACGGTATGCGAAGAGGGCTTCGCCTGGCCCAACCACGGTGTAGAGCCAGTCATGCAGCACGTTCGGCACCCCCACCAGCTTCCCGAGGACCGGTGGAATGCCGGCAAACCCACCGAAAGCGGCCAGAATCGCCAAGACCACCAGGGGCAGCGTCATGCTCAGAGGCGATTCATGGAGGTGCTCCTTGGTGTGCGCGTCCGCCCTGCACTCTCCCTCGAAGGTGAGGAAGTAGAGCCGGAACATGTAGAACGCGGTCAAGAAGGCCGTCCCGAGCGCCAAGAACCAGAGGAACCACGACAGGTTCACTCCTCCAAGCAGGTGCTCGTTGGCGAGCGTGTACCAGAGGATCTCGTCCTTCGAGAAGAAGCCGCTGAAGAAGGGGACACCGGCGATGGCAAGGCAGCCGATGAGGAAGGTCCACCGGGTGATGGGCATGTACGCCTTCAAGCCGCCCATCTTGCGGATGTCCTGCTCATGGTGCATCGCGTGGATCACCGACCCGGACCCCAAGAAGAGGAGCGCCTTGAAGAAGGCGTGGGTCATGAGGTGGAAGACCCCAGCAAAGAAAGACCCAACACCCACCGCCAGGAACATGAAACCAAGCTGCGAGACGGTCGAATACGCCAGGACCTTCTTGATGTCGTTCTGCACCACACCGATCGTCGCCGCGAAGAAGGCCGTCAGCCCGCCCACCAGGGCGATCGTCGTCATCACCTCAGGGGAGAGCGCGAAGAGGAAGCTCAGACGCCCGATGAGGTAGACGCCTGCGGTCACCATGGTCGCCGCGTGGATGAGCGCCGAGACAGGTGTCGGACCCGCCATCGCGTCGGGAAGCCACACGTAGAGCGGAATCTGCGCGCTCTTTCCTGTGCAACCCACAAAGAGCAGGAGGCAGGCCAGCGCGATGAGGCCGCCAAACGAGGCGACCTGGACTTCCGTCAGCGTAGAGGCCCAGTCGCGCAGCCCCGTCACGTCCAGCGTGCCTGCGAGCAGGAAGAGCAGGAAGAGCCCCAACAAGACCGCGAAGTCACCGACGCGATTCGTGATGAACGCCTTCTTCCCGGCGCTCGCCTTCTCGCTGTCCTCGTACCAGAAGCCGATCAGCAGGTAGGACGCGACGCCCACGCCCTCCCACCCCAGAAAGAGCACCACCAAGCTGTCCGCGAGCACCAGCACGAGCATCGCGAAGACGAAGAAATTCAGGTACGTGAAGTAGCGCCAAAAGGCTTTCTCCTCAGCCATGTAGCCGATGGAGAAGATGTGAATCAGGAAACCAATGCCCGTAATGAGCAAGAGCGGCACAGCAGAGAGCACGTCCAGACGGAAGGTGAAGTCGACGTTCAACCCTCCGACGCTGAACCAGGGCATCAGGTGTTGGATGAGCCCCGCATAGACGGTCTTGCCGGTACCCGGCTCGGGAACGCCGCCCGCCGCCAGCGTCCACACGGCGTGCAGCGAGAGGAGAAAGGCCACGCCCACGGTGCCTGATGCGACCGTCGACACCAGCGCCTTCGGAAGACGGCTCCCCAACAAACCATTGAACACCGCGCCCGCCAGAGGCAGGAGGATGATCCAGGCCAGGAGCCCATAAGGGCTGTCAGCGATGTCATACATGCGTGCAGTCTCCGACGAGACGAAGCGAGCTCAGGGGCCCGCGCTCAGTGCTTGAGGAGGTTCACGTCATCAACGACCACCGTATTGCGGTGACGGAAGACGTTGACGATCAGGGCGAGACCGATCCCCGCCTCGGCGGCGGCGACGGCGATGACCATGAAGACGAAGATCTGACCCGTGTAGTCCTGGTGGAGCTTCGAGAACGAGATGAAGGTCAGATTCACCGCGTTGATCATGATCTCAATGCACATGAACGCCACGATCAGGTTGCGTCGCGTCATCAAGCCAACAGCGCCGATGACAAAGAGCATCGAGCTCAGGATCAGATAGTAGGACAGAGGCAGACTCATCATGCACGGGCTCTCGGCGAGAGGTTCTGGCCGCGCCGTGCTAGCTTGCCCCTCTCCGAGGTGTCAAGACCAGCCGGGCGCCGTGGCGGGTAGCATCCCTGCGCTGCGGGCAACGACACGCTCATGGACGGCGCTTCGCGACGACCACCGCACCAACGATCCCCACGAGCAGTAGCACCGCCGCCATCTCGAAGGGGAAGACGTAGTTCGTGATCAGCTGCCGGCCCACCTCAGAGACCCCGCCGAACTCGGGAGGCACGGAGGGCCCCCAGATGCGAGCGCCCCCGTCGACGAACGCGCTTGAAGCACCGATCATGGCCACGAGTAGGCCCACGCCGACGGCCACCGCCGCCAGCTTCGTCGGCGTGACGATCACCTCTTCAGGCTCGTCGTCGTGACCAAAGTTCAGCAGCATCAGCACGAACACGAAAAGCACCATGATCGCGCCAGCGTACACCATGATCTGAATGATCGCGTTGAAGTGCGCATGCAGCAGCACGTAGATGCCGGCCAGAAAGAAGAACGACACCACCAGCGAGATGGCGCTGTTGACGGGATTGCGGCTGAGCACAACACCAAGGGTGCTGACCAGCGATCCCGCCGCAAAGAGGAAAAAGAAGACTGCTTCGGGCGTCATCTCACCATCCACAACTTCGCCACGCTGAGTCGCTCGCTGGCGAACCAACGCGGGCTGGGTAGAGTCCTCAAGGGCTGCTGAGCCGCCATGGGGACGGCGCGCGGACTATAGCACGAGCACCGGGGTTGACAACCCGTTCGGTGTCCAGGGGAGAGGTAGGTCACCACGCTGGGTAGGGGCAGCGTCGATCCCTCACGTGATCCTCGAACTCCGAGCGGAACTTTTGCAGATACGCGCGGATTGGCATCGCCATGGCATCACCCAAGGGACAGATGGTGTTGCCCTGCACGTTGTCGCAGATGTTCAAGAGGAGGTCCAAATCCTCCTCGCGCCCACGACCCGCCTCAATCTCGTCCAGTATCCGCGCTACCCATCCCGTCCCCTCGCGGCAGGGCGTGCACTGGCCGCACGACTCGTGGTGGTAGAAGTGCGCCGTGCGCGCCGCGAGCCGCACCAAGCACACCGAGTCATCCACCACGATGATGCCAGCCGTTCCCATCATCGAACCGGCCTTCATCAACTGGTCGAAGTCCATCCCGATGTCGATCTCGTCCGGCGTCAGCGGAGGACAAGACGACCCCCCTGGGATCACCGCTTTCAGCGAGCGGCCCTCCAGCAGCCCCCCGCCGAACGCCTCCCCAAAGATGATCTCCCGCATGCTGATCCCGGAAGGCGCCTCGAAGGTACCTGGGTTCTTCACCTTGCCCGAGATCTGTATCAGCTTCGGCCCGCCATTGCGGTCACTGCCCACCGACGCAAACCAGTCGCCCCCTCGCTCGACGATCGTCGGAACGCAAGCGATGGTCTCCACGTTGTTCACTACCGTGGGACAACCGAAGACGCCGACCACCGCAGGGAAGGGAGGCTTCATCCGCGGCTGACCGGCCTTGCCCTCAATGGACTCGATCAGGGCCGTCTCCTCGCCGCAGATGTAGGCGCCAGCGCCCCGATGAACGTAGATGTCGTGCTGCAGGCCGGACCCGAGAATGTTCTCACCCAGATAGCCACGCCCATAGGCCTCAGCGATCGCCTCTTCCAGGCGCGCTGCACCCAGCACCATCTCGCCGCGTATGTAGATGTACGTGGCGCGCAGCTTCAGCGCGTGCGCTGCGATGATGCAGCCCTCCAGGAGCCGGTGCGGATCCAGCTCCATGATGTAGCGATCCTTGAAGGTGCCAGGCTCACCTTCGTCCGCGTTGATCACCAGGTACTTGGGTACGTCCGACTCCCGAGGGAGGAAGGTCCACTTGATTCCTGTCGGGAAGCCCGCGCCCCCACGGCCACGCAAGTTGGACTTCTTGACCTCCTCTACGATGACATCCGGGGCCATGCTCAGCGCCTTGCGCAAGCCCGCGTAGCCACCCTGCGACTCGTAGGTCGACAACCGGTACCCCTCACGTAGGCTCCAGTTCGCCGAGAGGATCTTCTCCATACTCCCTCAGGGGTTCCGCGCGCTCCACGAGCGCGCCTCCGTCCAGGTCGGCAGGCTACTCCAGACCGTCCAAGATCTCGTCGATCATCTCTTTCGTCAGCCGCTCGTGGTACAGGCCGTTGATCTGAAAGAGCGGCGCATGGCCGCAGCCGGCCAAGCACTCCGCCTCTGTCACCGTGAACTTCCTGTCCGCCGTCGTGTCCCCCGCCTGCACCCCAAGCTTCTCCTCAAGGTAACGCAAGACCTCGTAGGCACCCATCATGCAGCAGGGCACTGAGGTGCAAACCTCAATGTGATAGCGACCATGCGGCCGCTTGTAGAACATCGTGTAGAAGGTCGCCACCTGCAGCACCTTGCTCGCAGGCAGGTCCAAGCGCTCAGCCACGTAGTGCATCACCTCAGGCTTGAGGTACCCAAACTGCTCCTGAGCCAGGTAGAGCGTCGGCAGCAAAGCAGCCCGCGCGTTCGGATACTTCTTCAGTGTGTCCTGAAAACGTGCCTCAAAGGGAGGCTCGAACGCGATTGAACCGCCCGCTTGTGACTCTACCTGCATGGCCATCCCCTACCCAGACTTCACGTGGACCCAGCACTGCGATGGCCCACCACCCAAAGGCGCCAGTAGCTATGCCAGACAAGGGAGGGAGGTCAAGCGCTCACCCCGACACAGCTCCGCCATTGCTCCCACCAACCAGCTCGGACAAGGAGGACACACGTCAACGGCGAGGGCGTGGACCGCGACCACCGCTGCCTCCACCGCCACCTCCGCTGCGGTGCGGGGGTCGACTACCCTCGCTGCGACGACCATCGCGATCCCCGCGGCCGCTGTCACGATCACCGCGGCCGCCGTCACGATCCCCGCGGCCGCTGTCACGATCGCTGCGGCCGCCGCCACCACCCAACTCCACTGCCCAAAAGTCCCCTGCCGCGAGCACAGCCACCAGCTCCGCCTGCGTCTTCGCCTGCGCGCCGAGCAGCGTCGCCCAACGAGGAAGTCCCTGCCGCTCCCGGCGATCCGCAGAACCGGCGAACACGGGAAAGAGGGCTCTCGACACAGCGTCCATGGCGAGCGCGTTCGCGCGCTCGTCTGCGCCCCCCGTCGCGATCTCCACGCCCGCTACCCGCTTCGCCAGGAAGTGACGATCCCACATCGCGACCTTTCGGCTCCGATCGTAGGGGTGCGAGAGCAAGAGCACACCACCTTCTGCCTCGGCGAGGCCCTGCAAAGTAGCCAGCGTCGGCCGAGAATTCAGGGAGTCCACCGCACGCCACTCTTCGCGGGTCACGAAGGGATCCAACGCGGGTACGATGAGAATGGCGTCACCGGAGCGCGAGCTGATCTCCACGCCAACGAAAACAGGGTAGTCGCCGAAACGCCCCTCGAGCACCCCGCGGGCGGCATCCCGTGCCGCGTTCCTGTCCACGATGCACACGCCGTCCAGCCCCGAGCGCCTCGCGTTCTCCACGACGCGGACTAGGGAGCCAGGCCCGTGAGGGACATAGGCATGAAGGTCAATCAACATGCGATCACTCTCCTGCACGAGGGCGTCTGCTCACGGAACTACGAGCGTCCACCGTCGCTTCTTGTGTTGATGCCTCAGTACCCCAGAAAGGAGCACGCGAAGCCAAGCCGGCCCGTGAGCTAGCACGCATCACGAAGCTTTGTCCAGCGCCCCTGCCGGGCTACCGCATCACCCGTGTAGGGCGCAACGCCGAGATCGGGGCGACCACGGAGCGCTTGTCAAGGCGCACCCCGCGGGCGGCGCTTGCGCCATAGCAAGCCCAACGCCAGCAAGCCGACCCACCAGCCGCCACTGGGAGGCCCCCCGGACGACGACGTGCACCCGCCCTTGCTGCCACGAGGTGACGCCGGAGGCGCGGGTCGGTCGGGGTCGTCTACGTCCGCACCGCCGCGGGGTCGGCACTCCCCGTTGAAGCATGACTCGTTCGCCGCACAGACGTCCGCCTCCTGCCACGCGGTGCACCCCTCGTCATCGGCAACGCAGGTCTCAGTGGCCCGTGCTGCGGGTGTACAGCGGCTCGCTCCAGGGACGCAGCCCGCCCCACAGCGCGGGCTACACAAGCCCCCCTGGCAGATGTTGGGCTCCTCGCAGGCTTGGCTGAGCTGCACGCGGGGACAGGTCGTCTCCGTACCGGCGACGCAGAGACCGGGGCGGTTGCCCGAGCACAGGCGATCCCCCGGTGAGCATGCACCCTCGCACACCAATGAGCACGCGCCGTCGACGCAACGCTGCTCCCCCGGACACGCCGTGCGAGACTCCCAACGCGTGCAGCCGTTCGGGCCGCGGGTGCAGACTTGCGGCAGCCCCGCGCCGCTGCACTGCACGCTGTTGAGCGCACACGCGTCCTCGCAGAGCCCCACGCAGCGCCCTGCGTCGCAGCGTTCCTCGGCAGCGCAGGCTTGACCCGGCTGCAGGACGACGCAGCCCCATGACACTTCCCGGCACTGCTGCACGCGGCGGCCGCCCGTATCACAGGTGTCCTCCCCGAGGGTGCAGGTCACGGCGGGGCACACCAGCACGAAGGTGGCCACCGCGCTCCCCTCGTGGTTGGGGTCCTCCACCTCGGCCTCGACCGCATAGCTCCCTGCCGCACGCGGCGCCTGCGCTTGTCCATCGTAGCGCAACACAACAGCCAACCCGGTGGGCTCCGTCTCCACGCGTGGCACCTTGTTCGTACCGTCGGCCTGCTGCTCGAGGTCCAGCAGCCGAATCGTCGCCGACCTACGCGCCACGACCAAGGTACCGGTCGTGCTGCCTTCGTGGTTGCGGTCGACCACCACGGCTTCGACTGCATAGCTGCCTGCATCCACGGGGGGTGCCGCCGCGCCGTCGTACGTCAGCGTCACCTCCAGGTCCGCCGGCTCGGTGACCACGGCCACGGGACGCGGGCCACCGCTGTAGGTCTGAGCCAGACCCACGAGGGTCACGACCGCTGGCGCTGGGAGGATGCGCCCCTCCGCCTCGCCGCTACCGACGTAGTTCGGCTCCACAACCTCGACGAGGATGCGGTAGGCCCCCGCATCACGCGGGGCCTCCTGGGCACCGTTGAAGGTGACCTGGACAGCGAGTCCCGGTGGATCCGTTGTGAACCGGGGCTCCAGGGGCGAGCCATCATAGACGCGCTCCACGGGATCGACCTGCACAAGCGCCTGCAGCCCCGCGACGCGGAGGGTCCCACTCACGCTACCGCTGTAGTTCGGATCGATCACCTCCGCGACGACCGCGTAGGTGCCCGAGGCCACGGGGGGCTCCTCTGAGCCATCGTAGGTCACCCGGAGCGCCACGCCCTCGGGCACGCCGACGACGCGGACGACCCGCGGCGTGCCCGTGAAGGGCTGCGCCAGGTCTTCGAGGCTGAGCGTCAACGCCCGTGGTTGCACCACGAGGGTGCCGCGCGCCTCGCCCTCAATATCCTCCGCCGCATAGCGCGCGACCACCGCGTAGCTGCCGGCGTTGATCGGGGGGTTGAGCGAGCCATCGTAGGTCACCACCACATCCGCGGCTGGCAGCTCGGCGACGACCCCCACCCGCCTGGGTGTGCCGTCGAAGGTCTGGACGAGATCCGTCAGGCTGAGACCAGCCTGACGCCCCCGAATGCGGAGGGTGGCGCTCGCCTCACCCACGTGATTCGGGTCCGTGACCCGCGCGACCACCTCGTAGGTGCCAGCCCGGGAAGGTGGATCCGCCTCCCCATCGTAGGTCACCGCTACAGCGATGCCCGCAGGCTGGGTCGTCACCCGCACCGCCTTCGGGTTGCCGTCGAACACATGCTCGAGATCGAGGAGCTGGACGCTCACAGGCCTCGGCGCGACCACCAAGGTCCCGGCAGCTTCGCCTACATGGTTGAGATCCGTGGATTCCACGGTGATCGCGTAGGTCCCCGCGTTGCGAGGCGCCCCCGTCTGACCGTCATAGCGTAGCCGGTAGGGGATGCCCACAGGGTCAGACTCGACCTCGACGACACGAGGCGAGCCATCGTACACCTGCTGCAGCCCGTTCAAGACGAAGGTCACCGCACGCGGTGTGATGGTGACCTGCGCTTCCCCCTCTCCGACGTAGTTGAGGTTGTCCACCGTCGCACGTAGCGTGTAGGTGCCCGCGTTGACCGGAGGTGTTCCCGTGGGCAGCCACAGGCGCTGCACGAAGAGACCGGCAGGCTGCGTCGTCACCGTCGGCGTCGGAGGGCTCCCCGTGTAAGGCCACACAAGGTTGGTGATGATCACCTCCGCCACCGCTGGTCGCACGACCAGCGTGCCGCTGACCTGTCCGCCCTCGTTGGCGGTGTCCACCGTCGCCACCACGGTGTAGCTGCCAGCGTTCACGGGCGGCGTCAGCAACCCGTTGTAGGTGACTTGGACGGGAGCATCGCCGGCCCCGACCACCCGTACCTCACGCGCTGTCCCGTCGTAAGGCTGGTCGAGCTCCTCGAGGGTGAGGGTGAGGGTCCTGCGCAACACCCGCAGCTCACCCTGGGTGTTGCCGCGGTAGTTGGGATCCGTCACGGTGACCCGCACATCGTAGACCCCGACGTCTCGCGGGACGGTCTCGCTCCCGTTGTAGGTCACCCGTGTCGACAAGCCCCCAGGGGTGGTGACCACGCGCACGGGGCGCGGCGAAGCGTTGTAGGTCTGGGTCAGGTCCTCTAGGCGGAGGGTCGCGAGGGCTGTGTCGACAACAAGAGTTCCCTCCGCTTCACCGACGTAGTTTCGATCGACGACCCGAGCAACGACCGGGTAGCTGCCCGCGTTGAAAGGCGCGTCCGCTGACCCGGCGTAGGTCAGCTCAAAGCCGAGACCCGAAGGGCTGGTGACGACACGGACGAGTCGAGCTTGGCCGGTGTAGACTTGCTGCAGATCCAAGAGCTGGACCACGGCCAAAGCAGGGACAATGCGCAGCACCCCCGAGGCGCTCCCCTCGTAGTTCCGCTCGACGATGGTCGCCTCAAACGCATAGTCACCGGCTTCTACGGGTGCCCCGCCGAGGTCGGAGAACACGATCTCGACCTCCAAACCGGGAGGCGTTGTCTCGAGAAGGGGCAGCCGGGGCTCTCCCGAGTAGGTGCGCTCGGCCTGCACCACCCGCACTTGGGCTGGCGCGGGACGAATCACGAGATCGGTGCTCGCCTCACCCTGATAGTTGGGATCCACCACAACAGCGCGGAAGCGGTAGGTGCCCGCATCGACCGCCTGCCCACTCGGCGGCGGGTTCTGCAGGCTCAACGTCACAGGCAGACCGGGTGGCACCGTGGTGACCACAGGCTGCTTCGCGCCGCCATCAAAGACATGGTCGATCTCGCCAAAGGTGAGGGTCGCTGTCGCCCGCGTGATGTTCAAGAGCGCATCCCGCGCCCCTACGTAGTTCGCAGTCGAGACCTCGACCCGCACCGGATAGCTCCCCACCACCGTCGGTGCTGTTGGGCTGCCAGCATAAGTCAAGGTGAAGGGGAGGTCCGGAGCCACGGTCACCGAAACGGCCCGCGGCGTCCCCGTGTACACCTGGGTCAAGCCCGCCAAGGTGATCTCCGGCTGCGCACGGGCGATGCTGATGGTGCCCTCCCCGGACCCGACGTAGTTGCGATCCCGCAGCTCGGCCCGGACGCGGTAGAGCCCCGCGTCGACGGGCGGACCCTCGCTGTCGAGGTAGATCACCTCGTAGGGTAGACCGGGAGGGTTCGTCACGGCGCTGGCGACCACCGGCTGGCCCGAGTACACGAGCGACGCAGAGAGCACGGTGACGACGGCAGTAGCCTGGGTGACGGTCATGACCCCAGTCGCAGCACCTGCGTAGCCCCGCTCGGTGATCTGCACGCGGAACCCGTACGACCCTGCCTGCACGGCCACCTCGTCATCCCAGACCAGGGAGTACGCGAGGTCCACGGGGGTCGTGATGACCGCAGGCAGCCGAGGGGTTCCCGTGTACTGCTGGGTCAGGGATGCCAGCGCTACCTGCGCGACGATGGGCTCGATGACCAGCGTGCCCGCCCGCTCCCCGACGTAGTTGGCGGAAGCCGGCCGCACAACGAAGCCGTAGCTGCCGGGGTCCACGGGAGCGCTGCCCGCGTCCCAGTCGATCACGAAGGCGACACCGGTGGGTGTGGTCGACACCGTAGGCGAGCGGGGGGTGTCATTGAAGGTCTGGGTCAGATTCGACAGGCTAAAGGAGACCGGGCGTGGGAGGATCACGAAGGTCCCCTCCAGCGAACCGACATAGCCCGGGGTCGTGATGGTGGCCGTGAAGGGGTACGAGCCTGCGTCGCTGGGAGCACCACCACCGCCGGCCCAGGTGAGGCTGTAGGCCAGGCCGGTGGGGGTGGTCGAGAGCAGCGGCACCTGCGGTGAACCGTTGAAGGTCACCTCACCCTGCGTCAGGGTGAGCGTGGCTTCCGCGGGGACGATGACGAACACGTCCTCGGCGAAGCCTGCGTAGCCACCGCCCGCGATCTCTGCGCGGACTGGATACTGGCCGGGAAGGGTGGGCGCTGACCCGCCGGCCCAGACGAGCCTTGTCGGCAGGCCTGCAGGCGTCGTCTCCACCATGGGCTCCTGCGCCGAGCCATTGAAGGTGCGCTCCAGGAGCACGAAACGAATCTCCCCGGGCGCAGGCGTCACGACGATGGTGCGACGGACTGGAGCAGCGGGCGCGTAGGACGCGTCGCCAGCTTGCTGCGCTTCCACGATCACCTCACCCGCGTCGGTGAAGGTCACGCTGTCCCCATCGAGGGACGCCGGCCCCTCGATGAGTCGAAAGGTCACAGGCAACCCAGAGTCCGCCGACGCGGTGAGCGCGACGGGGGAATCCAAGAACGCGAAGGGGCCCGGCTGAGGGAAGTCGATGCTCTGTTCGAGGCCAAACGACACCTCGATGGACCCGTCCGCGTCCACGTCTTCGAAGGTGTAGCTCGCGGCTACCGGGACCTCCACGCCATCCACCAGCACCTGCCTCACGGAGCGCCCACCCTCCGGTGAGAACACGAAGACCTGGCTGTCGCCGGCCGAGACCTTGGTCGGTGTGTCGGGCATGATCGTGCCGCCCGCACCCGCGCTCGGCGTGAGGACATAGAAGACCTCAATGGACCGCTCTACGGGCTCCGCGGGGGCGTAGTCGGCGTCTCCCTCCTGGGTCGCCTCGACGACAAAGACCCCACCCGCATCGAAGCGCAACACGTCAGCCTCGATGGTACCCGGACCGCTGATCAGGCGATAGGAGACCGGCAGCCCGGACGAGGCCGTCGCGCTCAAGGTGAGGCTCTCGTCACGGAAGAGGTAGCCTTCAGGATCCACTGGAAAGGTGATGACCTGGCCCTGCCCGAAGTGGGCCTCGATGCTCCGGTCGGCCTGGACGTTGGTAAAGGCGTAGGAGGTCGTCGGTGTCACCGACACGCCGTCCACCAAGAGCTCGGACAGGACCCGGTCCGCGTCGGGCGTGATGGTGAAGGTGACGCCCCGGCCGTTGCCCACCCCGACCACACCCGAAGGTTCGATCGTACCGCCAGCCGTCGCAGAGGCCGTGATCGTCCAGCGCGTCCGGTAGTTTGCCACGACGCCCATGATCTCTCGCATGCTGCGCGCGTTGTTGGCGGGCCCTCCCTGACCGCTCGCGGAGCGCCCCGTGGCGACACCGGAGCGAGACACCGACGGGTTCGAGAAGTGAGGCACCTCGACGTAGGTCAGCTCGGTGCCGCTGTAGTACCCGCTGTAGGTCATGACGGAGACCTCAGGGATCCCAGCGGCAACCCAGCGCCACCCCGTAGAGTAGGTGCGCAACCCCCCGCTCGCCCCCGCCGGTGCGTCATCCTGAAGGCGGCTGTGCGCGTTCCCCATGTTGTGACCCAGCTCGTGGGCCACGGTATAGCTGAACGTCGACTGCTGGACCCGGCTCAGCGAAAACCCAAAGGCAGGGCTTCCATTGGTATTCGTGAGCAGGTAGGCGATGCCACCCGTGTCATCCGTGCGGGTCAGGATGGCCACCAAGTCTGCACCCTCTTGGTCGCGCACACCGTGCACCTCATCCATGAACCCGTCGTTCGTCTGCCGCAGTCGGTCTAGGTCAGTCCCGCTGGTTCCGGACTCCTCATAGTCCGTCTCGATGATCCTTACCAAACGGAACTCCAACGACACCTCGCTGTTCTCCAGCGAGACGTTGGCTCGCTCGAAGGCGACCGCGAACACGTTCCCGATGCTGACCGCGTTGGAGGACGCCCAGCTCGCCGCCGCGGGCGTGTACACCCCCAAGACGTCGATGGTCGTATCGACGCTCTTGGGACGCCACCCCCCCGGCAGCCCTCCCGGCTGCTCGCCGTCACGCAGGCGATCGTGCTCTTGCTCAGGAAGGTCGAGCGGGTCTCCGGCTGGAGGCGTCGGCACATCCAGACGATCCGGGATGTCCACGGCACCGCCGCAACTGTGCACGTCCAGGTCCTCGCGCATCGCCTCCATGAGCACGATGTCACCGCGGCCATCACTGCGCAGGAAGACGATCGCTGGAGCGTGCGGGGCGTCAAGCACCCAGTACCAGTTGTCCCCGTCGACAGCCGCATACACGTACGCCTCTACGGGCGCGTCCACACGTACGACAAAGGAGACGGGGCCGAAGGGGTGCTGGCGATGGCGCGTGACCTCGCCCTCCCAAACCACGTCGTCCCAGAGCGGGATCCGCACCCGGCTGCCCTCGGCGGGCCACTGCCCAGCGGCCAAGCCGGCGTCCATCACGACGCGGGACATGCGTGTCGCTGGCTCGGCGAAGCGGAGGTCGTCGGGTGCGTCCTCGCCTACCTCCCACAACCTCAGGTCCACTCGGGCCAGCACACCTGCGTCAACAGCGGCATCTCCCCGCGCGAACCCTGCCCGACTCGCGTCCCCGACCCCACGGATGTCGGACCTGGCGTCCGCGCCACGGGCATCGATGAGCGCAGCGTCCGGAACACGGGCCTGATCGGTGGCACCCTGCGGAGCCCACGTGTCGCAAGCGCTGACGGCCGCTATCGCCACAAGGGCAACCACAGCGGCAGAGCAGCGCATCCACCGGTTCACCCTAAGCATCTCGTGCATCGCCACTCCCTCACTGCAGGGCGGTGCGTCCCTGCACGTCCGGTGCCCGGTGAGCTGAGACCTATGCGCCTCCCGAGCCCCCAATGGGGCGCCATCTCACCGACTCCTCAGGAGCTTACCCAGGGGGCACACCCAGCGTCAACGATCGGCGCCCTCATGAGGTGAGACCTGGGGTGACCAAGGGGCTGTTCTAGGGAGCGCGCGGAGCAAGAGCGCTGAGTCCCGCGAGCAGCTCGTTGAACACCGCACGGACCTCGTCGGTCCGCGGCGCCTCGCCCGGTCGGCTGAGCGCCTCCAGCTCCAGCCCACGCAGCGTCGCCAGCACCAAGCGGGCATGGAGCGCAGGCCGCGGGGACGCCATCGCCCGAGCGCAGCGCTCGATCAAGGCCAGCAGCGCGCCCTGCCACACCTGAAAGCCCGGCGCCAACGTGGGCCGGCGCTCCAGCTCGAGCAGCACGGTGTACTCCAGCACGAGACCCCGGCGTTCCGACACGAGATCGATCTCCAGCGCGCGCCAAAGGGCCTCGCCAGCCTCCTCGGCGGAGGGTGACGCGGGAAGGCTCTCCGCGAGGAGATGAAAGCGCTCCAGGGCGCGCTCCACGTACCACGAGAAGGCCGCCTCGATCAGCTCCTCGATCGACGCGAAGTGGTAGGTCGCGGCTCGCACGCTCGTCCCCATCTCCGCTGCGATGGACCGATGGGTCAGCGAGCGCAGGCCGTCCCTGGCGATGATCGTCAGCGCCGCTTCCAGGACGGCCTCACGTCTGGAGGCTTGCCCACTCATGCCCCCCCCGACGTCGCGCCATGACCCTCCGAACGCCGAAAGGGCTCGAGCCGCGCCGACACCCTGGAGAGCGCCGGCTGCGCCTCGCGAAGGATCGAGAGCAGCTCGCGGTAGATGGGCACGTTCGCTCTTCGCGGCTCCACGCGCTGGCGGATCTCAACACGCTCGCGGATCTCAGCCACGCTGCCCACCTCCCCCACCGCTACGGCGGCAATCATCGCGGCACCCACCGCGCCCGCGTGGGGCGCGGCCGCCGCCACCTCCAAGGGGTGGTCCAGCGCATCCGCCAAGGCCTGGAGGAGCGTCGTGCTCGCGGTGCCACCACCCACGACGCGGACCGGTCCGGACCCCTGCCCGCTCCCGGACCCTTCCTGCAGGGTCCACGCCAAGTTCAGCGCAATCCCCTCGTGCACCGCCCGAACCACCTCGGCTCGCCGGTGCTCCAGCGAGAGCCCCAGGAAGGCACCGCGCAGAGACGCGTCAGGGACCGGCGAGCGCTCACCGAACATCCAAGGAGCAAAGATCAACCCACCAGCCCCTGCCTCACTCGTACCCGCCAATCGGTCTACCTGCCCGAGGACCTCGTCGACGTCGGCCCCCCCCTCGGGCCAGACCTCCCGCGCCAGCCATGCGGCACACGCGCCGGCCGTCTCGTTCTCACCGATCAAGAGGTGGGTGCCAGGTGCTGCCGCCGCCGTGGACACCATGCCAGCCTTCGGGACATGCCGCGGGCGCTCCAGCGTCATCGCGACCCAGCTCGACGTCCCCAGGCACACGTGCACATCGCCGACGCGGGTGGCGCCGGCCCCGACCGCCGCGGCCGGGATGTCCGCCAAGCCCGCGGCCACCGGCGTGCCTGCCCGCAACCCCAGCGCAGACGCGGCCTCGGAGGAGAGCTCGCCCGCGATCGCCGTGCACTCGAGCAGAGGCGCTGTCCGGTCCAAGGGAAACGATGCCAGACGTGCCAGAACCCGGCTCCACGTGCGACGCCGCCCGTCGATCAGCCCTGTGGCGGCGGCTCCGGTGACGTCCCACGTCGTGCGCCCCGTCGCCATGGCCACCAAGCAACCCGTTGCGTCTGTGAGGTAGCGCACACGCTCCCACGCATGCGGACGCTCCCTGCGGAGCCACCACACCTTCGGCACGATGTCCTTGGCGCCCGGCGTGGCGCCAGCGAGCGCGCGGCAGACGGTCGCCCCCCCAAGACGGCGCGTCAGCGCCGCCGCCTCTGAGCCAGCGCGCCCATCCAGCCAGCATATGCAACGGCCGACCGGACGATGCGCCGCGTCCATGGGGACGAGCGCAAGCATCTGCCCAGCGAAAGCCACTGCGCGAATATCGCGCGGCGGAACGCCAGCGCGCTCCACAACCTCCCGCGTGCACAGGGCCACGGCGCGCCACCAGTCTGCCGGATCCTGCTCCGCCATCCCAGGACCTGGGTGCACCAAGCCGAAGGTCGACCGCGCGGTCGCCAGGACCCGCCCCTCCGCGCTCACCAACACCGCCTTGTTGCCGTGCGTCCCCAGGTCATGGCCGATGAAGTAGCTCATAGCTCCCTCAAAAGGGCAGCGGGACGGCGTGGTGTGTCCCCTCCGCATCCCTCCGCTCGATCGTGATGCTGTCGGCACCCCCTACCCCCAGACTACGACCCATCGCCAGCGCCAACACCAGCAGGTCCAGGGGCGCCGCGGCCACTTCAGGGGGAAACACACCGCGCCGCTCGATTCCTCCCCGCGCCATCAGCACAGCCCCCGCGGCGGCAGGAATGCCCGTTCCCTCACCCGCGCCCACCGACGTCGATGAGAGCTGAAAGACGTAACCGGCGTCCTCACCACCGGCCCTCCCAGCGACGTCCACCCGCAAACAACCCGCTGGGCCGCTCACGCCCGCCGCCGCTAGCAGCGCCGGCCGCCGCGCAAGGATGTGCGCCACCGAGAAATCTAGCGGCACCACGGGCTGCCCGCACACCTCCAGCGGCGTCTCGCTGCACGCACCCACCCGCACCATGTCCTGCGTCAAGTGGAAGTACGAAAGGGGAAAGATGGATCCGAGATTGGTCGCGCGGCGCAACCCGGGGAGGAAGCGGGGCAACGTCAAGGTCTCCGGATGGGGATACGGGTACACAGGGTACGTCCCCACGTTGTGGAACGCCACGTCGCGCACGAAACGCTGCCCGCTCGCCTCAAGCTGGCGAACGTGAATCATCTCGCCCTCAATGAAGAGTGGGACATCCGCGGTCATGGCGTGAATGCGGTGCTTGAGCACCGCCGCACCCTCCTCCGGCTCACCCCCGTGGATGTGCATGATGTCCACAGACAGGACCTCGTCCAAGAGCCCATCCGCGCACAGCGCCACGAAAAGGTTGGCCAACCCTGGCGAGTTGCCCATGCCGATCAGCGCAGCGATGCCCGCCTCACGCGCGATGCCATCCATCGCCAGCATCGCCTCGGTGGGCTGTAGGTCATCGCACACGTCGACATAGTGGACGCCCGCCCGAATGGCCGCCCCCAGGATAGGAGGACCAAAGCGATAGAAGGGACCCACGCAGTTCAGCACCACATCCACGCCCCGCATCGCCGCCTCCAGCGAGGAGTCCGACGACGCGTCCACGACGAGCGCGCGGCCCCGGGGGCCCACATCGCGCACCGTCGCCTCCGCAGCCTCCGCGCGAACATCACCGACGACGATCTCCGTGATCTCGTCGCGCGTCGCCACCGCGCGTGCAGCCACCCGGCCAACGCCACCACCTCCACCCAACACCAGTATCCGAGCCATGACGACCTCCTCAACCTACGTGTCTGCCCTTGAGCACCCCTGCGAGGGCAGCACGCGCCACCCAGCGAACGAGCGCCCTCAACCTGCGACCGCTTTCGCAGATCACCTGACGTAAGGTAACAAATGTTACGCTCAGCGCAAGGACAAAAGGAGGCAGCGCGAAGATGTCGCTCGCCACCCACAGCGTCCCAGGCCCCACAAGCGTCCCAGGCGCGCCCGGTCACCGCGCGCAGCCTCGTGCTTGAAGCGGACATCCAGAGCGCACTACCCTATGGACGCGTGGGCGACGCGCCCGCCGACGGGACACAAGGGGGAGACGCGACCGCTCATCGGGCTGGCCGCCACCCACCGCCGCCAGGCGTCTCGACCCTGACGCGTTCACCCGCCTGGAGGGTGAAGGTCGCCTTCCCTGGCAGCTGCGTGCGCTCCCCCGAGGGGGCCACCCGGTACTGGACGCCCGGCGCGCCATCCTCACCGCCCTCCCTCCCAGGCGGCGGGAAGCGCCTACGCTCGCCGAGGAGCGTGACCTCCGCTGGCTCGAGCACCTCGATCTCTCGAACGAGGCCCTCGCCGCCAGGGTGCTGACCCTGCCCACCGCTCCCACGGCGCAGCCCGTAGGCCCATACCCGCAGCGGAAACGCATGCTCCAGCGCCTCGATGGGCGTATTGAGCGTGTTCGTCATGTGGGCTTGCATTCCGGAAGCGCCTGGACCTCGCGGGCCGCCGCCGTGACCTCCACCCAGAGTCTCGTAGGAGACAAAGGCCCTCGTGGCTCCGGGCAGCGACCCGATCAGCAGGTTGTTCATGGTCCCGTAGCTCGACGCTGGCACATCGCCTGGGAAGAGCTTGGCGAGCGCGTCGAAGCAGAGGTCGACCAAGCGCTGACTGGTCTCGACGTTGCCAGCCGCGACGGCCGCGGGCGGCAAGGGATCGACGAGGGTCCCAGGCCGCGTGATCGTCTCGACCACCGACCAGACGCCTGCATTCGCTGGCAGATCACCACCGACCATGCACAGCAGCGCGTACACCACCGCCGCGTCCACGATGGCGCGAGGAGCGTTCATGGGGCCAGCCACCTGCGCATCACTTTCGCTGAAGTCGAAGCAGAGGTGGCCCGGCGCGGTGGTCAAGCGAAGCCGCAGCGCCACGGGTCCGCCCGTGCCGCGCGCGTCGTCCAGAAACGCGCGGTGCTCTTCGGTGTGTTGGGGCAAGCGCGACGCCCACGCACGTACCCGCTCCCGGGTATAGGCGACGAGCGCCTCGATCTGGCGAAGGCAGCGCTCGGCGCCGAAGCTCGCTGCGAGGCTCTGGACCCGACGCACGCCCAGCGCGTTCGCGGCGCGCTGAGCCGCGAGATCACCCAGCCGCTCATCCGGGGTCCGCGACGCGCGGCACAGCGCATGCACCAGATCATCGGTGAGCGGCTGGGGCGGGCAACGCCACCCCTCTTGATGGATGTCCGTCGACAGGGGCAACGACCCGGGGCTGATGCCACCGACGTCGGCGTGATGCGCGCGGGTCGCTACGTACATGCGCACGCCATCGCCCAGGGACACAGGCGTAACCAAGGTGATGTCAGGTAGGTGGGTGCCCCCTGCGTAGGGGTCGTTCACGATCCAGGTCTCTCCATCGGCTGGCGGTCCGTGGGCGATGACGGCCTGCACACAGCGCGGAGCAGCCCCCAGATGGACCGGGATGTGCGCCGCTTGCGCGATCATCCCTCCCGCTGCATCGAAGAGGGCACAGCTATGGTCCCGACGCTCCTTGATGTTGGGGGAGAGCGCCGCTCGCGTGAGCGCCTGGCCCATCTCCTCCGCGACCCCTTCCCACCGGTGCCGATAGAGCTCGACCATCAGACGGTCTCTGTCGTTGATCATCGTGTCTCTGACCTCAGCCATGCTCCAAGAAGAGGGCTCCGTCTGGAGCCGCACGCGCAACAAAGCCGGCCGGAATCCACACTGTCGTGTCCTCTCGCACAAGCGCCCGGGGCCCTAACGTGAGAGCTCCTTCGTCGCCCTGGGGACGCTGCTCGTCCTCCCACAACGACCGGGGGCCCTGGACTGCCACCCGTACCTCGACGACCTCCACCGGATGTCCGGGCAACGTGAAGCCAAATCGCTCCTCGTGGCGAGCCACGAAGGTAGACTCCAGCGCCGCCACATCGGCCGCGTAAGGGACGCACAAGGTGTGGCTCTGCCCCGCATAGCGGCACTCGGCCTCCGCTGAGAGAGCCGCCTCTCCCTCCCAACCATCCAATAGTCCAGCCTCAAGCGCCGCGATGAGCGCCGAGCGCGTCGCGACGTCCAAGCCGAGCACGGTGCGTCCCATCACACGCATCGGGCGGCTCTGCAACATCCCAAGGGCGCTGAGAACGCCCGAACGAGCAGGGATGACGGCGCCTCGCATACCCAGGAGCGCAGCCAACTCCGCAGCGTGGAGGGCACCCGCGCCCCCAAAAGCACAGAGCCAGAGTGGCTCTGGGTCCAGACCCCGCTCCACGCTGACAGCGCGCAGTGCGCGCGCCATAGACGCGTTGGCGACCTCGATCGCGAGGGCTGCCATCGCCTCCGCGCTCAGCCCAGCGCTGGCTCCAAGAGCCGCGAGGGCTGCGTGGGAACGGTGGGGGTCCAGCGGGAGGCGGCCGCCAAGGACCGCGTCGCCGGGAAGGCGACCCAGGACGACGTGAGCGTCGGTCACGGTGGGCACGTCACCACGCCCATAGGCCGCCGGTCCAGGATCAGCGCCAGCGCTCTGCGGACCGACGTGGAGCGCGCCCGCTTCGTCGAGCCAAAGGATGGACCCTCCGCCAGCGCCCACCGTGTGCACATCGAGCATGGGGACGTGGATCGAGAACGCGCCCACGCGGCTCTCATGCCGCAGAGGCGGTGGACCGCAGCAGGCTGCGACGTCCGTAGACGTCCCCCCCATGTCAAAGGAGAGCACCCCCGGGAGCCCATGTTGTGCGGCGACACGCTGCGCCGCGACCACACCGCCTGATGGTCCAGAGAGGACGGTCTGCACGGGCCAGCGGCTCGCGTCATCCAGGGTCAGCCGACCACCGGCAGAGCCCATGACCTCAACGCGCCGCGCCGCTGGCTCGAGCCGCTGCAGGTAGTGGCGCATCTTCGGAGCGACGAAGGCGTTGGCCACCGTCGTCGACGCGCGCTCCACTTCACGAAAGGTGGGCAGCACGTCGTGGGAGAGGCAGACACAATCTTGCGGCCTGTGGGTCCGCAGCCAATCGCCAACGCGGAGCTCGTCCTCAGGGTTGGCGTAGCTGTGCAGCAGCACCACAGCCCAGCTCTGCGGCTCCATTGGGAGCTGCGGGAGGAGCGCGTCCAAGGCGTCCAGGTTCAGGGGCAGAAGACGCTCGCCACGGGGCCCGGTCCGCCCCCCGACCCCGACGCATCGCTGACGCTGGACACCGCCCTGCGGGCGGGTCGGCTGCAGCGCGTAGAGCTCGGGGCGCGCCTGCCGGCCGATGACCAGGAGGTCTTCGAGGCCCTCGTTCGTCACGAACCAGGTCGGCGCACCACGCCCTTCGAGCAGCGCGTTGGTGGCCACGGTTGTCCCGTGCAAAAGGACCCTCACCCCGCGGACGCCCAGGGTATGCTGCAGGATCTGCAGGCCCTGCAGGAGGGCTCGGGCGGGGTCCTCGGGCGTGGAGGGCACCTTGGCCTGGACGATCTCCCCCTGCCAGACCGCCACGAAGTCGGTAAAGGTCCCGCCCGTGTCCACGGCCACGACGAAGGCGTCCTCCGCTGCCGCGAGCAGCGTCTCCTGCGCGACTTCAAGCACCATAGCCCCTCAGGGGAAGATACCTCGCTCGCGGTAGATCGCGTTGAGCCGCCGGATGGCCAAGGCCAAACTCGCGACGCGAGGCGTCACGCGGTGCTGGCGGGCCATGTCGCGCACGGCATCGTACGCGCGGCCCATCATGAACTTGAGCCGCGAGTCGACTTCGTTCAGTTGCCAGCTCTCGGAGCGCTTGTTCTGAACCCACTCGAAGTACGACACCACCACTCCGCCAGCGTTGGCCAACACGTCCGGGACGACGTCGATACCCCGCTCCGCCAGAGCGGTCTCCCCCTCAATGGTGCAGGGCCCGTTGGCACCCTCGACCACCACCCGACACCGTAGCAGCCCGGCCTCGTGCTTCCCGATCTGGAGCTCGGTGGCTGCGGGCAAGAAAATGTCGGCCGGTGCTGCGAAAAAGGCATCCCGGTCCACACCCTCCGCCTTGGGATACCCCCCGACACCGCCATGCACCTGCACGTAAGCCCTGAGATCGACCGGGTCGATCCCCTGCGTGTTGATGATGCTGCCGGTGTGGTCATTGACCGCGACGAGCGTCGCACCAGCGCGGCTCAGGAGCATCGCTGCGTGAGAGCCTACGTTGCCGAATCCCTGGACGGAGTAGGTGGCGTCCTCCAGCCGAAAGTGGTTGTCCTCAGCCCATCGATCCAGCGCGAAGACACAGCCCTGCCCCGTCGCCTTCTCGCGCCCGATCGAGCCCCCCGCGGCGAGGGTCTTGCCGGTAACGACGCCGCGCATGGCGTTCTTCTGGTGCACGCTCATGCCGTTCATGTACGTGTCCATCATCCAGACCATCATCTGGCCGTTGGTACCCATGTCAGGCGCAGGGATGTCATACTCCGGCCCGATGTTGTTGCCCAGATCGTGGGTGAAGCGTCGCACAATGCGCTCCAGCTCGCCCTGCGAGTGCTCGCGAGGCGCGACCGCGACGCCACCCTTGGCACCGCCGAAGGGCACCTCCAGGATGGCACACTTGTAGGTCATCAACGCGGCCAGCGCCTTGACTTCGTCCAAGGTGACGAAGGGGCTGAAGCGGATGCCGCCCTTGTAGGGGCCAAAGATGTTGTTGTGCTGGATGCGGTAGCCCGTGAACGTTCGGAAGGAGCCATCATCCATACGCACGGGGAAGTGGACGACGATCTGATTCTTGGGCTGGTGCAGGATCTGGCGCACGACATCGTCCGGCTCGGCGATGCAGAAGGCCTGCTCCAGCTGGTGGAGGTGCACCCCGTAGAAGCTCTGCTCATAGGCAACGGCGCCGTCCTGCGGGGCAGCGCTGGCCTGCTCGACCGAATCTGGAGTATCGTCGACCACGCTCTTGTCCTTCTTTCGCATCCCCTACCCCGAGGCTGTCTCTGCCCGAGGAGACCGCGCCTGGCTCCTCGCAGCGTGCTGGCAGTCTCCCCAACCACTCCTGTCCACGGCGGTCAAGAACGCATCATGGCGCAGCGCGGCGCCGCACGACCTGCAGCACGGGCCCCGGTGTGATCCACGCCCGTCCGCCCTCGTCAACCTCGCCGCCGTCCATCGAGACGGGCACCCCCCTCTCGATGACGACGCGCGCCTCAGGGACGACGCCTGCCCTCATCGGCCCGAGCATCGGGCCTCGCTCGACCAGGCCCGACGTGTGCGCGCACCAATAGGTGCCGGCATGCAGGGGACTCGTGCGCAGGGACGCGACCCACGACAGGCCGGCCACGACGCGGTCGCGGGCACCGCCCTCTCGGGCGCGTCGAAGCTGGACCGCGCGTGCCGCCTCTGCACCGACATAGACGCGCTCGGCGAATCGCGGGCCGTCCCACGCGACCCGCTCGACGCGGCAGAGTGGCCAGGGCGTGGTATCGGACGCGCTCAGCGCGGCAGTGACCACGCGAGCCTTCGACGAGCGCTCCTCCTGGGTGTGCAGGTCGAGAAGCCACCACGCGCTCTCCGAGAGCGTCATCCCCCGCCGACTCAGCGCGGTCCACAGAGCGCACCTCCACGGAGCATCCCCCCGAAGCGCGATCCACGCTGGAAGGCGGCCGAGGGTCATGAGCTCGTGTGGCAGCTCGCACCCTGAGGACCACGCGATGCCTGCGCCGGACTCCGCGTGGAGGTCCCCCGCCACCCGCTGGGGCGGCTCACCCGCTGCCGCTGGGTCATAGAGCAACACGTGAGCCGCGTTGGGAAGTGGCGGCAGGCTGCGCGATCAGTTGCCGAGCGCGCTGCGGATGGCTTGCCGCAGCTGATCGGCAGGAATGGCGCCACCGATCTGGCGACCATTGACGAAGAGCGCGGGAGTACCAGAGACCCCGGCGCTCCGGCCGTGGCCTTGCTCCTGGGTCACTTGTGCGCGGAATCGCCCCTCGCTCATGTCCGCCCGGAAGCGGTCCATGTTCAAGCCAAGGCTCTCGGCGAAGCCGAAGAGCTGCTCCTCGGTGAGACCACGTTGGTTTTGGTAAATGAGCGACTTGAACTCCCAGTACTTGCCCTGGGCGTTGGCTGCGAGTGCCGCCTCGGACGCAGTCTGAGAGATCGGCCACCGCCCGAGGGGGAACTGCTTGGAGACGAAGAGCACGCGGTCCTCAAACTCGGGCATCACCTCCGCCAGGGTCTCGGACAGCCGACCACAGAAACCGCACTGGAAGTCGGAGAACTCGATGACGGTCACGCGTGCGTCACGCGGTCCACGGGTCGGAGAGTCGCCGACGGGGATCTCTACCGGACGCGCCTCGCGCTGTTCTTGTGCGCCGCCGCCGCCGATCATCGGCGGCCGCTCCGCGGCGGATGCCATCAGGTTGGTGTAGACCTGTGCCCGCGGCACCCCTCCTTCGATGACACGGCGTGCGTTCGCGATCTCGCGGTCGATGACAGCCTTGAAGGCATCGACGGGCTGCGCGCCAGCGAGGCGCATGCCGTTGATGAAGAAGTGGGGTGTGCCTTGGGCTTGGACCGTGTCTGCCAAGGAGGTGTCCTCGCGAAGCCTCGCAGCGGTCGCCTCGCTGTCGAGGTCGGCGATGAAGCGGTCCATGTCCAGCCCGAGCTCACGCGCGAAACGCTCGAAGTTCTCGCGGGTCAGCTGGCTCTGGTTGTCGAAGAGCATCGCGTGGAACTCCCAGAACTTGCCTTGGTTCTGAGCAGCGATCGCGGCCCGCGCGGCGGGCTCGGAGTTGGCCTGGAAGCCGAGGGGGCGGTGCTTGAAGACCACCTGGAGGTCATCGCCGTACTCCTCCATCAGCGCTTGCAGCGTCGGGCGAACGCGGTTGCAGAAGGGGCACTGGTAGGAGGAGAACTCCACGATCGTGACCAGCGGCTGCGTCCCACCCTTGGTCGGGCTGTTGCCCACGGGGACGCGGATGCGAGCGTTGGGATCGGGCCGGGGGCGCTCCTCTTGCGGACGCTCCGCTTGTCCACCCTCTCGGAGGTTGGCGGTCAGCCGCGCACCGAACGCCTGGGCCACGGTCTGCCCGCCTTCCACGAGCCCCCGCGTCGCGGCGATCTCTTCTCGCACGACACTCGCGAAGGCCTCAAAGGGTTGCGCGCCGACCACGTTGCGGCCGTTGATCAGGAAGTTCGGCGTTCCCCGGATGCCGAAGCGTGTCGCTGTCGCGAGGTCCGCGTCAATCATCTCGTCGTACGCGTTGCTGTCCATGTCCGCGCGGAAGCGGTCCATGTCCAAGCCAACTTGTTCGGCGTAGCGCTCCAGGTCTGCGCGAGACAGGGCGCGCTGATTCTCCATCAGCAGCGCGTGGTATTCCCAGAACTTGCCCTGGGCATGGGCGGCGAGCGAGGCGTTGGCTGCGGGGCGGCTGTTCTGCTGCATGGGCAGCGGGTGCTGCTTGAACACCAAGCGCACGTCGTCGCCAAACTCATCGAGAATTTGCTTCAGGGTCGGCTGCACGCGACCGCAGAAGGGGCACTGGAAGCTGGAGAACTCGACGATGGTCACCAAGGCGTTGGCGCCACCCATCACCGGCCGGCCCACGAGGCCGAGGCGATCCTCTGCGTCGTACTGCGGACCCTGAGGCGCCGCTGCGCGCTCCGTGGGCGCCACGTTGGTGGGTTGCTGACGCTCGCGCGGGGCGTCGGAGCGGGAACAAGCGGATGAAGTGAGGGCGAAGAGCGCCGTTAAGGACACCAGCGCCAGAGAAACGCGACGATACGACATGATCACTACCCTGCTGCTACAAACCAATCACGGGACAACCTTTTTCGAACCCTGCCGGACAACCGCCAGACAGGGGCCATCATTCCCGTTCGACCCCATAGCGCTGAACCCGCGGGGTGGCAAGGGAGCACAACGAAGGCCTGCGGGAGCACCCCAGGGCCCGCCCTCAGTCCTCGTCTGGCGCGCGCGCGTCACGCCCGCGGACCATGAAGATGACCCCCTCGGCGATGCTCGTCGCATGATCCGCGATGCGCTCTAGATCTTTGACAACAAAGAGCAAAACGAGCCCCTGAGAGATCGCGATGCGCTCCTGCTCCATCAGCCGCTGCAGCTCGCCCTGGATGTCCCGGTGCATCGCGTCGACCTCGTCGTCTCGCCGGAGCACGTCCCAAGCGAGGTCCACGTCGCGATCCACGAAGGCATCCAGGGCGCTGGACATCATCTGACGGACCCTGCCTGTCAGCTTCGGGATCTCAGCGTAGGAAGTGGGCGCCTCGTCGACGGAGAGCGCCGCCGCGCGCTTGGCGAGGTTGCGGGCGAGGCCACCGACACGCTCCAAGTCGGTCGCCAGACGCATGGCCATGGTGACAAAGCGGAGCTCCGATGCAGCCGGCTGGTGGAGCGCCAAGATCTTCAAGCAGCGCTCGTCGATCACGCGCTCCAAGCGGTCGATCTCTTCGTCGAGGTCTCGGCCGCGCTCGGCCTGCAGCCGGTCCCCCTCCAGCAGGGCGTCGATTGCGGCAGAAAGCGCCTCTTCAGCGAGGCCCCCCATCTCCAGGACGGACTGACGCAGATCCACCATCTCGTTACGAAAACGAGAACCCGACTGGGCATTCAGAGCCATACTCCTCCAAGCTTCCTGCGCGCGTCGCTACCACCCCCCACCCTGCCAACGAAACCCCGGCAGCACAAGGGCTCGCACCCTCTCTTCACGGAGATGTTGCGTTGTCCTCCGAATCCTCCGACGGCAGGGCGCCACGCGCCTCCGGGAGCAGCACCACGAAGGCGGCCCCTCGACCCACTTCGCTCTGGACCTCGATCTTGCCATGAAGGGCCGTCACGAAGTGCTTGACGATCGACAGGCCGAGCCCTGTGCCGCCCACTTGCCGCGCCCGCCCCTTGTCCACGCGGTAGAAGCGCTCGAAGATGCGCGGTAGATGTTTGGCCGCAATGCCCGGTCCGTCATCCCGAACCTCCAAGCGCACCCACGCCGGCACCGCCGCCGGCCCGACGTCCAGCCAAACGTTGCCACCTGCAGGCGTATACTTGAGCGCATTCTCCAGCAGATTACGGACGATGTACTCCACCGCACGGGCCTCGGTGTGCCAAGTCGCGACCTCCGGAGCCACCTGCACGCGGACCTTCATCCCCTTGTCATCAATGACCTCCGCCAAGGCTCCGAGCGCCTCGTCGATGACCTCGTCCCAGTCCACGTCGACGTAGGCTTCCTCGATTCCCACCGATTCCAGGCGCGCGAGCACCAGCAGGTCGTCCACCAATGCGCCCAGGCGCCGCGCATGGGAGAGCATGACGACCAGCTTGTCGTGCACGAAGGGGGGCAGGTCCACGCCACCCCCTGTGAGCGTCTCCGCCCACCCCGCGATCGCGGCGATCGGCGTACGAAGCTCATGCGATACGTTCGCCACGAAGTCCTGGCGCACCCGCTCTAGCTGCCGTACCTGCGTCAGGTCGTAGAGCGCCAGCACCGCCCCACGCACCCCCTCCCCCTCACGCAGCGGCGCGCTGGAGACGCCCAACCACCGCGCGCTTCGCGTCGTCTGGACATCCTCGCGCTGTGGGGCCGCCTCGCGTATCGTGCGCTCCATGAGCTCGCTCAGCTTGGTCAGGCGGGTCACCTCCAGCAGCAAGCGCCCCTCGACAGCGTCGCTGGTCCACGTCTGGGCTACGCCGAGCAGCTCTAGCGCCCGCGGGTTGATCAAGATCACCCTACCGGTGGCGTCCACGACGATGAGCCCCTCGTTCATCGCGCCCACGATGGTGAGGAGCAAGCGCGTCTCATCTTCCAGGAGCGCGAACTGCTCACCTACCTGGACACGGAGCGCCTGCAGGGCTTGATGCAGGACCGATGGCTCACCAGCCGGGGGGGGAGGAAGGGGCACGTCGTAGCGACCCGCGGCCCACTCCCGAGCCACGCGGTGCATCGCGTCCAGCGGTGCCGTCAGGCGACGCGACCACCACCAGCTCATGGCGACGCCAAGTACCAGCGCCAGCAAGAGCGCCACCCCGAACGCCCAGCGCAAGCCCGAGAGCTGCTCAGCTACACTGCGGCGAGGCTTGGCGAGCCGCAGCACGAAGCGTTCCCCACCAACGTCCAAGAGGCGGGTCACGTAGGACATCGACTCCCCCACGCTCTCCGAGTAGCGGACAGCACGGCCCTCGCCCCGCGCGAGCGCGCTCGCCACCTCCGGCCTCGTCGCGTGCGGGGCCCAGCCCCCCGGGGGAGCGGGGCGTGAGTCCGCGATCACGCTTCCGTCATCGTCGATCACCGTGGCGCGGAGGCCAGCCTCACGCTCGATGTACTCCAAGAGCGCGCTCACGCTCTCCTCCGGACCGCGAAGCCGCTCCTCGACCGCAGGCGCGACCAGCGCCACCATGGACTCCAGCTCGTCGAGGAGCGTGCGTTCCAGCCAGCGCTCCACGCTGAAGTAGAAGGTGAAGGCTGGGACCAGCGCCGAGAGGAGGATCACCAGCCCATGGGCCCCCAGCATGCGCCACTGCAGGCGCTCGTGCCACGCGAGGGGGGGAGGAGACGGGTTGGCTGGCACGGGACGACCTCACAGGCTAGGGTCCAAGCGCCCTGGGGGATGCCTACAACGCCGCCTCTACGAGAGGTTGCGTCCTGACCGCAAGGCGCTCGCGCTTCCCCACGCCGCTACGCCTGGTTCGGGCTCTCGACGAAGCGGTACCCGACCCCACGCACCGTCTCAATATAGCGACCGGCCCCCAGCAGCTTCTCCCGGAGGCGCTTGACGTGGGTGTCCACGGTGCGGGTGGTCACCTCAACGTCAATGCCCCACACGTCGTCCAGCAAGCGCTCCCGTCGCTGGACCCGACCACGGCGGCGCAGGAAGGTCGTCAGCAGTCGAAACTCCAGCGCGGTCAACTGAATCTCTTCGTCCGCAACCCAGACACGGTGGCGGTCCTCGTCGACGCGCAGATCGCCAAAATGCAAGATCTGGGTGTCGCTCTCGTCCGGCATCGGCTGATCGCTGCTGCGCTTCAGGCGCGCTCGGACCCGAAGCACGAGCTCGCGGGGGCTGAAGGGTTTGACCACATAGTCGTCCGCTCCCAACTCGAAACCGACGACCCTGTCGATCTCCTCGCCGCGCGCCGTGACCATGATGATGGGAATGCCCTTGGTCGCCTCATCGGCCTTGAGGGTGCGGCAAACCTCCGTCCCCTGGATATCGGGCAGCATGAGGTCCAGCAGAATCAGGTCCGGGAGATGAGCCCGAGCTACCTCCAGGGCATCACGGCCGCTGTGCGCCGTAAGCACGTCGAAACCGGCACCCTGGAGATTGAAGGCCACCAGGTCGACGAGGTCTTGCTCGTCATCCACCACGAGAATTCGGTCTCCCATCCTGCACCTTGTCGGAGAGAAGCGTACATCACGACGCTAGTCGTGGAAGAACGTGCCGAACGCAGGCTGCACGGCAGCCATGACAACGCAGTGACGAACTTCGGAATTTTCCGATGGCCTCCTGCACAGCGCCCACGCCTTCCTGGGCGTCCTTCAGGGCGCACTCACCGCAGCCGGCCCCCAGGTCGCGTGGCTGAGCAGCTGACGCAACATCGGCTCGGGCATCTCCGACGTGAAGGTGTACGCCAAGCCCTGGCGCTCCTGCAGCGCCACCACATAACCGCCGGTGTTGTCGAAGAAGGGCTCCTCCGAGCGCGGAGGGCCTCCTGGCAGCGCGTGGGAGGGGAAGGCCAGTACAGACACCTTGTGACCCTGCATCTCGTACACCAGCACCGCTGCCTGAGCCGCGCCGACGTTCCCCAGCCGTCCACCCAAGAGACGCGCGCTCCGGCCGAAGTCAGGCACGTGCACGTGAAAGGGGGTCTGGCCTGAGAACCAGCTCTGCACCGAGCGAGCGTGGGGACCGGTCACCTCGACCGTGATCGGCTTGCGATGCCACTCGACCGCCACCTCGACCACTGGCTGGGAGATCGCCGATGCTCCCGCCAACATCCCTGCGCCGCGCGCAGCCTCTGGTCCAGAGGGGGCCTCTGTGCCCAGCACCCACACCCCCGCGATGACCACCCCGGCAGCCAACGCAAGGGCACCAGCACCCTGCCGAAGACGACGCCCCAAACGGCGTCGTTGTTCAAGGCGCTGCTGATGCTGTCGTACCTCCTTGAAGCGCGTACAGGTGCGCTGGCGCAAGGTCTTGGAGAGCGAGACCTCTCCAGCGGCACGCATCTTCCGCTTCCACTGGCGCCGCTCCTGCGCCAGCGAGGCGCACGACCGACACCCCCGCAGGTGGGCGTCGATCTCGTCCGTCTCCGCGACGTCCAGCTCCTCATCTACGTAGAGGTCGAGCCGCTCAAGACAGTCTTTGCAAGTGATCCCGTGCGCCGTCATGGGGTCACCCCCTGGCCCGACGCAAGCCGTCGAAGTCGAGGACCTCGCCTCGATCCGCCTGGATCTGCTCCCGGTAGTCCTCCGAGAGCGTAGACACGATGCCCTCACCCAGGGCGTACCCCACCAGAGCGGAGCGCAGCATGCGACGGCCGCGGTACAGACGGCTCATCACCGTGCCGATGGGACAGTCGATGATCTCTGCGCACTCCTTGTACGAAAAGTCGTACACGTCCACGATCATCACCACCATCCGAAAGTCCAAGGGGAGCGACAGGAGGGCCTGGCTGACTTCGTCGCCAAAGAGCCTCTCCATCGTCTCTTCCTGCTCCTCCAGACGCGGCTCGAACTCACTCACTTCGGGCGCCTCTATGCGCTCAGCGAGCGGTCGACCATCGTCCTCACCGAGCACCACACGCTCGCGCTGCTTCCGTCGGTAGCGGTTGATGAAGGTGTTCGTCAGAATGCGAAAGAGCCACGCCTTGCAGTTCGTGCCAGGCCGGTACTTGTCAAAGCTCTGATAGGCCTTCAGCAGCGTGTCCTGGACGAGGTCCTCGGCCTCCCGTTGCGAACGCGTGTAGCGCATCGCCGCTCCGTAGAGCGCGTCAAGGTGAGGGAGCGCCTCTGCGTCGAAGATCTCGTCTAAGGTCTTCTTCTTCTTTCCGAACATCGCTCGACCTCGGGGCCGCAGGGTCCAGGAGGGAGGCCACGCCGGCGCTCCACCTACAAGGGAACGAAGATGAAACCGAATTCCTTCCCTGTCGAGCGAAATTCGATCACCCCTCATCCCTCACCCTTCAGCCTCTCATGAGCTCCGAAAGAGCCCGGTACGGGAGGTCCAGATCCCTCGCTACGGCCTCGTATGTCACGAAGCCACCGTAGGTGTTCACGCCCAGAGCCAACGCCGGGCTCGCCTCGACCGCGCTCGCCAAACCTCTGCCGGCGAGCTGCCGCGCGTACCCGAGCGTCGTGTTCGTCAACGCGTAGGTGCTCGTGCGAGCCACCGCGCCTGGCATGTTCGCCACACAGTAGTGGACGACACCGTGGACCAGGTAGGTGGGATCCTCATGCGTGGTGGGGCGGGCCGTCTCGATGCACCCACCCTGGTCGACGGAGACATCCACCACGACCGCGCCAGGGAGCATCTGCTGGATATGGTCCTCCGTCACCAAACGGGGCGCTCGCGCTCCGGGAATCAGTACGGAACCTACCACCAAGTCCGCGTCGACCAGCGACTCCAGGATGCTCTGCGGCGTCGAATAGAGCGCCTGAACCCGGTTGCCGAAGATGTCGTCATAGTAGCGCAGCCGGGGCAGGCTCACGTCCAACACGCTCACCCGCGCCCCCATGCCCACCGCCATCTTCGTCGCCTCCAAGCCGACCGTACCCGCCCCGAGAATGACGACGTGGCCGCGCGCCACACCTGCGACGCCGCCGAGCAGCACGCCCCGTCCTCCGGACTCCTTCTCCAGACAGCGCGCTCCGACCTGAATCGACATGCGGCCCGCGACCTCGCTCATCGGGCGGAGCAGCGGCAAGGACCCATCCGGCAACTGAATCGTCTCGTAGGCGACCGCCGTCGCCTCGCGCTCCATCAGCACGCGCGCCAGCTCGGGGACCGCCGCCAGGTGGAAATAGGTGTAGATGAGCTGCCCTCGCCGAATTCGAGGGTACTCCGCAGCGACCGGCTCCTTGACCTTGACGATCATCTCGGCCGTCTCCCACACCTCGTCAGCGCCGGGCAGCAGCACACATCCAGCCTCCTCGTAGGCCTCGTCCGGGATGCCGCTACCTCGACCGGCCCCCGCCTCAACGAAGACCTGGTGACCATCCGCCACCAGGAGCTGTGCGCCTCCAGGGACGAGCCCCACGCGGTGCTCCTGAACCTTGATCTCCTTCGGTACGCCAATCTTCATCGTGTCGCCTCTTCCTCTGGCCCTCGCGGACGGACGCGCTCCCCGCTCATGGGGGAGCTACGGGCCGGCGCTCTACCAACGCGGCCGCGAGGAAGCAAGCACAGGGCACCCGACACGCGGGCATCCTCAGACAAGGGATAGCTCCGCCGACGAAGGACGGAGGATTCGGGTAGGCCGGGCCTACCGGGACCCTGTACACACTCCGGAGACAATCTCCGGGCATGATCCCCATCCACCCACACCTCGCTGCCGACCCGCTCGGGTCCGGTCAGGGGCAGTCATGAGGGCGGTCGTATGACGAGCCTTTGCGATCGAGCGTCCGCCGATGACCGCCCGGCAACACCTTGTTCAATGCTTCGGAGTTCGGCCCCGAACCGCCAGGGGTGGGGCACAGGAACTCGATTGCGATCGGCCTGGGACGGTCCTTGACACCGGTCCGGGGACTGAACGACGATGGCTCCGCTATCGGAGTCGTCGCGCCTCTCGCTGCGGTCCTTTCCTCGCTCGCATCACCTCCTCATGCGCCATCGACCACCACGCCTACTCTTGACGCTTCAGCAAGCGACCCTGCTCACCACCCTTGTCGCCCTCCCTGCCTGCAGCACGTGTACGACCGACCAGGCAGCATCGTCTACCCGTGCTGTGTCCGGTGAACAGGACGCTCAGCCCCTCCCGGAGGCCGTCGGCGCTGTGCTGCGTCCACTTGGTGCCCGCCCGGTAGACGCGATCCAAGACGACTTTTCTCGCTTCCAGGGTACACGCCATACCCAGTGGGTCGCCCGGCCCACATCGACGGATGAAGCCGTGGCTCTCGTGCGCGCTGCGGTCGCCACACGAACGCCTGTCCGCGTCCGAGGTCGTGGGCACTCCATGAGCGGAAGCGCCATCGGTGGGCCGCATGAACTTCTTCTGGACACCCGTTCGTTGGTGCAGGTGTGCAGAATAGGCGAGGATGTCGTTCGGGCTGAGGCAGGTGTCTCCATGCACGACCTTCGTGAAGCGCTTCAGATCCACACGCTGCTGCTCCCCGTTATCAACGATGGCGGCCGAGGCCCCACCGTCGGAGGCTTTCTGTCTGCAGGGGGCTTCGGGGCAGCGTCACCCGAGCACGGAGGCATATGGGAGTTGACCACCGCCATCGAGTTCGTAGACGGCCACGGAGAGTTGCGCATGGTAGGGCGCCAAGACGAGCTCTTTCGGTGGTTCTTTGGGTCCGCGGGCCAGCTAGGCCTGATCGTCGCAGCCCGGCTGAGGGTCTTGGTCCCGGACGAAGCACGCGCTGCCCCTCTCGACGTCGGTGCCTGCGTCCAGGTGCCCACACCTCCGGGCGAGGAGCGTTGGGACGTCAGCGCCAACGAGGGCGAGCGACTCTTCTGGTGGACGGTGCTGACGCCAGCTGGCGATGCGGAGGACGCACGCCAGGCGCTGGCCCTCGTGCAGGCGTCCCACTCCGAGGGGCCGCTCGTCTTCCTCCAGGCGTATCACTACCACCTCCCATCCTTCGGCCTGCACCCGCCTCTACTGCTCGCGCAGCCTGGTGATGGCGCTGCAGTGGGTGTGTGGGCGATGGCGCCACCCGGGGCACCCGAAGAAGCACTCAGACGGCAAGTTGTCGGCATCGAGGCAGCGGTCGCGCAGCGTAGCGCCGAGCGCGGTTGGCGCAGGTACCTCGGGGCCGAACTGTCGCGAGGTGCCGAGGCCTATCGACGCTCGCTCGGGGACGACGTCTGGAACACGTTTCGCGGCCACAAGGACGACGTCGATCCGCTGCACCTCTTTGGCCGCGGCAACGTATTCCCCATCCCCTAGCCAGACGCGGGAGTCGATGCAGGACGGGGCGTGCAGGGGCCGCCGAGTCCACCGACATAGACCCTGGCCCAGGCGTGGCATCGGGCCTCTAGAAGACCGTGCCGCGACCGAAGAGCCCCTGCGGATCAAGATCCGCCTTCACTTCCCGGAACCGCTCCCACACCGCCTCCCCCCAGTTGGCTCGGTAGATTGCCGCGCCACGAGGCAACTCCGCAGGCAGGTATCGCCGCCCGCCGCGCCTCTCTACCCACGCCGAGAAGCGCGCTTCCATCCTTGCCACGTCCTCGCGGTAGGAGGTGTCGCCCTCAACACCTGCCGAGCGTCCGAGCATACCCACGGCCACCATGTCCCCGGCTGCCGGAACCACCAAGGGAGCGAAAGCACCCCGATCCGGTAGCGGCATGCTGAATGTCTCGACGATTGCGAAGCGCTCTCCTACGCCCTCGGACGCGATCCGCCGCAGCTCCTCGGCAGCCACCTGGGCTTCGAGCGCAGGGACAAACAACGTCCACCAATAGAGCCGCGCGTCTGAGTCATCCGGCCTATCCAAGGGCAGCAGCTCCTCCTCGACGACCATGCAAGCGCCAACCCCAAAGTGGGACGCCATCCTTCCTTCATCCTTCACCAAGAGCACAATCTCTACCTCCGCGATCACGCCGAGTTGTCCGACCGAACCAAAGAGGTAGCCAAACACCTCGTCGTCCCGGGAAAACTCCACGTAGCGGCCTGTCCCATCGACCAACGCAACGCGGGTCACGGTTTGCCAGAATCCGCCATGCGTCTCGGATCCAGGGCCGAAGCCACCCGCAGAGACGAATCCCCCAACGGAGGGTCCCGGTCCTCCCCCGTTGATGACCGGCACCGCTCCTCCGACCGCGTCGAGCGCAGCTTGCAGCGCTGTCATCCCCGCACCGGCCCCCACGGCTATACGCTCTGGCGCCACGCGGCACACCCGGCGGAGGCCTCTCGTGTCCAAGAGTACTTCACCGGGAAAGGCGAGCGTTGCGGCGTTCGTGGAGTGTCCTCTCCCTCTTACCCTCATGGGAAGCGCGTGGGCGACCGCGCTCTGCACCACAGCGACGAGCGCGTCAACGTCGGCTGGCTGGGCCCAGCACTGCCGATGGACGCGCACCTCGCGTCCTCCGTAATCCGATTGGCTCACTGCCTCACAGCGTGCACCCGCCGCGATGAGATCCAGCTCAACATGGGCGGGTAAGGTGGCCGACGCGTTCAACGGGTCGCCTGAACAACCGCGTCCCGAGCACCCTACCCCCCCCAGCAACACTGCAAGTACCAACGCAAAGCGGAACGCCGAGAGGCCCTGGCCAAGCAGACCTCGGGACTTTTCGCAGGTCCGGTACCTAGTTGCTCCCCATCCTCGTACGACCATGTCCTCCACCTCTCTAGGCCCCACACTCCGTCGCCTCACACTCAGTCGCCCCCTCGCGGTGCCGAGAGCGCGTGCCGCTGAGCGCGGGAGGGCGCTGTTGGCTGGGCGCTGAGATCGACGAAGACCGCGTCCAAGCGCTGCGCTGCTTCCTGCATGCGGGCCTCATCGATCACGCCCCCTCGACGCAAGTTCCGGAGTATGTTGCCCATCTTCACCTGACGACAGTGTGGCATCTCCCCGCGCCGCCATGCCTCGCCGAACACCATGGGGTTTGGCAGGATAGCGCCCAACATGACGACGTCCTCGAGCACGAGCTCGCCCGGCGTCCTGCCAAAGTACGAGGCAGCTGCCTCCCGCAGCCCCCAGCTCGCCACACCCCACCGCGCCATGTTCAGGTAGAGCTCCAAGATCCGATCCTTCGACAACTCACGCTCCATCCACCAGGTCAGGACCCACTCCTCCAGCTTGCGATCCAGCGTCCGCCGACCGTCCAGCAAGAGGTTCTTGACGACCTGCTGCGAGATGGTGCTGCCACCACGTGCGAGCGCGCCCGCCTCCAAATTCGCCAGCGCAGCCCACATGAGGCCCCGCACGTCGACCCCCTCGTGGAGATAGAAGCGGTCGTCCTCCGCGGCGAGGATCACACGAGGGATCCACGACGGCAGCGCGGACAAGCTGACCCACGTCGCCTCCGTCCATCGGCGCTCTTCACCCACCTCTGTACGCCACCGATAAGTAGGCACAACCGCGCGGAGCGAATCCCAGCGGGCAGCCCCGTCTGCGGTCAAGCGCAGATCGCTCGTGTCTACCTCGAGCTCGAGGAGCGCCTCGCTGGGCCGCCGCGGATCCAGATCCCACGCGACATAGCCCGCCACGCCCCCCTCCAACCCGAGCCGACGCAGCGAGGGCGCCACACCTGCTGGCAGCGCTGCTAGGAGGGCACGTATGGTCGTGGCCTCGAGACGACCATGCCCCTGCGTCCACCAGATCTCCTCCTCGCGCCGCAAGACTCCAACCGACGCCCACGTTGTCGTGCCGATCTCAAGCGCTGGGACGGCCCACCGGTATGCCTGCAGACGCGGATCCACCTCGATCGAGGCCTGGAGGGAGACATCCCAAGGCGCCAGCGGACCCTCGGCGAGCCAGGGGGCGCTGACATCCAGTCCTCGCGCGCTGCCGTCGACAGCCACCTGCCACCGCCCAAGCCTGCGCGTGCGCTCGAACACCACGCTCCCGGTGGCGATGCCAGCACGTACAACGAGGGGTCCACCCTCTGGCCACAGCGCCACCCAAGGGGAGAGCCTATAGCCCTCGGTGACCGCTTCCAGGCGCAGGCTGCCATCCGCCGCCTCCCGCCAATCCAGGTGCAGGCCGTTGCCCTCATCGTCCGGCAACACGGCGCTCCCGACGAACACGCCTTGCCAGCTGCGCTCCAAGGCCAGGGTCGCAAGCTGCAGCGCATGGTCCGCATCGGAGCCGGTGAGGCCCACGCGCACGTCGCGGGCCTCCAGCCGGACACCCTCCCATCCAGGCAACACCTGCACGCGGTCGAACCAAGCCTGCTGGACGGTCCAGTCGCTCATTGGCCCCGGCTGTACGCCCAACGACTGCAGGCGCAACGACGAGAGCTGCACCATCCCCCGGCCCCAAAGCTCCAGTGCCCCCAGCGACACGCGCGCCTGGGCACCGAAGAAGGGAAGCCCGTGCCCGACGGGCAACACATTGTGATCATCCGAGGGCACCAGACGCAGCATCAACTCCTGGCCCGCCCCCCACCGGCCGACCAGCGTGGCCCTGCCCCACCCTTCGAACTCCAAGCGACCGCGCACCTCACCCGGCTGCACGGGGGGACGCTCCCCGCTGTGCCATGCACGGCGCTGCCTGGGAGCTCGGATGTCCAGCTCCTCGACGCGCAACGCCAGACCTGGCCACCGACTCGCCGCGTCCTCAAGCGCGACGTGCCCACCGGTGACACGCAAGTCGACGTTGGGCAGGCGCAGCTCCGGGCTTGATGGGGAAGGCGAGACCACCTCGCCACTCACGTCCGGGGAGTCGCCGGCAGGCTGAGCGCTCGCCCAGCGACGTCGCCACCACGCCAAGAGGCCATCGTCGCCTTCGTCGGTCTGAAACGCCACCTGCGGCCTCAACAGCTCCGCCGCGCAGAGATCCCATCGCCATCGCTCGCCTGGGCGACGGCACAAGACAACATCCACGCGCTCGACCTCTACGATCGGCTGGGAGGCAAGCCAAGGCCTCACCCCAACCGGATACACCGCGACGCCGTGCGAGCGCCAACGCCACGGGGACACGGGCCAGACGCGCGCAACACGAATGTGCACCTCCCAGCGGGACTCCGCCTCGGCGACCAGCGCGCGGACCTCCTCGTGAACCAGACGTTGCGCGACGAACGCGACGAGCACGGCAACGCACACGACGCCTGCAAGGAGCGCGGCGCCCCCCCGTCTGCGGCGCGCTGCGCGCGGTGTTGTACCCGGGTCATCCTGCATGCTAGAGCCCTCGCGTGGCCCATCTCGGGTGCCGCTACCACGTCCGGCAGACTCTCGTCAAAAATGCGTTCTCTCCTGACCCTAGCGCTGCTCACCTCGGCAGCCTGCGCGCCAGCCGTGCTTGTCAATGAGGGACCGAGCGACCCGAGCGCGGTGCAAGACCCCTTCTTGCGGCTGCGAGACCGGTCTTCGGTGGTGGGCTACGAGTTCGGCCGATGTGCGAGCGACGCCGATTGCCAGGCTGGCCCCTGCAACGGCATGACCTGCAGCTCCCCCGAGCAGCCGATCGTCTGTGTCGACACTCCGGTTGGCCGCTGCCTTCAGCAAGCTGACCCAGCCTCGTGCGCCTGCGTGGAGGGCTACTGTCGCTGGCAGAGGACACCCGCCATCCTGCGCTGCGCCGACCTGGACGTCCCCCGACCGATGGACCGCCCGCACGAAGGCGATGGAGAAGGGCCCTACCCTCGCCGCTACTGGTGACGCTGGGGACCGAGGTGCCCGTGTCGCGATTCAGGCCGCTGCCTGGCACGCGCGCTAGCTGAGCTTTGCTCGGTCCAGGGTCTTCTCGAAGGACGCCATCACGGTTGCTGTGACGCAGTCTCCCCAAACGTTGATGGTCGTGCGCATCATGTCGAGGACCCGATCCACGGCCAAGAGCAGGCCGATCCCCTCCAGTGGGAGGCCCACGGACTCGAGCACCAGCACCAACATGACCAGGCCAGCGCTGGGTACTCCCGCCGCACCGACGGCGGCGAGGAGCGCGACCATCAGCACGGTCGCCTGCTGCCCCAGCGAGAGATCGATCCCGTAGGCCTGGGCGATGAAGAGGGCAGCGACGGCTTCGTAGAGGGCCGTGCCATCCATGTTGACTGTCGAACCCAGCGGCAGCACGAACGCCCCCGTGCGCCGCTCTACGCCCGCCCGGTTCTCGATGTTGTCGAGCGCGACCGGCAGCGCTGCGGCAGACGATGCGGTCGAGAAGGCCGTCAAGAGGGCTGGGGCCATGGCGTGCGCCAAGCGGATCGCGCTGACGCCGGCGAAGAGAAACAGCAGCAGGGGTAGCGTCACGACCGCGTGGAAGCTCAACGCAAGCGCCACCGTCAGGACGTAACGCAGGGCAGCCACGAACACCTCAAGGCCCGTGTCCAGGGTCACCTGCAAGACCAGCGCAAAGATCCCGACAGGGGCGAGCGCCATGATCGCCTTGGTCATCCGCAGCATGACCGCGGAGAACGCGGTAAAGAAGCGCTCAACGGCTTCGCCCTCACTGCCTGAGGCTGCCGTGACTGCGCCCAAGCAGATGCCAAAGAAGATCACGGCGAGCAGATCAAAGGTCTTCGCCATGGAAGCAAAGGGGTTGTCCGGCACAATCCCCAGAAGCACGTCCCCGACGGGGGGAGGTGTCGGGAGCGTTGGCTCCGCCACACCGAGGGTCACCCCAACCCCGGGCTCGATCCAGTTGACGAGGACCAACCCCGTCACGATGGCCAAGCAAGTCGTCACCGTATAGAAGGCGAAGGTGCGCGCACCCAGGCGCCCGAGATCGGCCAGCGGGAGCCTCGCGACGGCGCTCACGATGGTGCTGAACACCAGGGGGACGATGAGCATCCGCAGCAAGCGAAGGAAGAGCGTCCCGACCCACGCCGCGCTGGATCGGAGGGCCTCGACCTCGTGCCAGCCCAGGGCACGCGCGAGGAGGCCGAAGGCCAGCGCGCCGACGATGGCCAGCGCTACCTGCCCATGGAGCTGCCGGTACCACGGCCTAGCGCTGGTGGGATCGGCAGCCACCGCGACCTAGAGGGTCCCGGCTGGCACATCCACTCCCAGCGCACCGAGCGCGTCCAGCAGGTCCCGCTCAGCCCCAGGCTTGACAGCGAAGGCGCGCGGGCCAAGGCGCTCCGCGAGCATGGGCTGTACCGCCTCGGCGCGGGCTACCCGATCTCCGTCATCGTCCGACCCGAGGAGGAGGACGTCCAGGCGCTGCATGGACGCAACCGCAGCGCGCCCGAGCAGACGTTTGAGCGCCAGCTCGCGCTCTGGAGAGAGGCCACCGACCAGTCCGATCCTGAGCAGCGCCAGAAGGCGCTCGAAGCCTTCCCCCTTGGGGAAGCGCGCGTGAATACGCGCAGGATCGATCTGGTGAATGCCGTCGCCGAGATCTCGACAGAAGCGCTGGAGCCGAGCCAAGAGACGAAGGTCGGTGCAACCGATAGGGGCCAGGAGCCGATCGTCGCCGTGCCAACGCAAGCTCGCGTGGATCGGCCCTTCGTAGTCGATCACGAGCGGGTGGTTGGCCGTAAGGGCCCTGTCGAGGGCCTCTCTGTGCCCTTCGGTGACGAAGGTGAAGGTATAGTCGAGCGAGACCACCTCGACATCCTCGCGCGGATCCACGGCGAAGGTGACGCCGGATTGGATAACCTCGGGATCGCCCTTGGGCCCTGCTGCGATGAGCTCACCGCAGAGGAAGATGCTCACGCGGCGGTGCAGGCGCTCCCAGTCATGGAGGTGGTACTCGACCGTTGGCGGCGGTGCCGCGGGCGCGTGCGTCGCCAGGATGTCGAGGATGGACGCCGCGGTGTACCCGAGCGCGTAGCCGCTCTGCGCGCTCTCGCCGTGCAGCCTGTACCGGACGACACGCTCGCTGGTGCGCACGATCTCCGCAAAACGGCTCAGGTCATAGAGCAGGGGGATCGGCGCAAGATCGATGAAGCACGTGATCTCCAGGCTCGGCTCCACCATCACGCTGTTCTTGCCCTCCGGCTCCTCAGGGCGGTTGGCCAAGCCGATCAACGCTTTGCCAAAGGGGGTGAGGCGCGCCCGCTCGGTGCCAGACTCCTGGCCTCGCCCCAGCTCCGCGGCGCCGAGCTGAGGGAGCGTGTGGCGCACGAAGCCTTCCACGAAAGCACGCACGTCCACTTCGCCCAGAGGGCTAGCGGGGAGGCTCGTGCGCAGGTACTCGTTCTCCAAGCTGTAGATGGTCTTGACCGTCTCCTCGATGTCGAACCAGTCCGCGAGCTGCAGACGCCGGAGGGCTGCCATCACGGAGCCGCGCGGACCCGCGAGCGATGCGCCTCTGTGGCCGACCTCTTGGAAGCCACCGTCGCCTTGCCCGGTCACCGGGGGCTCGGAGGAGAGGTACCACTGGACGCAGGAGAGCTCACTCCACACCCGCTGCTGCTCCAACGCCCTGTGCACCAAGGGGAGTCGCTCCGACAGGCCCCGCCGGAAGTAGCTGCTCCCGCTCTCGACAGCGACCAACAGGTCACCGCGGCGCTCTACGAGCCCGAGGGCTTCGGCCATCGAGAGGAGAAACACGGTCGTGGCCCAGCCGTCCAGCCGAACTGGGTCTGGCGAGGCGCTCTGTTCGTCTCCAGAGCTGGGGTCGATCAGCGTGGGCGCCATCGCCTTGAGGTCCGAACGGTGCGCAGATCCATCGCGGTTGAGGCGCAGTGGGTGCCGCAGCAAGAAGGTCCACGCGTGCAGCAAGTTGAGCTCAACGACGTGCGCGCGCCGGCCGAGCACCACGCGGGTCTCCTCTTCGACGTGCTCGACCACCTCGCGCTGCGCGGGAGGCTCACCGGCGAGTCCCTCGAAGCCTGGCGTCACCTGAAGCCACTGCTGCAAGAAGCCCTGCTCGAGGACCAGCTCCAGGGGCACCGCCTCGCGGGCCTGGGTGTTCCCTGCGATGACAAGCCCCATGTGGATCAGAGGTTCCAGAGCCTCCTCAAAATCGTTGTACCCGTGCAGGAACCAGCGCTTCTTCAGGCGCTCACCGCGAACCCGTCGGTCCATCTTGTCCAAGAAGGCCAACAACCCTCGCGATGCTTCGGACAGCGTCTCCAGCGCCTTCTGGCGGGCGCGCTTGTCCTTGAAGTGCTCCTCCAAAACAGCCGCCGCTTCCTCGCCCTCAAGGGACCAGGCCCGCATCAGGTGCAGGAGAGAACCCTCACCGTAGACCTTCTGCAAGGTCTGCACTGGCTGGCTCATCGCGTCTCCTCCCCCTGCGGTGAACCCGCGACGGACAGCAGCCTCTCTCCCACCAAGCGGGGAAACTGACCGTGCTCACGCATGCGCTCCAAAACCAACTCCACGTCCCGAGCCGGTAACGCCAAGTGGAGCTCGCCCAGCTGAACCAAGTCCACCTCCATGTCTTCGAGGTGGCGCAGTGTGTCCTTCAGCGTTGCGGGCTCATCACAGACGATCAAGGCCACATGGCGGTGGATGACCGCGCCAGGACCACCGTGTTGCAAGCCGACCTCCTCATTCGATCGTGGGCCCGACCCGGGCAACCCGCCAGCACGCTCAGCCGAGAGCATGGGCAGGGACGGTCGCCAGAATATTGCCATCGGGGCCCTCTGGTCAACCGTCCAGACGCTGGCTAGGGTAGGTATAGCCTTCCCGGCGCACCTCGGGCCTCGACGACAGGGGACGCACCCCAGGTCGCGACGTGTGCGAGGCGCTGCAACGCCTCGCTGATCGTGCCCTGAAGTCGTGTCTGCCCCACCGACGCAGGGAGCGCACCGGGCCTCTCCCCAAGGGCCCTCCCCACACCGATGAGCCTCTCAGTCTCCGACATCACCGCGCTCGTGGAGCGCGTCAGAGCGCTGCTCCTCGGTGCGCGCCTCCAGCGCGTACGTCGGCGCGCGTGGCCCGCCGGAGTCCTCCTGGCGCTCCGCCAGCCTGGCGCGACCCACCACCTCCTCCTCCAAGCGTGGTCACCTCACGCGCGAATTCAGCTCGCCCCACCGGAAGCAGAGAGCGCCCACGCGGATGCTTTCGTGATGGCATTGCGATCGCACCTTGAGGGCATGCGCCTCTGCGAGGTGGACCTGTGGGGAGGCGACCGAGTGGTCGCCCTGGGGTGGGGTGCTCCTGCAGCCCCTCCTGAGACCGAGAACCCTTCACCGGAGCGCCACGTCCTGCGCTGGCTCGTCGCGGAGCTGACGGGTGCCCGTGGGGCCCTGTTCCTCCTCGACGAGGAGCGCAACATCGTGGCTCTGGTCGGGCGGCCTCTGGGCCGCACCGCCCCAACACGCCCTGGAAGCCCTTACGCCCTGCCCGACCCGTCCGTGTCGCCACAGACGTCCCGAACGAGCGGCGCGGGCACCCTCGACGAGCGCCTCGCCCACGAGGCCACGCAGGAGGCGCTCGCCTACGTCGCCACGCAGCGCGCGGCGCTCCTGCAGCCCCTGCGGCGCCAGCGCCAGCGTCTCCAGCGGAGGCTGGACGCGCTGCGGCGCGACCTCCACGCCGCTGACGATGCCCCCCGCCTACGCCAGAGCGCGGATCTTCTGCAAGCACAGCGGCAGCTCTACACTCCGGGAGCAGAGCACGTCGTCGTCCAAGATTGGTACGCTGGCCCCGGCGCGACCCGACACCTGCGCCTGCGTCCGGACCGCACGCTGAGCGAGAACGTCGACCTCCTCTACCGCGAAGCTCGGCGACGTGAACGCGGCGCAGAGCACGCCCGTACGCGCCTTGTCTCGACGGAGGCAGGCTTGCGTGCCTTGGACGCCACGATCGAAGCCATCGAGGCGGCGGGCCCGCTGGAGATTGCCGATCGCGCCTCCCAAGCGCGATCGGCACAACCCCTCGGCGCTGGCTTAGGCAAACGCGCCGATCGGCGCGGCCCCACGCAGCAGCCCCGACGCCTGCCCTACCGCACCTTTCGAGCTTCCGACGGGAGCCTCGTCTTCGTGGGCAGAGGCGGACGCGACAACGACACGCTCACCTTCCACGTCGCCAAGGGCAACGACTGGTGGCTGCACACCGAGGACCACGCCGGATCCCATGTCGTCGTTCGGCCTCCTGCAGGTCAGGCCTTGTCCTCAAGCGCGCTCGAGGAGGCCGCTCTGCTGGCTGCCCACCACAGCAAGGCCAGAAAGGAGGGCGTCGTCGCCGTCCGCTACACCCAGCGCAAGCACGTGCGCAAGCCCAAGGGGATGGCGCCAGGGCGTGTCATCCTCGCCGCGGCCAAGAGCGTGGACGTTCGCTTGGACGATCCTCGCTTGCGCAAGCTCTTGACCAGCGACGACGCGGGTGAGCGCTGAGGGCTCATCAAGGTGCGGTGTCCGCTGAGGGCCGCGGATGCGCCGCTGCCGCTGGCCGGCGGAAGTTGGTGTCGGGCTCATCGACCTGATCCCGGCGTATCCACGCGGAGAACGCGACGCTGACCACGCCGAGCGTTAGCGCGAGCCCGTAGAGCAGCACGAGGGACAGGTGTGCCATGGGGGGCCTCCTAGCGAGCTTCGTTCACGGGGCGGGCGCCTCTATGCGGCGCGCACCGGCCGGTGGGGAGAAGCGAAACCCGGATGCAGGTAAGTCGACGTTCTGTCGCACGTTGCGGAAGATGATTCGGTTGGTGTTCCCGAGGGGGTCCAGCAGCACGACCTCCTCGACCCTGTGGTTGCTCGGCGCGACGTGCAGCAGAATACGCCGCACCTGCCCGTGCGAGCGGCGGGGGGTAAGCTGCAGCACGTGACGGCCCTGGGCGTCAGCTGGGCGGGCGGCGACCTCGAAATCATCCGCGAGGCGTCCCTCACCCATGAGGAAGCGCAGCGCGAGCGGCAGCTGGGCGTCAGCGAGCGCCTCTTCGTAGTACTGCCCCTGTTCGGGCTCGTACACCCACAGGCGCGACCCGTCGCTCACGAGGAAGCGTGGAGTCGGGGTGCTGTAGTCCCAGCGCATCATGCCGGGTTTACGGAAAAAGACCTGACCGCGGCTGGTCCTGGTCTCGCCTAGGCTCGCGCTGGTATAGACCTGCTCGAAGTCGGCGACGAAGTCGCGAACGCCGTCGTAGGTGTTCTGCACGGCATCCACGAGGGCCGCAAGCTCCGATACGCCTGCCTCCGTGGCCGCTGGCTGCGACGCGGCGCCCGTAGCGATCGCCTGAGGCGAGGTGAGGAGGAGGGTAAGCGCGAAGAGGGTGGTTTCCATGGTACACGGCGAGAGGTGGGAGTGGGCGGCATGACAAGCCAGCCCTTAGACACATAACGCAGCCCTGGCGCGGCTATTCGCGGGAGGGGATGGAAGCGTTCGCCGCGTCGCTCTCGTCATGCGCGGCGTCGGTGGGTTCGAGGGTCTCGATGCACACGGTGCGGATTCGGCGCGCGTCCGCGTCCTCAATGCGGAATCTCAGCCCCCACACATCGATCGCGGCACCGGGCGGTGGGATCTCACCTGCCAGCTTGGTCAGGTAGCCTCCGAGCGTGTCGAAGTCCTCGTCCTCTGGGAGATCGACACCGAGCACATCCCCGAGGTCCTCCACGTGGATGCGGGCATCCGCCCGCCAACGCCCGGGTTCAAGGGCGACAAGCCAAGCGCTCTCGACATCGTATTCATCGAGGATGTCCCCGAAGAACTCCTCCATGATGTCCTCGAGCGTGACGATGCCCGCGAAGCCACCGAACTCATCGACGACGATAGCCATGTGGACGCGATTCTCCTGCATCTCACGGAGCAGCTCGCTGATCGGCTTCGTCTCCGGGACGAAATTCGCCGGCCTGAGGAGGCGACCCAACTCGAAACGATCGTCGGGGCGGCGCGTCCCGAAGTAGCGTAGGAGGTCTTTCGCGTAGACGAGCCCGACAATGTTGTCGATCGGGCCGTCTTGGACAGGGACCCGGCTGTGGCCGGCCCGGAGCAGGGTTTGCAAGAGCTCCTGCTCGTCGGCGTGGAGGCTCACGGCGACGACATCGGTGCGCGGCACCATGACCTCTCGGGCGACGGTGTCGGTAAACTCGAAGACGGAACGGAGCATCCGCTCGCGGTCCCCCGTGAGGGAGCCCTCTTCCCGACCGAGTCGCACCAGGTACTCAATGTCCTGCTCGCTGACCTGTGCCCCCGGCCCACGGAGCTCGCTCCCCGTCCAGGCGGAGACGCGCTGGGTGACGAGGTAGAAGGTGCGCGTGATGGGCCACGTGATGAGGTACCACGGCATCAGGGCCCAGAGCACCGGCACGGCCACGCGCTCGTGGTTGGCCCTAGCGAGCGTCTTGGGCGTAATCTCGCCGAAGGTGAGGAGGAGGAGCGTCATCACGCCGACGGCGACGGCGACGGGATTCCATGCGGCCTCGCCGCTTCCCCCAGGCGGAGTGAGGAGCTGCTGCGCGACGGAGGTCGCGAGGGCAGACGCGGCGATGTTGACAACGTTGTTGCCGACCAGAATCGAAGTCAGGAGCATGAGGGGCTGGTCGAGCCAGCGCTCCAAGACGCGGTGAAAGGGTCCGCCCTCCTGCAGGAGCTGTCGGGCACGGGTGCCGCTGAGGCTGGTCAGCGCGGTCTCGGACCCCGAGAAGAAGGCGGAGAAAACGAGGCAGAGCGCGATGCCCGCGATCTCACCCCAGGGCACGGCGGTCACGGCTGCCTCGTCATGGTCGGCGCGGTCGTACCCCTAAAGGGCGAGAGGGTGCGCGAGGCCGCGCGGCCCTCTGGAGCCGCGGGGAGGGAGTCCAAGCGCCACGGGGGAGGCTCCGTCACGGTCGCCTCCCGAGGCGAGCGGGACACGGCGTTCCGTAAGCTGGGGCGCCGGAAGCTCGGGCTCCGGTAGCTGCAGCCCCAGAAGGCGGTGCCCCGAAAGGTAATGCGCTGTTGGACATCGAAACGAGGAACGCTGGTTCGCGGGGGAGGTGAGGGCTGAGCATGCGTCGCCAACTCGTCCGCGCCTTAGCTTCTTCTGGCACACAGCGTCAAGCGCGTCGGTGAGAGGAGGAGCGCAGCATGGTTGACATCGGCCGAGGGCAGCGAGTAGACCCACGTGGACCTTTGTATACTGCTGCTTGGCAGCAGGCACTACGTCAACGGCGGGCGTGCGGTGTGAGGCGAGTGGCCTCCGCGCGGCGCTACCCCGCGCATCGAGGAGAGCGAACCATGAAGCGTTGGTGGACATTGGCCCTGGTCGGGGTGCTGTTGGGTGTGGCGGGCGCATGTGGTGGCGCAGGGGCCGGCGGCGCGATCGCCGATGTTGAGCGACAGACACGCGCGACCGAAGAGGGAGACTTCACGAGCCTCGTCGCGGAGGCGGAGGCCCACTGGGAGCGGCGCGCGAGCATGGAAGACACACAGCGCGCGATCGCGCTGTGGGAACAAGCGACGCGCGTCCCCGAGCCGGCCGGCATGACCCGTCGTCAAGCGCTCTACCCGGTGCTGGCGAAGCTCTCCCGCGCTTATTACTGGCTAGCCGACTACCACTACCGCTTCTACGAGGGAGCAGACCGCGAGGAGACGCAGAAGCGCCTCTACGAGCGCGGGAGCGACTATGGTCGCACCGCGTTGGCGCTGAACAACGACGCTTGGACGAACGCGCTGCTGATGGACCAGAGCGTGGCTGACGCGGCTGCTTTGCTACGGGCCGAGGACATGGACGCAGCGTACTGGCATGCGGTCAACATCTCGCGCTGGGGTCTGGCCGACGGCATCGCGACGGTGCTCCGTTTGAACCCTGATGTCTTTGCGCTGATGAGCCGGGTGCGTGACCTGGACGCGAACTTCTTCTACGGCGCGCCCTACCGCTACTTCGGAGCCTACTACACGCGGCTCCCTTTTGGGGCTCCGAACCTGAACGGCGCGCGGGAGAACTTTGAACGCGCCATCGCCGCCCACCCTTCGTACCTGGACAACCGCTTCCTCTTCGCGAGCGACTGGGCGGTCACCACCAACAGCCGTGACGTCGCGGAGGAGCAACTTCGCGCGATCCTCGCTTTCGATCTGGACACTGCGCCGGAGATTCGGCCCGAGAACGAGGGAGCGCAGCGGAAGGCGCGTCAGATGCTTGAAGAGCTCGACCGCTTCTTCCGTTAGGCTTGTGTGCGGATCACGACCGCGCCTTCCCCTCTGCCCTGTGAGGTCCTCATGTCTCGTCTTCGCCTTCTCCTCCTGACAGCGCTTGCCCTGGTGCTCGGCACTGCCGCGCCGGCTGGCGCTGATGCCAGCACCCGCACCTGCACCCGCGAGGCGCCCTGCGTCCTCAAGATCGGCACCGTCGCCACCAACGGGACGCCGTGGGCGCAGCAGCTCAACAGTATGCGTACGCGCATTGAGCGCGCGTCAGAAGGCCGTATTCAGGTGCGTCTCTTTCTGGGCTCCGCTGATGGCGAGCTCTCCCTGGCGCGGCAGACCGTCGACGGCAGCATGGAGTGCTTCGCCGGCTCCGTGGGCGCGCTAGCCTCCATCGTCCCAGCGCTGGGCGTCTTCGAACTGCCCTACCTCTTCGAGAACGAGACGCAAGCGGACCGCGTGATCGACAACCACCTCTTCGGCCCAGTCGAGGAGCTCTTGCGACGCCACGGCCTGCAGCTCTACATCTTCTCGGAAAATGGCTTCCGCGATTTCGCCGTGACCGGTGACCGCCCCGTGCGCCGTCCCGAGGATCTAGCGGCCATTCAGATGCGCAGCCAAGAGCTCTGGATCCACGAGTCCATGTACCGCGCGCTGGGCGGCAACCCTGTCGCCATCCCCGTCGCGGAGACCTCGACCGCGCTCTCCAACGGCAACGTGCAGGGCTTCGACAACACCCCGCTCTACTCGCAGGCCGCAGGTTGGCACACCTTCGCGCGCCACTGGACACGCAGCCAGCACATCTACCAGCCCGCTGTCTTGGTGTACAACCGCGCTTGGTTCGACAGTATGCCCGCTGATCTCCAGGAGATTCTGATCGCCAACCGCCCACAAGAGACCGCCTCCGGGCGTCGCCTCATCCGTGCCGTCAACCCCGCCCTCGTTCAGAACCTTCGCGCGGCTGGCATCAACGTCGTCGAGTTGACCCCCGAAGAGCGCGAGGTGTTCCGGACCCGGACCCGTGGTGTACAAGACGAGTTCCGGCGTCGCGTACCCGACGGCGTTCCTCTCCTCGACCTCATCCTCCGCCACCGCTAAGGCAAGCTCACTCCAGGAACCATGGCCCTCCAGCCAACGGATGCAATCGTCGATCCGACCGCCTCTCCGCTCCGGCAGCGCTTCCCTTTTTTTCGCGCGATAGGAGGTCTCAACGACTTTCTCTACGCCATCGAAGTGCGCCTCGTTGGCGCTGCGTTGCTCATCATGAGCGCGCTGGTCTTCCTCGATGTGCTCTTCCGCTTTCTGGTCGCACAGCGGGGCGTGTGGATGCGGATGCAAGAGGGCGAGGTTGGCTGGGCCGCCCTCTGGGGCATCCCCTCCGTGCTCTTGCTCTGCGTCGCTATCTTGACGGCCGGTTTCAGCGCTTCCCCCACCCTGCGCTCCAGCCGGAGCTTGATCGCTGGGCTTACCGTCCTAAGCCTCGCGGCGCTCGTCGCGCTCTCGGTGGCCATGCTCCACCTGCCGAGTCGCTGGGTCGTGACGCTCTGCGCCCTCGTCGGCGGCATGACGACGGTCATGGTCGCGCTGCGCCGGCCCATTCCCCAAGCTGAACCCTACGGGTCCCGAGGCTTTCTCGTCCCCGTCGGGGTCGCGGTCGCGACGACCCTGGCGCTCATGCACTTTGGGTGGCGTGTGCCTGAGGGCTACTCGTGGTCCCAGCACGTCTCCCTCTTCCTGCTCTTGTGGACCGCCTTCCTGGGCGCGTCCATGGCGACCTACACGCGCCGTCACCTGAGCGTCGACGCCGTCCGAAAATCCATCCCGGCTCGGCATCTGCCGCTCTACAACGCGCTCAGCTCGGTGCTCTCGGCGCTCTTCTGCGCCCTGCTCGGGTACCTGGCCTGGCGCTACTTGCAAGCTCGCTTGGGCCAGAGCCCCGTCCCGGGAGAGATCCCCACCTGGCTGAAGGCCGCCGCGATCCCCTTCTCGCTGGGACTGGTCACGGCACGCTTCTTCGGACACGCAGTGCATGACGCCCTGGTGTGGGGTATGCCCTCCCTCCGGAACGAGGGAGCAGCATGAACATGACCCTGGGCATCGTCCTCATCATCGGACTCGGCGTCGGTCTCGGGCTCCCGCTCTTCGTCATCCTAGGCGCACTCTCCGCCTTTCTCCTCCTGAACTCGGGCCTCTTTGGGCACTGGACCGACCTCAGCTCGATCATCGAGATGACGATGAGCCTCGCCGAGAAGGAGGTCCTGTTGGCCATCCCCTTCTTCGTCATCGCTGGCGCGATCATGAGCGAAGGGGACATCGCCAAGCGGCTCATTCGCGTAGCGCGCGAGGCCTTCTGTTGGTTGCCGGGAGGACTCGCTGTGTCGGCGGTAGCGGCGTGCATCTTCTTCGCCGCGATCAGTGGCTCGTCGCCCGTCACAGTCATCGCTATCGGCACGATCATGGTGCCAGCCATGCTGAAGGAGGGCTACCGCCCCTCCTTCGCCTACGGAATCGTCACAGCAGCGGGCTCGCTAGGCATCCTCATTCCGCCCTCAATCCCCATGATCGTCTACGAGATCGTGGATCCAACCGGCTTCGCAGATCCCGCCGGGTATGCGCTGGCGCCAGATCACCGACCCCTTGGGTTGGCCGACCTCTTCTTCGCTGGCCTCGGCCCCGGCTTCATGATCGGCGGCCTGCTCGCGGCCTACGCCATTTTCGAAGGGAAGCGCGCGAAGACCCCCACCAAGCCCATCGACCTCAGCGCATTGCTCCTCGCGATTCGAGATGGCGTGTGGGCTTTGCTCCTCCCGGTCGTCATCCTCGGCGGCATCTACAGCGGTATCTTCACCCCCACGCAGGCGGCGGCGGTCAGCGTCGCCTACGCGCTGATCGTTGAGCTCTTCATCCACCGCTCGCTGCGGCTTGAGGACCTGCCCAAGATCCTCACCGAGAACACGATCCTGATCGGCTCGCTGCTGATCATCATCGCCCTCGCCCAAGGCTTCAACAGCTACCTCAAGCTCGCTGAGATCCCGAAGCACGCCGTCGAGCTCCTGGTGTCCTTGGAGCTCTCCCCGATCGCCTTCCTGCTCCTGGTGAACATCCTGCTCCTGGTGGTCGGCTGCTTCATGGACATCCTCAGCGCCATCATCATTCTCGTGCCTCTGCTGGCCCCCATCGCCTTCGAGCTGGGCATCCACCCGCTCCACCTCGCGATCGTCTTTATCGTCAACTTGGAGATCGGGTACCTGACCCCACCGCTGGGCCTCAACCTCTTCGTGGCAAGCGCCATTTTCCGGCAGACCTTCGGCGCCATGGTCCGGGCGATCGTCCCCTTCCTCGCGTTGATGGTCGTAGGCCTGGTCCTCGTCACCTACGTCCCAATGACCTCGCTCGGCTTGGTCAGCGCCCTCAACGAGCGGGGCCTGCACGTACCCTTCCCCGAACAGCGCCTGCCGATGCGTGCGCTCCGGGTCGATGACCCCATCCGCTTCCTTGCAGGTATCGCCTCGGCGGAGGAGGACATGGCCGAGGAGGAAGAGGAGGATCCGGACCGCGTGCTGACCCTCGATGAGATCCTCGCGCGCGAGATGGCCAACCTGCAGCGGGAGGACCTCCGCGCGAGCGTCTACGACGACCTGGCAGCGCTCCTTCGGGACTACCGGAGGCTGCTCTCTAATGAGGTCAGTCTCGAAGGGCTCGCCGTCTTCCGCGAGCTGGAGTCCTACTACGCGCCGCAGGACGAGCTGGACGAGGAGCTGCCCGCCCGGGGCGATGCAGCAGACCCGGTCACGCCTGACCCTGCTACCGGACCCGACGACACACCCGCCGCCCCTTGACCCTGGGCAGGTGCCGGGGGGCGCCCGCCACGCGAGGGAGAGAGGCGGGAACGCTGTGGAGACCCGCGCTACGGGCATCACCGGCCAGGCGACAGCCCAACAGAACCATGCCGAGGGCCTTGGGCTCCCGGAACGCCAAGCACACCCACCCTCCCCTCGACGATCGCTAACGCTGCAGGGTCCCCTTCTGAGTCAGGCGCCGTGCAGCGCCTATTCGTCAGCGCCGCTGTCCTTGCGCCGCCGCGGCGCCCGCTTCGGTGGCTCGGGCAACGCTTCCTCGGCGCCCTGGGCCTCCGCCTCCATCCGTGTGATCTTCCTTTTCATGCGGTCCAGCTCCCGCTTCATCTCACGGAGGTCATCCTTGGCAACGAGGTTGAGCTGGTCGGCGACCGTCTTCTTGAGGCCGTCGACCTGAGCGCGCATGGCCATCGAGGTCTGGAACACCTGGCTAATGGCCTTCTGCACACGCGGGTCGCTCATCACTTCCTGACCCTTGTCGCTCTGCATGAACTGCATCGCGCGCTCCATCGCCTTCGCCTTCAAGTCGTCAATTCCCATCGATACACCCCACTTGTCGCAGTGCATTGCTGTCCACCTCCGGTGCGTCGGCCGATCCGGGCGCAAAGCACTTCGCTGGAGGCGCCGGACCTCCTATGCTACGCACCTGACCGCGCAGACGCAATCAGAGCTTTGCGCGCTGGCGTGGCATCGTGAGCTGACCCTTGAGTTCTCCCCCACCATCTTCCCCCGGCCCTAAGGCGACCCTCCACCGCGCGTGGTGGGCGCTAGGCGTCGTGCTGGTGCTCATCTGCGCCGCTTGGACGGCCCTCTACGTGGTCGAACGACGCGTGAGCGCTTGGGTCCGAGCCGAGGCATCAAGCGCCGGTGTGACGCTCGCCTGGCGAGACCTCGCGTGGACCTTCCGCGGTGATGTCGTTGTCGAAGGGCTGCACATCGAAGCGAACACGGCGGGCGCGGCGCTGACCCTTGGCGCGTCGCGTCTCGAGACTGAGGTGGACCTGCGGGCGCTGCGCCAGCGCCGCTTGGTCGTTCGCCGCATTGTCGCCCAGCACCTGACGCTGGACGCGCACCTCCTCGAGACGGCACGCGACGAGGGGCAGAGCGAGGACCAAGGCGTCAGGCAAGGGCGACCACGACGGCGCATCGAGCTGCCCGAGCGCTTCGAGGCCGAGACCCTCGATCTCCGCCTTCGCCGCCAGGCAGGCACGCAACACCTCCGCTTGTCCGGTCTCTACCTTCGGCGGGGTGACGAGGACCAGGTCGAAGTGTCGGCGGAGCTGGCGGAGACAGCCCGTCTTCCTCTCCCTCTGGACGACCTCTCGCTGGAGGTTCCAGCGGGCACGCGCTTCACGGCCCGTGGAGCTTCATCATCCCTGCAGCCCGCATCGCTGCGCCTCTCGGTCACCTGCCCTGCTGGTCAGGCCGCTGCGCTCGTCGGTGGGCCGGGCCGCTTCGCCATCGGAGCCTTGCACCTCGACGGTGCGCAGGACCTCCAGCTGCTGCACCTCGGCATCGGGGCGCAGCACCAGGGCATGGGCCTGGACCTCAGCATCGACGCACTGCACGTACGCGCTCGGGCGCCCTTCTCCTCACTCGCTCAGCTCTCGTTCGAGCGGATCAACGCGACTGGCCTCCAGGCAAACATCCACGTGCTACCGCAGGCGGTCGAACCCCAGCCCCAAGGGGTCGCGCCGGATCCGCTCGATCCGGCGCAAGTGGCGGACAGCGCCGGTGCGCCAACGGAAGCCAGCGTGGAGGCCGCTGGCCCGGACCGCGGGTCGATGATCGCGTGGCGGCCGCCGGGGTGGGAGGAGCGCCCCTGGTGGGAAGTACTCCCCCAGTTCATCACCCTGGAGGATGTGCGGATCAACCACCAAGATGCGTCGGGTTCCGCGTGGAATCTCGCTCTGGACGAAGTGCGTTATGGCCTCCGTGTGCTGCAAGGGCACCTGACCTTGGCATGGCGAGGGCAGCTCGCGCGAGCCGACGGCGGGCAGGTGGCGTCTGGGGATGCAGACCTCCAGTGGAACTTTCGGCGGGGGCGCCTGTCGGGACGGATCGACCTTGGGCGCGTTGACCTGCGCGAGGCCTGGCGGGTCGCCCGGGGAGGCGACGTTGAGGCGCCGGTGGAAGGCGTCGGTAGGCTAGCGCTTCGCCTGGAAGAAGGACCCAGTCAACGCGTCCCGAGCCAGATCCGACTTGATGCTGGCTTTCCGAACATCACGTTGCGCACTGCGCTCCTCGACGAGCCGCTCTCGCTGGGTCCTGTGAGCCTGCGCGCGCTCCTTCGCGGCGAGCCGGGCCCAGACGACGGACCCATGGCTCTCCACGTTGAGGAGGGTGTCGCGCGCTTGGTTGACGCCCAGCTTGGCTTTGCGCTGACGCTGGAGGGCCTCACCCTCGGCGAGGCGCTGCCCTTCCGCCGCGCTATCGTACGCGTCGACGTACCCGATCAGCCAGCACAGGTGCTGGTGGATGCGGTTCCGCTCAGCCTCCGTGCTCCCTTGGGCGACCTCAGCCTTGGTGGGACATTTGGCATGGAGTTGGCGTTCAACGTTGCCCTCCTCGAGGGTCCGCGCGGATGGGCCATACGCTTCGAAAGGCCCTTCCGCACGGTCATTCGAGACCGCGACCTCCGTCTGGTCACCATCGACCGCAGCCGAGATCCCCGCCGCCTCAACGAACCCTTCTCGTTCCTCTTCCTCGGCCCCGACGAGCGCATCAGGCGGACCCTCCACGTCCCGGGGTTTCTCTCGATCCTCGACCAACCGACCCCACCACCCGAGGTCCTTCAGGACGATAGCGCCGCCGCGTTGCGGGAGGGCTCGTGGCCCTGGCTGCGCGAGAGCTGGGTTCGGCTTGACGACATCAGCTACTACCTCATCGCTATGCAGCTCTACCGGGAGGATGGCTCCTTCCTGCACAACAACGGCATCAACTGGCTCCAGCTACGCACCGTGATCGAAGAAGCGGTCGAGCGACGTGAACCTGGTCGGGGTGCGTCCACGATCACGATGCAGCTGGTCAAGAACGTGCTGCTGACCCACGAGCGTAGCATCGAACGCAAGCTCCAAGAGCTCTTCCTCACCTACTGGTTGAATCGCACGGTACCCAAGGAGCGCGTGCTCGAGATCTACCTGAACGTGATCGAGTGGGGCCCGGGCATCAACGGCATCTATGAGGCGGCTCGCTACTACTTCAACAAACATCCGCGGGACTTGACCCTGGCCGAGTCCACATGGCTCTCGGCGATCACACCGGCGCCAGCCCGCTGGAGCGTGCACCGCGAGCGCGGCGCCGTGCCCCCCGGTTTCTGGCGCCGTTGTCAGGATCTGATGCGGGGGCTGCATCGGCGGGGCTTGTTGCGGGACGCCGAGCTGTCGGAAGGCCTCGCTGCGCCGCCACGCTTCGCCACGGCGACGCCCACAGCCCCGGGCGTAGACGATGGTTTGGGCGGGAGGGAGGGCGGCGTGGCGCCGGCCGGTGACCAGGCCTTCCCCTGGATCGCGGAGCAGGAGGGTGAGGCACCGCGCAACCATCCCCGCTTTGGCGCGCTGCTGCAGCGCCCTCCCCAACAGCGCCTCGATTGGATGCTTCGCGTTGCGGCGGACGCTGCGGCCCGACGTCGCTGAGTGGGGACCCACCGATACGTCGGACCTGTCCAACACCACGACTTTCCAGGGAAGAACGCCCAATGCGCTAACCTACATTTCTCTCGGGAGTGCCGCGAGTCCTTGGATGCGCGCGGGTCCAGGCATCGCGGCGCTACCCTCGCCTCAGGAACGCGGCCCGGCGTGTAGGTCCCCGCTGGCCCAGGCCACCGAGCCAGCCAAGGGCGAGACACAGCGCCGCTTGCCACCGAGCGGCTTGTGCTGTCATGGTAGGGCGGACACTGTCGCTCCGGGAGGGAGATGACGACAGCGTGTGGAGGGTCTCTTGAGCGTGGAAGTGTGGCTGGTCATGGTGCCCTGTCCTGACACCGGGACAGCGGAGGCGATCGCACGTTCTGTGGTGCAAGAAGGACTGGCGGCTTGCACGATGGAGCTGGCTTCTGGGGTGTCCACCTACAGGTGGGAGGGTCAACTTGAGCGGGCCAGCGAGCTGGTGCTCTGGCTGAAGACCGAGGCCGGGACCGTGCCCTCGCTGATGGCGAGGATCGAGGCCATGCACCCCTACGCCTGTCCGGCGGTCCTGGCGTGGCCAGTGCCCGCCGTGAACGAGCGCTACGCGGCGTGGGTCGCTGGCGAGGTTCGGGGCAGGACGGCGGGCGGAGGTGGCGCGTGAGCGGCGGCAGCGCCCTGCTGCTACTCCAGTGCACTCCCGAGATCTTGCGGGAGCTGGAGCCGGCGACCCTGAGAGGCTTCCTGGACAAGGCCGGTGAGGTCGCTCACGCCACCGGGCTACGCAGCGTTACGCGGGTCCTTGTCGCTGGCGCGCGAGACGCGACGCACTTTCATGGGGTTGCCGGTGTCCTCTTCCTCGCGCGCGACGCGCAGGACTGGCCCACGCACACGCCTCAGCTCCCCTGGGAGGTGGCCTGCGCCGGCGACGCACCCGCGCGCATCGCGGCCACGCTGCGCTCGTTGGTCCGGCGCATCCAGGACCGCCTCGAGCGCTCTCGCTCGGCCGACTACTGGCAGCGTATGGTAGTCGAGGCGCCTGATGCTTGGATGACCTTCAGCAGCAGGGGCACCATCGCCTTCGCCAACGCCGCGGCCGAGACCTTGCTCGGCATGGAACGCGCGAGCTTGCTCGGGAAGGACCCCATTCGCGAGGACTGGCTAGTCGCCGACGATCGCGATGCGGCGCAAGAGGCCTTTCGCATGTGCTTGGAAGGGGTGCGCAGAGGCCCCCTCGAGATCGCGCTGCGGCGTCTGGACGGGACCACGCAACATCTTGAGATCACAGCACGTCCAGGGCTGACCGAGGACAGCGAGGACACCGAGGTCCGCGTGTCGATGCGGGACATCACCCGCCGCAAGACGGTGGAGTTTGCGTTGCGCGAGAGCGAAGAGCGCTTTCGTGCGCTCGCTGACGCAACCTCGGAGGGCATCCTCTTCCACGCCGATGGTACGATCCTGGATGTGAACGAACGCTTCTCCGAGATCACGGGTTTCAGCCCTGACGACCTCGTTGGCCGTCAGGTCCACGAGATGATGTCACCGAGCGCGTTGCGCCGCGCCGTGAAGATGATGGGGCGTGAGCAGGCGCGGTATGAACTTGAGATCATGCACAAGCGGGGGTACCCGATCCGCCTGGCCGTCACCAGCCGCCCGCTCCCCTACCGAGGGACGATGGCGCGTGTCGTTTACGTACGGGACGTCACCATCAGTTTCCGGCAGGAAGAGGAGAAGCGCCTGGCGCAGTTGGTGCTCCAGAACACGCCATCCTTCGTGTTCCGATGGGGGATGTCCCCGGGCTCCCCGATCCTCTACGTGTCGGACAATATCCGCCACTTCGGCTATGATCCTACAGACATGGTCGCCCGAAGGATCCCCTTTGAGAGCTTGGTCTACCCCGGAGACTTGGAGGTACAGCGCGAGAAGCGCGAGCGTCTTCGTGCACTCGGCCAGACCACCTACCAGTTCTCCTACCGTTTGCTGACGGCATCGGGCCAGGTCCGGTGGGTCGAAGACTTCACCTTCGAGAGCGCAGGCCAGGACGGAGAAGAAGGAGAGCGCCGCGGGCTCCTGATCGACATCACCGAACAGAAGGAAGCCGAGCTGCGCATTGAGCAGGCGGTCCATTACGACCAGCTCACGGGCTTCCCCAACCGGCCGAGCTTCCGGCGGCGTGCAGACGCGCTGCTGAACCTGCATCCGGATGGGCAGTGGTGGTTGGCGGTTGTTGACCTGGACCGCTTCCAGCAGGTCAACGAGTCCTTCGGTCATGACGTGGGCGACACCATCGTCCGCGAGTTCACCCAGCGGCTGCAGCAGATCTTTGATGAGCCAGTGCTCTTCGGGAGGCACGGGAGCGACGAGATCATGGTTCTCTTGGACGCTCCGGAGAATGCACGCGGCGAGCCTAAGCGCCTTCTGGACGGCGTGTCGCAGGCGGTCGACCCTGCCTTCACGGTCCAGGGGCAGGACCTGTACATCACGGCCTCGATCGGAATTGTGCGGCTGCGAGGTGCCCAGCCAAACTTGGATGCTGCCATGCGGCATACGCATGCTGCTTTGGCGGAGGCCAAGCGCTCGGGACGGGGCCGATTTGCCGTCTACCGGGATGACTTGGAACATCGCTCGTGGACGCGCTTGCGCCTCCAGGCGGACCTGCGCAGGGCGATCGCGAACGATGAGCTCCTCCTCCACTACCAGCCCCAGTACTCCCTGAGCAGTGGCGTGCTTGTTGGTGCGGAGGCCCTGGTCCGGTGGCAGCACCCCGAGAGGGGCCTGCTCCTGCCTGGGATTTTCATCGCCGAAGCGGAGGAAGCTGGGCTCATCGAATCCCTGGGCAAGTGGGTCCTACGCCAGGCTTGCCGCGAGGTGCGCGGCTGGATCGAGGCGGGACATGCCGACGTACGCGTCGCGGTGAACTTGTCCGCGCAGCAGTTTGAAGACGTCCAGCTCGCAGACACCATCCTTGAGACCTGCGCTGAAGAGGGCGTCCCACCGCATGCCATCGAGTTGGAGATCACGGAGAGCACCATCATGCGGAATGCGCGTCAGGCGCTCCACATGTTGAGCTCTCTGCGAGACCATGGCCTGCGCATTGTGGTCGACGATTTTGGAACCGGCCACTCGTCCTTGAGCTACCTGCGCCGCTTTCCTGTCCACGGGATCAAGGTTGATCGCTCGTTCGTGAGAGGAGCGCTCAAGAACCCTCGCGACGCGCGCTTGCTGACGGCCATCATCCATCTCGGCAAGGGCCTCGATCTGGAGGTGTGCGTGGAAGGTGTCGAGGACCTCGATCAGCTTCGGTCCCTGCGAAGCACACCGGCGGACCACGTGCAGGGAAACCTGATCGGTCCGGCCGCGCCAGCCGATCAGTTCCGCACGCTTCACCTCGGGGTCGGGCCGCGGCCGGAGCTCACTGACTGAGCGCCTCTCCGAGACGGTCGAGCTGCGCGAGCGCCACCACGGGCGCCGTGAACGCTGGCACCACCACCACGCTCGCGTGCCGCGCGACCTGCTGGAGGCGCGCGACGCCGGCCCGCTCTCGCTCGGCGAGGCAAACGACGCGGGCGTAGAGCTCGCGGAGAAGCGCCGTCTCCGGATCGAGAGACTCTGGCATCAGCGCGAGGTCCTCGGTGAAGAACTCCGTGTGGGCACGATTGAGGACGCAGGCGCTGACGGACTTGCCCATCTCCCGGAGGCGGTCGTGAAGCCCCATCGCCTCATCGACACGTCGCGCGTCCGGGCTCGCCACCAAGACGTAGTGGGTGTCCCGCGCTCGCAGGATCTCCTGCACCCGATGGCCGCGCTCTTGGAAGGAGGCGCGGACGATACGCATCGCCTCGAAGAACTGCGACAGCTCGGCGATGAAGGCGTCACCGCCCACGACGGCCAGGAGCTTCAGCACCACCGCACCGGGGTTGAAGACCCGCTGCCACAGGCTGCTGTCGGCCGTGCGGACTTCCGGCAGGAACCAACGCATGACGCTCTCGTCGAACATTTGGGCGGTACGCCTGGGGGCGTCAAAGAAGTCTAGCGCGTTGGTCGAGGGAGGCGTGTCCAGCACCACCAGATCCCATGTACCTGCCTGGTAGAGGTCAAAGAGGCGCTCCAGGGCCATGTACTCCTGGGTTCCGGTCAGCCGCTCGCTCATGAGCTGATAGATGCGGTTGCCCAGGATGGCTCCGGCCTCCGACCCTGCGGTCCTGCGGATGAGATCATCAAAGGTCTGCTTCGCATCGAGCATCATCGCGTGGAGGGACCCGCTGGCTCCTGCGCCGAGGTCCACGGCCTGCGGCGTGTTCCCCAAGGAGGCTAGCCCCATGGCGTTGGCCAGGCGACGCGCTGGATCGATGGTGAGGACGAGCACCCGTCGTCCGTGGCGCGCGGCACGAAGAGCCAAGGCGGCGCTCGTGGTGGTCTTGCCAACGCCTCCTGTACCCACGCAGACAACGAGGCGGCTTGAGAACAGCAGCTCAGAGACCGAAGCCATGGGCCCTCAGTACACGGTCCAGCGGGCGAGCGCTTCTGTCACGGCGCCGACCAGCGAGAAGTCATCGTCACGACGGAAGATCCAGGGGATGGTGACCAGACCCGCCTTCGCCTCCGCCTCCAGCTTCGCGAGCCCTCTCTGGTCCTCGTGAGACCAGTGCCTTGCCAGCGCGAGCGCCTCTCTCCATCGCTCGCGCGGTCCTGGAGCGAGGTCGGCGACCCAAGCGGGCTCGTCGTCCGGAACCGTCATGGTGCGCAGACCGTTGATGACGATGGTCGACACCGGGGTGTCTACGCCTGCACGTACCTTCGCCTCAAACTCCAAGGTCTCTTGGACGGGCAACTCTTCAGGGAGGGTGACGAGCACCAGGCTGGAGCGTCGGCGGTCACCGAGCACCGTGGCGAGCGCCTTCATGTGTGCGGCGAGCTGCCCCACCGACACCATCGCCGCCATCGAAGCGGGCAAGCGTAGGAGGGTGTAGGCGTGGCCGGTCGCCGGCATGTCCACAACGACGAGGTCGTAGGCGCCTGACTCGATATGCGTCGCCACCCGATCGAGCATGACGCTCTCCATCACGCCAGGAGCGGACTCGAAGAAGACGCGCGCGACGCGGTTCTTGAGGAGCAGGTCCGTCGCCCGGCGGGACGGAACAAAGCGATAAAGGAACGCCTGCATGGCCGCCATGCCCCGGACATTGCAGGCGTCGATGCGCTCATGAATGCGCTTGGGCTCGAAGGCAACTTCCGCTCTGGACCCGAAGAGAGCGGCCATCGCCGGCTGCTCGTCCATCTCGCAGACCAACACCCTCCGCCCGGCCTGCGCAGCACGCAAGGCAAAGGCCGCGGTCACCACGCTCTTGCCTACCCCACCCTTGCCTGTGACCAGCAGGAGCTTCGTCTCGCGAAGATCGATCACGTCATTGCCCAACACAGGGGAATTCGTCGCCCAGAGCCGGGCACTGCGACCACCTCCCTACCTACGAAGCGCGCGTTTGGGAAGCCCTGCGCCCTCGGACTACCTCCGTACTCCTCTGCACGCGAGCGCGGTGGCTTGCGCATTGCGATGCGTCGCCAGCTAGGCTAACCTGCCCCCGGCATGGACCGGAAGGTGGTCCCCTGCCTGGGAGGAAGTAGGTATGCGAAGAAGCGTTCGGCTGCTCTTTTCGCTCGCGCTGGCCAGCGGAGCGAGCGCGTGCACCGTGGACAACCCGGCGTTCGAGGAGCCGCAGCTCGGCTCGACCTGTCAGACGGGCGAGAGCGAGCTGCGTCAGACGCTGCGCCTCGCGTCCCCTCGGCTCTTGGACGTGTTGATGCTCGTGGACGCCGGCCCTGGCAGCGAAGCCTTTCGGGAGCGACTCGGCGAGGCGATGCCCGCCGTGGTAGCCCATCTCAACAGCATCCCAGGCCTAGACTGGCAGGCGGGTGTCGTATCGATGGACATCTTCGACCCGCAGCAGCAAGGGCGGCTCCAGCGGGGCAAGACGACAGCCGAGTGCCGCAGCAGCGCGGACCGGCCCTACATCTTGCGCGGAAACAGCGCGAGCGCGGCCAACGAGCTGGCCTGTATGGTCCAACTGCCGACGACGGGGCCCAGCCGTCAGCCCGTCTATGCCGCGCAGTTCGCGCTGGTGCGCTCTCTCTCGCCGCCGCCGGACGACACCGAGCAACGCAACCGTGGGTTGATCCGACCCGACAGCCAGCTCCTGGTGCTCTTCCTGACCACCCGCGACGACTGCTCGGGGAGCGATCAACTCGCGCCCACGTGCGCGCTGGATCCCAGCGCCGCCGACCTCGCAGAGCAGAAGGAGCTGCTAGCCACGACGATTCCGCGTTTCCGACGCATGGATCGGAGCGCGCAGGCCTACGCCGCGCTGCTCGGCCCCAGGCAGGGTGACGCCCCTGACGAGGTCGCTTGTGAGACGGGCTACGGTGTCTACCCTGCGACGCGACTTCACAACTTCCTGCGGGGCCTGACGGAACCGGGCCACTTGCGCTCGTCCTGCTCACCCGACCTGGCCGACGAGCTCATCGCGCTGATGGAGGCGAGCGCCCTGCGCGACAACGACTCGATCTGCCCAGCCGAGAGCATGCCCCGCGGCCCGCTCGACGTCGTCGCGCTGACCGACGACAACGTCGCCACACGAATCGCCCCGGAAGCTGGCTACCTCTTTCTCGGGCCCACCGCGCAATGCCCGACCGGCGAGCTCGCCCTGAGCCGGCAAGTGCTCGCCGAAGCCGGCGGTCGCAACGTCCAGGTCACGTTCTGCTCGCCGCGCTGACATCCAGCTCCAGGTGCTGTGCCCTAGGGCACCTGCCCTGAAGACAGCGGAGGCGTACGACCCGAGAGCCGGGTCTCGTGCGGAGCAACCAGCCGCGCTCTACGGGAGCGCCCGCCAGCGGGGCCGCCACGGCGCCCCGCCCTAGGGGCGGCTGAGCCGGAACACGCGCTCTTCGGTAATGCGAGCGCGATCCTCAGCGGGGGTCATCGTCCAGTCGAAGTGGACATCCCCGAGATTGAGCTCGTCCCCAGCCTCGGTGGCCGTCGCCAAGATGACTTGGTAGAGCGCATCGGGGGCGCCAGGTGCTTGGGCGCCCCCCCGGCGCGCGTCCAGCTCGATCCGGTTGTCGCCCAGGCGCAGGAATCGTGTAATCTCCATGACATGCTGCGACTGATCTGGGCGGGCCAGGTGCACTTCGCTCCCGTTGACCGTCACCCGGACGTGGTAGGGAATCGTGCCGGGGTTCTGGTTGAGAACGATCAGCCAAACCCGCCGCCCCAGGAAACGGCCCACCGCTACGTCGCTCCGAGCCGCGTCGCCACCGGGCCGCTCAATGCGGAAGTTGTACGCTGGAGCGATGATGTGGATATTACCATCGGGATCGAACCAGACCTCCGTGACCTCCCGTAGCTCCAGATCACGCGCGCTCCCTACAGGGAGCTCTTCACCGTTCAAGTAGAGCTTGGCCGTCCCCGACGCCGCTGCGGGAAACGTCACTAGGAACGAAAGGGCCAGCGTCACCAAGAGAGTCCGCGTCTTCATTGCCTGCCTGGGACAAGGGGATCGGAAACCACCACGGCACTATGCCTTACCACAGGTGCGATCGCGCGCAACCGGCGCACGCATTGACAGCGTCCATAGGGTGGGCGAAGTACAAGCGAGTGCCACGCCGCGCCGAGGGCTCGCTCACTGAGGATGACGGGATGAAGAGTCGTTTCCTTCACGCACCGGACGGTTCGCGTCTCCACCTGCTCTCGCTGGGCTCGCCCAGCGCGCCACGCCAGCTTCTGGTGGTCCATGGCTACGGCGAGCACGGCGGGCGATACGTCGACCGCCTCCAGTGCTTCGCGGAGGCGGGGTATCATGTGCTCCTGCCGGACATGCGCGGGCACGGCCTCTCCTCGGGCCAGCGCGGCTTCGTGCGCCGTTTCGAGACGTACCTCCAGGACCTCGATCTCATCCGGTCGCAGGCACTGGCACCCGACAAGCCTACCGGAGTCTTCGGCCACAGCAACGGCGGCTTGATCGCCCTGCGATGGCTCCAAGAAGGGAAGCACAAGCTCCAGGCCGCAGCGCTTACCTCGCCTTTGCTCGGGATTGCCGTCAAGGCACCCGCATGGAAGGTGCAGGCAGGGCACCTGTTGAGCGCGCGGCTGCCTTGGCTCTCGCTGCCCTCCGAGATCCTGCCCGAGCACCTCAGCCACGACCCGCGCGTCGTGGCCGACTACCAGCAGGACCCTCGGGTCCACCACGTCGTCAACACACGCTGGTTCACGGAAGCCACCGCCGCGATGGAACAGGCCTTCCTGGCCGGAGCAGCCTCCATCCGCACCCCACTGCTCCTCATGCAAGCCGCTGGGGATCGAATCGTCGATCCCAGCGCCGTGGAGCGATGGGCGCTCGCGGCCGTCCCTGCGGCCCCTGCTGGGCTGGTGTACGAGAGCGTCCCGGACGCGTTCCATGAGCTGCTCTTTGAAGTCGATGGGGCGGTTCACGCCTCGCGGCTGCTGCGATGGTTTCAGGAGCACTGCGAGGGACCATGATGCACGACCGCCAGCGACAGTTCCTGGGGTGCTCGTTCCTGCTCCTCGGCGGGGTTTTTGCCTTGCTCGTGGCCTGCGGCGGAGACGCGGAGGGCGACGCTCCTCGACGCACGCAGGACCCGTTGAGGGTCGCCGCCAGCCATGCAGACCCATGGATTCGCGCCGAGTTGATGCGCTTGCTAGGCCTGCTGTCCGACGAGCGCCACGCGAACCTCCTCCAGCAGGGAATTGAAGACCCCTCCGCGATGGTCCGCGCTGCAGCCACCTGGAGCCTCATCGAGCGCGGTGAGGTGCGCCTTGATGCGCTCGCCGAGCTGCGCTTTCAGGGCATGGAACCGGAGGAGCGCGTGGCGCTCATGCAGGCGATGCTCCGCCGGACGCCGGCACGGGCGCAGCGCGCGCTCCTTGAACCCAGCCTCCGAGACAGCGACCCACAGGTCCGCCGTGCGGCCTTCGGATTGGCCGCGGCGTATCAGGTCAGCGTATCCCGGCCCTTGATGATCGCGGCCCGGGATGACCGAGACCCTGTCATCTCGGAGAGCGCGATGCGTTGGCTGCAGCGCACCGAGCCCGCACAGTCGTTCCACTGGGTGCTTGAGGAGATCGGGCAGGACAACAGCGCCCGCCGGCTGCGCGCCCTGCGCTTTGCCGGAATTCTGCAGCGGCCCGAGCTGTGGCCCCTCCTCTTGCAGCTCAGAGAGCGTGCCGAGGGCGACGAGCTCCAAGCCATCACCATGGCGCTGGGAATGCTCGGTGACCCCCGCGTGGAGGATGCCCTCCGCACGATGATCCTCACGGGGGACGAATCCACGGTCCTGCGCGCCTTCGACGCCCTGATCCGCATTCGCACCGACCGAGCCCGCGAGCAACCGCTCCTCCTCCTCCGGGACCAGCGTCCCACCGTGCGGCGCCGAGCTCTCGACGCCATGGTGGAGCTGGACTACCCGATGGAGCAGATCTTGGAGCGCGTGCGGGACCGCGACGCGCACCTTGCCAGGCGGGCCTTTCAAGCGAGCTGGGACCGCGACCCCCCCGGGCTCGCGAGGTGGCTCTTCAACGCTCTCAACGCGGACCCAGTTCCCAAGCCGCTCCTGCTCGCTCTCTTCGCCATGGTCGACGAGCGCGAAGACGCGGGTGCGCTGCTGGAGGTGCTCGAGCCACTCCTCTTGCGCTTGCTCGACCCCAGCCAGGAGGACGAAGACATCTTCGACATTGCCGCGCGCTTGCTGCTACGTGGGGGCTCCCACGCTGCCGCGCTCCAGGCCATCGAAGCCAGAGGAGGAGCCGTCGCGCTCACCTTGCTCGGCGAAGACATGCTCCGTCGACGACGCGCCGACCCTAGCTTGGTCGATCAACTCCACAAGAGTGACCTGCTCCTGCACCAAGTCATCGCCACACTGGCGGCGCCCGCACGATAAGCGAGGCGCTGTCCTCAGCGCCCAGCGCCACGACCAAAGCGCTCGAAGAGGGCCAACTGCTGAAGCGCGCTCTCCAGCTGAGCGTCTCCGGCATCACCGCCGTCACCTGCCTGGGCGGGGCGGCGCGAAACGACGACGTCTGGCGTGATGCCTTGGTCCTGGATGGAGCGCCCCGAAGGTGTCAGGTATAGGGACACGGTGAGCTTCAGACCTGACCCATCGGCCAACGTCACGATCGACTGGACGCTGCCCTTCCCAAAGGTGCGCTCACCCATCACCAACGCCCGCTCATGGTCCTGCAAGGCGCCTGCGACGATCTCGCTAGCGCTCGCCGACATCGCGTCCACCAATAGGATCATGGGACCACGATAGCGTGTCGCCGAGCGGCGCGCGGCCCATCGCTCGTTCTCTCGATCGGAGCGGGCTCGCGTCGAGACGATCACACCGTTGTCCAAGAAGAGGTCCGCCAACAGGATACCCTCACGAAGCAGGCCGCCGCGGTTGCCACGCAGATCGAGGACGAGCCCTCGGAGCGCGCTCCCTCGCTCCCCTTCCAGGCGACCCAGCGCAGCGCCGACCTCTTGCGCTGTGTTCTGCTGGAAGCTCCGCACCCGGATATGGCCTACGCCTGCATCCAGGAGTCGTTCTTCCACGGCCTGCACGCGGATGACGTCCCGAATCACCGCCACGGTCTCGATGCGGGGCTGCGCTGGACCGTTCGGACCCGCCCCGGCGTGCTCGGCGAGGCGCTGCACCCGCAGCACGACAGGTACCCCACGAGGGCCTCGGAGCAGTTGGACCGCCTCACCCACCCCACGACCGGCCATCGGCACATCGTCGACCTGGAGCAACACGTCACCGGCTTGGATGCCAGCCTCCGCGGCAGGCCCATGGGGAGAGACGGCCTCAACCCGAATCCGGCCCCCCTCGTCCAGCCGGATCTCCATCCCGACACCGACGTACTCCCCGCGCGTGTCGGCACGCATCGCCTCCAACTCCGCTGGCGTCAGCCAAACGCTGTGCGGATCCAGCTCCGCCATAACGCCGCGCACCGCTCCGCGAATCAGCCTCTCTTGATCGACGTCGTCCACGTAAGAGCGGTGGACATGCGCCAACACCTCCGCGAAGAGATCAAGGTGACCAAAGAGGCTCGCGCGGCCAACACCTCCGGCCTGTGCGTCGACCGCGCGACCTCCTCCGAGGACCAAACCTGCGACCAAGCCCGCAAACGCGAAGAGCAGGGCATACCGACAACGCATCACCAAGACCTCTTTGCCTCACCCACTCGCAGGGGTACCCACCCACACGCGGAACGCGCTCCCTACAGGCTAAGGGCACCAGCAGACCTTGCAAAGCGCTTCGAGGGGTGGGCGCCGCAGCTTCGCGTGAAGGGTGCGTCAATCACCCCTCTACGGCGGGGCGCCCGGCCCAGAGCAGCACCGCAATAGCTGCGTGATTGCGCGACGTCACGAGGGCTCAACGGCCGGCTCGCGAACGCCATCTGCTTCCAGGGGGGCCAACCTCAGCGCGCCTCTCGAGGGACAGCCGGCCGGACCCGAAGCCAGGGCATGGGGTCGATCGGATCGCCGCGCTCACGAATCTCGAAGAAGACCTCCTCCAAGCCATCGGAGGAGAGGTTGCCGCCGCGCCCGAGCAGCGACCCTGCCTCGATGCGATGACCAACAGCGACGTCCACCGACACCAAGTGACCGTACACCGTCATGTACTCACGATCGTGCGCCACCAACACGATCCCTCCCCAGCCATCCAAAAAGAGCGTCTCCACCACCACCCCAGCAGCGACAGCGCGCACGGCTGCCCCCAGCGGCACATGATACGTGAGGCCGGTCGTGGGCAAGTGCGTGGGGCTCTGCGTGCGACGACGCACCCCATAGCCCGCCAGCATGACGGGACGCTCCACCGGCGAGGGCAGGCGGCCTCGAAGGGCGCTGAATGGCTCTGCCAACGTCTCGTAGCGCCGGGCAGCGCGGGCCGCGGCAGCGACCCGCACGTGAACCTGTGCTCCCGCGCGCACCCTCCCAGCGACCGCGCTAGGCGAGCGGCGCGCTACAGCCCCTGCGCTGTGTACCGCGTCCTCCGCAACGCCGAGTGCGCGCGCCTCCGTGCTGTAGGCGCGATGGAAAGGCTGAGGTGCGGCGTTCGCTCTGCTGGAGGTCCAGAGGGTCGCGCAGGCCACCACCCCCCAAGCGGCCGCGCACACCAGGAGGGTCGACGGCTGCCGCCAACGATCGCGCAGCCGACCGAGGTACAAGGTCACTCCTTGGATTCTGCGTCGAGCGCCTTCCTGAGCACCTGCCCCAGCTCAAGGTCTTGCCCGGCCGGAGTCCCACGGAAGCTCGCCACACCTGCGCTTTCGCGCGACACGCTCCGCTCCACGGACGCCGCGACCTCCGGGAAGGGCTTGCCCACAGGCGGCGCAGGGATCGCGTGCGCTTGGCCAGTGTTCGGGACACGGGGCGAGGCTCCACCCTCGGCTCCCATGGAGCGCGCGATCTCCAGGGTCGATCGCTCCTCCGTCGTGGCCCCGGCGCCCGGTGACTTTCCAAGCGGCAAGCGGGCGTCAAACGCACCGTCGTGCAACCTACGGTACGCCTGCTTGTGAAGGGCACGCATCAGCAAGCGGATCCGCTCCACGCAGGCCTTCGGATCTTGGATCTGATCCAACTCCTCCTGGTAGGACACGGTCTTGGCTTCCAGGATGGCCCCACCGTAAAACACCTGCGTCATGATCTTCGCTTGGTGGCGGCCGAGGTCCTCGGTCTGGATGTGTACAGTCAACCCTCGATACTCGACGTCGTTGTTGAAACCCATCTGCATCGACACAGCACACCTCGCGCGCACGAGCCGTCCATTCGGCTACCGGGAGAGCGTAGCACGCTCGCACAGAAGCGGCTAGCCAGTGTGCAGGGGCAGCGTCGCCGGTGGCATGCGCCTGGCCACGCGGGTCCGGCGACACAGGGCCCTGTGATGGTGGGAGCTAGAGATCGATGTGCTCGGCGTGGGGCACAGCGACGCCGAGTAGGCTGGCCGCGAGCTCCACGAACGCGCCTGGGTTGTCGGTGACAACGACGCGAAGTGGGTCATCGACTGGCTCACCTGGGGTCGCGAGGAGCTCCGCGGCGGCGAGCGCGTCGCGCAGCGCCTTCGCGGTCGCCGGGCCGCTCTCGTGGACCGCCACGGCCTCCTTGCCGAGAGCAGCCAGCGCTGCGCTGAGGCTCCCTCGCAAGCGTGGGTAGTGCGTGCAGCCGAGGATCAGGTGATGGAAGTCCCCGCCAGCAAGCAGCTCACGGAGGTAGATGCCGGCTACCTCTCGCGCGATTGGGGTGTCAGCCCATCCTTCCTCCACGAGCGGGACGAAGAGAGGGCAGGCCTGCTGCAGAATCGTTCGGCCTGGGAAGCGCTGCGTCAGGCGCTGGAGGTACGCGCCTGATCGCACGGTGCCTCGGGTCCCCAGCACGGCGACAGGCTGACGCGTGGCCTCCGCGAGGTGCGGGTCGGCGCAGAGGGGTGCGATGACATCGATGACCGGCAGGCTCAGGTCTCGCCGCAGCGCATCGATCGCCATGGCGGACGCGGTGTTGCAGGCGACCACGATGGCCTTGCAGCCTTCTCCTTCGAGGCGCCTCGCGATCTGTAAGGCGTAGCGCTCGACGGTGGAGGGGTCCTTGGTGCCGTAGGGCACGCGCGCGGTGTCCCCGAGGTAGAGGAAGCGCTCCCCGGGTAGGGAAGCGCGCAGCTCCTTGAGGACCGTGAGCCCGCCCACGCCAGAGTCGAACACCCCGATGGGGCGTCGGAGGTGGCTCACGGGCGGATCAGCACGTTGTAGGGCAGGCGGAGCTGCTGGCTGCGACCCGCGGCGGTCACGTTCATGGTGGCGACGAGGGTGCACTCGGTGTCGGGGAGCGCGCCAGCGCCAGCGGTGATGCGGAGGTTGTCGAAGTAGGGGACATAGCCGAGGTAGCGCCAGCTCAAGCGGTAGCTGTGGATGCGCTCACCTGGGGCCGCGGGAGCCCCGCTGGCGTTGAATGGAGCCGAGACCCGCTCAAAGCGGCTGGAGGTGTTGCCGGCCAGCATGCTGGGGCCGACGTTCACGACGGAAACACCCGGGCAGGGAGGATCGAAGAGGTAGGTCGTGGCGACGGTGTGGCCCGGCCTCTCCAAGAACCAACCCAGCCACTGATGCGTCGCGTTGGTCGCGCGGTTCACGCGCAGCGGGAAGGGCGCGGTGTTGTCAAAGGCTGCTCCAGCTGCGTCGGAGAGCACCGAGAGGAAGATCGAGTCGCTGAGGGCTGGGATGCCCCCGACGCTCGCGATGCCGAACGCTCCGTTGCCGGTGTTCAGTTCGACGCGCGTGTCCGTCCAGATGATGGTGTCCGAGTCCCATCGGTTGTTGGGTCCATCGTAGACCCCGTTGTAGGGTCGCTGCGGGGTCTCCACGTCGATGAAGGCCTCATAGACCGGGCCGTCGGCGTCGAACACGTTGTTGTCGTTGTAGTCGAAGAAGGGCTCGCCGAGGTCGATGAAGGGCTCGCCCTCATCCCAGCGCCCGTTGCCGTTCTCGTCGAAGAAGCCCTCTTCGCCCTGCGTCCAGGCGGTGATGGTCACAACCATGTCACGCGGGTTGCGGGTGACTTGGCCGCCAGCCGTGTTCGCGACGTAGCTCGGCTCACCCGGGAAGGGCGCCACGTCCCGGGGCGGCTGGCCGTTCGGGATGTAAGTGGTCGTGACCACGCCGCTGGAGTCGGGGCTCACGGGCGACACGATGATACCCTGCTCAGCGTGGAAGAAGACCCGCACCGAGGGATCGGACACAGGGTTGCCGAAACGGTCGCGGAGCACGCTGCGGCAGGTCACTGCCTCTTCGGAGAAGAGCTCCTGATCCACGGGCGACCGGCGCTGCACGAACACGGAACGCGGCGTGCAGTCGAGGTTCCAACCTCGGGCTGAGGGGCGCGCGCCACGGATGGGCAGTGCGCCGGAGGTGCACACGCTCGACGTCTCACCGAAGAGGTAGCGCGCTTCCACCTCGACCGTGCCCGCCTGGGATCCGCTCAGCAGCTCCACGGTGGCGCAGCCTTGCGCGTTCGTGGCCGCGGCGTTCGTCGTCAGGGAGGCGCCGCCGATGGTGCTGACGAGCTGAAACTGCACCCGACCGCCGGCTTCCACGGGGCGACCGTCGGCGTTCGTGAAGCACGCCGTCACGCGTCCAACTTCATCGCGCCCCAGCCCTGCAGTGTTGAGTGTGGCCGGCTGCATCGGCTGAAACTGGCAGGTGGGCTTGGGGAAGAAAATCAGGTCTTCCTCGATGGCGCATGGCACGGACACTTCCTGCCCGCCTTGCCGCCAGGTTGCCGTAGCGGTCGCGTTGGCCGGCCCAAAGCCGTCGGTCGTCGAGCGGATCCGCGCGACAACCTGACCGCGGGAGTTGGACGGGAAGAGTGCACGCTGACCGAGATCCTCGTCATCTTCCGGCGAGAAGAGCTCTCCGCGCTCGACCGCGAGGTCAACGATGGCGCCACGGATCGCCGAACCATCTCCGGCCAGCACGATCAAGCTCAGCTCGGCGGTGCTACGACCATCGGCGGGGATGGACGCGTTGTTGAACGAGCCAAAGCAGGTGTTCTCACTCGGGAGGGTCTCGACGACCGTAATACGGATGCAGCTCGGCTGCCGGCGCTGATTCTCGCGCTGGAAGTTGACACAGACCACCGTGTCCACGGCTTCGGCACCCACCCGCACCTGCGCCGTCGCCTCTTGGCCTGCGTTGATGCCGCGCACGACCCGCCGAGCGCTGCCACCGAAGGTGCCGTTGCCGCTGGTGACATCGAAGGTGAGCGTCGTCTCCGGTGGCACGATGATGCCCTCGGCGGCTCCCACGGTCGCCGTGACATTGACCCGACCGCCGATGGTCACGACCTGGGGCGAGGCGACCAAATCAATGGTGTAGCCGTCCTCGGGGATGGCATAGCACTGGATGGGCTGCGGGAGCGCCGTCTCGACCGTGCGGCCATCGAAGGTGACGAAAACCTGCGGATCCAGGAGGCCGGGACTGGCGCAGCGGAGATCGAAGGTCGCGATGCCCGCGCCCGTGAGGGGCCTGGTTGCCTCGTCCAGGGCGTCGTTGATGACCGCCCCGTTGGCGCGGAGGCGGACGACCGCCCCTGCCGAGGGAGCAGCGCCAGCCTCCGTGGTGTAGGAGACCGTCACGCGAGCGCTCTGGGTACCATCCGCTGGAAGCAACGTCGCGTTGACGCGAGCCGACAACACGAACTCCGCATCGTCGTCTTCGGAGCACCCCGCCACGACGAACGCGCAAAGCGACAAGACGAGAGAGGCCCGCAAGCTGTGACCCCAAACGTTGGTAGGTGACTGCGACCGGCTTCGCATGCGTGATACCTTTCGGAAACGGAGGTACGAGGGGCGGCCAGAGATCGCCGCTTTAACGCGAGACGCTACCGGTCCGCATCGGGGGGATCAAGTTTTCACCGCTCCGACCTCGGGCCACCCCCGCCGAGGGTCCCCAAAGATCCGGGACCAACGGCCGGCCCCAAGCGCTCGCGCGATCACGCTTGAGTGTGATGCCCACTTCACGCTACCCTCCAGAGCGGCTGTACGGGCAGCTCCCAACTCCCTCCCTTGGCGTCGATGATGAATCGTGTCCCCTTCGTTCTCGTCCTCGTTGGTCTGCTTCAGGGTCTCGCCCTGTCAGCCTCCGCCAACTCTTGGCTCGTCTTCACCCCTGCGCACACGGGCGACGCCCCAGCCCAGACCCGCCAGGTCTTGTTGGACGCGGTGGACGCTGGGCTTCGTGCGGGCGCAGGGGACGCGAGGGTGCTGCGCGCGGAACGCGAAGCAGCGTTCCGGGAGGTCGCCGACTGCGAAGAGCCTGGCTGCGTGCAGCGGGCGACTGCATCAGGGCAGTTCGGCTGGGGCGTGCTCGTGCGTCTCGTCGCCGACCCTGTGATCTTTGAGACGAGGGTGCGCATCATCGATCCCCGCTCGGGCGACGTCGTCGCCGAGGCGGAAGACGCGTGCCCCTTCTGCACCGACACCGAGGCCGCCGAGCAGGCACGGGAGGTCGTGGTGCGCGCGATGCGCGCGGCAGGCCCGCCTCCAGCCCCGCGTGTGATCGACATCGTCGTCCCCCCGACGCCGACCGTCGAGACACCAGCCCCGGCTCCCGCCCCCACCCCGGCTGAAGAGGTCGTCTACGAACAAGAGGAGGGCGTGCCCTGGACGACCGGTGGGCACACGCTTCGGATCGCGACGCGCCCTGAGTCCGCGACCATCACCGTCAATGGTCAGGAAGTCGGCCGCGGGGGTGTTGTCGCTCGTGTCGCCGAGCAGTCCTTGGAGATCCGCGTGAGCGCAGAGGGCTTCCGGCCCCACACGCGTGAGATCCGCGTCGACGGACGCGCTGGCAACGCCTCGTACTACTTCATCAACCTGAGCGCTGACGTAGACCCCGCGGACGTCGCGCTCGCCCGCCAGGTGCGCTCCGAGCGCCGCGAGCGAAGCCTCGGTGTGGTAGGCCCCACGATGGTCGGGGTCGGAGCCGCAGCGCTGGCCGGAGGCATCATCATGCTCAGCCTGGATGGTGAGACGACATGCAACAGCGGCGGCGTGCGGGACTGCCGAGAGGTCTACGAGACCACCTTGCCTGGTATCGCCCTGACCTCCATCGGCGCGCTGTCCATGGGCGCTGGGAGCATCCTGTGGATGTGGGGCCGCCCAGCGAGTGGAGAGCGCGGCGCGGCCGCCGGAAGCGCCTCGACCTTCGAACTCGACCCGATCCATCGAAGGGTCTTCTGGCGCCGCTCCTTCTAGGTCCTGGCGCACATGACGAGGGCGACCGCTCCCGCCAGGGCAGCCCTTCGGACCTCCATGTCAGCTCAGCCCCCCTCGCCGTCTCCATCCTCACGTGCGGCACGCTGACGCAGGCGGCGCTTCTCGGCTTCAAGTTCCAGCGCGCGAAAACGCGCCTCCATCGCAGGGTCCTCCGAGGCCGCCGTGCCGGGCGGAGCTGTGAGGCGATCGACCTCTGCCAAAGCGTCGCGCTCGTCGATGCTACGCTCCCACGCATCCATGCGCTGCTGCGTCTCGCTCCACTGCGCATGCGCCCTCGCGAAGGCCACACCCGTCGGCGCCTCCCCAGCCTCGTCCCAGGACCCGCGGCCCGAGGAGGGACCGGCCCCTGCATCAGGCGGTGCCCACCCAACCCCGGGTGAGGGTGGAGGGTAGTGGCCAGGTCCGACCGTCTCAAAGCCCCCCTCGCGCCACGCACCCTGCGGTGGGGCGTCCGACCCAAGACCGCGCCGCTCGCGATCCTCGCCGGGCAGCCCAGGGGCAGGCGGATCCCGCCGCTGCTGCGCGGGGTGCGTCCGGAAGAGATCCGCGTTCGTCGCCGGTGGTGGGGCTTCGTCCTGGATCGGGAAGCGCTGCTCGAAGGTCGCGAGTGTCCCGCGCAGCTCCGTGGCCAGCTCATGCGCTCGATCACGCTCCAACCGCAGTGCCTGCGCGTGGCGCAAGGTATCCTGCCTGCGGCGCAAGAAGGCCCGGGCGTTCTCTTCGTTGCCACGGCGCAGCCAGCCCTCGGCGGCCTCCTCATAACGCTGCGCCTCATCCAGCGCGTCTTGATAGGCGCGCCTCCATCTGGCTTCCTCGGCAAGGGCGCTAGCCAGCGCCGCCCTCCCCTCACGGACCAAGCTCCTGCGCTCCGTCTCGGGCACCCACACCGGCGCCGTCCGGCGCGCGTTCCATTCGGCTTTGGTCAACAGACGCAGTCGGTCGAGGAGGCTCATGGCGGTCCGTGGGCGGCTGGGTTGCAGGGGAGAGGCTTGCGGAGAGGGAGACGAGGTCCTCCGAACAAGGGCAGCCTAGCCACGATGCCTCCTTCGGAAAAGGCTGCGCGACCTAAGGCACCGCGAGGACGTGAGGGCGCGGCTGCACCCAGATCACGGCCTGCGCGCATCCCTTGACGGAAGGCCAGCGAGGAAAGACAGTGGTCATCGAGTGAATGCGGCGGGGCGAATGCATGGGAGGAGCGGATGTCGGAGGAGGTTGCGGAGACCATCGCGCTGCTGCGCGCGCGCGAAGAGGTCAGCGGCTACGATCCTTTTGGGTTCCGGCCGGACCTCCTTGGCACCTTGCTCCCCATCGCGCGCTTCTTCTACCGCCACTACTTTCGGGCCATCGTCGACGGGATCGAGAATATCCCGGAGGGGCGGGTGCTGCTCATCGCCAACCACTCGGGTCAGATCCCCTTTGACGGCGCGATGATCGCGACGGCCCTCCTGCTGGACCACCGACCTCCTCGCCTCGTCCGCGGTATGGTCGAGCGCTGGGTGCCGACCATCCCCTTCGTCTCGACCTTCTTCGCTCGCGCCGGCCAAGTGACAGGCAACCCTGAGAACGCCGTCGCCCTGCTCGAGCGCGGTGAAGCCTTGATGGTTTTTCCCGAGGGAGCCAAGGGCATCTCCAAGACCTTCGACCAGCGCTATCAGCTCACCGAGTTCGGGCTAGGCTTCATGCGCCTCGCCATCCGCACGCGTACGCCCATCGTACCGATCGCCGTCGTTGGCGCTGAGGAGCAGCTCCCCTCGTTTTACAACGCCGAGAGCGTGGCGAAGGCGCTGGGTATGCCAGCGCTGCCCTTGATTCCCACGCTCTTTGTTCCCTTGCCAGTCCGTTACCGGATCTACTTTGGCGAGGCGATGCACTTCGACGGGGACCCTGACGACGAGGACCGGGTCTTGCAGACCAAGGTAGACGCTGTGAGACACACCATCTCGGCGATGATCGACCGAGGCCTACGGGAACGACCCGGAATCTTTGCTTGAGGCCGACCGATGCCCCCCACCTCCTCGACACGTAAGCCGGTCGTCCTGGTCACCAGCATCGCCGGCCGCTTCGGCCGCCTGCTGGCTCGCGCGCTGCACGGCTCACACGAAGTCCTCGGCCTCGATCTGCGCGGCGACCACCACATGCCGAAGGACGTGCGTGTGTTCCCCTTGGACCTGCGACGCAAGAAGGCGGAAGACGTCTTTCGACGGGAGCGCATCGACGCCGTCGTTCACCTCCCCGCCGAGGGCATGCCGGGCGAGTCGATGCAGGAGCACCGGAGCCGCACCGTCCTGGGGACGCGAAAGGTGCTGTCCTACTGCCACGAGTACGACATCCCCAAGCTGGTCATCGTGTCCACGGCGGCCCTCTATGGCGCCAACCCGGACAACCCGCAGTTCCTCTCGGAGGAAGCCCCGCTCCTCGCCGGACGGGACAGCCCGCTCTTGAGGGACCTGGTGGAGGCCGACATGACCACCAACAGCTTCTTCTGGCAGCACCCCGAGGTGGACACCGTGCTCCTGCGGCCCGTGCACATGGTGGGGCGGCTCAGCAACCCCGCGAGCCGCTACCTCCGCCTGTCGGCGGTACCCACCGTGATGGGCTTCGACCCCATGGTCCAAGTGGTCAGCCCTGAGGACGTCAGCCGGGCGACCCTGCTGGCGCTGAAGCCGGGTATCCGGGGTGTCTTCAACATCGCTGGCCCCTCACCCGCCCCGCTCTCGCGCATCATCGAGCGTTGCGGCCGCCGCGCCCTCCCCCTCCCAGAGGTCGCGCTGCGTGCTATGCTCGGCCTGGCGCTGGGCATCGGCCGCAAAGGGATCGGCGCCGCCGAGCTGACCTACCTGAAGTACGTCTGCATGGTGGACGATAGCCGCGCCCGTGACGTCCTCGGCTATCGCCCTTTGCGCACGCTCGACCAAACCCTGATCCAGCTGCGCGCTTAGCCGCGCACCTCACCCCACCGCGCGGGAGTTTCCTTGCCTCTGTCTCTCAACGCCATCGAAGAAGCCCGCGAGCGCATTGGCGACCGCGTTGTGCGCACCCCCTTCTCGCGTGCCGCGAATCTGTCCACCCTGATCGGCTGCCGCATCCACCTGAAGCTCGAGAACCAGCAGGTGACGGGCTCTTTCAAAGAGCGTGGCGCACTCAACCGCCTTCTGACGCTCACCGAAGCCGAGCGCGCGCGCGGTGTCGTCGCCGCGAGCGCCGGAAACCACGCGCAGGGCCTTGCCTACCACGCCACCCGGCTGGGGGTGCCCGCCACGATCGTCATGCCCATGCGCACGCCTCTCGTGAAGGTGACCCGCACCAAGCGCTACGGCGCGAGGGTCGTGCTGCACGGCGCGAACTATGACGAAGCCGAGGCTGCCGCGCATGAGCTTTGCGCTGCCGACGGCGCCGTCTTCGTCCATGCCTTCGATGACGAGGTCATCGCTGCCGGACAGGGCACCATCGGGCTGGAGATCTTGGAGCAGAACCCCCAGCTCGACACCCTCGTCATCCCGATTGGCGGAGGTGGACTCATCGCCGGTATCGCCACCGCGATCAAAGAGACAAACCCTCGCATCAAGATCATCGGCGTGGAGGCCAGCGCATGCCCTTCCATGCGCCACAGCGTCGACGCAGGCAAGGTCACGATGCCCCCTGCCCTGCACACCATCGCCGACGGAATCGCCGTCCGCCGCGTTTCGCCGATGACCCTGGACATCGTTCAGCGCTACGTGGATGACATCGTCCAGGTCGAAGAGGAGGAGATCGCCAGCGCGATCCTCCAGCTCATCGAGGAGGAGAAGGTCGTCGCGGAGGGAGCGGCTGCCACGGGGCTCGCGGCGCTCGCCTACGGCCGAATTGCGCCGGAGCGCGCCGGACGGGTCGGCTTGATCATCTGCGGCGGCAACATCGACATCAACCTCATCGCCCAGATCATCGAGCGTGGCCTCGTCCAAGCAGGCCGCCGAATCCGCCTCGTCCTCACCGTACCCGATGAGCCCGGTTCCCTGGCGCGGCTGACCGCCCTTGTCGCCGAGCTGCGTGCCAACGTGCTGCAGATCCACCACGACCGCGCCTTCCACACCCCGCTGGGCCAGACCGAGGTCGAGCTGACTCTCGAGACGCGCGGCAACGACCACGTCGAAGAGCTGCTGGAGCGCCTGCGGGCGTCGGGCTACAGCTCCGTCGAGCAGGAACGCTGAGGCGCTACGGAGGATCGCGGTGCCTCGCTTGGCTGGGGTTGACCCCTCCATGGCACGTGGGGCCGCGCTCATGTTTGCGGGGCTCCTCGGGTGGCCTCAGTCCAGGACCTCACCGCGCAGGTCAATTCTGAGCGCTGTCTGGGTCTCCAACGCTGCCTCGGGAAAGCGAAGCGTGCTCAGCCGCTCCGAGATGCAGTCGGCCATGGCGTCTCCCGTCTGCTGACGATCCACCGCCACCCCCGAGACGCGGCCATCCGCGGCGATACGCAACACCGCCTCCGTCTCGACCTCGGACACGGCGTCCCGATCAGCCATCCAACGCTCATAGCAAGCTTCGATCTGCCGACGGCTGCGCGCCAACACCCGGCGAACAATGCTTGGATCCAACCCCCCTTGCGTCGTGCCCAACGACAGCGAAGCGCGGACCTGGACGCGCGGCGTGTCCGCTCTACCCTCCCCGGTCCCGTGGCTGAACCCTCGCTCCCCCAACCCGCGTCCCCGGGCTGCGAGCGAGCCACCCTCGAGCGCTCCGAGCGCCGCGAGCTCCTCGGCCCCTCCGAGCGCGCTCTCCCAACCACCTGGGGATCCTGAGGTCGGAGCAAAGAGCAGCGCAAGCGGACCGGGGCTAGGTGAGGCCTCAACCACGCCCACCCTAGGCTGCCCGCTGCCTAGCGAGAAGCGGACCAGCAAGCGCGCCCTAATGGGTGCGTCGCGCCCATGCGCAAGGAAAGCGAAGCGGGCGACATGTGCTCGCACACACGCCGCCACATCCCCGCCTAGGCCCGAACCGCCCGCATCAAGGACCTCCACATGGGAGGGTCGGCCGTCAGGCTCGACCGAGAGCCGAACGTCGACCTCCTGCCCCGACTCCGCGACCTCCACAGTCGCGCAACCTGTCAGCCCCAAGATTCCAGGCCAAGCGAGCTCGAAGAGGCGCATGGGCTCATGGCCATCAGCGCCCACCGCGACAGAAGCCAACCTCGGGGGCAGCGCATCAGCGACCGCAGCCGACGAGGGCTGCAGCCCCACCAGCGACGCCAGGCACAAGGGCGCGAGCAGCGGGGCACATCGAGCAAGGACAAGCGAGGGAATTCTAGGCACTCCAGGCATCGCACGGGGGGGGGAAGGAAGTTTCTGCTTGCGTCCCAGGTCCGACGCGGGCTGTCAAGGGGCCACTCTCCGACCGGGTGAGTTGCTCGCCGCGCGCCCGCGAAACGCGCCAGGAGCGCCGGCAGAACGTGTCCCCACCGTCTTCTCCCAATCCATTCGAGCACCATCGTCGCGCTGGCCCGCACGCGCCGACGCTGCTACCGAACCTGGACCGCGCAGCCGGCCAGGCAGCCACACCCCTTCTTGATGCTTCTCAGTCCCATGGAAGCTACGATGCGCCGACCGCCGCTCCGTCAGATCGCACCCGATGTCTACACCGCTGAAGCTGCTCAGCGCTTCATGGGCCTCGAAGTGGGAGCTCGGATGACTGTCCTTCGCCTGGCGGGCGGTCTCCTCGTGCACTCGCCTATCGACATCGACCCCAACCTCGTCAGCCCCCTTGGACCGCCTCGGTGGGTGCTCGCACCGAACCTCTTCCACCACCTCTACGCGGGCCCCTGGTCCGACGCTGGCTACGACCTTTGGGCAGCCGCAGGCCTCGACGCGAAGAGGCCCGACCTTCGCATCGTGGGCGTGCCGACCTCCGTGGACCACCCCTTCGGTGACGATATCGCACTTCTACCTCTCTCATGCTTCCCGATGAGCAATGAGGTGGTGGTCCTGCACCGGCCAAGCAGGACGCTCATCACGACGGACCTCGTCTTTCACTTCACCGCCGAGGCTCCGTGGGCGACACGCACGGCCATGCGCTGCCTCGGCGGTCACCCCGGATGCCGCACCACCCTTCTTGAACGCCTGGGCATGAAACGCGAGGCCGCTCGCCAGGACATCGGTACCCTCCTAACCTGGGACTTCGACCGCCTCATCATGGCCCACGGAGAGATCATCGAAAGGGGGGCACGCGAGAAGCTACGGGAGGCCTTCGCGTGGCTGGGGGCGGTAAGCTAGCGCCGAAGCATGCAGGGTCGAGGGCAGGGAGAGGGCTGTCATCGCTTCGAACACCAGCTCGCCCCCTTAGCCCGACTCCCACTCGGCGGCCAACGCGTCGATGCGCGATCGGATCTCGTCGCGCGCCACTCGGAAGTGGTGCAGGCGCTCCCCATCCGTCAGCGCCTCCCCCTTCCGATCAGGGTCTGCGAGGGGCCAATGCAGCCGCGCCGCCGAAGACAGGAACACCGGGCACACCTCCTCGGCGCAGAGTGTGATCACCACGTCTACGCTCGCCGGGTCGATCGTGTCGACGGACTTCGAGTGGTGTTCGACCAGATCGATGCCCAGCTCCTTCATCGCTGCGATGGCCCACGGGTTCACCTGCGATGGCGCCGAGCCCGCCGACTGAACCCGCACCGCGTCCCCGAAGCGGGCTCGCGCCAGACCCTCCGCCATTTGCGAACGCGCAGAGTTAGCGACGCAGAGAAAGAGGATGGAGGCAAAGGGTCGTCGAGGCATGGGTACCACCTACGTCGAAGCCGCGACTGGAGTTGGAAACCAGCGCTGCGTGCGGTTTGCGAAGCTGACGAGCGAGAGCATCACCGGAACCTCGATGAGCACACCGACCACCGTGGCCAGCGCAGCTCCGGACGACAGCCCAAAGAGGCTGATGGCGACGGCCACCGCGAGCTCGAAGAAGTTGGAGGTACCGATCATCGCGGCTGGAGCCGCTACGCGGAAGGGCAAGCGCAGCACAATGGCCGCGCCGTACGCAACAGCGAAGATGCCGTAGCTCTGGATCAGCAGCGGGACCGCGATCAGCGCCACGTGCAATGGCTGCTGCACCAGCGCTTCGGCCTGAAAGCCGAAGAGGAGCACCACGGTGAGCAGCAATGCGATGATCGACGCAGGCTTGAGCACCCCCGCCAGGCGCTCTACCGCCTCCGAGCCGCCCCCGCGCTGCAGCCTCTTGCGGGTCGCCAGGCCAGCTCCCAGCGGGAGCGCGACGAAGATGACCACCGAGGCGATCAGGGTCTCCCATGGCACCATCAGGTCCGTCACGCCCAGCAGAAGCCCGGCGATAGGAGCGAAGGCGAAGACAAGGATGATGTCGTTCACCGAGACCTGCACCAGGGTGTAGTTCGGGTCCCCGTTCGTGAGGTGGCTCCAAACGAACACCATCGCGGTGCAGGGGGCGACGCCCAACAGAATCATCCCAGCGATGTACTGCTGAGCGTCCTGCGGAGCGACGAGCCCCGCAAACACGTACTCAAAGAAGAGAACGCCCAGCGCGGCCATCGTAAAGGGCTTGATGAGCCAGTTCACGACGACCGTCAGCACGATCCCGCGCGGCCGACGCCCGACCTCGCGCAGACATGAGGGGTCTACTTTGAGCATCATCGGGTAGATCATCAGCCAGATGAGCAACGCCACCACCAGGTTCACGCGCGCCCACTCCAGCCGAGAGACCTGCTCAAAGAGTCCTGGCGCGATGAGCCCCAGGGTCACGCCCGCGCCGATGGCCAGCGCCACCCAGAGCGACAAATAGCGTTCGAAGATTCCCATGCGCACCCCGTATCGTAAATCGTAAAACAGCGATACCTAGGCCCGCGTCCAGACCCACTAGAGCGCCTGAACAAGCCCCTTGAACAGCGCGACGACGCCAGGCTCGACGCAGTAGCAGATCCGCGGCCCATCTACCTGCCCCCGGATCAAGCCTGCCTCTTTGAGCTGCTTGAGGTGTTGAGAGACGGTCGACTGGGCCAGGGGCAGTTCGTCCACAATGTCGCCCACAATGCAGCCTTCATGCCGAACCAACATCCTGAGGATCGCTACCCTGGTGGGATGCGCGAGTGCTTTCGCAAGCTGGGCCAAGCGTTGGTTGGCCTCCTCTTCTTGCGCGGGTATCGGCGGCGTCGGCTCCGCCGAAGGGCAACAGGTCTGGACGTCAGGTTCGGTCACGGCGCACCTCGGCGGAGGCCATCGTTCATCGCCGTATTACGATAACACGATTACACCCGTCAAGAACGCTTTGGGGGATCGGGGTGGGTTAGCGTGCTCATCCCAAGGCGGTCGCTTGCGGCGACGCTTCTTCTGGATCAGGCGAAGTCTCGGGTCCGCCTGGATCCAGTGCAGGGCGCCGGGCTCGGCGCTGAGGCGCCTTCGCTCAGGGCAGTTGCGTCCTCAGCGCGTCCAGGGTCCTGGCCAGCTCATCGCACGAGGCGTATCGGGCCGCTGGGTCCTTGCTCATGAGTTTGAGGATGACCTCGGCGAGCGCTGCGGGGAGCGCGGGGTTGACGCTCCGAGGATCGGGAGGCGCGTCGTTCACGTGCATCATGAGGAGGGGCATGGGCTCATCGTGAACGAAGGGCAGCCGTCCCGTGAAGGCCTGAAACATGGTGACGCCGAGCGCGTACTGGTCCGCGGCCGGGGTGACGGAGCTGAAGCCACTGATCTGTTCGGGTGAGATGTAGTCGGGCGTTCCCGCGATCATCTTGTCGGTCGTGATGTTCGTCGACGCTTGTTTGGCGATGCCGAAGTCCATGACCTTCACCACCCCGTCGTCCCCCACGAAGAGGTTGTGGGGCTTCACGTCGCGGTGCACGATGCCGAACTCATGGGCAGCGTGGAGCCCACGGCACGCCTGTATCATCCAGTGCAGACCCTGCTTCAGATCGACGGGGCCACGGAAGTACTCGTGCATGTCGCGGCCCGCGAGCAACTCCATGGAGATGTACTTGTGCCCGAGAAACGCGCCGATATCGAAGTACTGGATGATGTTGGTGTGCCGGAGCTTCCTCGTCATCCGCAGCTCCTGGACGAAGCGCTTCATCGCCTCTTCGTCGAGCACCTGCTGGGTGAAGACCTTGAGCGCGACCTGCTCGTCCAGCATGAGGTCGTGAGCGCGATACACGACCGCCATGCCGCCCTCCCCGAGCTTCGCCTCCAGGCGGTAGCGCTCATCGAGCACGGAACCCTTCTTGAAGCCGGTCCAACCGGCAGGAGGCCCAGCCTCGGCGGGCCTGCTCGCGACAGGGGCGCTCGGCCCCACGGCGGGCTCTGCCGACCCTTGGGCCGCAGCGCCCTCGCGACGCCGCGGCACCTGGCCGCCCAAGGAGGCGCTGTCGTGCGCCGCTACGTCCCCGTTGGGGCCGGAGGGGTGGCGCCGGGCTGCCTGGCTGGCCCCGCGCGCGCCCGGCACCCTGACGGCCTGGCGCTGCGTCGCCCTGGACGGATGGACGGCCTTGTTCGTGTTGACGGTGCTGGCGCTCGCTCCGTGCGCGAGCGCCACAACCCCGCCAACCTGGAGGACCAGCGCGATCACGCCAAGATCGAGCAAGTTGCCGAGCGCTACCTCATCGAGCCCGAGGAGGACCAGGAGGGGTGAGGCCGTGAGGAGCGCAAAACCGAGGGCCATGAGCCAAGCCCCGTCGAGAGCGCCCATGATCGCCACGATCGCGTATGCCGCTGCTGCGAGCACCAGCACCCCGGTCAGCGAGGCGAGCGCGCCGTCCTCGGACCACACCCCGAAGTAGAGCAACGCCACCGCGACAAGGGCGACCAAACGAAGGGCGACGCGAGCCCACCAGAAGGATCGCTCCCAGACGTCGTAGAGCACGCCCACCGTCGCAACGGCCACCGCCAGCGCAGCGACCGCTGGCAGGAGCAGTGCGTTCATCCAGTGGGCGATCCCATGAGGGAGTTTCGCGGCGTAGCCCAGCGCCAGAAAGACGCATGCGGCGACCCCGTACTCGAACGAGCGACCCCAGATCTCCATCCGGGTGATGGGCGCACCGTGTTCGCGGACGTGCCCGGCCGCCCACAAGAGCACAACGCCCAACCCGATGGCGACCGCTGCGGCGACGAGCGACGGAGGCGACTCGACGCGAAAGTAGGATGCAATTTCCATAGCGCACAACAGCATAAGCAGAGATGCAGTGCTCCGCGCGAGCGTCGCAGCGGTCTGCGGGTGTCTTTCCCGTTCCGCCTGACAGACAGGATCGGGGATGTCACCTGCTAGCTATCACCCAACTCCTACCCAAGCCAGAACCTCGCACCTCCACCGAGACCTCCCACCCAGCGCCTGACATCCCTTGGCTGGAGTCCCGGGTTCTGGACCGTTCGGGCGGACGACATCTGGGGTAGCATGGCCCTCAGTGGCTCCTGACCAAACGGAACCCGATGGTGTGCCCCCTGCGGTCGAAGCTCGCCCCGAAGCGTGCTGCTGCTCGGGAAGAGTTGCCATTGACGTTCCACGCACCGCCACGCACCGCGCGGGCAGCACCCGTCGCTGGGCCGGTCGGGTCGACCCCGCCCGTGTGCGTGGCGTCGAAGCGGGTCCACGTGATCTCCCATAGCAGGCCGAGCATGTCGTAGATGCCCCAGGTGTTGGGGAGGAGCGCTCCGACCTCGTGGGTGCGCGCGTTGCTGTTGCAGTCGAACCACGCCAGCTCTCGCAGAGGTGTTCCCGGCGCAATTGCGCCGGCACCGCTTAGCGATACGCACCCCGCCACGGCGCTGAGGTCACCTCCGTAGGTCGCCGTTGTCGTGCCACCACGGGCAGCCCGCTCCCACTCAGCCTCGGTCGGCAAACGATAGCCTCTGCACGACTTGCCGACGAAGGTGATGCCGGTGCACGTGAAGGTGTCCTGAGAGCACCACTCCCCGAGACTTGGGCAGCCCCCACCTACACCAGCGTGGCCTGTCGAGCTGCGGCAACTTGATGGCAAGTAACAGGGTTCCAAGTCCTCCAGGACGCTGAGGGCGTTCGCGAAGACAACCGCCTCCGAGAGGTTCACCCGTTCGACCGGAGCGTGCGATTGGACCGAGTCGTTGGAGCACGACGACCCGTGCGGCGAGCGAAAACACGAGGGTCGCGTCCCGAAGGTTGGGGTAGGATTGACGTACCCCGGGAGCACCCGCGTGGCGGAGGGGCGGGCGTTCCACGCGGTGGTTAGCGCGAACCATTGGCGCTGGGTGACAGGCGTACGCTGCACGTAGTAGTCCCGCGTCAACGTGACGCTCACCTGCCCTTCGTTGGAGGCTGTGCGCCCGATCTCTCCTGCCGGGGAGCCCATAACGAAAGCCCCAGCGGGTACCCACTGGAAGGGGAAGCTTTCCTCCCCAACGACAGGACGAGGCGAACACCTCCGCTCTGCTGTGTCCGTCGGGCACCACACGCCTGGCCCACACTCGCCGTCTGACGCGCAGGGATTGCCCAGCGTCGATGGGAAGGCGCGGCGCCCCTCGACGGCGGCTGACACCACCGGCTCCGCTCCTGGGGCTGTCACACGCACGCGGTACCAACGCGTCCCACCTGGAAGGACGCTCTCGTCGGAGGCCTCGCGTGCGCTGGCACCTGCCAGCGCGGCGTAGGTGCCATCACGGCTGGCCGACCACTCCCACTGGTAGCCGAGGGTGCCTACGACGCGGTGGCCGCTCACCTCAATGCTCGCGTCCCCGGGACCCGTCGTGTTCACGGCACGTACGCGGTAGCGCCGCATCGCTCCCGGGGCCGTGCCTGCTTCCGCCACGGCCAGCTGCACCCGCTCCTCGAGCCCTCGGGTCGCCGTCGGTGCGCCCAGGGTGATCCGACCGCTCGGAGCACTCTCGTCCATCCAGACGCGTGACGTACCGATGGGCAACCACGCACCGCCATCGATCTGGACTTGGTGACCCGTCACGGGGTGCGCTCCACGGTAGCCGGTCACCTCTGCAGAGAGGTTGCTCTGCTGCGTTGTGGACACCGCACGCACCCGATATGTCGCGCTCGCACCGAGTGGGACGACAACCTCGTCCCAGTTCAGGCGAACGTTCTCCGCCTGATCGCTGGACGCCAGCACGCCCGACACGGGCCCGGGCGCACCGCCGGTCGGGGCCCCAACGTCGAAGTAGAGGGTATCCGTGACAGGCGACTCGGTCACACGATCACCATCGCGGTAGACGTGGTACCCCATCGCGCCACTGACGCCACTCCAGGAGACCGCGACATGGGCCGCGGAGCTGCCTTGGGAGGCCGTCACGCCCGTCGGAATGCCAAGGGACGAGACACACTGCCCCGCGACCTGCTCAAATCCCTCAAGGCAAGCGCCACAAACCGCGTCCCCCTGTCCACTTCCCGCGACGCAGGCCCGATTCACCTCCCCACAGCGGAGTTCCGCGCACGTCACCACCCCGCCGCAGCCCTGCTGCTGGGAGTCAACGTCACAGCGCACCGCGCCGCTCTCCTGGCAAGTCCACGCGAGGCACGCTCCGCACGCGGCGCCGACGACCACACCCAACTCTCCGCATCCCCCGCACGCGTTCCGGGCAGCACTGCCAGCGTCGCCTGCGCACACAAGGCGAGCTCCCTCACACGCGAGCCGCCCACTGGCACAGGTGCCGCATGCGTCGCCTGGGCGGCCAGTCACGGAGTCACAACCACCACAAGGGTGGTTCGCCACGTCCCCCTCGCATGCCAGCGCGATCTGGCTTGCGCACACCAGCACCCCCTTGCCACAGGCGCCGCAGGTGTCGCCAGGCGCGCCGGCCAACGGGGACGTTCCACCGCAGGCGTTGCGCAGCACCTCGTCGACCGGTGCGGCGCAGACCAAGTTCGGGCCATCGCAGGCCCAACGCAGACCGTCACCGCAGACCTCTCCCGGACGGCCGGCACCTCCCCCGCACCCCCCGCACGCGTCGGCGGCGCCCGCCCCCTCGCAGACCATAGCGCCGCCCTCACCCGCCTCACATGCCCACCTCCCTTCCCCACACACACCGCAAGGCTGCCCAACGACCCCAGGCAAAGGGCCGCACCCACCGCACGCGTTCGGGGGCAAAGCACGCGAGGTCAGTACGCACTCCAGAGCGTCTCCTCCTGCGCAGACCAAAACCCCGTCGTTCGTCCCGCACCTCGTGTCGCAGTGCGCGCCTGGACCGGCGGCCGTCCCAACCCATGTCAGCACACCCTCGCCGCCGCACGCGTTCTGCGCGCCGACAATACATGCGAGTGTGTCCCGCGTAGTGCACACCCAAGCGCCAACCTCACCTCCCTCGGTGCAGGGAGCGCCCGGGCGACCGGGCAGGACCGCGCAGCCCCCGCACCCGTTCGGCGCACGCGCACCAAAGCAGGCCGGCGCGCCGCTCTCTGCACAGGCCCAAAGCCCGTCGTCACATGTACCGCAGGCCCCGCCCAACGCCACGGGCAGCACCCCGACACCGCCACAGTCGTTGCTCTCGGCTCGACCGACACAGACCAACGATTCTAGGCTCGCGCAGACGAGCTGGCCCTCGCCATAGGCTCCGCATGGGTCGCCTGGCGCCGCGCTGGAGTCCCCATGCAGCAACGCGCCCCTACCCCCACACCCATTGCGCACCTCTGACTCCGCGTCGCTGCCCTGCGAAAGGTCATCGACGCCATCCGGGTCCGAAGCAGCGTCCGCAACATCCTCGCCTTGCTGAGCATCGCCGCGCACCTCGGGATCACCGTCCGTAGCTGTGTCCAACGCTGCGAGGTCCTCATGAGCGTCCCCAGTGGAATCGAGCGCGGCGTCGGCCACCGCGTCCTCCAAGGCGAATGGGGTCGTGTCCGTTAGGAGCGTACAGCTCCACCAGAACGCGAGCAGCGGGCTGAGCCGCAGGGTTCGCCAACACCGGTCCATCGCTTCACCTCCAAGACCCAACGCTCCCAAAGCCGTGGCTCCGATCTGCCTGAACGCTCGCGCCGACGCGCCCCGAATGCGCCTCGTTGCGCAAGGGGCGCGCGCGGAGTACTCAGGAAAATCGTCCGTAGTGGCCGTATCATGAGATGACTTGACCACGGAATGCAAGAGCCTCGGTCGCAGACGCTGATCACCCCTCCCTTCATGACAGCGGAGCGGGTATTGAAGCGTGTCGTAGGCAGCAACACGACGCCAAGGTCGCGGAGCCCTCAGGCCGGTACGGACGACGCGCGCGCCTCAGCGCCTAGGGGGCGGAGCGCGCGAGACGGAAGCCGATGTCCATGTCGCGGAAGCTGGCGTCCATCGAGGTCCTGCGCGCAGCGCGGACAAGGGCGGCGTCGCTTCCCCATGACGCCCCCCGCAGCACCTTGGCCGCCCCTGTCTCGGGTCCCGCGGGGTCCGTCCCGCCCATCAAGGCGTTGGCGTACGCAGACCAGGTCCACTCCCACACACCTCCGAGCATATCGAAGAGTCCCCACGCATTGGGCTCCTTGACGCCGACGGGACGCGTTCGGCCGGTGTTGTTGCAGTAATACCACGCGAGGTCAGCGAGGTGCTTGCCTGGAGGCACCGCCTGACGCACACCCATGGTCACCTCCCAGGTTCGAGGAGCACCGGGAGGATACGCGGTGCCACGGCGTGGCTCGTTGTGACGCGCCGGCTCACTCCGCGTTGTAGCCGCGTGCGATCCGGTGTCAATCACGTGCAGGTTGCGCATGGCGTGGTGAGGGGAGCTGGTCGCTGAGACGCCCACCCCTGGTTGCCCACACAGTCTACCTGTGCGATGTTTCCTGAGCTCCGCGACCCTGGATGAGGGTCGAAGTCGTGCGCCGCGCTGTGCCCCGACATCCTCCAACGACCTCACCCTTTGGAGCCGCTCATGCATACCACGCTCACCCCTGTCGTCGCCGGTCACATTTGGGAATGCAGCCATGAGATCCGCATGTTGCCGGGTGTCTATCTCCCTGCCCGCATGCTGGTCATCCGACTGGAAGAGGATGCGCTGGCGCTCTGGTCCCCGGTTCCCTTCGACGATGCGATCGCAGGAGCGATCGGCGAGCTCGGGCGGGTCACGACCATCATTGCGCCCAACAACTACCATCATCTCTACCTGCGCCCTGCGATGGAGCGTTATCCCGAGGCGAGCACGTGGGCGGCTCCTGGGCTACCCGCGAAGCGCAAGACCCTCCACCTTCCCAACCTGCTGGGCGTGGACGCCGCGCCGCCCTTTGCGCACGTGCTCAAGCCCTTCTTCTTGGAGGGGTCGCCCGCCATGCAGGAGACCGTCTTCCAGCACCTGCCGACGCGCACGCTGATCGTGACCGACGCGCTCTTCAACCTCCACCGCACGCGCGGCCTTCTGAGCCCCCTGCTCTATCGTTTGACCGGCTCGCTGGGCAAGCCGGCCCAGAGCCGCATCTGGCGGAGCACCGTCCAGGACCGCGCTGCTATGGGCCGCAGCATCGCAGCCCTCTTGAACGAGGACTTTGACAGGGTCATCATGGCCCACGGCGACATCATCCCCACCGGCGGCAAGCACATCTTTGGAGCGGCAGCCGCCTGGTTGCCTGGGGTTGGTGATGGAACCCTGGGTTCAGAGGGCTCGCGCTGAGGTGAGACACGGTTCCCTGCGGATTCCGTAGGCCAGTCTTACTCCAGGCAGGCATCCATCCACTGGACCACGGGCAAGGCTGCTAGAGCCTGCTCAGCCAACCAGTCCGGAAAGGAAGCGCTCATCTCGATCCCCTCTGGCCAAGGCGGAAACATCAAGGCGAGGCCTTTGAGCCGGATCAGGTCGATTCGAGGATGACCAGGGTCGACGCCCCGAGGAGCCTTCTTCAGCGAGGCACCGGCCACCGGCTCGAACCCGCAAGCACGCAGCGCAGACACGTGCCCATGTAGCTCGCTACCCGTAGCCTCGTCCAACGCGCGCTGGCGATAGCGCTCGAGCGCTGCGCCATCAAGCACATACACTCCGGCTCCAGCCATACGGTCCTGCAGCCCGATGTGGAGGAAGAGGGCTGCCGCGCCGTCGACGCCAGCTCCTGTCTCGCCAGCACGCGAGGCAACCGTACCGGCCACATGCTCCTTGTAGGGGCGCTTGTCCTGAGAGAAACGCACGTCGCGCGCCATGCGGAAGAGACGCGCCTCACCCAAACGCAGGCCTGGGAGCCTCACCGACATTGTGCGCGCCGCAGTCTGAAGTGTGCGAAGGAGGGGCTGCTCACAGTCGGCAGCCACGCGCTCCCGGTTCGCACGAAACCACTCGCGCGACTGGGCCGCCGCGAGTTCATCAAGGGTTGCGTAGAAGGCTGGGGAGAGCATCAAGGCCGCCGGATGAGGTGAGATGATGTGTTCGAGGGTCGAACCCGCCGCTGCCTCGCGACAGCGGGAGCCTCTCCTCGCTACACCACACTTGCTGCTGGGTGGCGAGCCACTTGCTGTCTAGCGCGGCGCGGCACCCTCGCCCGCCTCGCCTGCCGAAGGCACCGACCGTCGCTCAGTGATGCGCGCGATCAGCCACGCGATCGTCAGCACGGGGAGGAACTGCGTCCCGGGCAGCGCTGCCGCGGCGGTGGCGAGATTCCGGAGCTTCGCCCACCCGTAGCGGTTCAAGAAGACCCAGACGAAGGGAGCGGCGAAGACGTTGAGGCTCATGTCGAGCAGGTCGAGGGCGACCACCAAGAGCAGCGGGACGCGTCGCAGCGTGTCCGCGAGCTCCGCATCCCGGGCTATCCGCAAGGGCTCTAGCCGGCGGTGGAGCCACCAGAGGATCGCCAGCGCCGCGACGGCCGCCAGAAGGGCCATCACGCCAAAGGCGATCAACCCGGTGCGCAAGAGGGAGGAGTCCACGGCTGATCGCGCTCCAGAAAGGGCGCCCGAGCAAGACCTCGCGCTCAGGTCCCGACAGCTTAGGCACGTGCGCCTGCCGCGCCAGTCCTTGCACGCGTCGGGTTCGTACGCACCATGCGCCGGTCGGGGGGTGACGTTGGCACGGGAGGTCATGATGCGCAGGCGCGTGGAGAGGTCAGACGACGAATGGCGTGCTCTGCTCACGCCAGAGCAGTACCGCGTCACCCGCCAGGGGGGTACCGAGGCACCCTTCTCTGGCCAGTACTGGCGCACCCTCGATTCAGGCAGCTATCGCTGCGTATGCTGCGGGGAGCTCCTTTTCACGTCCTCCATGAAGTTTGCGTCGAGCTGCGGCTGGCCCAGCTTTGATCGCGAGGTCGACACGAAGCCCATCGAGCGGCGGCGTGACCTCAGCCATGGGATGATCCGCACAGAAGTCCTTTGCGGGAGCTGCGGTGCGCACCTGGGACACGTGTTCGATGACGGACCGACAGCGACCGGGGAGCGCTACTGCATCAACTCCGCCGCGATCGTGCTCGAAGCCTCAAACGCTGAGGACGCCGATCATTAGCCAGTTCTCGCGAGGCCAGCCTGCCCGGTCCCCCTAGGCGTGCGCGCGCCCGCCTGGTCCGTCACGCACTCCTCTTCGGGATTCCGCGCGCGTCACGTCAAGCCTCTACTTGTCTTGGGTGCGGGCTCTTCGGAGGGGCGCGCGGGAGGGGGCAGGACATGAGCGTGACGACGGCATCCCCTCACGACGAGCTCGGTCCGCCGCGGAAGCTTCAACGACCGCCTTGGCTTGACTGGCTGGTCGTGGCGCTCCTCGTCTACCTGCTCTTGGTCGGGGTTGGCGCCATCAGCGACGGCTTCAAGGCGGTCGCTGGAAACAACGCCAGAGAACTCTTCGCGTTCGCGACCAACCCGCTCATTGCCCTCATGGTGGGTATGGTCGCGACAGCGCTGACCCAGAGTTCGAGCACCGTGACCTCCATCGTCGTCGGACTGGTGGCTGGGGGGCTCCCGCTCTCCATCGCCGTGCCGATGGTCATGGGCGCGAACATTGGGACTTCGCTCACCAGCACGCTGGTGAGCCTCGGCCATGTACGCAATGGGGTCGAGTTCCGACGCGCCTTCGCGGCTGGGACGGTACACGACAGCTTCAACATCTTGGCTGTACTGCTGTTGCTACCCCTGGAGCTCATGTTTCAGCCCCTCGAACGGATGGCAGCATCATCTGCCTCCCTGCTGTGGGGTGGTGCCAGCGTCAGCATGAGCGATGTGAACTTCATGAAGACGTTGCTCGCACCGGCCCTCAGCGGGCTTGCTCGTGCAACGTCCTGGCTGCCCGGTGTCTGGTCGGGCACCGCGCTCATCGTGATCGGTACAGCCTTGATTCTTTTCGTCGTAACAGCTCTCGGCCGAGTCCTACGGAACCTCATGGTGGGGAGGGCTCGGGAGATCCTGCACGCTGCGATCGGCCGTGGCCCCTTGACCGGCATGGTGTCTGGAGGCTTGGTCACGGTAGCTGTGCAGTCCTCGTCCACGACCACAGCGCTGATCGTCCCTCTTGCTGGCTCGGGTGTCGTGACCCTAACGCAGGTCTACCCCTTCGTGCTCGGCGCCAACGTCGGCACCACCGTCACCGCGCTCCTAGCGGCAACGGCGATCAGCGGGCCGACTGCTGTCGTCGCGCTGCAGCTCGCCCTCATCTACTTCAACCTGCTCGGCATCACCTTGATCTTCGGCTTGCCTGCGCTCCGGAACATCCCACCATTTGCTGCGGAGGGACTTGCCACCCTCGCTCAGCGCAACAAGCTCTACGTGGCGTCCTACGTCCTGGGCGTATTCTTTGTCCTCCCCCTGCTCGCGCTGGGGACCTCTCAGCTCTTCCATTGAGGCGAGCCCAGGAGGTTGTCGCTCCGTCGGGAGGCGAGCGAGCTAGATAGCGGTTCCGCAATGGGTCAACCTGCGCTAGGTGAGCCCCCGCGGGTGTCGGCACAGGCTCCCGTGTCCCACGCCGAGTCAAGGAGCGTCGGTATGCGCGTCCCGCCACGTCTGGAGCCCCTGGTAGAGGAGGGGATCATTGAGCGAATTGTCCGGCCTCTCTTGAGCGGCAAGGAGGCGCAGGTGTACCTGGTGGAAGCGGGTGGGCAGCTGCGCGTAGCCAAGGTGTACAAGGAAGCGCAGGAGCGCACCTTTCGCAACCGCGCTGGCTACACAGAGGGTCGCACGGTGCGGAGCAGCCGCGACCAGCGCGCAATGGCCCGACGTTCGAAGCATGGCCGCCAGGCCGACGAGGCCGCCTGGAAGTCTGCGGAGGTGCAGGTGTTGCGGCGCCTCTACGACGCTGGCCTGCGTGTACCCACGCCCTACGCCTTCGTCGAAGGTGTCCTGGTCATGGAGTGCGTGCTAGGTGAAGGCGGCGGCCCTGCACCGCGGCTGGCGGAGTGCAGCCTTGAGGGAGCGTTCGCGGCCCGCGTGCGGGACCAGCTGCTGGACGCCGTTAAGCGCATGCTCTGTGAGGACATCGTGCACGGTGATCTCTCGCCCTACAACGTGCTCGTCGAGCCCGAGGGGGCCGTGATCATCGACTTCCCGCAGTCCGTTAACGCAGCAAGGAACACAGCTGCGCGCGAGATGCTGCTGCGCGATGTCGCGAACATCACAGCCCTCTTTCTCCGTCACCTGCCCCGCGAAGAGCGACGCTACGGACATGAGATGTGGGCGCTCTACGAGCGCGGGGATCTGCGGCCCGATACGCCGCTGACCGGACGCTTTGCCCTGCCCTCCCACGAAGTCGATGCCGAGCGCCTCCTGCTGGAGATGCTGGAGATCGAGGAGGACGAGGCCGTCGCTCGTCGCGCCGAGCGAGAGAGCTAGGCCTTCGCGGCCCACAGCCGCCGACCTCCGGACCAGCATCACGGTATGGCCCCACCCTCGCCGCCCCACGGCGCATCGCATTCCTCGACCTGATGGTCCTCTGCGTCCCGAGGACTTCGTCCCGTCGACTACGTCCCGTGGCCTTCGTTCCATGGCAGGTGTGGCTCGCTGGACTCGGCCAGATTGCGATGGGGCTCGTCTACCCTGCGATGATGTTGCGCCGAGGATGAAGGCTAGGGGCACCGGGGTCGCGCCTACGCGCCTTCAACCATGGCCGGGAGCACAGCCGCCGCCGCCGCTCGCAGGTGCACATCGGCGATCCTAGCGTGATCGGTGGTCCCGGGATCCACGACCACCACACGTGCCCCTGCCCTGCGTGCCAGGGGCACCAGGGCGGCCGCAGGGTACACGACTGCGCTGGTGCCGATGACCAGCATCAGATCCGCGGCCAGGGACGCTTCGTGCGCGCGCTCCCATGCTTCGGCTGGCAGGCTCTCCCCGAACCAAACGACGCCTGGGCGCACCAACGCCGCGCACGCTGGGCACCGCGGTGCAGGCGGATCTGTGTCCGCCACATCTGGCACAACGCCACTGTCCAAGGGCCAGCCCTCCCCCTCCCACACGGCCCATGAGCAGCGCGTACACCGGGTAGCGAAGAGATCTCCGTGCAGTGAAATGACGTCACGGCTGCCCGCTCGATGGTGGAGCCCGTCCACGTTCTGCGTGACGAGCGGCAGCTCGCCAATGCGGGCCTCTAGGGCGACCAGGGCGTGGTGAGCTGGATTGGGCGCACACGCCGCCACGCGGCTGCGACGCCAGCGGTACCAAGCCCAGACACCCCGCGGGTCTCGGGCGAAGGCCTCCGGCGTAGCGAGCGCCATCGGGTCATGATTTCGCCACAAGCCCTCGCTGCCGCGGAAGGTAGGCACCCCGCTCTCGGCGCTCACCCCCGCTCCGGTCAGCACGACAGGCCGCCGCGCAGAGGTCAGCAACCTGCGCGCCCCCGCGAGGAGCTTCGGGTCCAGGCCCTGCTGGTCGTGTCGTTCGCGCATCGTCCTTCTCCATGCTCGTGTCCGCGATCGTGTCGCCGCCAACGATGCGCCAGCGGAAGACCCGAGGGGTTCCACAGGGCGTCAGCCGAAGGAGTGCCGCTCGCGAATCGGCGTCTTGTGCTGGCCTCTCGTTGGTGCGGACGTGGGCGTTTCTAGACCGCTGGTCGCCGCACCGCGGATGCTTGCACCGATCGTGCTGGTCTGCCAATCCTCTGCATGATCGGCGGGGTCGCAGACCTGCACTCGCTCCCATGTCGCGCGCTCCAGGTCGTCTCTTGGGGCAGCAGCACGTGCAGGTGGGGGTGCGCTGGGTCTCGTCAGGCTCTGGCAGGGAGGCGCGCGACCGCCGCGGATGCCGACGGGGTGTACCATGACCGAACTCTTCTCCGAGGCTTGCGAGCGCAACTGTGGACCCATCGCGGAGGTGTTGGCGCAGGTGTTGCCTGCCTCCGGTAGCGTCTGGGAGCTTGGTTCGGGCACGGGCCAACACGTCGTCGCCTTTGCCCAACGTTTCCCGCGCCTGTCCTGGCAGCCCACGGAGCGCGAGCCGCACTACCTGGCGAGTACGTCAGCTCGTGTGGCCAACGCGCGCCTCGCGAACCTGTCTATGCCGCGACCCTTCGATCTTTTCGATGCCTTCGGTTCCGGCCCGGCCACGCAGGTGCTCGTGAGCATCAATGTGCTGCACATCGCTCCCTGGGAGGCGACCGCACGCCTCTTTCTCCACGCGACCGCTTCTCTCCAAGGCCCCGACGCAAGGGTGGTCATCTACGGCCCTTTCGATGACGCCGATGTACCCCTGGCCCCGTCGAACGTTGCCTTCGACGCATCCCTGAGGGCCCGTGACCCGCGCATGGGACTACGGCGGGTGCAGGACGTGGACGCGTGCGCCCGAGATGCCGGTTGGGTGCTGGCCGGCGAGGCGATGATGCCTGCGAACAACCGCCTGCGGTGGTGGCGCAGGATGGACTGAGCCACGCTTCCCCGAGGAGCCAGGCACGCGGACACCCGAGGCGTGGCGGCCTAAGCACACGCTGCACTCCTGATGGCGGTGGACCTACGCGCGCTGCGCTGCGTCCACGAGCCGCGTCATGCGCAGGAGCACCTGGACCGGGAGCGCCCGCGGACGGGTCCTGTCGACCGTGCCAGCGAAGGCGGCCCCGAGCGTGGGACACAGGTAGGCCCACGACCCTGTGGAACCTGAGTGCCCGAGGAGGTCTGGTGCGGGGCGATAGGGCGAGAGGAGACGGGAGCGCGGAATGCGCATCACGCCCAGCCCCATTTGCAAGGGAAACCAGATTCGATTCATGGCCCCGGTCATGCGGGCCCATGTCTCAGGGCTGCGGAAGACGGCGCCTCGACCGAGCGCAACGAGGAAAGTGCGTTGATCCGCGAGGGTGGACACCATGCCGCCCGAGGGACCCTCCGAGCGGAGCGCTTGGGAGAGATCAAGAAGCCGCTGCCCGGTGTAGATGGGCGTAGGGTTGCCGTCGCTGCCCTCCGCTGTCACCACCCATGTGTCCTGCAAGCCGAGCGGTTCTAGCAATCGCCGCTGAAGGGCTTCCGCAAACGACTGGCCGGTGACTCGAGCGACGACGGCGCCCAGCAGTTGGTAGTTCGTATCGCTGTAACGCACGGACCTACCCTGGGCGTCGGCGGGCAGCGGGGGCCCCGCTGGCGAGAGGTCTTCCCGGACGATACGGAGCACTTCGTCCAGATCGTAGTTCACGTCCTCGCCGCCGTAGATCCGATCCATGATGCTGCGGCCACCGCGAGGCCGGCCTTCGAAGTAGTCGGCCAACCCTGACGTGTGGCCAAGCAGATGGGCCAAGGTCAAGTCGTCGGTGAAGTCTCTGCCGCGCCAGCGGTGCAGCCCCGTTCCCGCCAGCTCCGGCAGCAGAGCGACCACTGGGGTGGTGAGTCCGAGCAAGCCCTCTTCGACCAAGGTCATCACCAGGGTCGCTGTGAAGAGTTTGCTGACGCTCGCGATTCGGTAGTGCGCACTCAAAGCAGGCGCTGGCTCATGGGGGGCAGCGGAGCCCTGCCACTGGAAGGAGCCGTCCAGCGTCCAGACGCCCGCGAGTACGTGCCCGGGAGCACCCCGCCGCCCGACGGCTCCCTGACACACGGCATCCAGCGCCACGGCGAGGGCTTCAGGACGGGCGATAGGCCGCCTCTCCGATGGGCCTACGTTCGACATGCTGCCTCCTTGAGGGGATGTTGCCGGTGAAGCGCGGCAGTCCCTCCGCGCCCCTGCCCGCAGCTACCACGTCTGATCGGTGTGCGCGACCCTCGCCCCTCCGCCCGCACGACCCTCGCCCCTCCGCCCGCACGACCCTCGCCCCTCCGTCGGCTCGGCGACCTCCCCTTAGCCCAACCTGCGGTGCCGCCCGACGCTCCCTCGTAGGAGGGACGACCCCGTCTCGCTCAGGCGGTGCATGGAGACGCTGTCACGTCAGCCTGTCTACTGCATCGAGTGCAGCCCGATCACGTTGCCTTCGCTGTCTCTCGCCATGGCGCAGAATCCATGCTCGCCGATCGAGAACTTCGGCATCAAGAGTGTTCCCCCGTACTCCGCGACCCTCCCGGCTTCGACCGCGCAGTCCTCCGACTCAAAGTACACAACGGTGCCACCGGGGCCAGGGCCGAAGCCGTCCATTTTCACCAAGGCGCCGCAGCAGCCTGGGCTCTCCTGTGCGGCGGGAAACATCCACATCTCCATCCCCTGGCTGCCCTCCGACGCCGGGTTCTCCAACGTCACGAGCGTGGTGCGGAAGACGGCCTCGTAGAAGGCGCGCGCCCGTTCCATGTCCTCCACGTAGATCTCAAACCAATGCACTGGACTCGGCTTCATGGGTATCACCTTGGTGTCACGCACTCTTGATGGAGGCCCTGGTCAGCAACCGCGCTGCCTAGGGTTGTCGGCGGCCTATCACTGAACACATGAGCAGTCAAGCGCGCCGAACATCCACCCGACAAGAGGACTAGGCTCCCGCTGCTAGACGGGGCTCTCGACGAGCGTTCTGGAGGCCCCACCCACCCAACTGCCCGTGATCCCACGGGGTGCTTCGCACGTCCGGATGGTGAGCTGCATCGCAGGCCCCTATCGCTAAGGGGCCGACGTGGCGGCTACCCCGTAGGGCTCAACGGTGCCACCCCTAGCGAAGAGCGCACGCGCCCACTAGGACCTCGGCGATCAGCGTCTGGGTCTCGCTGGGCCTGGCCGTGACTGTCGTCGCCTCTCGACCTGAGGGCAAGCCATGACCGTGAATACCTTGTCATCCTCGTTGGCGGAGCTCCTGCAGGTGGTTCGCAGCGACGTCGGTCCCATCCTCGCCCCGGCCTCCATGGAAGTCCCCTCGCACTTGCGAATGCTCCGAGGCACAATTGCGCAGCGCCCCGTCACTATGCGCGTCGAGAGACGCTGCGGCGACGCCTGGGCTAGCCTGCTCACGGCCGACATCCTGGACAGCCATGGGCAGACCCTCAGCGCAACCGTCATCGGGCTCCCCGACCCCAGGTCCTGCAATCCAGTGCTGGGCGTGGATCTCATCGCGCTCGGCGGGCGCCTCAGTCTCTTCGCGGTGGATCTCGCACCCATCGATGATGGGTGATGGCAAAACCGCGGCGAGCCGGCCCTGGACCGGCTGCGCGCAGCGATACCCGAATCGTTTCAGCCGCGGCCCCTGCCAGACTTTGCGGTCGACACCTTCTCCCCGAAGGCTCTCATCGGCCGCGTTGACGATGACGACGCGTTGGTGGCGCTGGAGGCAACGCGGCGGTGGCTGCGGACCCTACCCGCGCACTTCGACCGCGGGGCTGGTCCGCCTAACCCGCTGCGCAGCAGGCGCCTTGGCGCATGGGTTCGCGCGGAGCGACAAAACCGGAAAGAGCACGCTGCGCTAGCGCGCATCTTCGGGCCGCAAGTGGCCGTCGAGCTTAGCAACACCGTGCTCTTCCCCGAGGAGCTGGCGTCAGCCTAGGGACCCGAACGCGCTGGGCTGGTTCCAGGACCATCGATATCCTGTGGCTCCGCAGCGAATCGTATTTCGCGCAGCGTTGTGCGTTGTAGCGCTGCACAGCCTAAGTGTCTCTAGCGTGACATCTATACGATAGTACACACGCCAGTGAGCAAAATTCCATACATCTAGCGCCTCGTCGACGCATCTCTTGGCGGTGCGTGCCTACCAGCGACCCGCTCGGAGGGCGGCCTGCGCACATCGCGGTCGACTGAGGTCGCATCAGGAGAAGGTGTTACCAATTGTGTGCGCAACGCGCACCCCCTTCCGGGGACCGAGCATCTCTATTGGCCGCGCCTGTGGCGGTGGTTCGAGCAAATGTGCGCGGATGCTGGCAACCAGAACTCGAAGAGGCCTGACGATGAAAGACCATGACGTTCTACTTCCCGAAAGGACGTCTCCTACCAGCGACCGGTTCCGGCCCAGCGGGCCGCCGGTCGACGACCAGAACGTCGGACGCTGGGTCTACACGGATCGAGGGAAGGCTCTGTGGCCGCCGCACGCGAGTGACCACGATCCAACCGAGGTATCGAGCGTGGTGGCCGCTATGGTGAGCTTGTTCCCCGCGTTCGACCCACAGTCGAGGGAGCGTAACCACGCTGAACTCTGGAAGGGCAACGAGCGGTGGCTCGCCGTGCGCTCTGGCTCGCTGGTGTTCGTCGGCCGCGTCGCCGCCGAGGAGAGCTTGGACCAATTCTTGTCTCGGCTCATGCAACTTAGCGAGCGGGAGGGATGGGGCGAGCTTTTTGAGGAGGCGCCATGACCAGGGAGTCTGAGCCGCGTTGTTGGCATCACGACCCGGAGCTGGGACTCCGTCTACTGCGGGGCAGTCAGGGTCCGCCGCCACCCTTGATGGACGTGCTCATGGAGCTGGCCGCAGAGGGCTTAGGGCCGGGCGTTGTGACGCAGCTGCGCGTTGGGAGCCTGTGTCTGGTGATCGAGAGAACGGAGACCGCGACCCTCTGCGTTGAGGCGCAGCGCCACCTTCACCCCTTGGCCCTGCGCGCGGCGTTGCGCAACGCACGCCGCGCGCTCCTGGGCGAATCGTCCAACCCTCCTCAGGCCTCACTGCGACGCGCCATCACCCCTGGGCCGATGGAGCGCCCACCCGCGAAGGAGCAGCCTGAAGTGCCGCCTGAGGTGCAGCCCGACCTTCGTGCGCCTGAGAACGCATTGCCACCGATGCGATGGACCCTCGTGAGAGAGACCGACACCACCAGCGCCATCACGGACAACCAGCCTCTCGATGGAGCGCACGGAGGCGTCGGAGTGACGTGGTCGCGCGCTTGCGGAGAGCTGTCGACACACTTCGACGAGGCGGCGTCGTTCCTGGGCCAGCGGGTCGTAGAGGGGTGGTGGAAGTCCACCTACCGCGCCTTGGGGGAGCCATCGCCCATCGAACGCGGTGCGGACGGGGTCTGGGCCGCGCGCGAACCCCACCGCCCCGTCATGCCGTCCGAGTGGAGCCTCCTAGGGCGTGCGTGGGGCGAGTGGCGCCGACGCTGCGCGAAGGTCGTTCCTGAGCTTGGTGACCGCCTGCCCATACGCCTCCCGCGGTGGGAGAACGCCAGTCAGTCCGTGGAGCCGTCATGAAGTCCATTCAGCTCTCTTCTGTGTCACACCCGACGGTTCTCGAGACGGGAGCCCGTCTGCTCGACGGGCTGCTCGCGGAACACGTCAACGTGCTCATGGCTTGCGGAGGGCGAGGCCGCTGCGCGACATGTCACGTCTACGTCGAGGCAGGGGCGGCGTCGTTGAGCCCCATGACCGATCGGGAGCAGCGGACGCTGCAGCGCATCTCGACCTGCCATACCAACAGTCGTCTGGCATGTCAGGCGCGTGTTCTAGGCCCGGGCGTGATGGTCCGGGTTCCGGGCGGCGAGTACGCAACGGACAAGCAGACGATCGAGAGGCTCGTGGGGAAGCGTGCCTCCTCGGACATCCTCCATCCCATCACCGGGCGCGTCCTCGCAGAGGCTGGCCGGCTCATCACCCGAACCTTGATCATGCAGCTTCGAGACGTCGACTTCGACGTCGACGCCGCTGACCCGGATCGACCACCCTCGCGACGCTAGCGCCCAGCCGACCCTTCCACCCCTCCATCGGAGCACACGATGATCGCAAGCATCCCCCAGCCTGGCATCGCCTACCCTCGCCCAAACTACTATTCGCAGACTGAGTTCCTTCGCCAAAATGCAGCTTCTTCACGGCTCGATCTTGCCGCAGGAGGCAGAGCGTTGTTGGCGTCCGAGGACCTCATCGTTGGCCTTCAGCGTGGACTGGAGGGAGAGCTGGCCGAGGCGAGCACAGTCGTCATGTATGAATGTGGTGTCGCCTGGGGCGAGGAAGACATGGCGAACTTCGAGCAGCGCTTTGAGCGGGAGTACGGCCGCCAAGCCCGCGAAGCGAACATTCAGTTCGTCCTCGAGTGCTGGTGGTGGCCTCTGACCGCAGCCGGATGGGGCTCATGGAGGGTCGACTTGACTCGATTGAACCAAGGCTGTGTGATGGTAGACCTCTTTCAGAGCGCGGTGGCCCACAGTCTTGAACGCGTCGGAAAGCCTGTGTGCCATCTCTACGCGGGGCTCATGGCGGGAGCGTTTGGCCACCTCTTCTCCCTCCCCCTGAGCTGCATTGAGATCCAGTGCTACGCGATGGGCGAGGACCGTTGCCGCTTCCTGGTCGGCCATGCGTCGAGAATTGACGCTGCTGAGTTCTGGCTCCAGGAGGGTGCCTCAGCCGAAGAGATCGCCGCCCGTCTGCCCTCGCAGACATTTGCCTCCTGAGGGTCATGACACACAACGAAACGCCCAACAACGCCAAGCCCTTGACGGAGCGCCTCGCCGCCATGCCGTGGAAGGGCGGGCTCCAGCCCAACCCTGCTGCTCGTGCGCTCTCCGCGCGTCTCGCAGCGCTGCCTTGGCGAGGATCCGATCGGGTCCAGTCGCTACAACCCCAACCGAAGGATTCAGAACGATGAACACACAGATCCAGGACATGTTCACCCAAGCGCAAGGGCGCTACCTGGCTCAAGACGAGGTCGATGTGCTCGTCGGATGGGCTGCGCAGCTCGACCAGCGCGTCGCCGCGATGACCGACATCCAGGCCAATGAGGAGCGTATCGTCAACGCCACGGTCGCCGAGGTCATGCGCCTACACCCCTCTTTTGAACGCGAGCACGCTGACGCAGCCAACAAGGCAACGCGCGACTTCGCCTATGTGCTCCGGTACTGCACGCTGGCCATGGTGCGGCAGGACAGCGACTGGCTGGAGTCGACCCTGCTCGTCTGGTTGAAGACCATCCTTCAAGCGTTCGGGATGGGTCAAGTCATCGACACAAGCTACCGGGTGCTGCCGCAGCAAGCTGAGCGTGCGCTCCGGCCGGAGACCACGCGCCTGCTGGCTCCCTACCTGCGACTCACGCACGCTGTACTGACGTCTGGGGAGGGCAACCGTGCTTACCAACAGTAATACTGCGCTACGTCCCCCTCGCTTCTTGCAGCCGAATGCCCTGCGCTACGACCCCTTCGGGGGTACGCTACGCACGACACAGGGACAACGAGCGGTGGCCTTTCCCTCGGAGCTGATCGTGGGTCTCCACAAGGCGCTTGAGCGTGAAACGGGGCGCGCTATGCCCTTGGTAACCTACACCTGCGGGCGACACTGGGGCGAGCGGCTCATGCAGCGCTGGCAGCGCGAGTGGAGCGAGGAGTATGGCGTCACCCTCGCTGAGCTCGACAGCGGACGGGCTGAGCAGTGGCTGGTCCACACGTTTCGGAGCCACGGCTGGGGTGACTTGCAGCTGGACTACACGTACGAACGTCACGGGGTGCTCCTCTGGCACGTACGCAACAGCGTGTTCGTCGAGTTGCTCCCGGACCTCGACGAGCCTCGGGTGTGCGCTATCTTCGCCGGGCTTCTCGCGGCTGTGACGTCAGCGTTCGCCGGGACCGCGCTGGAGTGCGTCGAATTCGGATGCGCGAAGGCGGGACACGGCCACTGCAGCTTCGCCGTCAGCGATCCAAGCCGCATCGAGCGCGGTCAAGACGCTGCGTTCGAGCGGCGCGCCCCCAATGAGGTGCTCGCGGCCGTACTGAACACCGGGGCTGCTCCTTGAGCCTCGTCCCTGCGCTCCACCGGACCCAACGACAGACGCCGATGCTAGCCCCAAAGAGTGAACAACGCGCCAACGCTGCACTTCTCAACCACATGATCGGTGGACGCTGGCGCGTGGAGCTCCGTCTGGGTGCAGGCTCATTTGGCGAGGTCTACCGCGCGAGCGACACCACGACGGGGGAGACCGTAGCCATCAAGGTCTTTCGTAGCGCTGACCCCGACTCCGGGTATCTCGCCGAACTCGGTCTTTTGGACAACGCCAGCCACGCAAACATCGTCAAGGTCCTGTCCTTCGGATACGTTCGAGGTCAGAAGTACATCGTGTACGAGTTCATGCCCGGTGGCAGCTTGCGCAATGTGCTGCGGGTGACTCCGCGTCTGCCTGCTGACCGCGCGCTCCGCATCTTCCGCGACATCATGGATGGTCTTGCGTTCGCGCACACCGCCAAAGTGGTTCACCGAGACCTCAAGCCCGAAAACGTGCTCTTGACGGCGGACCGCTGGCCCTTCCGCGCCTCGCTCTGCGACTTCGGGCTCGCGACACGCTGCGAGAAGTCCCTCGATGCGGGCCGCGCTTTCGGTTCACCCGCATACATGGCTCCTGAGCAGTTTGATAGCCACTACGACCACCGCGTGGACCTCTACGCCGCCGGTGTCATACTCTACGAGATGCTCCTCGGTCACCGACCCTTCGATGGAGATTTCGAGGGCCTGCGGCACGCACACCGCTCGACGGAGCCCAGCCTACCCGAGAGTTTGCCTGCCAGCCTTCGGACGCTGATGCTGGGTCTGCTCGCCAAGAACCCCGATGAGCGCCCCTCCGACTATGGCGCCATACGCCGGACCGTTCAGGAGCTCCTTTCCGAGCTGGCGCAGGGGCAACGTGTTCTGCTGCCAACGCAGAGCGACCAGCGCAAGCTCCACTTCGTTCGGCGCTGGGCATGGGAGGTCGACCGTTCCCTAGAGCAGATGCTGCGGAGCGGCGACAGCAATCCTCGGCTCCTGATGCGCTTTGCCGACCGGATCGTCGCCGCCGAAGCCAGCGGGGCGTCGCGTGCGGAGTACGCATCTCCTGAGGATACGCTCGCGGTATTGGCAGGGAGCGGCGCACGACCTGAGCAGCTGTGGGTCCGGGTTCCGACCGGTGTGCGCTCGCTCAGCGGCGCCGCACAGGCGGCACAGGGTCACACCCACGCCCGTGAGCTGGGGAACTGCTGGATCGTCCCCGATCGGGAGCTGGCCCTCTTCGTCGATCATCAGCGGGTTACCTGCAAAAGCCTGGGTGATGGAGCCATCCTCTGGGAGGCGGCGATTGAGTCCTACGGCGCGCTCCCGACTCTGTGCTTCCACCCCCTCACCAGCCACATCTGGATCGCCGCCGAAGCACCGAAGTGTCACCTCTTCGTGTTGCGTCTGGACGGCTCCCTAGTGGCACGGCTCCCGATTCCCACGTCCGACACCCTGCTCGAGCCACACCCGAACGGCGCTATGTTCGTGGCGTCCGAGCGGCGCAAGTCTGTCTTCCTTGTCGACCAGCAGGGCTTCGCAGCGGAGGCCTTCACCGCTGAGCGCCCGATCTCCGGGCTCTGTGTACTCGGCACACAGCACCTGCTCGCCTTCTCGCGGGACAGCATTCAAGGCTTCCCTTTTGACACCGGCGCCCGGCCTTTCCTGCTACCCCGCCCCGTAAGCGCGTATCCACCCGTCATCGTGCAGGACTCCCTTTTCACCGCCCGAGCTTCCGACTCGTCTACCCGAATCGAAGCGTGGTCCCTTGCCCACAGAAGCTGACATGCCAACGCAAACCTCCCGTTCCCTTGTCCTTGGAGTGATCGCACTGCTCCTCATCACCCTAGGTATCGTACGCCCAGCTGCCCTCGGGGCGGACTCCCTGGACGCGCTCGCTCAAGGCATCCTGCTGGTCGGCGCGGTACTCGCTGGTGTTGCGATACAGGGATTCCTGAATCGACAACCTGGCCTGTCGTCACCCATCACCGCACCCCCAGCAGACCAGCCCACGGTGCTCAGCACACCAACCCCGGTCCTCCCGGTCGGCCGAGGAAGCGAAGCGATCCCGGAACGTAGCTTGGGTGACTCGCTCTTCCGAGACATGCGACCCGTTCGGGTGGCTTTCGCGCACCGAGCTCCCACCTTCGACCAGGTCGTCCTTGCACTAGGAGGAACAGCGCCACGCACGGCTCCACCTGTGTCGCAGAGTCAACCGAGCCGCCCGACATCCGTCGAGCGCGGGGCCGACGCCTCCTTGGTGGCCCCAGCCAATGCCCTGCAAAGCGGCCGACCCTTGACGGCTGCCGCCCAGCTCAGCCCCTTCGGAGCGCGCGCCCCAGGCGCCGAGGAGCCACGGCCCTCAGGTACATTCTCGCTGACTGGCTCAGGAGCTGCATCGGTGGCAGAAGCGTCGGCGCGCTTCCAGAACGCCATCGAACACGGTCCGACACAAGCTCCACCAGAGAGCGCTGCAACAGGCACGCTGCCGGGCCCTGTCGCTCGCCCTGTCGATGACCCACAGCCAGCAGGCACGGTCTCCGCGGACCCCGCCGGCGCGCCCGAAGGGAGGCTTTCGGGTCAGCAGCTCCAAGCCCTCTTCCAGCAGTTCGTGACCAGCGCACGCGCACTCGGCTTGGCTGCGGAACGCGTCACATTCCCCACCTTCGAGCAACACGTTCGCACCCAGGAGGAACGCATCCTCGATGCCTACCCCGGGGCGACTGTGGTCGCGGACATCAAGTTGCGTGACGGGCAACCCCGGATCGTCTTGCGCCCATCGACCCAACCCCAAGAGCCGCAAGCGTAGCGGCCAGTCATCGTCCGGCCCCGCAGGTCTATCGCCCACCCCTATCGTGACCCGCTCATGCTCACTGAATGCTCCGACCGCGGCCGCGCGCCTCTCACCCAGACCCGTGGGCCAAGCCAAGCTGATGCCACCGAGACCTTCTGGAAGGAGGTCAAGCGTGCCACAGACCCGCTCCACAACGAGGTCGAGGCCACCTGGGTCTCGAAGGCCATGCTGGGCACCCGGCAGCCTGAAGCATGGTGGATCCCTGTTCTTCGGTATTGGTGGACGACGTACGACGAACACGAGGCGCGTCTCCAACGTCTTCCTGCCACGCTCCAAGAAGCGATACGGGTCCCAGACAGCCCTCCCCACATGGCTCGTCTGACCGAGGACCTCGCGTTGCTCGGCGCTTCCCCTCTTCCCGCGTCATTGGAGGCCCGACGATGCACCTCCGCCGAGACGACGAGTGAGTTGCTCGGCCGGGCCTACGTGCTAGAGGGCGCCGTGCTTGGCGGGGCGGTTATCGCGAAGCGGCTTGGGCTCACCTACGGCACCAGCTATCCGGGTCGCCACTTCTACGGCGATAGCCGCGCTGCGCTGCAGACGTGGAGGTCCCGCAGGGAGCGCCTGGGCTCATGGGTATGCTCGGCTGGAGACCCCGTGCTCTTCATCCGGGGGGCGTGCGCTGCGTTCGAAGACATCCGTAGCGGCCTAATGCAGCTTGAGCCTTCGCTCAGGAAGCTCGCGGTGGCCGAGACGGCGTGAGGAGATCGGGTCGAGGGTAACGACGGCGGCGGAGGGATCGCCAAGGGCCACACGGACGCCCCCACGCCCGCAACCCCGGCTCCCGCCTCCCCCTGCCCCCGCGCACCCGATGGTTGGTCCTCCTGTCGCTCGGGCCTTGTTTCCGACCCACAAGTCGGATAGCGTCGGGTCGGGAGCGGGGGCGTGCATCAGCGAGACAGGTGACGATGGCTTGGAAGACGGACGTTGTGATTGCGGGAGCAGGTTCGGGGGGGTGCGTGTTAGCGGCACGCCTCTCCGAGTTGCCGGACCTGAATGTGCTGCTCGTGGAGGCGGGGCCTGTGTACCTCGACTCCCGCCTGCCAGCCGATGTGGAGAACGGGCGGCAGAACTCCATGAAAGCGCATGACTGGGGCTATCGCCACCTCCCGCGCCGCCCGGCGCCGCGGCTCCCGATGCCGCGGGGTAGGGTGTTGGGAGGATCGTCGTCCGTCAACACGTGCATCGCGCTGCGCGGCCAGCCTTGGGATTACGACGAGTGGGCGGATCTGGGCCTCACCGAGTGGGGGTGGGAGTCCTGTCTCCCCTGGTTCAAGCGCATGGAGCGCGATCTGGACTTCCAGAACGCGTGGCATGGGAACGATGGGCCCCTGCCGATTCGCCGGCACCGGCCCGAGGAGCTGACCCCTTGGCAGGCGGCGTTTCTCGAGGCAGCCGCGCTCCGGGGCTTCCCCGCGTGCGCCGACTCAAACGATCCCACGACGACCGGCGCTGGCCCACACGCGATGAACAAGCTCAGCGGCAAGCGCATCAGCGCCGCGATCGCCTGGCTGTCCCCAGAAGTGCGTCGCCGCCCCAACCTGCGCATCGTAGGAGGCGTCACCGTCGATCGCGTTCGTTGGCAAGGGAGACGAGCCTGCGGCCTGGACATCATCGTCGATGGCGAGCGCGAAGTGATCGAGGCGAGCGAGGTGGTGGTCGCAGCCGGGGCCATCGCTACGCCCGGCATCCTGCTGCGTTCGGGCATCGGACACGAGGAGGACCTCAAGCGTCTGGAGGTCACCCCGCGCGTCACGCGTGACGTCGGACGCAGGTTACTCGACCACCCAGGCACGGCGATCTTCTTCGAACCACGCCGCGAGGACCTCTGCCGCCCGGACGATGCCCTGATTCAGACCGTGCTCCGCTACAGCTCGGCGATGGACGGCAAACCCAACGACATGCTCCTGCAGCCCGGCTCCAAGCTGGACGTGCCAGGCCTGCCGACGATGAACAAGTTCATCCTGATGGCTGCGGTCGGCAAGCCGAAGGACGTGGGTCGGCTGACCTACACCAGCACGGATCCCTGCGAACGCCCCCGTATCGACAGCCTCTTCTTCCAGAGCGAGGAGGATCTCGGCAAAGCCGTTGAGGCCATGGAGATCGCCATCGCGCTCAGCGAGACATCGCCCATGCGGAGCCTCGCGCGACCTCTCGCGCCTCCCGGCCTCGTCCATCACCGCCCACGGCTGCTGCGGGCCTGGGTCAAGCGCTTCTGCGACTCGGGTTACCACCCCTCGGGTACGGCCATGATGGGCCTGGAGGCAGACCGAAGCGCGGTAGCCGACAGCCGCGGCCGCGTCTTCGAGTGCGAGGGCCTCAGGATCGCAGACGGCAGCCTGCTGCCCACCATGACGACCGCGAACATCCACCTGAGCGTTCTCATGATGGCGGAGCGGATCGCGGACTGGATGAAGGCGGCTCTCGCTGCAACCTGAGGGGCTCGGTGGTCCTCGCCGCTTGCAGAGCCGCAGGCCTCGCCCTACCTCTCGGCCACCTTCAGAGAGACGCGAGGCTCTGTAAGAGCTTCTCCTTCAATTCGCACCGGGGGGACCGGCGTCATGGCAACACGACCAGAATTCGCTCATGTGATTCCCTTTGATGCGCTCGGACGTGACGACGTCCCGCGTGTTGGTGGTAAGAACGCCTCGCTTGGAGAGATGGTGCGCCACCTCGGCGAGCGGGGGGTCGCCGTCCCTCCAGGCTTCGCGACCACCGCTGAGGCCTATGGGCACTTCATCGAAGCCAACGGGCTCGAGCGCCGCATCGCCGGCTTGCTGGACGACCTCGCGGCAGGCAAAACCACCCTCGCAGAGACGGGTGCGGCGATCCGCGCAGCGGTGCTCAAGGGGGACTATCCAGACGACACCGCTGAGGCGATACGGGCGGCCTATCGCGACCTCTGCGCTGTGATCGGCCGCGAGAACGCCGACGTTGCGGTGCGCTCCTCGGCGACCGCGGAGGACCTGCCGGATGCGAGCTTCGCGGGCCAGCAGGAGACCTTCCTCAACATACGGGGGGAGGCAGCGCTGCTGGCTGCCTGCAGGCGATGCTTCGCGTCGCTCTTCACAGACCGCGCGATCAGCTACCGGATCGCCAAGGGCTTCGACCACATGAAGGTCGCGCTCTCGGTCGGTGTACAGGCCATGGTGCGATCTGATATCGGCGGCTCCGGTGTGATGTTTACCCTCGACACCGAATCCGGCTTCGACAAAGTCGCCGTCATTGATGCGGCGTGGGGACTCGGCGAGACGGTGGTGCAGGGACTCGTGGACCCGGACGAGTATCAGGTGTTCAAGCCCCTGCTCCATGACGCGACCCTCGCGCCCATCGTCGAGAAGCGGCTCGGAGGCAAAGCCATGAAGATGGTCTACGCCCACGGGGGCGATAGTCCGACGCAAAGCGTGCCAACATCCAAGGCTGAGCGCGCCAGCTTCGTGTTGTCTGACGAGGAGATCCTGACCCTAGGGCGCTGGGCGTGCATCATCGAGGGCCACTACGCTCGCCCGATGGACATCGAGTGGGCCCGCGATGGAGAGACGGGTCGCCTCTACATCGTCCAGGCCCGTCCGGAGACGGTGCAGTCCCGCAAAGTCGCGGGTGCCTTTCACACCTTCCGCGTCTCCGACCCGGGCCGCGTGCTGGCCCGCGGGCTCAGCGTCGGCGACCAGGTGATCACCGGACGGGTCTGCCTCATCGAGGACGTGGCCGACATCGCCCGCTTCGAGGACGGTGCTATCCTCGTAACGCGGAACACGGACCCGGACTGGGTGCCGATCATGAAGCGCGCGGCAGCCATCGTCACCGACCGCGGTGGGCGCACGAGTCATGCGGCAATCGTCAGCCGCGAGCTGGGCCTGCCCGCCATCGTAGGGACGGGTGAGGCCACCCACGTCCTGCACACCGGCCAGGAGATCACGGTGAACTGCGCGGAAGGTGACATCGGCCTGGTGCACGCTGGCCACGCCAGCGTGGTGGTCGAGGAGCTCGACCCTACGAGCGCGCCGACGACACGTACCAAGGTCATGCTGAATCTCGCCAACCCCAGCGCAGCCTTTCGCTGGTGGCGGCTGCCAACAGACGGGGTGGGCCTCGCCCGCATGGAGTTTGTCATCTCCAACCACATCAAGGCCCACCCGATGGCGCTGGTCGAGTTTGATCGCCTGCAAGACCCCGTCGCGCAAGCTGAGATCGCGGCGCTGACGGCAGGTTACGCGGACAAGACCGAGTACTTCGTCGACCGGCTGGCGCGGGGACTCTCACGCATCGCGGCGTCGGTGTTCCCGAATCCCTGTATTGTGCGGATGAGCGACTTCAAGACCAACGAGTACGCCGGGCTCCTTGGCGGCGCGGCCTTCGAGACACCCGAGGAGAACCCGATGATCGGTTTCCGGGGCGCCTCCCGCTACACGTCACCGCGCTATCGGCCAGGATTCGACCTAGAGTGCCTCGCTATCCGACGTCTCCGTGAGGAGATTGGATTCACCAACGTGGTCGTCATGATTCCCTTCTGCCGATCCGTCGCCGAAGCGGACGGTGTGCTGCGCGTGATGGCTGAAAACGGCCTCGTTCGCGGGAAAGCGGGTTTGGCGGTCTACGTCATGGCCGAGGTGCCGTCCAACGTGATTCTCGCACCAGCCTTCGCCGAACGCTTCGACGGCTTCTCGATCGGGTCGAACGACCTGACGCAGCTGACCTTGGGCGTGGACCGCGACTCCGAGGGGCTCGCGCCGCTCTTCAATGAGGAGGACGAGGCGGTCAAGTGGATGATCGGCCATGTGATCCGGGCCGCGCAGCTTGCTGGTGCCAAGATCGGCTTGTGCGGGCAGGGGCCTAGCGATCACCCAGAGTTCGCGGCCTTCCTTGTCGAGCGTGGCATCGACTCCATCTCCGTGACTCCAGACAGCTTCCTCCGGGTCAAGGAGGCCGTCGCCAGGGCCGAGGGACGCGTGCCCTAGGCGGGAGCGGCGCACGCTCAACGCATGACGCGGAGGTCCGATGCACGCCGACATGTCGGCTGTCGAGACGCGCTTCGTTGTGGGAGGGCAGGTGCGTCACCCTGCGGCGCGAATGCTGACCTCGCCGAAGAGCACGAGGCCCCTCAGGATGAGCGTGTGGGTCGCGTCCTGGGGGGCGGGGGCTCCGCGCTTCCGCAAGCCACCCACCTCCCCAAGAATCGCCAGGGTCTCGTTGACGACGCGCACGCCTGCCGGAACGCGCACTTTGATGTCCCCGACGACCACACGAAGGTCGAGGACCGTCGTACCGCCTTGGGACAACCCGACCTCACGGAAGGTCAGGTCCATGTCCGCGAACATCGCGAGCATCTGAACGCTGGGGACCTCCCCGAGGGTGAGGACCTCCTCGGACTCACCGAAGAGGGTCGTCAGCGACCGGGATGGCGAGGCGCTCGCGAGCACGAGCGCCGTGCTCGTAGACGACCGCGGGACCAGGGCGGTCGGCGGCGCTGCGCTGTGGCCTGGCAGACCGACGAAGAGCACATCCAGAGCCTCTTGCGTACGCGCATCGGTGGCTCTGCTCAGCCGTACATCGAGCTCATCGTCCGTGAGGTAGCCATCGACATAGGCCTGCTGCAGGCGCGCCACGGCTTCCTCGCGGGCCTGCTCGAAGGCGTAGCGAGGAGGTGCCAAGGGCTGAAGATCCTCGTTGGAACGTTCGTCCATGATCGACTCCGCGCGTCAGCGAATGCAGCACCCACGTGCTATGGGCCACGTGGCCACGGCTGACTAGTGCTTCCCACGCCTGTCGACAACGTTGTGGTCGCGTATCTCTCCCTGGGGGGGCGCCTGAGGAGGATCCGTGCGTGGAGACGACATGTTCACCGAGGTCAACGCTCTAGGTTGCCTTCCTCGGGTGCTTCGCCGAATCTGAGGCATGGACGTGGCGCGCGTGCGCCACGAGCACGATGCGCGCCCTCCTTCGGCGAGACTTACCATGAAGACCTTCTACGAGGACCTCGCCACCTGGTGGCCGTTGATCTCTCCCGTGGGTGACTACGCCTCCGAGGGAGCCGAGATCGCACGTATGCTTCGGGACCGGGCGCCTGGTGCCGCCCGCGTGCTCGAACTGGGATGCGGGGGAGGACACCTCGCGTACCACGTGAGGGGCGACTATGACTACGTACTGAGCGACCTCAGCCCTGCGATGCTGGCGCTGGCCGAAGGGCTCAACCCGGGGTGCCGCTGCGTGGTTGGGGACATGCGTACCCTGCGGCTGGCTGAACGCTTTGACCTCGTGATCATTCACGACGCCATCGACTACATGGTCACCGAGAGCGATCTACGGGCGGCGTTCTTGACAGCGCATCATCACTTGCGACCCGGCGGTGTTGCGCTCTTCATGCCCGACTGCTTTAGCGAGTCGTTCGTCCCGGGAACAGACATCTCGGGCGGTGATCAACCCGACGGCCGCGGAGCGCGGCTCTTCGAGTGGGCTGAACCGCCAGGCCCAGACGGCTCCGTCGCGGTCCATTACAGCTTTCTGCTGCGGTCCGCGGACGGCAGCGTGCAGAGCGTGTACGAGCGCCATGTGGTGGGCCTCTTTCCCCAAACAACCTGGGAGCGGCTGCTCGCAGAGGTGGGCTTCAGCGTCGAGGCCGTGCCGGAGCATACGGACGAAGACCGCCCCCCGCGCACCTTCCTGCTCGGCAAGCGCGGCTCAGCGTGACTCCTGCATCAACGCGACGAGTTGATCGAGCGCGGCACTCCAGCCCGCCTCGAAGCCCATCGCCGCGTGGGCGTCACGGCCTGCAGCATCCACGTGATGCACCGTCGCTTGGTAGCGCGTGCTTCCCTCGGAGAGCCGGTCGAAACGGAGCTCACAGACAAAGCCAAACCCAGGTGGCTCTATAGCGACCGGCTTGAAACCGGGCCCGAGGAGATTCGTCCAGACTAACCTGTGGGGTGCGTCGACCACGAGGTAGCAGCCTGCTGAGGTCGGCATCTCCACGCCCTCCGGCGACCGCATGGTGGTCGCGAAGGCGCCACCTGGATGCAGGTTGATGGCGCACGCCGTCACGCGCCATGGCCTCGGGCAGAACCACTGCATCAGACGCTCAGGGACGGTCCAGCCCTCGAAGCAAGCCTCGGGGCTGATGGGTACATCGCGCTCTAGGCGCAAGAACAGGTCGGTCTCGGTCATCGGCTTCACCCTCCGTCCATACAGGTGCCGTGGTCCCCTGTAGCCCAGTTTGCGGCTGAGCGTCAAAGGGCGCGGCCGAGCGCTGGGCGCTGCATCCAGCCCCCACCACGCGAAGATTTGCTGGGGGGTCTGTATATTCTTGACCTTTTCACTAAACAATAGAATCGCTCTGCGTGCGGTGCCTCCAGGCATCCCCCACCCCTCACGCTGAGGCCTCCCATGACCGAGTCACGCACCTTCGGTTTCCAGACACGACAGCTCCACGCGGGCCACACCCCGGACCCGACGACGGGGAGCCGCGCAGTACCCCTCTACCAGACCACGAGCTACCAGTTCCGGGACACCACGCATGCCGCCAACCTTTTCGCCCTGAAGGAGCTGGGCAACATCTACACCCGGATCATGAACCCCACGACGGACGTCCTGGAGCAGCGGCTGGCGTCCCTGGATGGAGGCGTAGGCGCCCTCGCTGCATCCAGCGGACACGCAGCCCAGCTCATGGCGATCCTGACGCTCGCTGGGGCTGGGGACCACCTGGTCAGCTCCAGCCGGCTCTACGGCGGGACCTACAACCAGTTCTTGCACACCTTTCAGCGCCTGGGCATCGACGTTACCTTCGTGGACCCAGCCGACCCTGTTGCCTTCGAGGCAGCCATTCGCCCCAACACCAAGGTGTTGTACGGAGAGACCCTCGGCAATCCGGACATCTCCGTCTTTCCCTTCGCGGAGGTGTCGGCCATCGCAAAGCGGCACAACCTGCCGCTCATGATCGACAACACCTTCGCGACCCCTTGGCTGTGCCGGCCTTTGGAACACGGCGCAGACATCGTCGTCTACTCTACGACCAAGTTCCTGGCGGGGCACGGCACGACCATCGGAGGCGCGATCGTGGACGGCGGCACCTTCGACTGGACGAGCGGGCGCTTCCCGAGCTTCACCACACCGGATCCTTCCTACCACGGGCTGCAGTACGCGGACCTAGGAGCGCCGGCCTTCATCCTCAAGGCGCGGGTGCAGGTGCTGCGAGACCTTGGCGCCTGCCAGGCCCCCTTCAATGCCTGGCAGACCTTGCAAGGTATCGAAACACTCAGCCTGCGGATGGACCGCCACGTCCGCAACGCAGAGGCCGTGGTGGCCTTCCTGCTGGACCACCCAGAGGTCGCCTGGGTGTCCCACCCCAGCGCCCCCAACCATCCGGACCACCAGCGGGCGCAGACGCTCCTGCCGCGCGGTGCCGGCGCTGTCCTGGGGTTCGGCCTGAAGGGGGGGCGAGCTGCGGGCGAGCGCTTCATCAACGCCTTGCAGCTCTTCAGCCACCTTGCCAACGTGGGGGACGCAAAGTCTCTGGCGATCCACCCAGCCAGCACCACCCACAGCCAGCTCTCGGAGGACCAGATGCGGTCGGCCGGAGTGTCTCCCGAGTTCGTCCGCCTCTCGATAGGGCTGGAGGACATCGAGGACATCCTGTGGGACCTGGACCAGGCGCTGAGGGTCTAGTCACCGCGAGGGCCTCGCGTGCGCAACGCCCGCTCAGGCAGGATGCGACAACGCACGTCGGAGATGCGATGGAGAGCGTCGCGGATGCCGACACGCGGCCGCCTGCGCTCCCTCCGCGCACGCCCAAGGTCGGGCGTGAGGGCTCCGCGCCTCAGATCCTCGGATCTCCTTAACGCGTAGCCCCGACATCCGCCGAAGACTCGCCCCGAATCAGCGCCTCAAGGGTACGCTCGACGCGCGCCCCTGCGGTGGCCAAGGCTTCATCCGTCGCGCCTGCGCCGCTGCCTTCGCCAACGTCACCGTCGACAGCCCCCCCGCTACCCTCGGGGAAGAGTTCTTTCATGCTGAGCGGAGGTCCGATTCGCAGGCGGAGGGTGGCAGGGACTACCGGGAGGAAGACCAGGGGCGAACCCAGCCAGAGCCAAATGGCCAGAGCCTTCACGGCAGGCCCAACCGGGAGGGCGACAGCCATGAGGGCAGCCACGGCGACACCCAGGAGGGACAGACCCCAGCGCTTCACACCCATCAGGCGCGGCAACACGAGCAGCGTGGACAGAAGGCGCGAGCGAAGGAGGATGGGCGCCGTCCAAGCCCCGTTGCGGATTCCCAGCGGCACGATGGGGACACCCTTCGCAAGAGCGATGCGGAGAAACCCGACGCGGCCGGTGAAGTCTACGCGGTGGTTGTGCCAGACGGGCTTGAGGCTCTCGTGGTCCCCGCCGGGGAAGACGAGAATCGGGACCCCCTGCCCCAGCGCGGCGTAGGCTGCCGGGTAGGTCGACGGTATCGTCCCGATAGCGCGGTGCATCGCGGAGGTGGGCCACACAACGAACCCCAGAGGGAGGGCAAAGCCCGCCAGCGGCCGCGAGGTTCCGAAGCGCTCCATCCACAGGGTCGCGATGCTCATGATCTCTGCTGCCCCAACGCCAGCCGAGTGGTTGGCCACGAGCAGGAAAGGCCCCTCGGTGGGGAGGTGCTCCCAACCTTCGAGGGTTGGCCGGAAGCAGAGCCGCACGACCGGAGCGACCACCCCTCGGAGCACCGCCTGAGCACCCCGGCTGACCTGACCAGGGGCTGCGACCACCACCTTCTGCGCGAAAACTCCGGCCTGCATGGGGATCCCTAGGGCGAGGGGGACATCAGCCTCAGGGCCGACAGGCCACCCTGTCGCTTGAGTGTAGCGTCCTAGGGTCTGAAGCGCACGCGATGGGTGCCGTGGGCACCGCGCACGTCGCGGGAGGCCGACGCACGACCGAGGCCGATGGGTCATCGCACACCTCTCGGCGAAGCCCCAGGGACCGCCCCAGCACCAGGATGACTGCCCTCAGACCTGGATGCCGCTCAACGCCTGCAGCGAGCGGCGCAGCATGGTGGGAGCGAAGCCGGTCGCGTCCTCGATCTCTGCCTCCAGGGCCTCGTGCTCATGCTGCCAGATCGGCATGAGCCGTGAGACCTTCTCCACACCGTCCTGGGTGAGCGCCAAGCGACGGCGCCGGGCGTCCTGGGAATCTGGCGCTACCGCAACGAAGCCCCGGCGCACCAGCGGCTTGAGGGCCACCGAGAGGGTCGCACGGTCCATCCCAAGCGCCGCGGCCAGCTCTGAGGGCGTGCGTCGTGTCCCTGCGCTCAGCGCCACCAGGATCGAGAACTGCCCATTGGTTACCCCTTCGGCCCGAAAGACCTCGTCAAAGCGGCGGGCAAGGGCACGCGCTGCCCGCTGTGCCGCGAAGCAGAGGCAGCGATGCCCCACGGCGCGAGCCCCTTGTTGTCGTGCGTTGTCCGTCATGCTCTGGGTAGTTCTTGATAGGGCGCGTATAGTTTGATATCAAACCAAGAGTTCCACGGCTCCCATTGTAGAGCTGGAAAGACTAGTACACAAGGCGCGGTCGCCCTCTGATTCCCAAAGGTGGGAGGCCGCAAGCGATGTCACGTCGCTATGCACATCATGCGCCACGATCCCTGAGGCGCAGCAGACCCGTCCGGGGCGGGCGCTGAGGATACGCACCGGCCCCGACACAGGAGACAAGCGATGAGCTATATTCAAGGATACGTTACTCCGGTCTCCACCAACGCGCGGGAGGCCTACCTCGCGCACGCGCAGGTGGCTGCTGCGGTGTTCCTTGAGCTGGGAGCAAGCCAGGTGGTGGACTGCTGGGGTGACGACGTGCCACACGGCGAGGTGACGGACTTCTATCGCGCGGTGGACGCGCGCCCGGATGAGACGATCGTGTTCGGCTGGATGCGCTGGCCGTCCAAAGGTGCTGCGGAACAGGCCATGACCACCGCGATGACCGACCCGCGCCTTTCGCCCGAGACGAATCCGATGCCCTTCGACGGACGCCGGATGATCTTCGGCGGCTTCGCTCCCCTGCTTGAGCTTGGCGCGCCCATACCCGGAGGATACATCGACGGGTTCGTCGCTGCCGTTCCGACGCAGGGGCGCGACCGCTTCGAGGCTTTCGCGCGCGCCTGCGACCCCATCTTCATGGAGTTCGGGGCCGTCTGGATCATGGAGGGCTGGGGCGTAGACGTGCCCGTAGGCACGCAGACCGACCTACACCGGGCCGTGCAACGTAAAGCCGACGAGAGCGTCCTCTTCTCGTGGGTTCAGTGGCCGGACAAGGCCACGCGGGACGCAGGCTCCGCCAGCATGATGGAAGATCCCCGCTTTGCGAAGATGGAGATGCCCTTCGACGGACGCCGGCTGATCTACGGCGGCTTTGACCCCATGCTCGGGCTCTAGGGGACGCAAAATGGCTTACCGCCCTGCCCCGCCGTGGGACGCGCCTCCCGCCTCCCCTGCTTCGAGGCGCTGGACGCTTTTCCCCCTGCCCGGCGCAGCCCTCGCCGGCTCGTTGGCCCTCCTCCTCACTGCAGGCTGCTCCGGCGACCCGGAGAGCAGCAGCGATCGCGACACGCACCATGAGGACGCCACGCTCACTGCGCCAGGATTCTGTGAAGGCGACATGCTCTTCGGGCGTCCCTCCTCGAACACCGGGCTCGACGAGACCCAGTGCGCGCCCTCCTGCCCGACGTGCGACGGCGGTCCCTTCGCGCCGGCGGGCTTTGACGAGACGACGCTGGCTGCGTTGCGCGCGTGGACGCTGCTCGACCCACCCGAGGCCATCCAAGAAGACCCCTACGCTACGCCCGACGCATGGCTGCAGGCTCGGGGGGCGGAGACCCTTTGCGCCGTGCAGGTGGCGGACCATGCCGCTCGGACGTATCGGCTCGAGACCTATGACACAGCGGCCGCCGCCGCAGCATCCGGGGCGATCGTCACCCACGAGGGTGCCTGCGGTCTGTGCTCGGATCTCGGCAGCCTCGCGGTGTACGCAGGGGTTGGCGACCTCACGGCGCCGGTACGTGCGTGTGGCCTGCAGGGCATGCTCGGCGGGCGGGATGGTCCGGCGCGCAACCTGGCGTGCCTGCGGGAGATCGGCTTCAACGAAGCGTGTGCGAGCATCTGGTACTGGAACACGGTGCACACCCGCGGCGCTTGTCAGGAGGTCTGTCTCCGGCTTCTGAACGCGCCCTACCACAGCGAGGATGGGTCTTTGAACCCTTGCCTACAGTGCGACGAGGACCGCTCAGGTCCCATCTTCAAGGCGGTCGCCGGACGCACGCGCCGCAACTCCGGACTCGCGACCGCGCTCTGCCGCCCATGCCACGAAGTACGTCCGCTCCTTCACCGCTACGATTAGGCGAGCGACATCAGGACCTGGTTGCTGCAGCGGTGGCGCCTTGCCAGCCGATCTCCACGATCGAAGCGATGATCGCGCGTGGTGAACCTCCTGCGCTGGGCCATACCCTCACGCAGCAGATCGGCGGGCAGCTCTGGGCTGGATTCCACCTCATGGACCTCGACGAAGACGGCTGGGGCACCCGTCAACTCCCCTCCCCCTTCTTCGATGGCTTCATCGCGACGCGGGCACGCCGACCCGTCGATCGTGCTCGATAAGCCCTCGACGCAGGAAGAGTTCGAGAGGTCCCCCTGCCCTCATGACGAGCAGCTGAAGTGCGAGACGCCGCCCAGCCCCTCGTATCTCAGCGGTCGCCTCTGGTCAGCCTCCGCAGCCAGCGCGCTGTGTTGGTCGACATAGGGGTTGCTGAAGAGGGACTGGAGTTCCCTTACCCGAGCGTAGTCGCCCGTCTCTGCCCGCTCGTATGCGGGCGCGACCAACCATTCGCGCCATGCGTAGCGGGGGTTGATGCGCTTCATGCGCGACGAGAGCGCGTCCAGATCTGGCGCATCACCAGCCCTGATTCGCTCGTGCCACCGATCCCGCCACAACCGCCACCGCCCCTTCGCCTCCTCCGATGCTTCGACCTGAAACGTCGCCTCCAGGGCCTCGGTGTCGCCCGGCAGATCACTCAGCGCTCGGAAGAAGAGGGTATAGTCGGCCCGCGACTGCCGCATCAGCTCGAAGAGCTCCGAGCAGAGCGCGACGTCAAAGCGCTCCAGACCCAGCTTGCCCGCCCACATCCCCTCCAATCTGAACCTCATCTCCGCGGCGAATCCTTGTCGGACGTCATCCAGCGCAGACGCGAGCGTTGGGTCCTCGTCGAGGAGCAGCCTGAGAGCGCCGCAGAGCATGTGAAAGTTGGCCTCGGCGGCGACAGGTTGATTGAAGAAGGAGAAGTGCTGCCCACCGCCGGTCCAGGGCTGAAACCATGGGTCGAACACCTCACAGAACCCGAAAGGCCCGTAGTCGAGGGTGAAGCCTCCCAGCGCACAGTTGTCGCTGTTGAAGTTGCCTTGGCAGTAGCCGACACGAATCCAGTCCGCGACCAACGCTGTCAGACGCGCCCGAAAGCGACGGGCCAGCTCCACCACCTGCTCCCCGAAGGGCCGCTCTCGATCGACATCGTGGGGATACTCGCGCTCGATGCCGTGGGCCACGATCATCCGTAGCTCCTCGCGTGCGCGTGCATGGGCGCCGCTGCGTGCTCGGCGGCCGAACAACTCTAGCTGACCGACACGCAGAAACGAGGGCGCTACCCGCGTCGAGATGGCCACCCGGTGCGCCTTCATCACGTCCGGATCGTAGGATCGCGACCCTTGCGCGTACCACGGTCGCATGACGGTCTCACGCGTGGAGGCGTAGAGCGAGAGTGAGCGAGATGTCGGCACGCCGAGGGCGTGCATGAACTCCTGCGCCAGAAACTCTCGAACGCTCGACCGCAACACCGCACGGCCATCCCCCCCCCGACAGTAGGGCGTCGGTCCACCGCCCTTGAGCTGCAGCTCCCACCGCTCACCATCGGCGACGACCTCGGCGACGGATATCGCCCGACCATCGCCATAGCCGTTCCCCGTCTGAAATGGGCACTGTTGCGTGTATTCGGTCCCATAGACGGACAGGGCGTACCCAGTCGCCCAACCGACCGGCTTGAAGGGAGCAGGCGCGCCGGAGAGGTCCCCAGAGAAGATGCGCCGAAACGCTTCTTCCTGCGCCAACGCGTCGCTGAGGCCAAGCTGGCGGAAGAGACTCTGGCTGTGGCTGACGTACTCGGGTGAAGCGATGGGCGTCGGTGCGACAGGTACATAGTGGCCGGACAGCACCTGACGAGGGCGATGGTCGTGCCCGTCTGACCTCGCCTCGGGGTCGGCTTCTAGTTGCTCCGTGAAGGAGAAGTCGACCTTCTCCAGCAGCGCATCCATGAGCGACGGCTTCTCGCTCGATGCGACCTCGGACGGGTCCTCGGCTGGCCGGTTCATCGCGGACTGGTTCATGGCGAGCTCCCTGGGGTGCAGCGTCACGAGGGGGGCCTAAGCCTGGTCACCACACTTGTCGAGGTGCGGCCAGCGTCCGCTGAGTCCCGCGTAGCGGCTGGGACATCCCCTGCGGCCCACCTCTTCGGACCCACGAGGGACGCCCGGCCGACGGGTCGGCGCGGCGAGCCCTGAAAAGGGTGATTCTCACCCCCGGGGGCCGTCTTCGCACACGTTGATCGTCATGATGTCGCGTTGGCGGAGCGCAGAGGCCAGCGGCCCTCCGGGATGATCGCGTGTCCCAGCACCTGTCCGGGCTGCATGGTGTAGGTCTGTGCGACGCGTCCATCTTCAAGGGATGTCTCGATGCGATGATAGTAGCCTGGACAGCCCTCGAGCTGGTCGAGGCGGGCAAGGGTAGCGGCGTCTACCTCGTAGGTCTCGCCCTCGACAGCCGTCACGCCCCCGGCCACCATCGCAGGGTAGGCTCCCAGGTCGTAGAGTGTGAACGCCGGTTGGGTACGGGTCACGCTCACGCACCTGACGTGCTCCAAGAGCCCATGGTTCTCGCCACCGCGCCGTAGCGTTCCGTAGACAAAGACGAGGGTCATGCAAGTTCTCCCCAAGCGTGGGCCAGCGGCGCCAGGTCGAAGCCCTAGCGATGATACGCCGAGACAATGGCGATGCGGTAGGTCTCCGAGGGAGGTGCCACAGGATAGGCCTTGGAGGGGCCGACGGGGTCCATGGGGCGGAGGTGCGCGTTGGGGAGCCAGTCGCCAGGCAGGCCTACCCGGCTGACAACACCTCCTGGCTGCTGAACCGGCAACCTGGGTAGGCCGTCCCCCTCGCTTCGCTCGTGAGCCACGGAGGTGCACCACACCGCTTTGGCTGCGCATGGGACCTCGCCGAGGGTAGGACCGGGCCACTGGGGCGCCCCGTGTTCGTAGACAGCCGTCATCGTGGTCGGAGCGGTGGGGACGAAGTCAACGCGGGTGGTAGCACAAGGCGCGTGAAGCCGACCCGCGTCGTGCATACTGGTGTCCTTGGGCATCTGCCGGACGCCTGGCTGGCCGGAGGTGCCCGGCGTGACCGACGACACCGGCTCCTGACCACTCGAAGATCACCATCGCCGGCGGCGAGGCGACCGTGCACCCCGTTATGGGTGAGATGATCGAGCACACCAATAAGGTGTCGACGAGCTGTCCCGGATGTCGCAAGCCCCTTCCTGAGGCTGGGGCACGAAGCCACGACCTCACCGCGTCAGCCCCCTGGTGAAGACCCGCAGGAGGTGCTCGAGCGGGGCGCGCTTCCAGATCCGAGCCACCGCGGCCGTCAACAACATCGCCAGCACCGCAACCCCAAGCGACAGAGGCAATAGCAGGGCCTGGCCCAGCGTGCCGAAGAGCCCGAGGCCGTAGCCGCCGAACACAGCGCCGGCGATAACCCCCTGCGTGACATACACGGTCAGCGAGTTGCGACCGGCGAGCACGACCAACGAGGGGATCGGCAGCCGCTCGTCGGCCCACAGGAAGAGATGCAGCCACGCCGCCGACAGCAGCGGTGCAGCGACGGGGGTCGACAGCACCACGAGGAACGCGAGCAGGTTCTCGGGGTCGATCGGCGCCAGCGCGATGCCGAGGTTCGCCGCGACACCCACCGCAGCGCACCAGGGCACAGCGCGGGCGAGGCGAGCGCGTCCGACGCTTCCGGGCTCAAAAAAGCCGGCTTTCGCCGCCGCCAGCCCCGCCGTCATGGCGCCGAAGGCCATGGGTCCCTGAAAGAGCACCAGCACGACGAAGGTGCCCGGCCACTCGATCAGCCGTGCGCGGGTGGCCTCGAGAAAGCTGCCACCCAGAGCATCAGGGGCAGCCAGGCTCTCGGGCTTGCCGATCAAGACACCAAGGACGATGAGGGCCCCGATCGCGACGGGGACCATGGCTGCCGTGACGCGCACAAGAGCCCGCACGCTGGCGCTGCGCAGTGGCCACAGGAGCGCACCGAGCAGCGCGTAAAGCACGAGGATATCACCGGTAAAGACAAGGACTGCGTGCAGACAGCCCAGCACCCCCAAGGCCACGATTCGCCGAGCGTAACGAGGTCCTAGGTGCGCGCCCGCGCGCGCCGCGGACGCCATCTGAATGGACAGCCCCCAACCGAAGAGGAACGAAAAGAGCAGGAAGAACTTCGACGCGAAGAGCGTCCCCACCAGCAGGGCAGCCGCCCGGTCGAGCGCAGGCACGGGGGCCCTCAGGACATCCTCGAGCGGCAGCCCCATGAAGGGCAGGTTGACGACGCAGATCCCGACCAGCGCCGCAGCGCGAATTGTGTCCACTTCGGTGACGCGGCCGAGGGTTTCAGCGGCGGAGTTCGGGACTGAGGCCATAACGTTGCTTCTGTGTTCGAGTTCGAACGCCGTCATCGTGAGCGGGAGGCGAAGACGGCGCAACCGAAGCATCCACGTAGCCGAGTCAAGCCCCCTACGAAACATGCCGGGCAAGGCCGGCGGAGCACGGAACCATCGAACTTCGCGTGTCCGAGGTGCCTTGTTCCGCGGAACGTTAGCAAGAGGGCCCCGAGGGAGGCCTCCCGGATGGGTGACTTTGTGGAAGTGGCGAGGCCTATCGACGGTAGGGAGTGAGGTAACCTGGTGGTGCCGTCTGGCGCTTGGCTTCGCAGGTGACCACCGCCTGCATCAGCCCAACGCCTGAATCCGCGGGTGGGACGCATAGGCCACCGGCAGCGCCGCGAGTAGCGGATAGGGCGCCATGTGGTCAGCGGTGATGCCGTCGAGGATGCCTCGGACCATGGCGCCGACCTGCAAGGCGATGACAATGTCGGCGATGGAGAGCCGCTGGCCGAGCAGAAAGGGACCGCCGGATCGCTCGAGCAGGCGTTCGGTGTGTGCGAGGATCAGCGGCATCGGGCCGTCCACGAAGGTCTGCCGAAGCTCAGCCTTCCGCACCGGGTCGCGCTCCATCATGCTGGGCATCAGCGCGTTCGTGAGCGTGTCGTTGAAACAGTCCAGCGCGCTGTCCACGACGAACCCTTCCCACGGGTCATCCGGGTAGAGGTCAGGCGCGCCGAGGCGAGCCGCATAGCGAAGCATGGCCGCGGTCTGCACCATCGGGAACCCGTCGACCTCGAGCACGGGCACGCTCCCGAGTGGGAAGGCGCCCCCGGCCTTCAGGCGATGGAAGTCCGGAAACTTCAGGCGGTGATCGTCAAAGGGAATGCCGCCAAGGCGCAGGACCACACGCAATGGTTCGGCGCGACCAGGAGCGTCAAAATAGGTGAGGCGGAGGGTAGACATCGGAGGACCTCGGCGGTGCGGGCGACCGTGCGGGAGTGCGCGGCATAGCGTTTCGTGGCCTAAGGCTGCCGTGCACGAAGACCAGAGCCCGAAGCTCAATTCAAGAAACACTGTCGGAGTGGTCGGGCTGCACGCTGATCCTGCACAGCGCCGACGACCAGCTGGTGGACGTGTCGCACGCGGAGCGCAACGCCGACGCTGCGCGGGAGGCCACCCTGCGGGTGTATCCAAGCGGCGGCCACAACGGCATCCTGGCGTGGAACCGAGCGGCTTACGGGGAAGACGTGACGAGCTTCCTTCGCGGGTTGCAGGCGTGACGAGGCTAGAGCGAGCGCTTTCGTCTCCAGAGCACGCAGCATCGCGTTGCGCTCGCGCGTGGACAGGACCCGTGGACGAAGCCCATGCGAGCGCACCGGCCAGGCACGCGACAGCTTCGACCGCACCCTGCTCGCGCCGGTCTCGATAGAATCCCACCACGTGGTGTACAAGCAGCCGATAAGCTGTCGGTGATGGAGGAGGTCACCGGGTTCCTGTAGAAGAGGAGTTGTCCGAAGACCATCCCCCACAGGAGAACCCGATGACCAGGCCGAAGGATTCCGCCCTCGCGCTCCTCAGCAAGACGCTCTGCGTTCTCTGGTCGAGCGAGGGCTGACGGGGGTGCAGCTGGTGATCTCCGACGCCCACGCGGGCTTGGCGAAGGCACGCTTGGCCGTCCTC
>ERZ869909.79-NODE-79-length-140636-cov-27.280025_pt1 | contig 140636 bp, 124 predicted proteins | sample MGYA00520892_ERZ869909 | MGnify/ENA primary metagenome ERZ869909 (study PRJEB32215, sample SAMEA104723947) | bioreactor metagenome | biome: bioreactor; feature: anaerobic bioreactor; material: water | place: China | collected 2015-03-12 ... | reverse complement strand
TTATACCGCGTAGCGGTTAAGGTATTGTAGCCATGTATGAATGCGTTGACCTTCAATTCCCCGTAGGGGATATGGATTGAAGGATGCATATTTTATCAACACTTAGCATATGCCCTACGGGCAATTTGTGAAAACGACGAGGTTGATCTTTTTAAAATACCAAATGCCCTACGGGCAATTGCATCTGCCAACCATTTTGGCAATTAGTTATACCGCGTAGCGGTTAAGGTATTGTAACAACGTAATGAAGCCATTTTTTAATTCCCTGTAGGGGATATGGATTGTAGCATGTATGTGTTTTTACGCATCAGCGTATGCCCTGCGGGCAATTTCTTTGATTAGTAAACCCAAAAAGGGATTATACCGCGTAGCGGTTAAGGTATTGTAGCCATGTATGAATGCGTTGACCTTCAATTCCCCGTAGGGGATATGGATGACATTTTCATCCTGATACCAAAATCCCCAATATCCTTACTTTTGCACCATGAAAATCCACATAACACTCTGGCTGATTGCACTGATTGCCTTTTCAACACTCTTGTTTTCAAGCGGATGCAAAACAGCCCTTAGCATCGCTGAGATACAGAAAAATGCTGAAAAAGCCTTCGGTGAGGGCGATTATAATTCCGCTCTGTTTCAATACGAAAACCTGATCAAAGAATGGAATAACAATCATGCTTTTGAGGAAAATCCCTATTACGACCCGGCCGGCCACGCCGCCTTTGCTTTGAAGGATTACACAAAAGCCATAGAATATTTCAATCACTCCATGCACTATGGATTTGCAGGCTCTGAGACATACCTTGCGATGATTGAGCATTACCGTGGAATCAATAACTTCTCACGCGAAATGACAACAATCAACTCCCTGATTGAAAAATTTCCTGATGTTGCTGAGGAAACCGGTGTGCATAAGCGCCTTTTCCGGATGTATGTGGAAACCAGCCGCTGGGATGAGGCGGCTGAAAAAATTTCATTTTTAAGCAATGATACAGATATTGAATTACTTGAGCAAAAGCTTTTGGTTCACAGCAAGCTAGGCAATGAAAAAGAAGAGGCGATCATAGCTGATAAATTGCTTGAGATTGACAGCAACAACCAAGCCGCCCTGGAATGGAAAGCCATTCAATATTTCGATGCTGCCGAAGCACGCTACACAGCCGAAACAGAGGCTTATGAGCGCAACAAAACCCGTAGTCAATATGCCAGGTTGCTCAGAGGTTATGAAGTTGCCGGCGAAGACTATCGCAAAGCCCGTGATATTTTCGAGCGACTTTACAAAGAAAATCCCGAAAGGCGTTATGCGATGTACCTATACAACATCTATGCCCGTTTCCAGGATGAAGAAAAGGCTGCATATTACCGGCAAAGATTTTAGGCGTAAACACCCCGATATTTTTGAAACCTTTCAGAAATCAGCTAAACCAAGGCTTCCGGAATCTCTTTAATCGTTGGATTGCATTTCCAATAAGCAACAAGATTGCTAATCCAAATGTAATAATGAGAAAAAGCGATTTTGCACTGTTGGCCAGTGATGCTGTTTGAATGATCCCCGTTTCAATATCCGGATACTGTTTGCAAATCAATGTGATGAAATGGTTCTCAATAAAGTCAGCCAGCATGGCAAACAAAGGAATCGCTGAAGCAATGATTACCTGTATTTTGTTGCGAAATCGCTTTCCTGCCAGCAGGAACAGCGTGATGGAGAGAAAAATTGCATAGGAGAAAGGAAAGATAAAATCATCGTGCCGGTGAAACCTGATATACTGTTTGCGCCCTTCTGGGCCTAATGCTGTCATGATCTGATGAACCTTTTCTTCATCAAATCCAAATACCTCTACATCCAATAATTCCACCTTTTCCGGTGTATCCGATGCTGAAAGTATTCTGTTTTCCGCTTCGGGCATGACCCTGAAAATCATTGCAATATTGATGACGAATAAAATACCCCAGACCAAATAAAGGAAGTTAGGTTTCGTAGGATTAATCATCATAGGCGTTTTGTTTATAAATGTTCTCCGGATGGTTAAAAGGTAGTAAGCAAAAGTAAGGTAAATTATTGATGATTGAAAAAGCAAGAGTTATGTCTATTCGGCCATGAATCCTTCATTGTTATATTTTTATGCTGTTTAAGAGTTGTTAAAAAAATCACAAATTTTTCAAAATTCTGTTGCCGGATATAAAAGTTCATATTTTTGTCACAAAATCTACCGGATGTTTCACAACGTGATCATATCTTCTTTCCTCCTGAACATCTGGGCTTGGTGGCAAGCCGCATAGGCTGCCAGTATCACGAAATATCATCCCCTGGGAGCTTTCTGCTCTGTTGTAATCAACTATCATATTGATTCAACCAACTATTCCCGGTCAGACCGGCTTGACTTTTTTTCTCTCAAAACTAATAAAAACCAAAATTTATGGAACGTAAAATAATCCTTTCAGAAAATGAAATACCCAGATTTTATTATAACATCATGGCCGATATGCCCAATAAACCACTTCCTCCGTTGCATCCCGGAACCAAACAACCGATTACTCCTGATATGCTTGAACCGCTATTTCCCCGCGAGCTGATTCTTCAGGAAGTTTCGGATGAGAGATATATCGAGATCCCGGCCGGGGTTCGTGAAATTTATACCCGCTGGAGGCCAACGCCTTTATTCAGGGCTTACGGCCTTGAGAAGCTGCTGGATACACCCGCCCGGATCTTTTACAAGTATGAAGGAGTGAGTCCTGCCGGATCGCACAAACCCAATACGGCAGTAGCCCAGGCATTCTACAACAAAATTGAAGGTGTCCGCAGGATCACTACCGAAACTGGTGCCGGGCAGTGGGGTTCGGCACTGGCTTATGCCTGTCAGATTTTCGGTCTTGAATGTGAAGTCTTCATGGTAAAAGTCAGCTACGATGGCAAACCTTACCGCAAAGTAATGATGAACACTTTCGGCGCCAATGTTCATGCTTCTCCTTCATCGCTGACTTCAGCAGGACGCACGATACTTGAATCAGAACCCGGTTCAAACGGGAGTCTTGGAATTGCCATATCAGAAGCCATTGAGCGCGCTGCCGCTGATCCGCATTCACATTATGCGCTGGGAAGTGTGCTTAATCATGTGCTTCTTCATCAGACCGTGATAGGGCAGGAAGCCATCATTCAGATGGAGAAAGCAGGTTTCATGCCCGATATGGTGATCGCACCTTTTGGAGGGGGAAGTAACTTTGCAGGTATCGCTTTTCCGTTTCTTCGTCTGAACCTGGCCGAAAACCAGAAAATCCGTTTTATTGCCGTGGAACCATCCTCATGCCCCAAGCTTACCCGCGGTGAGTTCAGGTACGATTTTGGCGATACGGCCGGTATGACACCACTGCTTCCTATGTACACGCTTGGCAGTAGCTTTATGCCTTCTCCCATCCATGCCGGCGGATTGCGCTACCATGGCGCTGGTGTTCTTGTGAGCCAATTGCTGAAAGACGGATTGATTGAGGCTGTGGCTCAGTCTCAGCAGCGCTGTTTTGAAGCCGGCATGGATTTTATCCGGGCCGAAGGTATTATTCCCGCGCCCGAAGCTACACATGCCATTGCCAGTGTAATTGACGAAGCCGTAAAATGCCGTGAAGAGGGCATCAGCCGGACCATCCTTTTCAACCTGTGTGGGCATGGCTATTTTGATATGGCTGCATATGAAACCTACTTATCAGGTGAACTAACGGATGTTCAGGTTTCGGACGAGGAAATAAGAAAAACAGTAGCCTTTACTGATGGATTTCAGCCGGAAAAAGCAAGGGCCTGATTTTATGACAGATTTATTTTTCAGATGAGATCTTCAAGGGCGTTTCCTATTTCAGGAAATTGATGTTTATAGCCGGCTTTTTCCAATCTCAAAGGAACCACCTTTTGGCCGCCTGTTAAAGTAACAGCCGCTTCGCCGTAAAGCAGGCGAAGCGCGAAAGCAGGAACCGTGAACCAGGTTGGGCGTTTAAGCGCTTTTCCGAGCGCAACCGTAAACTGCCGGTTGTTGATGAGGCCGGGCGCTGCAAGATTGTATAAACCTGTGGTTTTGTTATTTGTTATGATGAACTCTATTGCGTTCACAACATCATCAATATGTATCCATGCAAAAGGCTGTTTCCCGTTGGCTATTTTCCCGCCAATTCCCAGCTTAAATGGCGGCAACATGGTTTTGAGCGCGCCGCCTTCGCGGGCCAGTACAATGCCCAAACGAATAATGGCAAGCCGTGAAACCTGTGAAGCTTTTTCTGCTTCGGCCTCCCAGTTAAGACACACCTTGCTGAGAAAATCTCCGGCAAAGTGCGTGCTGTGTTCATCATGCAAATGCTCCTGATCATAAACACCCACTGCCGAAGCAGAGATAAACAGCGAAGGTTTGCTGGTGGAAAGTTTAATTGCCTCCACAAGTTTTCGGGTGGTGAGGATGCGGCTGTTGTAGATTTCTTTTTTATATTTCTCAGTCCAGCGTTTGATCACCGGCGCTCCTGCCAGGTTGATCAATATATCTGCCTGTGAAAGTTTTTGAGCCAGCACTTCGGTGCTGCCCGCAAAGTCTTTGCGGACTATAGTGATCACTTCCCATTTTTTTGATTGAAAGTGCGTTGTCAGTCGGCTGCCTATCAATCCGCTGGCCCCTGAGATGGCTATGGTATGTATTTTATCCATATTACCATGTGTTTAAATATGTTTAATGAATAACACCAAAGTCTTATTGAACCTTTAATCATCATCCATATTCTAACTTCCGACTTCGGACTTCGGACTTCGGACTTCGGACTTCGGACTTCCAACTTAAAACCTTACCTTTGCACCACTTTTTAAAACTTGTTTCAAAACATGGAATCCAAAGACAATATTACGAAACTTTTCAGCGAGTTTCCGCCTGTAACAACAGAGCAATGGGAAGAAAAGATCATTGAGGATCTGAAAGGCGCCGATTACGATAAAAAACTCGTTTGGAAAACCGCTGAAGGCATCAGCGTAAAACCATATTATCGCAGCGAGCACATCAGTAATTTGCCCTATCTGGGGGCTTTACCCGGCCAATATCCCTTTGTGCGTGGCAATAAAACCATTGACAATTCATGGGAAATCCTCCAATGTATTGATGTTTCTGACCCTAAGAAAGCCAATCGCATCGCTGTGGATGCACTTGCCAAAGGCGCAACCGCCCTCAGCCTTGATGTGAGTGAAGTAGGATCGTCAGATGATCTGCTGGTTTTGCTCAAAAACATCAATCTTATTCAATCCGATATTCATTTTTACGGTTCCCGCAATTATCCCAATTTGTTGAACCACTTGGTAGAGTACGGTAAAAAAGCAAACATTGACCTCACCCAACTCAAAGGCTCATTTGATTTTGACCCGATCAGCTATGTATTGCTTCGGGGCGATTTTTATCATCACGAATCGGTTGACTTCGGTCAGGCTTTTGACCTGATCAAACTTGGAAGCAAAATAGCGCCGAAGTTCCGTTTTATCAGTATCAACGGGCACTATATTCACAATAGTGGTGGCAACATTATTCAGGAACTGGCTTTTGCTATGGCATCGGCTTCTGAATATGCAGCCATACTCACAGGCAAAGGCCTCACGGCTGATGAAGTGCTGCCGCGCCTGAATTTTATCTTTTCGTCGGGAAGCAGTTATTTTATTGAAATTGCCAAATTTCGTGCAGCACGATTGATTTGGGCGCGCATTGCAGAACAGTATAAGCCTGTGGAAAAGAGCGCTATGCAGTGCTATCTTCATGCGATCACATCAAATTGGAACAAAACGGTTTACGACCCGCATGTTAACATGCTGCGAACCACCACCGAAGCCATGGCTGCCGCTGTGGCCGGTGTGGATTCCATTACTGTGAATCCATTTGATACCCCGTTCCGTGAAGCCGATGATTTCTCGCGACGCATTGCGCGTAACCAACAGATATTATTGAAGGAAGAATCTTACCTGGATAAGGTGATTGATCCCGCAGCCGGTTCCTATTACATTGAGCAACTTACTGAAAGCCTTGCTGCTCATGCCTGGGAATTGTTTGTAAAGATTGAAGGAATGGGTGGTATGACGCAGGCTGTGAAAGACGGGTTCATACAAACCGAGGTGGAGAAAAACGCCAATGCCCGTCGTCAGGATGTGGCCAATCGCCGCCAGGTGTTGCTGGGAACCAATCAGCATCCCAATCAGAACGAGCGCATGCTTCAGAAAATACAGGAAGAACCGGATAATGGTGATGAAGCCATAACGGAAGAAAACAGGTACAAAACCCTCAGCCTGGGCCGCGCATCCGATGCTTTTGAGGATTTGCGCCTGGCTACCGAAATCTTTATTGACGCTGGAAACAGGCAACCCGAAGTTTTTCTTTTTAATATGGGTAACCTGGCCATGCGTAAGGCACGCGCCTCTTTCAGCAGTGGCTTTTTCGGTTGTGCCGGTTATAGAATCATTGATAATCCGGGTTTCAAAGCCGTAGAAGAAGGCGTTGAAGCAGTCAAAGCCCAAAAACCGGAAATCGTTGTTATTTGCAGTTCTGACGAAGAATATGTTGAACTTGTTCCCGAAATCTGCAAGCAACTAGAATCTGCCGGAAGCCAGGCCATCCTCGTACTGGCCGGCTATCCGAAAGAGCATATTGAAAGTTTTAAAGCTGCCGGAATTGATGAGTTTATACACATGAGGAGCAATGTTCTGGAGACGTTAATGGGATTTCACCGGAAATTAGGAATTATTTAAAGACCCAAACTAAAAACTTGAAGAAAAAGTTTGCAGTTTACAATAGGCAGTTGGCAATTTCTAAAAACACGAACACCTGAACACCTGAACACTGCATTACAGCATCATTGCAACACAGCAACACAGCAACACAAATAAAAAAAATGAGACCAGATTTCAGCAAAATAAAATTCAATGAGTTCGCTAAGGCAACGGCAGAAAAACCCGAAAAAACCGCCTGCACCTGGCTTACCAACGAGCGCATCAAGGTAAAACCCCTTTATACCGCTAACGACCTGATCGGCATGGACCACCTGCAGTATGCCGCCGGTATTCCGCCATTCCTGCATGGCCCTTACAGCACCATGTATGTGATGCGCCCATGGACCATACGCCAGTATGCCGGTTTCTCCACCGCCGAGGAATCCAACGCCTTTTACCGCCGCAATCTTGCTGCCGGGCAAATGGGGCTTTCCGTAGCCTTCGACCTGGCCACTCACCGCGGTTATGACTCCGACCACGAACGCGTGGTGGGTGACGTGGGCAAAGCCGGCGTAGCCATTGACTCCATCCTCGACATGAAAATCTTGTTCGATCAGATTCCGCTCGATAAAATGTCGGTTTCCATGACCATGAATGGCGCTGTGCTGCCCGTGATGGCATTTTACATTGTAGCCGCCGAAGAACAGGGCGTGCCGATGGAAAAACTCAGCGGTACCATCCAGAACGACATCCTCAAGGAGTTTATGGTTCGCAATACATACATTTACCCGCCGCTGCCATCCATGAAGATCATTGCCGATATTTTTGAGTTCACTTCGCAGCACATGAAGAAGTTCAACTCCATCAGCATCAGCGGTTATCACATGCAGGAAGCTGGTGCCACCGCCGACATTGAGCTGGCTTACACCCTGGCTGATGGCTTGGAATATTTGCGAACCGGCATTGCCGCAGGCATCCCGATTGATAATTTTGCCCCGCGTCTTTCTTTCTTCTGGGCGGTGGGAATGAACCATTTCATGGAGATCGCCAAGATGCGGGCTGCCAGGATGTTGTGGGCCAAGATCGTGAAGCAGTTTAATCCGCAAAATGAAAAATCAATGGCTTTGCGAACCCACAGCCAGACTTCGGGCTGGAGCCTTACAGAGCAGGATCCATTCAACAATGTGGCGCGAACCTGCATCGAAGCGCTGGCGGCAGCACTGGGTCACACCCAAAGCCTGCACACCAACGCCCTTGACGAAGCCATTGCATTGCCCACCGATTTCTCGGCACGCATTGCCCGTAACACGCAGATTTTCCTGCAGGAAGAAACCAATATCTGCAAGGCTGTTGATCCCTGGGCCGGTTCGTACTATGTTGAAAGCCTTACCCATGAGCTGGCACACAAAGCATGGCAACTGATCGAGGAAGTGGAAGAACTTGGAGGCATGGCAAAGGCCATTGAAACCGGAGTTCCGAAAATGCGTATCGAGGAAGCGGCTGCGCGACGCCAGGCAAAGATTGATTCAGGCAAGGACACCATAGTTGGCGTTAATAAATACCGCCTCGAAAAAGAAGACCCGATTGAAACACTTGAGGTAGATAATACCGCTGTGAGAAGTTCGCAAATCAGAAGGCTGGAGCAATTGCGCGCTAACCGCAACAATGAAGAAGTTCAGGCAGCGCTGCAGGCGCTCACACGCGCAGCCGAAACCAACGAAGGCAATTTGCTGGCACTTTCTATTGACGCCGCCCGCAAGCGCGCTTCGCTGGGCGAAATTTCATCAGCGCTCGAAAAAGTTTACGGGAGGTACAAAGCTGTGATAAGAAGTATTTCAGGAGTTTACAGTTCCGAATCCAAAGACGACGATATGTTCCGCAAGGCCTGCTCCATGGCTGACGATTTCGCCGCCATCGAAGGCCGCCGTCCCCGCATTATGATTGCCAAAATGGGCCAGGATGGCCACGACCGCGGTGCAAAAGTAGTTGCCACCGGCTATGCCGATATTGGTTTTGATGTGGATGTCGGGCCACTGTTTCAAACACCCGCCGAGGCCGCCAAGCAAGCCGTTGAAAACGACGTTCATATCCTTGGCGTTTCCAGTCTGGCAGCCGGGCATAAAACCCTGGTTCCGCAGGTAATTGAAGAACTGAAAAAGCATGGCCGCGACGATGTCATGGTAATCGTTGGTGGCGTGATCCCGCCGCAGGATTATGATTATCTATACAAAGCGGGCGCAGTAGCCGTTTTCGGGCCTGGAACCTCCATCCCCGATGCCGCTGTGAAGATGCTTGAGATCATGATCGCATCGAGGAAAAGTTAGAAAATGAAATTCAAAGTCGGAGATAAGGTAAGGTTTTTAAACCAAAGCGGAGGCGGGATCGTAACAAAGATCATCAGTCCGCAAATGGTAAGCGTAGCCATTGAAGAAGGTTTTGACATTCCTACCCTCACAAGCGAGTTGCTGCTGATTGCCGCCAGCGATGCCGGATCACGGTTTTTTGATAAAGATTACAAAGTAGAAATATCGCTCCCAAAACCGGACGCAAAACCTCCATTGGAAAAACAACCGGAGGTATTTGACGAAATCGAACGGATTTTTCCGATCAAAAAAGGCAAGACTTCAGAATCAGAATCCATTTGGTTTGCTTTCAGGCCTCACGACCAAAAATGGCTGATCACCGGCAATGTGGATATTTGCTTACTGAACCCAACGGACTATGATGTGCTGTATTCCGTTATGCTGCATCAAAATGATGGCTTCTGGAGAGGCGCTGATTACGATGTGCTGCCTCCGGAATCCGGCATCATCCTGAGTACTTCAAACCGTGATGAACTCAGCGAGTGGCTAGAAGGCAGCGTGCAGATGCTGTTTCAGAAAGAAAAACAACCCAAACTGGTCATGCCGGTCAATGCTGCTTACCGCCTTAAACCGGCCCGCTTCCAGAAGGAAGACAACTACATAGAAAATTCTTTCTTTAAAGAGAAAGCCCTGCTCATTAACCTGACTACAGTGCTGGGAGTGGAATCCTCTGCCGAAAAACTGGAAGGCTCCGACCCTGAAATCGCTGCACAAGTGAAAATTGCCATTCAAAAACCCAAGGCACTAATTGATAAATTCCGGATTGCGCCGTTTGAAGCCGAAGTGGATTTGCACATTTCGGCGCTGAAGGACGATTATTCAAAGCTTTCCAACCACGAAATTCTTAAAATCCAGACAGATCATTTCACCAAATGCCTCGAAAGCGCCCTCGAAGCACAGTATCGCAAAATCATTTTCATACACGGCATTGGCAATGGAACCCTGCGCAACACCATCCTCGAAATGCTGAAGGAATACGAGGAGCTGACCGTCCAAAACGCCTCCTTTAAGAAGTATGGCTATGGAGCGATTGAGGTGGTGAATGGAAAGCCGGAGTAAGATTTTAAATACTCTTATTGTTTTTTGTATTTTAGCGTTGTAATTCGAATTGACATCTGCATTGAGAATCATACATTAACTAACAAACAATGACCTGGGAACAATATATACCAGAGGACCTTTGTGAACTTTATGAGGTTCATGATTTTAAACATGCTGCTGCTATTATAACTCAGGAATTCCCGGCAGAATTTAATCAAATCTGTCACGCCTTAAGAGTTTTTAGATTCAGCTTAAACGATATTACAATTGGTGGTGGCAATGAGAGTCGCATCCCAAAAATTTTCAATGAGATTTTAAGGCCTATGGGTTGGAAGGATAAAAACCTGACAGCGCAGCTAAATGTTTACGAGTTAAAAGGCAAGAAGGATAAAGAACTAAAGAGTTCATTTTTTCATGGTTCTCATAAAGTTGATTATTTAAAAGGTAGGGTTGCATTCGATCTGGAATGGAATAGTAAGGATCAAACTTTTGACAGAGACCTTTATGCCTTTCGGGCCTTTTTTGAATATAATGCTATAAGTGTAGGGATCCTTGTAACCCGAAGTAATGAACTCGACCCGTTATTCAGGCGATTGAACATTATTTCAAAATATGGTGCAAGTACAACACATATGGGTAAATTGTTACCCAGACTGGAAGCTGGAAGAAATGGAGGTTGTCCTGTTCTTGTTTTTGGTATAACCAGCAAACTATTAATTGATGAAAGTATCTGAAGACTTTATAAAGTTTACATCAGGGCGTAAATTTTCAACCATTTTAGCCGATCCACCCTGGCAATTTACGAACCGAACAGGTAAAATGGCTCCGGAACATAAAAGGTTGAAGAGGTATCCTACTCTGTCATTAGAAGAGATAATGAGTATTCCTGTGAGCGATGTGTTGGATACCAGATCACATCTTTATCTCTGGGTTCCTAATGCATTATTGGCTGAAGGGCTGAAGGTTATGGAAGCCTGGGGTTTTTCTTATAAAACAAATATAATATGGTATAAGATTAGAAAAGATGGCGGACCTGACAGGCGGGGAGTAGGGTTTTATTTCAGGAATGTAAGCGAGATACTGCTTTTTGGGATTCATGGAAAGAATGCCAGAACGCTTAAACCCGGAAGAACACAGGAAAACATAATTGTTAAACAAAAAAGAGAACATAGCCGAAAGCCTGATGAGCAATATGACTTAATTGAATCATGTAGTTGGGGGCCATATCTGGAGATGTTTGCCCGTGGTAGCCGTTCTGGCTGGTACTGCTGGGGCAATCAGGCTGAGGATTACTATCCTGACTGGGACACATACACCAATCATTCACAAAACATTAAGCATCATACAAATGCCAAAAGATGTATTGCTTATCCCCAGGAAAGTGCAGCTCAGCTCAAATTGCTGGAACCCAATCCATCTGATAAGAATTCTTTATAGTGGTTCTATCATCAACAGATCATGAGCAATATAGATTTTGATTACTGGTTGTTTATCGCCGGCCTGGGGATTTTCCTTTACGGGATGTTTCACCTTGAGCATGGCCTGAAAGGCCTGGCCGGAAAATCATTTAAGCGGCTTTTGCAGCAATTCACCAACAAAAGCTGGAAAGGCATTCTTACCGGTACATTTGTCACCGCCATATTGCAAAGCAGTTCCCTTGTGAACCTGCTGGCACTGGCCTTTTTGGGCGGGGGCATCATCAGCCTGCATCATTCGCTGGGTATTGTTCTGGGCGCGAACCTGGGGACAACCTTTACAGCCTGGATTGTGGCAACCCTCGGTTTCAAGCTGAACGTGGCCGAACTTTCATTCCCGCTGCTGGCCATGGGTGTTTTCAGTTACCTTTTGTTTGATAAAAGGCCGGTGCTGAAAAACCTGGGCAGCTTCCTGATGGGCTTTGGATTGCTGTTTCTTGGATTGGATTATATGAAACTGGCCATTGAAGATGTGGCTGCCCATATTGATCTCACCCAATATGCCAGCCTTGGCCTTTGGGTTTTCCTGCTCATCGGGCTGATGGTAACAGCGCTCATACAGTCGAGTTCTGCCATGATCGTAATTGTGCTCAGCGCCCTCAATGCCGGCATCATTGACCTGCACCAGTCGGTTGCCATGATCATCGGTTCAAGCATAGGAACCACCTCCACACTCATCCTGGGTTCGCTAAAAGGTTCGGCAGATAAAAAGCGTTTATCGCTGGCCAATATTATCTTCAAAACAGTTGCAGGCCTCGTCACCTTTATTTTCATTGATCAGTTGATTTTTGTTACGGTAAATTGGTTCAACATAAATGAACCGTTGATGGAGCTCGTTTTCCTGAACACTACCATCAACGTGATCGGCATCATTATTTTTTACCCCTTTCTAACCCCATTCACAAAAGTGCTTAATCAATGGTTTAAAAAATCAGAAGCCAAAGGCGAATGCTTGTATATCAGGAAGGCCATCCCGGATGTGCCTGATGTTGCCATCAAGGCGCTGGATCAGGAATTGAGCCATATTTTTGATCTGACCCACGATTTTATCCTCTCCTGTTTAAGAATCCGGAGCGGCGCCAAACCAAAAAGCAGCATCCTTGGAAATATTGTAAAAGTTGAAATTAGTCCGCTTGAGAAATACAACAAGTTAAAGCGGATGGAAGACGAAGTAACTGAATTTTATACTCAGATCCAGGAGCAGAATCTCGGTGAAGTGGAAGCAGGTCTTCTGGCCAGGGATATGCTCAAACTGAGGGCCATGATCACAGCGGCGAAAAATATAAAGGATGTGGTGCCGAACATCCGCCAGATTGACGAGAGCGAAGATGCAGCGGCGATTGAGATACTTAAACAACTTCAGGACTTCACTCTGCAAAAAACCGCCGAACTGAAGGAGTCAGAAATGCAGCATGAAAAAATGAAGCCCGAAACTGAATGGCACAAAGACTTTGAGTTGTTTTACAGCAAAACCATCGAGCATCTTTACAAAAGCATTAAAACGCAGGCCAAGCGCGATGTTCCTGTTTCAACCATTACCAATGCCATCAAGAAAACCGTATCGGCGCTCGAAGAGTTGGCTTACTCGGTTTCGGAACCACAGCCGGAAGCAGAGAAAGTGACGGGAATTATGTATGCTGACACTGACCAACCATGAAAACTAACCAACACGAATATGGGCATCAATCAGGCGGAAAAATTAAAAGCGAGCCGTTTCACTTCGATTTAGTTGCAAGGTATTTTCAAAAGAAAGACAATTCGGGGGCATTTCATATTGTTTCTGACAAAACATGCAATGACCTGGATTTTAACGAGCTGTTTCAGTTTCTTGACCGAACCACATCCAGGGTCGGGCAGCAATACCTGTTCGATAAAATCCGGGCGATTCATCATAATCCGGTTGATATCGAAACCGATGAAGTAGTGATAGATACATTAATGAGCAATCCGGCAACTCTTGCTGAGATTCAAAAAACCCTTGATAAGCTTGGTAATAGTGAAGCCTATTATCTTAATTCTTTGTTTCAGGAAGCCCATCTGAAGCCCCCATCATGGTTGCCGTTTGCCCGGATTTTATCATTTATCAGTGTGGTTTCGGTCCTTTCATTATTTTTTTCACCAATCGCAATTTTTATACTCATCCCGGTTGTGATCATTAATCTGGTGATACATTACCGCAATAAGAACAATCTTTATTACTACACCGATTCTTTGCCTCAACTCATTAAATTAAAGGAGGTTGCATCAACGCTCTCGGGTCATGATATATTGAATGGTATGGCCGGGAACCTGGCAGATTCAATCCGAATGATTGATAAACTGAAAAAACGCATGATTCTCATCAGGCTGGAGGCTGGCATGCAGGGCGACCTTACTTCGGTTTTCTGGGGCCTGGTTGAACTGGTTAAGATTGTTTTTCTGATTGAGCCGATCATGCTCTTTGATGTTTTGAGGAGGCTCGAAAACAAAAAAAACCATATCGGGAATATTTTCAGGTTTGTCGGCCATGTAGATGCACTGGCCTCAATTGCATTACTCAGAAAAAGCCTACGGCGATATTGCACACCTGTGATCACCACCCAAAGCCAGGAACTGCTGGCAAAAGAAGTTTATCATCCTCTGATCCCGGGCTGCGTTGATAATACATTGTCAGTCAGCTCAAGGTCTGTATTGCTCACCGGGTCGAACATGTCGGGTAAAACCACCTTTATCCGAACCATAGGCATTAATCTACTCATTGGTTTGGCGTTGAATACCTGTTTCGCAAAAGAGTTCAGGATGCCCAGGTGCAGGGTTTTTTCGGCCATCAGAATCACAGACGACTTACTGAACAGCAAAAGTTATTATTTTGAAGAAGTGCTGACCATAAAAGGAATGATTGCCGAAAGCAGAAGCGGTGATCCATGTCTGTTTCTGCTTGATGAAATATTCAAGGGAACCAATACCATTGAACGAATTTCTGCCGGGAAAGCCGTTCTTTCTTATCTTTCCGGAGATAACAACCTGGTTTTTGTATCCACACATGACATTGAGTTGGCGGAATTATTAAAATCTCAGTTTGATTTGTACCATTTTAGCGAAATGGTGGATAAACAAACAGTTGCATTTGATTATAAGCTGAAAAACGGAAAGTTGAAAAATCGTAATGCAATTAAAATACTGGAAATAAATGGCTACCCGCCTGAAATTATTGATGAAGCCATCACATTAGCACGTGTGTTTGACAATTCAGGTGCCTCAAAATTGTGAGACTGCTTCCACTCTGATGACAATCTGTGGTAATGATTGCCATTCTTTGATCTACATTTATAACTTCTTAGTTAACAGGCCCCTTCGACAAGCTCAGGGGCCGGCGACTCGGTGGCTGAGCCTGTCGAAGCCACCATTACGATCTCCATATTAATTCCATTTCCATAGGCCCCTTCGACAGGCTCAGGGGCCGGCTGTTTCCGGTGGCTGAGCTTGTCGAAGCCACGTTCACAATTGGTGCCTTCGACAAGCTCTGTAGCCGGTGACTCGGTGGCTGAGCCTGTCGAAGCCACAATAACGATCTATTTACTAATTTCTTATCAACAGGTGCCTTCGACAAGCTCAGGGGCCAGCTAACCCCGGTGGCTGAGCCTGTCGAAGCCACCATAACGATCTATTTACTAAATTCTTATCAATAGGTGCCTTCGACAAGCTCAGGGGCCAGCTAACCCCGGTGGCTGAGCTTGCCTGTTCCGCCGTGGCGGATCGAAGCCACTTCCGCGATTTTATGGTGGGAATTGAGTGTAGTTCCTCGATAAACCGGGTAATAACTCATTTTTTCCGGAAATCAACGCCTCTTTCTTTTTCCTGCTCCATTTTTGAATTTGCTTTTCGCGATAAAATGCATCATCTATCCTTTGAAACTCTTCATAATAGATCAACTTAACAGGGAGCCTTTTTTTTGTGAAATTAGACCCTTCACCCATTTGATGTTGCTGAAACCGGAGCTCAAGATCGTTTGTACTGCCAGTGTAGTAACTGCCTTCAGCACATTCCAGAATGTACATAAAACCTTTCATTTCTAAACTATATCTCTTATTGGCCCCTTCGACAGGCTCAGGGGCCGGCTGTTTCCGGTGGCTGAGCCTGTCGATGCCACCATAACGATCTATTTACTAATTTCTTATCAACAGGTGCCTTCGACAAGCTCAGGCACCAGCTAACCCCGGTGGCTGAGCCTGTCGAAGCCACATTCATCCCATCTCCGCTGCCAGCCAGCCTGTTGAAAATGCCAGTTGAAGGTTGAAACCGCCGGTGGTTCCGTCAAGGTCAATCACCTCGCCGGCAAAATACAAATTGGGAGCCAGCTTTGACTCCATGGTTCTGGGATTGATCTCTGCCGTGCTCACACCGCCGGCAGTAATGATGGCTTCTTTATAACCCGGATGGCCGGTTACTTCAAACCTGAAATCTTTCATCAGCAACATTATTTTCCGACGTTCTTTTGCAGTCATTTGATGGCAGAGCTTTTCGCCGTCCAGTTCAAGCAGTTCAAGAAAAACCGGGATTAGCTTGGCCGGAAGCCAAAGCTTGAATATGTTTTCAATTTGTTTCTTTCCGTGTGTGTCAAGATCACGGAGCAATCGGGCATCCAGTTTTCTTTCATCCAGCGCAGGCTTCAGATCAATACCGATTTCAACCTTTTTATTCTGAAACAGCTCTTCAACAACCCTGCGGCTCAGAGTTAGTATTACAGGCCCGCTGAGGCCATAATGCGCAAACATCAGCTCTCCGAACTCTTCCGCTGCCTTTTTCCCGTTCACCCAGACCACGGCATTCACGTTTTTAAGCCCAAGTCCCTGAAGCTTTTCTGCTGTGTTTCCTTTGGTAACCAGCGGTACCAGAGCCGGCCTTACTTCGCTGATTGTATGTCCCGCCTGTTTGGCAAGTGCATAGCCATCGCCGGTGGAGCCGGTTGCGGGATAGGATTTCCCACCGGTACAAACGATCACTCTCTTCCCGTAAAACTCTTTGTTGATGCCATTGATAACAGCCCTAATGCCCACAACTGTAGTCCCTTCCATCAGCAATCCACTGACTCTGGCTTCGTAAATACTTTCAATATTCTTTTTCCCCATCCAGCCCATCAGGGCATTTACCACATCGGCGGCGTTGTTGCTAACAGGGAAAATCCTGTCGCCACGTTCGGTTGTGGTATCCACACCCTGATCGTGCATGATCTTCAGAATATCTTCAGTAAAGAACGCATCAAAAGCATGTTGCAGGAAGCGGCCATTGGGAAAGATGTTTTTATAAAATACTGATTTGGGGCTGTTGTTGGTGATGTTGCAGCGCCCTTTGCCGGTTATGAGCAGTTTTCGACCTGCCCGCCGCATTTTCTCAAGTAAAAGCACCCTTGCTCCCTGGTGAGCGGCGTGGCCTGCTGCAATCATTCCTGCAGCGCCTGCGCCGATTACAATTACATCGTAGGTGGTTGTAGTATTTTTCTCAGGCATTCAAATGTTCTTATGTTCTATTGTTCTCCCGATAGCTATCGGGATATTCTATTGTTCCTTTCCTAAAACCCCCATCCCCGCCTTCACCCCGTCCGCTGCACTTGAAATGATACCGCCGGCATAGCCGCTGCCTTCACCGATCAGATAAAGGTTTTCAAAACCGGCGCATAAGCCGTTTGGCTCACGAATTACCTGGATAGGGGAGGATGTCTTGCTTTCCAGGCCGATGAGATTACCGCCCTCAAAACCTTTCATCTTTCCGGTAAAATCAACCAGGCCGGCACGCATGGCCTGAACAACCTCTGCCGGCAGCATTTCCCATAAAGGCGCTGGCTTTATACCCAGGGGGTAGCTGGTTTCAAAACCTGAACCATGGTTCCTGCCTTCAATAAAATCCCTGATACTGCACGCTGGGGCCATATAACTGTTTGCGTGCTGGTAAAAATATTGCTCAAGTTTCTCAAGCTGATCGAGCGCTTCTTCGGGTGTAACTTCTTTGCCTGCCAGTTCATCAGGATGGATTCCGGCCACACAGGCGGCATTGGCAAAGCGGCCGTCGCGTTTGTAATAGCTCATACCGTTCACGATATTTAAACCAGCGTAAGCGGTTGCCGGCACCACCGTGCCTCCAGGGCACATACAAAACGAATAGACCTGATGTCTTCCATCGCCCGGGGATGTAAGGCGGTATTCGGCAGCTTTTACACCTGACAACTTCACCTTTCCCCATTGCGCAAGGTTGATGATTTCCTGCGGGTGTTCCATGCGGCTTCCGATGGCGAAATTCTTGGTTCGGAAAGCAACACCCCGCCGCATCAGCATGCGATAGGTTTCATACGCCGAGTGGCCGGGGGCAATAAAAAGCGCATCAACAGGCAGGACTCCCGCTGAGGTAACAGCACCGGTCACTTTCCCGTTTTTGATAATGATATCCTCAAGCATGGTTTCAAAAAGCATTTTCCCGCCAAGTCTCTCATAATCAATCCGTAAATTCTTTACAATTTTCTTCAGGTTATCGGTTCCCAGGTGGGGGTGTGCCAGGTAAGCGATTTCTTCAGGCGCTCCGGCGGCAATGTAACGCTCAAGGATAAACTGCCTTTCCTTTGAAATGTGTTTTGAACGGGAAGTGAGTTTGCCATCGCTGAAAGTGCCGGCCCCGCCTTCGCCAAAAGCATAATTGTTTTTCGGATCAAATACGCCATTGCGTTCGAAATTCAGGATACTGCGGTTTCTTTTTAATACTTCCGATCCGCGCTCAATCAGCGTGGTATTGAACCCGGCTTGCTGCAACACATATGCACAGAAAAAACCTGCCGGGCCGCTGCCTGTGATCACAATATGGCTATGGCGTTTGCGGTATGGAATATGCAGTGGTTCTGGCCGGAGAGTTTCTTCTCCCTTGATTTCATCTGAGATGATCGCAATGCGCATCACCCAATGAATGCGGCTCTTGTTCCTCGCATCCAGGCTTTTGCTTTCGATCCGGTAGCTGAAGTTGCTGATCCTCACTTTACCGGCAATCATCTTTTTCAGCGATTCCTCGCTGTAGCCTACAGCAACCTTGAGTGTTATAATCTGGCAGCCCATTGCTTTCTGTTATTCATGCAAAATTAGTGTTTTTATGCGCGTTCTTTAACTCTGCCGTTTTCACAAACCTTCATAGAACTTAGTTTTCACACATAGATTAACTGCTAATGCCACTGCCACTAACACTAAGCCATTACTTCTCACCCAAAAACAAATGAAATATTTGATCAATCAACCAATCTCCATCACTCCATTAGCATCGCTTCCCACCAATCCTTGAATCTTTCCTGCCTGCCGGTTTAGCCGCCTAAGAAGGGCAGGCAGGGAGTCCTTGAGCCTTTCAATTCTTAAATTCGTTAATCCTTTGATCACCCTTCAATCACTCCTGTCAACTATAAAGCCTGCCATTTCCAACCACACGATAAATTTTAAATTTCCTCTAAAGTTTTTATAAAAACAAAAAAAATAAATTAAATTAGCCAACCTTTTCGTTATGTAAATACGGCCAGCTTTATCGGTAATTTGCAACCATTTATAGATCATGTATGTTAAAGTGACAACAATTATGTTATGCAATAAATAAATTATTATCAATCTATTATGAAACCCCCACTTCTAACCACCCTTTTTTATCTTGCAACCTTGCTTTGCTTTTCCCAAAACGGCTCCATCACCGCAACCTCCGTACAGCAGCGCACCGATGGCAGTGGATTTGTGGATATTTATTTCACCCTCAGTGGTTCCGCCAATGCTTACAACCTATCCTTACAAGCAAGCTTTGATGGCGGCATCAGCTACACACCCATACCTTCGGGTTACCTCAGTGGCGACATTGCGGGCATAGCCCCTGGCAGCAACAAGCACATCGTATGGGATGGGCTTGGAAGTAATCCGAATACCTTCAGCACACAGACAATGCTTGAACTTACTGCCACAGAAATTACCGGCGGCGGCACACCCTGCCCTGGCCTTGCCTCCTTTACCGACCCCCGCGACGGCCAAACCTACAACACCGTGCAAATTGGCAGCCAATGCTGGATGAAGGAAAACCTGAATTACTCATCTACCGACAGCTGGTGTTATGAAAACAATACAGTGAACTGTAACAATTACGGAAGGTTATACACCTGGCAGGCAGCGCTTACTGCCTGCCCTCCCGGCTGGCACTTGCCAAGCCATTTTGAATGGACGGAGTTAGAGCTTTATGTATGTAATGCTCTTGGTAATTCTGGATGTGACGTACAATTTCCTTATAATTACACAACATGGGGTTCGATGGGAACAAATGAAGGCAATGCCCTTAAATCCTGCCGGCAGGTCGACTCACCGCTCGGTGGCGATTGCAATACTACAGCTCATCCCCGCTGGAATTTTCATAGCGATCATCACGGTTTTGATGAATTTGGCTTTTCGGCGCTTCCGGGCGGCTACCGCGACGCCGATGGAGTTTTCATGGTCAGGGGCATCAGCGGCATCTGGTGGAATTCTACCGAGCTCTCTCCATGGCACGCCTGGCGCCGGAGCATGGTCTCCAACAACGGCGGTGTGTATCGTTACCATGGTGGCGATAAAACTTTCGGGTACAGCACCCGTTGCCTCAAAGATTAGATTTCTTTGGATAGTTGAACCAATCATAACTACACACATGAAACCAAAATATTACACAAATGCAATCCTGCTGGTCATGCTCCTGGCAGTATCAGGCCTGAGCGCCCAACCGATTGTTGCATATACAGACTTATTCACTTTTGATACCCGCATAGCACAGGTTCAGGGTATAATTACGGATGATTGTTCCGGCAATCCCATTTCCTCTGCAGTTATAGCTATTACAGGCATTGCCAACAGCTATACTGCAAACAGCGCATCCGATGGCGCCTATGTAATTGATCAGGTTCCCACAGGAAATTATGAGTTTTCCGTAACCAAAGACGGTTATGTTCTCTATAGCCATGAAAAATTCATAAGTAGTGAACCCTTACAGCAAATCAATGCAGAGCTAACACGTTTTATCAATCAGCACCTGCCGATCATCAACCTGATTATTGCAGATGGTTCCGCCAACTGCAATGAAGCTTTGGAATCAATTACTGTTTCGGGATTAACCCTTACAAACGCAAGCAGCCTGAATCTGATAGCGGGGCAGCAAATCAACATTCAGCCAGATAGCTATGTTGAAAGCGGCTCACAGTTTCATGCATTCATTGATGCCTCATGTTATTTATGTTCCCAGGAATTGCCATTGTTGTCCTCAGCAGAATTAACCGAAAACAGCAAAGATCTGGAACCAATTGAACCAGAATTAAAATTCAAACAAACCGGAGTTTTCTTCTCCCTCTTCCCCAATCCTACCTCCGGCACATTCGCCCTTGAGCTACCTAACCATGAAGAATCAACCATTATTCACATTGAAATCTACAACATGCTTGGAAGCAAAATCCTCAGTACCGAACTGCCTGCCCAGCCACAACTCCACTTCAGCTTAGCGGGCCAGCAGCAGGGCATCTACCTTGTAAGGGTAAGCAATGGCAGCGAGGCAAGAACCATAAAGCTGATAATGCAATAACGCATAGCACTCAACACTCAATATAGATCCAAACCTCGCAGATGATTGAAGCCCTGTATCCAATTTCCCGGCTCAATCCAACCTATGTTTTACTGTTAAAGTAGTACTTAAAATAGTTCACACTACCATTGCCTACTAGCAACTGCCTCTGCCAACTTTTAATCCTTTCCGCCGGGAAAATCGTACTTTTGCCATTCCGTTAATCATGATGCGATGAATCGTAACACTTTGCTGATCATTTTACTTACATTTCTTGTAAACCTCCTGCCATACAGCTCGTTTGCCGATGATTCCAAAATACGCTGTTTCACTGCCGGAACGGGCTGGGCGCATGCTTCATTCCACGACAGATCGGTTTCCCCCCTGATTTATAGCGGCAGCCAGTTTGCTTTTACAACGGGGTTTGTAAAAAGAGCGCCAAAGGTGATCAATGAAGTGCAATTGGGTTTTATGCATGGCAAGTTGTTTTCTGCTCAACGCGAAGTATTGCAGGCTGCTGTTTCCAATTACCGTTATGAGATTGATTACTCGCACCGTCGCCGCGTTTGGCAGGATACTTCACGGAATGTCAGGGTTTTTGCCGGTGGTTCATGGAATACGTTGCAGATGAGCCGTATTCACAACCTTTATTCCAACAGCGCCAATTCCTCCCGGTTTGTAAGCAGTTTAGCCGCCCAGGCTTATGGGGAATTTGGATTCGGATTGTTTGGCCGGAATTTTCTGCTGCATGCCGGAATTGACATCCCCTTTGTGTCTTTTGCCGTTCGTCCGTCTTACTCCATGGCTGCTGCCGAAGGCTTTATAAAAGGCGAAGATGGCTTGAAGGCTTTTTTCGGCAGCGGAAAGTTTTATTTCCCATTTGCATTCCGGGGGTTGGGGTCACAAGCAGGCCTTACCTGGTTTTTGAAAAACAACAATGCTATTGCGCTGGAGTATCGCTGGGATTATTTTGGCCTCGATGATGTGAATCCGGTTCAGGAAGCACGCCATCATCTGGTTCTCAAAGCTTTTTTCAACTTTTAACCGATGCCAATGAACAGGACTGTTATCATCGCTCTCATTTTCATCATTACGCTTCCGGCCTGCGAGAAAGTATTTATGAACGATGCTGCCTCTACCGATCCTTTTGTCAACTTTGACTTCCTGTGGGAAACCCTGGATCAGAAGTATTCTTTTTTCGGATACAAAGAGATTGACTGGAATGAGATGCGCACCAATTACCGTTCTCGTATCCACACCGGCATGACGGAGCAGGCGTTGTTCAATGTTCTCTCTCAGATGCTATATGAACTCCGCGACGGCCATGTGAACCTGACCACCCCTTTCGACCGCTCGCGCAACTGGGATTGGTTTCTCGATTATCCTCCCAACTTCAACAAAAATGTCATTGACCGCTATTATCTTGGGAAGTCCCGCCGGTTCACCGGCCCGCTTGCCAACAGGGTAATTGATTCCATTGCTTATATTTATTACGACAGCTTTGCCAGGGAGATCAAACCCGGGCATATTGATTTTCTGATACAGGACTTTGCCGCACTCAAGGGCATGATCATTGATGTGCGGTCAAACGGTGGCGGCAGCAGCGCAAACAGCCGGTTGCTGGCTTCCCGTTTTGCCGACAAAAGCCGCCTTGTCTCGCTCAGGCTTGTAAAAAAAGGACCTGCGCACGATGATTTTTACGACCCGCTGGAAGAATACCTGAATCCGGGCGGTCCGATGCAATTCACAGGCCCCGTTGTAGTGCTGATGAACCGGCTCTCATACAGCGCAACCAACGATTTCATCCTCAGGATGTCGGCGCTGCCGCATGTTACACTTATCGGCGACCAGAGCGGGGGCGGGGGCGGTATTCCGGTTGATTATGAATTGCCTAATGGCTGGCAATTCCGATTTTCCACTACCATCACCCTCCGGCCCGATGGTTTTAACGTTGAGCACGGTATCCCACCTGACTTTATTGTGGAACTTGATCCACGGGATGAAATTTATGGTATTGATACCATCATTGAGTTTGCCCTGGACTTTATTCGCGAAGGCGTTGGAGGTGAGCGCAGTCAAATCACGCAATGATTGTTCGTATTGCGGATTAGCCCGGTAAATTGGATTAACAATACCCTGCCTTGTAGCTTATTGTTTGTCAGATATTTTATATACAGTTCTGTTTTTATGTCCGGTTTTGTAAAATAGATTTAGCTCTACGCCTTTTTTTAAATCCCTGCTTGCCGTTGCAGAGGAGATGTCTTTAAATACACCCATGTAATCTTTTCTTGTAAAGTCTTCTTTTTTCAAAGCTAAAAAATAGTTCAATCTGTCTGTATCCTTAAAAACCCTGTTATTGAAACTTAACAGTTCATTCAGTGATTTATCAATAACACCAAGCATGTATTCGATAAACAAAGTTGATTTTCCTGCTTTATCACTTTGAGCAAGCGCATCATAATAATCCTGTTGTGTTTGACTGATCAGAGTCTCAAAAGGCAAAAACTCAAAAACAGGATATTCTTTCATTAAGATCACTGTTTGCCATAATCTCCCCATTCTGCCATTTCCGTCCATAAACGGGTGGATAAATTCCATTTCATAGTGAAAAACGCAACTTTTTATTAAAGTGAGTTCATCTTCATTTTTTAAGTATGTAAAAAGGTCGTCCATTAAAAAAGGGACGTTTTTGGCTGGTGAAGCAAGATGTGCCACTTTTTTACCCTGAAAAATTCCAACCCCCTGACTTCTGTATTTCCCCGGTTTTACAATCAGCTCATTCATCAAAATCTTATGTGCATGAAGAAATGATTTTGAAGATACGGGATTAAAGGTTGCCAGTGAGTCATAAACCTTATTTGCGTTTAATACCTCTATAATGTCTTTTTTGGGGCCAATTACTTTTTTGTTTTCAATTAAGGCGGTAACCTGTTCTTCTGTTAGCGTATTTCCTTCAATTCTTAGTGAAGAATGAATCGTTTTAATTTTGTTCTGTTTGCGCAATTGAGGCGAAGGCCGATCAATAAGGTTGGCGCTTATTTCTCCTATTTTCTCTGAAACTGAAGTTATTAGCCTGAGTATTTTTGTTGTTATGTCGTATGGTGGCTTCATGTGATACTATCATTTGATACTATCAAAGGTAATCTTTTTTTGCATTAGAAACCAAAAGAAATCACTCATGGATAATAATCGGTCATCTAATATCAGTTTTCACCGGTTTACTTCGAAAAGTTTTGGCGTTATTCCAGATAGATATACTTTTACCACAGATTCAACCAAATGAGCCTCCTGGTTTTAAACAATACAAATTGCAACCTTCAACAATAATTAATAGTTATGAAAACAAAGAAAACCATAGCAGCAACCCTGATAATAATTATAGCTCTGATGCTCAACACTTCACTGCAGGCCCAGGATCCCAGAGAGATTATACGCAAGGCAGAAGACAACATGCGCGGCGATGCCTCTTACACCGAGCTTACCATGACAACCGTCAGGCCCCGTTTCACCCGCGAAGTATCAATGAAATCCTGGAGCCTGGGCGATGATTATGCCCTGATCTATATCACCGGCCCCGCCCGCGACAAAGGAACATCCTTCCTGAAACGCGACAGGGAAATCTGGAACTATGTTCCCAATATTGACCGAACCGTGAAAATGCCACCATCCATGATGGCGCAATCATGGATGGGTTCCGACTTCAGCAACGACGACCTGGTGCGGGGGTCTTCCACCATTGACGATTACACACATGCTTTCCTGCGCTACGAAACAGTTGACGGCCATGAATGCTATGTACTGGAGCTGATCCCAAAACCCGACGCACCCATTGTGTTCGACAAAGTGATTTACTGGGTTTCCAAACAATACTATCTGCCTGTGAAGATTGAGAATTATGACGAGTATGGCGACCTGGCCAGCACCATCAACTTTAAAGAAATCAAACAAATGGGAGGCAGGATGATACCGGCAGTGATGGAAATGGTGCCTGCTAACCGTAGCGGTCATAAAACCATACTTACTACGCTAAAAGCGGATTACAACATTAAGCTGGATCAGGGATTTTTCACCCTGCAAAACCTGACGAATCTGCGCTGAGCCCGTGATTAAAATTTTGATTCACTGAAAATACCTGAAAAATGAAGATGCTATTATCCCTTGCCTGGCGTAACCTCTGGCGAAACCGCAAACGCTCGCTGATTACCATCAGCTCGGTATTGTTTGCCATACTGCTGGCCATCGTATTCGATTCCATGGAACGCGGCTCATACGAGCGCATGATTGATTCAATGGTGAAGTACAGCACGGGCTACATACAAATACAGGATGTGCTGTATGAAGAAGAGCCATCAATTGACAACAGCCTCTTGTTCGACGAAGAAATTGAGACCCTACTCGAACGCCACGGCAGCAGAATTGATTACCATGTTCCCCGGCTTCAGAACTTTGTGCTGGCTGCCACCGACGACCTCACCCGCGGAGCCTTCGTTATGGGAATTTCGCCCGTGAAAGAACTCAGGCTTAACAATTTGGCTGACAACCTTGTAGCCGGTGATTTTCTAAGTGAAACCGATCAGGATATTGTACTTGCCGAGGGCTTAGCCGGGATCTTGCGTTTGCAGGTGGGCGATTCCCTTATCCTGTTGGGCCAGGGATTTCAGGGTGCTACCGCGGCCGGAAGGTATCGTGTGAAAGGCATCGTTGACCTGAAGATACCTGAACTGAACAACAATTCAATTTATATGTCGCTGCCTGAAGCCCAGTGGTTTTATATGGCTGAGGACCGCCTTAGCTCGCTCATTGTCATGCCCGTAAAGGCACGTTACACCAACCGGCTTGCAGAAGACCTCAGGGCAGAAATTGATGGAGAATGGTATGCCGTGCTTACCTGGGAGCATTTACTCAGCGACCTGCTTGCACTGATGAAATTCGACATGGCCGGCAGCATGGTCATGATGATGATCCTCTACATTGTGATCACATTCGGGCTGTTTGGAACCATCCTCACCATGATGATTGAACGGCAGCGCGAATTCGGAATGCTGATTTCATTGGGCATGAAACGTTCCAAATTGGCTGTAGTATGCTTCCTTGAGTCTGTATTCATCTCGGTTACAGGGATCATAGCCGGCATTGTGATTGCCATTCCGATAGTGCTTTATTTCTATTACAACCCGGTACCCTTGAGCGGCGAAATGGCCGAAGCAATCATGGAGTACGGTTTCGAGCCGGTGCTTCCTTTCTCCATTAATCCGGAATTATTCATCAAACAAGCCAGGATTGTACTTGTATTAGCCTTCCTGGTCGGATTATACCCCATCTATAAGGTTTTCAGATTAAACATCATGGACGTAAAAAAATAATCATCATGAAAGTACTTCTAAAAATATCATGGCGTAACATTTGGCGTAATCCCCGTCGCAGCCTGGTGATGATCCTGGCGCTTGCCATCGGACTTTGGGCAGGAATTTTTGTTAGTGCGCTGATGTTTGGCATGCTCGGACAACGATTTAAAACCAGCATTGAACAACACGTTTCCCATCTGCAAATCCATCATCCTGAATTTCTCAAGGATTACAATGCCAGGTATACCATTCAGGAATGGGAAGTTCTGCAACAGGAATTTTTATCCGATCCGCAAATCACGGCATTCAGCGGTCGGACAAAGGTGAACGGAATGCTGGCAACTGCAACGCTTACACGTGGAATAACCATCATTGGTATTGACCCCGAAAGGGAAGCTCTTACCACCAGATTGGGGGAGAATATAATAGAAGGATCTTATTTTAATGACTCCGGACGAAATGCCATTCTGATTGGCAAAAAACTGGCTGATAAAACCAAACTGCAGGAACGCTCAAGGCTTGTGCTTACTTTTCAGAATGTGGAAGGCGAACTGGTAAGCGCTTCGTTCCGTGTTGCGGGGATTTTTGAAACTTCCAACTCTATGTTTGACGAAATGAATGCCTATGTACTTAAATCAGAGCTTGCTTCATACATATCGGGCGAAGTGATCATCAATGAAATAGCTTTGCTTTCAACCGACGCACGGGATGCAAACGCCCTGAGGGATCGGTACCAGAAATTGTTTCCCGAACTCAGCATCCGCACCTGGGCTGAAATATCACCCGAACTGAGCTTTCTCCAGGAAATGGGTCAGACCATGCTGGTAATCATTCTGGTGATTATCCTTTTTGCGCTAGCTTTCGGACTGGTGAACACCATGCTCATGTCGGTTTTTGAGCGGGTTCCCGAGTTGGGTATGCTTATGGCCGTGGGTATGAACCGCAAAAAAGTCTTTGGGATGATCATGTTTGAAACGGCCTTTCTCACCTTTCTTGGCGCTGCCGGCGGCATGTTGATGGGCTTTCTGACCAACCTTGTTTTTGGCAAACATGGAATTGACCTGGCTGCAGTAGGCGGAGACTCCATGCACGAGTTTGGTTATCCCTCACTAATATACCCCACGCTTGAGCCTTCGTTCTTTGCCATGCTGACAGTGCTGGTTGTTGTCACTGCATTCCTTACCTCCATTTATCCTGCTTTAAAGGCTTTGAGGCTCAAGCCTGCCGAGGCAGTAAGAAAGGAATAAGAGTGGGAAGCTCGAATCCCGATAGCTCCCGATAGCTATCGGGACGGGACGAAATTCGAAAATGAAATTGAAAGAAAATTAAAATCACAGAAAAATATATAGCGATGAAAATTATCAGAACAGAAAAATTGAGCAAGGTGTATAATGATAATTCCTTGCCGGTAAAAGCCCTCACAAGTGTTGATCTTGATTTTGAGCAAGGAGAATTCACGGCAATCGTAGGTCCGAGCGGAAGCGGAAAAACCACTTTCCTGAACATGATCGGAGGTTTGGACAAACCCACCGAAGGCAAAATCATCATCAACGATACTGAAATTACCGGATTATCCGACTCAAAATTGATTGATTTCCGCCTGCACAACATAGGTTTTGTTTTCCAGGCCTACAACCTGCTGCCGGTATTGACAGCCAAAGAGAATGTTTCGTTTATCATGCTGTTGCAGAAAACGGATCCCAAAATTATGGATGCACGGGCAACCGAACTGCTGAAACAGGTTGGTCTTGAAGATAAAATGGATGTAAGGCCTTCAAAGCTTTCGGGCGGACAACAGCAGCGTGTGGCTGTGGCCAGGGCTTTGGCTTCAAAACCCAGGTTTATTCTTGCCGATGAACCTACTGCCAATCTGGATACTGAATCGGCATTCAATCTGCTTGATATTATGGCCAGGCTCAACAAGGAAGAAAATGTTACCCTCATTTTCTCCACCCACGATCAGCGTGTAATCGAGCGCGCCCGGCGTGTGGTTACATTGGTAGATGGCAAGGTGGCGAAGGATGAGAGGAGAGCGTAGAAGAATTTTTGATTTAAGAATTTTTGATTTAAGATTTTTTTTGATTTCAGATTTTAAAACCAGTAAAAGGGATACAAGCCCCGAGGTACGAGGGGATTGAAGCCCTGATGACAAAAGCACGAAATTCGAATACCGAAGCACGACTTGTCCGCCGTGGCGGAAGCAAATAAAAAATCAAAATGTCTCAATGTTTTAAACGGGATCGGTTCAATTGTTTGAAAAATTTGATTTTTATCTATTTGAATTTGTTTCCACCTGCGGCGGACAGGTCGAATTTCGTGCTTCGTGCTTCGAATTTATAAATAAACAGAAAATGAAAACAACAACATTCATATTTACTCTGCTGCTTTTCGCAGCTACTCTGCAGGCCCAAACATTTGGCGATGGCAGTGCGCCTCCGATGGTACTTCGCGGTTATGTTAAAGAAATGCCTGCGCTTACGCTGAACAAGAATTTTGCTGATCCGGGTTTTATGAATATTGTTCACAACCGCCTGAATTTCCGATGGAACATTGCCGAAGGCTGGCATTTGGCTGCCGAAGGCCGCAACCGTTTGTTTTACAACGAATTGTTTGCTGATTACCCTGGATATAAGGGTGTTCTGGAAATGGATCCCGGGCTGATTGATATGTCGTGGGTGTGGTTGAGCCGTGGCGCCTGGATGGGCCATACCAACATAGATCGCTTCTACATTGACTGGCGCAAAAATAATTGGCAGGTACGCGTTGGCAGGCAGCGTATCAACTGGGGGGTAACCCTGGTTTCTAATCCCAATGATCTGTTTAACACCTACTCCTTTTTTGATTTTGATTATACCGAACGCCCCGGAGCAGATGCCGTAAGGGTGCAGCACTTTTTTGGTGATATGTCGCGGGTGCAGTTGGCAGTAAACCCAGCCCGAAACAGCAAAGAAATGGTAGCTGCCGCTATGCTCAACACCAATCGCTGGAATTATGATTTTCAGACCCTTGTGGGGTATTACCGCAACCGGTTCGCTTTTGGCGGCGGATGGGCAGGGCATATCGGCGGAGCCGGCTTCAAAGGCGAAGCAACCTGGTTTTACGACCTTGAAGAAACGGCGGATGTAAGTCCCGGCAATGTAGTGGCAGCCATAGGCTTTGACTACATGTTTGGAAACGGAACCTTTGCATTTGCCGAATTTTTGTATAACGGCGGCCACAACCGCATTCCGGGCGACAGTGTTTTTATGATCACACAGCCTTTACGACCCGATAATATCATGTTTTCTGAGTTTTCGGCTACCATCATTGCCCAGCATCCTATTTCAAATATCCTGAGTGCGAACCTTGCCCTGATGGCTTTACCTGATATTAAGGCTGCTTTTATCATGCCCGGGTTCAGCTACTCCATTATCACCAACTTAGATCTGGAATTTGTTTCTCAGATCTTTATCGGCGGCAACAACACCGTATTTGAAGAAGCCGGCTCAATGTGGTTTGTGGGCTTGCAGTATTCGTTTTGAGAAGCTTTAACATACTGATTTGAATTATTAAAGTCTCAATCAATGGCCTCGACCCCAATAAATTTTCTTATATCGAATTGTCAATTATCAAGTCATTTGCCACCTCAGGCATTTTAGGTTAACTTTGCATAAAAATTATGATTATGACTTTCGAGCAAACATACGAGTTGGGAAAAGGCAATGAACTGCTTATTAAACTCCCGGAACATTTCAGGCAGGGCAAAAAGGTCAGGGTGGTTGTTGAGGAAATAGACATTAACCGGAACCAGAAAATCAAAATGCTTGAGGGGGCTGCCAACGATCCATTATTCCATGCTGATGTTCTGGAAATAAGTGAGGATTTCAAACATGTTGACGCTGAGCGATGAAAATTGTGAAAAGATGGAGCATTTGGCAGGCAAGTCTTGATCCTGTGATTGGTTCTGAGCAGGGTAAAACCAGGCCGGTGTTGATCATAAGCGAGAATGATATCAACGGTTTGCTTAATGTAATTAATGTTCTTCCCATCACCTCAAGAAAATCCGGCAGAACGGTATATCCAAATGAAGTTTTACTACTTCCAAAATCCTGCGGACTTGATAAGGAATCAATTATCCTTTGCCACCAGATACGATCAATTGATAAGAAAAGACTGATCAGGCAATATGGTTTAATTACACAGTTAGATATTCAAAACGAGGTAATCGCGGCTCTTTGTTTCCAATTAGGATTATAGCAGGGCTTCATTGCTGGTTGCTTATATCGCTGATAAAAATCCAACCAGCCCTGCACTCATGAATCACTTATTCTGAATCATTCATTTGCTTTGCCCTCTCAAGCGAAGCATAGATATCCTTACAAATTTGCTCTTCACCCACTATTTGCTGTATATTGTTCTTAACCATCACCTCAAGAACCTTTGGGTTCGTACCTGAGAGTATAACCCTCACGCCCAGCTTTTGGGTCTTGTTTATAAAATTCTTCAGGTTGTTAATGCCTGTTGAATCAATAAAAGGAACGCGGCGCAACCTGATAATGCGGATTTTAGGCAGTTTGCTCACTTGTTTTTCGGCTTCTTCAAACTTATTGGCCACTGCAAAGAAAAAAGGCCCCCGCACTTCAAAAACTTCAACTCCACCGGGGATTTCGAGCATCTCACCCTCATCAAACTTTTCGGATTTCTCATCTTCAACTTCGGCATTCAGGACTTCAACATCGGTGGTTTCTATCACACGTTTCAGAAAAAGAAATACAGCCAGCAATAAACCAAACTGAATGGCAACTGTCAGATCAATGATTACTGTGAGGAAGAATGTAGTAAGCAATACGGCGATTTCACTTTTACTGTTACGAAATAAGCCTTTGAATGACCGCCATTCACTCATGTTGTAGGCTACAATGACAAGGATACCGGCCAGGCAGCTCATGGGGATCAATTTTGCCCATTTGCCAAAAAACAAGAGGATAAGTAATAAAACAACAGCATGGATCATGCCCGCCACAGGTGTTTTCCCCCCGTTGCGGATGTTGGTCATGGTGCGGGCAATGGCGCCGGTAGCCGGAATTCCGCCAAACAAGGGCGTTATTATATTAGCGATCCCTTGTCCGATCAGTTCGGTGTTGGAGCGATGGTTCCCTCCGGTTGCACCGTCAGCAACCATCGCAGACAGCAGGGATTCAATGGCTCCCAGCATGGCAATGGTGAATGCCGGTACAAACAACATGCGCAATGTTGTGAAGTCAACGGCAGGAATGTATGGCACCGGAATAGAGGCCCGTATTTCTCCGAACCGGCTGCCAATGGTTTCAACCGGAAGCTTAAAGACTGCTGTTGCCACGGTGGTTAAGATGAGCGCGATCAGGGTTCCGGGGATTTTCTTGTTGAGCCTAGGCCATAAAAGCGCCACTGCAACGGTAAGCAAAGCTATTCCCAGCGCATAAATATTGATTTGCTGAAGGTTCTGAAAATAATAAATCCATTTTTCAATGAACCCCGAAGGAACACTCCCTTCGGCCTGCAATCCGATAAAATCTTTGACCTGCGACGAAAAAATTACCACAGCAATTCCGCTTGTAAAACCTACCACAATAGGGTAGGGCATGAATTTGATGATGGTTCCCAGCTTTAACAATCCCATGGCAACCAGCATGATGCCTGCCATTATTGTGGCAATAATCAGACCTTGCACCCCATATTGCTCAACAATGCCGTACACAATCACGATGAAGGCGCCGGTTGGACCACCAATCTGAACCTTGCTCCCACCCAGAAGAGATATCAGAAAACCTGCAATAATGGCGGTAATCAATCCGCGTTCGGGAGAAACACCTGATGCGATCCCAAAGGCAATGGCAAGCGGAAGTGCAACAATACCAACGATCACCCCTGCAGCCAGATCGGAAAAGAAAGTCTTCAGGTTATAGTTCTTCAGGGTAGTAAGCAGTTTGGGATGAAAAGAGTTTTTGATTTTTTCAACTACTGATCCCTGAGTATTAGGGTTTTTGTTGCTGCCGAACATGATCATGCTGTAAAAATTTGGGCGCAAAAGTAGCACAATCAGTCTGAATATTAATCAGAAAATTTCCCAGCAATTCTTTATGACTTTTATTCGCCTGACAAGATTGGAAACCTCGGTGGGGTTTGGGTCTACCAATACCAGATCAGCGAGATTTTCAAGCCAGCGATGGTGGGGTTTTTCGTTTTCAATTTTACTGCTTTTGAGATAGATAAAAAGTCCAGGCGCAACAAAGCGGCGCAAACTTCTTGATTCGCAAACCATTAAATGGTGTTTGGGCACTCCTTTGTAAAAAACATCCCAGGCTTTGTTTACGGCAGAATCAACAGCCTGAATGAAGTATGAGTCCGATGCACCGGCTGTAAGCATCTTTGCTGTATCCTTCAGTTTTGTAAAGGAATTTTCTTTTATGATACTAAAGTCTCCGGATAAAATTGGTTCATGCCTGCCATGGCGGCCTTCATCATCAGCATAAATGCTCGTGATCTTGAATGATGTGATCTGATACAGCCCTGAGAAGTTACGTATTATCTCACAAGCCAGGGTTGTTTTTCCTATATGCCTTGTATTGCCTCCAATGAGCAATAATTCCGGGATATGAACAGTTCGTTCTGTTTGATTCAGCATCGGTGTTGCAAACAATGTGTGGTTAAAAAAAAACCCGGATCGTTCAATCCGGGCTTTAAAATATTGTTCAAAGCTTATCTTGTGCTGATTACAAGATATTTTGATGCTTTCCAAAACTCCTGAGCGTTGGTAATCACCAGTTTTTCAACCGGTTTGTCTCCCACAATGCGGTAGCTGCCTTCGGGATGTACGGTAACAATTTCGAAACGGCGGGAATTGATTTCGATTTCTGTGACCTCGCGAAGATCTATTTCAGTAAATTGCTTGCGGATCAGATTTTCGGCTGGTGTGGTAACTTTACCAATAAAAATGAAGCCACCTTCACGGTTGATCACGCCTTTGTCTCTTAATTCCCTTCTGTCGCCCACAATGTACCATGCCTTGTTCATTTCAAGAACTTTCTGGTCAATCATTTCTTCTTTTTCTTTATTCTCTTTTTCCAGGTCGGCAACTTTGGTATTGAGTGTTTCAATCTGAATGTTGAGCTGTGCAAGGTTTGCTTTCAGTTCGGCAATTTCTTTTTCTTTATTGGCAATGGTTTCATTCATGCGCTCAATGGTTTTGTTGAGCTCGGCAATCTTCAGGTTTGAACTGCGAACCTGTGCATTCAGCCTGTTAATAAGCTGTTTGTTCTTGTCCATCAACTCATTGATTTCGGCAATGCTCTGGTTGATTCTTTCTTTCAGATCGGCTTTCATTTCCTGGGTTTCGCCTGTTTGGTCGGCAATCAATGATTCTTTTGCACGGATTGCTGCCAGGTTTTCCTCTATTTCATTAAGTGTTTGAAACAGTGAATTAATGGTAGCATCCTTATCTTCAACCAATCTGACAAGACGGACGCTGTCGGCCTGCAGGCTCAGAATGTGCGCGGTTTGTTTCTTGTTTTCGCAGCCAAAAAACAATGGCAGCGCTGCAAGTAGTAAAATAAAGTACTTTTTCATTTTCATTTAATTTAATTTAATGGTGTTTGTTAAATAATAAAATCCCTCTTAATATTGGTTAATCTGAAAATCCGGTTCTAATAAATATCATGCCAATAAACCAGGCCTTCGAACCCCAAAATAGCTATTAGTCGCCCCACCTCACAAACGCTTGCCTGAGCGCAAGAAATCAAGGTCTTGCAAAAAGGCTGTAAATATAGTAAAAAAACCACAACATGAGGAAAGAATACTCATAATCTTTTTGCTCACCGAAATCAAAGCCTCGATCTTCGGGGCTTGTATCCGGATGTACGCAACACTTCAACGGAATTGCTGTTTTGTATCAGGGCTGCAGGTGTAACATGCTGGTTGTTTGCCATATAAGCCCTCACAATTTGCCATCCTACCCACAAGGCTGCCCGTGCCGGCGACTCATTCTGAAAAGCTGCCGTAAATGGCCCATCGCTGACAAAACGGTTGATAATCATAGGGTCGGAGGTGTAAAGCAATTCATTTTCAATAAAATACGCCCACATTCTTGACTCATTTTGCCTGCACCACCGGAGTTGTTCCTTAGTAAAACCAATCTTGTATTCATCATTCAATTTGGGAAGAAACAAATCGGATAAATAGAGTATACGGCCTTCCTTGACCATTTTGTCAAGCAGATGATTGGGTAGGGTTTCGGTAACAAAAACAGACCTGATGATTTCATCAATGCAGTCGGCAAGAATGAAATTGCTTGTCATGCGCTTTACCCGATATACAGGAATCCCGATCTTGCGGTACATTTCAAAACCTTCGCCAAGGTACATATCAAGGGCAATGATCAGCTCCTGCCCGGTATATTTAACCGGCACTTCGTAATACAGTCCCGAAACATATGAATATACAACCGGTTGCTCCCAATCCGGGAAATAAAATTTGATGTGTTTGAAAGCTTTGGTCAGTTCGTTTTCCAGAAACCCGAGATCAGCGTACGTTACCATAGTGTGTGCATAAATCTCAAGTATTTCAGGATCAGAAACAAACTCCTTCAATTGATCAATATTTCGCGGATCATTCAGGTCGGCCATAAGGAAAGGCAAAAACTTTTCCTGCAGCTGCATGAGTTCTTGCTGCATTTTTGCAGTATCAAGGTTAAACAGAGATTGTTCATACCGCTTGATGTGTACTTTTTCCATCTCAACCCGGGAGATTTCCCTCGCCTTTTTACCGTTGGATGAACAGGTGGTGAACAATGGCAAAATAATGATTGCACAAAATAATACATTGCGGTAAAACATCATGGTTCTGATATTACGGAAAAACAAATTGTATGCTTCCTGCCGGAGGCAGACCTATATGGAAAAAGCAATTAGATAAAAGGGCCTGATTACAGGATTTTCCAGCCCACACTTACATTGAACATGGAATTGCGCATGGTAATATTGGGGTCGGCAATCAGGTCGTTCAAACCCCATTCATATCTCACATCCAGGGTAAGCATGAGCACATCAATGCCTGCGCCAAGCTGAATGCCCCATAAAGCGTATTCAAGCTTGTTGCTGATATCTTCTTTCTTCAGCTCACCGATATCTTCCCGGATATTAATTTTCTTATCCAGTACGAACGACATGGTTGGACCAGCCACTACTCTTATTTTTGCCACTTTTAGGTCAATTACCTCCCTGCCCAGAAGAATAGGAATTTCAAGGGTAGAAAACCTGATCTCTTCTTGTTCCAGCACATCTTTTCTGTCAAGCAGGCCGCCTTTGGTAACAAAATTCACTTCCGGCTGGAGGTGGGTTTTTAGGCCCAGGCGCACAAAAGCCCCTCCCTGAAAGTTGGCTTTGAATTGCTCTTTGATTTCATCGCGGTCGGTACTGAGTTTTGAGGTGGTAAAACCGGCCTTTAAACCAAAGTTAAAAGGTAGTTGTGCGCTCAGCAAGCCGAACGACAACAATGCAGCAATAAGAAAAACTGTTTTTTTCATGGGATTGATGTTTTGATTGTAAAATGTGCCGCAATATACAAAATATAGGCGGCGTAAAACTATCTTTGTTCCCTAAACGTGAATTTTTGATGATTGTTACTATTCCTCTGGTTCCATGTTTGGGTCAGTAATGAAATTTGTATTTTAGCGGCTATAATCAACAAAGTTATATGAAAAAACAAAAGCAATTAACTGCAGCGCTTCTGATCGCCATCCTGCTGGGATGCGGTTTCTTAACCCAGGCACAGGACAACAGTCCCAGACTTGGTTTTCGGCTGGCCCCTAATGTGGGCTGGCTAAAACCCGATGTGGATGATTATGAAAACGATGGCGCAGTTTTCGGATTTTCCTGGGGGTTTATTTCGGAATTCCCCTTTGCCGAAAACTATGCATTCTCCAGTGGATTTAATATTGTGTTCAATAACGGAAAACTCAATTATGATCACCGTTTAAATGACGTTAATGGTACTCTGTTCAGGCGTTACAACTTCAAGTATCTTGAATTGCCGTTGATGATGAGAATGCGCACCGCCGATAGGGGAGGCCCGATGTTTTATGCGCAGATTGGGCTGGGAACCGGCATATTACTTGATGCTAAGGCAGAAGACAAATTTGAAAATGAACCAAAAGAAGCCTTTAAAAAAATCAATACCGAAGTTACTTTGCTGAGGGCTTCCATGCTGGTTGGCCTGGGGGTTGAATACCCTGTTGGCGCTACTTCACGATTGCTGGCAGGTTTTCAGTTTAACAATGGTTTCACCAACGTATTAAAAGGGACAAACCTGGTTAACACCGGCACGGATCATGCCGCCATGCCTAATTTTATTGAATTCAACCTCGGGTTCCTGTTCTGAACCGTAAAATCCAATTTCACCTACTCATGAAAATTGCGCTTGCCCAGCTAAATTACCGGATTGGTGATTTCGATCACAACACCCGGAAAATCATTGCCAACATAAGAGATGCAAGGCAGGCAGGCGCCGAAATGGTTGTTTTTTCCGAACTGGCAGTTTGCGGTTATCCGCCGCAGGATTTCCTTGAATTTGACGATTTTATAGAAAAATGCAATCTTTCCGTCCGGCAAATTGCTGCCGAATGTATTGATATTGCTGCTGTGGTGGGATGTCCGCTCAGGAATGATGCCGGAAAAGGCAAAAGCTTGCTAAACGCCGCTGTGGTATTATTCGGAGGGAAAGTACATGCTGAAGTATGCAAAACCTTGTTGCCCAATTACGACGTTTTTGATGAATACCGCTATTTTGAGCCCAATAGGGTTTTCAAAGTTGTTGAACTCCCTTTTGGGAAATTTGCAATAACCGTTTGCGAGGATTTATGGAATGTCAGCGATTACCCCTTGTATGTACAATCGCCTATGGAAGAGCTGATTGCACAGAAACCGGATGCAATTATTAATATTGCCGCATCCCCGTTTCATTATAACCAGGTTCACGAACGCAAAGAAATCCTGGTACGCAACGCCTCAAAGTATAAGCTCCCCTTGTATTATGTTAACCAGGTTGGCGCACACACCGGGCTTATTTTTGACGGTGGCTCAATGGCGCTGAATGCAGAAGGGGAGGTGGTAACTGAGTTAAAATATTTTGAGGAAGACTTTTTACTGGCTCACAGCGGTTCAACCTACATATCGAAAGGGAAGCCTGAGAAATCAGATGACAAGATCAGTCTGATTCACGATGCCCTTGTCCTTGGGATCAAAGATTATTTTGGTAAGCTGGGTTTGAAAAAGGCTATTCTTGGACTGTCGGGAGGGATTGACTCCGCCGTTGTGCTTGTATTGGCAGCCAGGGCGCTTGGCAACAGGAATGTGATGTCATTGTTACTGCCTTCGCAATTTTCCACAGGCCATTCAGTAAGCGATGCCGTTGCTTTGGCTCAGAATCTGGATACCCCATACGAGCTGATCAGTATTGAGAATACGTATCATACCCTGATCAAAGATCTGAAACCGCATTTCGCTGACCTGGCTTTTGATGTCACCGAAGAAAATATTCAGGCAAGGATCAGGGCTATCCTTTTGATGGCCTTCTCAAATAAGTTTGGCTATATTTTATTAAATACTTCGAACAAGAGCGAAGCTGCAGTTGGTTACGGAACCCTTTACGGTGATATGTGCGGCGGTTTATCGGTATTGGGCGATGTGTATAAAACAGAAGTATACCGCCTGGCGGAATACATCAACAAGGATCTGGAAATCATACCTGAAAACATCATCACCAAGCCGCCTTCAGCCGAATTGCGCCCGGACCAAAAAGACTCGGACTCGCTTCCTGAATATGACATTCTTGACAAAATCCTTTTTGAATATATTGAAAACCGGCGTGGCCCTTTTGAAATTGCCAATATGGGTTTTGCCCGGGAAACAGTAACCAAAGTTCTGAAACTTGTAAATGGCAACGAATGGAAGCGTCATCAGACACCCCCGGTTTTAAGGGTTTCGGCAAAAGCTTTCGGATTTGGAAGGCGAATGCCCATTGCTGCAAGATATCTGGTGTGATCCAGGCCAGATGTTTACGCTTCTTCTACCGATTTGATTTCAGGAATTGCACGTTTAACGGCTTCTTCCACTCCGTTTTTCAAAGTCATCCGGCTGTATGGGCATGAACCGCAGGCTCCCTGCAATTCAACTTTTACAATATTGTCGCTGGTGAGTTCTATAAACTGAATATCGCCTCCATCTGCCTGAAGATAAGGCCTTACCTGGTCAATTACGTTCTGTACTTTGTTAATCAGATCAACGTTGGTGTTCATTGTTACTTGAGTTTTTGGTGTAATCTATTATTTGAATGAATGTAGTTAAATCAATAGGCTGTCATTTTTGCATCTGAACCGGTTTGCTTGGCGGGAGAGTTGCATTCCGTATGGCAATTTGCTGCGCTGTTGCTTCCGCCATTTTCATCATAGCTGTTGAGGCAGGAGAATCATCCTTCAACACAACCGGGCTGCCGTTGTCTCCCGATTCCCTTACACCCTGTACCAATGGAACCGAACCGAGTAAAGGCAGATTAAGCTCTTTGGCAAGTCTGGCGCCTCCTTCTTTCCCAAAAATATAATACTTGTTTTCGGGCAACTCAGCCGGTGTAAACCACGACATGTTTTCTACCAGCCCAAGTATCGGAACATGAATGTTGTCCTGCTGAAACATGGCGATGGCTTTGCGTGCGTCAGCCAATGCGATTTCCTGCGGGGTGGTCACAATTACAGCGCCTGTAACAGGTAATTGCTGAACGAGGGTAAGATGAATGTCGCCGGTTCCGGGAGGCATGTCAATAATCATATAGTCCAGATTGCCCCAGTCGGCTTCTGTGAAAAGCTGCGTTAATGCGCTTGAAGCCATAGGCCCGCGCCAGATCAGAGCTTTTTCGGGCTCCACAAAAAAACCGATTGAAAGCAAACTGATGCCATATTTACTCAACGGGATTACCTTTGACTTTCCGTCAACTTCCATGGCAACGGGTTTTACCTTCACCATATCAAACATGAGCGGGATGGAAGGCCCATAAATATCAGCATCAACAAGCCCGACTTTTGACCCGCTTTTTGCCAGTGCAACGGCGAGGTTTGCAGCAATGGTTGATTTTCCTACCCCGCCTTTCCCGGAAGCTACGGCAATGATGTTTTTTACGCCTTTCAACATTTCATCTGCGTTGCTTCTCCGACTGGTAACCCTTGAGGTCAGTTCAGCCTCAACATCAAGCCAGGGGTCAACATACTTCCTGACGGCCTCAATGCATTCGCGTTGCATATGGTGCTTCATTGGGCAGGCAGGCGTAGTGAGTACGATTTTAAAAGAAACCTTTTTGTCTTCAATCCTGATGTCATCGATCATATTCAGGGAAACAAGATCTTTCTTCAGATCAGGGTCTTGAACATGGCTCAGGGCTTTAAGTATATCAGATTCCGAATAGCGCATGGAGTATAGGACTATTTTAATTTAGAATCGGTAAAAATAGTATTTTTTCAGAACATGCAAGCAACGCATGGTTTAACTTATAGAAGTTCTTTTGCCGGATCCCAGAACACTTTCTGGAAATCAAGGATTTGATCGTCAACTACAACAACGCCTTCGCTTTCAAGCAATTGTTTCATGATGTCAGGTCCGCCAAAATGATGTTTACCGGTAAGCATTCCATTTCGGTTTACAACACGGTGTGCCGGTATGGAATCAAGTGCATAATGGGAAGCATTCATGGCCCAGCCAACCATTCTTGCTGAGCTTTTTGCGCCAAGGTAGGCGGCAATCGCACCGTAGGATGTGGCGCGGCCAGAAGGAATCAGTTTGACAACTTCATAAACCGATTCAAAAAAAGATTGGTTGGTTTGGTTTTTCATGCCTTCCGGTATGCTTGTAAACACTCCCTATTTTAGCCTGAACCGCAGGTATTTGATGCTGATCCCTTGTTCAAGGAACATTTTCTCATAAAAAGTTTGCACTGCCGAAGCATCGTCTTCAAGGTTCAGACCATAAAGGTCAAATGAATGAAAAAGCAGTTCATGCCCTTCGTTTTGAATGGTATCAAGTGTGTACTCAAAAAGCATCAGGTTGTCGGTTTTGAGGTGGATGATGCTGTCGGGCTTGAGTATTTGTTTGTATTGTTTCAGAAACCTTGGCGAAGTTAGTCGCTTCCTTTCTCTTGATCCGGGTTGTGGATCGGGAAAAGTGATCCATATTTCACTCACTTCGCCGGTTGAAAAAAAGCGTTCGATTAATTCGATCCGGGTCCGGACAAAACAAACATTATCAAGCTTTTTTTCAATGGCCGTTTTGCAGCCCCGCCATAAACGTGCACCTTTATTATCAATGCCAATATAATTAATGCCTGGGTTTTTCAGGGCAAGTGAATTGGTGTATTCCCCTTTGCCGCAGCCAAGCTCCAGAACAAGAGGATGCTGGTTGTTAAAGTATTTTTCCGACCACTTCCCTTTCAGAGGATAATCGTTCAGCAATTCGAAATAACCCGCCTGGATCAGGTTAGGGAAAGTTTTGCATTCCTCGAATCTTTCAAGTTTTCTTTTGGCCAATTTTTGTGATTTTTAATCCGGCAATCCGGTCAGATTACATTTAGGTACTCAGATGCGGAGCAGCCATGCGTTTGGGTTCTGTTCCTCCCTGAGTTTCTGAAGCTGATGCAGCGCTTCCTGCTTATCAACATACGAATCAATGCTTACCCTGTACATGCCTTTGGCCGAGCTGACTACCAAGGCATTTCGCCCGAGCCGTGAAAGCTCGTCAGAAAGTTGTTTTGCATTTGTTTCGTTTTCAAATGACCCTATTATAATATGGTAAGCACGAACCTTTGCTTCTTCTATACTTTGTAGTACAGGAGCAACTTCTTCGGCAGGTGCTTCATATGGAGCGTTTGGCTGAATATCGTCGGTGGCATTTTCGCTGACAGATGAACGCTCAGTGTCATTGATACAATCTGCGAGGTTTACAGGGTCGGACGAAGCCGGTGTTGGTGCATGAAAAATGCCCGAATGCTGTACTGCATATTGCTTCAGGCTATCGTGGTTTGACAGGCTCCAGAAAGCAACTGTTACCAATGGTATGGTGATTGCGGCAGCCCAGGCGATACGGCGAATGGTTTTTGCAGCAGTAGGCTTGCCGGTTTTGCGATTTCGAAAAGTAGCCCTGTTGCTTTTGCGTAACTGTAAAGGTGGCGCCACGAGGGGGGTGAGGCCAAATGCGCCGTCAAAAAAATTTTGTTCTTTGTCGGGTCTGAACTCAATCTTGCTGTCTTTGCTCAATTTGAAAGAACCTATGCCGGGAAGCATGATTACTTTTCCTGCTTTTAGCCTTTCCTGCCAGGCAACTACTTCGCGACGTATGTGCAGCATTGCTTCTTCAAAACTGCAACTCAGTTTGCTGCTGATTTCGGTGGCGAGCAATCCATCATTCACTTTAAGCCCCGAATTGAAAACAAGATATTTTCGTGGCGGTGAAATGGTGTGAGTGTGGCTTTGAATGCCAGCCGGTTCATAATTGGTAATGAAGCCTCCAAACTCCGGAACGATCACGCATTCATGCCTGTACAGAAGATCGCAGATATATTTTTCAAGGTTCATGACAATATACACTAAGAGCACACAAAACTAAGACCTATTCCACAAATTTTCAAGCAATGTTGGTAACTTTTAGTAAATCCGAAGGCGAGTCAATTGCAATGCTTTCGTGCTCAGTTATTTCGGTATGAATGGCGAAGCCATTTTCGAGCCAGCGAAGTTGCTCAAGCTTTTCAGCTTGTTCGAGGCTGGAGGTTTTCAGATTGCTGATTGCTTCCAATACATGGCTACGGTAAGCATACATGCCAATATGCTTATAAAACACATGGGTCATATTGCCATCATTACCGGTTCTGACAAAGGGGATCGCAGCCCGCGAAAAATACAAAGCCTGGTTTTTAAGGCCGATGACCACTTTCACACAATTGGGGTCATCGAGATCTTCTTTTTTCCGGATCACCTTAATCAGCGTGGCGATGGAAATATGCCGATTTGTGAAAAGGTTCGCCAATGCGTCAATCTGCTGTGGCTGAATAAAGGGTTCGTCGCCCTGAATATTCATGATGATCTCATCGGTTGTGCAAATTTTATCTCTGACCAGAGAGTGGAATGCTTCCAGACAGCGGTCGGTACCGCTCAGGTGCTCAGGCGAAGTCATAATAGCCTTTCCACCCGATGTTGTTACATGGCTATAAATTCTTTGATCATCGGTTGCAACAAATACATCTTTGATGAACCGGGCTTTCCTTGCCTGGTCATAAACTCTCATGATCATTGACTTGCCGTTTATATCGGCAAGCGGCTTGCCCGGAAACCTTGTGGATGCATAACGGGCGGGAATAATGGCAATGGCCTTCTGCATTTGCTGGGTACATTTACTGGCAAAGATAATTCCTTTCCTTATCTTAGCATTTTGAAATTCCCTGAATTATGGCAAAAATATACATTGTATCTGACGGAACGGGCCGCACAGCTACCCAGGCGTTGAATGCAGCACTGACCCAATTCCCCGACCAGGATGTGGAAACTGTGGTTCACAATGAAGTGCGTTCAAGGAAACAAATAGAAAATGCTGTAAGGGAAGCATCAGCGGCCGGGGCTTTTATTGTACACACGCTGGTTACGAACGATCTCAGGGAATATGTAATTACCACAGGCCGCAGGCAAAATGTGGAAACCATTGACCTGATGGGGCCGCTGCTTGGCAGGCTTTCGGAAAAGTTTATGTATTCCCCCACTGAGAAGCCCGGTTTGTTTAATGAAATAAACCGTGAATACTTCAAACGGATTGATGCCATGCAATTTGCCTTTCATCACGACGATGGGTTACGCCCTGAAGAACTGCACAAGGCTGAAATTGTGCTGATTGGGGTTTCGCGAACATTTAAAACACCGTTAAGCATATATTTCGCCTTTAAAGGATGGCTTGTGGCAAACATTCCTATTGTATACGGGATTGAACCTCCTGAAGAACTGTTCAGGATTCCCCCTGAACGTGTATTTTGCTTAAGCACTTATGCCCATAACCTGGCCTCGTTACGACATGCAAGACTGGTTCACCTTGGTATGGGATCGGATGAATATGCCAGCCTGCGTTTTGTACAACAGGAGCTTAATTATGCCCATGCCATTTTCCGGAGGCAGCCGCTTTGGCCTGTGATCAGGGTCACAAACAAACCTATTGAGGAAATTGCAAGTGAAATTCTGGCAGTAAAGAATGATCAAAGGAACAATCGTTCCTCATCCGAATAAACCATGCAGTTCGGCATTAATGCGGTTAATGATGTTGCCAAGTCCTTCGGGATCGTCAATAAATTTTATTTTATCTACGTCAATAATGAGCAGTTTGCCGATGTTGTAGGAAGATATCCATGATTCATACCGTTCGTTCAGCGATTTGAGATAATCCAGCCGGATTGCGTTCTCATAGTCACGTCCCCTTTTCTGAATCTGCTGAACCAGGGTTGGAACACTTGCTTTTAAATAGATAAGCAGATCAGGTGGTTCAATAAATGTACTCATAAGTTCAAACAACGAACTGTAGTTGTCAAAATCCCTGGTTGACATAAGGTTCATGGCGTGCAGGTTAGGGGCAAAAATATGCGCATCTTCGTAGATGGTGCGGTCCTGCACAACGGTTTTGCCACTTTTCCGGATATTTACAACCTGACGGAACCGGCTGTTTAAGAAGTAGACCTGCAGGTTGAACGACCAGCGTTGCATGTCGTCGTAAAAGCTGTGCAGATAGGGGTTTGATTCTACATCCTCATAATGGGCTTCCCAGCCAAAATGTTTTGATAACAACTTGGTTAGCGATGTTTTACCCGATCCGATATTTCCGGCTATGGCTATGTGGTGCATGGTGTGAAACGGTTAGTTGTTTAATATGTGTAAGATTTCTTCCAGGTATTTGCGGTCGTTTGAAAGACGGGGTACTTTGTTTTGCCCGCCTAGCTTCCCTTTTTGCTTGAGCCAGGTGTAAAAGGTTCCTTTTGGAACCACACGCATGAGCGGTTTTCGAAGAATCATGTCGTGGTATCGCTTAGCTTCGTAATCGGAATTTAGCTTTTGCAGCTCTTTGTCAAGGGTTTCGCAAAAAAGGCCAAGATCGGAAGGTTCTTTTTCGAATTCGATAAACCATTCGTGTGCTGCATTTTCATTGTCGTTGAAATAAACCGGTGCGGCAGTAAATTCATTAAGAATGGCGCCTGTTTTCTCACAGGCTATGCTGATGCCATTTTCAGCATTATCAATCATCAGTTCTTCGCCAACGGCATTGATAAAGTTCTTTGTACGACCGGTAATAGCAATGCGGTAGGGAGAGATGCTTGTGAACCGGATGGTGTCGCCTATAAGATAACGCCATAAACCGGCGTTGGTTGAAATGACAAGTGCATAAATCTCGCCTGTTTTTACTTCGTGAAGTTGCAGGGTTTTGGGATTTTCATTTTCCAGCTCATGCAAAGGAATAAATTCGTAATAAATTCCATAATCCAGCATCAGCAGCATACCTGCTGTGGACTGCCTGTCCTGGATTCCGAAAAACCCTTCAGAAGCATTATAGGTTTCGAGATAATTCATCCTGGCAGGCATAATTTTTTGAAACTGATCGCGGTAGGGTTCAAAATTTACCCCACCATGAATGAACAGTTCGAGGTTGGGCCACACATCAGCGATGTTTTTTTTGCCGGTAATTTCCAAAATCCTTTTAAGAAGAAGCAGTGTCCATGATGGTACGCCGGTCAGGTTGGTGACATTTTCCTGAATAGTGGTTTGTGCTATTCTTTCGATTTTGCTTTCCCATTCGTCCATAAGTGCCACTGCGCGATCAGGGGTTCTTATCCAGTTGATCCAGAATGGGAGGTTTTCGAGAAGAATGGCTGATACATCCCCGCTGAATGAAGTAAGGTTATCGTCATCCATATTGTGGGTTCCGGCCATGCCAAGCACTTTTCCGGAGAAAAGCTTGGTGTCCGGATGATTGTTGCAATAAACAGAGAGCAGGTCCTTTCCGCCTTTGAAATGACATTCTTCAAGCGCTTCCTGGCTTACCGGTATGAATTTGCTTTTATCGGAGGTAGTGCCGGAGGATTTTGCGAACCATTTTATTGCAGTGGGCCAAAGCAGGTTTTGCTGTCCTTGCTGCATGCTTTCAATATGGGGCTTGAAAACTTCGTAACCGCTAACTGGTACGCGTTTTTGATATTCTTCGGGGGTTTTAATGGTGGTGTAATGATACTTTTTTCCCCATTCTGTCCCTGCGGCCTGTGTGATGAGTTTTTGAAACCATTCCTGCTGAACCTGATGCGGGTGTTTCATGAAAAACTCAATCTGGGTGATCCTTTTTTTCATCAACCAGGAAATAATGGCGTTGAGTATGGGCATATTGTGTTTGCTAAAGCTATTGTTCTCAGAGATTACAGGCATGTAAAACATGCTTTCTGAACTGCATCAAAAATACAACGAAAAATCAGAACAAATGTGTAACAATAAAAAAATGCTATCCCAACCTGAGTTTGCTGGAGGCATTTTCTATTATTGAATACAGCTAATGTGTTTTAAAACAGCCTGTTTGTTTTGTCAGAAAGTAAGCGTAAAAACACTGCCATCGCCGGGGATTGACTTAACGCTGATATTGCCTTTATGCAGATACATCATCTGCCGGCTTAAACTCAGGCCTATTCCGTTGCCCTCGCGCTTTGAAGTAAAAAAGGGCATGAATATCTTATCAAGTATATCGGGTTTGATTCCGGTGCCATTGTCTGATACTTCGATGCTGATGCGGCCGTTAAGATTTTGAGATGCAGTAAGTGATATTTTGGGCTCCGGTTTTTCTTTCACCGCATCCATCGCGTTCAGCAGCAGGTTGATGATTACCTGGTCAATCAGGTCCGGATCGGCGGTGATCATCAAATCATTTGGCAGTACTTTGGCTGAGAATGTAATTCTCAGTTGTTCAAACTTTGGCTTGAGCAAAATTTCTGCGCGTTCGAAAATATCAGTTATCGGGAAGTACCTGAAGTTGGGTTTTGGAATGCGGGTAAGGTTGCGATAGATTTCAACAAAATTCAGCAGTCCCTGACTCCGGTTCTGAATGGTTTGCAAAGCCAGTAAAACACTTTCGTGGTCTTCGGTGTTGAGATCGTTGATGGCAAAATCTTTGCTTTCTTCGTTGGGGTATAGCATTTGCCTTACGGTTGAAACAAGTGAGGAAATTGGTGTGATGGAGTTCATGATTTCGTGGGTCAGAACCCGGATGAGCTTCTGCCACGACTCCACCTCTTTTTCATCAAGCTCAGCGCTGATGTTTTGCAATGAAATCAGCACATATTCCTCGCCCCGCATCCTGAATTCCGTTGCGTAAATTGACATCTGCACCATCTCGTCTTCAATAAAAACCTTACAGAGGTGTTTGTCGCCGGCTTTCATTTTCAGCACCAAATCCGGTAATTCCGTTTTGACCTTGCGCAGATCGCTTATATGGCGCAAACCATTTATACGCAAAAGCCGCTTGGCAGCATTGTTGAGCAAGTCTACTTTGCCATCCTTACGGAATGCAACAATGCCTATGCTCACGTGCTGAACCACAGTTTGCAGGTAATTAAAATGTTCCTCCTTTTCGGCCCGGGTTTTTCTGAAGTCGTTGATCACTTCATTGAAGGCCCTGTTCAGTTCATGAAAACTTTTTCCTTTTCCGGTGTCGCTGAACGAACTTGCGAAATCGGAATGACGGATGCTGTCCAGAAACTGCGAAAGCCTGCGGTTGGTTTGTTCGGCATACCTGATCAGCTCAACCACAAGCATGACAATAACCACCACCATAATGGATCCGCTAACGGGATGATTGGCGAGCCGCAGCAGGTACACGGCAAGCAGCAGCGCAATTGCGATGAATACAACACGTGCAACTACGCCAATACGAAAATTCCTATAAACCATATTTTTCGATTCTCCTGTACAACGATGCCCTGGTAAGCCCGAGCTCTTTGGCTGCTTTGCTTATATTGCCTCCATGTTTGTCGTAAACCTTTCGGATCAGCATTTTTTCGGTTTCTTCCAGGTTCATGTTTGAGGGCAGCATGTCGGTGCCTGTGCCTTCATCCATTTGGGGAAGGAAAAAATCATGGGGTTCAAGTATATTTGACTCGCTCATGATCACAGCCCTTTCGATGGCATGTTGCAGTTCGCGGATGTTGCCCGGCCACGTGTGTTTCTCGAGACGCTTAAAAGTAACCGGACTGATCCGTTTTTGTGGCATTTTGTATTTCTTGCAGTAAATCTGCAGGAAATGATCTGCAAGTGAAGGAATGTCTTCAACGCGATCCCGTAAGGGTGGCAGGTGAATTTCAACAGTGTTGATACGATAGAGCAAATCCTGACGGAATTTGTTGTCGTTTACCATCTGGTAAAGTGGCATATTTGTAGCACAGATCAGGCGCACATCTACCGGGATTTCGCGGTTCGTGCCAATCCGAACCACTTTGCGGTTTTGTATCACGCTCAATAGTTTCGATTGCAGTGGAAATGACAGGTTGCCGATTTCATCCAGAAATATGCTTCCCTTATTGGCGGCCTCAAATCTTCCGGCGCGGTCTTCTTTGGCATCGGTAAAAGCACCTTTTTTGAACCCAAAGAGTTCGCTTTCAAAAAGGGTTTCGCTGATCGCACCCAGGTCAACACTGATGAAAACCTCATCGCGGCGATTAGAGGCGCGGTGAATGGCTCTGGCAATCAGTTCTTTCCCGGTACCGTTTTCTCCTAATATCAGAACGTTGGCATCGGTTTTGGCAACCTTTTCCACTGTGCCAAGCACCTTTTGCATGGCCGGCGATTGCCCGATCAGGTTGCCATATGCCTGATCCTGGTGTGCAATCAGCGCTTTCTGTTTCGACCGCAACTCGTCCAATTCCTGCTTGGAATGACGCACCTGCAGGTTGGCTGTTATGGTAGCCAGTAACTTTTTGTTGTCCCAGGGTTTCAGGATAAAGTTGGTGGCGCCTTCCTTGATTCCCTGCACGGCCAATTCGATATCGCCATATCCTGTAATAAATATCACTACTGCCAGTGGGTCAATCTCGAGAATTTTATTCAGCCAGAAGAACCCTTCTTTTCCACTGGTGGCATCGCGCGAAAAGTTCATGTCGAGCAGTATTACGTCATAATTTTCGCTTCTTACCAGCTTTGGAATGTTTTCCGGATCTTTCTCGGTGTGCACTACATTAAAATGCTGGCGAAGGAAGAGCCTGGCCGCCAGCAAAACGTCAGCGTCATCATCAACGATCAGGATTTTTGCATCTAATTTTTCACTCATGATTCTTGAAGTTTGAGCCACAAAGTACCAAAGGTCACCGGGAACAGCCTTTCCGGCCTATGGCATCAAAGTGGCGGCGTGCATGGTAAACTTGTTTTGCAGGGCTAAATTAGTAAATGTTCGGAAACGGACAAGTTTCTTTTTGTTGAATAGGGACTTTGGGTAGTTTAATGCCGGTAAAAAAGTTTTGAAACTATCGTCCAGCCTTCATCAAAGCGGTAAAGGCAAATATAATCAGTAAAGAGCAGTTTGCCTTCCTGGTATAATTCCAGTTTTGCAACTGCTGCATCGCCGGTAACGTCAATATTAAGGAATTTGCAGCTAACCTCAGGTCTGACGGCAGTTGTGGGATCTGCCTTTCGCCGCCTGATGCTTTCTATCCATTTTGATATACTAAATGTACTTAATACATTATTACGTAGAATAAGCATCTCAAAATCAGGATGAAATCCTCTTTCGATCGCCTCGATTTCTCCGTTGTTCTGAATTCCGTCAACATAGGCAGTTTGAATTACCTGTTTGATTGCATCAGCATCTTTCAGGCTGTCATTGGTTTGAGCGCAAACTGTGATCATAATTGCCGCCATAAGCAGCATCAGGGCCCATCTTTTTTTCATGTGATTAGTGTTTTGGTGAATATGGCTCCACCACAACCGAAATCATGCCAGAAAGTCTATGATTCGCCTGATCAATTACTTATGACAAAAAGCGAGCAACCCAGATACACTGTTTGTGTTCAGATTTGTTAATTGTTTGTGCGGAAGCGAACAACACACCGGTAAAATGCTATTCATATTTAACAGCATCCACAGGATTCCCCACCGCTGCCCGATACGAGTGATAAATAACCGTAAGCCAGGTTACTACAATTGTAATTAAGGCTGCAAGCATAATGGAAACAGCTTTGATGGTAGTATGAAATGCAAAATCTTCAAGCCATCTTGTAAGCAGAAGCCAGGCCACCGGCGCTGCAACCACAAAAGCAATGGCAAGTAGAATTGCGAATTCTCGATAGAGTAAATTCAGAATAGACCGCACCGTTGCGCCATGCACCTTTCTGATACCGATTTCTTTGGTTCTTCGCTCAGTGAGGTATGAAGATAAACCCAGTAACCCCATGAGTGCTATAAAAATAGAAAGCAGGGAAAAGACAGTGAAAACACGGCTTGTATGTGCTTCTGCAGCATAGCTTTCGCTCAGGCGATCATCAAGAAATTCATATCGCAAGGGATGGTTCACGGCAAACTCAGTCCACTTATCGCTGATCAGGGATAATGCCTCGCGTTCCCGGCCTTCTGCAATTCTGATACTAAGCATTCTGCCGGGGTTGGTGCTGAGGAAAATGGCAATGGGTTCAATCTCATTATGCAATGATGCAAAATGAAAATCTTTCAAAACACCGATAACACGTGTGCTGCGAAGTGCAGTTCCATCAAGTCTGACTCCGTAGTCAATCCTTTTGCCAAGTGCTTCATCGCCCCAGCCCAGTTTTCGTGCAGCCGTTTCATTAATGATTGCTGCTTCGCCCAGATCTGTACCCATATTGCGGTCGAAATTACGCCCTTCTTTGATTTCGAACCCTATCAGATCCAAATAATCATGATCGGCAAGAAACAGACTTAATGCATATTCCATCATCTGTTCCTCCTGCTCAACCCTCATGAGTTGGATAGAACGGATATTGCCGGGTACTGATGTGCTATTTGCAACAGCCAGGATTTCAGGGTGCTGAAGAAGCTCCTCACGAAATACAGGGGTTTTCCTGATAAATGCCGTATCCTGAAGTTCAATCACCACAACATTGTTTTTGTCATAACCCAGATTCTTGTTTTGTAAATATCTGAGCTGATCGCTTACTACCAGGGTGGCAATGATCATCACAATGGAAATGATAAACTGAAATGTAACCAGCAATTTTCGCAGTGTTCCGCTGTTTTTCCCACTCCCAACCGTTCCTTTGAGAACACTGATTGGCTGGAAAGACGAGAGGTAGAATGCAGGATAAATTCCTGACAGCAGTCCTGAAACCAAGGTGATAAAAAGAATCAGGAGCATCAAATGGTGAGAAAACAGTTCCTGCAGCATCAGCGATTTTCCGGAGAGTTGATTAAAATAGGGTAATAACACAGCAGCAAACAGCAAAGCGATGAGCATGGCAACGAAAGCCAGCAGACAGGATTCGGTCAGAAACTGCCTGATTAGCTGACCCCTGTAAGCCCCCGCTACTTTTCTGATGCCGGTTTCTCTGGCGCGTCGTTCCGATCTGGCCGTTGCCATGTTCATATAATTGATGATAGCCAACAGCAAAATAAATATTGCCACCGAGGTGAATATGTAAATATAAGCCTTGTTTCCGGTAGGCTGGTCTCCCTCGAGTTGGGCACTGAAGTGAATCTGATCAAGTCTTGTCCACATAGGTATAAACGTGGCATTAATCTGATTTCCCACCGGTTCAATATATTTTTCAATAAATGGATCAAACCTCTCCATAATGCCTTCCATATCCGATCCATCACGGAGAAGCAGGTAAGTGTAAGGGTTTACACTCCAGAAAGCGCCTGGCTCCAGACTGTTGAATTGCTCAAAACCAACCATTTGTGCTACTGTGGTCATAGACAATAGGCCATTATATTTCAGATGCGAATTTTGAGGCAGGTCTTTAATTACTGCGGTAATCCTGAAACTTTGTCCGTCCTGTGATTGAATCACTTTATCCATAGGATTTTCGCTACCGAATATTCGTTTTGCCAGACTTTCGGTGACAACCATTGAATTGGGTTCGGTAAGAGCATGCCCGGGCGAACCAGACAAAAATTGATGCGTGAAAATGTCGAAAACCGTGGAGTCGGCAAAGTAAATGCCTCTGTCAGAGAAAATACTTTCCTCATATTTGAGTATAAAATTGTCTCCCGGACTAAAAAGCCTTACAAAGGCTTCAACTTCGGGGTATTCGAGTTGGAGAGCCGGGCCAAGCGGGAATGCAGTAACGGCAAATTTGTCGTGCCGTCCCGAAATCGTAAAATCAGATTCCAGCCTGTAAATTCTTTGATAATTGGTATGATGCTTATCGTAGGATAATTCATCCCGCAGATACGTGATAATCAAAATGGTGCAGGCCAGTCCGATGGCCAGTCCAAGTATGTTGAGCACAGCGTGGAACCTGTTTCTGCCGATGGCCCTGATCGCGAATTTTAAGTTGTTTCCTGTCATGATATGTGATGCTGTGGTTATGTGATGCTGTGATGCTGTCCCGATAGTATTGTAAGACATACGCAAGTTTTTCTTCACCTAAGCTGCGAATTTTTGATGGTTCACATAGGGTGTTCCTCTTTTTGAAAAAATCAAACCGATGCAGCAAAATTCTCCGTTACAATCTGTCCGTCAAACAGGTGAATGATACGTTTGGCATAGGAAGCGTCGTGCTGCGAGTGTGTTACCATAATGATGGTAGCGCCGGATTCATTGAGTTGACTGAGCAGCATCATGACTTCTTCCCCATTTACAGAATCAAGGTTACCGGTTGGCTCATCGGCCAGGATCAATTTGGGATTTGCAACCACTGCGCGGGCTACTGCAACCCTTTGTTGCTGTCCGCCCGAGAGCTGCAAAGGAAAGTGGTTCCTGCGGTGCATAATCTGCATACGATCAAGAACTGCATGTACCTTTTCTTTCCGCTCCGATTTTCCCATACCGAGATAAATCAACGGAAGCTCAACGTTCTCAAAAACATTGAGTTCATCAATCAGGTTGAAGTTTTGAAACACAAAGCCTATGTTGCGTTTACGGAGTTCGGCGCGTTGCTTTTCCCTGAAAGCAGACACTTCGTGGTCAATAAAAAAAAGCTGCCCTGAGCTTGGGTTGTCAAGCAGGCCCAAAAGGTTTAGCAGCGTTGATTTCCCGCAGCCTGAAGGCCCCATCACAGCAACAAATTCTCCTGCATCTACACTGAAATTTACATTGTTGAGGGCGGTTGTTTCTACTTCATCTGTCCTGAAAATTTTTGAAAGGTTTTGCGTACGGATCATTTCATAAGGATTTTAAATTGCCTGGTTCTCAGGTTAAAAGGCTTCTTATTTGTTGTTTCTATGATTTGAATGAAAAACGTGGATAGTCGTTTCACACGATTGTTATGATTGAAAATGCATCATTATGACGCTGAAACAGGCCCGGATGTTACATTTTGTCATGAAAATTAATCAGCATGATTTTTGCAGCTAACTACAATCCTTAATTGCTGAAAACATAGCGATTTATTATTTTTGGTGAAGATAATTTGTGCCTCTGATAATGGATCACAGAAAATTTGAAAGGACCACATGCAAAAAGAAGATATCAGGAAAACCTTTGAGGCTTTTAACAATTGTATATCCGGCAACCGGATCAAGGATGCAATTGAAATTCTTGAACTTACCGAACCCGGATCTGCAGAATTCTCAGATGAGATTTCACGGGTAAACACAATTTACTATAACCTTGCCAAATATACTGTAATGGGGGTTAAGGATCCCCAGCGCACAAGAATATACCGCGATATAGAATTGAGCCTATATGAGTTGTCGGATCGAATCAGGCACCGTATGCTGGAAAGTTATAGCTTCAGGCAATTTTCTGGAAAGCCTGAACCCGAACAACACACCTTTCAGTTACGTGAACAAATACATGAACTCTTTGAGAACTATTCATTTGACACAGAAGTAAAGGCGGCTTTCTTTGGTACAGTTACCCGGGAGGCTCAGGACACCGAATCCGGTTCCAGAAAGAAACAACTGGTTAATATGCTGTTCGGATGGCTGTGGTTTGGCGGCAAACTGAATGAAGGCGACAGCCAACTTGTTCATAATATCCTGAAATCCTCACGTTTCCAATGGTACGAAAAAAGCCTGATCGTCAGCGCTGTTACCATGGGGCTGATCAACTGCTTTGATGTTCACAGGTTTGAAATACTTTTCGATGCCTATGAACGCAATGAAGACCAGGTTGCCCAGCGTGCTTTTACCGGCTTACTGCTGGGGCTTTTCTATTATGATCAGCGTTTGTATTTGTATCCTCAGATTGTTAACCGGTTACGGGCAAAACAGGGCGATGAAAGTCTTGAGCTGGATGCAAAAACCGTTATCTTTCAGTTGTTCAGGGCCAAAGACACCGAAAAGGTGACCAGGAAGTTTAGGGAAGAGATCATGCCCGATATCATTAAATTTGCCCCCGGGCTTGAAGACAAGCTGGGTTTAAACCAGATTATTAAGGACGATCCTGCCGAAGACAAAAACCCAAAATGGAAGATGCTTTTTGAGGATAACCCCGATCTGATTGGCAAACTGGAAGAGATCACCCGCATGCAGCTTGAAGGCATGGATGTATTTATGAGCACTTTTGCCAATCTCAAGCATTTCCCTTTTTTTACGGAACTCATCAATTGGTTTGCCCCTTTTCATACCGGGCATGAGGCGGTTGAAGTTGTTTTGGAAAGAGAGGAGCCACGGTTCAGGGATGTTTTCGTTGACGGACTCAACCGCTCGCATTACATGTGCAATTCCGACAAATTTTCATTTTGTATGAGCCTGGGCTCCATGCCACAACCGCAGAAGGAAATGATGTTGCAAATGTTCGCTGCCGAGGTGGAAGGCATGAAAGAGATGGAAAAGGAAGAAGACATCCTCGACTCCCGCAAGAAAACCAACAGCATATACACCCAATATATTCAGGATCTTTACCGCTTCTTCAAAATTTATCCCTATCGACAGGAACTGGAGGACATATTTCGCTTACGGTTTAATTTCCACGATAAGAGCTTCATGCAGCATATACTTTCTGGCGACAAATCCTGGCGTAGTTTTGCCGATTTTTATTTCCAGAGGGAATTTTTCGGCGAGGCGCTCGAAATCTACCAGATGATGCACGAAGCCGGCGACAGCTCTCAGGAAGTATTCGAAAAAATTGCTTACTGTTATGAAAAAACAGGCAAGACAGAACAGGCCTTGGTTTATTACCGCAAGGCAGAGCTTTTCGATCAGAACCGTGCCTGGAACCTTCGAAAAATAGCACGTTGCCAATGGGTGCTCAAAGATTATGAAGCCGCCATTGCCAGCTATAAGGAAGCTGAAATTCTTGAACCCGAAAACCTTCACCTTCAGATCACCATAGGCAATTGCTACCTGAGCATAAAAGATTACAAACAGGCGCTGAATTATTACTACAAAGTTGAATTGGCTTCACCTGATAATCAGAGGGTAATGCGGCCCATTGCGTGGTGCCTGTTTGTTTCGGGTAAAATGGAAGAAGCCCGCCATTACTATGAGAAACTATTGGAGGCAGACCCGAATAAGTACGACTTCATGAACCTTGGCCACGTATTCCTGTGCAAGGGCGAGAAACAAAAAGCAATGGAGTGTTATCTGCAGAGTTTAAGGCAAAAAGACAATTCGCTTCAACAGTTCATGACCGGGTTTAACGATGACAGGCAATATTTGCTCAGGCATGGTGTTGATTACGACGAACTCCCTGTTTTTGTTGACTATCTGAAATATCTTTACAATCAACGATCAGAAAAGTAAGCACCACACTTTGAATGCCGGGGCTGGATTGCTGCTCAGCCAGGGCTTTAAATTCAGTCTGCCATCCCTGTTTTACCTGGTTTTGAAGGATGCCCAAACACAAGACCCTCAGCCCTCTTGCACACATTTCCAGGATTTTGTATATTTGCCTCAAACCAACACCTTTCAGCCATGGGAAGCCATAACATCATTGAAAGATTCGGCGGTTTGATCAAGGAGGAGCCGCTAACCTGTTTGCAGGATGATATACTGATACCTAACACTTGCGTTCTTGAGTCGGTTTCGCCGTTTTTTGGCTATTACAGTCACGAACCGCAGGCGCATAAACCGCAATACCTGTATTGTGCTTTAAACGGATATTATTCATTTGAAACCATTACACGTGCCACTCAGAACATACACAAGGTATTTAAGAGCCCGTTCGATGCCGTAACAGGGAACATCACCCTGTACGGGTTGACAAACCAGGTTATACGAATCCGCAATCTGCAGTTTTACAATCATATAAGCACCTTGCAGAATTTGTATCTCAATGAAGGAATCACCTTTAAGAAAAAGACCCGCAAATTTGAAAATGAAATGGCCATGATCAAACTGCGGAAATTTATACTGCTTGAGCCGGTTGGCGATGGTGTTTTTATTGACAGGGGACAGGAACATCATGCCTACTTTATTATTCCCGGACAATTGGATTGGGAAGACTTCAAGAAAATTACCGATCAGGTTAAATACGACCCCAATTATTTCTTTTTCGACGGGGCCATTGCTTTTATTTATGATCAGGGCGGCATTAAGGACATGATCAGGATTTACAGGGAAAACTTTGAAGTGGATGAGATCATTGACCTGAAAAACAAATACATGGAGCTGATTGATCAATTTATCGGCAGCAGGTAATTACCGGATCAGAATTTGAGATGATCGTCAAAAACGCCTTTCTGATAGCTTTCAGCAAGTTTGTATCGCTGCATTTTCCCGCTGCTGGTACGGGGCATTTCGGAAGATTTAATGGGAATGATTTCGTCGGGTTGTAAACCAAATTGCTTGTTAAAGAAAATCCTCACAGATTCATATTGTTGGGCGAACTTTCTGTTTTGCGGCCCCACTATAAATAGCAATAACTTATCATGGCCTATGATTTCATCAAAAACAGCGCAACAAGCAATTTTGCCGAACAACTCATTCTTTTCTTCTGCTATAGCCTGCTCAAGGTCATGGGCATAATAGTTCTGACCGTTTACAAAAATCAGATCCTTGGCTCTTCCGGTAATGAACAATTCCTTTTTGAAAAAAAAGCCCATGTCTCCGGTGTTCAGCCATGAACCATCAAAAACTTCACCTCTGTTTATGTCCGGGTTGAAAAAATGGCTAGTGACATTCCGGCCCCGTATCTGTATATGGCCCACTTCGCGATCTGCTACAGCAATTCCATCATCATTTACAATTCTTATTTTATTGTACCCCATGGCTTGTCCCACGCCAACAAGCTTGATACAATCATTTTCCCCTTGGCATAAGTCCGCAAGCTGTTCATGGTACAATGCCGTTCTGGAAAAAGAAATCACCGACGGTGGCACAATCTTGGTACGCATGGAAATGGCAAGAGTGGCTTCTGCCATTCCATAGCATGGAATCATGGCTGTTTCTTTGAAACCATACTTGCCCATTGCATCCATGAATCTCGTCATGATCTCGGCTGATATTGGTTCGGCGCCATTAAAAAAACATCTGACCGAGCTGAAATCCCATAAATTGTTTTTTCTTCTTTCAAGATATCTTAAGGTGAGTGCCTGGCCAAAAACCGGCCCTGCTGTCACATCCACCCCGAGTTTTGTGATGGTATCAAGCCAGATTACTGGATTCTTGATGAAGTCAACGGTGTCAATTAAATATTGCGAACACTGTGCATATAGCGGGGTAAGATGAAAACCGATCAGACCCATATCGTGGTACAATGGCATCCAGTTTACAGGAATAGTAAGGGGATTGATATTGTTTGTAACTGAAATATCATGGATATTTGACAGAATGTTATTGTTGGTGAGTACGATCCCCTTGGGCTGACCTGTGCTGCCCGATGAAAACTGAATAAATACCGGATCGTTAAGGTCTGTTTGTTCAATCCTGTTTGCCGGAACGTCGGAAAGAACATCCTCAAAACTAAGCGGTTTCCAGGATTGGATAGTTGAATCTGCCAGTGAAGCCGTCTTTTTTGAGAGGAGTACCAAGGGTTGTTGCAGGATGTGCCAGGCACTGTTTATTTTGTTTAGGGGTTGGTTGTGGAGGGCGAATGAAACCGGCGCCTGCATTAATGAGGGAATGATGCCTCCTAAAAAGCAGGCCCAGAAAGCAGGGATGATTTCTTCGTTCTTGTCAAGCGCAATGATGAGTTTGTCGTTTTTGCCGAGACCCTGTTTATGAAAGCCATCCAATACCCTGAGAGCCAGCTCATATGTCTTGCTGTAGGTGTAGAAATTAATATCGCCGTTTTTTTGAACATAGCCAATACCTTTTTCCGGACAGTTATGTACGAGATCGGTAATTACTCTATGAATAGATTCATGCTTCATACAATGTCATGTCAAGATCAGGTAGTCTGGTAATTACAATGGTGTATTATTTTACCCTGACAACCCGGTTGTAATGGCCGGTAACTTCAATTGAAAGGGTCTGCAAAAATTTGACACCATAAAATAATAAAACTTGCATTTCAGTTGCCGGAAATGTGAAACACCGGACATGAATATCCACTCTTTTTCAGTACAGATCGGAACTGATGCCTCTGCAAATAGAACATTATTCAGGAGTCCTGATCAAAGTAAAATTGAAAAGCCGCTAAAGCTTGAGGTTTGCATGGATGTCTGGCAAACCCTTGCTGGCTTTGGTTGTTGGCCTGAAAATTTTACTGTGGCCTTTGAAAAGGTCTTTTTGATAATCGTGCACAAGCTTGTAGCGCTGGAGTTTTCCGCTGCTTGTACGGTGTATTTCGGCCGAACTCACCGGGATAATTTCATCGAGATGTATTCCTAGTTTGCTGTGAAATGCTTTTCCGATGTTGCGGTATTGGTCGAAGTGCTTCGGATCGGAAGGGCCAACAACAAAAGCGATGAGTTTTTCTCTGCCTATGAACTGGTCAAACACTGAAACGCAGGCAATTTTACCATATAACTCTGGTTTTGATTGCACTATCACCTGCTCCAGGTCGTGCGCATAATAATTTTGTCCGTTTATGATAATCAAATCTTTGGCCCGGCCTGTAATATAGAGTTCACCCTTATAGATGAGGCCCATATCGCCTGTGAGCAGCCAGCTTTCGTTGAATAATTCAGCTTCATCAACATCGGGTTTGTAAAACTGTTTGGTCACATTATCGCCTTTGATATGAATATGGCCTACATGGTTGTCGGGCAAAATGTTTCCGTTTTCGTCCACGATCCTGATCTGTGTGTGACCCAAAACCTGCCCGACACCAACAAGCTGCACTCCATCTTCCTGCGATTGGGTTTCAACAGCTAACTTGTTGTTAAATAGATTTATCCGGTCAAATGAGGTAATGGTTGGACTAACGGCCTCATTACGCATCGAAATGGCCAGCGTTGCTTCTGCCATTCCGTAACATGGGATCATGGCGGTATCCCTGAAACCATATTTGGCCATCTCATCAATAAATCGGGTCATAATATCAGCAGAAATCGGTTCAGCACCGTTAAAGAAACTTGTTACAGAACTGAAATCCCAGGATTCATTTTTCTTTCTTGCAAGGTGTCTCAATGTTAGCGCCTGTCCAAAGTTTGGGGCGGCGGTCACTTCAACGCGAAGGTTGGAAATGGAGTCGAGCCATAGCGAAGGGTTTTTAACAAAGTTTACCGTGTCAATGAAATAATGCGTGGATTGAACATAAATCGGGGTAAGATGGAAACCAACCAATCCCATGTCGTGAAACAAGGGCATCCAGTTCAGTGAAACATCACTGGGTTTAAAACGATTGTTGGTTGCAATATCATGTATGTTTGACAGCATGTTCTTGTTTGTCAGCATGACTCCTTTAGGGTTTCCGGTACTGCCTGACGAAAACTGAACATATGCAATGTCTTCAGCTTGTGTTTTGACAATGTGGTGATCGGGAGCACTCTGGGAGATTGTGTCAAAGTTCAGGAAATGAAAATCTTTACCCAATTCACGCCATGCATGAAAAGCCTTGTCCGAAACAATCATGTGGGGTTTGTTCATCAGGTTCCAGATATTTTCAAGTTTTGCCGCCTGAAGGTTGTGGCTTGAAAATGACATAGGGGCCTGCAACAGCGATGGGATCATTCCGCCTAAAAAACATGCCCATAAGCTTGGAATGACCTCTTCATTTTTTTCAAGTGCAATCAGGACAAAATTGCCGCTTGCAAGATTCCTGCTACGCAATCCGGAAAGAATTTTCAGTGCATGCTCATAAGTTTGTCTGAAGCTAATGAATTTAATTTGGCCATCGGGCTCAATAAACCCGATACCTTTCTCTGGGCATGCAGCGACCAGTTCAGTGATAACATCGTTAAGTGTATGAATCTTCATCAGCTAAATATGATTACTTTATCTTTGGGCGGCAAAAATACTGACTTTAAATGGCTATTTGCCCCCCTGACCTAACAAAAAGTAATCAAAAAACATAATTTCAACTATCAGAGCATCGTACATTTTGCCAACTCTCCTTTCAAAATGTATTTTTGCAGCATCAAAATCCGATATGAAAAAACTTTCACTTGATGAGCTGGGTCGGATGAGTGTTGAAGAACTCCGGCAGGCTCCAAAGATTCCTGTTGTAATCGTTCTGGACAATGTTCGCAGCCAGCATAACATTGGTTCCATATTCAGAACCGCTGATGCCTTCAGGATAGAGGCCATCTATTTGTGTGGCATCACTGCCACCCCCCCCAATCGCGAAATGCAGAAAACGGCCCTGGGCGCTACCGAGTCGGTTAGCTGGAAGTATTCTGAGAGCACCCTGCTGGCTGTGAAAGAGCTAAAAAGGTCGGGTTATTACATATGTTCAATTGAGCAAACCGACGGAAGCCTGGTCCTTGATCAGTTTCAACTCCCAGATTCGCCCGGTGTGGCGGTCATTTTCGGAAACGAAGTAAATGGAATAGATCAGGCTGTTGTTGATATTTCGGATTGTTGCATTGAAATACCGCAATTTGGGACAAAACATTCACTGAATGTGGCTGTAAGCGCCGGAATCGTGATATGGGATGTTTTCAGGATGTTTATGATAAAGAAGCCTGGCTTGCTTTAAAAGCACAACTGCCGCAAACATCATAATATTGGCTTGATTATCAGGCAATCTTGTGTTACTAACGAAAGTAGTACAGCAATCCGAGTGACAGATAGCTGTATTTGTCTTTCACTTCCCTTACTGTAAGATCGGCATCCAGCTTGTTGGTATTGGCATTGTATAGGAGAAACTCAAAAGTAATGATGCTGTTCGAAAGGAAATTGCTTGAAGAACCAAAAAAGGTTTCCAGGTCCGCATGTACTTTTATTCCAAGGGGAATTACCAACTCCCTGGTTTTTTTCGGAGATCTTGATCCATCAGCGTTAAAGCCAAAAGCGCGGATAAATGAATCATCGCTGAGCCTGCGTTTGATGGTGCGGAATTCTACCAGTCCATAGCCGGCAACGGCATATATATCTACTGGCGTATAGTCGTATCCGTAGAAGAATAAAGAGTTCAGGCTGATCAATCCCTGCAGGGTGTAATCCAGGATGTTTGCAGTAAAATATTCATCCTGATCAGGATTGGCACCCGCTAACTTTCCGGCCAACAATGAACCCCGCAAAGCAAGCACGGGGTTAAAGTGGTAGGTTGCCTGAACTCCGCCACCGGCCCGCAACTCATTGAAACCTGAAACCGACGGCAGGAACTCATTGGTTTTAACATCGCCGTGGAAAACAAGCATTCCGCTATGCAATCCTGCCGACCATTTCTGATTGTATAACTGAGCTGATGATTCCCGGGGCGATAAGTTGGTCAGAAAGATTATTATTGATATGTAGCATGCTAACCTCCTGTTCGGCAAAAGTTTTTTCAAGGGGGTAAAAGAAAGGAGCAACTGTTTGAATGATTGTGGAAAATATAAAATGCCTGGGTGCATAGTGTATGCTTCTGTTAATGACGGATGCAAAATTAGTGTTAAATCATCATCCCGAATCAGTTTTTTCAACAACTGGCCAGGTTATTTGTTGTTGTTTGTGTTCTGCCAGGGTATAGGTTTTTTCCTGTGATGTGATTTTCAATCGCATGCAACCGCAAACACCGGAAAACCAAACTTTTTGCAGAAAACAGGGTTATTTTTTTGATTTGAGCATTTTGTCCTTATATTTGCAATGGAAAACAACCAATAACATTTAGTATAATCAACTTAAACCTTTGACAACAATGAGAAACAAGTATGACCTTATCAAAGCGATGCTGGTCGCTGTAATTTTTGCTTTTGCATCGGTTCTCACAAATGCACAGGATGCCGGAGAATCAAGAAGTTCGGCCCGTTCATTATTCCAACCTTACTGGTTTCTGAATGGCCATGCCGGGATCAGCCAGTTTTACGGAGATTTGAATGAAGACGATTTCTTCCAGGCTCCCGGACAATGGAAATTCACCGGTGGTATTTATTTCGGACGTCAGTTTTCACCACTGCTTGGCCTGCGGGGTCAATTATTATATGCTGGCCTTAAAGCAGAGAGCGATGTAAGAAACGCCTACATGACCGGCGATTTGTTTGAGTATAACCTGAACGCCACCCTTAGTTTTGTAAACTTATTCTCAAGATACAAACCCGATCGCAGGTTCGACTTTTATGGCTTTGCCGGTATCGGCCAGTTTCATGCCAAAACAAATACCTATGATCTGACGACTGACCTTCCGGTTGGATCAGGTTATTATCCAAGAGTTGGTTACTTTGGAAAAGGCATCAGCAATCGTGGACTGTTTATGGCAATTCCCTACGGAGCCGGAATCAGTTATGCGATATCAGACAAATGGGGCCTGACCCTTGAATCAGCCAACCGTTATACCGGCGCCGATGAACTGGATTCGCATGTTGCTGGCGATTATGATCAGTATGGGATCACCACTTTGGGTGTTACATATAAGTTTGGCCAGGGAGTAAATCTCAACAAAATGGCACGCGAATTCAATACAATTCAATTCACTACTACGCCTGAAGTTCTTGAGATGCACGGTGATTCTGTGCGTGTTACCATTGTCGGCAAGGTTCCCGGGAATTATTTCCACAAAAAAGCAGCCATGCTGTTCACACCGGTGCTGAAATACGAAACAGGCGAAACAGCTCTTAAATCGGTGAATATACTTGGCGAAGATGTTGAAGGCGACGGAATCAAAATCAACATGAAGAATGGCGGTACATTTACTTATACTGATGTTTTCCTGTATAAACCTGAAATGGCTGTTTCCGAACTGGTTGTTACACCCTTGATTTACGAACCCAGAACACCGGTGGAAGCCGGGGTTACCGCTGAAGATATCAAAGCAGCCGGTCGCTTTGTTGATGCTCCCCAGATTAAACTTGCTGATGGTGTTATTGTTACATCCACCCGTTTAATCCATGATGAAATTGCACTTATGGCAGACCACCAATATGAGAAAGAAACAATAATCAGCCGTGAGGCTTCAATTTACTTCCAGGTGAATATGCATAACCTGAACTGGAACCTTGCGCTGAACAGAAACGAAAACGCCAGGCAAAAGATAAAAGAGCTTGAAGATTTTCTTCGCCAGGGCTGGAAGATCCGCGATATTGACATCAATGCCTGGGCCTCACCCGAAGGTGAAGAGAGCTTTAACCAGGGACTTTCTGAAAGACGTTCACAAACCGGCCTGAAATATACGCATGATATGCTGCGCAAACTGGTTCGTGAAAGAAACAGTCAGTTGAAAATCGGCAATGTCGAGAAAGACATTAAATACAACATCAAAGCCCACGGCGAAGACTGGGATGGCTTCATGAAAGCGGTTCAGGCTTCAAATATCCCCGACAAGAACGTGATCATCAATGTTGTGAACTCACAACCTGATGTAAAAAAACGTGAGCAGGAAATCCGCAACATGACAATAGTTTACAAGGAAATTGAAGAAAATATCCTGCCCCCGCTTCGTCGCGTTGAAATTAAGGTGAATGCTTATGAACCTAAGAAAACCGATGAGCAGATTGCGCAACTGGCCACCACCGATCCTTCAAAACTAACCGAAAAGGAGCTGCTTTATGCTGCAACCCTCACTGAAGATGAGGATGTGAAACTGAACATTTTCAAATCAGCCATCAGCCTTTTCCCCAATAGCTATAAAGGGTATAACAACGCAGCTGCCATCGAACTGAACCGTAATAATGCTGCAAATGCTGCCGATTATATGAAAAAAGCTGAAGAACTGGGATCAGGCAAGCCAGAGGTACTGAATAACCTTGGCGCAATCGCCTCGAAGAATAAAGATTTCGGGAAAGCAGAAACTTTCCTTGCCGATGCCCGCCGTCTTGGCGCCAACGTTGACTATAACCTTGGAATCATTATGATCACGAAAGGTGATTATAGCAGAGCTTTATCTTATTTCGGCAACAAAACCTGCAAACACAATGTTGCATTGGCCCAATTGCTGTCAAACAACATTGCCGGTGCAAACCAGAATGCCAAATGTGCTCCTGAGCATGCTGAGACTTTCTACCTGCTTGCCGTTATCAGTGCACGCGCCAATGATGCCTCGGCTTTGGTCAGCAATCTTGGCAAGGCCATTGCTGCCGATCCTGCTTTGAAGAGTGTCGCTAAATACGACAGGGAATTCCTCCGTTTCTATGAGAATGCAGAATTCAAAGCGCTTGTACAGTAATTTATCCTGATAATTTTATAAAAGAGAGGCTAGCCAAACGGCTAGCCTCTCTTACTAAAAAACCTGCCCCGTTTAACAACAAGGCAGGTTTTTAATTGCAAGTAGTGAATCTGGCTTATTTTGCTAATTCAGCATAGTACTTATAAAAGTAAGGGATGGTTTGAATACCCTTGTAAAAGACGTCCACCGGGAAGTTCTCGTTGGGAGAATGAATGGCATCGGATTCAAGGCCAAATCCCATCAGAATGGTCTTTTTGCCAAGGATTTGTTCAAATGTCGAAATAATAGGAATGCTTCCACCACTGCGAACCGGCACAGGTTTTTTACCGAAGGTTTCCTGATAAGCCTTGCTGGCGGCCTGATAAGCCGGGGTGTCGGTGGGAGATACATAACCCTGTCCACCATGCAGCGCCTTCACTTCTACTTTTACATAAGGCGGGGCAATGGCTTTGAAATGCTTTGTAAACAACTCAGTGATCTTATGATTGTCCTGATGCGGAACCAAACGCATCGAAATTTTTGCATAGGCTTTTGAGGGAAGAACAGTTTTTGCGCCTTCGCCGGTATACCCGCTCCAGATGCCGTTCACATCAAGCGTTGGGCGGATTCCAACACGCTCGGAAGTGGAATAGCCTTCTTCGCCCCAAACTTCGTCAATTTTGATGGCTTTTTTGTATTCCTCAAGATTGAATGGCGCTTTGGCCATTTCGGCTCTTTCTTCTTTGCTTACAATTTCCACATCATCGTAAAAACCCGGAATGGTGATCCGGTTGTTTTCGTCGTGCAGCGAAGCGATCATTTTAGCCAGTATATTTGCCGGGTTGGCAACTGCTCCGCCAAACAATCCTGAATGCAGGTCGTGGCTGGGCCCGGTAACTTCAACTTCAACATAGCTGAGACCACGTAAACCGGTGGTAATGGAAGGAATATCTTTGGCGATCATGCTGGTATCAGATACCAGAATAACGTCGGCATCCAGCATGGCTTTGTGTTCTTCGCAGAATTTACCAAGGTTTGGCGACCCGATTTCTTCTTCACCTTCAATCATAAACTTCACATTACAGGGCAACGAACCGGACTGAACCATTGCCTCGAATGCTTTGGCGTGAATGAAACCTTGTCCTTTGTCATCGTCGGCGCCACGGGCATAAATCTTCCCATCGCGAACCTGTGGCTCAAATGGTGGTGAAGTCCACAAATTGAGCGGATCAACAGGCATCACGTCATAATGTGCATAAACCAGTACTGTGGGAAGTTTGGGATCAATTATTTTTTCCCCGTAAACAACAGGATTGCCTGGGGTCTGGAATATTTCAGCCTTGTCGGCGCCAGCCTTCAATATGGTGTCCCTCCAGTATTCTGCCGCTTTCTGCATATCGGGTTTATGATCGGCTATTGAACTTATTGAAGGGATCCTGATCAAATCAAAAAGCTCTTCTAAAAATCTTGCCTTGTTGCTTTCAATGTAGCTTTGTACTTTTTCCATGTTAATAATCAATTAATTAATAATGAATAAATGTAGAAGGGCCAAAATTAAGAATTCTTTTTCAAACCCTTTACCAAAATCAAATTACTACTTTTGCCACCGGAAAGAATTAAGATTTTTTAACAAACAGGAACATGAGCAAAATACGCGTCGCAATTAATGGATTTGGCAGAATAGGCAGAATTACCAGCCGTGCCATGCTTCATAATACAAATATGGAACTTGTTGCGGTGAACGATCTGACCCACGCCGCCAATCTGGCTCACCTATTAAAATATGACTCTGTGCACGGCCTTTTTCCTGCAAGTGTACTGTCAGACAATAGTAACTTGCTGATTGATAACAAAACTGTTAAGGTTTTTAATGAACCTATCCCCGGTAATATCCCATGGGGCGAGTTGGGTGTTGATGTGGTAATTGAGTCAACGGGCAACTTCACCAACCTCCCCGACGGGATGCAGCATGTACATGCCGGGGCAAAAAAAGTTATAATATCAGCGCCTGCAAAGAATGAATCGGAAGATGTTAAATATATTGTTCTGGGAATCAACGATCACATTATTGAGAAGAGCGATGTTGTGCTTTCAAACGCTTCATGCACAACAAATTGCGTGGCCCCATTAATACAAGTTATCGACGAGTTATGGGGGATTGAGAAAGGCTTTATTACCACGGTTCACAGTTATACCCGCGACCAGAATCTGATTGATGCCCCTCATAAAGACTGGCGGCGCGGACGTGCTGCCGCCTATTCCATCATTCCTACCACCACCGGAGCGGCCAAAGCAGCCACCAAGATCTTCCCTCATCTTAAGAATAATCTTGGCGGCGCAGGCATCAGGGTTCCTGTACCCGACGGTTCTCTGACAGATTTTACATGCACGGTGAAACATTCAACCAGCATTAACGAAATCAACGAGGCATTTAAAGAAGCGGCTGAAAAACGTTATCCCGGAATACTTCAATATACCGAGGATCCGATAGTTTCGGTAGACGTAATCGGAAATACGCATTCAGCGGTATTCGATGCCGGATTGACTGCCGTTCTCGGTGACCGGAACAAACTTGTGAAAGTGGTTGCCTGGTACGACAACGAGATGGGTTATGCCGCACGTCTGGTTGAGCTGATAGAAAAAATGTTTTTGGATTAAAGCACGCTTTTTCAAGCCAGAGCAGGTAAGACAAATTCTGTCCCTCTTTGGGTTTTCAGAGGCTTGAGTCCGGCTGCGACCAGTTTTTCCCCGAAAATTGAACCGTAACCGAACTCATAGTCATGTGGTTCAATCACAACAACACACTCCTTGTTGCCCGATGAAAACAGATCAATAAGCCTCTTGAACTTTCGTGTAATTTTCCTGAATTTTTCCAGGGTGAGAAAATACATTTGGTTCTCTTTGTCTTCCTGCCCTTCACACAATTCGTAGCCCAGATTCAGGTTGTATTTAATTGCATGAGTATTGGTTTTCAGGGTGTGTGCATATAGAATATTGTAGTTCAGTATTTTGAAGCAAAAGTTTGTAGCGATGAGGGAAACCAGCGCCGGGATAAAGGTGTTGTAGTAATTCGTGTCCCAGAAGAAGATGCCCGATTCAAAAGATTTTTCTTCCCAATTGATATTCTTGGCATTTAATAAACCAATATCTTTATCCTCATGAGAAATGATCAGATAAATATTGTTTTCATTGTTGATGGAATGAAACCATTCTATCTGCATCTCGGGAGAAATAAACTCCCGGAACTCCATGGTTTGTCTGATTAAAGGTGAATTTCTCCAGTGCCGGAGCAATTCCAGATCGCTTTTCTGTAATCGGCTTAACCTGATGTCGTGGTGTTGTAAAAACATATGATCGGGATTATAAGTTTGATTTTTTTTGCTAAGTTAGTCATTTGAGAAATAATGTTGGTGTAAACTTTGTTAAATATTTGTTCCGGACGTTTTGAAGTAACATCAATCAAAAACCAGGCTTATGAAAACACAATCGGGTTTCACATTATTCAACGCCCATGAGTTTGTTGAATGGCTTGACAGCCAGGATGTAACCAGAAGGGTGGGTCTGATCCAGAATCATCACACTTACATTCCTGCATATCGGCACTTTAATGGAAAGAATCATTTTGAGCGTCTGAAAGCCATGAGGGATTACCACGTAGGCCATAACGGATGGAGTGATATTGCTCAGAATCTGACCACTTTTCCGGATGGGACCATTGCCACCGGTCGTCCCTTGCAAACCATCCCTGTTGGCATCAAAGGTCAGAACGCCACCGGAATCTGCATCGAGCATCTTGGAAATTTTGATGAGGGGGAAGACAGTATGACTGATGCCCATAGAAATTCCATACTTCTTGTAAACGCAGCGCTCTGTAAAAAATTCAGATTAAAACCATCAACGGATACCATTGTATATCATCACTGGTTTGATCTGAATACAGGCATGCGAACCGGAGGCGCTGGTGTTACGAAAAGCTGTCCTGGCTCTGCCTTTTTTGGGGGAAATAAAGAAGAAGATGCCCTTAAATCTTTTATCCCGCTGATTAGCAGGCACCTTTTTGAACTTGCCGGACATAAGGATGAAACAAAGACAATTGAACAGCCTGCCTTGTTTTACTATCATGTAACAGCCAGCAACCTCCGGATCAGAACCGGTCCGGGAATCTCCTATTCGCACACAGGTTCGGTAAATAACGGATCGGTTTTACCGGTATTTGAAACCCACTCTGATTGGTTCAGGATTGCAGAGACCAATAAATGGGTTTCAGGGAAATACGGTTTAATGATTGGTTACGCCATAGTTCAGGCAGTCAAACTAAATGTCAGATCCGGCCCCGGGGTGAATTTTCAGATAATTTCATCAGTAAAAAAAGAGGATGAAGTGTTAATTTATGCTCAGCAAAATAAATGGGTAAAAATTGCTTTAAATGAACAATGGGTTCACACAGAATACCTGAAGCTGAAATCAAACATGCCATCTGACTGAAATCAGGCCTTCAACATTCGGAATTCATGCTTTTTAGGTTAATTTTGCAAAATTGCTTGTGACGACCCAGTGTAATAGCAATAATTTATCAATGTTTCTACTTTAAAAAATAATGGATATCCAATCAATAAAGCAACGTTTCGGAATCATTGGCCAGTCTCACCTGCTTGATCGCGCCATTGATATTGCCCGCCAGGTTGCACCTACTGATATTTCGGTGCTGGTTACCGGTGAAAGTGGTGTGGGGAAAGAGGTATTCCCAAAAATCATACACCAGCTAAGTTCACGAAAGCATGGTCCCTACATAGCAGTGAACTGTGGTGCAATCCCTGAAGGCACGATTGATTCTGAGCTGTTTGGACATGAGAAAGGATCGTTCACCGGCGCCCATGAAGCCCGTAAAGGCTATTTTGAAGTAGCCGACGGAGGGACAATCTTCCTTGACGAGGTAGCTGAGCTTCCTCAATCAACCCAGGTAAGATTGCTCCGTGTGCTTGAATCAGGTGAATTCATGAAGGTGGGGTCATCAAAAGTGCTGAAAACCGATGCCAGAATTGTTGCAGCCACCAATGTAGATGTAAATGAACTTGTGCAAAAAGGCCGGTTCAGGCAAGATCTTTATTACAGGCTCAACACAGTGCCGATACATATTCCATCATTACGCGAACGCAAAGAGGATATATTGCTGCTTTTCAGAAAGTTTGTTACTGATTTTGCTGAGAGGTACCGTATGCCTGCCATCGAACTGGAAGACAATGCCAGGCAAATTCTAATTGATTACCGATGGTATGGCAACATTCGCCAACTTAAAAATATTGCCGAGCAAATATCCATCATCGAAGAAAACCGGACCATCACCGCTCAAACACTGTTGAAATATCTGCCCGAGGGGCAACAACGCGATTTGCCTGTTCTTTATAAACCTGAGCATACCTCAGGTGGCGAGATTTCTGAGCGTGAACTGCTTTATAAGGTGCTGTTCGATATGCGCCGTGATATTACCGACCTGAAAAAACTGGTTTTTGAGATAATCCAGGAACCTAACCGCACAGAAGGGCTGGCAGATGAATTGCCTCATAAAATGCACCGGTTATTTAAAGAAGATGATTTTGCCCCCCTTACGGATAGCGACCTTACCATTCATCACACTTTTGATACACACGATGATTCGGTAGCTGAGACCGAAGTGCTGGAGGAATCATTGTCTCTTGAGAAAAGCGAACTGGATCTGATACGTAAAGCCCTCGAAAAGCATGGGGGGAAGAGGAAGAATGCTGCCCAGGAATTGGGAATCTCTGAAAGAACACTATATCGAAAAATTAAGGAATATGATCTCAATATATAAAAAGCCATTGCTTTTAGCAGCCGTATCAACGTTTTTATTCCTCAATGTTTTTCTTACAGCCTGCGGGGTGTACTCATTCACCGGGGCTTCCATACCTCCCGAGGCAAAAACGATTTCCATACAGCAGTTTCCAAACAATGCGCCATTGGTTCAGCCTATGCTTAGCCAGCTTTTTACTGATGCTTTGCGTGATAAATTTTCTTCACAAACAAGCTTGACCCAGGTTGCCGCAAATGGTGATCTTTCTTTTGAGGGAGCCATTACCGATTACCGCACGCAACCTGTTGCCATCACCGGTGATCAAACTGCTGCGCTGAACCGGCTAACCATTACTATACGGGTCGTTTTCAGGAATCGCTTTGATGAAAAGCAAAATTTTGAGTCAACTTTTACAAGGTTCGATGATTATGATAGTTCACGGGCGCTTGCCGAAGTTGAGGAACAACTGATGGCTGATATTATTGAAGCGCTGGTACAAGATGTTTTTAACCGTTCGGTCGTAAACTGGTAGATATGAATCAGGCTGATTTTGACAATTGTATTGAGAGTACTGTTTTCGAACATCCGAAATCCCCGGAGGTATTTAAAAACATACTGTCAGAGTATCCGTATTGTCAGTCGGCCCATTTGCTTTATACACGCAACCTGCGTATTTTTCAACACATCGGGTACAGTTCACAATTACGCATTGCGGCGGCCTATGCTGGCGATCGCAGTGTGTTGAAGAGTTTTTTGGAGTCGGAAGGTTATACGGAAAAAGACCCTAATAATGAGGCAGATGCTGGGTTATCTATGAACGAAGCTATTTCTGATCCCGGTTCTGAATTAATCTGCGACGAACTACCAAAAGCAACCATTGCTGAAACAGAGCAGCCGGTTTTGGCTGAAGGTCAGCAGGTTCTGTCAAAAGAAGAAATTATCAGCCGGTTTATTCAAAAGGAACCCAGCATTTCCAGGCCCCAGGGGGAATTTTTCAACCCGGTGAATTATGCAAGACAAAGTGTAATTGATAGCGAAACAATTGTTAGCGAAACGCTTGCAAAAATTTTTCTCAGCCAGGGTCATGTTGAAAAAGCTATAAAAGTTTATGAGAAACTTAGTTTGGTTTTTCCCGAAAAAAGCGCTTACTTTGCAATCCTTATCGAAAAAGCAAAAAAGGAACGTAAGTAACTTATTATCAATATTATATTTTTAAAGTCATGGGTGGATATATTTTAGTTTCGGTTTTGATCCTGATCGCATGTATACTTTTGGCATTGATAGTGCTGGTGCAGAACTCAAAGGGCGGTGGACTGGCCTCCAATTTTGCATCATCCAATCAGTTTATGGGTGTACGTAAAACTGCTGATTTTTTGGAGAAATCCACATGGACGCTTGCCATCGTGCTTCTCTTTCTTAGTCTTTTCAGCGCTTTTGTTATTCCAAGGCATCAGGTAACAGATGTTGCCGACACCGAATTGAGGCAGCAAATTGAGTCCAGTCAGGCCGTACCCGTTCAGGATTACCAGTTACCCCCTGCCGAATAATTCACAATTTGCTGATCAGAAAATGAATTCACCCGCACTGAAGTAGCGGGTTTTTGCGTTATAACACAGGTCGTCTTAATTCATTCTGTCATTTGATTCCTAAGCACAGGCTAGGTACAATTGATAAATTCGTCAATCCCTGGATGGTGAAGCACCCAGGCATCAGCTATCTGAATTTCTCAGTTCCAGGGACCAGCCAGCCTTCCTATCCGGCGGGTAAACCGGCAAGGCAATTCCCAAATAAATCGCAAATCTGAATTTGCAAACTGCAATCCTACACTTATGGGTGTAACTTTGATTGTTGAGCGCCTAAAAGTAAGTGAATGCGGGAGAAGATAAGTTATCTTTTCGCTGCCTCAAAACGCCTGCCAACTTCTTCCCAGTTTACCACATTCCAGAAATTGGCAATATAATCCGGACGGCGGTTCTGATATTTGAGATAATAAGCATGTTCCCAAACATCCAGACCTAATATGGGAGTGCCCTGTTTTTCGGCAACATCCATCAGTGGGTTATCCTGGTTTGGGGTTGAAGACACAAATAGTTTGCCGTTGCTGTCAACACTAAGCCAGGCCCATCCGCTGCCAAAACGTGTGCGCGCGGCAGCTTCAAATTCTTCCCTGAATTTTTTAAACGATCCAAAAGTGTTAGCAATCTCAAGAGCTAATTTTCCTGTTGGTTCGCCACCACCATATGGCGACATCACTGCCCAAAAGAGTACATGATTATAATGTCCGCCTCCATTGTTACGTATGGCAACAGGATATTTACTCATATTTGCAAAGATCGATTCGAGGCTCATTTTTTCCATCTCCGTGCCTTTGGTGCCGCTCACAAAATTATCGTAATATGCGCGATGATGGCGTTCGTAGTGAATCTCCATAGTCAGTTGATCAATGTGTGGTTCCAGTGCATTAAAAGCATAAGGCAGGGGAGGGAAGTCAACTTTTGGTTGGGCGTTGGTTTCGCAGGCAGTTAAACCCAGCATGATAACAAGCGCGATACTGATGATGGTTAAATTTTTCATAGTATTGATTTTTTTGAATTAATTGTTAATTAGTCAATTGGTTGATTAGTTAATTAGTCAATTGGTTGATTAGTTTCCCGATAGCTCCCGATAGCTATCGGGACGGGATGGTCTATTGGTGGTTGTCGGGATAAGAAGTATTTAAAATATGTTTGCCCTGGCCATATTCGTGAGGTACAACAAAATTGTTGGCTCAAAGAAAAAAAGCCGGACCTGTAATCAGTGTCCGGCTTTCCCCATCATTAACCACGAGAAAACAAACAAATTGAGCAGGAGGTTAAAGTCTGCCCAACGCCTTTGTGTAATTTTCACCTACTGCCTTCCAGTTTATCACATTCCAGAAATTGCTGATGTATTCCGGACGGCGATTCTGGTATTTCAGGTAATAGGCGTGTTCCCAAACATCCAGCCCCATGATAGGAATTCCGGGGCAATCTGCGACATCCATAAGTGGATTGTCTTGATTTGGAGTAGAGCAAACACACAATGTCTTATCCTTTTTTACACTCAGCCAGGCCCAGCCACTTCCAAAACGGTTGGCTGCTGCATCGCTGAATAGCTCTTTAAACTTGTCAAAAGAACGAAAATCTTTTTCAATGGCTGCAGCAAGCTCTGATTCGGGCATGCCTCCACCATTTTTCGACATAATATTCCAGAACAGATCGTGATTGTAAAAACCTCCTCCGTTATTTCTTACTGCGGCAGGATGCTTTGACATGGTGGAAAAAATCTCTTCAAGACTCATTCCCTCAAGATCTGTACCACTAACGGCAGCCATAAATTTATCATAATAAGCTTTATGGTGCTTGCTGTGGTGAATTTCCATGGTCATTTTGTCAATGTACGGTTCCAGTGCGTCATAGCTGTAGGGCAGCTCTTGAAAAACCAGCTCTCTGGATTTTAATTTCAATAACATAACAATTCGGCTTCTAAAAGGTTCAACAAGTTGTAATTTTTATTTAAACTGAGTAAGAATAACAACTGTTTGCCCGAAATTGTTCAAATCATGATTTTCAAAGACGGGTTTTGTTGAAAAAGCCTCCTGTAATATAAACTGATGAACCTTTAAAATGTTGCCTGAAGCTTCAGATTTATTTGCCGGGGCGTGAGGTAGTTTGGTATGGCATACTGGCGGTTTCTCACATCGCTGATCCAGATGTAGGAAACGGTATTGCTTACCTGTAAAAGGTTAAACACCTCAAGACTAATCCATAACGATTTAAAATGATGTAAAGGATGTCCATCGCGCAACCTCGATTCAGCACCTATTATTTCTTTTGAGAAACCGATATCCACTCGCCGGTAGGGTGGGATTCGCAGTGTATGCCTGTATTTGGGTGAGTTGGGTGGCCCAAATGTAAGTCCGCTGCCAAAAAGCAAATTCAAATGCATTTTGAAAGTGGGGTTGCGGGGAAGAAAATCCTGAAAAAAGAGCGAAAAGTTTACACGCTGATCGGTAGGGCGGGGGATATACCCTGGCTCAACCCTGAGGCTGTCAGCAATTTCGCTGATCATTCCTGCACGAACTTCTATGCCATCGGCATTAAAATAGCGGTAATAAAAATCGTCTTTTATATCTTCCATGGTCCGCATGATCGAAAGACTTGCCCATGATTCAATTCCCGAGACAAACTCACCGTTAACTTTGAAATCAATTCCTCGGGCATATCCCTTTGCATTGTTTGTGGCATGATAACGGATACGGACATTATCCACTTCATACGGAACAAGATTGTCCAGATGTTTGTAATACACTTCAGTAACAAACTTGAAAGGCCGGTCCCAGGCAATGAAGTTGTAGTCGCTTGCAGCTACAAAATGAATACTGGTTTGGGCTTTCAGCTCCTTGTTGATATTGCCTTCCAGATCACGAAGTTCGCGGTAGAAGGGCGGTTGATGGTAATAACCTGCTGAAAACCGGAAAAGAAAGTCTTTGGCCCAATCGGGTCGGTATGACAAAGTCATGCGCGGGCTTAATAAAAACTGACTGTTCAGATCCCAGTAATTGAATCTTATTCCTGTAGTCAGGTGAACACGATCGTTTACCCCGTCAAGAGCCCAGGTGTTCTGAAAAAATCCGGACAACCGGTTTGAAGCCAGGGTAATATTGGTTCTGACTGAAGAGTTTAACTCAAACGGAACACTTTCTGAAATAATTCCGGGCGTGCTTGTGGGGTTTGGAATAGAATAGCCTGCGGAATCAATTAGCACCCATTCATTAAGCCGGTCGTCAATGTATTCATATTGGTACTTGATGCCCCAGTTCCAGGATAGATTTTCAAGTATGTACGCCCCGCGATGTTCTAAACTGTAGATGTTGGCGTTGAGATAATTTCTGGCATGGTTCAGATAAGAGCCTACCCCTATTGCTTCAACAACTTCGGCATAATCTCCGCTGCCGATATTGGATTCGAGCCTTCCGATCCAGTATTGCCCTAAAATATCATAGGTTTCGCTTTCAAACGAACGAAAAGCAGAGCCTGTGAGCCTGAGGTTTATATTCGACTGCGGTTTCCAGGAAGCGCTCAGCGCACCCATATAATTTTCGAAACGGTCGACCTCCTGGCCATCAAAAAACACCTTAAATTTATAGGCTTCATTTATGGTTCCGAATGCTGTTTCGCGGTCTTCGGGAATGACTTTGTAATTATTTCTTGCATAGTTTCCCAGAAAAGCAAGCTCGAACCTGGCGGCTGGCTCCCACGAGATATAGGTTTGAACGTCGGTAAACGAGGGCTTGTACTCCCCCTTGGTTTCCATGGCGTTCAGAATATATTGGTTTGACTGATAGCGGACGCCGGAAAGATAGGTGAGCTTCGAATTCCTGGAAATTCCCTCGATGTGACCCGATGCCCCAAGCAAGCTTCCTGAAAACGAACCGGCAAACTCACGTGGTTTTTTGTATTGAATATCAAGTACTGATGCCATTTTGTCGCCATATTTGGCGTCAAACCCCCCGGCCGAGAAAAGAATTGAAGAAACAAGGTCGGAATTCAGGAAACTCAACCCTTCCTGCTGTCCGGATCTGATCAGGAAAGGGCGGTAAATCTCGATATCATTTACATAAACCAGGTTCTCATCAAAATTTCCTCCCCGCACCGAATATTGTGAGCTTAATTCATTGCTTGAAGCAACACCGGGCATGGTTTTTATCAGGCTTTCCACACTGCCCGAAATACTGGGAATGGCAACGGCTGACTTTGGATCAATACGGGTAAGCGTAGTGGTTCTGATTTGCCTGTCTTCTACCACAGGTCCTGGAATCATTGTGGGAGACTCAGAAAGAACAATGTTGATCTCTTTTTCCTCAGAGGGTTTAAGTTTGATAGTTACCTGCTCGGTGGTAAAACCCAGGAAGCTATAAACAATGGTGATTGACTGGTTGGCCGGAACCCTCAGGCGGTAATTCCCTTGTGCGTCGGTTGCTGTACCTCCGTTGGTTGCGGGCAACCTCACAGAAGCCAGTTCAATTGACCGCTTGTTTTCGTCGGTTACTTTTCCAAAAACAACTGCGCTTTCCTGGCCGGATGCAAAACCGGTAAATAAGAAAGCGATGGTTGTTATAAAACTAATAAGATGCTTCATCAGGCATAGGTTCATCTTGTAATAATGAATAACATAACGGCTAAAATTTGTCTTTCTTGCAGCTTTGTTTCTTTTTCATGCATTGTACGCCATTTTTATATGGGTTTCTCTGAAATGCCAACATTTACAAAAGCATAATACGCTTGCTGCAAATAAAAAAACCCCACACCAGGCGGGGTTATGGATAATATAATAGAGGTAATTGTTACACGCTTAGAAAACCTTTTTCGCGAGCTTCTTTCAGGCATGCGCTGATACCTTTTTTGTTAATGTGGCGAATGCCATCGGCAGTAACACGCAGGGTAATCCACTTATCTTCTTCAGGGATATAGAATTTCTTGGTCTGAAGATTAGGATAAAACCTGCGTTTTGTTTTAACGTTTGAGTGTGAAACCTTGTTGCCCACCATCATGCGCTTTCCTGTAATCTGACAAATCCTTGACATGGCTGTTAATATTTTGAAGTGTTATGCTATTCTTAAAATTCGGGGTGCAAAGAACGGTATTTTTTATGAAACGAGCAAACACAGGCCTGAATTATTTTTTTTGCATCTATTACACGTATTATGAGTGACTTGCAATTATTTAGTTATTATTTCTTTGATAATTCAGGAATAAGGACTACTTTTGCGCCCTCAAAAATAGAAATAGTACGATTCCGTAGCTCAGCAGGTAGAGCATATCCCTTTTAAGGATGGGGTCCTGGGTTCGAGTCCCAGCGGGATCACAGCAAACCGGCCATGTGCCGGTTTTTTTGTACAAAATAATTACCTGTGTTTGAGATTTGAATAGGATAACCAGAACAGAATGACCAATGTTATTGGTTTCCCGCTATTTTTCCCATAGTGCCACCGGGTTTCAAGACCACATACAAAGTCCAAAGTACAAAGTCCAAAAATCAAAATTCAAAGAAGCAGCCGGGGGGAACGTACTTCAATTGTTCTATCCGCCATCCAGTGCCAATTCCCGTGCTTTCGGCGGACAAGTCACTGCATCCGCCAGCCAAACCCACAAGCCCATGCTTTCGGCGGACAAGTCACAAAAGAACCGACAATCCCGTATGTACGGGAGTTAGTTTCGAGCCCTAAGCGCCTATAGCCGAAACCCGGAAGTGTGCGGAGCGCTTTTCGGTGTTTTTAGCCTGCAAGAGAGATACGCAGATTAAAAGAAAGCGTATCTTTGTATTTATTTTTATTGTCGTCATGTCCGGTATTTCTGATAAAAACAAACTTTTGGAATTTTGGCTCGAAAGTGCCGAGAAAGATTTCCAAACCATGCTTGACCTGAAACGTACCGGTCACAATCACTGGGCATTGTTTATGGGGCACCTGGTCATCGAAAAACTTGCTAAAGCGTTATTTGTCAAAATAAATAAGGCCCAACCTCCTTTGTTGCACGATTTGCGGCGCATCATCGAAAAAACAGGTGTCACCATTGAACCAGATAGAAGGAAGGTTCTCGATGGTATCACCAGGTTTAACCTAAGGGCAAGGTACGACGATTATAAACATAGTTTTTACAGGCTGTGCACTGATGAGTTCACTGATCACTGGATCGAAAAAATTAAAGAATCTAAGAAATGGATCAAGTCGCTGCTATAAAATTAGCTAACAACTATTTAAAGCGTGTAAAAAAAAGCCGGATAGCTTTTTTAGAAGCCTGGCTTTTTGGTTCTTACGCCAAGGGAACAGCGAATGATTCCAGCGATATTGACCTGGCGATTGTTCTTGATGACAGGGTAGATAATTCTTTTGAGACAGAGCTAAATCTGATGGTGCTGAGAGAGGGAGAAGAAACCATCATTGAGCCGCATCCTTTCTCAAAAGCAGATTTTGATGAATCTCTTCCCATCGTAAAACAAATAAAAGAGCATGGATTGTTGCTGAATATTAATTGATTCTATACCTACAAAGCCCAAATTCCAAGAGTAAAGACCAAAGTCTAAAGCCCAAAATTCAAAGAAACAGCCGGGGGAAGGACACCTCGATGGTTCTATTGTTCAAAAAAAGTCCCAAGTCCCAAATTCCAAGCCCCAAGTTCAAAGAAGCAGCCGGGGGATGGTTACTTCAATTGTTCAACATGTTCAATTGTTCAACATGTTCAATTGTTCAAAAAAGGGTAGACTAATTGAACTGATCTTGACTGATCTAAAGAACTCCGTTAGGTTCCAGATCCCATTACTCCCCGCCCGTACCGAAACAGTACGTTCGGGCGGGCATCACTCCATTTCCTCACTGTTTCACCACCTTCACAAACGGCCAAATACTGCTAGGATTACCTTGAGCGATGCTACCGGCATCCAGATTAAAACTACATTAACCAACCACATTTCAGATATTTTAATTTACCTTTGCATACCAACCAGCCGTCAATTTTTTATTAAACGATAATAATGTCATGGAAACCGCAGCTCTTAAATCAGAATTGATTTCCTTAATCGCTGATATTGAGGATAAAAGTCTTTTACAGGCGGTTAAAACAATTCTGGATTACCGGAAAAAAGAAAAATTCATTGACCTGACTGCAAAACAGGAGCAGCATTTGCTAAAATCTTCTGAGCAAGGGAAAAACGGAAAATATATTGATCAATCAGAATTGGATAAAAAGGTTGAAGAATGGCTGGAAGAAAAGTAGTCTGGACCCAAATTGCTGAGACCGAACTTCAAGAAATCCTTAAGTTTTTTTTGAACCGGAACCGCAGCAACGCCTATTCACTGAAATTATACCACAAATTCACTGCTGAACTAAAACTCGTCGCCAAAAACCCCGGAATAGGGATCAAAACAAAACTTCCTTCCATAAGAGGTTTGATTATTGAAGATTACATCATCTTCTATGAGATTCACCCTGATAAGATCATGGTTCTACAATTGTGGGATTGCCGTCAGAATCCGGATAAACTTACCATAAGAGAATTATAATTCCAACTTTTCCTCATTTACAACTGCCCGGACTACCTGGCTGGCCGCATCGAATGCATCTGTTCAGCCTTGTTGCTGCCAAACTGCTTGCGCATAACCTCGTCATCATCACCAACAGCTCCCTGGCCAACAAAGCCGCCAATGCCTATCCGGTGGAGGCTTTGAAGTATGAGTAAGCCAAGAGCAGACAGGTTTTGGAAACCTAAGATTAAAGACCAAAGTCTAAAGCCCAAAATTCAAAGAAGCAGCCGGGGTTGGCCGGTTCTATTGTTCTATTGTTCAAGCCTTAAGCCCCAAGTCTCAAGCCCCAAGTCTCAAGCCCCAAGTTCCAAGTCCCAAGAGTAAAGACCAAAGTCTAAAATTCAAAGCTCAAAATTCAAAGAAGCAGCCGGAGGGTGGCCGGTTAGATTGTTCAATTGATATAAGCCCCAAGTTCCAAATTCCAAGCGCCAAATTCCAAGGGTAAAGACCAAAGTCTAAAATTCAAAGCTCAAAATTCAAAGAAACAGCCGGAGGATGGTTACTTCTATTGTTCAACATGTTCTAATGTTCAAAAAAAATGGTACACTGATTGAACTGTTCTTGACTGATCTAAAGAACTCCGTTGGGTTTCGAATCCCATTACTCCAACACTCAATCCATGCATCACTCCATTTCTTCACTGCTTTATCAACCGCTCTACTCCAATTTCTTCACCAGCCATAACGCGGATGAGGTAAACCCCTCCCGGCCTGCCACTCAAATCAAACTCGTATTGCTGCTGGCCGGAAAGTTGGGTTTGCAGAATACGCTCGCCAAGCATGGAATAAATCTCAACCGTAATCATTGATTCCGTTGCTTCTTTTAGTTGCAGGGTGAAGGTGCCTGGGGTGGGGTTGGGGAAGAGGGAGAAGAATTGTTTTTCTTTTTCCTTCAGGATTTCTTGCCAATCATACTTTATATCACGTAATGCAGCAAATGCTAATAAAAAACTTTCAGGTTGCTGGCAAAAATTGCCTAAGGTATCAATATATGCACGGAAAATGGATCCAGTTTGAATATCTGTATTTGGATTAATGTTGATCTGAAGCCCCGCAACTAAAATTAACTCAGCCCCATTTTGTACCGTTAGGTCCGACACTGATATTGTTAAAAGAGCATTAAAGCACTCACTTGTTCCAGTATTGGATGTATAGCCAGATATTTCAATTGTTTCTTCAATAACTCCGGAAGATAGAGTAACAAAAGTCACTTGTTCGCCAAATGAAATCCCCAAACTATTACTGGCATAGGCTTTTACATAATAGCTTGTTTCAGTCTCCAAGCCTGTCAAGGCAGTAGAATACTCACCAATTCCACTGCCAATTTGGAGTGTATTACCAGTAGTTTCAGGGTTAGGTGATGTGCCCCAGTAGACGCCACGTTCACTCACGGGTGCGCCTCCCGAACTGATCACATTGCCACCAACCGTTGCACCGGTTGCACTTATTTCTGATATACTAGCTGTTTCAACTACAGGTAGAGCAAGCTCTGTAATGGTTATTTTCCTTGTTCTGTTCCCAACAGCATCATATTCATACGACGTAATGTTGCCATCAGCATGGGTAACCTGGATCAGCCTGTTCAGGTTGTCATATTCGTATATTTTATTACCTTGTCCTTGAATCATGCAAGGCAGTATTGTTAAAATTAACATTGCAACAAAATGCCCGATCTGATATTTCATAATATTCTATGTTGGTCTTTCAGTTAAGTAACCCCTATTATTTTCGCCTATGACTTCTTCTTTCCTGAAGCATTTGAATTATCCTAGAACTTAATAAGAATCTTAAATGATCTTTCTGTGTTCGAGTTAAACGCATTTGTGTATTCTCCGTTAAATAGCTAATCGCATCATTAAAGCCAAAACTTCCATCTACAACCATCCCAGCGAGATTATCAATCTGTTCTATTCTGTTTAAATAAATGCGTTGTTGAGTTCTGGAAATTTCTCCATATACCTCGATAAGACTGATAAATAAAGCAAACCAAGCACCCGCTTGTGTAGTGCCCAATGTTCCTTTGGCAGTTTCATAGGCAGCAACAGCATAAGGGTGACTATTCTCAATTTCACTTGAGACATTACCCAACGGATCAATGTAAAGTACTGGGTTTTCATTTGCATAGGAATATAAATTCGGAAACCATACCGGATCCTCACTCACAAAGCGCCCGATGTCGGGATTATAGAATCTCGCCCGCATAAAGTAGAGGTCATCAATTTCGAAAATTACACCATGCCTTCCAACAAAGCGGAAAGGATTAAAATCAGTTTCTTCAGCATCCAGCACTTTTCCAAATTCATCGTAAGCATATTTATGGGTGATGTTTTGTACATGATCGGTAATGGCTACAGTACTGCCCCGGTAATCATAATGGTAATACTGTGCGGCATTTTCGGCAGCACTAATGCGGTAAATCATACCATTGCCATGTATGTAGTAGTATTGGGGTGCATTGGTGGCATTGATTTCCATCAATACGTGTTCCATACTGCTGTTTATGTCAAGTACATAGCGGGTGGTTACTCCATTGCGCATTGCCTGCCGCCGCATACCCATGGCATCATACACATAATTTGCATTAAATGATCCCGAAACTCCGGTAAGCATGTCTTCTGCATCATACCAAAATGTTTTATCCGCACCTCCGCCACTTTTTGATGTAATATTTCCGTTCAGGTCATGCGTAAAAGAAACGTCCCCTGCACTGATGATCCGGTTGGCATTGTCGTAAGCATAACTCACATCTTCGGCTAAAAACGAAGGCATGCTTAAAGGCTCATTTGTTTCTGCCGAAAGGTGGTTGCCAACGGCATCCAGCGTATAGTTGTAGGAAGCAATAATATCACCATTGGATTTTTTTGTGTGCATACCCGTTATTCTGCCAGCGCCATCATAACTATATTCAAAATAGGTACCGTTAGGATAATCAAGTCTTTGAAGACTACCATCATTACGGTACGTGTATGTGGAAGTGTTCCCAAGCCAGTCAGTAACTGTATGAAGCAGGTTGTCGTCATAAAAAGTATAGTTAACTGTTTTGTTCCCCGGGTAAATGATTTTAGTGATGTTACTTGCGAGATCATACTGATACTGTACCTGGTTTCCGTAAAAGTCAGAGTAGCCGGTTAGCCGGTTCAATTCATCGTAATTATAACTCATTACCCCATTATTATCCGTTACGCTGATCATTCTATTGTTCGCATTGTAACTAAAATTTCTGCTTATGGATGGGGCTGCTACGCCGGTCAAACGGTTAGAGTTATCGTAAGCATAAAAGATAATCTGATTGTTTCTTGTGACAATACTTTGAAGCAATCCATTATCATAGTAAGTGAATAAGGTCTGGCTCCCTAATTGATCGGTTGTTCGTTCAATCCATCCTGTAATATTGTCATAGATCATTGAGGTCGAATTGCTTCGTGCATCGGTAACGGAGATCAACCTGCTCTTTTGATCATATTCGTAGGTGGTATTATTACCCAGTGCATCAATGGTTGATATCAACTGATCGTTGTTATCATAATTATAAACTGTTAATTGGTTATTGGCGTTTATAGATTGAATAACTCTTCCAGCCTGATCGTAGGTAAAGTTTGTAACATTACCTATATTATCGGTAATATTTGTAAGATTGTTATTTGAATTATAGCCAAAGCTTGTTGTCCTTATCAGAGGATCAGTAAATGTATGAATATTGCCATTTGCGAAATATGTGAGATTGAATATCCCCCTTGGAGTTTGAATTGCTGTAAGTGCACCATTCTGGTAGGTATATGATGTTTGTTTGTTTCGTGGATCAGTATACAGAGTCAGATCGTTGAAAGAATTCCACTGGTATTGATGAAGGATTCCAAGAGGTTTTGTTACATGCAACGGGTTTCCTGAATTGTCATAACTAACGGTGGTTATAAAGCCCATTCCGTCAGTAATTTTGGTTGGTTTTGTGGGGTTGGCCGTATCTGAAAATTCAAAAACAGCGGTTCCGCTGGCATTTATAAGCTCTGTAATGTTACCCAGATCATTAAATTTAATTCCGGTTTGATTGCCTAATGCGTCTGAAACAGTAACATGATTTGCCGCAGGCAAACTAATGGTTGTTTTATAACTGTTTCTTGAATCGGACACAAAATCCTGCTCAATTAATCGCCGACTTCCAGGATCGAAAGTATTTTCAATTTTCGAACCATCAGCAAAGATTATGGTTTTCAGGAAGTGGTCGTAAGGGTGATCGTTGTTGTAAGTAAACTGAGTTAATTGGCCCTCCGCATCAATAAAACCGGTTAGATTGCGCATGGTATCGTATATGTATTCTACTGTTCGGTTCAAAACCAGAGAATCCTTTGCATATCGTACCAGGCCGGCTCGGGCTTTATCGTCATTCGGATAATAGGTGAATGAAATATAGCGATTAGCAGGACTTTTAACCGTTTTTAGCCAGCCTCTGTTGTTATAATTCAGGACAATTGTGTTGTTGTATCTGTCTGATATCGAAGTAAGCCAGAAAGTGTTTTCAGTATTGCTTACCGGAAGCTTTTCAAATGTGTATATTGTTTGATCTTTTTTCTTGATCTGATACTTATTTTGGTTGATATAGAGCAGGTTATCATAGACTCCAGGAGTTATTGCATTCAACGACTGCTTGTTATACAGATGGACTTCATCAGCCCATACTATAATTACATTGTTATCGGTAGTGATCAAAGTCGAATTATAAGAATGATTCCATCCATTACCCAATGGATTGTGGTTGCTGAATAACCTTACTGCGGAAGAATTATAGAAATGTCCGTAATTTAAGGTTGTTTGACCCTCAGATATGGTAAATATGTTTGAATTGTAATGGGCGAGATTTCCGTTTTGAGGATTGATTCCTCTTCCTACAGCCATGCTATTGGGCAACCAGGGCATTGTTGCATTATCACCAGTAGCAGAAACATAAGTTATAAAACCCTGGTCTGTATAGCCGAATAAGGATATGGAATTGTTTTTTTCAATCTCACTGATTGTATAGAAGTTATCCATTCGGTTACCGGGAACATTCAACCATGTGTGGTATAATTTCGTCAAGCCTTCTTTGGGCTGGTTAAAGCCGTAGCCTGTTATGCCTTCGTATATCCATCCCTGAATAATGCGGTTGTCTCTATCAGAGTCGCTTGTGGTATAATAGTGACAGCTTCTTTTAGGAACTTCTTCATTGGGTATGTAGAACCTGTAAATAGGTTTCAAGGTATCAGGACTTGTCAACATGAAGGGGTGCAAAGACACATAACCCTCAACACCTTCAAAGCTGTAGTTTCCATCCATAGCTTGCAGTAAATGTGATTCTGAAGAACAATAAAAGTGATCTACAACATTTGAATTAAATGCTCTGTAAAAAGGAACCCAAGCAGGTTGCTCGAGTTTTGGAGGTGCGTAAACAAATGTTCCCAATCCTGATTCAACTGTTCCTGTTGCCGTTATTGCTATAGCCTTCCAGTAATACGTCTGGTCAGGCCTTAACCAGTTGGCTGAGATTGTATAATGGTTAGTTGTAAGGTTTTGAAGTTCAGGAATATGTTGTGGGGAAATCTCCGGTGAACCAAGTCCGGAATTGTTATCAACATAAAGTTCATAAGTGGCATTTTCTATTGGGGACCAGGTAAAGGTAATTTCTGCTTCTTCAACCATTTGTGATGGACCAGGAAATATAAGTTCGAGTTCGGATGTTATGGTTGGAATAAATAATTGATACTGGCACCAGCCACCCCATTCCGTTCCCGATTCGTTTAGAGTTCTCATCTGCCAATAATATGCTTGCCCATATTCAAGTGCAGTAGTTAACAAATAGGATGTCTGATCACCTGGTATATTGAGGTCATTTACAATAGGATCAATGAAGGAAGAATTATCGCTAATTTTCAAATGATATGCACCTGCACCATTTACCATGTTCCAGATAAAACTGAATGGTGGGCCGGGTAGGGTGCCATTGCTGTAGGGTGCCACCAATAATGGTGGAGGTAAAACCATTGTATTAAAGGAGAACAAACCCGCATAACCCGTATAGGTCGGCCCTTTCATGGTGTTAAAATTAAATAGGCCAATGTCACATATTATTGGAGAGCCCTGGTTAATTTGTGTGTCAAAATTGAAAAGCTCACTATTACACATTAATGGTTCAGCCTGATTTATGTATGTGTTGAAGTAGAAATGGGAAGTATAACCAATTGAGATGTGTTGTGGTATTGCATTATATGTGTTTGAAAATAATGCAATTATAACAAATGTTATAGTAGTATTTCTCATGGCGCACTGCATGCAGCGTATAATTAAAATCTATTTAGTCTTTGATGCATCTGACAGAATATAAGTTGGTTCTGCTTACTGCTATGTTTGAAAACGTATTTGAGTTGAATACTATTTCCCACGACCAAACGGCATATGTGGAATATGTATCTGTAGACCAGAAAAAAGAACCTGAGCCTAAACTAGTGAATGCACCCCAAGACTCATACCGACCCGAGGGCAGTGCTGAGAACCCATATTCATCTGTTCCATAATGACCACTATTATCCCATCGTGGATGTATGTTAGTATTACAATTGCCACCCAGAGGAGAATCAATTTGCCTACAGGATTTGAGCTGTCTGCCGCCATTTGCGCTACCCCCCGTAATGTGATTTGTTAGGATGTTCCATTCAACATTGCTTGGTAAATTCCATCCTTCAGGACAAAGTCCTTTTGTATTCACAGCAGTCCACCATGAATATAATCCACCATAAATATATTTCCATGAAATATCGTTGTCATACCAGCTCATTCCATGGATTTCCTCACCATCACGATAATGTGTTACTCTCAAGTTTTCTTTCATCCAACACTGCTGACCAATTAATTCAGTATTGTAAACATTCCCATCAATATCAGTGACTGTTGGAGCATTGGGGCATGGGTTAATACTTCCGGCGGAGGTTGCTATAATCATTAACATGGTTTCATTACTATATCTGTTAGGATGGCTTTGCATACCATCCCACACAATATGTTTATTTGTTCCTGGGCTAATAGGGCCTACATCACCGCTAAGGTAGATTCCTCGAATCACAAAATAATTTGCACCGGCATTAAAGCTTACCTCCAAGTTCATATAGTAAGAGTTAACAGGGCCATCAAGATCAAAATGGATATCTACCAGGCCGGTACCATCTGTACGTTGTGCAACGGACATGTTAGTAATAGAGCCGCTTTGCGCAAAGCAAAACAATGCTGCCAGAAGGAAAACGGTGGTGAGGAGTGGGTTTTTCATAGGGTGGGAATTAATATGAGAAAAGATGGTTTGCTATGCAGAAAATTGTGTGTTCCAAACCTCAAAAATACAACTTTGAATGCCTGAAATCAACAGGCCGGAGTGTAATAATGAAGTTCTGATGGCAATTTATATTCATTCTTAATAAGCACAAGATCGGGTTTGCTTGATTTTATTATGGCTTGGAGATTGGATTTGCAAATTTGTTGTTGCCGGGTTGGGATCATTTTCAACATTTCTTTGCACAGCACAAGGTTTTGGCTTAAGTTTGCAAATCACTTATCCATGAATGGCCATGATCAAACGAATACTCGTTACCGGCGGCGCAGGTTTTCTTGGTTCGCACCTGTGCGAAAAACTGCTGGAGCAGGGACATGATGTGCTTTGCGTTGACAATTATTTTACAGGCCAGAAACAAAATGTTGTCCACTTGCTCGGACACCCCTATTTCGAGTTGGTGAGGCATGATGTAACCACGCCTTTTTATGCCGAAGTTGATGAGATATATAACCTTGCCTGCCCGGCATCGCCCATACATTACCAGTACAACCCCATAAAAACGGTTAAAACCTCCGTGATGGGCGCCATCAATATGCTGGGACTGGCGAAAAGAGTGAAGGCAAAAATCCTTCAGGCTTCCACAAGCGAGGTTTACGGCGATCCCGAAATCCACCCGCAAAAGGAAGGATATTGGGGCAATGTGAACCCCATAGGCGAAAGAGCCTGTTATGATGAAGGCAAAAGAGCTGCCGAAACGCTGTTTGTGAATTATCACCGCCAAAACAAAGTGCGGATAAAAATAGCCAGGATATTCAACACCTATGGGCCAAGGATGCACCCAAACGATGGCAGGGTGATCTCCAATTTTATTGTACAGGCTTTACAAAACCGAAACATCACCATTTACGGCAAAGGAAACCAGACCCGCAGCTTCTGCTATGTGGACGATATGGTGGCAGGCCTTATCAGGTTGATGGAAACACCTGAAGAAGTAACCGGGCCAATAAACATGGGCAATCCGGAAGAATACAGCATTTTGGACCTGGCAAAAACCATCATCAGGCTTATCGGTTCAGAGTCAGAACTGGTTTACATGCCCCTGCCTGCCGATGATCCGGTTCAACGTTGCCCCGACATCAGCCTGGCAAAAGAAATTCTTGACTGGCAACCCAAATATCCGCTTGAAGAAGGACTTATGAAAACCATTGATTATTTCAGAAATACTTTATGAACCAGCTTTCAAGGCAAACGAAAACCATATTGGTTACCGGCAGCAATGGCCAGCTTGGCAGGGAGTTGCTTGAAATATCAGGCCGGTTTCCCAAACTAAACTTCCTTTTTACCGATGTTGCCGAGCTTGATATCACCAAACAAGCAGAAATCAAAAAGTTTCTCGCTGAGAACCCGGTTGATTTGCTTATAAATTGTGCCGCTTATACGGCTGTTGACAAGGCGGAGTCCGAAGCTGAAGCTGCACATCTGTTAAATACGGTGGCACCAGGCCTGCTGGCAGCGGAGGCAGCTTCGCAGGGTTTCGCCATGATCCATATTTCAACCGACTATGTTTTCAGCGGACAAAGCTATAAGCCATATACAGAAGCCGATGATCCTGACCCCGTTTCGGGATATGGAAAATCCAAGCTTGGCGGCGAGCAGGCAGTATTGAATTCAGGCGCCAACGCTATGGTGATCAGAACATCATGGCTGTACTCGGCATTTGGTCATAATTTCCTGAAAACTATTTTGAGGTTCGGAAAAGAAAAACCAGAGCTTAAAGTGGTTTTCGATCAGATCGGAACTCCAACCTATGCAGGCGATCTGGCAAAATGTATTCTTGACATCATTTCCAGCCATAGCATTCCGAAAGCATCGGTTTACCATTACTCAAACGAAGGAGTGTGTTCATGGTACGACTTTGCCAGGGCTATTGCTGAATATGAAAGCCTGCCTTGTAAAATCATGCCCATCCGAACCAGCGAATATCCCACTCCGGCGCCCCGGCCTGCATATAGTGTGCTTGATAAGTGCAAAATCAAAAATGATTTTGGAATCGAAATACCCTGGTGGAAAGACAGCATTCACCACTGTCTTGAAAGACTGCATGCAAAAAACAATGTCAGTTCATAAACGTTTAACCAGCAATCCCCGATGAAATACGATCATTCCTCGCATTTCACGGGGCAGGCCAGCAACAAGCAACCAGTAACAAGTAACCAGCAACTTAACCCCCTCCCGCATCATGAAAAATACCGATCCCACTATCCTTGACAAAGCCCGTTCGTGGCTGAGTGAAAGTTTTGATGAAGAAACCCGCAAAAAGGTTCAGTATCTCATTAATAATGAACCCGAAGAACTCACCGATGCTTTTTACCGCAATCTTGAATTCGGCACCGGAGGCCTGCGTGGCATCATGGGTGTTGGAACCAACCGCCTTAATAAATACACGGTGGGAATGGCCACCCAGGGCCTGGCAAATTATGTAAAGAAATCATTCTCCGGAATTGAACTCAGGGCAGCCATAGCCTGCGACACCCGTAACAACAGCCCGTTTTTTGCCCGCATCACGGCTGAGGTGCTCGCAGCCAATGGAATAAAAGTCTTTTTGTTTGAAGACATCCGGCCCACACCGGTTTTGTCCTTTGCCATCAGGCATTTGAAATGCCAAACCGGAGTAATGATCACTGCATCGCACAACCCCAAAGAATACAATGGTTATAAAGTTTACTGGAACGACGGCGGCCAGTTGGTTCCGCCTCACGACAAGAACGTAATTGAAGAGGTGCTGAAAATTAACTCGCCGGATCAGGTTCATTTCAACGGACCTGATAATATGATCATAGAAATCGGTTCGGAAATTGACAAGGAGTATATCAGCGCCGTAAAAAGTTTGAGCCTCTCGCCCGAAGCTATTTCAAGACAAAAGGATTTTAAAATTGTGTTTACCCCCATTCATGGAACCACTGTACACATGGTTCCCGAAGCCCTGAAAACATTCGGTTTTAAGAACATTTATGGAGTCGACGCGCAGGATATTCCTGATGGGAATTTCCCCACGGTTATTTCCCCGAATCCCGAAGAGCCTGAAGCCCTCAGCATGGCCATTGAAAAAGCAAGGGAAGTTGATGCTGATATTGTAATGGCAACCGATCCCGACGGCGACCGCGTTGGTGTTGCCGTAAAAGATAATCATGGAGATTTTATTTTGCTTAATGGTAACCAGACCGCTTCGGTACTGATTTATTATCTGCTGAATAAATGGCGCGAAAAAGGCTTGCTTACCGGCAAAGAATATATTGTTAAAACCATTGTTACCAGCGAACTGCTCACCAAAATCGCCGATAAGTTTGGGGTGGAAAGCTTCGATGTGCTTACCGGATTTAAATATATTGCTGAAATTATCAGGGAATTGGAAGGCAGGAAGAAGTTTATCGGAGGCGGTGAAGAAAGCTACGGTTACCTTGTAGGTGATTTTGTGCGCGACAAAGACGCCGTGATCTCATGCTGTATGATCGCAGAGGCGGCAGCCTGGGCAGCAGATCAGGGCAAATCCTATTACGACCTGCTTCTTGACAAATACGTTGAATTGGGTTTCTACAAGGAAAAACTCTTATCGGTTACCAAAAAAGGCAAAGCCGGCGCCGAAGCCATCACCGCCATGATGGAAAAATTCCGCAGCAATCCCCCGGGAGAAATTGCAGGAACCAGGCTTGAGATCATCAAAGACTATCATAAACAGCTCGAAATAAACCTGGAAACGGGGATTACTCAACCAATTGACTTGCCAAAATCGAATGTCCTGCAGTTTTTCCTGGCCGATGGTAGTAAAATAACGGTTCGACCCTCTGGTACTGAACCTAAAATTAAATTCTACTTTGGAATCAAAGGTGAGTTAAAAAGCAGGGAGGATTTCGAAATTGTTGACCAGGAAATGGAAAACCGGATTAACCTGATCATTCAGGATATGGAACTCAATTCTCCATGATCCAGATGCCCTTGAAAACATTGTTAAGCTGTCGCCGCATTTTTTGTGCTTCGGTCAGTTCGGTGTAATCGTGAACCGAAACCCTGAAATTATTGTCTTTTTCAATCATTTTTGCATCGGTATAACCGCCTTTTTGCAAGCGTTTAACCTCGGCTTCAGCCTGTGATCTTTCCTTAAAGCTGCTTACAATTAAATAATACACAGGAACAGGTTCGGATGCTACGGTTTCAGGTTCATCATCAACTGCGTGTTCACGGATAAGCCAGTCGGCAGTAAGTTCGCTGAGGTCGTCGCACACTGTAAGCAATACCTCATGGTCAATAACTTCTCCGAACCAAACCGAAGCATATCCTTCATAAACAGCAATTCCAATTGCTTTCCAGTTATTTTCCTGCCAGCGCCCCCGGTTCAGAAGCATGTTGTTGGTAAGTTCAAAATTTCTCCATTGATCAAAAGCACTGCGGGGCGTTGCAGGAATGTTTTCCCAGAGAATGATTTCCTGCCCGTTGCCCATATACGATGTAAGTTCCCGGGGTTTGTTCCACATGCAATTGGTTCGGTTGGGGTCTTTGGCATAGCAGCAGGGAGTCCATACTCCTTTATCCGACCAGGAATGCAGGTTGCATGAAAAAAGATCGGGGCGGTTTTCATGAAGATCGCGAACGTGTGTATGCGCTACAAAGGAAAGCGATTTTGATAATGGAATAATATCCAGGTCAAAGAACATCCGGTATTCGTTGATTAGGCGATATAAATGTATTTCTTCCCCGGTAAGACAATAATCTCCGGGAATTTTTTGGGCCTCTTTTCCTGGCTGGGCATCAAGCGCCAGAGACAAAGCCAGAAGAATTGCTGCAACGAACAACATTTTTAGCGAGCCTGAAGGATCGTGGAACCGATTTAAGCATTCTGGCCTCATAATTTTATTTTGTCATTTAATAACGTTTAAGTCATCGGCCTATTTCATTGCATTGACCAACTGTTGATGATATGACAATCGAAACCGGCTTTACCCTTATTCATCCGCTGAAATTATTTTTCACCGGCTTTCATACTTATCCCGCTGAAATTTTTAATTTCGTGAAATGATTGACAGTCATATTAATTCACTAATCTACAAACTTAAATCTTTTTACAATGAGAACAGCATTCATGGTTTTGGTTATGATGTTTTTTTCAACAGCTTGTTTCCAATCAACACAAAAAGGAGACCTAACCGATAAAGCACCGCTCAACACGGCAGAACTTGTGGAGCTAAAACTTCATGTGCAGGGCATGACCTGCGAAGGATGTGAAAATGCTGTTATCCGCATGGTGGGCAGGATCGAAGGCGTTGCATCCACCGAGGCTTCTTACATTGATGAATTGGTTACCGTAAGTTTCGAGCCAGCTAAAACGGATCTCAATCAGATCAGCGAGACCATAACGAAAACCGGATATAAAGTAATTGGTGTCATAGATGGCGATTAGTTCAGGATGCCATTGTCAATTACTCTTTTTTCCTGGTTAAACCCTCCTTTTATTTATTGATAGTTATGCATCTTTTTTATGATCAGGGGTTAGCAATAAGTGACGAAACCTTAAAACACCTGCCATTTATTTTAAATCCGGAAGAATCCTTTCATTGTGTAAAGGTTCTGCGCATGCGCGAGGGCGATACAGTAAACATTACCAATGGCAGCGGATTATTGCTTAAGGGCAGGATCAGACATTTGGATCCTAAGGCATGCGAAGTGGATCCGGATGAAGTAACTCAGGCTAAAGCGAAGAACTTTTCACTGCATCTGGCTGTTTCACCGGTAAAAAATATGGCACGCTTTGAATGGTTTCTTGAAAAATCAACTGAGATTGGCATTGATCAGATCACCCCTTTGATATGCAAGCGTTCTGAAAAGGTACATGTGCGGAACGACAGACTTCAGAAGATTTTGGTTTCGTCCATGAAGCAAAGCCTTAATCTGTTCCTGCCCCGCTTAAACGAACCATTGAATTTTCCTGATCTAATAAGAGATGCGAAAGCTGATTCAAAATACATTGCCTGGTGCGAAACATCGAACGAGCCTCTGTTAAGCCATGTTTGTCCGCCTGGCAAGGATGTTATTGTTTTGATTGGCCCCGAAGGCGATTTCAATTCAGAGGAAGTTGCACTGGCAATAAAGACAGGATTTTTACCTATAAGCCTTGGCAAAAACCGTTTAAGAACCGAAACGGCGGCGCTGGCAGCCTGTTTTGCTGTAAATTTTGTAAACAAAACCATTTAATAAAACAGTAGGGCGCAATCTGCGTTCATATTCCGGAGGTATCCTGCAAATGAAAAAAATAGTTCTTCTGCTGATTCTGGTAACTTTTATTGTATTAAACATTGCTGCTCAGGCCCCATTGCGCATTGCCCTGCTAAAATACGGTGGTGGCGGCGACTGGTACTCCGATCCCACGGCATTGCCAAACCTGATTGCATTTTGCAATGAAAACCTGGGAACCAATATTCACCATACACATGATGTTGTTGAGGTTGGCAGTACAGATATTTTCAATTATCCCTTTGTTCATATGACAGGTCATGGTAATGTTGAATTTTCAGTCCAGGAGGCGCTTAACCTGAGAAATTATCTGATCTCGGGGGGCTTTTTGCATATTGATGATAATTACGGCATGGATCCTTATGTGAGGCCACAAATGGCAAAAGTGTTTCCCGAGCTTGAGTTTATTGAATTACCCGTGAACCATGAAATCTATAATCAGAAGTTCAGATTTCCGGATGGTTTACCTAAGATTCATGAACACGACGGAAAACCACCGCAGGGATTTGGTTTGTTCTGGGAGGGAAGGCTGGTATGTTATTACACCTATGAAACCGACCTCAGCGATGGCTGGGAAGATCCCGAAGTGCACAATAACACTCCCGAGATACGGCTAAAAGCGTTGCGCATGGGCGCAAACCTCATACAATACGTATTTACCCGATAAATTGCCGGCTTTTTAATTCATTAGCAGAAAATGATTGCCGGAATCCCTGGTCTTCACAACGAACAGTGCAGCCGAATATGCCATCACATTCCTGAGTGTCCATGAAGCAGCGCCGGTTGTTTCATGCCTGACTTTGCTGGGCCTTGCCAGGTTTGCTGTGTGAAAAAAAGCAGAGAATGAAGGATTAATGGTGTAAGCTTGTTTCATGCATTGCTGATTGATTATACATTAACCAGCAAACGCACACTTTGCCCAAATTATTACCTGATTCTTAAAAAAAACTGCCAGGGTATCACAGGGTCAAAACAATATCTTTTTTATCAATCAGCTTGCGTAAGTTGATGAGGGCATAACGCATTCTGCCAAGGGCGGTGTTAATGCTTACTTCAGTTTGTTCTGCTATATCCTTGAAGCTCATTCCGGCATAGTGTCGCATCATCAATACCTCTTTTTGCTCAGCCGGAAGATATTCGATGAGCTTACGCACATCCTCATGGATTTGCTCAACTATGATCCTGTCCTCAATTGAATCATCGGTAAGCCTCAGGTTGCCTATCAGATCAAAATCTTCATTTTTATTATCCACTACCGGAATACGCTTTGACTTTCTGAAGTGGTCAATGATCAGGTTGTGCGCAATACGCATTACCCACTGTATAAACTTACCTTCTTCCTTGTAAGTTCCTGATCTTAAGGTGTTAACTACCTTGATGAAGGTGTCCTGAAATATATCGTCGGCAAGGTGTTTGTCCTTAACAACCATAAGAATGTAAGCAAACACTCTGTTTTGATGGCGATTTATGAGAAGCTCGAGCTTGGATTGGTCACCAGACAAATATCCACTGATCAGCTCCTGATCGCTAACATGCTGGGTATTCATATAAACCCTCCTTATTATGTTAGTTAAAAGAGCGTAGATGTTTGTCTATAGCGTTCCTCCTATTGATTAATTGGTGACCTTTTTTGTGATTTGACGATACAAATATACAACGTGATATTAAAAAAGCAATACCCTTAAGCCGATCTGGGATCGTTTTTCTACAATTATTTTTTGAGCCGGATTTATAAGGTCCTCTTAATAAAGTTTTTAGAAGAACAATATGCTTCCTGATTAAAACAAAATTTTTCCGGAAAATGTTTTATCTCCCATTGAAGTCATCCCAATAAACACATTTCGGTTCATTGTTGCTGCCGGGAAAAATGTTTCTGTGTGATTGCCTGCACTGCGGTAGCCCAGGTTTTTTTCCATAACCATTCTGCCGGTCAGATCAAAAAGTTGAAATTGCACCAGTGCGGGTTCAGTGAGATGGAAAATCACTTTGATACAAGCCTGGGAATGGTCGGAAAACATCAGAAAACCATTTTTTTCAGTTTCAGCGATACCGATTGATTCGTCTTCCTGAACCTGCATGCTGGAAATCCGGACGTTGGGCTGTCCGATCACAAAAGCGCCGTAAAATACAACTTCGCCGGTACCTGCTTCAGGAGCTGTCCAGGTAAACGACCATTCGGCAGTTTGTGAAGTAACTCCGGCGCTATGGGTAACATATTTGTTGTTGCCAACCAGCTTGTTACCGGCCCCTGCAGCGAGGGTTCCCAACAGATCGCCCGAAACATTCTGCGGGCTTACCTGAAACCCTTTTCGTCCCGACCCGCTTGTTGTTACCGTAATGGTGTAAGATTCGCCTGGCAAGTATCCACTGCCCGGGATATTTGAAGAGAAAACCCCTGAGATTGCGCTTGCCGTTCCGGGGTGACAGGCTGTGCAATCTTTGTTATCGCCGGGCGATCCGGTATGACCTGGCAAAGCGCCTGAAGAGTTTTTAAGGGGCTCACCGAAAGCCATCAGCAGGATAACTGTTGCAAAAGAGAAAATGGTAAAAAGTGTTTTCATTTTGAAAGGATTTGAGATTCAACATCAAAAGTAAATAATAAACCATTATACATGCATAAAAATAGATACTTAATTTATAAAGTTTTCTCTTTTGCCGGAGGGATCGCCTTTTTGTCATGAGGCTGTCTCAAAAGTCGGGTAAAAGCTTGCTTACATTGAAAATCAGCTTTACCCCTCCCTAAAGGGTGGCTGATTTTCAATTCCTTCCCTATAGGGAGTAAGGATAAAAAGCGTTGAAAATTCTTCGAAACAGACTTTTAAGACAGCCGCCTCATGCAGTTAGTGGCTTTTAGAGCGGACACTTTCTTGTATTCCGTGACAAGGAGAATGAAAGTTCGGTTATTCCGGATCAGGAAGACAGAAGATTACGGATCAGGAAGACAGAAGATTACGGATCACTACCGAGGCACAATAGCAGCCGAAAACCGAAGGCATATAGGAAATGGTTCCTACATTCGATTTTTTGTTGCGTTCTTCTTCTGTTTTAATGATTGTTTCGGGAGGTACTGCTTCAGAGGAAAAAACAACTTTGAAGCCGCTGGTAACCCCTAAACGTCGTAAACGTTTGCGAAGATCAAAGGCAAGTTTGCACTGAAAACTCTCAGAGATATCGCTTACCTGAACAAGCGAGGGATCAAGTTTTCCACCGGCTCCCATGCTGCTTACCAACTTGTGATTGTTTTTCAGCGTATAATAAATGAAGTAAACTTTTGGCGAAAGTGTATCAATGGCATCTACCACATAATCAAAAGGTTGTTTCAACAGATCAATAATGCTCTGGTCTTTGAGAAATATGTTGAGCGATTGAAGTTTTAATTTGGGATTTATATCGAGCAGACGTTTGGCCATGACACTGCTTTTATCCATTCCTTCTGTGCTTTTAAAAGCAAGCAACTGCCGGTTTCGGTTGCTGGGCTGAATTTTATCGGAATCCACAATTGTAATGGCTCCTATTCCCGAGCGGCACAGCATTTCGGCAGCCATAGCGCCCACTCCGCCCAACCCTGCAACAAGCACATGCGCATTATGAAGTTTTTCCAAACCTTTTTCGCCAAGCATCAGGCGTGTGCGTGCCTGCCAGTCGTTATTCATCTTTTTTTCGCTTTCCGGGATAAAGCCACCAGGTAAAAAGCTTAACCATGGCTGGCATAACTATATACAACATCATAGGAACGATCAATGCAGCCGTAATGAAAACAACAACAGCAAGCGGCAGGTGCCCGATGAACGGTTCCAGCAACATGGGAAAAAAGAGCGCCAGTGGATAAATGCTGATCAGCGTGACGAACATCATCTTGTAACGCGGCGGAGCAACTTTGGCCACAGGAGGTAAAGTGAACCAGTAATCCCATCCTTTAAATCGGTGAATTTCAGGTTCGTCAATTGTGATGTGGCGGCGTTTTGCCTTCCAGATTGCCCTTTCTGGAGAATCTTCCCAGTTCTGCATGTTTTCGTATGAATTGAACCTGAAAATCAAAACATATTCCTGAGACCGGGAGTCGGAAGGCCGGATAAAATTTACACCCAGATAACCATCAAACTGGCGTGCCGCATCTGTAATGCCGCCGGCCCAATTCTCGTAATCCGCTTCTTTTCCGGGGATTACACGGTGTTTAACAATTACGGTAACAGGATCTCTCTCTTTGACGCTGGACTCTTTCATGATATCACTGATATATAATGAGTGCCGGCTTGCAAATGAAAACCGGCAAAACAATCCGGACACCTTGACCGTTTATTTTACAGATCGCAAATTTAAACCAATGCAATGGATTATGCCGAAGGTTTCGAAATATGTTCTGGCAGCTTTCAGGGCCACAGGGATTCTGGTCACCCTGGCTTTATGGGCCGGCAGTGCGGTTTATCCATCAGAACCTGAAGGAAGCCTGGATCTTACCATTACCCACATCCGCAACGATAAGGGTTTGGTGCTGGTTTCACTTTTTAATCAGCCCAAAGGATTCCCTTCCGATACCACTATGGTTTACAGAACATTCATCCTGGAAGCAGCTTCCCCCACGATGAACCTTCGTATAGATAAACTTTCTCCCGGGGAATACGCAATTGCTATAGTACATGATGAAAATCAGAACCTTGAACTCGATACGAATCTGGTAGGCGCACCCCTGGAGGGATATGCCGCCTCGGGCTCAAACAAAAGGTTCTCAGCACCCAGGTTTGAATCCTCAAAATTCATGGTTGGCCGAAACAAAGTAGAACTTGAAATAAAAATGAACTACCTTTTTTAACCTGCCGAATTACGGTCACAAGACATTGCTTCAAAGCTGAATCCCTGTTTTTGAAACAAATCCAGTATTACCGGCAGGGCTTGCAACATGGTGGCGGCGCTCTTTATCTGATCATGCATAACGATGATTGAGCCTGGCCGGGCCTGGCGTTCAACATTTCTGATGCACTTTGCAACCGTAACCGATGGATCGAAATCGCCGCTCAACACGCTCCACATAGTGATTTTATAATTTTTTGACAGGATATTGGCTTGTTTGCGGGTAATCCGGCCATATGGCGGGCGGAACAGGTTTGAATCCACCAGTGTGGAGCATTTTTCAATATCCCGGATGTAATCTTCTGTTGTGGTTTTCCAGCCGTTTAAATGATGAAATGTGTGGTTTCCCACCGAATGCCCTGAATCAATGATTTTACTGTAAGTTTCAGGATTTCTAATCACATTATCGCCTACGCAGAAAAAAGTTGCTTTCGCATTGAACCTGTCAAGTAATGCCAGCGTTTCATCAGTAATGCCAGCCACCGGTCCATCATCGAAAGTGAGATATAGCGCCTTTTCCTTTTTAGGAATCTCCCAGATCAAATGGCTGGGCATCAGGTAGCGTAATAGTTTTGGTGAGGTTGTCAGGTACATTTTGTTGTGATACGATGATACAGTAATGCAGTAATCATTGTGTAAAGGTATTACTTAATCCTCATTCATCATTCATCACTCATCTACAAATCATCAATCGTCAATTGTCAATCATCAATCGTCAATTGAAACCCTATCTTTGCACTCTCAAAACGAAAAACTTTTATTAAAGCGAAAATAAAGATAAAATCACTATGACAAATAAAGATAAGAACCTCAAACTTGAAAAGCTGAATAATTTTCATGGCCGTAAAGGACCACTGCTGCTCATTATCATGGATGGCGTTGGCATTGGTAAAGAATATCCCGGCAATGCGGTTCGTGTTGCCAATACCCCAACGCTGGATAAACTTTTTCAATCAAAGCTCTATACCGAACTCAAAGCGCATGGCACGGCCGTTGGCCTTCCCAGCGACGACGATATGGGCAACAGCGAAGTTGGCCACAATGCCATAGGCGCAGGCCGTGTAGTTCCGCAGGGCGCAAAACGTGTGAACCTGGCGCTGGAATCAGGCGAGATTTTCAAATCCGATGTGTGGAAAAGTGTTGTAGAAAAAGGTAAAAACAACGGAACCGTTCACTTTATCGGCCTGTTGTCTGATGGGAATGTGCACTCTCATGTGAAGCATTTGTTTGCACTGCTCAGGCAGTGCCAGAAGGAAGGTGTGAAAAAAGCAAGAATTCATATGCTGGCCGATGGCCGCGATGTGGAAGGAAAAAGCGTGCTGAAATATATCGGCGAAACGGAAAAAAATCTGAGTAAAATCAACGAAAAAGGCTTTGATTACAAGATTGCTTCCGGCGGCGGGCGCATGAAAGTTACTATGGACCGCTACAATGCCGACTGGGACATCGTAAAACGTGGATGGGAAGCCCATGTGCTGGGCAAGGCGCGCAAATTTGGTTCGGCCACAGAAGCCATTGAAACTTTTTATGCCGAAGATGAAAACATCATTGACCAGTACCTGGATGCTTTTGTGATCGCAGATAAGGAAGGAAAGCCCGTGGGAACCATTGAAGACGGCGATGCCGTAGTGTTCTTCAACTTCCGCGGCGACCGCGCCATTGAGCTTACCCGCGCCTTTGAGGAAAAGGATTTCAGCGAATTCGACCGCGAACGCATTCCGGATGTGTATTATGCCGGCATGATGCAGTACGACGGCGATCTGCTGATCCCTAAGAACTATCTGGTAACCCCGCCTGAAATTGAAAATACCATCAGCGAATACCTGTGTGCCGAAGGCGTTGCTTCATTTGCCATTTCTGAAACCCAGAAATACGGCCACGTTACCTATTTCTGGAACGGCAACCGCTCCGGCTATATTGACAAGAACCTGGAAACTTATATCGAGATACCATCAGACAAGATAGAGTTCGACAAAGCCCCGAAAATGAAGGCTTACGAGATCACCGAAAAAACCATTGGGTTGCTGAGAAGCGGCAAATACAGGTTCGGAAGGGTTAATTTCCCCAATGGCGATATGGTGGGGCACAGCGGCAAGCTCGAAGCCGCCGTCATTGCTATGGAAACTGTGGATGAATGTGTGGCAAAACTGCTGAAAGTAGTCGAAGAGCTTGGCGGCATCGCCATCGTAACCGCCGACCACGGCAACTCCGACGAAATGTACACCGAAAAAGGCGGCGTAAAAACCCCGAAAACCGCCCACACCCTCAATCCGGTTCCCTTTATTATTGTTGACCCGGCATATGCCGGCGAATACAAAATGCAACCCATCAAAGATGCAGGTTTGGCCAATATGGCAGCAACGATCCTTAACCTTTTGGGATATAAGAAACCGGAAAAATATGAGGATGGGGTGATTGGGTTTTGAGTACCTTTCAGTCTGAAATGATGATTGAGAGGTTCGAAGGCAAGGCAGTAAACAACACCGTGATCAAGGAATACAGCCCGAATACCTTAATCAAGATTCTGAAAAAGTCTTTTTTTGTCATGTTGCTAAAGTGTTTGATCCAGCTAGTTTCAAATTATCTGAATAGAAATGAATAATTCATTGTTTTAGTCTGAATTACAGGTTCTGTGAAAACATATTCAATTGAGAAAGCCATTTCTCCACAAAGCCAAAACCACATCCATTTGGCTGTTATGGACAATATCCTTGCCTTCAACAACTAATTCCCATAACTCCTTTGGACCATCTGAAAAGCTTGGGTTGTTCTCCAAAATCCGCAATGCCTCCAAAGCATAACCCTTGTTCTTTTCATATGTAATGTAAGATCCTTTTTCAATTCCAATTACATGCCCATCTTCACATAAACCGAGAAAAACATTTCTAGGGCAGGATTTGGTTTGGCCGCTAGTTCCTTTGCCAAATAGCTCTGATGTTGCTTTTTCCCAAGCCTCAACCGGTGATTTGGTTTTTCCTGTTTTGATCAGGTTAACAGCGTTTAGTGCTGCAATTGCGTATTTGGTTGTGGGATATTCTTTCATTTTTAGTTTAAACTTTTCAAAATATCAGCGCATTTCCGCCCTGGCCTTACTATTGGTAATAATTAAACTCATTCATTGTCCACAAATGAATTACGAATACTGATCATCCGAGAAACGACATTTACTGATAGTCTTCATATAGTATTGGAATTGAGCTATCAAGTTGAGTAAGAATCTTAACAATTTCATTCGACGCAATAGCATTATAAAACGGAATAGAATGATGATCTTTAAAATCTTCCTTGCTAGCAGAAACTGTTGATGCAGAATTTGCATACTGAGTCACAATACCAACGATGTAACCACTATTTGAGATTACTGGGCCTCCGCTGTTACCAGGACGGACAGCCGAAGATATCGTTATGCATTCACAATTTTGCCAATCTTTGCTGATAGCATTTATCTCTCCTTTTTGAGATATTAAGGCAGCATCTCTCATGCCTCTTAGAGGAGGATACCCCATCGTTAAAGTATTGTCTAAAACATATGGTGGTCCAAAATAGGGCACAATTTGTAAGTTAGTCTCTTTTTCCAATTTTACAATTCCGATATCATGAATATCATGAAACATATGTTTGGCTGTCTTAATTTCTGAATCTCCTATATAACACTTATATTCAGTCAAATCTGTCAAATTATGTTTGCATGTCAGAATTGTACTTTCATTTATTAAGATTCCAGAACCTGTTCCTGAGTATCCGTTTCTATGCACACCTTCAAACCTAACAATTAAAGATTTGTATTTCTCCATTATAAATTCTTCTCCTAATACCTTTCCTAACCATAAATGATTAATTTTTTGCATGTTAGTCAATTCAAATTGAGCATAATAGCATTGACTCATCGGTGGAGTGCCTTTATGCGTGTTTCCAGCATAAACAAAAAGTGCGCTATTGACAAATTTCTGCATCATTCTTTCTAAATGGTAAAGGTATTTGTAAGCATCTCTCCCACTCACTTTGTTGACGTATTTCATAAAATCACCAAAAGTTAGAGGTCTTATAACTTTTTTATCCGCTTCCACACCTATTAATTCACAATTTTTCCAGTAATTTAATGGAGAGAAAAATGTGCACATTAGTACTGCAAGCGACTCTTGTTCTACAACGGTTAAAGGCCTTAATATGCTGTATCTATCGCTCATTGTATTTTTTCTATTTATTATACTTGTATATAAAAAATTAATCCCAACCATCAAATAACATCAATGTTCCGCTCATTTCAGTTGCTCACCATAAGTAAATATCTCATGCTGAATTTGAATTATTCCAAAATATTTCGAAACCAAATGGCATTGCAATTTTTGCTCAGTGAGTCAATTATAATAAGCTGTATTCATCCGTAAATCCCAATACATTTATGCTAAATCTATATTCAGATGAGAAATTATCCTTAATGTATATCTCAATACTACCATCACTTGCTTTAAAAAATTTAACAATCTCAGGGTGAAGGGTGCCTCCAAACCTCAATCCTCCACTGTGTCCCCAATTCGAGTCAACAACCGGTAATTTAAGAGTGCGTCCATCAGAATTTCTCATCAGCAACGTCCCCTTCTGCCATCTTGAATCAATGAACTTAGCAGGAGGTTTTGATCTATTATACTCATGTAACAATATTCCTGTTCTTATCTTAGTAATTATTATCTGAGCAAATAAATAGGAGTTGGAAGTTGCTGAATTTGAAAATAGACCGTCTGATTGTGTTACTATGCACTTCTCATTAGTTGAGTAACCAAATTCATCGGATAGATACGATATTTTCCATGGCCGATTAGCATAAGCAAGGGCCGCCTCTATTGAATCTCGTTTGGCTTGCCTTAAAGAATCTTCAATTGCAAGTTCCATTTTCCTTAATGAATCTTTGAGAGCAATTTTTAAAGAATCCTCTGTGCTCAAATCTGCTGATTGGTCATGAGGATTTTGCAAACAACTCATGATCAGAAACAAGTACACTGCTAATACTACTGATTTTAAACAATTACTATTCATATGAATTGAATTTAATAGTGTTTGTAAAATATCTATTTGCCTAGATTTGTCAATTCGCTTGCTTTTAACCATTCAAAAGGAATTCAAATAATGGCCTAAAATTATGTTGGTTCAATGATCTACGCATATTCTATAAATAGTTAAATACTATTAATACACTAAGCCAAAGAATTTATGTTTTCATTTTCGACTTCAAATAATTGATAAATGCTGAACAAGAAACCAACATAAACTTAGCTTCTTCAAATTCGACTTTTGTGTCAGTTTCTAACAAGGCATGCCGAATACCGCCAGAATCACTAGTATATCCATAGATAGCTGAAAAAGCAGATTTCAATGCTCCATGTAACGAATACTCTTTCTCGATAACAGACAATGCCTTCCCTAATGTTGCATTAGGATCACCAGTAATTATTTTACAATAAGCTTCAACTGCTGAAATTGATTCTTTGATTGAGTTTCTATAGTCTGGTGTCTTTCTATCTGCAAGCATGGCTAGAGCAGTCTTCAGATGAGAGTTTACAGACTTCCAAGCATCAGTCGAATTCGCCGCATCTTCAATCTCCTTCACTTCTAATTCTGATGTAATTTGAACCACCTTATCGTTAACAATGCGATAACCAGAAACTTCTCGCTCTAAGACTGAATTACATTTGGCTGTATAACCAACATGTTTTATTTTTAAGTCAATTATTGCCAGAAACTCAATGAGATCATAGATGTCATACCATTCTGAGCTATAAAACCATTTCTTTAAATAAGCTAAAAATCCGCCGATGCTAACTGTTCCTATTGTATAATTTTTTGGAATCTGATCAATTGGCTCTTTGAAAAACTCTTTCCAAATAAGTTTGCATATTTTGGCCTTTTCACCTTCTTCGCCATAAATTATTGGATCACTATATTTAGCAAAGAAGTCATCTAAGATCACGTTCCAAAGTCGGTTTCTTAAGTCTTCATCAATCGACTCCACTTGTAAAATTGTCTTAATTGGTCTTTTACCTATTCGTTGTGAAAACTTCATTCTGGTTTGGTATTAAATGTTTAAGATCGAATAAACAGGTACTCCACAAATATAATCAAGGTTTGATATTATAAATGCTAGCTGCATATAGTATTCAAAATTCGGTAAAAACTAGAAAATAGTTTATATCAGTGTCAAAATATATCATTATTTGTCCTTTGATCTTATAATAGGACGCGTTAATTCTCTCTTGATATTACTAATCGCCACCAACCACAATCCCAATCTCTTCCTCCGTCAACCCATAAAGCCGGTAAACCAGTTGGTCTATTTGGAATTCGAGGGCTGAAATATCAGCCTGTTGATTGTCTTTTCTATGTTTGATGATTTCCTCAGTTAATTCAATCAGGGCTGATTTTGTAGAATTGTCAATATCAGGAATTGGTATCTGCTCAAAGTATTGGGGCTTGACTTCAATATATCCCCCTCTCCTGATTACACATATACTTTTCAAAAAATACCAAACGACCCTGGAATTTAAAATGGCCAACACTGAGAAGTCATCAGTAGGCAGAAATACCGCTGGGGCATTCAGATATACTCCTGAATCATCATAAGAAAACTTGTTAACATTTTGGAGGTTCGGAAAAATGATCTTTGGCTTTTCAAATAAATCGTAATAGGCACAGTTTCTTAATTCCCACCAATAATCTCCTTTATCATAGCGTTTGGCTGCTTTCTCCTCGTGAAGTTCAAGGTGCTGGAAAACTTCGGGATAGTTTTCCCGCATCTTCTTCAGCGCATCTTCTTCCGATATGTTCCCAAATTTGCGAACTGTTGATTTGCTCTCAAAGACTATCATTTTCTTGCGAGGCGGCGGCGTAATCCACTTCTTCACATCCTTTCCATCGTAAACAGCTTTTAATACATCATGGCTGCCTAAGTTTTTTTCAACCACAAATGCCTCATTTAGTGCGGTCTTTATGCCGTAAAAACATTTTCCAAAACGTTCTCTTATAGTTGGATGCCTTTGGATTTTGGTTAATATGTTTTGCTCATGGATGTTGACAAAACTCCAGGCAGGCGCGTCTAATTTTTCTTGAGCCACTTTGATTAATTCTGTTTCATCATACAGGATACCTTTATTATTGATGTGGCTGTTTTGGAATTTGAAAAACCTGAAACTGCTTTTACCGCTTGATTTCTGTGCAATAATGATAACAGGATAGGTGGTAGCTTCATCAAAAACAACCACTTCGGTTAAATCTATATATCTGTGAACACTGTAATTCTCGTTCACAAACATCCGTAATGCCTTGCCTGCTGTAGTTTTGTCAAACGTATTATTTATGAATGACAGATGTGCGTTTTCCCGTATTATTTTATGCCCCAACTCATAGAAGTAAGAAAAAATATCACCGCCCGGTGCGTACACCTTATAGTTGCTATGCAGGTGGGTTTTTAATGCTCCAAGCTCTTCATGCCTGATATACGGCGGATTCCCCATCACCACATCAAATCCAATAAAATCTCCATCTTCGTTCAGCACTTCGGGGAATTCGAAGCGCCATTCAAAAGCTTTGTGGGTATCATAAAAGCGTTTTTCGGTTTCCAATTCGGCCCGAAGTTTTTCAATCTCTGTAATTAACTTTTGTTTTTGTTCTTCAAGTTTTACGTGATCGCCTCCATAGGTTGCTTCAGGCTCCATAGCAAACAGACCGTTTTCAGGGAAGCGGTAATCGTATTCCTGTTTTAAGCGCTTGTATTTTTGAAGTTTCGGATTCCGAAGCTGAATGGTTTCTACATAGTTCAATCTGATGTTCTGGATCAGTTTTTCCAGTTCCTGCTTAACATCTTTATCAGGATTCCGTTTGTATGACTCAACCGCATTCTGATAGGAGAAAATGTTCCACTTTGCGCTTTTGGCTATTTGTTTCAGGTCGGCATCAATCGCAAAACGACTAACCAGGGAGTTTCCGCATTTGATGTTGATGTCAATATTGGGCAGGGTTTCAAGCTCAGTGGACGTTTTATAATAGGCGTTTTTCAATAGCTCAATCCACAAACGCAAACGGCAGATTTTAACCGAGTTGGGATTGATGTCCACGCCAAACAGACAGTTTTCGATAATGGTTTGCTTCTCGTGAAAAAGCGCTTCCTGCACCCGCTGACTCTCGGGGCTGCCAGGCTTGTATTCAAAAAGGCGGCCCTCTTCGTCGGTAACCACAAGTTCATCATTTGCTACCTCCACATGGTATTCTTTCAGTCGCCTGCCTTTGCGATCCTGTAAAACCCTAAGATCACTTTTTACTGCAATTATTTCGTTGAGAGCCGAAACCAGAAAATGCCCCGAACCCACGGCCGGATCGCATATTTTCAGGCTGTTCATGATTTTATTTGCCTCATTGCGGTCTTCGATTTTATCGTACAGATCATCCAGGTTTTGGCAGTTCCATGCCTTTGTTTCATTGAACTTCTGCACCACTGCCCTGCGGATGGTTTCGCGGCACATATACATGGTGATAAAGCCGGGTGTGAAGAATGAGCCGTCCTTGTAGCCGTTGATCTTCTCGAAGATCAGGCCCAGCACTGAGGCATTGATAAGGGTTTTGCTTTCTTCCTGTATTTCTTCTGATCCTTCGCTGCTGAAATCATAAGCATCCAGGAAGGCAAATAGGTATTCAAGCGTGTTGAGTTCTCCGCTTCGTTTTTTTCCAAGCCTGTCTTTAAGCACAGTATGTGCGTGAATGGATATGGCTTTGTTGTCTCTCAGGTTACTGATCATTAAGGTGTCATGCTCAAGGCCGGTGGGTTCGAACAGGGATGAATTGAGGTATGGGACTTTTTCGAAGAGCCTGCTTACGTCGGGATTTCTCTCCTCAAAATTGCGGGCCAGCACCTGGAAAAACAAGGTGTTCAGGTCGTCGTAGCTTTTGATCCTGTCTTTGTTCAGAAATGCATAAGATTTGTCGCCGTCGTGGTAATTGATCAACTGGGCTTCGAGCAGTTTCAGGAACAAAATGCGGTTGATCCAGGTAATGGAAAGCTCCAGCGCCACATTAAAAAACCTTTCATCTGATGTTTTTCCGTAATCATCCGGGTTTTTAAGACGGTTTATCTTGTTCAGGCTCTCGATCTGTATTATCGCATCTTCAAGGATGCTGCCCGAATTGCGTTCGCCTTCTTTGTTGCGTTCTATAAGTTTTTTGCCACCTTTTTTGATTTCCGTGAGGCCGATGATGTGCAGTAGTTCTCCGTAGAAGCGTTTGTCGAGGGTGTTGCTGTCGTTGGCGAAAGGAAGTTTAAGCAGGTGTTCGGGTGATAACAGCTTGAACAGAGCTATCAGTTTGTTGTCGTCGTCCTTGTTTTTATTTCGTAGCGGTTCCAGATAGTCGCGGAGGTTGAAGTAAGCGAACTCAATTTCAGCAGTGATGCTTTCAATAAATGGTTCGGCAATTTGTTTGTAGAAGAAATCGGTGCGGCTATCAGCCAGGCGCCCGTTTGCGAAATCATTGTATTGTTGCACAAAGTGCTTGTTTTGAGCAAAAAGCCTGTCGAAAAGAGTTGCATCAAAAATGAACCATTCGTAGGTATCAGTTGCGATCAGATGTTTGATTTCGAGGTTGTTTTGTAATACCCGCTCACGCATGTAATACAATACCAATTCCTGAACAGCCTTGGTATTGATTTTTTCGCAGGATGGCATTTCAGCTTTGTTGTTGGGCCTCTTTGCCTCAATGATCACACCCACATGACTTTTTGCATCCGGCCCGATATGGATAACAAGGTCGGTGCGGCCTTTGGTGTTGATGAAATGGTTTGGCTTGTACCATGTGTCTCTGAGAAACATGGAAACCAGATTTTTATGGAATTCTTCCGATTCGGTATCAACGGTTCTGTTGAGCAGGCGAATAAGGTTGGCTTTGAAATGGTCTATCTCCGCCCTGGTGGGTTTTACCTTCAGGAAGGCTTTGTTGAGGGCTTTTCTTGGTTTGAGGGGTTTCAGTATCATGAACCAGCTTGTTTTCTGCGAAGCTAAATTAGTTTATTTTTGGAAATTATTGCATCCTGGTTTTATCAGGACTAGGCCAATAACAAACATTTACCTACGTTCGCTCTGGTTATAGTAATGCAGTAGGGAAAGCGAAAACGAGCAAACCGGAATCAGGCGGGAAGGATCTTATGGATTGCTTTTAATCTTTTAATTGCTTCCTCATTTTTTGCCATACTTAAGAACCTCGCTTTAACAAAACAAATACAATGAAAATAACCCTTAAGAAAATTACCGCTTGGCTTTTAGTTTTGCCTCTTCTCATGAATGCCTGCTTCCAAACGGAGGCAAAACAGGAAGAATCTTCCGAAAAGCCTGTTGTGCAGGTGTTTTACAAAGACAAGGAAAATTCCCTGAACACGCTTGAACAGGTCAGGCCTTTCCTTGAGGAGTTCAGTAACGACTATGAAATCCAATACCTCCTCAGCACCGAAGCGGAAAACGAGGAACTGGTAAAATCTTTGGGCTTCCCTCTTGAGCACTTCCCTTTTGGCATTGCCATAAACGGTAAAACCAGCGCCCTGGTCCATGGCGACACCATCATTTTTGCCAATTTCCCCGATTTCATGCGCCAAATTGGGAAACATCCGGGAAACTGGACGCTGGAACATCTTGGAGCAGTCCTCAATAATCCCGGGATCTTACTGCCTGAAAATCCGGAAATCATAAACAGACCCGGGGGGAATTAAATCTAAGGACCAGCGCATAAGTGATTCATCCTTTTTCTGAGACAGGAGAATCTGGTAACTATTTTGTGATGTAGTGGATGCGGAGGGCAAATGACGTTAAAAAAGCCCTCCCTGGAATATGCCTTCCGGGAGGGCTTTTGGTTTTAAACAGCTATGAGAAATAATATGCAAGAAGCCGCAATTCCTGCCGGAGGATTTAGCGCAGAAAATTCCCGATCTTGAGGCCAAAGTAGATGGTTCGCGGGCGCATGGGGCCATAGATATAGCCCGGGTCGCGATCGATGCCGCTGTCAAAATCCTTCTGATAAGAATTAAAAATATTACGCACACCAGTGTAGAACTGAAGGGTTGCACCGTTAAGTTTGATATCGTATCTCGCTTTTAAGCCTGCGTCGAAAAATCCGGGTGATTCTCTCAGGATTCCTTCTTCCGGATCGTCAATCTGAGGCCCGAAATAGGGCACAAGCATTTTCCCGGTATAAATCCCCGTGGCAGAAATGCCCAGTTTTCTGTGGGCCTGCCAATCGAGAGCCAGGTAGCCGTAATCGCGTGGTGTACGAAAGAACCTGCGTTCGTCAAATTCCTGTTCTTCCTCGTACCTGCTGTCCTGAAGCGTTATCCCGGATTTCAGTGTGATGAAAGCCGATGGCGCAACATTCAGCTCCAGGTTTACACCCTGAACCCTGGCACCCTCTTCAGCGTTCACACGGGTGTATATTACCACGCCGTTTTCATCGGGGTCGCTGTATTGATTGGCAAACGGGTTGCTCAGCCTGGTGTAGAACCCTTCGATGAGCAAGCCCAGGTGAACGTTGCCGATGCGTTTGTTATAATCAAGCGAAGCCATGTAGCTGTAGCTGGTTTCCTGGATCAGATCGGGGCTGTTTACGTGCAGCACTTTTCTTGAACCGGATGTTTCGATATGCAGGTCTTCGTCGAAGATTTGCGGTGCACGATAACCCTGTGCGTAGCTTGCCCTGGCCTGCAGGTGTGGCCGGAGATCATATTTTAGTGTAAACCTGGGGCTAAATACGTTTCCGGTTTTGTCAGATCCGTCATTCTCCAGGTCTTCAACCTTATAGTGGTCAAACCGGGCGCCTGCAGAAACCGAAAGCCGGCTCCAGCGGTATTCATATTGTGCGAAAACCCCGGTTGTATTGATCATCTGGTCGGCTACCATTACATTTTCGGTATGCGGAATTTCTGCAATTTCGCCATCAACGATGATGGCTGCTTCCAGATCGGGGAATCCAAGTTTTTGGTCTTTCAGTTTTGAACCGTTGTTTTCGAACCCGGCAATGAGGTTGGCATTCCCGAACTGCAAGTTGTATTGGGCTCCGAGGGCAAAAGAGAAATCGGTGGTGTATCCGTAATCACTGAGCGATTTTTCTGCGCCGTAATATGAATCTCTTTTCAGGTTCTGACCGGAAGCAAAAACAGAAAGCAGGTCGGTTTTGCGAAAAAAATGTTCATAGGTCAGGGCGCCGGTGGTAAGGTTATGATTCACAGCTTCGGCAATATTGGCTTCATGAAGAGGGTAGCCAAACCTGTCGCCACCACGTCGGCTTTCTTTTACATTGAAGAAATCGGCGCTTATTTTACTCCTGGTGCCAAAACGATGATACAGCCGTGTTCCCACTGTGGTGTTGTTTAGGGCCGCGATTTCCGAGAAACCGTCGTTGTTGGCATCAAATGGCTCCCGATCGCGGTAGAAGCCGTAAAGGGCCATGCCCGTTTTGTTATCAGCCGATACAAGTGAAGTATTGAAGTTGAGGGAATAATCGGGGGCAGGTTCGGAGTTTTTTGTGCCCGGAGCGCCTGTTAATGCAGAGCTTATGCCGAACTCATATGAGTTCTTAATCGGGTCTTTTAAAATCAGGTTAATGGTTCCGGCAATGGCGTTGCTTCCGTATAAGGCCGAACCGCCTCCCCTGATCACTTCAACCCGTTCAATCATGTTTGATGGGATCAGTTCAAGGCCATAAACACCTGCCAGGCCACTAAAAATGGGTCTGCTGTTGATCAGGATCTGCGAGTATGGCCCTTCCATACCATTCATCCTCACTTGTGTGAACCCACAGTTCTGGCAATTGTTTTCCATCCTCAGGCCAGGGCAGAATTCCAGCCCTTCGCTGAGGGTTACCGACTGGCTGGCGGCAAACATTTTTGCAGTAATGGTATTGACTATGGTGGCGCTTCCCTGACGGTTTGTTTCGTTACGGTTGCCGGTTACCACAAAGCCTTCCAGTTCAAGAAAATCTTCTTCAAGGGCAAAGTTTAGCTCGATGGTTTTTCCGGCTTCGGTTCTTACAGTGATTTCTTCCGGTTTATATCCCAGGGCCTGTGCCCTGATGGTAAGGATGCCTTCGGGAAGATGAATCAGTTTATAATGACCGGATTCATCGGTGGTGGTTCCAATGGTAGTGGCTTTTACACTAATATTTACAAATGGAATGTGGTTTCCCTGGCTTAAAACATGGCCAACGATATTGGCATCGGTTTTTTCGCGTGAAAAAGCCTGGAAAATCATAAGAAGGCAAATGAGTGTTACGAGAGATTTTTTCATTTAATAGTTTTTCAGATTTTCAGTTTGCAAAAAAAGAGCAAAGCAAAAAAACCTGCAATCCCGTAAAGTTGGGATAATTCAGAGGCCATATCCTGATAAAAGGGGAGGGGGAATTTCAGATACAAGATTTCGGATTTCGGGTTTGCGATCCAGACTTCGGGTTCAAAGGCGTAAATACAATTGAAAGCAACTGATTAAGTGATGCTTAAACATGCAAAAAAGCCTGCAAGCTAAAAATCTGAAATCGGATATTAAACGGGGTTGGTATCAAGCGGGACGATTTTCTTGGAGATGGCATAAATGGTGAGGCCGGGCAAACTTTTGATCCCTGTTTTCTCCACGATATTTTTTCGGTGGCTGATCACTGTGTGTATGCTGATATTCAGATTGTCGGCGATTTCTTTGTTTGATAAGCCATTCACCATTTGTACCAGCACTTTTTTCTCGCGTTCGGTAAGCTGGCCTGGTTTTCCGCATTTGTCAATGTCGGGTGGTTTGCTCAATAACTTTTGCATCTTTCGTGCGATTATCTCAGCAGGATCAGTAATAAAAAGGGTTTCATCAAACCTGCTCAGCAGTTTGTTGTCAAAGTATGAGTAAACCAGCGACAACCAGAAAACCCCTTCCATGCTTCGTTTCATTTTTTGAAAGTGTGGCATATTGTTTTGCAGCACAACCGGATTCAGTATAATAACACTGATCTCTTTTCTGTCCGATTGCATCTGCAACTCATCCAGGTCTTTCATCCTGAAAAGGTAGTAGTGTCTTTCCGATTTCATCAGCAGGTTGCTGAGTCCCTCAAAAATGATGTCGGAAGGCTCAATTACCGCGATATTCATCCTGAGTTTATCCATGCAGCCTTGAATTTTCTATTCTGTCAATAATGGGCAACAATACCTTTTCTTCAACAATCACATGTATATTCAGGTCAAATTCAAGTTCAAAGAGGCTGAACAGGAATTTTCTACGGTTCGATAAATCGTTTTCGAGGGTAATGTGCTTGAGCAGGAGGTTTTTGAGGTCGGCAAGTTTGGTTTCGATATCAGTATGGTGCTCACGGTAATCGTTTGCACAATAGTTGTTTGCCTTGGCAGCATGCCTGTTTCCAATAAGGCTTTTAAAATGTGGGAAAGCCACTTCATCTTCATAATTGAGATGTTCGAGTACTTCTTCGAAATAGTTTGCAAAAAACTCTTCAATCAGCCTGATGTCCTTGCTGTCATGCCTGCTCTGAAGTTTTTTTATCAGTTCCCTGATTTCAGGGTATTTGTCGTTTTTATAATAGTGGTGGCTGTTTTTCAGGAAACGGAGTATCAGCCCGACGTCTTCAACGGAATCAAGGGCTTCCTCGTCGGGATAGAAGCCATTATAAATGTTGGCGAGCAGTAGAAACTCCGGCGTGCCGATGTTGTTTTCACTACAGATCTGGTTTACGGTTTTGTCATCAACGATAAAATCAATTTCGAGGTGCTCAAGCAATAACAACAAAAGCGGGTTTTCGCTTATCAGATCCAGCATTTTTGCGCCTGGCCTGATGAATGTTTTATGGGTCTGGTACATATTTTTGTGGGTTTCCGGTTAATTGGAATCCTGCAAAAATACGAAATCCGGAAGACCCGGATTTCGCTGAAAACCAATTTTCAATATAACTAACACTAAATCAGATGCCTGACCGAATGGGTAGTTTTCAATCCGGAATGGATGAGTGGGCTTTAAAACTTCAGTTTACCGGCAATTTCAAGAAGTTCGTCTTTTGTTCTGGATGGGATCGCCAGGTAAATGATGTACATTTCATGCCTGTTATATTCTTCCATTAAGGCTGTGCCTGTTTCGTCTTCCACAGCGCCATAATAATACTTCCTGCCATTTCGGGTAAACGATTCAAAACCATCAAAATCTTCATGGCCGGCAGTGTTCCTGCTGGAAGTGGCGATAATGCTCAGCGTTTCTCCGCCGCTAAGGTAGGAGGCAATGTGCTGTCCTTTGCTGCTTACTATCATTAGAGATTTAAATCCTTTGTGGTTCAGGCTGTTTGCCACATCCCTGAACTTATTGAATGGATAATTAACAGGCACGATCTCTTCGTCATCGTCTTCATCCATCCATTCTTCATATCCGTTGCCGTAATACAGGCTTTGCACTTCATCCATATTCTCATATTTGAATCCGGCCGGCGGTTCGAAACGCGAAGCGGGCACCCTGATATTTTTATCGAATTTGACAGCGGTTTCTTTTATTGTGATGCCCATAAGCTTCGCCTCAGTTTTCAGGGCTACACCATTATGAATCCATGATTTTGCACCCATCACTTCCACAATCTCGCATTCGTGTCCCAGCACATTTTCTTTTCCCACGATCCTGCCGCCAAACGCATCCAGGATCTCTTTTTCCATTTGCCTGCGTTCAGCTTCGCTGAGGTTTTCATAATTGTATTCGCCAAGCCATGAAGGAACGGATCCGGTTTGCCCTGTTTTTTCGAGCAGGTTGGCCGTCCAGTATTTGTTTCCGTCAACAATTGTAATGGTGTGGGTTTTTGTTTCGCTTTGTATGCTCAGCATCCTGGTTACATTGAGCGAGTTTTCTTCGGTGCGGCTTTTGGCGCCGAAGTCATCCCACCAGATTGATTTTGTACCGGTGGTGTTTCCGCTTAATTCGTATTCAACATACCCTGATTTGACTGCAAAACGTTGGGCTTTGTTCTGGGCGGCAGCTGCGGTGATAATGAGTGACAGTGTGAGAAATAAGATTGTTTTTTTCATAATCATTGTTTTAAGTAGGAGATCCGTTTTCTACAAAAATATTCTAGTCAGATAAGCTGGGTGTTTTTTTGGTATATTGCACAGTCGAACAATCTGAAAGTGCCAGAAAGCCTGTTGCGGGAGCATTAGACCGGTAATTTATTGCTGAGCTTTTCAATAATTGCATAAGTTTGGTTGTTTGCAGGCTTAGCAGGCAGAGCCAACCATAAGACAATTGAAGATAGTCTGGCAAACATGTGAGGTACATATGACGGGGTGTAAAAGCAAAGTGCAAAAATAAGTTTTTCGGCCTTACATATGAGGAAATGATTCACACAACAATGGGTTCAACCTGGAAACGCTTTTAAGGCATTTCGGGCTGAACCCATTTTGCATCCCCTCAGGGAGGTATGATAAAAATAAATGGCGTTTTAACCGGTTTATTGAAGATCAAACCGGTCGGCATTCATTACTTTTACCCAGGCTTTTACAAAGTCTTTCACAAATTTTTCCTTGTTGTCGTCCTGAGCATACAGTTCAGCATATGCCCGCAACACAGAGTTTGAGCCAAACACCAGGTCAACCCGGGTTGCTGTCCACTTCGTCTGATTTGTTTTTCTGTCAACAACATGATATAGGTTTTCTGAAACCGGCTTCCAGGTGTAACTCATGTCAGTAAGGTTCACAAAGAAATCGTTTGTGAGCACCCCTTCCTTGCCGGTAAATACGCCATGTTTTGTACCACCATGGTTTGTTCCCAATACACGCATGCCTCCAATCAGAACTGTCATTTCAGGAGCGGTTAAGCCCATAAGCTGTGTTCTGTCAAGCATGAGTTCTTCGGGCTTTACGGCATAATCTTTTTTTACCCAGTTTCTGAAAGCATCGTGAATGGGTTCAAGCACGTCGAATGATTCGGCATCGGTCATTTCGGCTGTGGCATCACCCCTTCCCGGGCTGAAGGGCACCTTAATACTTACACCGGCCAGCTGTGCGGCTTTTTCAACAGCAGCAGTACCTCCCAAAACGATCAGGTCGGCAATGCTGACTTTTTTCTCAAGGTCTTGCTGAATTTCTTCCAGTTTTGCCAGCACCTTTTGCAGCCTCTCAGGTTCATTGCCTGCCCAGTCTTTTTGAGGAGTAAGGCGGATTCTTGCACCATTTGCGCCACCGCGATAGTCAGAACACCTGAAGGTTCTTGCGCTGTCCCAGGCTGTATTGATGAGTTCGGTTTGTGACAGGCCGCTGTTCAATAATTTCTTTTTCAGGTCTTCAATTTCTGCTTCTGATAAAATGTAATCAACCGCCGGAACGGGATCCTGCCAGATGAGGTCTTCTTTGGGTACATCGGCGCCCAGGTAACGGCTCCTGGGGCCTAAGTCGCGGTGGGTGAGTTTGAACCATGCGCGGGCAAAAACCTCTTCAAAATAGGCCGGGTCTTTATAAAAGCGCTCGGAAATTTTGCGGTACCCCGGATCCATCTTTAAAGCCATATCAGCATCGGTCATCATGGGATTTCTGCGAACTCCGGGTACATGCGCATCAAAAGGTTTGTCTTCCTCTTTAATATTAATGGGTTCCCACTGCCAGGCCCCGGCAGGACTTTTTTTCAATTCCCATTCGTAGTTGAGCAAAAGATGGAAGTAGGTATGATTCCATCTGTCGGGCTTGCTCGACCATGCGCCTTCGAGCCCACTGGAAACGGTATCTTCAGAATGGCCTTTGCCTTTGGGGTTTTTCCAACCAAAGCCCTGCTCTTCAAGGTCTGCTTCTTCCGGTTTTGGGCCCAAAATCGAAGCGTCGCCATGTCCGTGGGCTTTGCCAACAGTATGGCCTCCGGCGGTTAATGCAACGGTTTCTTCGTCGTTCATAGCCATCCGTTTAAAGGTAGTACGCACATCCTTTGCTGTTCTCAGCGGATCGGGGTTGCCATCCACGCCCTCAGGGTTCACATAAATCAAACCCATTTGCACGGCCGCCAGGGGATTCTCAAGCGACTCGCGGTTCTGATCATCTGAATAGCGTGATTTTGTGGGTTCGAGCCATTCTTTCTCCGCGCCCCAGAAGATATCCTTTTCGGGATGCCAGATGTCTTCGCGTCCACCACCAAAACCAAAAGTTTTAAAGCCCATGGACTCGTAGGCCATATTTCCGGCAAGGATAAACAAATCGGCCCAGGATAATTTGTTGCCATATTTTTTCTTGATGGGCCATAATAGCCTGCGGGCCTTATCCAGATTAACATTATCAGGCCAGCTGTTGAGCGGGGCAAAGCGTTGATTGCCGGTATTGCTTCCACCACGGCCATCGGCAACGCGGTAGGTACCGGCACTGTGCCATGCCATGCGGATCATAAAGCCACCATAGTGTCCCCAGTCAGCAGGCCACCAGTCCTGACTGTCAGTCATTAACTTTTTGAGGTCTTCTTTTACAGCTTCCAGATCGAGTTTTTTGAACTCTTCCCGGTAATTGAACTCCTCTCCAAGTGGATTTGTCTTTTTGTCATGCTGATGCAAAATGTCGAGGTTAAGTGCATTTGGCCACCAGCTCATCACGGAACTTTTTGTATCCGTGTTTGCCCCGTGCATTACCGGGCATTTGCCTTGTTTTGAATTTTCCATATGTTTAGTATTTAGGTTGTTTTAAATTCACCCGTGATTTGAAGATTAATGTCTTTTATTGAAAAACCCTTTATTTTATTTGTTTCAAAATACTGGTTTATGATTTGGTCTAAACCCGTGTCTTCGTAGTCCTCAATGCGCTCTGTTTCGCGGCAGTATAAGTGATGATGGTGGTGCAAAACGGCGTCGTAACGCATGACATCCTTTTCTGTTTTAACTTTTTTCAGCAGATTATGTTCAACAAATGAGTCAAGCACCTTATAAACAGTGCCTACAGAAATGTTTGGATGGTTTTTATTGATGTAATCAATAATGTTTTCAGCGGTTGGATGATTGTTGAGTTTCACCACCGCTTCATAGATTGCTATACGTTGGGGGGTGATTTTTAGTCCCTTGAGCTTTAATTGTTCGCGAAAGTTTTCGGTCGTCATACTTTTTAAACAGTAATTACTCCGCAAAGATAATTATTCCTATTTAGAAATAAATCTATTTAAGCGCTTTTTTCAAAATTTTGTTGCTTAGCTGCCTTTCATGCCTGCAATGGCACTTCAGGAGTTATTATAAAACCAATTTCCCCGGTGAAACAGTTCGTTCCTCCTATTTTTCGGGGTAATCCAATTAACCAATTGACCTATCTACCAATTAACCACTCAACCAATTAACCACTCAACCAATTGACCACTCAACCACTCATCACCCCATTAATCCATCACTCCACTACTTCAACAGAATTTCTATTATTGCCCTTTCAATGATCTCATCAGTTGTCAGGTCGCTCCAGTCGAATTGAGCAGGGATATCAGGTGGCACGCCGTTTTCAGCATAATTGTTGCCATTGAGGTCGAGAAGCTGGGAAACGCTGAAGCGATAAGTCCAGCCATTGGGCAGTTGCCCACCGTTGGGCAGCCCTCCTCCACCTCCGGTGGTATCGCCTATGAGTTTAATGTTTGGAAAAGCCTTGGTGAGCATGGCGAAAAAGCTGGTTGCACTGTAAGAGTATCTGTCAATCAGCACCATTACGGGATTGCTGTAGTTGGAGGCTTCATTCCGGTTAATATAAAACGGTTCTTGCGGCCCAAAATCATTTCTGCCAGGGCCGTTTCTGGTTTTGGAATATGCTGCCAGGATACGCTCCTGTGCAAACTTTTCAAGGATCACAGGAATATTAAACAAATCGCCACCACCATTCGCCCTTAAATCGAGAATAAGGCCTTTGGTGTTTTGGTAACGGTTGAGAATATGGCCCAGGGCATCGTTGTCAACGGCATCCATGAAACTAGCGTATCGAATGTAACCTATTTCATCGTTCATTAAAAAATCATGAATAAAAGCCCCTGTACGCCTGCCGTTTGGGACATAAAACTCCTCAACCGTGCGCTGGTGGTAGTTCTGCGGATGTTGCAGGCGCAGGTTATAACGCGAAACATTAAACGGGGAAATCAGGTTCACATGGTCGTCACGCAGCTCATTGAGCATCTCAGCCAGCAAATCAAAGAGCTGTTCTTCAGTCATATAATGCCTGGCCCTTTTCTCAAATTCTGCTTTTATCTGATCCCAGTCAATTTTTTTCAGCTCAAAATAACTGTACTTCTTGTCAACTTCGTTCCAGAGGTATTCAAAGTTCTCCAAGGGATCGGAACTGGCATGGTCTTTCTCGAAGAGGACCTTTTCGCAGGAAGCGAACACAATGATTATGATTGTTATGCAGAAGGTTCTCATAATTACTTGAATTTTATTGTTACTGGTGATGGGCGTTTATGGTTGATGATCAGCGTGTACTGAAGTCGGTGTGATGCCATCTGAAAAGCTTCAAACTTTCCGGGGGCATGAACAGCATCCCAGTGATAAGCGAGTTTGCGGCCATTGCCGTTTGGCCAGTACCTGCTGAGCTCAATTCTGGCGCTCAGCCTCCATCCGTTCAGCGACCATGTGTATGGATTGTTTACCCAGGTTACAGGGTTGGTCTGTACCCCGTCAACCTCTGATACATAAACATATGCATAGCCTGGTCTGCGGTTGAGGTTCAGTAATCCCACATTGGCCTGAAAGGACAACTCCCTGTCAACAGGCTGAAAAATAAGATCCAGGAACGGAAGCAGTTTATGGGTTTTTGGCCGGGTTCGGGAAATATCAAAACTTAATTTCCCGGCTGCCATCAGATTGGCGAAAGACTCGAGGCCTGAGCCGGCATTCATCAGGTTTTGGTTCACCCTCAGGTTTTGGGTAAACAGCATGGCCCCACCAAGTTCTAAACTAATTCTTTCCGTGCCAGCACTTCTGATATCACGCAGGCAATGGTAGTAGGCATTTATGCAGAAAAGGCTTGCGTAGCTGTAGGTCTGAAAGTATTTACTTGCCGGTGCGTTTGCAGCAAACATATTGATGTTGGTTTCTAACTCTACAAGGTGTGCCCAAATTCCTTTTTCGTAGGCAAAGGCTGCGCTTACAGAGAGGCCGGTGCCGTTGTAGTAGAGTGGAGAAGTGGCAAAATCCCTGTAAACAGGGTTGTTCAGGCCTGACGACAGCATCAGGTATTTCGCTGAATTCTCTGTTGTTTTGTCATCATCATGTTGCGGATACAGCGGTGCGCTCGCTGATATAAGCAACATAATAAACAGGATTGATTTGATTTTCATTGTATTTAGAATATTTGAGGTTATTAAGTTTTTGTGACAATGTGAATGCTATCTTTTCATGGCTTCTGATTTCAGATGCGGAGGCATTTTTTCAATGGCATATCGAAGCGCTGTTCGTGGCATAATGGCTTTGTATTTAATCACATAATCAAATATATCTGCCTGGTGTGCTTCGCTTGCTGCTTTCAGCATCCATCCGTATCCTTTTTGAACCAGATCATCTTTGTCGAGCAACAAAGAGTCTGCTATTTCAAGAATATCGCCCAGGAATTTCCCTTTGCGTGCGGGAATGATCAATGTTACCGCCGATGCACGGCGCACCCATCTGTTTTCTGATTTTGCAAACTCTTTTAAGCCGGTAATTTTTTCAGGAAACATTTCAATCAATTCTCCAAAGGAGTGATTGCAAAGGGTGTCGCATGAAGCCCAGTTGGTCACATATTGGTTAATCCATTTTTCGAATACTATAAAGTCTTGTGGTTCATATTGTTCGCGAATATAATATGACCAATTGCATGCAATAAATGACTCCTCAATATAATCCGATTGCCATAGATTTTCGCATAGTTCAAAAATTTCCTGCTTTGGTCTGGAAGCAATTAGCGGGAAAAAGGCTTCGCTTAGTTTGCGGACAACAGGAACCTTAACGCCATAAAACTTGATTGTTTCCTTAAAAAAATGCTGGCTGGTATTCAGGGTTTTCTCGTCAATATTACTTTCAAGCTCTTCCCTGATTTTTATAATGATATTTTCCATAAGCAACGAAAAAAGGTAAACAAACTTAAGCAACAGGCTCTGGACAAGCCAATAGCGGGCTGCCTGCAGATTTATTCATTTTTTTTAGTCAATTCATTTTAAGTGCGCAATATCTTCTCCATTTTTCGTCCTTTTGCCAGTTCATCCACCAGCTTGTCAAGATATCTTACCTGTTGGGTTAAGGGATTTTGAATTTCTTCAATACGATAACCACAAATGACTCCTGTAATGAGGTGGGCGTTAGGGTGTAATGCAGCACTTTGAAAAAATGTCTTAAAAGTCACATTTTCATCAATCAATGTCTGTAGTTTATTCTCATCAAATCCGGTAAGCCATTCTATTACCTGATGAAGTTCGGCTTTTGTCCTGCCTTTTGACTCAACTTTTGTGAGATAATGCGGATATACCGAAGCAAATGTCATTTTTGCCATTTGTTCGTCGTGTTTGCTCGTATCTTTCATGATTTATTGTTTAATGTTAACACCTCAGATTAATTTGTTTTTTAGTATGTTTGGCTCATTTTAAAAGCCGGCCTGAATAACACAGAAATCTTTATGATTTCAATAAATGGTAAGACCGATCTTTCGGGTTGACCTGAATAATGACTCATCTATAGATTATTATTAAACCCTACGACAAAACTATAGCAAACCCGGGCTCATAAAACCAGAACCATCTATGGATGACTTTTTTGTAAATCGGTTAGTATTTAATTGTACTTCTTTTGTAAACTGTTGCTGAGGGTCAAAACTACAAATTTATCCGTGACGATGGCTTAACTATTGGCTACTTTCCTTTACAGGAATTCAGTTCTTCTGGCTGCGCGGAACTCCCCAAATGAACAATTCCATACCTTTGCAAAAAAACCGCCATGACCCGTTTAAGTGTAAACATCAATAAAATAGCCACTTTGCGCAATGCGCGGGGTGGCAATATTCCGGATGTGATTGCGGCCGCAATCAATATCGAGCGTTTTGGTGCAGAAGGCATCACTGTGCATCCACGGCCTGATGAACGCCACATCCGCCGCAGCGATGTATACGAACTGAAAAAAGTGGTAAGCACCGAGTTTAACATAGAGGGCTACCCTTCGGATGATTTTATTAAGATGGTGCTTGAAGTGAAACCCCATCAGGTAACACTGGTTCCCGACCCGCCTGATGCGCTTACATCCAACGCCGGCTGGGATACCATTAAGCATGAATTCTTTCTTACAGATGTGGTAAAAAGATTTCATGAAGCAGGAATCCGGACCTCACTCTTTATTGAAACCGATAGGGAAATGATTTACCGTGCTGCAAAAACCGGTACCGACCGTGTGGAACTGTACACCGAACCATATGCTGCAAACTATTCGAAGAACAGGGAAGTTGCCATCAAACCATTTGTGCAAGCTGCAGAGGCCGCTGCCGAAGCAGGTTTGGGGTTGAATGCGGGCCACGATCTGAATCTGGATAATCTTCGTTATTTTAAGGATAACATACCCGGTTTACTGGAGGTTTCCATTGGCCATGCCCTTATCTCCGACGCTCTTTACATTGGGTTGGAAAATACGGTGCAGATGTATCTGGAGAGGTTGAGGTATTAATGTGATGCAGTCCCGATAGCTATCGGGATGCTGTGATGCTGTGATTCAGTGATGCTGTGATATTGTGATGCAGTGTTACAGTAATACAGTAGTTTATAAAGTTAATAGGTTTAGGCGTTTAGAAGTTTAGGGTTTTATTTTTTCAGTAACCCGTCCGACCGGGGTCATCCGGGCGGGCTGCAAACTGCGTATTGCCAATTATTTTAAAGTTTGGATTTGTTTTGGTTTTTCTTTTATTGAACCAGTCATACTTTAAGTGTATGCATGCTAATGTTATTAATCGCAAATAAAAAATCTATACGCGCAAACAGAAGACTGATTACCGAGCACTCTGAAATAATACTGCATCACTGCACCACAAAAATTCAATTAAAAGTATAATCCTGACAACCAATGAAATTATTTTACAGATCATATGGCTCCGGCGAACCGGTCATTATTCTTCACGGCTTATTTGGTATATCCGACAATTGGATAACCCATGCGAAAAGGCTTGCCGAAAAATACCAGGTGTTTGTGCCCGATCTCCGCAACCATGGTCAGTCTCCCCACAGTTCAACATTTAATTACTACTCCATGGTAGACGATCTCAGGGAATTCATGAAAGACCACAAGCTTGAAAAAGCCATGATCATCGGGCATAGCATGGGCGGCAAGGTAGCCATGAATTTTGCCCTGGAACATCCCTATATGGTTCAAAAACTAGTGGTGGTTGACATCAGCCCGCGAGCCTACAATACACGCAGTGTGCATGAAGACATCATCGCTGCCATGCAGTCGGTGAATTTTGATGAAGTAGATTACCGCGAGGATGTGGAGGAGAGGCTAAAGGTTCACGTTAAGGATCAACGAATCAGATGGTTTATTCTTAAAAACCTGCATCGTATGAACCGTGGTCGCCTGGCCTGGCGGATCAACATCAATGATATTGCAGAAAACATGGAAAACATTGCCACCGGAATGGTATATGAGGGAGCTTTTCCCGGTCCTGTCATGTTTGTACGTGGTTCGGAATCAGATTATATTACAGAAGCAGATGAAGAACTCATCATGAATTACTTTCCCAATGCTGCCATCCAAACCATCGAAGGCGCCGGTCACTGGGTACATGCCGATGCACCTGATGAACTTTGCAATCTGTTAAGCAGCTTTTTTGGGAAAGAGTGTAAGCTTTAATGCTCAACGCGATAGCATCGCTCACAGCGATTCTATCGTTACGTTTGAATGAAATCTATATTGCCGATACCATCGCTTGAAGCGATAGCATCGGAACGCTTGTTCAACGATAGTATCGCTCAACGCGATCCTATCGTTACATTTGAATAACATCTATATTTAACCGATACCATCGCTTGAAGCGATAGCATCGGAACGCTTGTTCAACGATAGCATCGCTCAACGCGATCCTATCGTTACATTTGAATAACATCTATATTTAACCGATACCATCGCTTGAAGCGATAGCATCGGAACGCTTGTTCAACGATAGCATCGCTCACAGCCATCCTATCGTTACATTTAAATGAAATCAATATTGCCGATACCATCGCTTGAAGCGATAGCATCGGAAGCCATACCTTACTATCACTAAGCAATGAAATCCCCTTTCACCTGCTTTCGGCATCGTACTTCTTATGCTGATATTCCGCAGCCGATAAAAGAATATAGAACAAAATTACAAACGGAGCCGCCGAAAAGCCCGTCATCAAGGCCATAATCAGCGTGGCTAACAGAAAAATATATTTATAACTGTTAGGTTTCCAATGCAGTGACTTGAACTTCAAACCCATCAAAGGCAGGTTTGAAACCAGCAGAAAGCTGAGGAGCAAAGTCATGACAAGCAAAACATAATAGTTTCCGGCAAGTGGGCTCATCAAGGCATAAAAACCCCCTTTGTTGGCAGCATTCAGGTAGATAAAAGGCAAGGAGCATATAAACAACGCATTGGCCGGAGTGGGCAACCCGCGGAAAGAATCATTCTGTGTTTCGTCAATATTGAATTTTGCCAGCCGTAATGCAGAGAAAATGACAATGAAAAAAGCCGGTAAAGCAGCTATATTGACAAAAGCGTTGACAGAACCTCCGGATGCATTCACCAGCAAAGCATACATGATACATGCTGGCGCAACCCCAAAAGAAACCACATCGGCCAGGGAATCAAGCTGTTTGCCCAGCTCGCTGCGGGCATTCAGCAAGCGGGCAGCAGTCCCGTCAAGAAAATCAAAGCCGGATCCCAGTATGATCATCCAGGAGGCCTGGGTGTAGGCCCCGTTGAAAACCAGCACAATGGCTATGCAACCGCAAAACAGGTTGAGCAGTGTAAGTATGTTGGGTATGCTTTTTCTCATGATGCAATGAATTATTTCTCATACAAAACTATAATATTCTTGTAGATGCGGCAATAAGACAAAAAATAATGCGTTAAAATATTTATCAGCGCATGTTCATATTAAACGAACCCCATCTTTAATATCGCTCAAATTTTACACATTAATTAAAGTCTTTTCTTTAGCGCTTAGCTGAGCATATTTCATGTTATTTACTAAATCCATCATTATGAACAAACTCTTTTTAATGGCGATTGCCATTTTTATTTCAATTGGGGTTCATTCACAGAACAACCATGAGTCAATGCTTGCCACTGGTGACTGGTACAAAATTAATGTTTTGGAACAAGGCATTCACAAAATCACTTACCAGCACCTGGAAGCTTTGGGTATCAGTATGCAAAACATCATTCCGGCCAACATACAAATGTTTGGCAATGGCGGAAAAATGTTGCCTCTTACAGCTTCTGCTCCGGCAGAAACTGATTTCGAAGAAATTGCGATCTACGTTCATGGCCAGAACAACAGCTTTTTTGGTCCGGACGACTACATTCTTTTCTACGGCGAGAACACCACAGCAGTAATTTATGATGAAAACAGCGGCAGAGTGAAACATCAGTTGAATTACTATGCTGACACTTCCTATTATTTTCTAACTTTCGGTTCCGAACCCGGAAGACGTATCGTAACAATTCCTCAACCGTTCGCTGATTCAACGCACACCATTACATCGTTTCCCGACTATGTGTTTCATGAACAGCAACTTGTAAACCTGTTGCACATGGGGCGCGAGTGGCTGGGCGAGGAATTCAACGATCAAACGCCCAAGAACTTTGTTTTCAACATTCCGAAAATGCTGCCAGGTTCCCACGCCACCATCCATTGGGAAATGGCAGCTTATTCTCCGGAAATAACATCCTTTAAACTAATGCTCAATGGAAATCTCATAGACTCCATGTTGCTTGCTTCATCAATATCACCTTATACTGCTGCAAGAAGCGCAGCCAGAATAATTGAAGTGCAACCTCCTGGAAACGAGCTTACATTATCCCTCCATTATGATATTAACGACCCGGACTCCAAAGGCTGGCTCAACCGCCTGGGCATTAATTTTATGAGTGAACTCAAAGCCGCTAACAATCAATTTCAGTTTCGCGATCCCTATTCTGTTGGTCCGGGAAATATTGGATACTTTATCATTGCAAACGCAAGCGAACATCATAAAGTCTGGGACATCAGCAATCATCAGTTTGTTGCAGAAATTGAAAGCAATTATATGCCTGCAAACCAAACCATTGAGTTCAGGCTTCCGGTTGAGGAATTGCGTGAATTCATCGTATTCAACCAGGCGCAGTTGATCGAACCTGTCGGAATAGTAACCGTTGAGAACCAGAATATTCGCGGAATGCAGGCCGCTGAAATGCTTATCATATACCATCCTGAGTTTACTGCCGAGGTCATGGACCTGGTAAGCTTTCACGAAACCTATACAGAAATTTTAGTAAACCCCATTGATGTCACAAAAATATTCAACGAATTTTCTTCGGGTAGACAGGATGTGGCTGCAATCCGTGATATGATACGGCATTTCTATGATATTGGTTCATCAAAAAACCAGGGTCTGCAATATGTGCTCATGTTTGGTATGGGTTCATACGACTACAAAAACATTCATGGCAATGCCGGCAATATGCTTCATGTTTTTCAATCGCTCAACTCTTTTGACCAATTGCAAGCTTATGCCTCAGATGATTTCTTTGCTCTGCTCGAAGATGGAAAGGGCAACTGGGATGCCGGCAATACTGTTGAAATTCTTGATGTAGCCATTGGAAGGATACCTGCCAAAACTATCACTGAAGCTAGGTGGGTTGTTGATAAAATCATAAGCTATGGTTCGAACCCCGGCCGGTTTGGCCCGTGGCGCACAAGTTACACTTTTGTGGCCGACGACGGGGATATGTCGCTGCACATGAAAATGGCCGACAGTTTATCAGCGGTACTTGAATCCCATAATCCTATTTTTAATCAGTCCAAAATCTACCTTGATGAATATGAACTGCAGCAAACTGCCAGCGGCCCTGTTTATCCCGATGTTAATGCTGCAATTGTTGAAACCATTAATCAAGGTACTTCATTCTTTAATTATGTCGGGCACGCAACAGTAGAAGGATTGGCGCTTGAAAAAGTACTGACGCTTGAAGATATTGAGTTAATGCACAATCCTGATCGCCTGACAACAATGATTGTAATGGGCTGTAGTTTTGTGAATATTTCCGATCCCCTGCTCGTTTCGGTTGGAAATACAATGCTACTAAATGAGGAAAGCGGGGCTATCAGTATCATTGCTCCAAGTGTAGAAGTCTTTTCCAGCCCGAATTTTCAATTCAATAAAGCATTGTTTACCATGTTTGAGCAGGCGGAAGGGCCGCAAACTTTCGGGGAATTGGTTCGCAGCACAAAAAACGAAACTTTGAACATACAAAACCGCCGGTATTCACTGCTTGGCGATCCGGCTCAGGCATTAAGCCTGCCCTTGAACCGTATAACGGTTGATTCTTTAAATGGAATGGCTATCGGAAGTTTCAACGATACGCTTTATCCTTCGCAGCAGGTGCTTCTAAAAGGTGCGGTAAGCGACAGGCTCGGAGTGCCCCTGCTTGATTTTAATGGACATATAAAACTCACCGTTTTTGACCGTGCCTATACCGATACCACACGTGGCAATCAGAATCCTCCTTTTGTGATGAGTAAGCGCGATATTATCCTGCTGACTGCTGAAGGCCTTGTGCAAAACGGGTTGTATGAATTACTGTTTCATCTGCCGTCAGACCTGAGCCAGGATTACGACAGCCTGAAATTCAGTCTTTATGCTTATTCCGGCACTGCCGATGCAGCCGGGTTTGCATATCTGATGGCAGGAGGAAGTCCGTCAGGAATTCATGACAGAGATTTAACCCATGAACTTGTCAGGATATATCCCACCATTACCAAAGGAATAGTAAACATTGAGTTTGAATCTGCCAATCATGGTTTCCAGGAACTTAGCATAATCAATATGGCTGGAAATGAAATAAAACGCCTTCTGATTGAAAGCCAAAAACATACTCAAACTGATTTATCGGCTTTCCCGCCCGGGATTTACATCATGGTTATTCATGGACAAAATATACCGGTTCACCGGAAGATTATTCTTAACTAGCAAGCCATAGGGAATGGTTGCCTTGACTTGAATTTACGGCAACTTTCAGCAAACAATAAGCCGGTTTTTGCGCAATGTAATGACCGGCTTTTTAAATCGTATAAACCACGATTGTATTATGTATTTGATCTGAATAAAAATAATAATATAATGCGCTGTTTTATAAAGGCATAGTAGCAAATCCAAAACGATTTGTTTTTATCCTGCAAACGCTTCTATAAAGTGTGTTATGTATATTTTTGCATATAAATCTCCTGGCCGGTAATCAGGGTCGGAATGAAAGAATTGTTACCTTTATCGCTTCATACAATCATTGGTTATGCAAAACTTACGAACCATTATTACTTTCATGCTTGCAGTGGTAGCTCCGCTGGTGATCATAACAGTTGTTTTGCGCGAGGCTTCAACAGAAAACACCATTCTGGAAGCATTGCGCGAGGAATACTCCAGGGTTCATCAGTCCGGGGTGGATCATGGCAAGCATGAAATTCTGCAGCAGGATTTTACAAACCCGCATCTGATCACAGCGGCTTGCTTATCATGCCACACCGAGCGCGGCAAGGAAGTATTGGGCAATGCTCACTGGAACTGGGAGCGTGAAGCCTTTATACCGGGCAAAGGCGTTACCTATTTAGGTAAAAAATCCCTGATCAACAATTTTTGTACAGGTATTGCTTCAAACGAAGGCACCTGTAACCGCTGCCACATTGGTTACGGATGGAAAGATAAATCATTCGATTTTACCAATGAATACAACATTGACTGCCTGGTTTGCCATGATAATACAGGTACTTATGAAAAAGCGCGCGGAGGAGCAGGTTATCCGGTCATGGGCCCGGCTGGCCCTGATTTCAGGAAAATTGTAGCCAATGTAGGCAGGCCTACACGAACCAATTGCGGTTATTGTCACTTTCATGGCGGCGGCGGCAACAACGTTAAACATGGCGACCTGGAAATGGCCCTTCTCACTGCCGACAGAACCATTGATGTGCACATGGGTGTGGATGGGATGAACCTGCAATGTGTGGACTGCCACCCGGCTGAGAACCATCAGATGCTGGGAAGATATTACGGCGTTTCTTCCTCGAACACCCAACGCGCTACCTGCGAGCAATGCCACACTTCTGTTCCACACACCATTAACAAACTGAACGAACATACTGTAAAAGTGGCTTGCCAAACATGTCATATTCCGGTTTATGCAAAGGTAAATGCCACCAAGATGTCATGGGATTGGTCAACTGCCACTCGAAGGAAAGAAGGTTTGCCATATCAGGAACTCGACTCACTTGGCAACGAGCTTTTTACTTCAATCAAAGGTGATTTCACATGGCAGCGCATGGTAAAGCCTGAATACGTCTGGCATAACGGCACAGCCGATCATCATCTTTGCATGGAGAAAATTGACCTGAATGATCTTCCATTGAGGATCAATACACTTTTTGGCGAATACCGCGACCGTGGCAGTAAGATTTATCCAACCAAAGTGCACAGAGGGAATCAACCCTACGATACCGAGTACCTGACTATTATTCAGCCAAAACTGTGGGATGCCGAGCCCGGAAAAGGCGCTTTATGGATTGATCTCAATTGGGAGGAAGCATTGATCAGGGGAATGGAGTATGCTGATCTGCCTTATAGCGGCAAGCATGATTTCATCCCTACTGAAATGTTCCTTCCTGTGAACCATATGGTATCGCTGGCATCAGAGGCTTTGGATTGCAAGGATTGCCATACACGGGAAAACGGCAGGCTTGCCAATCTCACTGATTTCTATATGCCCGGCCGCGATTACAATGCCGGAATTGACACCTTCGGGCAATTGCTGATCCTTCTTTCACTGTTGGGAGTGATTATGCATGGATCAGTAAGATTTATTATCCACAGGAAGGCCAAAGTAAACCCAAACACCTGAACACCTGAGCACCTGAACACATAAACACTGCATCACTGCACCACCGCAACACAATCAAAATGGAAAACACAAAGAAAGTTTACGTTTACAAAGGCTTCGAGCGTTTCTGGCACTGGACGCAGGCCTTCCTGATCATGTTCCTGGCCCTTACAGGTTTTGAGATACACAGCAGCTATTCGCTGTTTGGGTTTGATGTGGCAGTTGACCTGCACAACAAAGCTGCCTGGGCTTTCATTGTACTGATTGTTTTTGCCATTTTCTGGCATATAACAACAGGCGAGTGGAAACAATATCTGCCTACAACGCAAAATTTGAGGGCACAGGCCGAGTTTTATATTTTCGGGATTTTCCGCAATGCACCGCATCCAACCAAGAAAACCCTGATCAGCAAATTGAATCCGCTGCAGAGGCTGGTTTACCTGGGTCTTAAAATCCTGATTATCCCGGTAATGGTTGTATCTGGTTTGTTTTATATGTTTTATCGCTATCCGCATTCTGGCGTGATCAAGTCGGCCAATATCGAAAGTCTGGAGATCATAGCTTTGCTGCATACCTTAGGCGCCTTCTTGCTTATTGCTTTCCTGGTTGTTCATCTGTATCTGATTACCACAGGCCATACAGTTACTTCGAACCTGAAGGCGATGATTACCGGATGGGAGGAGTTGGAGGAAGAGGCGGAGCCGGAAGAGAAGGCTGAGGCTAAAGAAAATCCATAGGGAAATTACAAGTCGTAAAATACAAATTACAAATAAATTGAAAATTTCAAATTTAAATATTGGGAAACACATATTTATCATCGTTTAATATTGATTTGCACGATAACAAATATTAATTTTCAGAGATCAAATTTATAGTCTGCAGAGTTTTGGAAAATAAAGAGAAAAAATTTATGATCTGGAGGAACGATCCGCAGCTTTTGCCGAACGATGCCGCGATTATGTTAAGAAATTACAAAAAACAATCTCTAATATTGAGTATGGAATACAATTAATAAAGGCTTCAGGATCTCAGGCAGCAAATTACCTTGAAGCCAATGAAGCATTGAGTAAAAAGGATTTTCAATACAGAATCAGGATTTGCAGAAAAGAAACCAAAGAAAGTAATTTATGGCTTAGGCTAAGCGAACCGACTGAAAGTGAACTATCAGAAAAACAACAACTTCAGCAGGAAACCGGCGAACTCAGAAACATATACACAGCAATCTTAAATAAAAGTTTACAATCAACTATGTAAGTTAACCCTATATAAGTCCAAGATTTTGAATTTTAGGTTTTTAGTATTTTGTATTTGTTTGTAATTTGTGTCTTGTAATTTGTAATTTAACCTCAACAATATGTTTTTAAGTTATTTAATGCGACAGTTATCAGCTATGATCATCCTGCTGTTCTTGTTTGCAGCAGCCTCTTGCAGCAATAAATACGGGTCTGACAAACAATCAGTAGCTTCAACTGAAAAAAACCTGCTGCTGCTTGACTGGTTTGAGAAAAACGGCAACTACATCAACAGTCCCGAAATTCCCTCCATCATGGATGCTCAGAATGTATGGGCGATGCGCGAGGAAAACATTCACATCATTGATCTACGCGAACCGGAAGATTTCCGCGATGCCCATATTGAGCATGCCGTAAACCTGAAACAAAGCCAGGTGTTTGATTATTTTAAAAACAGTATTGACCCGGCTTCATTCAAAGGCATTTTCCTGGTGTGCTACGATCTGAGTATTTCGGGCTACGTTGCCGGGGTACTGCGATTGCTTGGCTACGACAATGTATTTGCCATCCGCTTTGGGATGAGCGGTTGGGATCGCAGCATTGCCGAAAAGCATTGGCTTGCTGCTGTCAGTAGCCACCTTGTGGGCAAGCTGGAAACAAGTGGTTTCCCCATGAACAAAGCAGGCGATTATGCGGGAATTATGGCCCATGCAGAAACCGGCTTTGAGATCGCACTTGAGCGGGCAGAGGCTGCGTTGCAACACAAACCGCATGAATTCACAACCACCATTGCTGAATTTCTTGAAAACCCAAAAGGCTTTTACACCATTTGCTACTGGCCTGAAGATAAGTACATGAGCAACGGGCATCTTCCGGGTGCAGTGCAGTACGATCCCAAAAAATCACTTAGCCGTGATACCTACCTGAACACCCTGCCCACTGACAAACCAGTGTTGGTTTACTGTTATTCAGGCCAGCACAGCACTTTCGTTGCCGCTTACTTGCGCATGCTGGGCTATGATGCAAGGTCGCTGGCCTATGGTGCAAATGGATTTATCCATGAAGTAATGGCACGTACCGAACCAAGGCCAACACGCACCTTTACCGAAAACCTGATCCAAAACCTTCCGGTGGTAAAAGGTGGCGTGGCCGAACCAGTTCCGCCAAAAACAAAACAATTTGAAACTATAACGGTGGAGGGGGGATGTTAGTAAAGACCCAAATCCCAAATCCAAAGCCCAAAATTCAAAGGGGAAATTGGTAGCAGGAAATACTCAGTTGGCAAACCCTTGAACCAGGAACCTGAACACATAAACACTTAAACACAAAAAACAGCATCACTGCATCCCGATAGCTATCGGGACTGCATCACAGCAAAACAAAAATAGACATGGAAACAAAACCTAAACCTTACCTGAACTCCTACCTGGCGGGTTTTCTGCTGGGATTGGTTCTGCTGGCGGCATTCTTTGTAACCGGGCGTGGCCTGGGAGCAAGCGGCGCAGCGAAAAGCGTGGTCATACAAACAGTGGCCAGCGCAGCGCCTGAATATGCTGCCGAAAATCCGTTTTATGCCGAATACTTCCGCGAAGGGCCAGGCCCCATGAAAAACTGGCTTGTGTATCTCACATTCGGCGTATTGGCCGGCGCGTTCTTCTCTGGATCAATGTCCGGGCGTTTGGGTTTCAGAGTGGAGAAAGGGCCAAAGATCAGCGCTGCAACCCGGTTGATTTTTGCCACCGTCGGAGGATTGCTTTTCGGCCTGGGCGCCCAGTTTGGCCGCGGATGCACCAGTGGTGCAGCCCTGACAGGTATGGCCATACTGTCAACAGCAGGTTTTATCACCATGATGGCTATATTTGGGTCAGGCTATATGATTGCGTATTTTTTCCGTAAACTCTGGATAAATTAGAAAGGAGCAGTAATATGGGACCACTTATTCCTCAAGGTTTTGTTAACCCCGATCTGAACCTCTTATTTGCCTTTGTGATCGGGCTGGGATTCGGGTATGTGCTCGAAAATGCCGGTTTTTCTTCTTCCAGGAAACTGGCGGGTGTTTTTTACGGTTACGATTTTGTGGTGCTGCGTGTTTTTTTCACGGCGGCCATTACAGCCATGACCGGCATCCTGCTGTTCAACTACATGGGCTGGATTGATTACGGTATGCTATATATCAACCCCACATTCCTGTGGTCGGCCATAATAGGCGGGATTATCATGGGCTTTGGTTTTATCATGGGCGGCTTTTGTCCGGGAACCAGCCTTGTTGCTGCTATTATTGGCCGGATTGATGCGATTTTTTTTGTAGCCGGGATGCTGATAGGCATTTTCTTTTTTGGCCACTTCTATGATGCTTTCGAATCTATTTACCTGGGCAATAACCTGGGCGGTGTTTTTGTTTTTGAGTCATTGGGAATGGGGCGTGAATGGTTTGCTCTGATGCTGATCCTGGTTGCTTTAACCGCTTTTGTGGTCACACAGAAAATAGAAGACAGCGTAAACGATACGCCAAGGCTGGTTCGTGACGCACGGCCTTCTTATGTGTTGCCGGCATTTCTGGTCATATTTGCCAGCGTTTTGTTGCTCGTTTTACCTTCTCAACCCCGCAGCTCATGGCGTGAAACAGATGCAACTACCATTCTGGAAGAATTGGCTTCACGAAAACATTATATCTGTCCCGATCATGTCGCCTTCAGCATCATGCAGGGCAAAGATCATCCGGTTTTATTGGTAGATGTCAGGGATCCGGCTGACTACAACCGGTTTACCCTTCCAGGCGCAATCAATATTCCTTTAAATGAAATACTGCAGCGCCACTGGCGTCCGGTGCTGGAAAGCCATGATTACCGTGTTGCTTTGTTCTCCTGTTCCGATACACATGCCGGTGAAGCCTGGCTGGTTGCCCGAAGGGCTGGTATGAAAGATCTGAAGGTTCTTGAAGGAGGATTAAACAATTTCCTGTACAGCATTTTCCTTGAAGAGGTTGTGGCGGAAAGAGAGCGCCCCGATTGTCTTGAAGTGCATACCATCAGGTTCCGCGAAAATGCAAGAAATTACTTTCAGTCGGGCAAGGCAATCAAAGAGGTTGAACGACCTGCAACTCCGGTAATCAAAGTTATTGAAGTTCAGATGCCTGCAAGCGGAGGGTGTTGAAATTTTGGTTCTATGATGTTAGATTTACGATTTAGACCCAAAATCCAAAATAAAAAATCAAAAAAGAATTACTTATGAATAATGAACAACATAAATTATTAAATGCGGCAGCCCTGCTTTTTGTGGGTGTAGCATTGGCAGTGATGCTGTTTCAGTATATCGCCGCACCCCGTTACAGCATAAGTAACACACAGATGCTTGAAAACGTAAATGATGCCGGGCGCTGGGTTATGCCTCATGATCTCCATGCCATGCTCGCCGGCAACCGGCTTGACCGCTTTTTGCTGGTTGATCTCAGGATACGTGAAGAATTCAACCGTGGCACCATGCCCGGGGCTATTAACATTCCATTCGAGCAGTTGCTTGAAAAAAAATCATTGCGGCAGCTTAAAACTCGTAAACCTATCATGGTTTTTTCCGGAAAGGAAGCACAGGCCTCAGCAGCAGGAATGCTGCTCGAAGCAAAAGGTTTCAAACAGGTTTTTGTGATCGCCAACGACTTTGGTTTTATCAAAGAAAACGTGATGGAGCAGTTCCATCCGGCAGCTGCTTTCACCAGCGATGAAAAGGCCCGTTATGACTACAGCCGCTTTTTCAAAGCTGCGCCCAAACCTGCTGCAGCGCCGGCCGTAACCCGCCCCGGAATCATCGAAACACAGGTGATCAGTGTTGAGGGAGGGTGCTAGCGGTTGTTGAAGTATTGCTGAACACAGTTCCAAAGCATAAAAACACATGAATGAGGCCTGCTTGATTCAATCCGAAAAAAACCCGCCGGAGGGGTGATTCCGGCGGGATGCACATCAAACAATGATCCGGGAGGATCAATGAAAACCATTTCTACTTTACGATTTTACCCGGAAACTTGCTCACATATTCATTATAACCACCATCATAAATCTTCACGTTCTGATAGCCAAGTATGTCAACCATCACCAGGTAATGCAATCCGGTTCTTACCCCTGAACTGCAATACAGGATGATTTGTTTGTCTTTACTCACACCTTTGGCAGCATAAACTTTTTCAAGATCGGCTTTTGCCTTGATCATTCCATTTGCATCAAGCAATTCCTTGTATTCAATATTAATTGCTCCCGGCAAACGGCCTTTGCTATCTTTAATGCCATTGAATTCTTCAGGCGAGCGGGTATCAATTAATACCAGATTGGATTTTGAAGCATCAACCTTTTCGATGCCTGTCAACAAGCTCTTATTTACAGATGGAGTAAAAGTAGTTTTACTGATATTGGTCGGGTTGCGTGTAATGGGTTTTCTGCCTTTCTTCCAGGCTTCCAAACCGCCATCAAGAATTTTGACATCTTTGGCGCCTAGGTATTTCAACAGTGAGTAAATCCTTGCGGCATACCGGCTGTCGAACTCATCATAAACCACAATGGTGCTTTTTTCTGAGACCCCGATACCGCCAAGGATCTTTGCCATTTCCTGCTCAGCAATTAGCAATCCTTCTATCTCTCCGGCTTTGTCGAAAGCCGTGTATGGCAGGCTTACCGAACCTGTAATGTGTGCTTTGTTATACTCATCCACTGTTCCGGCAGCTATGATAACCAGATTTGTGTTTTTCAGATTCTTTGTCAGCTCATCAACTGAGATAGTAGGTTGTGCAATCGTATTGGCGCTTATTGCCAGAATCATTAACGAAACGATCAGAATATTTTTCATCTTCATATTTTTCTGTTTTTGTGATTAAAAAACTACCTGGAATTGAATCAACAATTCATCATTTTTTATTTCAATCCGTTCTTCTGCCCTGTACAGATAGTTGATCTGTATACGCGACCAGTCGTTTAACCAGTAATTCAAACCAAACACCATTGTGTGCTCAACCCTGTTTTTTGTATCGCGGTCAGTATTCCAGTTTTCGTACCTGAACACCGGCTGCAGATTCCAGGGTGTTTTGTACATTGCAGTGATATAGTATCCGCTGCGGTTCAGGTCGCCTTCAATAATGGTGATATCGCCTCCACAGCCTCCGCCAACAACATAAGAGCCTTTGTCGCTGCCATGTATGTATTCACCAATCAGGTCGAAATTTTTATGATTGAACTGAATGTCGGCTGCCCACCTAAACCTTTTATCTTCTTCACTGGCATCCTCAACAACCGAAGGATGGGTTCCGTACTGAAGGCCACCGCCTAACCTGATAAATTTCATTGGAGCAAGTACAACACGGCTGTGGAAGGTTTTTCCGTTGTTATTGTCAAAAACACCTTTGCCGGTTCCGTTGGTAAGTGCAAAGCTATACGACAACAAGTTGTCTTTGAGGCTGCCAAAAAGCATCACGCCCAAATCGCGATCGGGGCTAACGAGGTTGTTTACAGCCATGGTGCGGTAAATGGTATGCAGTTCGTGGCAAGGCGTTGCCATGTCAAGTGAGAAAGGTGATTTAAACTGCCCAATTGATAGTTTGGCAAATGAAAAACGTTGGTACGATACAAAAGCATCAAGCAGGAAGGGATTCTGATCCTTGAAAGCGCTGGTTTCGAGAACTGCATAGTAAACTACATCATAGGGGACATTTCCGGTTACCCCGATACGGGCACGGTTGAAGGTAAATGAGTGCTCGGGTCCGTCTTTCAGAAAATTTGTTTCAAATTGCGGTTGCAAAAACCCGAACACTGAAACACCGTCATCACTTTTCGGGGGGGCACAGCCCTGTGCAACAATATTTTGGTTTTGAATAGCAAGAACGCTAAATAACAGAACCGCTTTAACAATTAATTTCATGGGTGCTAATATTAAATATAACTTATTGGTCATGCGACAAATACAAGTATCAAATCATACCAGGGGGCTTAGTATTTCCTCGCCCCCTGATATGTTTTGAATCGTTCTATGGAACAATGGGAAAGTTTTGTTGACCTTCGGGCCATTTGTTTGCCGCAAGCTCTGAATTATTGAGTGCATTACAGCCCCATTGAAGACCATAGGCATCAAACCCCAGAACTTTTAAATAGAAGGTTACAGCAGCCGAAGTTTGACCAGTCCAGCAATAGGTAACCACCTTTTTATCAGCATCTATGAACTTTATCTCATTTGCAGCAAGTGTCAGAGGCAGAATGCGGTTGGCTCCTTTGATATGTGCATTTCCGTTTTCCTGAACGTTGGCAACTGACCAGTAATTGTTAATGAAATAATTTTCGGGATTATTCAGCACATCGGTGGGTTGAACAAATTTTGCACCTTCTGCGAGTACTGCCGCAACGCGGTCTTTCAGGATCATAGCACCATCATCTGATGCGCTTTTTACAAAAGGAATCTTGCCTTTATCAACATTGGCGGCAAAAGACAGAGGACTTTCGGTGAATGGAACCCAGTTTGCATGGCCGATTGCAATATCTGCGATTTTCCCTGTCCACACATCTTTTGATGCGTTCCAGGCGCTCATTCCCCATTTCAGGAAAAATGTTTTTGGGAAGCCGCTAAGCCTGCATGCTGCCAGAGCATATGCTGCAACCTGACCTGAGTAGCATACTATGATGATTTTTTTGTCGCCTGCCTTAGCGGCCTCAGTCAAAATGTTTGGAAGTGTTGTGTTTACGGCTCCTGCAATGTGCCCGGCATTGAAGTCAGCTGCTGAACGGATATCAATAATATAATAATCATTGATATTGGCATTCAAAGCAGTGGCTGAAACAGCCCATCCTTGCCCGTCAACCTGGGCATGCATGGTATTCACGTCAAGGCTTTGAGATTTCAGGTAGTCAACAAGGATTTCATACTTGTTTTCTTCTTCTTCCTTTTTACAGCCGGTTAGTAAGAATGCAGGAATAACCAGCGCAACAATCATGTAAGTAAAGAACTTTTTCATTTTTTTTGGTGTTAAGTTAGAAATATGTAATAATTGAAGAACTCAGTTTAAAAAATTAGCATGAACCAGACTTTGCCGGCTTTTTATCTTGTCCTGACAGTTTTTCCAGGTCTTTTTCGTAGATGTCCGGATAAGTAAGTTCCCATTTTTTGAATCCGCCATCCAACACATAAACATTCTTATAGCCCAGCTTTTTGATGGATTCGGCAGCGAGGGTGCTGCGCTGGCCTTTCAGGCAGTAAAGGATGATGCGTTCATCTTTTTCGGGTTCGTAAAGTCCAACACCATCCCAATATTCAGGATCTTCAATATTGAACTCAAGGCTTCCGCGTGGTATGTTTACCGAACCGGGAATGTATCCGCGATAATGCTCCAGTTCCTGTCTTACATCAATCAAGGTGTAAACTTCATAGTTTTCCATAAGCTCATGCAGTTGTTCCGATTTGATAAATTCTACTTTCTGCATGGCTTTTGCAACCATTTCGTCGGCTGTATTAAAATGTTCGTTTTTGCTGCATGCCGCCAACAGCAAAATCAATGGAATTGCAAATAAGCATTTTTTCATATCCTTTGGTATTAAGTTGTTTTTCCAGTTTCTGGTAACTCATGATCCCCAACCCCTGTGATCATTTCCTTGATGTGTGATGTGGCTTTCTTACCTGTTGTGGTCATATAAAGATGCATGATCAGGAAAGCGACCAGCAGAAAAGCCAGTACTGTATGAGTGATTGCAATGATTCTAAGTGCATCGGAGTCAACAGGATTGCCAGGATACCGAAAATACATATAGAGTAGTCCTGTTATGATCTGTGCCGGGAAAGCAACTATGATCAATGCAAGGTATACTATCCGTTGTAAGGGATTGAATTTGTTTTCGAAGCTTTTATCGCTGTGTGGTGGTGGTTCTTTTCTGAAAATACCATATGTATAATAACGGATCTGCTCCCTGAAGTTTTTCCGGGTTGGAGTATAATTTCTCCAGTGCCCAACTGTAAGCATCCAGAATATAGTTAATGCGGTCAGGCCAATAAAAAACCAGGCTGCCGAGTTATGCAGGCGAACGGATTGTTCAAAACCAAAAACACGAATGTTTCCGTGGATCTCAAAGCCTGTGATCAGCAATAACACTACCAGCGCCATTTGCGTCCAGTGCCAGAACCGTTCAAATTTGGAATAGAGGATGTTTTGTTTCATATCGGGTAGTTTTAGTCACTTGTTCTGCTCCAGTATATTCTCAATGCTATATGGGTAAGTACTCCCAGTAATGTGAGCAGGATGAAAGAAAATCCGGCAAAATCGGCTGTTTTTGAATAATCGCGGCCGGGCATGTAAAAACCGTTTAGGCTGGCAAGCCGCCCTTTTTCGTTTCGTGTGTGGCAATCAACACAGTTTAGTACATGTTCTTTTGGCGAAACCTGATGGTTTATTGGCCAATATACCTCTGTTCTGACAAATTCCCAGTTTCCGCTGTAGGGAAGGTTGTTGTAGTCCATTCCAAGTTCAATGGACCGCTCCCAATCCAGATCAAGCCAGAACGCACCTTCTCCTACCTCTTCTCCAGCCAGTTTCATGGCAATGATGGTTCGATATTCACTGTCAAAAGGTTGTTTACCCCGGTGTACTTTCACCGGCCATATCTTAGAATCCGGGCAGGTGGCTTCACCATAGAGGCGGTTCATTTGAACAGGAATTTCCGTGATTGTATCACCATACAGGAAATGCGATGCCGTTCCGTTGAACCAATGATATTCGGGGATCACATCCTTGTCCCACACAAAACGGCCTTTAATCGAGAGGTAATTGTATTTTCCATAGGTATCATATTCTGTAATAAAATCGCCGTTTTCATCCCGGCGGCCGGCTTCCGACCAGTCCCAGTAGAGTTTGGTCGGATTAACTTTGGCATAAATCGGAATATGGCAGGTTTGGCAAGCCACCTTTCGGTAATGATTATCCAGTATCATATCGCCGTGTGGGGTTGCGGTGTGGCATTGTTCACAATGAATGCGGTTGGTATTGTCGGCTGAAACAGAGTACTGCCGTCCCATGATATTATGGCGCTCAGTGGTATGGCAATCAATGCAAACCATGTTTTTGCCATCCACTGCCATATGCACGTCTACCTTACGGGTTGTATTCAGGAGCGCCATTTCCAGATCACCGTGTTTTACGTTGTTTCCACCACCACCCTCGAAGTGGCAGGGACCGCAATTATGACGGGAGGGCAATCCAACATTTTGTGCTATATAATTATAATTGGGAACCGGTGCATCGGGTGTTGCGTTTGCAACTGTTGATGGCATGCCGGCACCGCCTTTTCTTTTCACATAGGAATTGGTCCGATCGTGGCACACGATACAGTCAATATTAGTAGGTTCGTTAAAATCGAAGGTTTCATCTGCCCAGCCATATCCGATATGGCACCGCATACAGGATCCATTATTGCCGGTAGCTCCGGTACAGAAATTGTTGGGAATGTTTTTCTTACCCACCATCATTTTTTCTCCGTTTGGCCGAACCACCTCCCTCAGCCATGTCCAGTGGGCAGTTGCCATTACTTCTTTGTCCCTTTCTGTATGACAGGATAAGCATGCAGCAGTGAGATCCTGCGGGCGTTCAAACTTTTCCTGCAATATTGGAAACAAGGAATGGTCAGTTGAGCTTACATGCTCCTCTTTTAATTTAATGCTGACCTCATGCGGATTCAATTGCTTGCTTGCCTGTTTGAAAGTCTGGTAAATAATAAACCCTGGCAGGACAAGTACTACAATGACTGTTATTAATTGTGAAACAAGAGATTTCTGCATCGCCGGATTTGTTAGTGTGATGATGCAGCGAAAATATTCCTATCTTTGCATATGTACATCTCAAACATAACACAAGCAGCACAAGCGTTTACAACAAACAAACCGGAGTAAGACTTGATGTAAATCAAATAAATGTTTGATCTTTGGCAGTTGATTTATTAAACCGTTTGAAAATGAATGAAATAGTCACAGAAATGAAAAGCTATTGCACCCTTGAACAGAATCAGGTGCTTTGTTTTGATCTGCTTTCTTCTGAAGAATACGAGCTGTTGAAGACCAAAATGCTTATAGTAAACTATAAAAGCGGGGAAACTATATGCAAGCAGGGCGCTTTCGCTAGCCACATTATTATCCTTAGGGAAGGCCTTGTAAAATTATATATGGAAAGCCCTTCTGAAAACCTTGTGTTACAAATACTGCCTCCGAACAATATCATCGGGCTCACCAGTTGTTTTGACAATAATCATGTTTTCTTTTATTCTGCACAGGCCTACCTGGATTCAACCGTTCAAATGATTGATATGAACGTATTTATGCAGGTTCTTAACTCAAATGCAAAGTTTGCCACCAAGATGTTAAGCTTTTTGGCCGAGCAAAGCGTAATTACATACGGGCGTTTTTTTTGTATGACCCAGAAACAAACCTACGGTCGTTTTGCCGATGTACTCCTGTGCCTGGCAAACCGCATCTATAAAACCAATAAGTTTCCCTTGCAATTGAGCCGAAAGGAACTGGCAGAACTCTCCGGGATGTCAATTGAGAGCATCGCCCGCATTCTTACACGCTTTAAGAATGAAGGCCTGATTGAAATCACCACAGACTCCATCGAAATTCTGGATAAACCTAAGCTAAATGAAATCAGTTTGAAAGGATGATTTCTCATTTTAGGCGCTTAGGGAGTGAAACTAACTCCCGTACATACGGGATTGTCGGTTTTTTTGTGATGCAGTGATGCAGTGA